>CEOE01003473.1_pt1 | contig 389689 bp, 374 predicted proteins | sample 530211 | NCBI WGS metagenome assembly CEOE01 (sample SAMEA2619779, study PRJEB7988) | marine metagenome | isolation source: saline water (ENVO:00002010), including
ACGAGAAGGCCGTCCCATAAGGGGCGGCCTTTTTTATCGGGCGTCAGGTGCGGGTGAAGACCCAGTATTTGTTGATCAGGAAATTGACCGTGAGCGATGCGGCCGCGCCCAATCCGAAATAGACGAGCGCCAGAAGCGGACCGGGCGAACGCATCAGTTCCAGTGCGCCGATGATGCCGACACGCACACAGAAGGCTGCGCCGAGCGAGGTCAGGTTGCGAACAAGCCGACCTGACGAAACGGTTGAACTGTCATGCCCGAACGTCCAGAATTCATGGACAAAATAGAAAACCAGCCCGGTCACGGTGAAGGCGATCGCTGCCGACAGGGTAAGGCTGAGCTGGCCGCCAAGCCGCAATGCCATGGTCAGCGCCAGATCCATGCCAAAGGCCGCAATGCTGGCCAAGCCATAGCGGACGGCCGGGCGGCTGAGCAGGGAAGACAGAGGAGGCTTCATCGGGGGCCTTCGGATGAGGGGCAGGTAAGACCGAAGTGTCCGTGAAAAGCGTGAGGCCTTGGTTAAACAAGGTGAATCGCGCATTCACCCTGCAACACTTTGCGACACAAGAACCGCATTCCGGCAAAATCAGGCAAGACACCCGCGCTATTCCGGATGCATGGCAAGACGCATCGATTTCATCATAGCCGGCGTTCAAAAGGCCGGCACCACGTCGCTGGACGCATACTTGCGCCAGCACCCCGATATCTGCATGGCGAAGAAGAAGGAACCCCACTTCTTCGACACGCGCCCGCCAACGGGCATCCGCCCGCTGGACTACTGGCTGTATCATCGCCACTTCGATTGGAAGGCTTGGCGCGACGGGTGCATGCTGGGCGAGGCGACGCCGATCATCAGCTGGTGGAGCGGCGCGCTGGAACGGGTCTGGGTGTATAATCCCGATATCCAGATCATCGTGATCCTGCGCGATCCGGTGGAGCGTGCTTGGTCTCACTATCGCATGGATTGCCGGCTGGGACGCGAAACGCTGCCCTATCCGATTGCGATCCGCCAGGAGCGCGAACGCGCCCGCCGGGCCTTGCCAAATCAGGACCGGGAACGCTCTTACCTGGCGCGCAGCTATTACGCGCCTCAGATCCGGGAGCTGAGGCGGTTGTTTCCGGATGATCAGCTCCTGTTCCTGCGCAGCGAAGACCTCGCAGCCGATCCGCAGCGTGAGCTGGCCACGGTTTGCCAGTTCATGGGTTTGCCTGCGCGCAAATTTGACGTCTCCACCCAGTATAATGCGGCGCCCGAAGCCGACCGGATGAGTTCAGATGACCGGGACTATCTGCGCCGTGTCTTCGCGCACGACGCGGCCGAAACCCGCGCCCTTCTGGGCTGGGACCAAGGCGCATGGAGCGTGTAAGGGCAGGGCTGGCGCCACGCCCTCTTGCCTCATGGGCGAGAGGGGCGGTCCCATGCAAGAACGAAGGAAGTAGCTTTTCATTTCCAGGGCTCCCAGTAGACTTGCGGCCTACTGCATCTGGAAAGCTGACACCTCATGAAACGCCTTCTTCCCGCTATAGTGCTGATCTTACTGTTTGGCGCACCCGTTGCGGCTGATCCCATGGAAGATGCCTACTATATTGTGGAACAGACCGCGACGCGGGATCAATACGAAGGTGCCTTTGCGGCCATGGCCGACCTCATGCTGGGAAATCTTCAGAATGAACTTGCCAAGAATGGTGAAACCATATCCGATGACGCCGCAGACGTGGCCATTCAAATGCTGACAGCCCACATGACAGACGCCTTGCTGGAAGGCATGCGTGAGCCCATAGCAAAGGCCTATGTCTACAATCTTTCTCCTGACGCTTTAGAGGCATATCGTGCGTTCCTGGAAACGCCGGAGGGGCAGGAGATTTCTATGGCTAGCGCTGCGATTATGCGCGAAAGCCTGAAGATAGGCGAACAGGTGGGAGCCAGTATCGCCGGACCCGCTGTGGCGGCCATGCAAGATGACATGAGAAACGAGAATTGGCCTGCTGGAACGCTGAAATCCACCCAATTCGAATTGCGGGCCCTGTTCGATTTGCCACCCGTCTCGGAAATGCCGCCTGAGCGATAGAGACTGAGAGTTTTACCCCTGTGAGTCTTTCTGCATAAAAGCTTCACGACTCAGTTGACGCGGGCCTATCGATCCCATAAACCCCCGACTTCGCCGGGATGGCAGCGCTTTATAGAGCGAACGCTCCCTCGAAACAGACAATTTAATCCCACGCTACGCCCTGGCGCACTTCTGCGCCACGTTGGGGCTAACGTGTTTTGTGCGGACGGACCGAACGATGGAACGACAAAATATCCGGATCAGGCTCAAGGCCTTCGATCACCGCGCCCTCGACATGTCGGCGAAAGAGATTGTGAGCACGGCCAAGCGCACCGGCGCTGAGGTCAAAGGCCCGATCCCGCTGCCGACCCGTATCGAGCGCTTCACCGTGAACCGCTCGCCGCACATCGACAAGAAGTCGCGCGAGCAGTTTGAAATCCGGACCCATAAGCGGATCCTCGACATTGTAGACCCGACCCCGCAGACGGTGGACGCGCTGATGAAGCTCGACCTGTCGTCCGGCGTTGGCATTGAAATCAAACTTGAGGGAGGCCGCTAATGGCTCTGCCAGCACCCCGTTCCGGCGTGCTTGCCCGCAAGGTTGGCATGACACGCGTATTTGACGAGAGCGGCCGCCACGTGCCGGTCACCGTCCTGTCGCTTGATGGCTGCCAGGTTGTTGGCGTGCGCACTGAAGAAGAGCGCGCCGTGAAGACCAAGAAGGGTGGCGACGTCACCCGCACGGACGGCTACCAGGCTGTCATTCTCGGCATCGGCGAAAAGAAAGCCAAGCGCACGTCCAAGGCGCTGCGTGGCCAGTTCGCAAAAGCCGGCGTCGCACCGAAGCGCAAGCTGCGCGAATTTCGCGTCTCTGGCGACCTGCCGGAAGTTGGCGCTGAAGTCCTGGCTGACCATTTCGTTCCGGGTCAGAAAGTTGACATTGCCGGCATCACGATCGGTAAGGGTTTTGCCGGTGCGATGAAGCGCTGGAACTTTGGTGGTCTGCGCGCCACGCACGGTGTGTCCATCTCTCACCGTTCGCACGGTTCGACGGGTATGAACCAGGATCCGGGCCGCGTGTTCAAGAACAAGAAAATGGCCGGTCATTACGGCGTTGAGCGTGTCACCACCCAGAATATGGAAGTGGTACGCACCGACGTTGAGCGCGGCCTCATCCTGGTCAAGGGCGCTGTGCCTGGCCATGACGGCAGCTATGTTGAAGTCCGCGACGCGGTGAAGAAGCCTCTTCCGGCCGACGCACCAGCGGCTGGCTCCTTCAAGGCAGCGAGCGCGGCTGCCGCGCCAGCAGCTGAAGCAACTCAAGAGGGTGCTGAATAATGGAACTCGCAGTCAAAACCCTTGCCGGCAAAGCCGCTGGAAACATCACGGTTGATGATGCCATCTTCGGCATCGAAGACATCCGTGGTGACATCCTGCAGCGCACGGTTCGCTGGCAGCTGGCCAAGCGCCAGGCTGGTACGCACAAGACCCAGACCCGCGGCGAAGTCAGCCGCACCACGAAGAAGTATATCCGCCAGAAAGGTTCCGGCGGCGCGCGTCACGGTTCCCGGAATGCGCCGATCTTTGTTGGTGGTTCTGTTGCGCACGGACCAAAAGTTCGCAGCCACGCTCACGACCTGCCTAAAAAGGTCCGCAAGATGGCTCTGGCTCACGCCCTGTCTTCCAAGGTGAAGGCGGATGCGGTCATCGTGCTGGACGAGGCGATCCTGTCGGCTCCGAAAACGAAAGAGCTGGTCGGTCAGTTCGCGGGTCTCGGTATCGAGAACGCGCTGATCATCTCCGGCACGACCGTGGACGAGAATTTCGCCAAGGCAGCTCGCAACATTCCGAACGTCGACGTGCTGCCGGTTGCTGGCCTGAATGTCTATGACATCCTGCGCCGCAAGAAGCTCGTCATCACCAAGGAAGCGGCCGAAGGCATCAAGGCCCGTTTCGATGGCGCGAAGGAGGCTAAGTAATCATGGCCGACGTAAAAGAACATCACTACGACGTCATCCGTCGCCCACTGATCACCGAGAAATCGACTCTGGTGGCTGAAGACAACAAGATTGTCTTCGAAGTGGCGATCGACGCTGACAAGAAAGCGATCAAGGACGCTGTCGAGGCGCTCTTCAAGGTCGAAGTAACCAAGGTCAACACTCTGGTCCAAAAGGGCAAGACGAAGCGTTTTCGTGGCTATGAAGGTCGTCGCAACGACATGAAAAAAGCCATCGTGACGCTCGCCGAGGGTCAGTCCGTCGACATCACGACGGGCCTCTAGGGGAGAAGGACGAGAAACATGGCACTTAAGACTTTCAATCCAACCTCCCCAGGGCGTCGCCAGCTTGTGCTGGTGGACAAGTCCGACCTTCACAAGGGCAAGCCCGTCAAGGCGCTGACCGAAGGTCTGACCAAGAAGGGTGGACGCAACAATACGGGTCGTATCACGGCTCGCCGCATCGGTGGCGGCGCCAAGAAGCTGTACCGCAAGGTCGACTTCAAGCGTAACCGCTGGGACATGCCGGCAACTGTTGAGCGTCTGGAATACGATCCGAACCGCACAGCCTTCATCGCACTGATCAAGTACGAAGACGGCCAGCTGTCCTACATCATCGCGCCACAGCGCCTTGAAGTCGGTGACACGGTGGTCACGTCCAAGACGGCTGACATCAAGCCGGGTAACACGCTTCCGCTGAAAAGCATTCCGGTCGGTACGATCATTCACAACATCGAGCTGAAGCCCCAGAAGGGCGCGCAGATGGTTCGCTCCGCTGGCACCTATGCCCAGCTGGTCGGTCGTGATGGTGGCTATGCCCAGATCAAGCTGACCTCCGGCGAACTTCGCATGGTGATGGACAGCTGCCTGGCAACCGTCGGCGCCGTGTCCAACCCGGACAACATGAACCAGGTTCTGTCCAAGGCAGGCCGCAAGCGTCACATGGGCAAGCGCCCGTCTGTCCGCGGTGTTGTCATGAACCCGGTCGACCACCCACACGGTGGTGGTGAAGGCAAGTCGTCCGGTGGACGTCACCCAGTGACGCCATGGGGCAAGAAAACACGCGGTCCCAAGACCCGTAAAAACAAGGCAACGGATCGTCTGATCATCCGTCGCCGTAACGCGAAACGCTAAGAGGAGCCGCAAGACATGCCACGTTCTGTCTGGAAAGGCCCGTTCGTAGACGGCTATCTGCTCAAGAAAGCAGAAGAAGCGCGCGCCTCTGAAAAGCGCGTTGTGATCAAGACCTGGTCGCGCCGTTCAACGATCCTGCCTAACTTTGTCGGCCTGAATTTCCAGGTCCACAATGGCAACAAATTCATCCCGGTTTCCGTCTCTGAGGAAATGGTCGGTCACAAGTTCGGCGAGTTCGCGCCAACGCGGTCCTACTATGGCCACGGTGCGGACAAGAAAGCGAAGAGGAAGTAGTCATGGCTAAAGCCAAGAATCCTCCGAAGCAGGCTTCGAATGAATCGCGCGCTGTTCTGCGCATGTACCGTTCAAGCCCGCAGAAGCTGAACCTTCTGGCTCAGCAGATCCGCGGCATGCCGGTCGAGCGTGCGCTGGCTCAGCTGCAGTTCTCGCCGAAGCGTCCTGCCCAGGATGTCCGCAAGCTGCTGCAGAGCGCCATCGCGAACGCCGAGAACAATCACGGCCTCGACATCGACAGCCTCGTCATTGCAGAAGCCCATGTCGGCAAGAACCTTGTGATGAAGCGTATTCGCGCCCGTGCTCGTGGCCGCGCTGCTCGCATCCAGAAGCCATTCTCGCAGATGACCATCATCCTGCGTGACACCTCAGTTGAAGCGGAGGCCGCATAATGGGTCAGAAAGTAAATCCGATCGGCCTGCGTCTGGGCATCAACCGGACGTCTGACAGCCGCTGGTATGCCGATACGGCCGACTTCGGTCGCCTGCTGCACGAAGACATCGCGATCCGCAAGGAAATCCGCAAGCGTCTGAAGCAAGCCGGCATCTCGAAGATCATCATCGAGCGTCCGCACAAGAAATGCCTCATCACGATCCACACGGCACGTCCGGGTCTCGTGATCGGCAAGAAGGGCGGCGACATCGAAGCCCTTCGCAAAGTTCTGTCGAAGATGACGACCGACGAAGTTCGCGTGAACCTGGTCGAAATCCGCAAGCCGGAAATCGATGCCACACTGATCGCCGACGACATTGCTCGCCAGCTTGAGCGCCGTGCCTCGTTCCGTCGCACCATGAAGCGGGCCATCCAGTCCGCCATGCGTCTCGGCGCTGACGGTGTGAAGATCATGGTGTCCGGTCGTCTTGGCGGCGCAGAGATTGCGCGGACCGAGAAGTATGCAGAAGGCTCCGTGCCGCTGCACACGCTGCGCGCCGACATTGATTACGGCACTGCAGAAGCGGCCACCACTTACGGCATCATCGGCATCAAGGTCTGGGTCTACAAAGGCGAGATCATGGAGCACGACCCGATGGCTCAGGACAAGCGTCTGGAATCTTCCGGCCAGTCCCGTGCACGTGCCAATGCAAACCAGCGCGGACCGGCCACCGGCGCGCAAGCCTCCGGAGCGTAAGAGATGCGTCAACCGAAGCGAACCAAATTCCGTAAGGCCTTCAAGGGCCAGATCCGGGGCAATGCCAAGGGCGGTTCATCGCTGGCATTCGGCGAGTTTGGCCTGAAGGCTCTCGAGCCGGAACGGGTCACAGCGCGCCAGATCGAGGCAACCCGTCGGGCTGTCACGCGTCACATGAAGCGTCAGGGCAAAGTGTGGATCCGTGTATTCCCGGACCTGCCAGTGTCGGCAAAGCCGATTGAAGTCCGGATGGGTAAAGGTAAAGGCTCTGTCGACCGTTGGGTCGCCCGTGTCGCACCTGGCCGCATCCTGTTCGAAATCGACGGCGTGTCTGAGGATGTCGCACGCGAGGCCCTGCGCCTCGGCGCTGCGAAGCTTCCGATCAAGACGAAAGTCGTCAAGCGGATTGAGGGTATCTGATCATGAAAGCCCAAGATGTAAGAACGAAAAGCCTCGACCAGCTCAAGGATGAGCTCGTCAAGCTGAAGAAAGAGCAGTTCAACCTGCGTTTCCAGACGGCCACCGGCCAACTGGAGAAAACGGCCCGAGTGAAGGAGGTCCGCCGCGATATTGCACGCGTCAAGACGATCCTTCGCGAAAAAGCCGAAGCAGGTCAGGCGTAGGAGAGAGATCATGCCAAAGCGTATTATGGAAGGCGTCGTGGTCTCTGCCAAGCAGAACAAGACCGCAATCGTCCGTGTAGAGCGGACCTTCACACACTCTGTGATGAAGAAGATTGTTCGCCGCTCTAAGAAGTATCACGCCCATGACGAAGCCAATGCGGCTGTCGAGGGTCAAATCGTAACGATCCAGGAGTGCGTTCCGCATTCCAAACTGAAACGCTGGGAACTTGTGACCGGCGGGGAAGGTGACGCATGATCCAGATGCAATCAAACCTTCGCGTCGCCGACAATTCCGGCGCGCGCCGCGTTCAGTGCATCAAGGTGCTGGGTGGCGCAGGCCGCCGGTATGCATCGGTTGGTGACGTGATCGTGGTGTCCATCAAGGAAGCAATTCCTACGGGCCGCGTGAAGAAGGGTGACGTCCGCAAGGCTGTCGTCGTTCGCGTGGCAAAGGACATCAACCGCCCGGATGGCACGACCATTCGTTTCGACTCAAACGCTGCCGTTCTCATCAATACCAATGGTGAGCCAATCGGCACTCGTGTGTTTGGCCCGGTCCCGCGTGAACTGCGCGGCAAGAACCAGGTCAAGATCGCGAACATGGCCCCGGAGGTCTTGTAAGATGGCTGCTAAGATCAAAAAAGGCGACTCCGTTGTCGTGATCGCAGGCCGCGACAAAGGTACCAAAGGCGAAGTGCTGAAAGTGCTGGTCGACGAGGATCGCGTTGTTGTGCGCGGTGTGAACGTCGTCAAGAAGCACCAGAAGCCGAGCCAGATGGACCCCGGTGGTCTGAAGTCTTTCGAAGCACCGATCCACGTTTCCAACGTGGCTCATGCCGATCCGCGCGACGGAAAAGCAGTGCGTGTTGGTTTCAAAACTGATGAGCATGGCCGCAAGACGCGCTTTGCCAAACGCTCAGGGGAGTCCATCGATGTCTAAGGCATACGAACCCCGTCTCAAGACGAAGTACCGTGAAGAGATCCGGGCCAAGCTGCAGGAGCAGTTCAAGTATTCGAACCCGATGAAGGTTCCGAAACTGGACAAGGTCGTGATCAATATGGGTGTCGGCGAAGCTGTCTCCGACTCCAAGAAGATCAAGGCTGCCCTGGCCGAGCTCGAACTGATCGCAGGCCAAAAGCCTGTTGCCACCAAGGCACGCAAGTCGATCGCTGGCTTCAAGCTGCGCGAAGGCATGCTGATCGGTGCGAAAGTGACCCTGCGCCGTGAGCGCATGTACGAGTTCCTTGACCGGCTCACCAATATTGCGCTGCCGCGCGTGAAGGATTTCCGTGGACTGAACGGAAAGAGCTTCGACGGCATGGGCAATTACGCCATGGGCCTCAAAGAACACATCGTTTTCCCGGAGATCAATTACGATCAGGTGGAAGATATTCGCGGTATGGACATCATCGTCTGCACCACGGCTGAAACCAACGAAGAAGCCAAGGCACTCCTCGCCGAGTGTGGCTTCCCGTTCCGGAACTAGCGCCAGGAGATCTGCTGATATGGCAAAGAAGAGCGCAATCGAGAAGAACAAGAAGCGTCAGAAGCTTGTCGAAAAGTACGCTGCAAAGCGTGCCGAGCTGAAGGCCGTCGCCATGAATGAGGACCTTTCACTGGAAGAGCGCTTCAAGGCACGTCTCAAGCTTGCTGAACTTCCACGTAACTCGGCCCCAAACCGTGTGCGTAATCGCTGTGAAGTAACCGGGCGTCCGCGCGGCTACTATCGCAAACTCAAAATGTCGCGGATCGCGCTGCGTGAGCTTGGCTCAAACGGTCAGATCCCCGGTCTCGTGAAGTCCAGCTGGTAAGAGAGGAGGATATCAAAGATGAACATTTCTGATCCCCTCGGAGATATGCTGACACGCATCCGCAACGCTCAGATGCGCGGCATGTCTAAAGTCGTCACGCCGTCTTCGAAACTTCGTATTCGCGTCCTGGAGGTTCTCATCAATGAGGGCTTCATCCGCGGCTACACCGAAGTTGAAAAAGACGGTCACAAGAATATTGATATCGAGCTGAAGTACTATGAAGGTCAGCCAGTGATTTCGGAGATCAAACGTGTCTCCAAGCCAGGTCGCCGGGTGTATTCTTCTGTCTCCGACATTCCGCTGGTGCGCAATGGTCTGGGCATTTCGATCCTTTCGACTTCGAAAGGCGTTATGTCTGACAATTCTGCCCGCAGCGAGAATGTAGGCGGCGAAGTGCTCTGCCGCGTATTCTAGGAGAGCTATCATGTCACGTATTGGTAAACTCCCGATCGAAGTTCCGAATGGCACGACCGTTTCGGTCGAAGGTCAGACGATCAAGGCAAAAGGCTCCAAGGGTGAGCTTTCGCTGGTCCTGTCTGAGCTGATCACGCCAAAGCTCGAGAACAACGAGCTGACCGTTTCGCCGCGCGAAGATCTCGTGCAGGCTGCAAATGACCGTATCGAGGCTGAAAAGGCTCGGGGTCGTCGCCTGCCAACCTTCGCTGAAGCCCTTGATTCCAAAGCCCGTACGCAGTGGGGCACCGCTCGTGCCCGCGCCGCGAACATGGTCGAAGGCGTTTCGAATGGTTATTCGAAGACGCTGGAACTGGTTGGCGTTGGTTATCGTGCCCAAATGCAGGGTACCGATCTCAAGCTCGCACTCGGCTTCTCGCACGATGTGATCTTCAAGGCTCCGGACGGCATCAAGCTGGAAGCGCCGAAGCCAACCGAGATCATCGTCTCTGGTGCAGACAAACAGTCTGTTGGCCAGGTTGCTGCCGAACTCCGCGAATTCCGTCCGCCTGAGCCATACAAAGGCAAGGGTATCCGTTATCAGGGCGAATATGTCCGCCGCAAGGAAGGCAAGAAGAAGTAAGCCCATGAAAAGCTCACGCGATAAGATGCTGCGCCGCGCCCAGCGGGTTCGTACCAAGCTCCGCAAGGTTGCTGAGGGTCGTCCACGCCTGTCGGTTGCGCGCAGCCACAAGAATATCTCCGCCCAGATCATCGATGACGAAAAAGGCATTACGCTCGCTTCGGCTTCGACGCTGGAAAAGGATGTGCTCGGCTCGGCCAAGACCGGTGGTGACGCCGCTGCGGCTGCCCTCGTCGGCAAGACGCTCGCAGAGCGCGCGAAAGAAGCAGGCGTCGAAGACGTCGTCTTTGATCGTGGCGGTTACATGTTCCACGGCCGGGTGAAAGCCCTGGCAGACGCCGCCCGTGAGGGCGGTCTCAAATTCTAAGGAGAGGCCCTATGGCTGAAGAAAGAGGAAGAGGCCGCCGGAATCGCGATCGCGACGAGGAGCAGTCCGACATCGTCGACAAGCTGGTTGGTATCAACCGCGTCGCGAAGACGGTCAAAGGCGGTAAGAATTTCGGTTTTGCAGCCCTGGTTGTCGTTGGTGACCAGAAGGGCCGCGCAGGGTTCGGCAAGGGTAAAGCCCGCGAAGTGCCTGAAGCGATCCGCAAAGCCACAGAAGAAGCCAAGCGCAACATGGTTCGCGTGCCGCTTCGCGAAGGTCGCACTCTGCATCATGATGGCCGTGGCCGTCACGGCGCAGGCAAGGTTGTGCTGCGTGCAGCGCCTCCAGGTACCGGCGTGATCGCAGGTGGTCCGATGCGTGCTGTCATGGAAGTTCTGGGTGTTCAGGACGTGGTCGGCAAGTCGATCGGTTCCTCCAACCCTTACAACATGGTGCGTGCAACGTTTGATGCGCTTAAAGAGCAGAACAGCCCGCGGACCGTTGCGTCCAAGCGTGGCCTGAAGGTTCAGGATGTCGTCGGTCGCCGCAATGATGGCGCGTCCGAAGCCGGCATGGCTGACGCGACGAACTAGGGAAGGGCACGAAAATGGCTAAAAGCAAAGTCACTGTCCGCCAGGTTGGCAGCCCGATTGGCCGTCGTCCTGAGCAGCGCCAGACCCTGATGGGGCTGGGCCTGAACAAGGTCGGCCGCACCAAGGAACTCGAAGATACGCCGTCCGTGCGGGGCATGATCCGCAAGGTGGCTCACCTGGTTGAGGTGGTTGGCGAGTAATCGCCACCATTCGCAGCCGCACGATATCGAAAGATAGACCGATGAAACTGAACGAATTGTCTCCCGCTGAGGGCTCAACAAAGAACCGCCTGCGCGTTGGCCGCGGCGTCGGCTCTGGCAAGGGCAAGACGGCTGGTCGCGGTGTCAAAGGCCAAAAGGCTCGTTCCGGCGTTGCCGTGAATGGCTTTGAAGGCGGCCAGATGCCGATCTACATGCGTCTGCCAAAGCGCGGCTTTACGGCGCGTAACTCCAAGTCCCATGCCTGGGTGAACCTTGGCCGTCTCGGCAAGGCGATTGCCGCTGGCAAGCTGGATGCCAAGGATGTGACCGAAGAGTCGCTGGTGGCCGCTGGTCTGGTTCGCAATGTGCGCGATGGCGTGCGTCTGCTTGCCAAAGGTGACGCACCAAAGAATCTGAATATCACTGTGACAGGCGCCTCGAAGGCAGCTATTGAAGCTGTTGAGAAGGCTGGCGGTAAAGTCACCGTCACGGGGCCGGCTAAAGAGACTGCTGACGAATAATCGGCGGTTTTTACCGGTAACCCCTTCACAAATACTGTTTCGCCGCCGATTTAGGCGGCGAACGCTTTTTCAGGGAGGTCAAGCGGCCCATGGCGAATGCTGCCGAACAAATGGCTCGGAACATGAATTTCCGGAGCTTTGCAAAAGCCAAGGACCTGCAGAGCCGGATCCTGTTTACTCTCGGGATTTTGATCCTCTACCGGCTCGGGACGTTCATCCCGCTGCCGGGACTCGACCCGCAGCAATACGCCCAATTCTTCGAGAGCCAGTCCGATGGCTTGCTTGGCAACATGAACATGTTTGCCGGCGGCGCGGTGGAACGTATGGGTGTGTTCGCCCTGAACGTGATGCCTTACATCACGGCCTCGATCATCATCCAGATGCTGACCGCGACCTCTCCAACGCTTGAGAAGTTGAAGAAGGAAGGCGAGTCCGGTCGCAAGCAGATCAACCAGTATACGCGTTACCTCACACTGGGATTCGCGCTGGTCCAGTCCTTTGCAATTGCTGGCGGCCTTGCCGCTGTGCGCATTGAGGGCATCTCGTCCTGGTTCTTCATCCTGACCGGCGTTGTGACGCTGACCGGCGGCACGATGCTGCTGATGTGGATGGGTGAGCAGATCACGGCGCGCGGCATCGGCAACGGTATCTCGCTGATCATCTTCGCGGGCATTATCGCTGAAATGCCAAAGGCGATCTTCAACCTGATCTCGCAGGCGCGCACGACCTCTGTGAACGTGGCGTTTGTGGTGGCGATTGCGGCCATGGTGATCGCGCTGGTTGTCTTTATCGTCTTCATGGAGCGCTCGCAAAGGCGGCTGCTGATCCAGTATCCGAAGCGACAGCAGGCCCACGGTGTTGCCCAGGGCCAGAAGAGCTTCCTGCCGCTCAAGATCAACACGTCTGGTGTTATCCCGCCAATCTTCGCCTCTGCGCTGCTGATGCTGCCGCTGACGGCGGTGGGCTTCCTGGGTGGCAATCCGGCCGATGCCGAAGCCTCCGGCGCTGTGAGTGGCGTTCTGGGCTGGCTGGCGACGCATTTCGCGCCGGGCTCTTGGACCTACATCACGTCTTACGGGGCGATGGTGATCTTCTTTGCCTTCTTCTATACCTCCATCATGTTCAATCCGGAAGAGACGGCGGACAATCTGCGCAAGTATGGCGGATTTATTCCCGGTATCCGTCCTGGCTCGAACACGGCGGCCTATATCGACTATGTTTTGACCCGACTGACGACCATTGGGGCCCTGTACCTGATGTTCGTCTGTATCCTTCCTGAACTCCTGCGGCGATATTTCCCAGAGATACCTTTCTATATTGGCGGTACTTCTCTTCTGATCGTTGTATCTGTTACGATGGATACAGTGACACAGATTCAGTCGCATTTGATCGCGCACCAGTATGAGGGCATGATCAAGAAGTCGAAACTCGGGGGTCGTAAGAGATGAACCTAATTCTGTTCGGGCCGCCAGCGGCCGGAAAAGGCACGCAGGCGAAACGCCTGGTCGAAGAGCGGGGGTTCGTTCAACTCTCTACCGGTGACATGCTGCGCGCGGCGCGCGCGTCTGGCTCCGAGCTCGGCGAAAGAGTTGCCCAGATCATGGATGAAGGCAGCCTCGTTTCCGACGAGATCGTCATCGCCCTGATCGACGAGCAATTGGAAGTTCAGGCCGGCGCGCCGGGATTCATCTTTGATGGTTTCCCACGCACAGTCGGTCAGGCTGAAGCGCTGGATCGTCTACTCGAATCCCGCGGTGAAGCCGTCAATCGCGTGATCCGCATCCTTGTCGATGATGACAAGCTGCTGTCACGTGTCACCAAGCGGTTCGAAGAACAGGGCCGCAAGGATGACAATCCCGAGACGTTCTCGAAACGCCTCGAAAAATACTACGAAGATACAGCGCCTCTGGTGCCTATTTATGCCGAGCGTGGTATCCTCGTGGAAGTCGACGGAATGGGCTCAATCGAGGCGGTTGCAACCGCAATCGACGCGGCCCTGAAAGAGACGGCGTAAAGGTGGGATTCCGCGGTTGACGCGTTAATTTCCATCGTTATAAGCCTCGTTTCTTAGCTTTAGGCTTAATCGCCGGCGCGCAGGACGGATGTTTCCGCCTTGGCGCGCTCTTTATGTATGAACAGTCCGCTTAGGAGATCGGCCTTGGCCCGTATTGCAGGCGTTAACATCCCGACCAACAAGCGCGTGGAAATCGCGCTGCGGTACATTCATGGCATCGGCCCATCCATGGCCCGTGAGATCATCGAGAAGGTTGGCGTTGAGTCGACCCGTCGCGTGAACGAGCTGACGGATGCCGAAGTCATCAAGATTCGTGAAACGATCGATGCCGACTATCTCGTCGAAGGTGATCTTCGCCGCGATACGTCGATGAACATCAAGCGCCTGATGGATCTCGGTTCTTACCGTGGCCTGCGTCACCGCCGTAAACTGCCGGTTCGCGGTCAGCGTACGCACACCAACGCCCGTACCCGCAAGGGCCCGGCTAAGCCGATCGCCGGCAAGAAGAAATAGGATAGTCTTCAATGGCTCGTGAAACGACCCGCGTCCGCAAGAGAGAGCGCAAGAACATCACCTCTGGTGTTGTTCACGTGAACTCCAGCTTCAACAACACCATGGTCACCATCACGGATGCCCAGGGCAACACGATTTCGTGGTCGTCCTCCGGCATGATGGGCTTCAAGGGCTCGCGCAAGTCGACGCCTTACGCAGCCCAGATGGCGGCAGAAGATGCCGCAAAGAAGGCCATGGATCACGGTATGCAGACTGTTGAAGTCAGCGTGCGTGGACCAGGTTCGGGCCGCGAGAGCGCACTGCGCGCTCTTCAGGCTGCTGGCCTGACCGTTACGGCTATCACAGACACGACGCCAATTCCGCACAACGGATGCCGCCCACCAAAGCGCCGCCGCGTCTAGTTCGTATTTATTGGCGGCATAATTTCATGTCGCCTGACCCATTCTGAGGATCCGTCGCCCATGGCAGACATCGAACCCACCAACGTCAACGACCGTAACTGGAAAGTGCTGATCCGCCCGAACCGTCCTGTCGTCCAGGCCGGATACGATGCCAAGCGCAAAGCCAAGCTCGTCATTGAGCCGCTGGAGCGTGGCTATGGTACGACTCTCGGCAACGCGCTGCGTCGCGTTCTGCTGTCGTCCCTGCAAGGTGCTGCGATCATCGGCGTTCAGATCGACAATGTCGTTCACGAATTCTCTGCGATCCAGGGTGTTCGCGAAGACGTCACGACGATCGTGCTGAACCTGAAGCAGGTTGCGATCTTCATGGAGAGCGACACGCCAAAGCGCATGGTGCTGAAGGCGAAAGGTCCGGGCGAAGTCAAAGCCGGCCAGATCGAAACCTCCGGTGACACCAAGATCCTGAACCCGGATCTCGTGATCTGTACTCTGGATGATGGCGCTGAAGTGCGCATGGAATTCACCGTTGCGACCGGCAAGGGCTATGTCCCGGCCGAGGCGCACCGTCCGGAAGATGCCCCAATCGGTTATATTCCGATTGACGCGATTTACAGCCCGGTCCGCCGCGTTGGCTATCAGGTCGAAGACACCCGTGAGGGTACTGTTCTCGACTATGACAAACTGACCCTCGACATCGAGACAGACGGGTCTGTCACGCCGGAAGATTCCGTGGCCTATGCCGCGCGTATCCTGCAGGATCAGCTGCAACTGTTCATCAACTTCGAAGAGCCGACCGTGGAAACGGGCGCACAGACAGAAGAAACCGATCTCGGCTTCAACCCTGTCCTGCTCAAGAAAGTCGACGAACTTGAACTGTCCGTTCGCTCGGCAAACTGCCTGAAGAACGACAACATTGTTTACATTGGTGACCTCATCCAGAAGTCCGAAGCAGAGATGCTGCGCACGCCGAACTTCGGCCGCAAATCCCTGAACGAGATCAAGGAAGTCCTCGCCGGTCTTGGCCTGCACCTCGGCATGGAAGTGCCGGATTGGCCGCCGGAAGACATTGAAGGCCTCGCCAAGAAATACGACGACCACCTCTAGCCCACTGAGTAATCGGGGGCCTGACCACCTCCTTAAGGAACACGACAATGCGCCATCGCCTTGGATACCGTAAACTGAACAAGACGACATCGCACCGCAAGGCGATGTTCGCGAACATGGCTGCCAGCCTCATCGAGCATGAGCAGATCGTGACCACCCTTCCGAAGGCGAAGGAAATGGCTCCGCTCATGGACAAGCTGGTGACCCTCGCCAAGAAGGGCGACCTGAACGCACGCCGTCAGGCCCTTTCGAAGGTCCGTGACGAAGCGGCTGTCCGCAAGCTGTTCGACGTGATGGGCGAGCGCTACAAGGACCGTAATGGCGGCTATACCCGCGTTCTGAAAGCTGGCTTCCGCCATGGCGACAACGCACCTGTTGCCGTTCTGGAACTGGTCGACCGTGACGAGAGCGCCAAGGGTGCTGCGGATCGTGCACGTCACGAAGCCGAAATGGAGTCGATGGAAGGCTAGTCTTTCCTCGCTGTATTCGAATTGTTTCAGGAGCCCCGGACCGCTGGTCCGGGGTTTCTTGCGTTTGGGCAAAGGGTTTCCGCGTGTACGACATGACAGACCGTGCGATTTTCGGGCAATCTGCGACATTTACTGTTCAGGCCCGATTGGCGTAAGCCTGTAGTGAAAATGGGAGAAAGACCGATGGGATTCAGCTTCAAGACGCCGCCGCACATCCTGTTCGAACGGGGCAGTGCTGCCCAACTAGGCAAGCTGGTCAGTGATCGCATGAAACGCCCGGTCTTCGTGACGGACCAGGGCGTTATCGCAGCCGGCTTGGTGGAGGGCGCGCTGGAAAGCCTGCGCGATGCGGGTCTTGAAGTGTTTGTCTATGACAAGGTCGTTGCCGACCCGCCCGCTGCCACGATCCGCGATGCGGTCGCTGCGGCTCGCGAACATGGCGCCGATGGCGTGATCGGGCTGGGCGGAGGCTCGTCACTGGATACCGCAAAGCTGATTGCCGTGCTGATGGATTCCGGGCAATCGCTGGAAGACGTCTACGGCGTCGGCAATGTGAAAGGCTCGCGCCCACCGCTGGTGCTGTTACCAACGACAGCAGGGACCGGGTCAGAGGTCACCGCGATCTCCATCGTCACGTCAGATGACATGAAGAAGATCGGAGTCGTGTCAGACCAGTTGTTTGCTGATCTCGCCATTGTCGATCCGATGCTGACGCTGACCGCGCCGCGCGGTGTGACGGCGGCAACCGGGATCGATGCGATGGTTCATGCCATCGAATCCTATACGTCAAAGCTGTTGCGCAATCCGGTCTCGGGTGCACTTGCCAAGGAAGGCCTGCGCCTGCTGGCCGGGAATCTGTTGCGCGCATGTGAGCACCCGGATGATATCGAAGCGCGCGAGGCCATGTGCATCGGAGCAACGCTCGCCGGGCAGGCCTTCAGCAATGCGCCGGTCGCGGCCGTTCATGCGATGGCCTATCCGCTGGGCGCGCTGTTCCATGTGCCGCATGGTGTGTCGAATGCGCTGATGCTCTCGCCGGTCTTGCGGTTCAATGCGGTCGTCGCCGCCAAGGACTATGCGGATCTCGGTCCCGTCGTTGGCGTGGCCCAGGACGCGAGTGCCTTTATCGACCATATGGTGGAGCTGTGCGCGAAAAGCGGCACGCCCCTGAAGCTGACCGAGGTTGGCGTCAATCACAATGACTTGCCAAAAATGGCTGAGGATGCGGTCAAGAATGAGCGCCTGATGAAGAACAACCCCCGTCTTGTCACGTATGACGATGCGCTGGCGCTCTATGAAGAAGTGCTCTGAGATGGATTCGTGGGATCACTGACCCGGTTCCACACCTACTTGCCGGGCGATTTATGTGGCTCTGTCAGAAGGTCGTCCGGATACCAGGGGGAATCAGTTGGCCGGGAATTATGAAAGGCTGACGAGGTCAGCGTGATATAGAGCTGGAGCAGTCGCGAGGCCTTGCGGGGGTGGCCGCTTGTCAACTCATCCCGGATACGCCACCGAAAACCGGTCGCGAGTTCGCCAATGAGTTCAGCGCCGTTACGGGACAGGCCAGCGACATCCCGCAAGCCCTGACCAATCACATGATCGTCCAGCAATTCCTGGATACCATATTTCGACTGGCTCCCTCGCCGGGCGATTGCACGTTCTGCCGGAGTCAGATCGATATCCATCAGGAGCGCCGCATTCGCGAAGTCCCGCATGGCATGATCCCACAATTTCTTGCGTGCCATGATGGCGCCTCGTTGAATCAGCGCCTGACGCTTACTGGGGGTGCCGACAACACTCTCGCCCCGCGGCAGGAATTCGTCGAGCGCCCAGGTCTCGTAGATGCGCTTGAAGATGATCTGGTCATGCTGGATCCAGCGACGCACGAGTTCCGAGGCTGGAAATCTGTTCGCGCCTGAGCCGCGATCCCCATCATGCTGGCGCTGGTGGAAGACGATGGCGGGGCAGGCGACGCTGGTGCTGATCCGCGCTGCGCGGAGAATATAGTCATAATCGACCGAGCGCTTGAGCCCGGTATCGAACGGGCCAGTCGCATCCAGCAGCGTCTTTTGGAACAGCATGCCAGACTGGTGTGTGAACATGTCTTCCATCGTGGCGATCAGGAAGTCACGTGGGTGACACTCCCGCCAGTAGCCGGTGTCCTGCCAGACTCGCTCGCCGCCATTTGCGGGGTCGGTGAACCGGTCATGGCGTCCATAGCTGAAGCCAGCGGACGGGTTGGCGTCGAGCGCAGCCCCCAGTTTTTGGAGGGCGTCCGGGCAGGCGATGTCGTCATCGTCAACAACCCAGAGCCGGGTGCCGGTCATCAGCGTCATGGCCAGATTGATGGCCGCGGACTTGCCCTGGTTTTCAGTGCGCACATAGCGCACCTGCGGGTAGCGCGCTGCGACGTCCGGCGTGTTGTCGGTCGATCCATCATCTATCAGGATGACTTCATCCGGCTGTACGGTCTGGGCAAAAACGGACTTCAGGGAATCCGCAAGAAGAGACGCTCTGTTGCAGGTCGGAATGACTACCGAGGTCGATTGCATTCCAACAGGGTCCCGTTCTGGTGTTCACGCTACGCTGGCGAAAAGACCGCCAAGAAAAAGTAATTTGATTGCAAGGATAGCGCTTCTGCTTTTCCAATTCATTACTTGAACCTCTAAGACTAGCACGAAATACGTAAAATCCCGTCAGGATCAGCTGCAATAGTCGCGAAAAAGCGCATGTTTCATGTTTTGTCGGAATGCCCTGGCGGGGCCAAAGAAAGCGTCATCAAGGCCTGTTAATCGAGCGGGGAGTTCCAGACACCCCTGAGAGGCGAATTGATGACCTCGGATATTCAGGCGCAGATTGCGCCGGATAAGGTTTTCACGATCGCCGGACTTCATGACATACCTGTTTCAGCAAGGCATGATCATTGGCGGTATCGGCATCATCGGCAACGGAATAGACCACGCGGCGAGATTTTTTCCGGTTGTCCGCCAAAGTGTATAGAGCCTTGTCGCACAAGGCGGATTCGGAAAAATTAGACAGGCTTCGGATGATCTTCGTTCGGGGCTTTTCCAGTTTTTGGTTGACGCCTCGTATTCTCACGATCATAAGGCGCGCTCATTCCAGCCCGAGGACGGACCCATGAAACGGCCAAACTCAAATTTCCAGGCATATGAACGCACCCTACAACTGGGTTGCGCATGCTGCCGCATGGAGGTTGCTGGATAGGGCTGATCATCAGCCCGGGGACCGTTTTTCGGTCTTATGCCGCCCTCCGCGCGTTTTCGCCCGGAGGGTTTTTTTGTCTTTCGAACCCGATGGAGACGCGTGGAGGGCTTGTCAGGAGGAGCTTCGTGAAACGAAGCTGAGACCAATGAGTGAATTTGAAGTGATCGAAACCCGCGCCGGCGGACGTATCAAGGCCTGGGTAAAGGGTGTGCCTGTAGAACCACAAGCCCGTACACAGCTTGAGAATGTTGCAGGCTTGCCGTTCATTCACAGCCACCTTGCCGTGATGCCCGATGTCCACTTCGGGCGCGGCGCAACGGTCGGCTCGGTCATTCCCACCAAGGGGGCGATCATCCCGGCGGCGGTCGGAGTCGATCTTGGCTGTGGGATGATGGCCATCCGGACGAGCCTGACGGCAAATGACTTGCCTGATAGCTTGTCGGCCATCCGTAGTGAGATCGAACGCAAGGTGCCTGTGGGAAATGGGCGCGGTGGCAGCCACAAGGAAACTCCGGCGCGTGCAGCCACGGCGCTTCGGGCCTCCGGCATGGCGGAGCGGCTCGACGTGATCCTGAAGAAGCACAAGCGCATCCAGCGGACGGCCTTCGCCAAACAGCTGGGGACGCTTGGCGGCGGGAACCATTTCATCGAACTGTGTCTCGATGAAGTGGACCGTGTTTGGGTCATGCTGCACTCGGGATCGCGCGGGACCGGGAACATTCTTGGCACCTACTTTATCCGGGAGGCGCGTGAGGCACTGGAGCGGCGCGTGCTGGGCTATCATGTCCCGGACAAGGATCTCGCCTTCTTTGTTGAAGGAGAAGACCTGTTCGACGACTATACCTATGCGGTCAGCTGGGCGCAGGACTATGCTCGCCTGAACCGCGAGGTGATGATGGACCGTGTCCTGTTTGCCTTGCGTGAGCATTTTCCGGCCTTCTCGCTGGAGAAGGAGGCGGTGAACTGCCACCACAATTATGTGGAGCGGGAACACCATTTCGGGGCGGACATCTGGGTGACCCGCAAGGGGGCCGTCCGTGCCGGGAAGGACGAACTGGGGATCATTCCCGGTTCAATGGGGGCGAAATCCTTCATTGTTCGCGGAAAGGGCAATGTCGACTCCTTCTGCTCGTGCTCGCACGGGGCAGGCCGTGCCATGAGCCGGACTGAAGCCAAGCGGCGGTTCTCGGTCGAGGACCACCGGGCGGCAACGGATGGCGTCGAATGCCGGAAAGATTCCAGCGTGATTGACGAAACGCCAATGGCCTACAAGGACATCGACGCAGTCATGGCGGCGCAGACTGATCTGGTGGAGGTGGTTCACACGTTGAAACAAATCGTTTGCGTCAAAGGTTGACACATTGTCGCGCTTTGGATTATGCGCCCAATTCCTGTCAGGCCGTTCGTGCGTTTACGGAAGGCTTGGCAGACCAACCGAAAGAAACAAGATGAAGCTGAGTTGTAACACGACAAACAGCTCCTTGCAGATGCGGGGAGCGCTATCAGCGGCTCCCGCGCATTGGCCGGTCGCCTCCTGATATAATCACAGATTGAGTTTCGATAGTCCGTTTCTGAAGAGTTCAGTTGTCGGAAGATGTGAAAGGAGGTGGATCATGGGCGCGCCCATGACCCGTGCTGGTGTCTTGCTGTTTGGCAAGCCGTCGGCAGCGACGCCATTGTTGGGCTATATTGCCGGCCCCCACGCAGAGCGGATTGCTCGTTTCTGGCCTGTGCCGCATGCCGGGTTCCTGACCCTGCCGTCGGCACGGCGCCATGCGGCGGCAATTCTGCTGGAGCGGCGTTGGAGCAGCACCAGCGATGATGGCATGGATATCGTGCGAGTGGTGGAACGCGCCCGCGACGCCGAGCTTGCGCGTATCCTGATGAGCGGCGATGCGCCGGGCGGCCTGATGAAGGCACTCGGCCGGATGGGTGAACAATTGTGGGAGGTGGGTGACTATGCCAACTTCCTCAGCCTGTTTGCAGATCCTGAAGCGGTGAAAGTCTTGCGGCACATGCCGCAGATTCGAGCAGATCGTCTGGGCGTGATCGTGGCGGTGCCGGAAGCCTTGCGGGTTCCGGGTATCGTGGCGAACTTGCCCGAAACGCCCCAAGCTGTGGAAGACCTTGCCGCAGCCTACCAGCTCGCACGGCTAATCCACGGGGCGAGCGGAGCGTCTCGTCTGGTCCAGCGTTGGGAGCGTGCAAACAGCCCGTTAGTCCTGTTCGACATGGCCGCCGAAGCTCTGCAGCCGGTCGAGTTTGGACGGGTGCTGGCTCCACCCGCCCTGCCGGACTGGTTCGAACCGGTCCGGACCCGAAAGGCGCTGAACGAGATGGCGTTGGAGTTCCGCAATTGCTTGCGAGACTTTGCCGCCGACCTCGCCATGGGCCGGATGGCGGTTTACGCGGTTCGCAAATCGTCCAGCCCGCCGGTGGCTCTGGCCTTGCGCCAGGATGTGGCCGGCTGGAGACTGGCCGAGGCGTTGCTGAAGGGCAATGACGATCTGAGTGACGCGCATTTGCGTCAGCTGATCGATGTGCTCACCGCGGTTGGTGTCAGGACCGGGGAATCCGCCTGGGCCTTGTCCCAGCGGTTGCACGATCATGTCTGTCCGGATTGCGGGCCTGCGCATGTGCCACCGCGCACTACCTGGCGCCAGCGTTTGGCACTTGGCTCTCTCTGGGACTGAGTGCAGGCCAGCATCGGATAGAGGCGTCCTCGAAGCTTATGGCTTCGGGGGCGTTTCCATTTGTGACGCGGGCGTCATCGGTGTATTCTGCCTGAAAATATCAGGAGGAAAGCATGGCCGACGGACACGACATGGGCGAACGCGCGAAGTTTCGCGAAATGCTGGAAGGCACCAAGGATGATTGGGATATCATCGTTGAGCATTCCAAGAGCTTCAACAAGGGGCTCGCCAAGCGCGTGATCGACCATCTGCGCCTGCTCGATGGCGATTATGGTGGCTTCCCGATCGACCGGTTGGAACATTCCATCCAGACCGCGACCCGCGCGCATCGCGACGGCCGCGACGAGGAATATGTGGTCTGCGCGCTGCTTCACGATATTGGCGACACGCTGGGCAGCTACAATCATCCGGATGTGGCCGCCGCGATCCTGAAGCCGTTCGTGTCAGAGGCCAATCTCTGGATGGTGGCCAATCATGGCGCGTTCCAGGGCTATTACTTCTTCCACCATATCGGGCTGGACCGGAATCTGCGGGAGCATTTCAAGGACAGTCCGCATTACGAATATTGCGCGCAGTTCTGCCATCTCTACGACCAAGCCGCGTTCGATCCGGACTATGAGAGCGAGCCGCTGGAATTCTTCATCCCGATGGTCGAGCGCGTCTTCTCGAAGCCGGTAAATTCCATGTATCTCAAGGCGATGCAGGAATAGTCTGAGGTATTACTCCTCAGACGTTTCCAGCATGCAGGGGCCTTCGCTGGCGATGCTTGTCATCGCGGCGTGGGCTTCGCACTTGTTGCCATAGGTCTTCCCGTCACAGCCGCAGACCGGGCGATATTCGCGCGTGCACATCGAGCGGACTTCGGTGCAGACGCCGGCCGCATCTGCGATGTTGCGGCAGGCCCCGTCATCCATTTTGCAGAACAAGCCATCTTCGCACGCAACGGCCGCTATGCCGCCACAGGTCTCTCCGACTCCGGCGGTCAGAGGCAGAGCAGGCGTGTCATCTGGCGCTTCTGGAGCGGGGGGCGGAGCCTCCGCTTCAACCGGCGGCAGGTCTTCCGGGGGCTTCTCGAACCAGGCACAGCCGGTGAGGAGCGTGATAGACAAAACAAGAGCGATGAGGCGCATGATGATCTCCCTGTTTACAGGAAGTACCTGCGCCCCAATCGCAGATTTGGCAAGCCGGAGCCTAGCCTTTCATGCCGGCTGCGACAGCCGCAAAGATGTTCTGGCCGTGCTCGCCGCCAGACTGGAAGGCAGGCTTCGTGGTCGAGACATCGGTGATCTGGTCCCATTTCGCCGCAACGGCTTCAGCCGACAGACCTTCACCCTGGCCAACGAACACGCCTTCGGTCTCAACGATGCGCGCCATCGAGAAGGCACCGGCACCGGCTGACAGGATCATGCCGGTCGGGGCTTCATCCTTGACGAGGTTCATCACGCCGGGCGTGACATATTCCGGCTTGAGCTGGGCGAGCACTTCGTCGGGCATCAGGCCTTCGGTCATGCGAGTTGCAGCAATCGGGCAGACCGCGTTGATTTTAATGTTGTTTTTCGCGCCTTCAATTTTCAGCGTGTTCATCATGCCCACCACGCCGAGCTTGGCAGCGCCATAGTTGGCCTGGCCGAAATTGCCGTAGAGGCCGGTCGAGGATGTGGTCACGACGATGCGGCCGAAATTCTGCTCTTTCATGATGTTCCAGGCTGCGTGGACCGGCATGAAGCTGCCGCGCAGATGGACGTCAATTACGAGATCGATGTCGGCCTGGGTCATCTTGGAGAAAGATTTGTCGCGCAGGATTCCGGCATTCGCGATGATGATGTCGATGCGGCCCCACTTGGCCATCGTGTCATCGATCATCTTCTTGACGCCAGCCTCGTCGGAAACCGACGATCCGTTCGCGATGGCTTCGCCGCCCATGGCCTCGATTTCCTTCACAACGGCTTCGGCCGCTTCGGAATTACCGCCGGTGCCGTCCAGCGTGCCGCCGAGGTCGTTGATGACAACTTTCGCGCCGCGGCGGGCGAGTTCCAGCGCGTGGCAACGGCCGAGACCGCCGCCGGCTCCGGTGACAATGGCGACGCGATCGTCGAAACGGATATCTGACATGGGACTATTCCTCATTCCTTGACTGTTCTGCCTCGTGTCAGACCAAACGCTGACGTAAACGTCAAGCATACCCGTAGCGTCACCTCTTGCGCGGATTGCCGCGCCGTGATTGCGTTTCGGCCAGCCGAAGAAAAGTATCCAGGGAGGATCGTCATGCTGGCTTATGTAACACTGGGATCAAACGACAAGGACAAGGCCGTCGAATTCTATGACGCGGTCATGGGGGAGCTGGGCGGGCAACGCGTCTTCGCCAATGACCGGCTGCAATTCTATGGCACCGGCCCCGGCCAGCCGATGATCGCGATTGGCGGTCCTTATGATGGCGAAGCCGCCTCTGCCGGCAATGGCGTCATGCCAGCGCTTGGCTGCAAGGATAATGAGACCGTCGACCGCGCCTACAAGAAAGCGCTAGAAATGGGCGGCACCTGTGAAGGCGAGCCGGGCCAACGCCTGCCAAACTTCTACGGTGCCTATTTCCGGGACCCCGACGGCAACAAGCTCTGCGTCTGCAAGCTGGGCTAGGTATCAGCCCAGCGCCGCCAGGAAGACTTCGAGCGTCTCTTTTGCAAAGAGGCGCATGTTTTCCGGGCGGTCGCTGAGGCCGGTCTCCAAAGTGGTGGAGATCTCGAACCGGTTCGGGCCGACTACGGCGATGCAGGTGTGGCCCGGGGCGTCGCCATAGCCATTGCCGGTTGGGCCGGAGGCGCCGGTTTCGCAGAGCCCCCAATCGGCGGCGAGCTTGCCGCGAATGGTGTTGGCCAGCAGACGGGCATAGGGCTCGGTCGAGGAGCGCATGTCGCCAATATCTTCCCGTGTCAGGCCGAGCAGATGCTTGAATGCCTTGGGCGTGTAAATGACGCCACCCCCGCGATAATAGGTCGAGGCGCCGGGCACGGCGAGTAGCGCCGCCGAGATGAGGCCGCCAGCCGAGGATTCCGAAATGGCCACGGTCTCGCCGCGGGCCTTGAGCGTGTTTGCGATCTGTTGCGCGATGGGGATGAGTGTTTCCATGCGCGCCAATTGAGCAGCCGGGTGGGCGCCGCGCAAGCCGGACGTTGGGAGAGGGCCGGGCTCTGGTCTTCCGCGTCGGTGCTTCGACTTCGCCCATCCTTCGACTTCGCTCAGGATGAGTCTGCACACTGCTGCCAGATTACAGTGCTCGTCGTGAGGGAAGTCGAAGGATGGGCAGGCTGGGGGAGTTGCACCCGGTAGAGCACAAGAATGCTTCCCCTTCGGCCACGGCGCGGCTAAGCCTGAATGTGACAGTTTTGGGGAAAGGGAGCGGCGAATGCTTTCCATCGCAGGGTATGAATGGGGCTGGGACAATGCGCGGGCACTGCTCGGCATCTTGCTGATCTATGGTGTGTGCTGGGTGTTGTCAGAGAAGCGGAAACTGTTTCCGTTCCGGCTGATCATCGGCGCGACGATCATGCAATTCGTGTTTGCGCTGATCCTGTTTGGCATCCCCTTTGTACGGGCGATCCTGTTCAAGGCCAATGACGTGGTCGATGGCCTGCAAAATGCGACGCGGGCCGGCACCAGCTTTGTGTTCGGGTATGTCGGTGACAATGTGGCCGCGCAGCAATTGATGGATGGGTCGCCGCCGCCGCTGTTCTTCTTCCAGATTCTGCCAATCGTGATCGTCGTTGCCGCGCTGTCCGCCATTCTCTGGCACTGGCGCATCCTTCAATGGGTCACAAACGGGTTCGCCTATATCTTTCAGCGCGCGATGGGCCTTGGCGGGGCGACGTCTCTCGCCGTGTCGGCCAATGTGTTCATGGGCATGACCGAGGCGCCGGTTCTGATCCGGCCCTACATCAAGGGTATGACCCGGTCTGAGCTGCTGATCATGATGACGGCGGGCTTTGCGACCATCGCAGGCAGTGTGCTTGTGGTGTATGGGGCGTTCCTTGAAGGCAAGATGGACAATCCGCTGGCACAATTGCTGACCGCCTCCATCATGGCGGCCCCGGCAGCGGTGGCCGTGGCGCTCTGCCTGATTCCGGAGACGACGCCCGCGACCGAGCGGATGAAGGAACCTGATTTCAGCTATTCTTCCACGATGGATGCTTTTTCGACGGGCGCCTCTGACGGCCTGAAGATCGTGCTGAACATTGCGACCATGCTGATCGCGGCGCTGGCGCTGCTCTGGCTGGTCAATGCAGGGCTGGGCGCATTCCCGGATGTGGCGGGTGCACCGCTCTCCATTGAGCGTATCCTTGGCTGGATCTTCGCGCCGCTGATGTACATGATCGGCGTGCCGATGGGCGAGGCGGCGCAATCGGGCTCGCTGATGGGCGTGAAGACGGTGCTGACCGAATTCGTGGCCTTCCTGCAACTCGCTGAAGTGCCTCAGGACGCAATGGACCCGCGCACGCGCATCATCACGGCGCACGCCATTTGCGGTTTTGCGAATTTCGGCTCCATGGGCATCCTGATTGGCGGCCTGAGCATTGTGGAACCGGCGCGGCGGGATGATTTCCTGGCGCTGGCTTGGCGGACGCTATTGGCGGGGACGCTGGCGACGTGTCTCTCTGGCGCGGTGGTCGGGGCGCTGCCATATCAGCTATTTGCAGGTGTGGGTGGCTGATCTTTCCGCTCGCCTCCCGCACGGTCAGGCCTAGACTTCAGGGCTGGGATTGGCACGAGTGCGGGATATGAAGATGAGACGATTTCGAATTGGGTTGCTGGCCGCCTGCGGTATGGCAACGGCTATGCCTTCTTTGGCACAGGAACGCTTGGCGCCGGTGAGCGTCTGGGGTGATCGGACAGAGACCGATCCTGGGAGCCTTGCGGGTCTGGACGCTGCTGAGATCGACGAGATCCTCGCCGATCATCCGGCGGAAATCCTGAATAAATTACCCGGTGTGAACATTCAGATGAATTCCGGGCAGGAGCATCTGGTTGCAATCCGCTCACCCGTCCTGACCGGCGGGGCCGGGCAGGGAAGTTTCCTGATCATGGAGAATGGCGTCCCGGTGCGCTCGCCCGCTTTTGGCAACGTCAACAGTCTGTTCGAGCCACATCATGAAGTGGCGAGCGGGATTGAAGTCGTGCGCGGGCCGGGCAGTGCGAAATACGGTTCCAACGCCGTGCACGGACTGGTCAATGTCATCTTGCCGGAAGTCGGCAGCGGCGGCCAGGTGGTCGCGAGCTATGGCACACTCGGTCGCTGGCGCACGGATGTGACGCTGGACGAGGGAGAGCACTGGTTGGCGGCGGTGTCGCTACAAAAGGATACCGGCTGGCGCGACAATACCGGCGTCGACCAGCAGAAGCTGACACTGGTCGGCGACTGGATGCTGGGCGACTGGGACACGACGACATGGCTCACCGCGTCAAACCTCAACCAGGAAACGGCCGGCTTTGCACAGGGGCCGGATGCCTACAAGGATGAGGACATTGCCAAATCCAATCCGAACCCGGAAGCCTACCGCGATGCGTGGTCGGCGCGGGCAGGCGCGCGGCTGTCTCGAAACCTCAGCGGCGGCACGCTGACCCTGACGCCGTATGCGCACACCCAGTCGATGATCTTTGCACAGCACTTCCTGCCGAATGGTGGCGTGGAGAAGAATGGCTCGACCGGTGGGGGTGTGATGGCGCGCTTTGAGCGGGAGGCTTCCGACAGCCTGACCTGGCGCGTGGGCGCGGATGTTGATGTCGCAAGCGGCTGGCTGACTGAAATCCAGCCCGAACCGTTCGGCTTCTTTCCGGGCGACTCGCGTTTCCCGCAAGGCAAACACTATGACTACACCGTCAACACGTTGATGGGGGCGGTCTGGGGAGAGCTGGATTTTGCGCTGGGTGAGGATGTGCACGTGCTGGCTGGGCTGCGCGCGGAAGCGCATGAGTATGACTATTCGACCGATGTGGCGCCCGGCATCAATGGCCGGTTCAATGTGCCGGATGACCGGACCGATAACTTTGACCTCCTGACGCCGAAGTTGGGCCTGATCTGGTCGGTAACGGAGGTGACCGATCTTTATGCGAACTATGCCCGCGGCGAGCGCGCGCCACAGGCCTCTGATCTCTACCGCCTGCAAATCCTGCAAGTGGCCGGGCAGGTGAAGGAAGAGACGCTCGACAGCGTCGAGATTGGCGCGCGGGGCAATGCGCTGAACGGTCGGCTGGTATATGATGTTGCGGCCTACTGGATGGAGAAGGACAATTTCTTCTTCCGCGACAGTGACGGGCTGAACGTTCCGGATGGGGCGACCGAGCACAAGGGCGTGGAAGCCTCCGCGGCATTTGAGCTGACGCCTGTCCTGAGCGTGTCCGGCTCGGCCAGCTGGTCTAACCAGACCTATACATTCGACCGGATCACCGGCTCCGGCACCGAGACCATCCGCGACGGCAATGAGATCGACACGGCGCCGGAATGGCTGGCCAATGTCTCACTGGACTGGCAGGCGACGGACGCGATCAAACTGTCACTGAAGGTTGATCATGTCGGCGAGTATTTCGTGGATCCCGCGAACACGACCACTTACCCCGGCCACACCGTGCTGGGCGCGCGGGGCGCGTGGGCCCTCAGCGAGACGGCCGAGTTGTTCCTGATCGTGCGGAATCTGACAGACGAAAAATATGCCGACCGGGCAGATCTCGCCTTTGGCAATGAACGCTACTTCCCTGGCGAACCTCTGAATGCGACGCTGGGCATGAGAAAAACATTCTAGGAGGAAACCGATGAAACTCTATCATAGCCCCATGGCCCCCAATCCGGACCGGGTTGTCTTTTTCCTGCGCGCGAAAGGCAAGTTGGACGCGGTGGATCTGGAAGAAGTCTCCATCATGAAACAGGAGCACCGGACGAAGGAATATCGCGAGGTCTCTCCGTTTGCGCAGGTGCCGGCGCTGGTGCTGGATGATGGGACCAAGATCACCGAAAGCCGGGCGATTTGTACTTATTTCGAGAATGTCTTCCCGGAGCCGAACCTGATGGGAACAGACGCGAAGGAAAAGGCCCTGATCGAGATGTGGGATCGCCGGGTCGAGCTGATGTTCATGGTGCAGTTCGCGACCTGGTTCCGCAATGCGCATGAGATGATGGCGCCGCTGGAAGTCCCGCAGAGCGCCGAGGCCGCTGCCAAGGGCGAGAAGAACGCCAAGCGCATGGCCGAGCGGTTCAATGCACATCTCGCCGACCACGAATTCCTCGCGGCTGACCGGTTCTCGATTGCGGACATTACGCTGTTCATCACCTGTGGCTTCTGCCGCGTCATGAAATGGGCGCCGCACAAGGAGCACGAGAATCTCGGTCGCTGGTACGACGCCATGAAGGCACGCGGTTTTGCGGGCTAGGCGTTCTTGATGTTCATCCCGCCATCGACCGGGATATGCACGCCGGTCAGGAAGCTGGCCGCTGGCAGGACGAGAGATAGCGTCATATTGGCCACCTCTTCCGGGATGCCGTAACGGCGCAAAGGCACGCGGCGCTTGGCGTAGATTTCCTTGTGCTCGTCCTGGATGCCAGCGGTGATGCCCGTATGGATCGGGCCGGGGCAGATCGCATTGACGGTGATGCCTTCACGACCAAGGTCGACGGCGAGCCCGCGGGTCAGGCCGATGACGCCATGTTTGGCTGCGACATAGGGTGAATTGCCCGGCGTGGCGCCAAGGCCTTCCGTGGACGCAATATTCACGATGCGACCAAAGCCTGCCTTGCGCATGTAAGGGAGCGCTGCGCGGATGGCGCGCTGGTGGGAGGTCAGCATGACATTTATGCTGTCGGCCCATGCGTCTTCATAGCTTTCCTCGGCAACGTCAGCCATCCTGGCGAAGCCGGCATTGTTCACGAGAATTTCCAGCCCGCCGAAATGCGCGGCCGTCTCGTCCACGACGCGCTTGATCGCGTCCTTGTCGCTGACGTCCAGCGCCCAGCCCTGCACATTGGCGAAGCCAGCATCACGGATTTCCTGAACAACGACATCGACATTTTCCTGCTTGAGGTCTGTCACGGCGACGTTGGCGCCTTGGCGGGCGAACAGGTGGGCGGTGGCGCGGCCCATGCCGCTGGCGGCGCCGGTAATGAGTGCGGTCTTGCCTTCAATGGAGCGCGAGAGATCCTGATATGGCGGGTGGCTCATGTGCGTTTCTTTCGTTTCTTGATTGTGCCGGAGAAGTTGAGGACGGGGCGGCCATTCGCGGTGACAAGGCCGCGCACGAAGGTGATGGAGCCCCCCTTGCGGAGCACTTCGCCGCGCGCCTCGATATATTCGCCTTCCAGCGCGCCATCCAGAAATTCAGACGTGAAGGCGACCGTGACTCCATATTCGCCCTCCATGCCGTCATGCGCGATCGCGAACAGGGAGAAGTCACCGAACGCCATCAGGCAGCCGCCATGCATCACGCCGCCCGCATTCATATGCTTGCGTTGTGCCCGAAAGGCCGCGACCGGGCCATCATCGTCAATCTTGAAATAGAACGGACCGGCGGCATCGTGTTCAAACGGCTCGTCGGGCCATGTCTGCCAGCCGGCAAACTCCCCGGTTTGGACTGTTTCTGCGGTCATTCCGCCTCCCTGCTGTTTTTCCGGCACGATACCGCACAGTCACCCTTCGACAAGCGTGCCGTTGGGGCATAGATTACGCGGGAAGGTATATAATCGGAGGAAATCGTATGGCATTCGATGCCGAAATCCGCGCGGCGCTGATCGAGCAGGTCCGCCGCTTCGTGACCGAGAAATGCGTGCCGATCGAGGCGCAAGTGGGCGACGAGGACGAAGTTCCGCAGGCTGTGGTCGATGAGATGAAGAATCTCGGCCTGTTCGGCATTGCGGTGCCGGAAGAGTATGGCGGCCTCGCGCTGGACATGGAGACCGAGGCGCTGGTGGCGTTTGAACTCGGCCAGACCTCTCCAGCCTTCCGCAGTGTGGCCGGCACGAATATCGGTATTGGGAGCCAGGCGCTCGTCCTGTTCGGGACCGACGCGCAGAAGGAAAAATGGCTGCCGGGCATCGCGTCAGGCGATCTGATTGCGAGCTTTGCGCTGACCGAGCCGGAAGCGGGCTCTGATGCGGGCAGCCTGACCACAAAGGCAATCCGTGACGGCGATCATTATGTGCTGAACGGCACCAAGCGCTACATCACCAATGCCAACAAGGCGGACCTGTTCACAGTCATGGCGCGGACCGATGTGGATACGCCGGGCCCAAAGGGCGTGTCAGCCTTTGTCGTGGAGCGCAACACACCGGGCGTGTCGGTTGGCGTGCCGGAAAAGAAGATGGGCCAGCAGGGCGCGCACATTTGTGACGTGATCTTCGAAGATGCCCGCGTGCCAGCCGAGAACATCATCGGCAAGGAAGGCGAGGGCTTCAAGGTTGCGATGAGTGTGCTCGACAAGGGACGCCTGCACATCTCAGCCGTAGCGACGGGCGTGTCGAAACGCCTGATCCGCGAGATGGTGAATTATGCCCTCGAGCGGAAGCAATTCGGCACGGCCATCATGAACCACCAGATGATCCAGGCGATGATCGCTGACAGCCAGGCTGAGACTTATGCGGCGGAATGCATGATCATGGATGCCGCGCGTCGGCGCGATGCGGGCGAGGATGTCACCCTACTCGCCTCTTCCACGAAACTGTTTGCCACCGAGGCGTGCGGCCGGGTGGCTGATCGTGCGGTGCAGGTGTTTGGCGGCGCAGGCTATGTCTCCGACTATGGCATCGAGCGGTTCTACCGCGACGTGCGCATCTTCCGCCTGTATGAAGGCACCAGCCAGATCCAGCAGATCATCATCGCACGCGAATTGGCCAAGGCGGCCAAAGCCGGGAGACTTTAGGCCATGTTCGAACACGATTTGACCGACCCGCATGATGTGGGCCTGAATGCCGAACGGCTTGCAGCCATTCCGCAATATTTCCAGCAGAACTATATCGACCGAGGCAAATTACCATGCGTGGCGACATTGGTGTCACGCGGGAGCGAGGTGGCGCTGGAGGATTATTCCGGCACCACGCATATTGGCGAAGGCGAACCGATCGGTCCGCATACGATCTTCCGAATCTATTCCATGACCAAGCCAGTCACGTCGCTGGCGGCGATGATGCTGTTCGAGGAGGGCAAGTTGCGCCTGGACCATGAAGTGTCGCGCTTCATTCCCGAGTTCGCGGACGTCCAGGTTTTCGACGGAGGCAATCGCGAGGATTATACGACCCGCGCACCTGACCGCCCGATGACAATCCTGGACTTGTTCACGCATACATCGGGAATCACGTACGGCTTCCTGATGCAGGACGAACCTGACGCGATCTATCGCAAGCACAAGATCGGTGCGCCGACCGAAACCTTGCTGGAAATGAGCCAGCGGATCGCGAAACTGCCGCTCTCCTTCTCGCCTGGTACACAATGGGGATATGGGCATTCCATTGACGTGCTCGGCGCGATCGTCGAAATCGTTGCGGGGCAACCTCTCGATGAGTTCTTCCGGGAACGTATCTTTGGTCCACTTGGCATGGATGATACCGACTTCTGGGTGCCGGAGAACAAGATTGACCGGTTGATGGCATGCTACAACAAGCATCCGTTGACTGGCGAGATATCGATGTCCGATGCCGCTGGCAAGGAATCGAAGCTCTATAGCAAGCGTCCGAAACTGCTGAATGCTGGCGGCGGTCTGGCCTCTACCGTGCGGGATTATCACCGTTTTTGCCTGATGTTGATGCGTGGCGGTACGCTGGACGGCGCCCGCATCATCAGCCCGAAGACGTGGGAGTTCATGCGCCAAAATCATCTTCCGGATGGCAAGACGATCAAGGAGATGGGCGACAAAACATTCTCCGAGGCGCGGATGGAAGGCAATGGCTTCGGGCTCGGGGGCTCTGTGCTGACTGATCCGGTTGCCTCGATGCAGCCTTCCAGTCTGGGCAATTTCAGCTGGGGTGGCCTTGCGTCCACCTTCTTCTGGATCGACCCGGAAGAAGAAATGGTCGTCATCCAGGCGACACAGATGATCCCTTCAGGCACCTATCCGATCAGGCCACAATTGCAGCAACTCGTTTATGCGGCGGTGGACTGGTGAGCGAGGAGAAAGCGAACCCGGTCAGGCAGGCGATTCTAGATCTGACCACAGAAGCTGGTCCGGGCAAGACGATCAGTGCTGAACAGGCAGCGCGCGCCGTGAGTGATGCGAATTTTCAACGTGTGCTGAAGGATGTGCGGGCAGAAGCCGTGCGCCTGCACAAGGCGGGCACAGTCTTGATCTATCGGAAAGGCAAACCTGTCGAGGATCCGGATGTGTTCAAGGGCGTCTATCGGCTGGGCCTTCCAGCCTGACGGAGCTAGTTTCCATAGCGGCGGATTTCTGTCTGGAATCCGCGGCCTTTGGAAGTCAGTACATAAAGGCGGTCATACTCAGTGGCCTCGACAATCGGCGCGCCGGGTTTGCCGCCGAGTGCTTTGACGAGTTCGGGCGTGGTGTTGGAATGGCCCACGACGAGGATGTTTCCGGGCGTCGCGCGGAGCATGTTCGCAAAGGTCTCCAGATTGCCGGCGTCATAGGGCAGCACGGTGAGGCCAGTGGCCTTGGCAATTGGAAGAGCTGTCTGTCGCGTGCGCCGGGTATCGGTTGAGTAGATCGCTGTAAGGCCGGCCTGCTTCAATTCGTTTGCGAGAATATCAGCCCTGGCCCGACCGACAACCGTCAGGTCCGGATCGTCTCCGGCGGCTTTCTCTGCGTGGCGGACCAGATAGATTTGGCGGGCATCTGGCGCAGGCGACGAGGCGCACGCCGCTAATGGGATCGACGCCAAAAGCCCGAGTGCAAGTCTCCGTGTCAGCATCAGGCTGCCACCGGTTTGCGGATCGGGCGCTCAAGGGAAAACGCAGATTCTGTCGGACCGTTCTGCCTCAGGGATTGCAGCCTCTCCCAGCCATCCTGCATCGAGAAGCGCTCACCCCGCGGGGCCCACCAGAGTACGAAGCTGGCCCCGTCACTGCGGTCCAGACTGTCGGACAGACGGCGCATCCCGGGTGGGTGTGTGCGTCCATTGTAAGAGAACTCTTTCAGGGCTTCGATCGATGTCCAGCCAGCCATGGTGCACACATCCGGCGCAGCCATGTCGCGGGGATAAGGAAAGGCATCTTGCATGCCATACCAGTCACCATTTGGGCGCCGGATGCCGTGCGTATGCCAATGCATGCCGTCAAACGAGTCCGCGTCAGTGAAGATACGGGGCAAAATTGCCATGAATACCCGGACGAATTCATTCTCCATGTTGAACGCGCCTAATGGGCGCGCGCAATTGAAGTGAATCAATCGGTATTCCGTCGTCATTGAAATGTCCCCGTCCAATTTGGACAGGGATATGACAAAGCCGTTTCGCAATTGTTAAGAGAAAACGGACGGCAAAAAATAAACCTTCCGGCTACTTCCCTTTAAACTCTGCCGGGCGTTTCTTGAGGAATGCGGTAACGCCTTCCTTGAAGTCATCCGTGCGCCCAGCAGTGCGTTGAGCGATGCGCTCGTCGTAGATGGCTTCGTCGAAGTCGGATTCGCAGGCTTTCCAGATCAGCTCGCGTGCCAGAGACAGGGCGATGGTCGGGCCGGTTGCCAACTTCTCGGCCATTTCCAAAGCCGTGGGCATCAATTGGTCATCCTCAACGATGCGATTGACCATGCCCCATTCCAACGCTTTTTCCGCAGGGACCTTATCGCCGAACAGCGCCATTTCCATTGCGCGCACGCGGCCGATCGTGCGGGCCAGAAGCCACGTCGATCCGCCATCTGGTACGAGGCCTATGCGGCGGAAGGCTTGAAGGAAATAGGCGCTCTGGGCGCAAACCACGATGTCGCCAACAAGTGCGAGTGAACAGCCGACGCCAGCAGCGGGACCATTCACGGCAGTAATGACCGGATGCGGATGTTCCTTGATGGCCTGCATCAGCGGATTGTAGTGCGTTGTGAGGGCGCGCCCCGCATCTGGCTTGGAGCCTTCATGGCTGAGTTGTACGCTGAGACCGCCGGGGCCGAGATTCGCGCCGGAACAGAAGCCACGACCTGAGCCGGTCAGAATAGTGCAACGCGCCTCGTCCGCTGCCACTTCGAATGCGTGGAGCAATTCCTGCGCTGTATCGACGCCGCAGGCATTCAGCGTGCTTGGATCATCAAAGCTGATGACGGCGATGTCGCCTTTCAGCTCATAGGAAATTTTTGTGTAGGCCATGTGTTCCGCTCCCGATGGACGTTTTTTTACACCCTATTGTGTCGTCTGGCCCGCGTGAACGCCTGACCCAACGGAAATGTTTTTTATTTTGTTCAGGGGTCAATGCGCGTTACACTCAGGTGAGGAAACGACCCAAAGGAAGAAATACATGGCCCTAGATAGTGCTACCGGATCCGGCATGAGCTCGATACTGAGCCGCCAGAAAGCCGCACATATTCGCGACGGCATTCCCTCCGTTTCGAAACGAATCGAATGGCTGGACAAGTCCATCGACCTTCTGGTGACGCATGGCGACGCTCTGGCCGAAGCCATGCGGGAAGATTTTGGCCATCGATCTGTGGACCAGTCGAATTTGACCGATATTGCCGGGTCTATCGGCGCGCTCAAATTCTCGAAGAAGCATGTCGCCAAATGGATGCGGCCTGAGAAACGCAAGGTCGAATTTCCGCTTGGCTTGCTCGGCTCGCGCGCGGAGCTTCAGTTCCAGCCAAAGGGCGTGATCGGTGTGATCAGCCCCTGGAACTTCCCGGTCAATTTGACCTTCGCGCCGCTGGCGGGCGTGTTCGCTGCTGGCAATCGCGCGATGATCAAGCCATCGGAATTCACCGAGGCGACCTCAGAGCTGATGAAACAGCTGATTGGTCAGTATTATGACGAAGAAGAAGTGGCGGTCATCACGGGCGGTCCGGAAGTGGGCGCGGAATTCTCCAAGCTTGCTTTTGACCATATGGTCTTCACGGGCGCGACGTCGATTGCGCACCACGTCATGCGCGCCGCAGCAGACAATCTCGTGCCGCTGACGCTGGAGCTTGGCGGGAAAAGCCCGGTCATCCTCGGGCGGTCGGCCAATATGGAAAAAGCGGCAAGCCGTATCATGGCGGGCAAGACTTTGAACGCAGGCCAAATCTGCCTGGCTCCAGACTATGCCTTCGTGCCGCAGGAAAAGACCGCAGAATTTGTGGGCGCGGCGACCAAAGCCATTGAGACGATGTATCCGTCAGGCCTGAAAGACAATGACGACTACACATCAATCGTGAACCAGCGCCATTATGACCGGATCATGAGCTATATCGAGGAAGCGCGCGAAAAAGGCGCGGAGGTCCACGAGCTCACTCCGGCGGGAGAGAACTTCTCCCAACAGCCGCACCGCAAGATCCCGCCGCACATTATCGTCAATCCGGGCGATGATTTGAAAGTTATGAAGGATGAAATTTTCGGTCCGATCCTGCCCATCAAGTCTTATGGTGAAACAAAAGATGCGGTGGCATATGTAAATGCGCATGACCGGCCGCTTGGGCTTTACTATTTCGGTGAGGACTCGACCGAGAAGGATTATGTGCTGAACAATACGACGTCGGGGGGCGTGACCGTGAATGACGTCATCTTCCATGTCGCGCAGGAAGACCTGCCCTTTGGCGGTGTGGGTCCATCCGGCATGGGCAGCTATCACGGTCGGGACGGCTTCATGGAGTTCAGTCACAAGAAGTCAGTGTACACGCAAACGGGCAGTGAGATGCTGGCCATGATGCGCCCGCCTTATGGCGACAAGTTCCGGGGTCAGGTGAAAGGCCGCATCAAGCGCTAGGCTCTGTTTCCGGAAACAAGAAAGCCCGCCGGCAATGCTGGCGGGCTTTTTCTTTTGCGGTCTGTTCGAACTAGCGTTTCAGGAATGCTGGAATGTCGCTGCCGAAGCCTTTGACCTTTTCAGGAGCCGGATCGAGGATAGGGTCGTCATCCTTGCGCTTGCGGTCCCGTTCGCGATCGCGTTTTGGCTTCGCCACACGCTCGCGCTTTGGCTTCTCTTCCGGGCGATCATCGGTCTGGGCATCGGACTTCGGTTCAGTCTTTGCCTTGGGCTCTTCAGCCTTGGCCTTAGGCTTGGACTCGGCGGGAGTTGCCTCTTCCAGCTTGTCGGTGTTCTCGTCGCGCCGACGGCTGCGCGAGCGACCTCCGCGTGATTTGTCGTCACGACTGCCTGACCGGGAACGGCCGCGGCTGCGACTTTCATCCGGTGGCAGGTCTCCGAGTTCCTCAAGCAGGCCCTCGGGCATATAGTCCTCGACATCCTGCTGGATCATCTTGAGGACAAAGCCCCAGGATTTTTCGTCCGACGGTGACACAACCGTGAAGCTTTCGCCCGTACGCCCGGCGCGGCCGGTCCGCCCGATCCGGTGAACATAATCCTCGTCTTTGGGTGGCGGCGAATAGTTGAAGACATGCCCGACGTCCGGAATGTCTAGCCCGCGTGCGGCGACATCCGACGCTACGAGCAGCTTCAGGTCGCCGTCACGGAAACGCTGCAGCACTTGGGTGCGGAAGGCCTGCGGCAGGTCGCCATGAATGGCGGCGGCGTCGTGGCCATGCTTTTGCAAAGAGGCCGCGACGATATCGACTTCGACCTTCCGGTTACAGAAGACGATGCCGTTCTTCACGTCGCGGGACTCGATCACGCGGCGCAGCGCGGTGCGCTTGGCCTTCGCGTCATTGGTCGGAATGTGGACCACGTGCTGTGTGATCGTCTTGGCGGCGTCCGTCGGACGGGCAACTTCGATCTTGACCGGGTCGCGCTGGAAGGTCTTCGCCAGTCTCTGAATATCGGTCGGGAAGGTTGCCGAGAATAGCAGAGTCTGCCGTTTCGCCGGAATTTTGGAGACAATCTTCTCGATGTCGGGAATGAAGCCCATGTCGAGCATGCGGTCGGCTTCGTCAATGATGAGGTAGTCGACCCCCATCAGCAGCAGCTTTCCGCGTTCGAACTGGTCCATCAGGCGGCCCGGTGTGGCGATCAGTACGTCGACACCGCGTTGGAGCAGGCCTTCCTGTTCCTTGAAGCTGACACCGCCAATGAGCAGGGCCATGGTGAGTTTCAGGTGCTTGCCATATTTCTCGAAATTCTCGGCCACCTGCGCGGCCAGTTCGCGCGTCGGGCAGAGGATCAGGCAACGGGGCATGCGGGCCCTCGCCCGTCCGCGCGCAAGGCGATGGATCATGGGGAGCACGAAGGCCGCCGTCTTGCCGGTGCCGGTTTGCGCGATGCCTGTGACGTCGCCGCCGGCGAGGATATGGGGGATGGCTTCGGCCTGGATCGGCGTGGGCGTGGTATAGCCTGCCTCTTCCACAGCCTTAAGTACGTTCGGCCCAAGGCCGAGGTCTGCAAATGTTACGTCAGTCAATGTTATGGTTCCTGGAATGGTTTCTGATTCAACCCGGCGGCCTTGGTGGCCGCAGTTTCCCGCGTTCAGTGCCTTAGTGCACTTTTGGCGGGCCGGGCGAATTCCATGCCCGGAGCGTCGTGTTGCGCTGCACATAAGCCAAATTGTGACTAAATGGAAGGGGGGCCGCCCAGCTTTCGCCCGAGAGCGCGCAGGTCAGACGCGATAGCGCTGGACGTCATCGATCAGATTTTGCAGCACGCGCTTGGATCGGCCCCAATCAAATGCCTGTCCGGGCACGGTAATCGTGCCTTTCAGCAATGTGCCTTCCTCACGGGATTCCAAAGTGATGATCATGTTGCCCTCCCAGGACCAGACAGAAGAGGCCATTTTGGAATTGATGATGCAGCCATCGCCTGCCTCTGAAATATCCACGATTGGCTGGCTGCGGCTGGCGAGCGAACAGACCACGGCAGCGAGCGTTTCGCCGAACGTGTTGCGAAAGCCTTGCGACAGTTCGCGGTCCATCTTGAGGCCGAGCTTGGCATAAAGCGGGATGGCGATGTCTTTCATCGCGGCCAGCGGGACCCCGCCCGCGCCAGCCGCCGCCATGACGGGCTCGGCATATTTGAAGAACTGTTCTGCGGTCATCCCTTGGGGAGTCGCCCCGGTGACTTGGACGACCCGTGCTCGAACATCGGGATGGTTGATGATCTCTCCCACATTCATCGAATTGCGCCAATCGACGCTGGGATCAACATTCTGTGCAGGGAGGGATGGCGGTGAGGCGGAGTGTGCGCCGTCTGTAACAGCTGTTCCGCAATTGGCGCAGAAGCGGTGGCCATCTCCCAGCTTCTGTCCGCAATTTGTACAAAACATGGGCGGTCCCCTCGTCCATATGACGAGAGGACCTTACCCCAAATCAGGCGCCCGCGTCAGCGAGATTCTGGTTCGCAAAATCCCAATTCACGAGATTGTCCAGGAAAGCGCCCATATAGTTCGGGCGGCTGTTCTGGTAGTCGAGGTAGTATGCGTGCTCCCAGACATCCATGGTCAGGATCGGCGTAGCGTCGATATCTGTGACCGGCGTTTCCGCGTTCGGGGTCTTGGTGATGTGCAGCTTGCCGCCCTTGTAGACCAGCCAGGCCCAACCGGAGCCAAACTGACCGCCGCCTGCTGCTTTGAAGTCCTTCACGAACTGGTCGTAGCCGCCCAGGTCGCGGTCGATCAGTTCTGCCACTTTGCCGTGCGGTTTGCCGCCGCCGCCCGGTTTCATGCAGTGCCAGTAAAATGTGTGGTTCCAGACCTGGGCCGCATTGTTGAACAGGCCGGCCTTGCCGCTATCGGCTGCGGCTTTCTTGATGATGGATTCGAGCGACTCGTTTTCGAGGTCGGTGCCCTCGATCAGGCCGTTGAGGTTGTTGACATAAGCGGCGTGGTGCTTGCCGTGGTGAAAGTTCAAGGTCTCCTCGGAGATGTGCGGCGCCAGGGCGTCGCGTCCGTATGGGAGATCAGGGAGGGAAAATGCCATTTTGGGCGTCCTTTCTTGCAGCAAAGTATCTGGTCTAATTACGCGTCTTCCCACATATGGGTTGCATGTCAAACCAGACTAGCCCTCTTTCCAAATCTCAATGGGCCGCAATCGACAAGCGGATTCTGCGGGCAGACGAAGACCGCTGGATTTCCAGCCGCTATGCGAAGGACGATCAGCGACAGGCGCTGACGGCACTTTATGCGCTGGCATACGAGCTGGCACGGGTGCGCCTGGTGGTTTCGGAAGAGGGTCTTGGCCTGATCCGGTTCCAATGGTGGCGGGATGCAATTTCCGAAATTGAAATGGGCAAAGTGCGCGAACATGACGTCGCGCGGGCCTTGAAAGAAGAGATCGAGGCCGGGCGCCTGAAAGCACGCGCCTTGCAGGATCTGATTGATGGTTATCAGGCTGCCTTTGAAGCGCAGGACCGGGCATTGGAACCGGAAGGCTGGCTTGCGCTGACGGCGGCGCATGTGCTGACGCCGATGCATAACTGGGCTGAGGAAATCCGGAACGTCGCGCCCTATTTTGCCGCCGCTCGCCGCTCTGACTCCAAGGCATTCGGCCCGATCCTGCCGCCTGCACCGAAGCCGATCCGGCCAGCCATTGCGCATTTCCGGCTGCGCAAACTCTACACCGAGGGCAAGACGCCGAACGCGATCCAGAAACGGCTCTGCGTGCTGCAGGCGGTCCGTAGCGGCAAGGTCTAGGGCTCGAACGCCTTCAAGATGGGGCATGGGCCGCCATCCTCATATGCACATTCTTCCGCAAGCCGTTTCAATGACGCCCGGGCCTGCTGTAGCTCGTTGATCTGGGCATCCAGCGCCTTGAGGCGATCTGTTGCCATTTGTCTGGCTTCCGTGCGGTCTGTCATCGCGTCGAGTTCGATCAGGCGGGCAATTTGCTTCAACGTGAAGCCGGCGGCCTGCGCAGAGCGAATGAAGCGAAGGCGTTCCATATCTGCACGGCCATATTGGCGGATGCCACCTGAGACGCCGCTGCCTTGTGGGCGCTCCGGTAGCGGCATCAGACCCAGACGCTGATAATAGCGGACGGTTTCCACACCTACGCCTCCAGCTTTGGCCAATTTTCCAATCGAGATTTGAAGATCGTGTTGCAACCGTACCATGGTACAAGGGTTATATAGGCAAGGTCTGAAGTCCACAATCGGAGTTTCCCATGTCTACGACCAAACCCGTCGCCCATCTCTACCGGATGAAAACACCGTCGCATGTCTGTCCGTTCGGGCTGAAAAGCCGGGCGCTTCTGAACCGCAAAGGGTATGTGGTGGATGATCATCTCCTGACCAGCCGCGAGGAGACCGATGCCTTCAAGCGAGAGCATGATGTAAAGACGACGCCTCAGACTTTCATCGACGGAAAGCGGATCGGCGGATACGACGCCTTGAAGGAATTCTTCGGCCAGCCTGTGAAGGACAAGGACAAGAAAACCTATAAGCCGGTCATCGCCATCTTCGCGTCGGCTGCGCTGATGGCGCTAGCTGTCAGCTGGGCAGCCTATGGCAGCTTGCTGACCGTCCGCGCAGCGGAATGGTTCATCGCGATCAGCATGTGCATCCTGGCCATCCAGAAATTGCGGGATCTTGAGAGCTTTTCGAACTCATTTCTCGGCTACGATCTGCTGGCACGCAAATGGGTCAGGTATGCCGATATCTATCCGTTTGCGGAATTGCTGGCAGGCGTGCTGATGATTGCCGGCGCATTGATCTTTCTGGCGGCGCCGGTCGCCCTGTTCATCGGCACGATTGGTGCGGTATCAGTTTTCCGTGCGGTCTATATCGAGAAGCGAGACCTGAAATGCGCCTGCGTCGGCGGAGACAGCAATGTGCCGCTGGGCTTTGTCTCCCTGACCGAAAACCTGATGATGATCGCAATGGCTGTGTGGATGCTGGCCAAATAAGGCTCAGGTGCCGCGTGTATCGCCATACAGATGGATGTGCAGGCGGTCAGTGAAATTGTAGCCAGCTTCAAGACATGCCTCGGCAAGCCATGTTTCTCGCGCACGAAGTTCGGCGGGCGTACGGCCCTCGGGCATCAGCCATACGCGACCGGTGGGCATACCGGATTGTGCAACAAGGGCGTGAACTTCTGTGAGGTCTGACGGGTTTGCGACGACGATCTTGAAGTTCGCGCGCGGGTCGCTCGCATAGAAGTCGAGCACTTCGGGCCTGAGACGGATTGAGGCCGAATTGCCGGAATGGGCCAGCTTCGGCGAGACATTGAACTGGTCGATCAGCTCCGCCGCGAGACCAATAGGCTTGATCGTGCCATTGGTTTCGATCTCGATATAGAACTCTGGGTCGAAGGTTTTGAGATTTTGGATTAACTCACCGAGTTCGCGTTGTTGCAGCAAAGGTTCACCACCGGTGAAGATGATGCGGCGGCAAGGCTGGCTGATCAGTCTCTCGGTCAGGGCGTCGACAGATACATCGACGGTCTCTGCTGTGCGGTCGAATTTTTTCGGGGCGCCCGGCAGGTCATCGCGATGAGCAAACTCCGTCCCCAGAAAATTCCATGTATAGGCCGTGTCGCACCAGAGGCAGTGCAGGTTACACTGGGAAAAGCGCACAAATACACTCGGCTTGCCGGCCGAGACGCCCTCGCCTTGTAGCGAATGGAAAATCTCGGGCACGCCGGGCTCTGTGACGGCGAGGCGCATGTTTATTCTGCCGGGACCAGGCTGGTGGCCGACAGCCAGGAATCAAAGTCTTCCAGTGCGCGTACGGCCTGCGCGCGTTTCTTGGCGCGGCCCTTGTCCTTGCCGCGCAGGCGCTTACCGTCGGGCCCGTGTTTGGGGAAGTCGGTGATCTCAGGGAACAGGCCGAAATTCACGTTCATCGGTTGGAACGTCGCCTTGCCTTCAAGGTGTCCGCCGGTGATGTGGCGGATTAGCGAGCCGAGTGCGGTCGTCTCGGGCGGCGGCGCCAATGGACGGCCAAGGCGCTCTGCCGCGGCAAAGCGACCGGCGAGCAAGCCCATGCCCGCGCTTTCGACATAGCCTTCGACGCCGGTAACCTGGCCAGCAAAGCGCAAGCGCGGCAGGGTTTTCATGCGCAGCTGCTCGTCGAGCAGTTTCGGCGAATTCAGGAACGTATTGCGATGGATGCCGCCAAGCCGCGCAAACTCTGCTTTTTCGAGGCCGGGGATCATCCGGAAGATATCGGTCTGCGCGCCATATTTCAGCTTGGTCTGGAAGCCGACCATGTTCCACAAGGTGCCGTGGGCATTGTCCTGGCGCAGCTGGACGATGGCGTGCGCCTTGATGTCCGGCTGGTGTGGATTGGTCAGGCCGACCGGTTTCATCGGTCCGAATCGCAGCGTCTCGCGACCGCGCTCTGCCATGACTTCAATCGGCAGGCAGCCTTCAAAGTAAGGCGTGTTTTTTTCCCATTCCTTGAACTCGGTCTTCTCGCCCGAGATCAGCGCGTCGATGAAGGCATTGTACTGGTCTTCATCCAGCGGGCAGTTGATATACGCCGCTGTGTCTCCGCCGGGTCCGGGCTTGTCATAGCGGCTCTGGCGCCAAGCCTTGGTCATGTCGACGGAGTCGAAATAGACGATTGGCGCGATGGCGTCGAAGAAAGCGAGATCATCCTCGCCAGTATGGGCGTGGATGGCTTCCGCGAGCTTGAGCGAGGTGAGCGGCCCGGTGGCCACGATCACGCTGTCCCAGTCTTCGGGCGGGATACCGTCGATTTCCTCGCGGATGATGGTGACGTTCGGATGGGCTTCCAGCTTGGCAGTGACAGCTTCTGCAAAACCTTCGCGGTCCACGGCCAGCGCGCTGCCGGCGGGCACTTGGTGCTCGGCTGCCGTATGCATGATCAGGCCATTCGCGCGGCGCATTTCCTCATGCAGCACGCCGACGGCATTCGAGACGTGATCGTCCGACCGGAACGAATTGGAACAGACCAGCTCCGCCAGTTTGTCGGTCTGGTGGGCATCAGTGCCTTTGACGCCGCGCATTTCGTGCAAGATGACGGGCACGCCTGCATTTGCGGCCTGCCAGGCGGCCTCCGACCCGGCCATGCCGCCGCCGATAATATGAATGGGTTTGATGCTCATGGGCCGGATGTGCGGGGCGACGGCCCCTCCGTCAAGATGGCGTTTGCCGTGATTCCTCGTGGCGAGCGCGCGGTGAGGCGTGTAAGGAGTCGGATATGACTCGTGAACTCTCCATTCCCGGCCTTATTTCAGAGGCTTGGTCCCTTGCGCTGAAAGCGGCGCGGCCCAGCTTGGTCATCATGCTGGCCCTGATTGTGGCAGGCGGGGTTTACACGTTCGCCGTGGGACCTGGATCTTCAATGGGCGATGCAGCGCCGGCCATTGCTGCGCTGGTCGTGTTCGTAGTCGGCATCGAATTTTCGCTGGTTGTGTACCGCGCGATGCTGGACACCGGGACGGGAGACCGGTTGCGCCTCGCCCATGCAAATCTGGCGATCTACGTGGCATTCCTGTTTGTGGGTGTCTTCATCGGGTTCTTCCTCCTGATTCTGCCCGGAATCCTGCTCAAGGCTTCCGGTCGGGTGGATGTTGATGCGGAGACGCCACCAGAAGTCGTGCAGGCCGCGCTGATCGACATGCTGCCGACCGCTTATGGCGCGGTGCTGATCCTTGCCTGTCTGGCGGGTGCAGCCATACTGTTCTTCATGGCATTGCGTCTGTTGCTGGTTGGCGCTGCAACGGTTGCGACGGGCCAGACACTGGTGTTTCGCACATGGCCATGGACCAAGGGCCACGCTGTGAAACTCGGTCTCGCGGGACTGGCGACACACATCCTGCCATTTGCTGTGGCGGTTCTGATCAACTGGACCTTGCGGGATATCTGGGGCGATAGCGCCATTGGGGCCTTCCTGTCAGGCGCGATTGGCATGGCCCTGCTGGTGCCGTTCCTGCTTGGCGGACATGGCCTGGCGGTGGCCACCCTGCACCAGCTGCACCCTGGTGCCGAGCCAAGCGAATGATTGCACCTGTCATCTAAATCGTCCTATCCTGACGCCTGATAAGCAGTTCAGGGGGGCTCTGCCACATGCCAAGCCGGTTTTCATTTGATGGCGCGCTGATGTTCGCGTTCCGTGCGGCGCATGTGCGGAGCTTTCTCTGGGTCTTTCCTCTCGCCTTTGCCGGTGTGTTCACCCTGTTCAGCTTGGCGATCCTGATTTTCGCCAAAGACGATTTTTTACAAGTATTCCAGACCATAGAAATGCTGGAGCAGGCCTCGGTCGGTCGGGGGGACCCTCAAGCCGTATTCGCCGCGATATTGGGTGCGATGGAGCCACTGGTCGGGTGGGCGGTCTTCGCCATGCTCGGCAGCTGGATCATCTGGGCAATGTTCGAAGCCGCGTCGCAACGACGATATGTTCGCGATGAGCGATTTTCCCTCGGTTTCGGAGGGGATGAAATACGAATGATGGCGGTCGGACTCTGTTGGGCCGTGATGCAAACCCTGTTCATCATTGTACCGGTGCTCATGTTCTTTGGGGCCGTGTCCACGGCAGTGGGGCTTGCGGCCGATGGCGTTACCGAGTCACAGATCGCGAGCCGCGTCGTGGGTACGATCCTGGGTGCATTCGGGCTCTGGATCGTGCTGTTTTTTGTCTACGCGTTTTTCGCGACGCGGCTGGCACCGTGTTTTGGTCTCACCATAAAAGACAAGGCTTTCCGGTTTTTCGATGCCTGGAACGTGTCGCGTGGACGGTTTTGGCCAATCCTCGGTGCATATCTCATTCTCACCATCGTGGGCGGAATCGTCGTCAGCATCGCCGACCAACTGCTCCAGTTGCCTATGATGTTCATGATGGCGCCAGCATTTGAGAATGTTCAGACTGGCGATGACATTGCCGCAGCCTTCATGAGCAGTGGGGTGATCGTGGTGTTGGCCGTCTACCTGATCGCGCGCCTGTTCCTGTCGGGGCTGCTCATGCATGTCGCTGGCGCGCCGGCTGCGTTTGCGGCGAGGCATGACCCGCGCGGCAGTGTGGACGATACGTATCGTGTGGATACTTTCAGCTAAAGAGAGGGCGAGCTGATGAATACTCTGGAATTTTCAGTCGGGAATGCGATGGGGCACTTCCGCAAAACCGGGGGACCGAAAGGGTTTCTCTGGAAGTATGCGTTGGCATACGCGCTGATCGGAATTGTTGTGCAGGGGCTCAGCCTCTACCTCATGGCGCCCATCTATGGTGCTGCGTTCAATCCCATCGTCATGGAAGATCCCGACATGATGGATCAGGTGATGCTGGAGAATATGGGCCGGGTGGCGCTCGGCTATCTGGTCTCTTTTGTCTTTGGTATCCTGATGTGGATCATGTTCGAAGCCGCCAGCCAGCGTCGCTACATGCGCGCCGACGGGTTCAGCCTGAAGCTTGGCGGTGATGAAGGCCGCCTGTTCGTGGTCGGCCTGTTCTGGTTCGGTCTGCTGATCCTGCTTTATATAGGGATGTTCATATTGATGATGATCCCCATGATCATCGGAGCCGCCGCGGGCGGTGATGGCGCCTTGGCCGCCGGAGCTGTGGCGGTGATTGTCATGCTTGCCTACATGGTGTTCGCAATATGGGTTGCTGTGCGTTTCTCACCCGCGGCCGCCATGACCATTCGGGATCGCAAGATTCGGTTCGGCAGTGCGTGGCGCGCCACCAAAGGCAAGGTGTGGACGTTGATCGGCAGCTGGCTGATCCTGGCGCTGATCATGATGGCGATCATCTTTGTCTTGTATCTGGTCTTCGCGGTGACCGCTGTCCTGGCGTTGATGCCGGTCATGCAGAGCGGATCGGACGATCCGGCCGCGATACTTGCTGCCTTTGCATCGCCGGGATTCATCATCCCCGCGATTTTCTTCGGGCTGATCTATATGGGGCTGGCTGGCATCATGATGCATGTGTTCGGTGGCCCCGCAGCGCTGGCTGCGAAGACCGACCCGAACTGGACGGACACGGCGGCGATCAACGAAACCTTCGTCTAGCGCGACAGGCGATTACTTGGCAGGGCTCGGCGTGCGGGATTTCCGCTTTGCCGGGCTCTTGGCTTTTGGCGTTGCCTTGGTTGCGGCCTTTGCAGGGGCCTTGGCCTTCGGCCTAGCTGCAGCTTTGGCTTTCGCAGGCGCCTTTGCGGCGGCCTTTTTCGGTTTGGCGGCAGGCTTTGCCTTGCTCGTGCTTTCGGCTCGCAATCGCTTGTTGCGCGCGGCGCGGCGCTCGTCCTGACGTCGGAACGTCTCGGCGAGGTGTTTACCGGTCCAACTGTCGGTGCAGGCAGCAATATCTTCCGGTGTGCCATAAGCGACGAGTTCGCCGCCGCCATCGCCGCCTTCAGGACCGAGGTCCAGCACCCAGTCCGCCGTTTTCACCACATCCAGATTGTGCTCGATCACGACGACCGTGTTGCCGGTGTCGACGAGGGAGTGCAGCACTTCGAGAAGCTTGCGAACGTCCTCGAAATGCAGGCCGGTCGTCGGTTCGTCGAGAATGTAGAGCGTCTTGCCGGTGGCGCGCTTGGAGAGTTCCTTGGCGAGCTTCACCCGCTGGGCTTCGCCGCCCGACAAAGTCGTCGCCTGCTGGCCGACTTTCACATAGCCAAGGCCGACCTGGTTCAACGTGTCGAGCTTGGTCGAAATCGCAGGCACGGCGGAGAAGAATTTCGCGGCGTCTTCCACGGTCATGTCCAGCACGTCGGCAATCGACTTGCCCTTGAACAGGACTTCCAGCGTCTCGCGATTGTAGCGCTTGCCCTTGCAGGTTTCGCACGTGACATAGACGTCTGGCAGGAAATGCATCTCGATCTTGATGACGCCGTCGCCCTGACAGGCTTCACAACGCCCACCCTTCACGTTGAAGCTGAACCGGCCAGGTGCGTAGCCGCGCGCCTTGGCCTCGGGCAGTCCGGCAAACCAGTCGCGGATCGGGCCGAAGGCACCGGTATAAGTGGCCGGGTTAGAGCGCGGTGTACGGCCAATCGGGCTCTGGTCAATGTCGATGACCTTGTCGAGATGCTGCAGGCCTTCAAGGCTTTGGTACGGCTGTGGCGGGCTGGACGCGCCGTTCAGCTTGCGAGCCAGTGCTTTGTAGAGCGTTTCGATGATCAACGTGGATTTGCCGCCGCCGGAGACGCCCGTGATGCAGGTGAAGCTGCCAAGCGGGATCGTGGCGTCGACATTTTTCAGATTGTTGCCGGTGGCCCCCTTCAGGGTCACCTTGCGCTTGGCTTTCTCGACCGGACGGCGCGTCGGAATCGGGATTTCCTTGGTGCCGTTCAGATAGTCTGCTGTCAGGCTTTTCGGACTGGCCATCACCTCATCGGGCGTGCCCTCGGCAATGATCTGGCCGCCATGCACACCTGCGGCCGGTCCCATGTCGATAACATGGTCAGCGGTCAGGATAGCATCCTCGTCATGTTCCACGACGATCACGGAGTTTCCAAGGTCACGTAGGCGTTTCAGCGTTTCCAGCAGGCGATCATTGTCGCGCTGGTGCAGGCCAATGCTCGGCTCGTCCAGCACGTAGAGCACGCCGGTCAGGCCGGAGCCGATCTGGCTGGCGAGCCGGATGCGTTGGCTCTCCCCGCCAGACAGCGTGCCCGAGGCGCGGCTGAGCGTGAGGTATTCCAGGCCGACATCATTGAGGAAGTCGAGCCGGTCATTGATTTCCTTCAGGATGCGTCCGGCGATCTCATTCTGCTGTTTCGTCAGCGACTTGTGAACGGCAGCGAACCAGTCATGTGCCTGCTTGATCGAGAAGACCGAGGCGTCGGAAATGTCGAGACTGTCGATCTTCACCGCCAGCGCTTCAGGTTTCAGACGCTTGCCACCGCAGGCCGGGCAGGGTGCGGCTGCCTGAAATTTCGCGATCTCGTCACGCACCCATTGGCTGTCGGTTTCGCGATAGCGGCGCTCAAGGTTCGGGATGACGCCTTCGAACGTCTTCTTCACCTCATAACGGCGCATGCCGTCATCGTAGACAAAATTGATTTCTTCTTCGCCCGTGCCGAACAGTATCATCTGGTGGATGTCCTCCGACAATTTGTTCCAGGGCTTCTTCAGGTCAAATCGGTAGTGCGCCGACAAGGCCTGCAGAGTCTGGGTCTGGTAGGGTGAGGTCGATTTGGCCCAGGGCGCGATCGCACCGTTCAGCAGGTCAAGATCCTTGTCCGGAACAACCAGTCCGGCATCCACCTTCAATTGCTGTCCGAGGCCGTCACAGGTCGGGCAGGCCCCGAAGGGATTGTTGAACGAGAAGAGGCGGGGTTCGATTTCAGGGATTGTGAAGCCGGAGACCGGGCAGGCGAAATTGGCGCTGTAGGTGATGCGCTTCGGCTCGGTCTCGCCGTCTTCGAGATCGGCATATTCGCCGATAGCGATGCCATTGGCGAGTCCGATCGCCGTCTCGAAACTTTCGGCGAGGCGCTGTTCCATGCCCTCGCGCACGACGATCCGGTCGACCACGACGTCGATGTCATGCTTGAATTTCTTGTCCAGTTTGGGCGGGTTTTCCAGTTCGTGAAACTCGCCGTCGACCTTGACCCGCTGGTAGCCATTCTTGAGCAATTCGGCGAATTCCTTGCGGTACTCCCCTTTCCGGCCACGGACGATAGGCGCCAGCAGGTAGAGCCGCGTGCCTTCGGGCAGGTCCATTGTGCGGTCGACCATCTGGCTGACGGTCTGGCTCTCGATGGGCAGGCCGGTAGCTGGCGAATAAGGGATGCCGACGCGTGCCCACAGCAGGCGCATGTAGTCGTAAATCTCGGTGACCGTACCAACAGTCGAGCGCGGGTTCCGGCTGGTCGTCTTCTGCTCAATCGAGATAGCGGGCGACAGGCCCTCAATGCTCTCTACATCCGGCTTCTGCATCAGCTCCAGGAACTGGCGCGCATAGGCCGAAAGGCTCTCGACATAACGGCGCTGGCCTTCGGCATAGATCGTGTCGAATGCCAGCGAGGATTTGCCTGATCCAGACAGGCCGGTCATCACGACCAGCTCGCCGCGGGGGATATCCACGTCGACATTCTTGAGATTGTGTTCCTTGGCGCCGCGCACGCGGATGAAGGGAGACTCTGCCATTGACGGGCTCTCTGCTGGATTGATGCTCGTTTCGCCAGCGAAACGGAACTAAATATCTGCTAGGTCCTATGTGTGCCTTGAGTCCAGCTTGACGACAAGAACAAAATGTGAACATACAGCGGGCGCTGCTTTTTCATGCCGAAGGCGGGGGAATTTTCACCGCAGCGGGCGACACACCGCCTTGAGCAGAGTAAAAGCGGATTCGAATCGAAAGCGAAACAGACCGGAGCGGAGTTGGAACCATGGCAGGATCAGTGAACAAGGTCATCCTTGTCGGAAATGTTGGACAGGACCCGGAAGTCCGCCAGTTCCAGAATGGCGGCCAGGTCGCCAGCTTCTCGCTCGCCACGTCCGAGACGTGGAAGGACAAGAATACGGGCGAACGCAAGGAAAAGACCGAATGGCATCGCGTTTCGGTTTTCAGCGAAGGCCTTGTCCGCGTTGTCCAGAATTATATCAAAAAGGGCTCCAAGCTCTATATTGAGGGCCAACTCGAGACCCGCAAATGGCAGGACAAGGATGGCCAGGATCGCTACACGACTGAAGTCGTGCTGCGCGGCTTCAATTCCACGCTGACCATGCTGGACAGCCGTAATGAAGGCGGTGGCCGGTCGTCCGGCAATGATTTCGGCGGCTATCAGGGGCAGGCCGGCGCGCCGCGCCAAATGAGCGGTCCGCAGGAAAGTTTCAGCCAGGACCTCGACGACGAGATCCCGTTCTAGCGCTATGCGGGCAGGCTGGCATCCTGCGCACTGGTTGGCGGCGACTGTGGTCGCCTTACTGAGCGCATGCCAGTCTCCGCCGATCGTCCCGGTCGGAAATCTTGATTCTGTCCTTGCCAGCGAATCCATGACGCCGGATACAGCGGCGCTCGTCGTCTACCGTCTTGAAGACAGTCGGACATGGACCACCAGCGGTGAGCGGCCATCTGAGCGTTTCGTGGCCGCATCGACCTCCAAGATCCCGCACACGCTGATTGCCTTGGAGACAGGCGCTGTCAGCGGCCCCGATGATTGGTTTGAGTGGGATGGTGAGACGCGGTTCTTGCCGGGGTGGAATGAAAGTCAGGATTTCGCTTCGGCCTTCCAGCGTTCCACGGTGTGGATTTACCAGACGGTCACGCCGCGTATCGGCAATGTCGCGCTGAGCACTTGGCTCGCGCGCTTTGGCTATGGGAACGCTGACACGGGCACCGAGGATGATATTCAGACCTATTGGCTGAAGGGCCCGCTGAAGACCTCCGCGCGGGAGCAAGCCGTGTTTCTCGCGAAACTGTCTGCCCGCACTTTGCCGCTTTCGGCGCAGACCTATGAGCAGGCGATTCCGATGATGCTCGCCGAGGAGGGTGATGGCTGGTCGATCCATGCCAAGACGGGTTGGAAGAGTGTGCCCGGTGAAACGGATATCGGCTGGTATGTTGGCTGGCTGGAACAGACCGAAGGTGGCGCTCCGGGTACATATACATTCGCGTTCAATCTGGACATGAACGCTGAAAATCCGGCACTGAAAACGCGCAGAGAGGCGGTCCGCAAAGCGCTCGAAACCATCGGGGCGCTGAGCCCTGCTTCCGAGACCCCGTTTTAGGGTGATTTCGCCCGTATTTACTGCTATTTTGGCCCTGTCGCATTTGTTTCAATCATGGCGGGATGCTAGACATGTTCCTGTATCGGAACAGGTGATTCCCGTTAATTTCACCGTAGCCAGGACGAATTCTCCATGAGCGACGACACAACTCCGCCAGACGACCCGGAAACGCCAGAAAATGGCGGAGAGGGCAGCACGTCCCTTCCGGACGGCATTGAGCTGATTTCTATCGAATCCGAGCTGAAAAGCTCCTATCTCGACTATGCGATGAGCGTCATCGTGAGCCGGGCACTACCGGATGTGCGGGATGGTCTGAAACCTGTTCATCGCCGCATTCTCTATGCGATGAACGAGGGCGGCAATACGCCCAGCAAGCCGTACAAGAAATCTGCAAATATCGTCGGCGCGGTGATGGGTAACTACCACCCGCACGGTGACTCTGCGATCTATGACGCGCTGGTGCGCATGGCCCAACCATTCTCGATGGGCGTGACGCTCGTAGACGGTCAGGGCAATTTCGGCTCGATCGACAATGATCCACCAGCCGCCATGCGTTATACCGAAAGCCGCATGACGAAGGAGGCGACCTATCTGCTCGCCGATATCGACAAGGATACGGTCGACTTCCAGGACAATTACGACGGATCCCAGAAAGAGCCGATTGTCCTGCCGGCGCAGTATCCGAACCTGCTGGTCAATGGTGCTGGCGGCATCGCGGTCGGTATGGCGACGAATATCCCGCCGCACAATCTGGGCGAAGTGATCGACGCGACACTGGCAATCATCGAAGACCCGACGCTGGATGAAGACGCCCTGCTCGAAATCGTCCCCGGTCCTGACTTTCCGACCGGCGGCCAGATCATGGGCATGTCCGGCAGCCGCAAGGCGATGACCACCGGCCGCGGCAGCGTGATCATGCGCGCCAAGACCGATATCGAAGAAGCCAAGAATGGCCGTCAGGCCATTATCGTGACCGAAATTCCCTATCAGGTGAACAAGGCCGCGATGATTACAAAGATCGCGGAACTCGTGCGTGACAAGCGTATCGAAGGCATCGCTGACCTGCGGGACGAATCCGACCGGAACGGCATTCGTGTTGTGGTCGAACTGAAAAAGGATGCGAGCGCGGAAGTGGTGCTGAACCAGCTCTTCCGTTTCAGCCAGATGCAAACCAGTTTCGGCGTCAACATGCTGGCCCTGAATGGTGGTCGCCCGGAGCTGATGAACCTGCGCAAAGTGCTCGATTGCTTTGTGGCTTTCCGTCAGGAAGTCGTGGTTCGCCGCACCAAGCACGAATTGAACAAGGCACGCGACCGCGCCCACGTCCTTGTCGGCCTGGCCATGGCCGTGGCCAACATAGACGAAGTCATTCGCATCATACGCTATTCGCCCGATCCGAATGCAGCCCGCGAAGCTTTGCTCGAGAAAGCTTGGCCGATCATGGATATGGGCCCGCTGCTGGATCTGATCGCGGACCGCCGGACCCGAAAGGGCGACGGCGACACGATCTATCTGTCCGATGAGCAAGCGCGCTCCATTCTTGCGCTGCAGCTGTCCCGTCTGACGGGCCTCGGCCGTGACGAGATTGGCAATGAAGCCAAGGGTCTGTCCGAGAAGATCGAGGAATTCCTCAGCATCCTGCGGTCGCGCCAGCGCGTTCTGGACATCATCAAGGGCGAGCTCTCTGAAGTTAAAGAGAAATTCGCTGTTCCACGTCGGTCGGAATTCGCCTTTGGCGGCATCGACATGGAAGACGAAGACCTGATCGAGGTTGAAGACATGGTCGTGGCCGTGACGCATGGCGGCTACGTCAAGCGTACCCCGCTCTCGACCTATCGTACGCAGCATCGGGGCGGCAAGGGCCGCTCGGGCATGAACATGAAGGACGAGGACTTCGTCGTGAACGTGTTCTCGGCGACCACGCATACTGAAGTCCTCTTCTTCTCCTCGGCCGGCATGGTCTATAAGGAGAAGGTCTGGCGCTTGCCGATTGGTGGGCCGAACTCGCGCGGCAAGGCGCTGGTCAATATCTTCCCACTGGCCGCCGATGAGCGTATCGAAAGCGTCATGCCGCTGCCGGAGGACGATGAGTCCCGCAATGAGCTGGACGTCATGTTCGCGACGAAGACCGGCACGGTCCGCCGTAACAAGTTGTCAGATTTCACTCGCGTGAACCGCAACGGCAAGATCGCGATGAAGCTGGAAGATGATGACGGCATCGTGTCAGTGAAGATCTGTTCCGAGAAGGACGATATCCTGCTGACCACAGCGCTTGGCCAGTGTATCCGCTTTGCCGTTCCGGATGTCCGTGTCTTTGCGGGGCGCAATTCGACCGGTGTCCGGGGCATCCGTCTGGGTGAAGGAGATGAAGTGATCTCAATGGGCATCCTGCGTCATATGGACGTTACGTCGGAAGAAGCGCGCGGCTATCTGAAGCATGCCGCCGCGATGCGCCGCGCTGCGACGGGCGAGGAAGAGGAAGTCTCGGACGATGATGGCGAAGAAGCCGTCGACGAGGCTGCCTTGAGCGCTGAACGCATTGCCGAACTTGGCGCCGCCGAGGAATTCATCCTGACCATTGCCGATGACGGCATGGGCAAGCGCTCGTCGGCCTATGACTACCGTGTCACCGGGCGCGGCGGCAAAGGCCTTGTCGCCCAGAATATCTGGGGACGCGACAAGAAGCAGGGGCCGGTCAAACAGGTTGCGCAATCCTTCACGGTGGGCGACGGCGATCAGGTCATGCTGGTCACCAATGCAGGCCAGCTGATCCGCACGCCTGTTGAGCAGATCCGCATCGCCGGTCGGTCGACGGGGGGCGTCTGGGTGCTCCGCACAGCCGAAGGCGAACGCGTGGTTTCTGTCGCACGGCTTGTGGAAGACGCTGAAACCGCTATGGATGATGCCGAAGATGCGGGAGACTAAATCCCGTACGTAAATCGGACCTGAAAGGCGGGGAGGACAGGCTTTTGCATCGCGTTGGACTATATCCAGGAACATTCGACCCGCCGACGAACGGCCATCTTGATATCATTGGCCGCGCCCGCAAGCTGGTGGACACGCTGATCATCGGCGTGGCGATCAATGAAGCCAAGAAACCCCTGTTCCCGCTACAGGAGCGGGTCGACATGGTGCGGTCGGAGTGCGCCAAAATGAACGGACCGGGCCTGGCCGATATTAAGGTCATGCCGATGCATGGATTGCTCATGAAGTTCGCCGAGGCTTGTGAAGCACACATTATCGTACGAGGCCTGCGCGCGGTTCAGGATTTCGAATACGAATTCCAGATGACCGCCATGAACGAGCAACTGAATCCCGACATTGAAACCGTGTTTCTGATGGCCGATGTTAGGCATCAGGCCGTGGCCTCTCGGCTCGTGAAGGAAATCGCGAGCCTGGGCGGAGATATCACGCCGTTTGTAACGCCCGACGTAAAACGGGCCCTGCTGGAGAAGTATGAAAAATGAAGTTTGCCGCTTTCGCGCTTGCCGCTTCCGCCATCGCCCTGACAGCCACGGCCGATATCACAGAAAGCGCAGCGCCAGCGGAAGACGCCCCGGCAACTTATACTGTTGAAGACGCCAAGGCCGATACGGCCAGCTGGCGTGCCGTTGACCCAGAGCGTCTGTTCATTTTCAATACCAACAAGGGGCGCATCCTGATCGAAGCGTTCCCGGAAGTTGCTCCCAAGCATTTCGAGCAGTTCTCCACCATTATCCGGTCTGGAGATTATGCGGGCACCAAGTTCCATCGCGTGATCGAAGGTTTCATGGCGCAAGGTGGCGACATTCGCGCCATCAATGGTACGGGCTCTGGCCTGCCGGGCATCGAAGCTGAATTCACGTTCCGCCGCAATCCGGAGGAGATGCCGCTGGATTATGCGATTGGTGAGCGCGACGACGCAGACAATGGCTATATCAACGGCTTTCCGATCGCGACCCGCCCGCTTTGGCTGGCTCAAGACCTCGGGAACGAAACCATCGAAAGCTGGATCCCGCATTGCGCGGGCGTGGTGTCTACTGCGCGCCTTGGCAATGATGTGAACTCCGGCAATTCGCAATTCTTCCTGATGCGTGGACATACCGAACATCTCGACAAGCAGTACACCGCTTGGGGCCGTGTGCTTGACGGGCAGGATGTGGTCATGTCGATCAAGAAAGGTCCGGATGGCACTGATGGAGTGGTCACGAATCCGGACACGTTGGAATCGGCCGCCATAGCGGCTGACCTGCCGGAAGGTGAGCGCCCCCAGGCTTGGGTCATGCGCACGGACAGTGATCTGTTTGCCGACCTGATCACCGGGCCCGGCCGTCCGCATGTTTGTAGCCTGCCGCCCGTTCCAACGGTCGTTGAAGACTAGAGACTTTCTGGTCGGGGCATCGCCGCATGGACTTGTCCGAATTCGAGTTTGACCTGCCGGAGCACTTGATTGCGCTGCGCCCGGCTGATCCGCAGGATTCTGCGCGTCTGCTGGTGGTGCATGGCGATGGGCGGTTGGAAGATGCGACTGTACGTGACCTGCCGCGCTACCTGTCGGCTGGTGATGTCATGGTGTTCAATGACACGCGTGTGCTGCCAGCTGCATTGACCGGCGTCCGTCCGGCGCGTGATGAGTCTGGGCAGAACGTGGCGTGCGATGTCAATCTGACCGAGCGGATGGATGCGCGGCGCTGGCGCGCACTCGCAAGGCCGGGTCGTCGGCTGAAAGAAAGCGACACGATTATCTTTGCCGAAGGCTTTTCCGCTGAGATCACTGGTCGTCATGAAGGCGGCGAAATAGAATTGTGCTTCTCGCTGGCGGGCGATGAGTTGACCGATGCACTCGATGCCCATGGCGCGATGCCATTGCCGCCTTACATCGCGCGTCGTCGCCCGGCGGATGCCTTGGACCGGGAAACTTATCAGACCAGGTTTGCTGGCGAGGATGCAGCTTCCGTTGCCGCTCCTACAGCCGGTTTGCACTTCACACCGCGCTTGCTGGCTGACATCGATGCGGCTGGCATTGTGCGAGAGACCGTCCGCCTCCATGTTGGACTCGGCACGTTCAAACCCCTGGAAGCGGCGCAGCTTGAAGCGAATCGGCTGCATGAGGAATGGCGACGCCTGACGCCGGAGGTGGCGGCCAAGCTGAACACAGCGCGGGCCGGTGGACACCGTGTGGTGCCAGTCGGCACAACGGCTATGCGCACACTGGAGAGTTGTGTTGATACGGATGGTATCCTGCACGCGGCAACCGGCCCTACGGATATCTTCCTGAAGCCGGGCGATGCCGTTCGCGCAACAGACGCCCTCGTGACGAATTTCCACCTTCCGGGCTCCAGCCTGTTCATGCTGGTCTGCGCCCTTATGGGGACGGAGATCATGCAGGCGGCTTATGCGCACGCTATTGCCAGCGAGTACCGTTTCTACTCGTATGGCGACGCATGCCTGTTGCTCCCAACGTAAAATCCCCGCGCCTCAAGCACGGGGATTTGACGGTCAGTTCATCGAGTTGCTAGCGCACTTTCACGGTTGCACGAACGCCATCGGGTTCATACTTGCGGCCATTGTCATTGTAGCAGAACGTGGTGTCATAGCGAACGCGCTCGCCGTCTTCCCAAGTATATTGGAACGATTCGTAGCAGTCATAGCCTTTATAGCGCGCGTTCCAGCGGTGCTCACGACGTATCTCATGGCGCGTGTGCCAATGACCGGACTCGTAACCATCGTAAACATATGTTTCGTGTCGATGGCGCGGATGAGGATCAGCGGTTCTTACCCCGACCCCGACGTCCACATCGGTGTCTACCCCTACGCCGATGCCGAGTTGAGCGTATGCGGGAGATGTGGCGAGTGCGGTTGCAGCGCCTAGGGCGCCAGCTGCGGCAACATATTTCAATGACTTCATCATGGTCAGCTCCTTCAATAGCTTATGCTATAAACGGAGCGCTAATGCTCAGGTTCCTGATGTCGTGATATTGCCTTATTTCGAGATGGCAGGCTGGCCCAACTCGTCGCGCGTCCGGATGGCCTTGGCGGCGGTGATCTTTGCCAACAGGCGTCCATTGGTATCTTTCCACTCGGCTTCGACGAGCCCAGTCGTGCGACCGCGACTCACAAGTCGGCCTTCGATCGTGATCAGGCCGTGGCCGACAGGGCGTAGAATGCGGGTCTGCAATTCCATTGTCGTGAACCATTCGCCTTCGGCCAGCGCGCTTGCCATTGTGATGGATACGATATGGTCTGAAAAGCCAGCTACCCAACCGCCGAAGGCGCGGTTCTCACTGATATCGCGGTCGCCCGTATTCGGCCACTCATACCGCGTATAGCCATAGTCGAATTCCTTCAGCCAGAGATCCGGGCGGATGCCGAGATTCTTGAGGCCGAGTGGAGGCTGCCATGTGCCATCTTGCAAATTGCTGAGGAAGGTTTTGGCTTGGGTGGAAAGCGTGCGTTCTGTCATGCGAGTCTCGCGCCATTGGGGACTGGATGATCTGGAGAGAACAAGACGATTCGGTCATCCGTGTCCGGAAATCCCAGTGTAAGGACTTCAGACATGAATTTGCCGATCTGGCGCGGTGGAAAATTGACCACGGCCGCGACTTGTCGCCCCACCAGTTGTTCGGGGGAATAATGTTCGGTTATCTGCGCCGACGATTTCTTTTTGCCGACGCCCGGTCCGAAATCGATCAGAAGACGGATGGAAGGCTTGCGCGCGCCTTCCAACGGCGCGGCCTCAATAATGGTTCCGACGCGAATGTCGATCTGGCGAAACGTATCGAAACTGGTTTCGTCGACGGGGCCAGATTCAGGAGAGTCTGTAAGATGCACGGATCAAACGATCACGGACCCGCCGTCCACGACCACCATCTGGCCGGCCATGTAGGCGCCCGCCTTGGACGCGAGAAAGACAGCGGCGCCGGCAATATCTTCCGGATCGCCGATGCGACGCATGGGCGTACCTTTTTCTACGCGTGCCGCCATTTCGGGGTTCTCCCACAGGGCCCGGGCGAAATCTGTCTTAATCAGGCCTGGTGCGACACAGTTCACCCGAATATTGTGAGGGCCGAGCTCGAGTGCGTAATTGCGGGCCAGCTGGAAGTCGGCAGCCTTGGAAATATTGTATGCGCCAATCGTACTTGAGCCTTTCAGGCCGCCGATCGACGAGATGATGACGATGGCGCCATCCTTGCGCTCTTTCATTTCAGGCGCGACCAACTGGATCAGCCAGTGGTTTGAGATGATGTTGTTGGACAAGATCTTCTCAAAGGATTCGTCATCGATCTCTTCCAGCGGGCCATAATACGGGTTCGATGCCGCATTGCAGACGAGAATGTCGATCTGGCCGAATTCGGCCCGTGTTTTCTCAGTCAGATTCTTCAGGTCATCCTTCGAAGAAATATTGGCTGGGATCGCAATCGCCGTCCCATCGCCATGCTTGGCGTTCAACGCGTCAGCCACGTCCTGGCAAGGGCCCGGCTTGCGGGACGAGATCACCACGCGTGCGCCTTGTTCGGCCATCTGCTCGGCGATGGACTTGCCTATGCCACGCGAAGATCCGGTGATGACAGCAGTTTTTCCGGTGAGGTCGAACAAGCTCATGGTGAGGCTCCCTAATGTATATCTTTGCAGACTCGTTAGCACAGGAGGCCGCTTCGAACAGGGGTCACGCTAGGAAAGGCCGATCAGGCGAGGCTCCATTCCATCATGAGGATTTCGGCGAGCCGTTCTGTGCGTTTTCTAACCACTTCTGACGTCCAGGCTTCCTGATCGACCAGATCCCGTGTCAGCGCAAAATCCTGTCCGCCACCGCCATTGAAATAGACCTCCTTCTTGGCGCGATAGTCGAGCCGGTCGGCTTTCTGGTTCACCTTGTTGGTCAGCAAAACGAAATTGCCGAGCGTGTCGCACTGCTCGCGTCGTTTGGCCGGGTCCGGCCAGGTGATCATCCAGTGGCTATCTTCGCTGATATTGCGGGGCAGGACGTGTTCGACCGTCGCGTCAGACTGAGGGGCAATGGTGAAACCGCCGTCCAGCGCCGCATTCAGGCGCAGCGCCATTGAGCGCCTCTGGCCGAACGTCGCGAACCGACCAAGCATCCTGTCAAAGGCGCGGCGGGATTCATCCTTGGTAATATTGAAAGGGCTGCCGCGGCCATAAAGCGTGCGGCTGTTGCCGATATTCTCGTTCACCTTGTTGAAGCGTTTCGTGCGTTGGTCGCGATCCGTGAGGACCAGCATGATGATGTAGGAAAGCCGCTCCAGCTTGGTGAAGAATTCCGGCGCACTCTCATGTTCCACGCCATGCTCGACAAGGAATTTGAGCGCCGGAGCGCGCCAACTCGTCTGGTCCAGCGCGCGCATCTGGTTCAGCTTGTCGCTGATCAGTTTGGCGTGTGGGCCTGTATCCAGATTGGCGGTCGTGATGATCTTGTAAGCTGCCACGTAGCGGGGCAGGACGTCATCAAGGAAACCGCGTGCGGTGATCTTGGGGATGACGTTTTTCAGGAAGCCGGTGATCAACTCACCCTTTGAAGATTTGTCATAGATTGAGCGGATCTGGCGAAGCAGGTCGTCAAACGCGCTGCCGCCCAGAGCGGCCTCATGCTCGGCCCAGCGCTCAGAGTAAAAGCTTGCTTCTTCAGTTGTGAACTTTGACCTTTGGAACAGTTCGGTCTTGATGATGTCGTGTGCGCCCGGCTCCTTGCCGCGCGTGTTGAGTACACGGAAGACCTTGAAGCCCTGGTCCTTGTCGTTCACCACCACGCGAACCAGCGCGCAGCGATTCATCGTGACATCTGCCAAGGCATTTCGATCTGCGTCTGACAGGGCCTTCACGCGTTTCAGGAGCGTGCGGGCATTTTGGACCATGCGACGTTGGCTGTCACTGTCCCCGGACTCGCCATCCAACCGAAGCGTGGCCCCAGGAGTCTGAATCATATGGCGGAAAAACGGGCCGTCCATATGGTTCAGTTGCAAGCGCCAACTCGCGGCTTCTCCCAGCATGGGGCGTGCCTCGTCAGCAATCAGAGCGTGAATTTCCGCACTTTTCGACGGGTCGGATTCGATGTCTCGCAGGACGGAGAGCAGGATGGTCAGCGTCGTGAGGCGCTGCTGGCCGTCGACAATCTCCAGCAAGCCTTCTTCCGTGCCGCGGTTCAGAACCACAGCCCCGACAAAGTGGGGTGTGCCGGTTTCGGCGGCGTCAAGAAGGTCAGTCAGGAGTTCGCCAGCCTCGCGCTCCGTCCAGGAGTAACTTCTCTGGTAGGGCGGCATGCAGAGCCGTTCGCTGGGGCCGAAAATACTCTTGAGCGAGCTCTCCTGGGCACGTACGCCGAGATCCATACTGGCATCCTCTATACAAGCTTTGTGCCTAGCCCTTGCCAAGTGTCATCACAACGGCACATGAACGGCTTGCAACGCGTTTGCGGAAAAAGTGTGACAGGAGAGTAACGCAATGAAGCTGGTTCGGTTCGCAGAAAATGGTACCGCTCGCTATGGAGTTCTGGACGGGGACATCGTCCGGCCGACAGATGCGACAACTCTGCAAGATGCGCTGGCAATTACAGGATTAGACGCTTTGCCGGTCCCGTTGAAAACGCTCGATCTGCTGGCGCCGGTGGAGCGCCCCCGCAAGATTTTGGGGATTGGGGTGAACTATGCCGCCCATGCCGCCGAGAGTGTGAGTTTTGTGGATACAAAATCTCCGCAGGTGCAGAAATGGTTCAACAAGCAGGCGACATCGGCCAACAAGCCCTTCGGCCGCGTGCATCTACCCAAGGTTTCTGATCAGCTGGACTATGAAGTCGAACTGGTTGTTGTCATTGGCAAGCATGGCCGGCACGTGCCACGTGAGCGGGCGATGGAAATCGTCGCCGGTTTTTGCGTCGGCTGTGACTACTCGGTGCGTGACTGGCAGCGCGCGAGCCAGACCATGATCATGGGCAAGGGGTTCGACACCCACGCCCCGTTTGGTCCGGCTCTTGTGACACCGGACGAAATCGAGGATCTGGCCTCGGTGGAACTGCGCAGCTTTGTGAATGACGAGTTGCGTCAGACCGGTCATGTACGCGACATGATCCATGACATTCCTGCGCAGATTGCGCATCTTACTGCCGCCTTCACGCTGGAGCCGGGTGACCTCATCTTCACAGGTACGCCTGCGGGTGTTGGGGGTGGGTTCACCCCACCGAAGTGGCTGAAGGTGGGCGACCGGGTGCGTCTGGAAATTGATCAGGTCGGTGTCATCGAAAACGAAATCGTAACCGAACCCGGAGACACGCGGATCGGGTAGGGTGTGTACGATCATGAAATTTCGAGCTCTTGGAATTGTCGTATGCGCTATTGCGCTCGCCGCATGCAATCCGGTGACTTCCAAAGATGCCGAGACGGCACGAGCGGATTTGACTGTGCATTCGACAGATTTTGCGGTGCTGCCTTGCTCAAAGCGGAGTTTGCCCGGAGCCTGCGTCCATGTTCTGGCGGGCGGCAAACGGGTCGTATTCGGCGCGCCGGCGGGCATGACACTCGATATGACGCAAGCGAGCTTGCGGAATACCGACGCCGTCATGCTTCTATCCTTGCGCGGTGAGGATATTGAAGGCCTGGACGAGATGCGAAACGCAGCTTGGCGTGCCGGGCGGGAATCTTCTCTTCCGGTGGCGGGTCCATCCGGCACGGGTGACTTTCTAGGACTGCTTAATCGCGCCTATGAGGTGTCCGATGCGCTGATCTATGTCGAGGACCGTCCAGCCGGTGGGTTCGATGCGGCGCTGCTCGCTTTGTTGCCTGGAGACGGTGAGCAGGTGGCAACCGTTTTCGATACCGGCGATTTGCGTATCAGCAAGTTCGAAACCGGGACGGACCGAGCCTTCTATGTTGTGGACTATGTTGACCATACGGCGCTGATCGCGGGCTGTGGCATTGAACTGCCCGACTCGGTAACCGATGGAATTGATCTGGTGCTTGATTGCGAATCGAATTGGCCAACAGCAGATCCGGTTTTCGTGTTTCGTGATGGGGTGGTTAACTGAAAATCGGATCGAGACCTGCTTTTCCACAGTTCTCCGATCTGGGTTCAGATGTGGCTGTGCCAGTCGATCTGACCGCAAATGCGTCATTGTGCCGGCGATAGCTGCCCGTGATGCCAGCACTAATCGCCTTGTCCGCATGCGCGACGCCTGCCATGCTCGACTTGATGGGGATTGTGGCTTGTTTGCAACGGCGCTGTGACAGGATTGCCGCGGTCGACAAATTCCTCCAATTCCTCGCAATTCGTTAACCAATTGGGCCTAGCTGTTAATATTATTGGGTTGTATCGGGTGCTGACGTAATGACTTTTGTTCTGTTCCTTCTATACGCGGCCATCGGCGGCGGCGTCGGCTACGGCGTCTTCACGCTGACGGATGTCGGCCTGCCCATGTCGATTGCGGCGGGTGGCATCACCACGGCTTTGCTGGGGCAGATTCACCTACTCGCCAGTTCAGGACGCGCCACCAAGGACATCGATGACCGCATTGACCGGGTGGAGCGGACCGTTCGGGATTCCGCGGAACGTGTTGATGTCATTGAAGCGCGCACGGATGCCGTCGAGGCGACCGTCAAGCACGAATTGACCGAGCGCCGCGACGCGCTCGTGACCGAGATGAAGCAGCTGGAGAGCCTGATCGACCGGCTGTCCAAGAGCTTTGAAAACAAGTTGGCGGAAACGACCAGCACCGCGGTCGTGGCACCGGAAGAAGATGCTGTCCTGCGTGATGTGCGCGACGCGCTGAAGGATGGTCGTGTTGACCTGCACCTGCAGCCGATCGTGTCTCTGCCCCAGCGTCGTGTGTCCTTCTACGAGGGGTTCACCCGCCTGCGTCGTCCGGATGGTTCCCTGGTTCTGCCAGCGGAATTTCTTGATGCTGCGCGCCGCGCCAAACTGATGGGCATCATCGACAATTTCACGCTGTTCCGGTGTGTCCAGATCGTGCGTCGCCTGGCTGAGCGTGACCGTCGCGTCGGCGTATTCTGCAATATTTCTGCGGCGTCGCTGGAAGACACAACCTTCTTCCCGATGTTCCTGGAATTCATCACCGAGAATCGTGACCTGTCCGGCGCGGTGATCTTCGAGATCACGGCAGACCGGTTCGAGACACGCTCGCGCGCCATGCGGGACAATATGGACAAGCTGACGGCGCTTGGTTTCCGCTTCTCAATTGACCACGCCGATAATCTGGGCCTCGACCTGCCACGGCTTCAATCGGCGGGCATTCGTTTCGTCAAGATGAATGGCACGAGTCTGATGGACCAGCTGCGCGACCCAACCGGTCCGCGCCCGGTCTCGTCGATCAACCGCCGCGTTGATGGAGAAGAAGTCAGCGCCGTGTTCTCGCGCTATGGCATCACAATGATTGCCGAGAAGATCGAGGATGAGGCCAGCGTTGTCGAGATTCTTGAATATGACATCCCGTACGGCCAGGGCCACGTATTCGGCGCGCCGCGCCCGATCAAGTCATCCCTGATGGAAGCCACAGCGCCGCCACAGGAGCTCGTCCAGCGCCTGTCGAATTTCGGCTAGGGCCGCCACCCGACCTTCAATATGCCCCATTTCCAAGCTGTCATCTCCGGTAAAGGAGGTAGCAGAATGAAACGTTTCGTACATATCGGTACTGCGGCAACAATTCTCGCGACATCGGCTATGGCAGAGTCAGGCGCCGTTCAGCGCGTCGACGCGGACTTGCCAGGCCCCATCGAATTTGAGGCGCCTGAGGCGCTGCAAGCCATGACGGAAGGCGTTGTCTGGCTTGATCTGCGCATCGCGCCGGAGCTGGAACCAGCTATCATCCTGAAGGATGGCAATTATGGCAGTCTGGACGGATGCGAATTCGGACCGGTTGAGGCAGACATGGTCATGGTTGCAACGGGGTCTAACCACATGATCCTGGAAGTGCGCACAGGCGACCCTGAGCAGCACGCTGGAAACCTCTTGTCCTGCAATTATGATCCGAACCTGATCTCTGATGACGGGTTTGGCCATATGACCCGTCTGAAGGGATGCTTTTTTGCGCATGCCATTTCCATTCCAACGGCTGTGCACTGGCGCCTCAATCCCTTGCCGGCAGAGGCTTGCGGTTTTGGCGATTGACCGGCTTGGCGGTGCAGCCTAGGTCCAAATGCATGACACAATTGAAATTTCCGGGCGGCCTGTCCGAGATTGCTGGCCAGTATGACGCCATCCTGTGCGATGTCTGGGGCGTGATCCATAATGGCCGCGATGCCTTTGAAGAGGCTTGCGTGGCGCTGGTGAACTTTCGTGAACAAGGCGGAAAAGTCTGTCTCATCACGAATGCGCCCGTGCCAAAGCAGCAGGTCATCGACTATTTCCTCCCGCTTGGTGTGCCAACCGATGCCTATGATGACTGCGTCTCGTCAGGAGATGCGACCCGCGAAGAACTGGCCAAGCGCCGGGACAAGGTTTTCTGGGCGATGGGCGCGAATGCGCGGTGGGAGCGAGATCCGTACCTGTATCAAGGGCTCAACTTGAGCTTTGGCGAGCCGGACGAGTCCGATGTCCTGCTCTGCATCGGGCTGAGCGATTCCCTCAAGGACCATCCGTCCGATTATACCGATACGCTGAAACAGGGGGTCGACCGTAACATTCCGATGATCTGTGCCAATCCGGACAAGCAGGTGCGGATCGGCGGCCAGTTGCACTGGTGTGCCGGCGCACTGGCGGAAATCTATGAAGACCTTGGCGGATCCGTGATCTATCCCGGAAAGCCCCACGCAGCGATTTACGATCTCGCCGTTTCCCGTGTGGGTGACGCCGCCGCAAACAAGTCACGGGTCCTGTGCATTGGCGACAGCCCCACGACCGACATGCGCGGTGCGCGAATTCAGGGCTTTGATGGTCTCTATGTCGGGACTGGCCTGACAGAGCATGGTGCAGACTTCCAGGCAGAAGTTTCAGACCTCCTGGCGGACTATGGCGAGGAAGCAACCTACGCAATGACTGGCCTCAGATGGTGACGTGCTGCGCTGCAGCGTGTAACCAAACTGCCGAAAAGCAATCAGGAGCCCGAGTGGGATGAGCGAATTCACCGGTTACAAATATGAAGACCTCGACATCGGCATGTCTCACGAGACCGTGCATGTGATTACCGAGGATGATATTCAGCGTTTTGCGGAAGTCTCTGGTGACTTCAATCCGCTGCACATGTCGGACGACTTCGCTGCCAAGACGATTTTCGGCAAACGGATCGCGCATGGCGCGCTGACGGCCAGCTATATTTCCGGCATTCTGGGCAACAATCTTCCCGGTCCTGGGGCGATTTTCATCGGCCTGTCGATGCGTTTCAAACGCCCCGTTCACATCGGAGACGAAGTGATCGTGCGCGCAGAAGTGTCCGAGAAGAAGGAGCGTGGCAACCGTGTGACGTTGAAGGTTGATTGTACGGTGGACGGCAAGCGCGTTATTACGGGTGAAGCTGAAGTCGTGGCACCGCGCCGGGAGAGCTGATGAGCATCTTTGCTGACTATCGCGGTTTGCCTGAATCTGCACGGGGCGCGTCGATCGCTCTGGGCAATTTTGATGGCTTGCATGCGGGCCACAAAGCCGTGATTGCAGCTGCCCGCGAGGCTGGCGAAGGATCTTTTTCAGTGGCGACCTTTGAGCCGCCACCTCATGCCTATTTCCGCCCGTTGGATCCCCCTTTTCGGATATTCCGCCCTGAGCGGCGCAACGAGACGATATTGAACGAAGGCGCGGATTCGGTTTTTGAATTGCCGTTCAATGGGGAAATGGCGTCGAAGACGGATGAAGAGTTTGTCCGGCAAGTTCTGGTAGATGGCCTGGGCGTCAGCCATGTCTCCGTAGGGTTCGATTTCCGTTTCGGCAGAGGCCGAATGGGCCATGCGCAGCGCTTGTCGAGCCTTGGGCGCGCGCTCGGCTTTGGGGTGACCATTGTCGAAGAAGTCCAGAATGAAGACGAAAAAGCCTCATCAACCGCGATAAGACAGGCGCTGAGAGCCGGCGAACCGGAGCGAGCTGCGGAAATTCTGGGCTCGCCCTGGATCGCGGATGGCCCTGTGATGAAGGGCGAACAGAATGGACGCAAATTTGGCTATCCGACGGCCAATACAAATCTCGGCGATTTGATCCATCCAAAATATGGCGTCTATGCCGTAAAGGTGCGCATCGACCGGACAGGTGACTGGATGCCGGGCGTCGCAAATTTCGGGCGCACGCCCACCACGGGACTGCGCGACCCACTGCTCGAGGCACATATCTTTGATTTTGTAGGGGATATCTATGGTCGCTGGATTGAAGTCCAGATGCTGTCCTATCTGAGGCCGGAATTGAACTTTGACAGTCTGGATCTGATGGTGGTTCAGATGGGGAAGGACGAAATCGAAGCAAAGCGGCGGCTGAAAGCGTCCTGATTAACTCAGGTTATTGTCAATTCACCGCCATAATCCATTCGTAGACAACTGATGCACTGGTTAGAGGGACGACCATGTTGACACGGTTAGTGGTCACCGGACTTGCTCTGGCAATGGCGCCGCTTGCGATCGCGCAAGAGGCGCCTGTTGAGCCATCCGAGCCGGTGGAGATCGAACCGATTCAGATCATCCGGGCGGTCACGATGGATGATCTTCGGTTCCTGCTGGATGACATGGGCGCGCAGTTCATAGCGGCCGGCCGCACGGGCGACGGTGCACCCTTCGTATTCGGTGAGTTCGATGATGGCCTGACCTTTGGTGCATATGCCGTTTGCGCCGGGCCGGACGGCACGGATTGCCGGGGGCTCGAGCTGATGGCCGTGTATGGTTCAAGTGCGAGCAGTGATGTGATTTCGGGCATCGATCGCGACTATCCGGCGATCTCTCTTTACAAGTCCGACAGCCAGAAGGTGCGGGTTTCCCGCTATGTGATACTGGATCACGGCATCAGCTGGAGTAATCTCGTGGAGAATGCGGCTGTGTTCCGGATGCTTTGCGGCAAGGTTTCTGAGCGTTTGGCGAGCCTCCCGGGGGCCGAAACGAAGGCTGAGTGGAAATAGTGACTCGTTAAGCCGCGCCTGCTACGGAAACGCCATGGCACGGATATGCTTCATTCGAATTAGCCGCCCGGCTGCGCGCTGACCCGATCATCGGGGCCGCGAAGCCGGGAGCCCATGCTCTGAACGCATGAAAAAAGCCGTGGCCATTGCCCGGCATTTCCGTACAACACGCCAAAACTGCCATAGGCCCGACATGACTGATTCCCTGACCGACCGCGATTATCGCGACACGCTGTTCCTGCCCGCCACCGAATTCCCGATGCGCGGCGGCCTGCCCAAGCGCGAGCCGGACTGGATCAAGCGCTGGGACGATCTCAAGCTTTACGAGAAACTGCGCGCTGATGCGAAAGCACGCGGCGCCAAGCCGTGGATCCTGCATGACGGCCCGCCATACGCGAACGGGCACATCCATCTCGGCACGGCGATGAACAAGATCGTCAAGGACATCATCGTGCGCTCGCACCAGATGACCGGCCATGACGCGGCCTACCTGCCGGGCTGGGACTGTCACGGCCTGCCGATCGAATGGAAGGTGGAAGAAGAGTTCCGCAGCAAGAACCGCGGAAAGGATGATGTTCCGGGCGACGAGTTCCGCGCGGCCTGTCGCGCCTTTGCCCAGAAATGGGTAGACGTTCAGGCGAAGGAGTTCCGCGCGCTCGGCATCGAGGGCGAGTGGGACAATCCCTATCTCACCATGAAATTCGAGAGCGAAGCCTCCATCGTCGGCGAATTCCTGCGCATGGCGATGGGCGGTACGCTGGTGCGCGGCGCCAAGCCGATCATGTGGAGCCCGGTGGAGCGCACCGCGCTGGCCGAAGCGGAAGTAGAGTATCACGACCGCAAAGTTCCGGTGATCTGGGTGAAGTTTGGAGTCCCGTCCCGCGAGGACGGTGCAAAGCTGGTCATCTGGACCACAACTCCCTGGACCATCCCAGCCAACCAAGCTGTATCCTTCAGCACGGACATCTCCTACGGTCTCTTCGAGGTCGAAACCGTGATGAGCGAGGAAGAACTGGGCTTTCCTCCGTACGCGGCTGCAGGTGACAAGCTGATCCTTGCGGACAAGCTGGCACAGGACGTACTCGATGCTGCCAAGGTTTCCGCCTTCAAACGTGTCGAAGATGTGGACCCGGCTTCACTCGGTTCGCTGGTTCACCCGCTGGCCAAGCTAGACCCCTTCTTCCAGCACGACGTGCCGCTGCTCGCAGGTGACCATGTCACCGACGATGCCGGTACAGGATTTGTCCACACGGCCCCGGCGCATGGTGAGGATGACTTCAATGCCTGGGTCTCGTCGGGTCGCAGGGCCTCTGATATCCGCGACATCGTCAGCCCTGATGGCGCTTATCAGCACCGTGACCTTCCCCAAGCGCTGCAAGGGCTCGACATCATCCGCACGTCCGGCAAGAAGCGGGGCGAGCAGGGCAAGGCGAACCCGGAAGTCATCAAGCTGCTGGCCGAGAGCGGGAACCTTCTGGCGCGCGGCATCACGACGATCCGCGATGCCCATTCCTGGCGCTCCAAGGCGCCGGTGATCCGCCGCGCGACGCCGCAATGGTTCATCTCGATGGACAAGCCCGGCCCAAACGGCAAGAGCCTGCGCGAGAATGCGCTGAAGGCGATTGAAGATACCGAATTCTTTCCGGCTGTTGGGCGCAACCGCCTGCAAAGCATGGTCGAAGGGCGCCCGGACTGGCTGATCTCTCGCCAGCGCAATTGGGGCGTGCCGATCACGATCTTCGTCAACAAGGATGGCCAGCCGCATACGGCGGCGCTGGAAGCGGATCAGGCAGAACAACTCAATGACGCCATCAAGGCGGCCATCGCCAAAGGCGGGGTCGAGGCTTGGTTCGATACGCCTGCGGAAGACTTCCTGTCGCCGCTGGGCCTGCCTGCGAGTGAGTGGGAAAAGGTCACGGACGTCCTCGACGTCTGGTTTGATAGTGGCACGACGCATGCTTTCGCCCTGCGCGAGCGCGGCATCATCGACGCAGAAACCGGACAGGCCGACCTCTATATGGAAGGCTCGGACCAGCATCGCGGCTGGTTCCAGTCATCACTTCTGGAATGCTGTGCGACGCGCGGCATGGCACCCTACAAGCAGGTGCTGACCCACGGTTTCATCGTCGATGCAGATGGCAAGAAGATGTCGAAATCAATCGGCAACACGATCGAACCCGAGCAAATTCAGAAGCAATACGGAATCGAAATTCTGCGCATCTGGACAGCCTCCGGCGACTATACCGAAGACCTCCGCATCTCCGACGAGATCATCAAGGGCTCGGTGGAATCCTATCGCAAGCTGCGCAACACGGTGCGCTACATGCTCGGCGCGCTCGACGGCTGGACGGAGGCGGAAGCCTTGCCGCGCGAAGAGATGCCAAGCCTGGAACGCTGGGTGTTGCACCGTCTTGCCGAACTCGATGGCCATATCCGCGCTGCGTATGACGTCTATGACTTCAAGCGCATCATGTCGCTGCTGATCAATTTCTGCGGCGTCGACCTTTCGGCGGTTTATTTCGACATCCGCAAGGACAGCTTGTATTGCGACCCACGATTTGAGACCCAATCAGCCTGGGACGACAAGACGGCGACTTATGGCAACCGCCGCCGCGCCGCGCGCACCGTCATGGCCGCCGTGCTCGAACGCCTGCTCACATGGCTAGCGCCTATCATGCCGTTCACGATGGAGGAGGCGTTTCTCGAGAGCCACATCAAGGATCGTGCGGAATCCGTGCACTTGCTGCAGTTCGCTGATACGCCAGACGGCTGGAAAGACGAGGCGCTGGCCGCGCGCTGGGCCAAGATCTTCACGGTTCGCCGTGTCGTCACCGGAGCATTGGAAGTCGAGCGCCGCGAGAAGCGGATCGGGGCATCGCTGGAAGCGGCACCCAAGGTGCACATTGCAGATCAGAACCTGATCGATGCGTTCAAGGGCGAAAGTCCCGCCGATATCTTCATTACATCCGGCGCCGAGCTGATCCACACATCCAATGGTAATGGCGGCGGGTTCACGCTGGACGACACAGATGGCGTGGTCGTCTATCCGGTGAAGGCGGATGGTATCAAGTGCCGACGTAGCTGGAAGTATTTCGACCCGGCGACCGCTGATCCGGTTTTCCCAGATATCACGCCGCGCGATGCATTGACCGTGAAGGCGTGGGACAAAGCCGCCGGATGAGTGCTCAGAATCGCTTGATCAGCCTGCTTGAAGCTGCAATCTGCGCGGGATGAAACTGAAAATCTCCAAACTCTGGGCTCTGGCGCTCATTCCCGTATTCGTGCTGGTAGACCAGTGGTCCAAATGGCTTGTGCTGGAAGAACCCCGGTTCAACGCGCTCACTTGCCTGGAGACCCGTCAGGGCTGCGGACATATCCCGCTGCCCGGTCCGATTGACCTGACCATGGTTTGGAACCGGGGTATGAGCTATGGCCTGTTCCAGTCCGATGGCATCGGGCGCTGGCTGTTGGCGCTCGTCATGTTGGTGATCGCGCTGGGCTTCCTGTACTGGCTTGTGCGCTATGCCGATCATTGGCTGTTGAAGTTGTCGCTGGCCATGGTCGTTGGCGGCGCGTTCGGCAATCTGATCGACCGGGTTCGGTTCGGAGCCGTTGTGGACTTCGTCAATGCCAATGAGTTGATGTTCCCATGGGTCTTCAACGTAGCCGATGCTGCAATTAGTGTGGGCGCGGTATTGCTGTTTGCCGACCAGTTCTTACTGTCGGGCCGGAAACAGGCTAAGAAACAGTCCTGAGTATTTTAATCGTGATGGCGAGGACGCCCTGATATGAAAAAACAGATTATCCTTCTGGCTACTGGTGTCGCAATGGCGGCTTCCACGGCCTGTACGTCATCCGGTGGCGGTTCGCGTACGCCGGACGAGTTCCGCGTTGTGACCATGGCTCCTCTGACCGTTCCGCCGAACTACAAGCTGCGACCGCCGGAAGCCGGCGGCGCCTTGCCACCGGAACTGGATGGCTCGCGCACTGAAGTCACCGCCGCCTTCGGCTCGACCATTGGCCGCAATGCCAGCGCGTCCGAGAAAGCCCTCGTGGCTGCTGCTGGCGCCAATGCGGTTGATCCGGTCATCCGCACGCAGGTCGACTATGAAGAGACCAAGACGATCCGCAAATCGACCAGCATTGCCGACCGCATCTTGTTCTGGCGGGCTGATGATGAGGAAACCGCTGAAGGCGTTGCCACCGATAATGCCACCGGTGGTGAACCGGTCGTGATCGAGCAATCCAGCGATGCGCCGCGCATCAAGTTGCCGGGAACCTGATACAATCTACGTAAAATGAGTCAGTCGAACACCTGAGAGGAACAACGCCCATGAAACGGATATTTGCCGGGGGGCTGTTCGCGCTCTCGGCTTTCGCATCCAGTGCCGTCGCAGACGAAAGCGCATGGACTCCGACCGTGTTCAATCTCGACAATGGCATGGAAGTCGTTGTCGTTCCTGACCATCGCGCGCCCGTCGTGACTCATATGGTGTGGTACAAAGTCGGCGCGGTCGACGAAGCCGAGGGAAAATCCGGCATCGCGCATCTGTTTGAACATGTCATGTTCAAGGAGACTGACGATCTCGCCCCAGGTGAGTTCGACAGCATCGTCTCGCGCAATGGCGGCGTCAGCAATGCCTTCACGAGTTGGGACTACACCGCCTATTTCGAGCGCGTTGCCAAGGACCAACTCGGTACGATGATGGCGCTCGAGGCCGAGCGCATGACCGATCTCGTCATCAATGACGATCCAGACGGTCCGTTCATTTCCGAACGCGATGTCGTGAAGGAAGAGCGTCGCCAGCGCATCGACAACAATCCCGGCGTGATCCTGCAGGAAATGGTCCTGTCCGAACTCTGGAAGGGCCATCCTTACGAGATCACGATCATCGGCAATATGGATGAAGTGGCGGCTCTGACGCCAGCGGACGGATTGGCCTTCTACAAGGAATACTACAGCCCTGAGAATGCGATTCTGGTCGTCGCTGGTGATGTGACGCCCGAAGAAGTGCGCGCCCTGGCCGAAGAGCATTATGGTACGATTGCGCCAACCGGTACGGCGCATGGCGAGCGTAAATGGGCCCCCGTTGCACCTCTGACCGAAACCAAGGAACTCGTCTATTCAGATCCGAAGGTTCGCCAGCCTAGCTGGAGCCGGTATTATTCCGGCACTTCCGAGACCCGCGACCGTGAACTTTCCTATGCGCTTGATGTCGGTCTCGAAGTCCTCGGCGGCGGCATGACCAGCCGCCTCTACCAGTCGCTGGTCGAAGACCAGCAGATTGCCATCAATGCCAACACGTATGCCTGGACGACGCTTCACGATGAAGGCCCCGCCATCATTACGGCAAGCCCGGCGCCCGGCGTCACACTGGACGTGTTGGAAACGGCCATCATGGCCGAGGTGGAGAAGGTGCTGGAAGAGGGCTTCACTGATGCCGAAGTCGAGCGGGCACGTAACAGTCTTGCCGCGCAGGCGATTTACGCCCGGGACAGCCAATCCAACATGGCCAACACATTCGGCTCCACGCTAGCCCTTGGTGGCTCGATTGAGGACGTGCTGGATTATCCGGACGCGATGCGTGCCATAACCACGGAACAGGCAATTGCCGCTGTGCGCGAAATCTTTGGCGCTGACCGCCACTATATTGAGGCACACTTGCTGCCTGCCGAGGGAGATTCCTGAGATGAAACCTTTTGACCTCATCATTGGTGCGGCCCTTGGTGTCGGGCTTGCGGCGTGCGCTTCTGTCGAGACGCAGGATGACTTGGCCAGTGTTGCCGATACGGCACCCGCAGAACTTGTTGAAGACAGCGGTCTGGATATCGTCGTCCACGAAGGGGATTTCGCCGAGATCCAACAATTTACCACGCCCGGCGGCGTGTCTGTCTGGCTGGTTTCCGAGCCATCCATCCCGATCCTGTCGGTGGCGATGGCGTGGGAAGGCGGCGAAGCGGCCGATCCGGAGGGCCTGGAAGGTCTGGCCGATGCGGTTGTCTATCACATGAATGAAGGCGCGGGCGATCTCGACTCGCTTGCCTTTCAGACCCGGATGGAAGATCTGAACATGAGCTTCGGTTGTAGCGCCTCGAGCGACTGGACCTCCTGCTCTGCGTCCATGCTCACCGACAATGCGGATGAGGCAATGAGCCTTGTGGCGCAAGCTTTCGAGGCGCCCCGTTTCGATGCGGGTCCGTTCGCCCGGTTCCAGCGGGAAAGGGAAGTTTCGTTGAACACGCGCGAGACGAATGCGCGCTATCTCGCGGGTCGGGCTGAGGCTCAGGCTATCTATCCTGACCACCCTTATGCGCGCGAAACGTCCGCCGAGAGTATCGCTGCCCTTACGCCGGAACTCGCCAAGGCGCACATGCGTAAACTGATGGTGAAAGACAGCCTGATTGTGACCGCCGTCGGTGCGATTACGCCGGAAGAGCTCGCCCCCATGCTTGATGCGATCGCGGAGAGCCTGCCAGAGAGCAATGATCTTCCGGAAACGCCTGAAATTACCTTCACGGTAGACGGTGCATTTGAGCCTGTGCTTATCGATCTGCCACAGCCGCAAAGCCTTGTGCGCTTTCTGGCACCAGGCCTCAAACGCGAAGATCCGGATTTCTTTACGGCCTATGTTGTAAACTACACATATGGTGGTGGTGGATTTGGCAGTAGACTGATGGAATCGCTGCGTGTTCAGAAAGGGCTGACCTATGGCGTCTACACTTGGCTATCGTTTGACGACACCTATCAGAATTGGGGTGGCAGCGGCCAAACCAAGAATGAGAGTGTAGGTGAATTCGTCGAGGCACTATTGGCCGAAACCGCCTTGATCGCGGAAGAAGGCATTACGGCGGAAGAGCTTGCTGACGCGAAGGCTTACCTCACAGGCTCCTATCCATTGGCTTTCGACTCGAACGCCAAGATCGCGGGCCAGATGATGAGTGTCCGCCAGGACGAGCTGGGAGTGGATTATTTTGACCGGCGCAATGCCCTGATCGAAGCTGTCACGCTCGAGGATGCAAACCGCGTTGCTGCGGAATTCCTCCAGCCGGACCGTTTCAGCTTCATTATGGTGGGCCAGCCTGAAGGGCTTGACTAGGCATCTCGCCTAATCCGCTGTCTTTCGCGGCGCTGACAGGCCGGTAGTCGATGCATCAAAGGCGCTGTCCCGGTTATAGCTATATAGCTCTGCCGGGCGGCCACCGGTGCTTGTTTCCATCGCACCTGTTCCAATGACAAAACCGGTCTTGTCCAAGGCGCGCCGGAAATTTTGTGTGTGCAGGGATAAACCCAAGATACTCTCGACGGCGCGTTGCAGGGACGACAGTGTAAACCGGTCAGGCATGAGCTCGAACACTACCGGTCGGTATTTGATCTTGCCGCGTAGGCGGGAGATGGCGGTGGCGAGGATGCGGCGGTGATCCGATGCCATAGGCTCGCCGAGGCGTACATCGGGTTCAGGCAAGCCAGCGTCACGGGCGCATTCGATGACCAGACCAGCTTCATAGAGCAATTCATAGCGGTCGAGCACGCGTTCTTCGATCCAACGGATTCCATCCAGCGCGAAAGCGGCGCGTGCGCGCTCCAGTCTACGTTCGTTTCCCGCCGCCCAGGTCATCAGGCGCGGCGCAATATGAGCATCGATGATGGCGGGTCTGCCACTGCGATGGTCTTCCCATGGAAAAAATCTGTACCAAGATTGCCAGCGCGCCTCAAAAGAGTCACCTGCCGGGCGCGCTTCGGGGGTTAGCGCAAGATAGCCGACAGAAATGACACGCGCATTTGGCGCTGTGCCAGCCAGCGTTGCTTCGGGTGTCTCCCGGTCTTTGTCCCCAAATGTGTAGAGTTGTTCAACATAACCGAGTTCGAAACCCGTCTGTTCCCGAACCCACCCTCTCAGCGAGAGGTCAAAAGTGCGGTGCCTGTCTGGGTCGAAGACGCCGAATGGGAGCGCATCCTCGCCTGTCTCGCGTTGGGTGATCAACACACGTGGTGCGTCCGCCTCCACGGCGACCATCACGGCAGACAGACCAATCAGCAACGGGGATGACTGTGTCATGTGGCAGTCTCTATTTGCTTGTTGATCTGGGCATAGCGCTTCAGGAATGTGGATTGTGCGTCCGGTACAGCTTTTGGTTTCAACCGCAATTTCGTGTCTTCGGGCGGTTTGCCGAACAGCTTGTTTGCTTCGTCCTCGGAAAACCCGGCCAACTGGATCGCCTCACTCCATGCGCAGATCAGGTCCGCTTTCTTGATCAGACGTTTCAGGCGTTGCGGTGTTACGGGAGCGAGGCCAAACCGAATATGGATGGCTTCCTGCAGACGCGCCTCAATGCTCTTGTAGCTTTCTCCCAGCAAGGCTTTGAAAGGAGAGATCATATCGCCGATGACGTATTCAGGGCTGTCATGCAGCAGGGCCGTCAGGCTTTGCTGTGGTGTCAGGTCAGGCTGCAAGGTGCGGCAGATCTTTTCCACAAGGACAGAATGTTCGGCCACTGAAAATGCATGTTCGCCGCGGGTTTGGCCGTTCCAGCGGGCCACGCGCGCCAGACCGTGGGCAATGTCCTCGATTTCCACATCCATGGGCGAGGGATTTGCCAAATCGAGTCGGCGGCCGGACAACATGCGTTGCCAGACTCGTGGGGCCTTAACAGAATGCTTCACTCGAGACGTCATCACCCCCTTCTTTAAGCCATTTGTAATAGGGGTAAAGAAACGAGGGCATTCCGGTTACGAACTCGTCCCTTTTTCGCCCTGATTGGCAAATGCGCTGTTAAGGCGTTTCGGGCAAAAGGGGGATGTAAACAAGGGCTGCGTTCACGAATTCGCGGCCGACCCAAACAAGAGGTGACCATGCTGGATTCTTTGACGACTGTTGTATCTACCCAAGCCATTGCGTTCGGCGTATTGCTGATTGCGTGTAGCATCGTCGTTGTAGAAGCGGTCCGTGCCAGCAAGGAAATCCTTTGGGGCGACATGTTCATGGACGATCTGGACGACTAGTTCAGGTCTTGGTCGCTCAAGCGGCTTTCTCAACAAATACCGTTCCGGCAGAATAGCCAGCACCAAACGAGCAGATCAGCCCGCGCTGGCCATGCTTGAAGTCGCCGGAATTCTTGTGGAATGCAATGATAGAGCCTGCCGATGAGGTGTTCGCATATGTGTCGAGCACGGTGGGGCTTTCGTCCTCCGTCGCTTCGCGCCCCAGCACCTTGGACGAGATCAGGCGATTCATATTGGCATTTGCCTGATGCAGCCACATGCGGCGCAGACCTTCCGGCTTAATGTCCAGTTCTTCCATCTGCGACGCGATCATGTTCGCCACCATCGGCACGACTTCCTTGAAAACTTTGCGGCCTTCCTGAACGAACAGCTTGTCCGGCGCGTCGATGCCTTCCGGCGCGGCGCGGTTCAGGAACCCGAAATTGTTGCGGATATTGTTCGAGAACTGGGTCTTCAGTTTGGTGCCAAGAATCTTCCAATGGCCGACCGGTGCAATGCTCTCTTCTTCGACAAGGATAGCTGTGGCCACGTCGCCAAAGATGAAATGGCTGTCGCGATCCGTGAAATTCAGGTGGCCGGAACAGATTTCCGGATTCACCACCAGCACGGATTTCGCGCTACCGGACCGGATGAAGTCAGCTGCGGTCTGAATGCCGAATGTGGCCGACGAGCACGCCACATTCATGTCAAAGGCAAAGCCGCCACAGCCCAATGCGTCCTGCACTTCGACAGCCATGGCGGGATAAGCGCGCTGCATGTTGGACGCGGCGCAGATAACGGCGTCAACGTCTTCGGCTTTGCGGCCCGAACGCTCCAGCGCATCGCGCGCGGCATTTACCGCAATCTCGGCCAATACGGAAATGCGATCATTCGGACGCTCGGCAATGCGCGGTGCCATGATGTCAGGATCCAGGATGCCGGCCTTGTCGATCACGAAGCGCGATTTGATGCCGGATGCCTTCTGGATGAACTCTACCGATGAATGGGTTTTCGGCTCGATCAATCCCGCGCTGATATCTGCCGCGCGTTCCCGGTTCCAGTTGTCAGCCCATACATTGTAGCTGTGAACCAATTCTTCATTGGAAATCGAGTTGGGCGGCGTCCAGAGACCTGTCGCCGAAATCACGGGTGTATTCATTCCTGCCCTCTATTCCAGAACCGCCGAAGTGCGGACCAATTCTGTTTGAGTCTACAAAGGTTTAGCTTGTCCGACAGTGTTGGACGAGATGCCGGGTTTGGCAAGAGCCGGTGGCTGTTCACTCGTCCGGCAGGCGCAGTCCGGAATCCGTGGTTTGACGCGCGTCTTCCCGCGAAATGCCCTGGGCCTCGTGGATGGCCTGACTTTCTTCAGCTGCCTTGCGTCTTTCGGCGCGAGACGCAGCTTCGCGTTCCTGTCGCGCCGTCATCAGAGCCATTTCCGTCTCAATGCATCGATCGCGGGTTTCCGGGTTGGGGGCTGTGCGGCACCGACTCCAGGCTTCCGCTCGATTGGTCTGATCGATTGAGGAAGTTGCGCACGCGACCAGCGTCGGCAGCGCGATGAGGGCAGCGGCAATCAAACTGGCTTTCATGAATCAGGTCTCCTGGACGGCGATGTGTCGGGGGCAGGCTACATCATGGTCATTGACCATGCCAACCGCCTGCGCCCATGCGTAGACGATTGTGGGGCCAACAAATTTGAACCCGCGTTTCTTGAGGTCTTTTGACATTGCAGCTGACCAACTGGTTTGGGTTGGTGCGTCCCGGAAATGCTTCCATTTATTGATGGTTGGCGTTCCGCCCACGACGCGCCAGCAATAGTCGGAAAAACCTTCCCCTGCCTCTTCCATGGCGAGATAGGCCTGGGCATTGCCAATCACGGCTTCGACCTTTTTTGGGCTGCGGATGATGCCGGGGTTTGTCAGCGCCTTGGCGGCGCGGGCAGGTGTCCAGCGGGCAATCTTTTCCGGATCGAAGTTATCGAACTCTTCGCGAATGCTGTCCCGCTTGCGGAGGATGGTGATCCAGGCGAGCCCGGCCTGCATGCCGTCCAGTTGCAGTTTTTCCCAGAGCGCGCGGCCATCCCTTTCAGGCACACCCCATTCGGTATCGTGGTAGTTTCGATATAGCTCGTCGGTAAGCGGGGCCCATGCGCAGGGAAAGGTTTCAGTCATGGGCTGGTTCCGCCAGATGCGCGTCGACTTCGGCGCGTTGCCATTCGGTCAAGTCAAAGGTGACGGCCGCGCCGTTGCAAGTGAATGATTTGCCATCCTGTTCGGCTTTGGCCAGTCGGTCGGTGCGGATGAGGGCAAGGCCGGCAGATCCAGCCACGCTGGTCACGGTGCCGATTGGGGCGTCCGCGAGAATATCCATGCCGGTTTCCAGCGCGTCGCCAGTGACTTTCACCGTGCGCTTGCGAATTTTGCCCTTGCGCTTCATGCGGCTCGCCACTTCCTGACCGACGAAACAGCCTTTCTTGTAGTCGATGCCGTTCATCATATCCATGTTGATATCGGTCGGGAAAACCTCTGATCCTCGATAGTCCGCGCCCCATTCCGGCACGCCCGCCGCGATCCGTGCGGCATGCCATTCCTGGGCCGGCATTTCGATGCCGGAGACGCCAACAGGTGTAATCGCGCGATGCGGCAATTGGGGGGAGCGGATGTCGATCCAGCTGCCTTCGGTCACGACATCCTCGGTAAGCCGGTCAATTGCGACGTCATTGCGCATCCTGAACATTTTCAGGCGCTTCTCCAGGTCATCGGCGGCGTCGGCATGGACGTCAATATAGATGTTTTCGAGCGCCAGCATGGCGAGATAATCCGCGATCACCTTGCCTTGCGGCGTCAGCAGCGCGCCATAGCGCATTTCTCCAGTCTGCCAGTTGTCGACCGAATGGGTCACGGTGCGCCCAAGCAGGTGCAGCATGTCCGGTCCGGTCAGGCGGATAATGTCGCGGTTTGGAAGAATGCGTTTCATCTACCTCTTGTAAGTATGGTTTTGACCCATCTCAAGGGAGCGACGCCATTTGCCTGTACCGAAAAACCACCCTTGACTTAGCCCCTCCGGAGTCACACCCCATCTGTCATGACCTATGATCTGATCCTTAAAGGCGGCACCGTCGTTTCTCCCGGCGGTATGACCCAAACCGATGTCGGCGTGATCGGCGAGCGTATCGCGCATATTGGCAATCTGACTGGCGTGGATGCTGGAGAAGTCTATGACGCGACCGGGCTCCACATATTGCCGGGCGTCATCGACAGCCAGGTCCACTTCCGCGAGCCGGGTCTGGAGTACAAGGCCGACCTAGAAACAGAAGCGCGCTCGGCCGCGCTTGGCGGCGTCGTTGCCGTGTTTGAGATGCCAAACACCAATCCCTCAACGACCACGCCCGAGGCCCTGACCGACAAGCTGGCCCGCGCCAAGGGGCGCATGGATACCGACCATGCGTTCTATGCGGGCGCGACGCACGAGAATATCGTCTTGTTGCCCGAGATGGAAAAGATGCTCGGCTGCTGTGGCGTGAAAGTCTTCATGGGCGCCTCTACAGGCGACCTCCTGATCAAGGATGATGAAGGTGTCGAAGCCGTCCTGCGCGCGATCAAGCGCCGCGCGGCCTTCCACTCCGAAGACGAATACCGCCTCGAAGAACGGCGCGGCCTGGCCGTGCCCGGTGACTGGCAGAGCCATATTGTTGTGCGCGATGTCGAGGCGGCCGTCAGTTCGACTCGACGCCTGCTGCGTCTCGCTCGCAAGACCGGCAAGCGCATCCATGTGCTGCATATCTCGACCGCCGAAGAGATGGAGCTGCTGCGCGATGCAAAGGATCTGGCCAGTGTCGAAGTGCTGCCCAATCACCTCACCCTCGCGGCCCCGGATTGTTATGAACGCCTCAAGGGCTTTGCCCAGCAGAACCCGCCTGTGCGCGAACAGCGCCATCAGGATGCGCTGTGGCGCGCGCTGAATGCGGGTATTGTTGACGTGCTGGCCACGGACCACGCCCCGCATACGCGCGAGGAAAAGGAGCGGCCCTATCCCGCGTCGCCGTCTGGCATGCCGGGCGTGCAGACGATGGTGCCGGTCATGCTGACCCATGTGAACAATGGCAAGCTTAGCCTTCAGCGCTTTGTCGAACTGACCAGCGCCGGGCCGCAACGGGTCTTCGGCCTCGCCGACAAGGGCCGCATTGCCGAAGGCTATCATGCTGACTTCACGGTGGTGGACCTCAAACGCAAGGAGACCATCACGGAAGACTGGTCGAAGTCCAAGTGTGGCTGGACACCCTATGACGGTTTCGAGGCAACCGGCTGGCCGGTCGCAACCATCATCCGCGGCGGCTTCGTCATGCGCGACGGCGAGATCGTGAAAAAGGGCGGTGGTCAGCCGGTCCGCTTCAACGAAACGCTGGAGCCTGCCGGTTGAAGCACGAACGCAAGGGGCTGAACCGGGCTTTATTCTGGCTGTATGAAGGTACAGGCAAATGGCCGTTCCTGTTTCGCTGGGCCATGCTGGCGTTCGATTTCGTTACCATCGGCTATTTCCTCTGGGCGCCCTTTGACCAGCGGGACCGCACGCATATCGCTGTCGATTACGTGATTGGAAGTTTGATCCTCGCCGACCTGTTGGCGCGGTTCTATATCGCGCGGCACCGCTGGAATTTCGTGGTCCGGCCCATCAATATTGCGGATCTTGTCGTCGTGATCACCATGTTTGCGCCGCTGCTGGTTTCGAATTTCGCCTTCCTGCGCGTGCTCCGTGCGGTCAGAGCCATTCGAGCGTTCACCTTTATCAAGCGGGTGAAGGTGATCACCCCCTTCTTTCAGCGGCATGAGCGGATCATCGATAAGGTGACCAACCTGGCTGTGTTCGTCTTCATCATGGCTGCGGTCGTCTATTCGACCCAGGTCGGCATCAATGACGGCATCCGCACCTATATAGACGCGCTCTATTTCACGGTCACGAGCCTGACCACAACTGGCTATGGCGATGTTCTGATGGTTGGTCCTGGCGGACGACTTCTGTCGATAATAGTGATGGTGCTGGGTTTGACCCTCTTCCTGCAGCTCATTCGCACCATTATCGAGCCGCGCGACAAGGTGGAACAGGAATGCGAGGAATGCGGCCTGCGGCTTCACGAACGCGATGCCGTGCATTGCAAGCACTGCGGAGAAGTGATCCATATTCCCACAAGCGGCTTTGAATGAGCCGGAAAGAACAAAAAATACACGGGAAGAAACGCGCACATCATGCCTGACACGTCGGACCTGCCCTTTCGGGAAGTACCCTATCTGCCGCTAAAGCTGGAGATCGATCGGCGACCCGACGGCACGATCTACCTCGACAACGGCCAGCCTCTGAAAGCTTGCCTGCCACATATGCTGGCAGCGCTTGTCCATTGGGCCGAGCATCGGCCGGACACAGTATGGCTCGCCGAGCGCGATCCGGAAAATCCGGGTGCCGAAGGCTGGCACACGATCACGTATGCGGTGGGACTCGATACCGTGCGCCGGCTCGCGCAAGGCTTCCTCGACGCCGGCGCCGGACCGGACGCGCCGCTGATGATCCTGTCGAAGAACTCCATTGCCAATGCCCTGATCATGTATGCCGCCATGTGGGCGGGCAGCCCGGCCGTGCCCGTCACACCGGCCTATGCGCTGCTCAGCGAAGACCTTGGCCGCCTCAAGTATATTGATGGCCTGACCCAGCCGAAATTCATCTATGTCGAGGATGGGACGGACTATCAGCGCGCGCTGGATGGGCTGGATATCGAAGGTCGCCTCGTCATTTATAGCGGCAACGCGCCGGAGCGTTACGATGCGGTACGTTTCGAACAATTCATGCGGTCGCCGACTTTGGCGGTGGATGAAGCCTATGCCCGTCTCACGCCGGACACAGTGGCAAAATACATGATGACGTCTGGGTCCACAGGTGAACCCAAGGCGGTCATCAATCTCCACGGCATGGTCGCCTCCAATGCCAGGATGATCCGCTCGATCTGGGATGAAGATCGTCTGGATGAACTCACGGGCGGCACGCAGGTGATGTGCAACTTCCTGCCATGGAGCCATACTTATGGCGCGCATTCGATCCTGCACAACATGCTGGATTGGGGCGGCACGCTCTACATCGACCAAGGCGCGCCGACGCCGGCACGACTTCCGGAAATGTTGCGCAACCTGAAAGAGGTCTCCACCACCCAGCACACGACCGTGCCGGCGGCATGGGCCGCGCTCGCGACCGAGCTTGAGCGCGATGATCAGTTGGCTGAGGTATTCTTCAAGCGGCTCGTTTGCATGGCCTATGGTGGCGCGTCCATGGGGCAGGATATCTATGAGCGCATTCAGGCGGTCGCCGTGCGCATCACTGGCGAACGGATATCATTGTCGGCAGGCTATGGCGCAACTGAGACCGCCCCAACTGCCTCGAATGTGCATTGGCCGAATGACCGGATGGGCCTGATCGGCCTGCCGCTGCCAGGCAACACGTTCAAGATGGTGCCGAACGCCGAAAAGATGGAGCTGCGGGTTAAAGGGGTAAACGTTACGCCCGGCTATTTCCGCAATAAAGTCAAGACGGCCGAAGCCTTTGACGAGGAAGGCTTCTACAAGCTCGGCGACGCGGTGAAATTCGTCGATCCCGACAATCCCGAACGGGGGCTCGCTTTTGATGGACGCACGGCCGAAGAGTTCAAGCTCGCCAACGGGACCTGGGTTTCGGCAGGCACCGTGCGCGTGCAGGCCGTGGCTGCGACGGGTGGTGCACTATCAGATGCCGTCGTCTGCGGCCTAAACAAGAATGATGTCCGTCTCCTGGGTTTCCTGAATGAGGCGTGGTGCCGCCGGCTGGTTGGGGAGGATTTGCCTCTTGACCAATTGGTCGCGCACCCAGCCATACATGAGAAAATTCGCGAAGGCCTCGCTCTGCACAACAAGACGCATCCGAATGTTTCCGCTCGCGTCGCGCGAGTGTTGCTTCAGACTTATCCTCCGTTGGCGGACAATGGTGAGATTACCGAGAAGGGCTACATCAACCAATCGCGCACGCAGGACCTCAGGCAGGATCAGGTCGACACGCTGTTTGCCGAATCTAGCGAGACGCCAGCGAATTTGCTCATCCTGTAGCGCACGACACCGAACACGAACAAGAATCTCAAAGGGAATCCGGATGACAGACCAGCCAACCCAGTCCATGACCGGCGCCGAAGCGCTCGTATCCACGCTGGCCGATCATGGCGTGACGGCGTGCTTCGCCAATCCCGGTACATCAGAAATGCATCTTGTCACCGCGCTCGATCATGAGCCGCGCATCAAGTCGACGCTCTGCCTGTTCGAGGGCGTTGCGACGGGCGCCGCCGACGGCCATGCGCGCGTGACCGGAACGCCGGCCATGACGTTGCTGCATCTCGGTGCGGGATATCTCAATGGCGGCGCAAACATTCACAATGCCCGCCGGGCCTGGACGCCTATGATCAATGTGATCGGGGACCATGCCGTGCCGCACCAGCGCTATGACGCGCCGCTGGCCTCTGACGTCATCGGCATGGCGGGGCCGAATTCGCGCTGGATCAAATCCGCCGACAAGGTCGGGCAAGCCGGCGATCTGGCCGCGCAGGCATGGGAGGCGAGCTTTGGACCCGAACCTGGTCCGGTGTCTCTGATCCTTCCCGCCGACACCGCCTGGCTGGAAGGCGGGAAGCCCGGCGCAACGCGCGCCCGGCCATCCCTGCGCCAGCCTGATACGATTACGATCGATGTCGCCGCTGCCGCCGTCAAATCGGCCAGCAAACCGATCATCATCATCAACGGAACCGCGCTGACCGAAGCGGGGCTTGCTCAAGCGGCCCGGGTGAAAGCCGCAGGCGTTCGCGTATTGACCGACACGTTCTTCCCGCGACAGGCGCGCGGGGCAGGCCGGTTCATTCCAGACCGGATGCAATACTTCGCCGAAGGCGCCATGTCGGACCTTGAAGGCTCGGACCTGATGCTGATCGCAGGTACGCAGGTGCCGGTGGCCTTCTTCGCCTATCCCGGCAAGCCGAGCGTGCTTGTGCCGGAAGGATGTACACCGATGAAGATTGGCGGACCGGAGACCGACAGCGCCGCGATCCTTGAGGCGCTCGCAGATGCGCTCGGTGCGAAGGAAGCCGCCCCGGTGGCTGAGCTGGACCTGCCGGGAGCACCGACAGGCGCTCTCAATGCTGCTACGATTGGCGCATCCATTGCCCGCCACATGCCGGAAGGCAGTTTCGTCTCGGATGATGGCGTCTCCAATGGCCTGCCTAGCTTCCTGATGACCCAGCGCGCCCGGCCGCATGACTGGATGATGCTGACGGGCGGCGCGATCGGGCAGGGCATGCCGCTCGCGTTGGGGGCATCGCTCGCTGCACCGGCCCGCAAGACGCTCTGCATCACCGGCGACGGTGCGGGCATGTATACCAATCAGGCACTTTGGAGCATGGCGCGCGAAGGCGCGAACGTGGTCAACGTGGTCTTCGTCAACCATTCCTACCGTATCCTGAATATAGAACTGGCGCGGACAGGCGCCGGCAATCCGGGGCCTGCCGCGCAGGAACTGCTTGGCCTCGGCCATCCGGAGATCGATTGGGTGAAGCTGTCAGAGGCGCAGGGTGTACCCGCAGTCAGCGCCACGAATGCGGAAGAGTTCGATCTTGCGCTTGAGCGGGCGTTTGCTGCGGACGGGCCTCAGCTGATCGCGGCGCACGTTCCGGCGCGGTAGGACCTATTCCCGCCCTCGGTCGAGATCTTCCTCAATCTCGATATCAATCGGCTCTCCGCTGAGGCGGTGACGGTAGACCTGAGTGTTCTCAAGGACGCGTTGGACGTAATTGCGGGTTTCCGAGAAGGGAATGAATTCCACCCAGTCAATCGGATCGACCTGACCAGTGCGGGGATCGCCATAGTCCTGGATCCACTGGCGCGGTCGGCTAGGCCCGGCATTATAGGCGGCGGCTGTCATGATGTAGCTGCCATTGAACCGCGAGAGCAGCGTGTCCAGATGCTGGCCGCCTAGGGTCATGTTATAGCCCGGATCATCGGTCAGCCAAGAAGTGCGGTAAGGCAGGCCGCGTAGCCGCGCTTCGTTACGAGCGGTGGCCGGCATGAATTGCATCAGGCCGCGTGCGCCAACATGGCTGATCGCGTTCGGGTTCATTTCGCTTTCCTGCCGAGACAGGGCCAGCATTAGCGGCCGCTCTACCTGTGGCTCGCGCAGAAGCGGATAGGCAACCACCGGGTAGGCGGCATCGGTAGAGACAATGCCTTTGGCAAGACCGGCCTTGGCACCACGAACCCCGACATCCGGCACCTGATACTCCGTAGCAATGCGGGCGAGCAGCAGATATTCGGACTCGGTCTCAAGCAGGTCGTCCATGTGATAGGCGAATTCACGAAACAGGCGTTCCTCACCGCTCTCGCCAAGCAGGCGCAGGGCCTGAACCATTGGCTTGTCCTCGAAGGCCGAAATCTCTTCTGCAGTCGGCTCTGAGGTCTTCGGGAAGGCGAGCTTCTTGTCGTCCAGACGCTCGGCGGCAAGTTGTCCGTAATAGGTGAACTTGTGCTCAGCTGCTGCCGTGTAGTCTGTTCGTGCGGCATCCGGTTGGCCAAGCGCATCGCGGGCGCGACCGGCCCAATACTTGCCGCGTGCAAGGCTGATCGGTGTTGAGACGCCGTCAGACATGGTCTCGAAATGCTGCAGGCTGCGATCCGCATCATTCTTCAGGCGCAGGGCGATCCAGCCCGACACCCATTCGGCCTCGGCGAAGTCGCCGCCGCTTTCCATGCCATGCGGTGAGGCCAGCTGGTAGGCGCGGCTCCAGTTGCCGTCCTTCAGGTCTGTCCGGATGGCGATGTTGCGTTCGTCCCACAGGCGCGAGCGGCCAGCTTCCGGAATGTCATTCCCGTCGATGCCCGTCAGCAGAGGGGTCGCCACATCCTGGTTGCGCAGTTTCTGGCGGCGCCATTTGGCGCGCTCGTAAAGCAGGCCGGGATTGTCCTGCAAGTTGGCGGGGACGGCATCGACCAATGCATCGACATTGCGCGACCGCGCAGCGAGCGCGATGCGGGCGTCGACCAGTTTACGATAGTCAGACGTGAGCAGGTATTTGAGCTTCGATGCAGCCGTGCGCTGGTTGGTCCATAGCAGGAACTCGACACGGGCGCGGTGATCATCCTGGGTCAGCTGTTTGCCATAAGTGGACAGGACTTCGCGCTCGACGTCGCGTTCGAGGGAATTATTGTGCCAGGCGTCGCGCACGGCTTCCAGCGCCTTGCCGGGTTCACCAATCGCACGCCAGCTATCGGCCAGCGCGATCTTGCCGGCTCCGGTAATCGGACCCGACTCGGTCAGCCAGTCGATGCGTTCCTTATGGCTGAAAGACGATTCGCCGATAATCTCTTCGGCGCGGCGGCGCATGGAGGTCTTTTTCGGCCAGTCTTGCAGCTTGTCCAGCGCGAACGAGACTTCCGAGAAATTCATGCCCGGAACGCCGCGGCTGGCCCGGATCCACATAATGAGGTTTCGCACGTCGGCATCAGAGGCCTGAGTCTGCAGATGTGCCACAGTCGGCCAGTCATAGCGGTCAGCCGCGCGGAGTGCCTTATGCAGGATTTCCGCATTGCGGGCATCCGTTACGGAAGACGTATAGGGTCGGTCGGGTTTCAGACTCGGGGATTCCGGCACGCCAGCGGCGGCAGCCGCCTGAGACAGCACGGCAAGAGAGGCAAAAATGGCAACGGGTCGCATCATGAAACGTCTCTGCAGAGTTTATTTCTTGGCCAAAGCGTGAGAAGGCATTGGCGATTCATACTCGATCAAGACAAACAACACCTGAATCGCGGCAAATTTACGATGTTCCATGGCTCAATCCCAGCTCTCGTCACACCTTTCAGGAATGGTGCCATTGACCGGGACGCTTTTGCGGCGCTGGTAGAGCGCCAGATTGTTGGCGGTTCCAGTGCACTTGTGCCGGTCGGCACCACGGGCGAGACATCCACACTTTCAACGCAAGAGCATAAAGATGTCGTAACGCTTTGTGTTGAAATTACCAAAGGCCGCGTGCCCGTGATCGCCGGGGCCGGGGCCAACGCGACAGACGAGGCGATCGAACTGGTCGAGCACGCCAAGGCCGTCGGCGCTGACGCCGCGCTGGTGGTTTGCCCCTATTACAACAATCCCAACCAGGAAGGCCTTGAGGCCCATTTCCGCGCGATCAACGACTCGGTTGCGCTGCCGGTCCTGCTTTACAATGTGCCGGGCCGCACCGTGGTCGATCTTGCACCGGATACCGTCGCACGCCTCGCCCAATTGCCGAACATTGTCGGCATCAAGGATGCGACCGGCGATATGGACCGCGTTAGTCAGCATGCCGCGTCGATCCCTGAAGGCACCCAATTTGTTCAGCTGTCGGGCGATGACCCGAGCGCGCTCGGCCACCTTGCCATGGGGGGCATGGGTTGCATCTCGGTCACCGCGAACGTCATGCCGGAAGCCTGCGCCGCCATGCACACAGCATTCCACGCCGGAGATCTCGATGAGGCCCGCGCGATAGAGCGCAAGCTGATTGCGCTGCACAAGGCCATGTTCTGCTCGCCATCGCCCGGACCGGCGAAATATGCCCTGTTCCGGCTCGGCCTCTGCACCGATGAGGTGCGCCTGCCGATCACCAGCCCATCTGCAGAAAAACGGGCTGAAATAGATCAGGCCATGGCGCTTGCGGGCCTGAGCGCCTAAATCAGGGCGATGTCGAAGAAAAATCAGACCAAGGGCCGCTCGGATGGGCTGGTCGCGGAGAACCGCCGCTCCCGCCGCGATTATGCGGTCGAGGACACGCTGGAGGCCGGCATCATGCTGGTCGGCTCCGAGGTAAAATCCCTGCGTCAGGGCAAGGCCAATATTGCTGAAGCCTATGTCAGCCCGGAAGATGGCGGTCTCTACCTGATCAATGCGGATATCCCGATCTACAACGCCGCCAACCGGTTCAATCATGAGCCAAAGCGCAAACGGAAGCTGCTCGTGTCAAAACGGGAACTGGCCAAGCTCTCGCAATCGGTTGAGCGGGCCGGTCGCACGATTGTGCCGTTGAAACTCTATTTCAATGAGCGTGGTATGGCCAAGATCCTCATTGGTCTCGCCACCGGGCGCAAGAGCCATGACAAGCGTGACGTCGAAGCAAAGCGAGACTGGCAACGCCAGAAGGCGCGAATCCTGAAGGAGGGGTGAGCACTGCCGCTCAAGCGGCGCGTAGTCTCCCGCCGCGAAGCCTCAACAGGCCCTGCCAGACAATCAGGGCGATCAAGGGGGCAAAGGCCAGCAGGAAGGGCCAGGCGGTCTGGTTGAAGCCTTCGGGAAACACTTGCGGCTGCCCCAGAAAAAGTGAGCCGGATGCGATGAACATCGAGAAGCACATGCGCCAGAGGTGGCGGGAGATGCGCGCCGTGTAGGACAGCGCCTGTCGTAGGATCACGTTCAGTTCGCCAAACGCGCCGAAGCTGCCAGCTACAATGAACAGGATGAACGCTTGAGGCGGCGAACCATCCACGGTGCCGCTTGGGCTGTTCGCGCCCATATACATGAATCCCACACCCATCAGTGTGATGCCGAGCGCTGTCGCCAGTCCTGTATAATGCCGCCAATTGACCCGGACAGGCCCGCGCTGCCTGACAGTAAGCAGAGCCGTGACGAGCAGGTACAGGGCCAGAATGCCGGCCACGAAATTGGGTCGCTGTCCTTCCTCCAGGAATGGAGCGACGCCCGCGCCGATCAGGTAAGTTATGAACATGGACACGAAGAAGATTTGCCCGGCAAGCCTGTGAAGAGGGCGGCCTTTGCGCGTCGCAATCGCGGCAACACCGGACACGAGCCCGACAGCCCCACCGCCGATGTGCGCATAGAGCAGGGCGTCTGTCGCCAGCCTGATCCAGAATGGTGCGTCCGGGCCGACTTCAAGTTTTGCAGCATGGGCGGCCCCGGCACCGAGGAATGCCAGTGCCAGAATGCATGTCAGAACCGGAACGGCGTATCGGGGCATGGGATAGACCTTTATCGAAAATCAATATTATCGATAAACGGAAAATCCGCTATTGCAAACCCCTCAGTCGGAATCTGTCACTTTCTTCGCCATCGCGAACACATCCTCGAACATTCCCGGCGTCAGGCGGCGGGTGTTCGTGTTGTACCGGCTGCAATGATAGGACGAGATCAGCGCGAGCGGGCGGCCTTCGAATTCCACATCATAATGCGTGCCGTGGCCGAAGGGGTAATCCTTCAGTTTCAGGCCCAATGTTCGCACCGTGGAATCATGGGAAATCTTGCCGAGGCAGATCATTGCCTTCAGCTTCGGCAGCGCCGCAATGCGCGCGGCGAGGAAGGGACGGCACTGATTGATCTCGGCGCCGACCGGCTTGTTCTGTGGCGGCACACAGCGCACGGCATTGGTGATCATGGCGCGCTTCAGCTTCAGCCCGTCATCCGGCCGCGCATCATAGGTGCCGGTGGAAAAGCCGAACTTGTCGATGGTCGCATAGAGCAGGTCTCCGGCCCAGTCGCCGGTAAACGGCCGGCCCGTCCGGTTGGCCCCCGTCACGCCGGGCGCGAGGCCGATGATCAGCAATTCGGCATCCTCCGGCCCGAAGCTCGGCACCGCGCCATTGAACCAGTCCGGCTCTTTCACGGCGACCTCTTCCCGATACGCCACAAGGCGTGGACAGAGGGGGCAATTGGCGGGGGCTTCAGGTGCAAATTTCGTCGTCATGCCCCTCTCCCTAGTAGGAGAGGAGCAGGACGGCTAGTACCCATCCGCGCTGCCATCCTTGCGCATTTCGGTGGCGGCGATCCAGGCGCCGGTTTCGAAGTCGCGCATGATCGCCTGATAGCCGCCCGCATTGGCCTTGCAGCACTCCACCGCATGGCCGCGCGCTTCCAGTTCGGCGCGGGTTTCAGGCGGGATGCCGCTCTCCAGATGCACGACGCCCATATCGGTTTCACAGGCATCGCCATCAAGATCATCCGTCGGCTCGCAGCCGCCAACATGTTCCCAACGCGCGGCATCGCCCGCCTCCTGAAGCCCCATGTCGAAATCGACGAGGTTCAGGATGACTTGCACATGGCCCTGCGGCTGCATGCCGCCGCCCATCAGGCCGAAGCTGAGCCACGGCTCGAACCGGCAGGCCTGTTCGATCGGCTCGGCGCGGACCTGACAGCCCGGCATGTCCTTCTTGAAGGCAAAGGCGGGGATGATCGTGTGGAAGGGCCGCTTGCCCGGCTCGAACACATTCGGATGGTCCGGGTCGAGGCTGAACAACTGGCCCCGGTCCTGGAACATGAAACCGAGGCCATCCGCGACGAGCCCCGTGCCCATGCCGCGATAGTTCGACTGGATAAGGGACACCATCATGCCGTCCTTGTCCGTAACGGTTAGGTAGGTCGTGTCGCCGTCTTGGAGTTTTTTGTCTGCCTCAAGAATTATATCACTAGCTATCGGCAAGAGCGGTTTCCCCTCAGATGAAATTCGGAATCCACGCCCCGATTGTCCTGCAAAACTTGTGGGTTTGGTGATGTCGATTTGTTGAGAGCGATAATTAGCGTAGCGCTTATCAATAAACAGGTCTGGATCAACACCGCTAAAGGCGGGATCCGCATACCCCCGCGCGCGATCTTCGAATGCCAACCGCTTCGCTTCCACTTGCGCCATGATTGAGTCCGCCGACCCGAAGCCCATGCCGCGCAGGTCAAACCGTTCCAGCATTTGTAACATCTGTAGCGCCGCAATTCCCTGCGTGTTCGGCGGCAGTTCGCAGACCTTGTAGTCGCCGCGATAGGTCACGCAGATCGGCTCGACCCAGTCCCCGGTATGGGTGGCAAAATCCTCATAAGTCAGGAAGCCGCCGATCCGCTCGAAATAGTCGCCCATGATGTGGGCGGTTTCGCCGGAATAGAATTCGTCGCGGCCTTTATAGGCTATCCGCTCCAGCGTGTCGGCAAGGTCCGGATTGCGGAACAGGCTGCCTTCTTTCGGGGCGGGCGAGAAATAGGTCGCCTTCGCATTGTCGAACTCTTCCAGCATGCCGCTGTCAGCCGCTTCCTGCAGGCGCGTTGCGTTGCGGCCCCAATAATAGGCAATGACTTCCGGGATCGGCGCGCCGTCACGGGCGTACTGAATGGCCGGTTCGAGGTTCATGTTCATCGGCCGCTTGCCGAATTTGCCATGCAGTGCGTACCAGCCATCGACTGTGCCGGGCACAGTCACCGGCGCGGCGCCGAAGGGCGGAATCTCCTCGCCTTGCATGAATTCGTCGGCCTTGGCCTGCATGTCGTCCAGCGTTGCGCCCTGGGGCGAGCGGCCGGAGCCATTATAGCCGTAGAGCTGCTCGGTTTCCGGGTCCCAGACAATCGCGAACAGATCGCCGCCAATGCCGTTTCCGGTCGGCTCGACGAGGCCCAGCATCGCATTTGCGGCAATGGCCGCATCCACGGCTGATCCGCCGGCTTTCAGCACATCAAGCGCCGTCTGCGTGGCGAGGGGATGGGCTGTGGCGGCCGCGCCATTCGGGGCCACCACAGAAGAGCGCGTGCCAAGGTCCCGTCCGGTAATCATCCGGTCTCCCGGTCCCGGCGGCGTGGCTTCGGCATCCTTTTCTATGGATATCCGGACCACTTTCTTCTGCGTGACCTTGGCGGTGGCGTCTACTTGCGCCTCATCCTGCGCTGGCGGTGTAGCGCACGCGTACAATCCGATAGCCAGCGCTGTTGCGGCGATTGCCTGAATGGGTCTCATCAGCCTCTCCTGTTCTCATCTGACGAGAGCTTAGCGCGCTTTGGGGCAGAAGCGAGTCCCAGCGAGGCCGAACAAACGCGTCGCGCGGTTCCCATGCCCGGCCCACGGTTTCGAGATAGGAATGGATCAGTCCATCAAGCATAGCTCACCACCTCCCACTCGATGTCGTCATGGTCGTGGAAATAGAACCGGCTGCCGGGATCGTAGGTCTGGTGACTATGGGTGCGATAGCCGGCGGCGAGGATCTTCTGCTCGGTCGCGTCCAGATCATCCACCAGGATGCCGAAATGATTGACGGCGCCGGTCCGGTAATAGCTTTCCTCATCTGGCCGGTCTTGCTGGGGCAGCGCATACAGTGCGAGGTAATCCTCATCCGTGCCGACATGCACCGTATAGCCATCATACTTGGATGGGCCCTCCCAACGCACTTTCCAGCCAAACAAACGGGTCAGCATGGATGCGGTCTTCTTTGGATCACTGACGGTCACATTCACATGTTCGAACTTGGCAATACTCATTGTTTTCAACTCCATTTCTTCTTCATCAAATCTCTGATAAAGCTGTCGTAATTCCTCAACTTAAGTTGAGGTCAAGCGTGAAATAGGAGATTTTTTCATGGCAGTTCCGAAGGGCTTGGCGATCGGAGATGTGGCTGCGCGGACCGGCCTGTCGGTCTCGGCGATCCGTTTCTACGAAGGGCGGGGATTGGTTCACCCAGAACGGTCCTCTGGCGGCCAGCGTGTCTTCCTGCGCTCGGACATTCGTCGCCTGTCCTTTATCCTGATCGCCCAGCAGATTGGCCTGACCATCGAAGAGATCAGCCAGCTCCTGTCGTCATTGCCGGAGCGGCGTACGCCGACCAAGCGGGACTGGACCCGGATCAGTACGGCCTTCCGGCACATGCTGGATGAACGGATCGCGCTGATGGAGCGGACGCGCCGGAAGCTGGACGGCTGTATCGGTTGTGGTTGCCTGTCCCTGAAAAAATGCCAGCTTTACAATCCGGAGGATCGTGCGCGTGGGCTCGGCACAGGACCGCGATTCCTGCTTGAGGATGTCAGCGTGGTGTCGACCGAAACTTAGTCTTGGCGCTCTGGGGGTTGAGGGAAGTAATGGGTGGCCATGCGCGTGGCGATTTCCTGGCCCTTCACGGCAAAATCAGCTTCAGCCTCGACCGCGCGATTGTCACAGGTCTGGTAGATGCGTCCGGCGCTTGTGAAGGCCTCATTGAAGGCGTCGACCAGTGAGCTGCGGACCGCGCCTCGATTGGGCGCTTCGTACTTCAGCATGTCGGACATGTAGCGCCGCCAATACTGGTCATCGCGGCCATTGCACTTTACGCGGATCGCGTGGGCGGCGCCCAGCGTGGCTGCGAGATCGGTCGCATCGCGGAAATAATCCGGTCCACGAATCGGCAATCCCGATTGCGCTGTGCTTGCGCCGCAGAACATCACCGCGCTAAGCAGGAGAATATGAAAACCTGTTTGCTTCATGCGACGACTTTTGCGCGCATTCGTGAAAGGCTCAAGGGCCTTGAACATGAGATTGAGTTCATTGTCATGGATGAGGACGGTTTGTTCTCCCATGCCGGGGACGGCACCGTGGTTCACGATATTCGGCCCGATATTGTCTTCGGGAATACGGATGTCTGGTTCGGGGATCATGCCCGCGACTTCATGATCGCCGTACTCAAGACTGGCGGGATAGATTGGTTCCAGTCCTCCGCGGCTGGGCTCGACAATCCGGCACTGATCTCCGTTGGCAAGATTTCCCGCACGTTTTGTACCAACCACACGCAGTCCGAAGCCATGGCCGAATGGGCGCTCTGGCAGTCTTTCGACTTTTTCAAGAAGGGTCCGGAGCATCGCGCACAACAGGCCGAGGCTGACTGGAACCGGCTTGAGATGCGCGAGATGATGGGGTCGCGCTGGCTGATTGTCGGGTTTGGGTCCATCGGGTCGGCGGTCGGCAAGCGGGTCCAGCTACTCGGCGGTCACGTGACGGGCGCACGGCGCTCGCCTGGTCCGGCTGAGGGTGCTGATCATATTGTGCCGATGGCGCTGGTGAAGAGCGAACTCGAGCAAGCCGACGTGGTCCTGCTCAGCGTTCCGTTGACAGATGAAACGGCTGGCATGGTGGACGCGGAATTCCTGGCAGCCATGCGCCCGGATGCGCTGCTGATGAATCTTGGCCGTGGGCAATTGGTGGATGAGGCAGCGCTCGTCGCGGCGCTGGATGCGGGGCGACCGGCCTTCGCCTCAGTTGACGTCACCGCCGAAGAGCCTTTGCCAAGCGACAGCCCGCTCTGGCGCCATCCCAAAGTCGCGATCACACCGCACAACAGCGCCATGACCCAGGCGACCTATATTCGCGCGGACGAGACCTTTCTGGACAATCTCAAGCGCTATCTGGCCAATGAGCCGCTCAAGCACGTGGTGCCGCGCGAGACGTTTGCTGACTGAGCAGTGGAACTGCTTGGGCCGTCGGGCGTTCCGGTTGGCAGACATCTGCCACCGGAGGAATTCCCATGTCATCACTCATCCTGCGCTCCTTGCTGAGCGGCAGCGCCGCAATCATGCTTGTGGGCTGTGCGACCGCTGAACATCATGAGGCCACTGCACCCGACGCCATGACGGTCACTGGCACAAGCGGCACGCAGCTCACCGCTATCCCGCTCGAAACCTTTGACAGCGCCTGGGCGATGACGTTCCTGCCGGATGGCCGCGCACTCGTCTCAGAAAAGGATGGTGATCTCTGGCTGCTGGATACCGCGGGCAAGAAACTGGGCGAAATCGCCAACGTCCCTTCGGTCACGGCAATGGGGCAGGGAGGTCTGGGGGACATCATCGTCCACCCGGACTTCGCTGAGAACGGCACCGTCTTCATTTCCTACGTTGAACGCGATGAGACGGATGAGAGTTTGAGCGGAGCAGCCGTTGAGCGGGCAACGCTGACCCTTACCGCCACGGGCGGCACATTGGAGGGGCGCGACGTGATTTGGCGCCAGACGCCAAAAGTGAAAGGCAACGGCCATTACGGCCATCGTCTTGCCATCGCACCGGATGGTCATCTCTTCATCGCCTCAGGAGAGCGCCAGAAATTCACTCCGGCGCAAAATATGGCCATGAATCTGGGCAAGGTCGTTCGTGTCAATCAGGACGGGGCTGTTCCGGAGGACAACCCCTTCTTTGGAAACGGCGCGGTTGCGGACCAGGTATGGACGCTTGGTCATCGCAATCCGCTGGGCATTGCATTTGACGGGCAAGAGCGCCTCTGGGTGGTTGAAATGGGTCCGAAAGGCGGGGACGAGTTGAACCTGATCGTACGGTCCGAGAATTACGGTTATCCCGAAGTTTCTGAGGGCGATCATTATAGCGGCAAGCCGATCCCGACACATGAAAGCAATCCGATTTTCGAGGACCCGGCGATCGCTTGGGTCCCAGCCATCAGCCCGGCCGGTTTGGTATTCTATGATGGAGAGATGTTTGCCGATTGGCAGGGCAATGCATTCATCGGAGGGCTGTCTTCGCAAGCGTTGATCCGCGTTTCCTTCGAGACTGAGCCGACTGACAATCTCGGACAACCGCCCAAGGATGGTCAAACCGAGCCGGTTGCCAGGGAAGCCGAGCGCTATGAATGGGGAAAACGCATTCGCGAAGTCGAGCAAGGACCAGACGGCGCGCTCTATGTTCTGGAAGACAAGGAAGGTGGCCGCCTGATCAAGCTGACACCGGCCGCCGCGCAGTAAAACGATTTCAGCCGGGCCTGTGGGCCCGGCTGTATATGTTTCCGGCGTGATGATTTCTATGCGGTCGCTTTGGTCCGCAGGCTGGCCATCCGGTCGATGGCTGACTCGGCATCGCGCATGATGTCCGCCACGATCTCCGCGACGGGCTTGACCTCTCTCACGCCGCCAGCCGACTGGCCCATGGCGAAGCAGGAGGTGTCCGCATCGAGTTTGGCTTCGTCCGTAATCCCGCCGATGCCGCCAATTACGCCTGTCCGGGTGGAGTGGATGGCCTGGTGCGGGAAGGGCTGAATGTCCTGCGGGCGCGTTTCCCAGTCATTGATATAGTCATTCGTGCGGCAACGCATCGGCTTACCGGAATAGCACCGCGTGCGTGTTGTATCAGTATCGCCCGCGCCGACGACCGTGTCCTTGTACATCTGAGCGGCATGGGCCTCGGTCGAGGCGATGAATCGCGTACCCATCCAGACGCCGCAGGCTCCCAGAGCGAGCGCTGCTGCGAGGCCGCGGCCATCATAAATGCCGCCTGCCGCGATGACCGGAATGTTCACGGCTTCCACGGCTTGTGCCACCAACGGCATCGTCCCCACCAGACCGGTATGCCCGCCGCCTTCGCCGCCCTGCAGGATGACCGCATCGCAGCCAGCCTGTTCGGCCTTGATGGCATGCTTCACCGCGCCGCCAACGACCATGACTTTCACATTCGCCTTTTGCAGGCGCTCCATGATCGGCATCGGAACGCCGAGACCGGCTATGAAACTGTCGGCACCATTGTTGATGATGACATCCACGCTTTCTTCAAGGCTTTCCGGACTGGCGGCCAGCAAGTCCACGCCGAAGGGCCGGTCGGTCAGTTCGCGCACGCGCTTCATCTGGCCTTCAATGAAGTCCGGGGTCGTCCCCGCCATGCCGAGCACGCCGTATCCGCCCGCATTGCACATGGCCGCACAAACTTCGGCGTAGGACACACCGCCCATGCCCGCGAGCATGATGGGGTGTTCGGTATTCAACATTTCTGTGAGTGCGGTTTTTATGGCCATGACGGCGTCTCCCTGACTTTATGAACTCTTCTGAAAAGACCGTAATTTGCCGTCCTTGCGTCAACGCAAGGCTGTTTGACCAAGCGCCGTTCTTGGCAGGGAGTGGGGCGCTGATTGGCTCCAAACCTATCCACGTGATTCGGGCGCAAAGCGGAACCGGACCCTGTTTCAACGCGATTGGCGGGTTGAAAGACCATTCGCTTGCGAATCGGAGACGGTGATATTTAGGGGGGAAGGTGATGAAGAAGTGCCCGAATCGGCCCAAATCTGCGCCGTTCGAGCGCGAATTCGCTGTTTTGGGCGCAGTTCGCGCAAAAAGCGCTGCATCAGACCTTCAGCTGAAACCATCTTTGCGTCGTGGTCGGCAGATGTTAAACCTCTGCCCGGTCATCTTTGACCTGAAGTAGGGGAATAAAGCATGAAACAACTCCTGATTATCGGTGCCGCTGCGCTTGTGCTGGCTGCATGCGCTGCAGAAGAAACAACGGCTCCTGAAGATACGACGGCTGCTGAATCCATCGAAGAAGCTGCAGATGATGCTGCTGATGCAATGGACGAAGCTGCTGCCGATGCAGGCGACGCGCTCAGCGAAGCTGGCGACGACATTGAAGCGGCTGCGGAAGATGCAGGCGATGCAATGGACGAAGCAATGGATGACGCTGAAGAAGCTGTCGACGACGCTGCGGACGAACTTGAAGAAGAGCCAACCGAGTAATCGGTCTGGTCCTACCAGAATTGAAAAGGGCTGCCCTCGGGCAGCCCTTTTTTTGTGAGACCAGGCGGCCGATCAGAATTTCTGGTACGCGCCGTCTACCAGCAGCGTGTCGCCCGAGTGGAAGCTCGAAGCGTCAGACGCCAGATAGACGGCAATTCCGCCGAAATCCTCCGGCTTGCCCCAACGACGGATTGGAACGCGCGCAATGACCTTGCTGTTGAAAACGTCGCTGTCCTGCGCGCCATCCGTCATGTCAGTCGCGATCCAGCCCGGCAGAATGGAATTTGCGCGGATTTGATAGCGGCCATATTCGACGGCGATGGCATTCATCATGGCGATGAGTCCGCCCTTGGTATGGCCATATGCCTGATTGCGCGCTGCACCCGACAGCGCTGCGAGCGAGGCTGTTCCGATCAGGGAGCCACCTGGATCGCCAGCCTTGGCACGCTTGACCATGGATTTGGCGGCCTCGCGCAAGGTCAGGAAGGCGCCTTCCGAGTTGATTCGTTGATTGAACTGCCACGTTTCCAAAGTCATTTCATGGAAATTGGCCGCGCCGCGCCCAATCCCGGCATTGGCGATACAGGTATCGATTCGACCGTACTCTTCTTCGGTTTCGGCCATGGCCTTCACGATTTGGTCTTCCTCGGCCACGTCGACCTTCTTTGAAGACGCTTTGCCAGTTCCGAGACCTTCGAGCTTTTTGAGGGCCGCAGCGTTGTCATCTTCCTTGCGTCCCCAGATCACGACATCCGCATTGGAGGCAGCGAGCGCTTCGGCCATGCCGAGGCCAATGCCTTTGTTGCCGCCAGTGATGACGCAGACCTTTCCGGCCAAGTTGAATGGGGCGTATGTCATATTGTGTCCTCCGCGACTTTTTTGCTTGGGCAGCAGATCAAGCGGGTGACGTAGGGGCGGTCAAGCTTCGTTTGAGCTGTGAACTATATGGCGCGCGGAATCGATGATGCGACGGGTTTCGTCCCATAGCGGCAAGGTGGCCAGCCTGTCAGGACTGATCCACTCGGCATGGGCTGCGTCGTCCCCGGCTACCGGGTTTCCGGATACCCAAACCGCAGCATAGTCGAACAACAGGTAGTGACGGGTCACGTCGCCGGTCTGGCGCGAGGTGAAGATCGCGTCCACGACATCTACCAAGCCCACGAGCCGTGCGGTGATCCCGGTCTCTTCGGCGACCTCGCGCAGCGCCGCACGCGGCGCGCGCTCGCCCGCTTCGATCCGGCCGCCGGGCAGGGACCATTCGCCTTGCAAGGGTTTGGTGCCCCGCTGGATCAGAAGAACATCGTCTCCCCGAAAGCAGACCGTGCCGACCGCCGGGACCACGCTTCTGGAACTGGCGTTTGCCACGCTCAAGCTTCGCAAAGGGCGCGCAGTTTCACCAATTCGGCCTCGAGATGCTGATCCGAGCGTGCGAGCGGGTTACCCGTGCGCTGCTGGATTCGATGGATTAGCGGCATCCTCAGCAGTGGAATGACAGATGGCTCTGTCCCGACGAGCTTGGCCGCGCCCAACACATTCTTGCGCTTGAGTGCGGTCAGGATCTGATCGAATATCACGGCGCGCCGGATCGACTTCAGGCGAGCGGCATGGGCGGCGGTGACTTCCGCGTGTGGGGTCGGCTGGCGGAGCGCTTCGCCGGCCGTCTGTTCGAGCGCGTCCAGCGCCACGGCATCAAGCCGGTGAGATATGGAATTGCCATGCTTGCGATAGAAATACATCACGTCCGGCACGCTCATCATCCGCGCTCCGGTCGATAACAGCCGCACGATCAGATCGTAATCTTCGCCAATCCGCATCGTCTCATTATAGCGAAGCGAATTGGCTTCCAGCGCGCTGCGGCGGATCAGTGGCTTGGCATAACCGAGCTTGCTGCCCCGTCCATAAAGCATGTTCGCCTTGATGTATTCGCTCTCCATGATCCTGGCCGGGCGATCCCGCAAATCCCCCTCGAACATCGTGAAGATATTGGCGGGACCGTCGGACTGGAACACGGCAAGATTGTCGATCAGGATATCTGCGCCGGTGTCTTCGGCGGCGGTCAGCATGCGCTCCAACCGGTCGGGACGGATCAAGTCATCGCTGTCCACGATGGCGACCCAATCGCCTTTGGCGCGTTCCAGTGCGTGGTTGCGAACCGGGGCAGGTCCGCCATAACGCGTGCCGCTGAAGACGCTCAGTCGCGCATCCTGTTTCGCGATTTCCTGGGCAATCTCGACGCTCCGGTCGCTGGACCCGTCATCCACAAGGATCAGTTCCAGCGCCGTATTGGTCTGATTCAGGACGGATCTTATGGCGCTGGCAAGAAATGCCTCGCAATTATAGTTCGCCATGATGACCGAAATCATGGGTTTTTGCGGAATCTCATACGCCACGGCGGCTCACCTGTTCATCCTGCTTGGTTACCCCGCTTTTATCGCAAGGCCTGTGCCAATATCGACCAAAATCGACATGAATACCCACATTCCTGTTTTGCGGACGTGGCGCCGACCGGACAGGCATCCTACGCCTGTGGTCAGGTCTCATTAAGACCGCACCGGCAAAGTAATATCTCGGTTCAAGTGACAGGAACACCGCCATGGCAAAACAGAAGCAGCGGCAGATCAGCCTCGCGCTCCAGGGTGGCGGTGCGCATGGCGCCTATACATGGGGTGTGCTCGATCGGTTGATCGAGGAAGATGATCTTGAAATCCAGGCGATCTCCGCGACGTCCGCCGGGGCGATGAATGCCGTCGCATTCTCGGCGGGCATGGCTGAAAACGGCGTGCAGGGTGCGAAGGATACGCTGGAAGCCCTCTGGCAGGGGATCTCCAAATCTTCCCGCAATGTCACGCCTTATGGCGCGCTCAGTCCGATTGTGTTCGCCTATGCCAGTGCCATGTCGAGCCTGGCGAGCCCTTATGACCTCAACCCATTCAACATCAACCCGCTCCGCGATGTGGTGGAGCAGGTAATCGACTTTTCGAAAGTGGATGAGTCGGGCATCCAACTGTTCCTGTCGGCGACGAATGTCGAATCCGGCCATGTCACCGTGTTCAGTGATGGGGACATCTCCCTCGACGCAGTGCTCGCCTCGGCATGCCTGCCGCAAACCTTCAAGGCCGTGGAGATTGATGGGCAGGCTTATTGGGACGGAGGCTTCATGGGCAATCCCAGCCTCTTTCCCCTGATCTATTCCGGCGCCCCGCGTGACGTATTGCTGGTCATGCTCAACCCGATCCGCCGCGACGGTGTGCCGAAACGTGCCGGGGAGATTCAAGACCGGATGAACGAGATCAGTTTTAATGCCGCCCTGATCGGAGAGCTGCGTGCCATCGCCTTTGTCCAGCGATTGCTTGATGATGGCATGTTGAAAGAGCCAATGCTCAAAAAATACCGCCGTCTGAACATCCATGCCATCAAGGGTGGGCAAGACCTCATGGAGTTCAGCCTAAGGACCAAATACGATACGAGCTGGGACTTCCTGACCAAGCTGAGGGACATTGGCCGGGCGGCGGCGGAAGGTTGGCTTGGCGAATGCGGAGAACTGATCGGCACCAACCAGACCCACCTCGATTTGCGCCGGGAATTTTTCGAGGGCTAGACCCGCTTCAGGAACCAGATCCGCGCTGCGCCATAGTCGCGTGTCTCGACCGGCTCCCATCCGTCTGGCGTGATCGTTTCGTCCGATCCGGTCTCGACCACGGCAAGCGCATTCTCGGCCAGCCATTTTCCAGATACCAGGCCGGCCAGTGCGGGTTCGACGAGGCCCTTACTATAGGGCGGGTCGAGGAAGGCGAGCGTGAAGGGGACTCCGGCGCTGGCGGGCTTCTCGCCCAGATCGGTCGCCGACCGCCGGTGAAGCCGCGTGTTTCCGAACAGTCCCAGTGTTTCGATATTGTCGCGGATAGCGCCGCGCGCGCCATGATCGGTCTCGACGAAAAGGCAGAACGCGGCGCCCCGGCTCATGGCTTCCAGGCCCAGCGCGCCGGAGCCCGCGAACAGATCGATCACCCGCGCGCCGTCAATCTCGGGTGCCCAGTCCGCATGGGCCAGCATGTTGAAGATCGACTCGCGCGCACGGTCTCCCGTCGGTCGCGTGCCCTGACCCTTCGGCGCCGCAATGGCGCGCCCCTTGTGCTCTCCGGCAATGATGCGCATTCGACAGGCAATCCCTTTACTTTGCGCCCGTGTAAGGCGATCCCATCCATATGACAATTCTCGCTGATCCCATGACCCGCGCGCTGGAACTGGCGCGAGAGGCGGCCGAGGCGGGCGAAGTGCCGGTTGGCGCCGTGGTGGTCGATCCGGAGACAGGCGAGATCGTGGCCGAGGGTGCAAACCGCCCGATTGCCGGGCATGACCCGACCGCCCATGCCGAAATTGTCGCCCTGCGCGCTGCGGCGGCGTCTAGGGGAAATTACCGGCTGACCGGCCTGCACCTCTATGTGACACTGGAACCCTGCGCGATGTGCGCAGGCGCGATCAGCCTTGCGCGGATCGGGAAGGTCGTCTTCGCGGCGTGCGATCCGAAGGGCGGTGCGGTGATTCATGGCGCACGCTTTTTCGAGCAACCGACCTGCCACTGGCGGCCGGAGGTCGAGCAGGACGAGACAGCGGGCGAGACAGCGAGCGCGCTGCTCAAGGATTTCTTCAAGGCCCGGCGCAGCTGAGGCAAACCAGACAAGGTAATCATAGCGAGGCATGGCAGAACCAGGACACGAGATTCTGATCAAGGACGCGATCGTCTTCCTGTTTGCGGCGGGTGTGGCGGTTCCGGTCTTCCGGTATCTGAAACTGCCCGCCGTGGTCGGATTCATGTTGTCCGGCATCGCGCTTGGACCTTACGCGTTGGGTTCGCTTTCCCACAATTATCCCATACTCGAATTTGTCTCGATCTCGGAACCGGAAGCCGCCGCGCCCTTTGCCGAACTGGGCGTGCTGTTCCTCCTGTTCCTGCTGGGGCTCGAGTTTTCGTTTGAAAAGCTGTGGGCCCTGCGGCGGGCCGTGTTCGGCGCAGGGGGACTTCAGGCAGGGATCAGCGCGCTCGCCATCGGTCTCATCGGATGGCAGATCGGCCTGCCGGCAGAGGCCGCCATCATCGCCGGGCTGGCGCTTGCACTGTCGTCGACCGCTATCGTCATGCAGCTGCTGATCGAGCAGAAGCAGGCCGCTCAACCGGTCGGGCGCGCCGCGCTCAGCGTGCTATTGTTTCAGGACATCCTCGTTGCCCCCATCCTGATCTTTGTCGGCTTTGCCAACATAGAGGCCGGTCAGGACGTCACGAAAATTCTGCTCGAAGCCCTGTTCAACGGTGTCATTGCAATCATCGTGATCGTGATCATTGGCCGCTTTGGTCTGCGGCACATGTTTCGCCTTGCGGCGGCGGCAGGCGGACGGGATTTTCTGATGGCGCTGACCCTGCTGACCGTCGTGGGCGCGGCCGCCATCACGGCAACGGCGGGCCTTTCACTTGCGCTCGGCGCGTTCCTGGCGGGCCTGCTATTGGGCGAAACCGAGTTCAAGCATCAGACAGAGGTCGATCTCGAACCCTTCAAGGGCATCCTGCTGGGCCTGTTCTTCATGACGGTGGGCATGGGGCTCGACCTGCCATCGATCCTGTCTCAGCCTTGGGTCATCCTGTCCGGGCTCGGCGCACTGCTCGTCCTGAAACTGGTCATCGGTTTCGGGGCCCTGCGTCTGTTTGCCGGGCCGACCCCGATGTCCATCGAGGCCGCCTTCCTGCTCGCGCCTGCCGGGGAGTTTGCCTTTGTCGTGATCGCCGCGGCCACCGCCATAGGCGTGCTCGCCCCGGAGCCAGCCGGGCTGATGGCCGCGATTGCCGGACTCTCCATGTTGCTCATTCCGGTGCTCGGAAAGGTTGGGGGCTTCTTGTCAGACAAGTTGGCCGGGCCCGAACCGGCGCATACGCTGGAAGAAGATTTCTCAAACCTTCAGGGCCACGTCATCATTGCCGGGTTTGGTCGGGTCGGACATGCCGTCGCGCGTATCCTCGCGGCGGAAGACGCCGAAGTCGTCGCGCTGGAACGCAGTACCTTCAATGTTTCGCGTGCCCGCAATGCTGGTTGGCGCGCCTATCTGGGGGACGCCGCGCGACCGGAAATCCTGCATAGCGCAGGCGTCGACGGTGCCATGATGTTTGTCGTTACGGTGGATGACGTTACCGCCGCAGAAGCGATGGTGTCAGCCTTTCACAAATTGCGCCCTGACGCGCCGATTATCGCCAGGGCCCGCGACCATGAACACGCCCGGCGCCTCATCGATGCCGGGGCCCGGTCAGTGATCCCGGATGCCATTGAATCCGGCCTGCAAATGGCCGGACGTACGCTTCATGAGTTCGGATACAATGAAGAAACCATCCGTGACCGGCTGGCCGCCGAACGCGACGAGGAATACGAGCGCGCTGCTATCTGATGGCTGCGTCAGAGCCACCCCGCCGTTTCTGCCAGCAGCCATAGCCCGATTGCCAGGAACAACAGCGCCGCCAACCGTCGCACGAGGCTGAGCGGCACGCGCCGGATCAAGGCTTCTCCGAAATAAACTGCGGGAACATTGGCCAGCATCATGCCCAGTGTTGTGCCGAGCGTGACCAGCATCACTTGCTCGAATTGTGCCCCCAGAGCAATCGTCGCAACCTGAGTCTTGTCGCCCATTTCGACGAGAAAGAATGTGATGAGCGTTGTCAGGAAAGCGCCATTTCGCATGCGGGGGCGTTCATCCTCGTCCAGCTTGTCCGGGATGAGGGTCCAGGCGGCCATCAGGATGAACGATACGGCGATCAGATAGCGAAACCAGTCCCCCTGGAGGAACGTGGCGGCCTGAGAGCCGACCAGTGCGGCCAGAAAATGGTTGGCGAGGGTTGCGGCCAATATGCCGGTGATGATGGTCAGTGGCTTGCGGAACTGTACCGCGAGCAAGACAGCCAATAGCTGGGTCTTGTCGCCGATCTCGGCAAGGGCGACCACGAGTGTGGAGGTGAACAGGGCTTCCATGAGAGACAGTCTCCAGGCCGGGCAAATCTGACGCAATGACACCATCATTCCGTGCCCGGCCCGAGCAGGAATGCGGCGTCATTGGTCTCGCCCGAACGGTGTCCCGTTCCCTTCGCGCCACGACCTGCAGGCCGAGTATGTTGACGCGGAGGCTCGGTCTGTCGACCGACTGGCTACTCCCCAAGTGACCCGCGTCTGTTATAGGCACACTCCTGCCGGCGCAAGTCTCATCCCGCCAATTCTGTCACAGCATCAAGGATCAGAGCCCGCAGCCAGGTCAGGGCAGCATCCTCAGAATTTTCCCGCCGCCAGTAAAGCTCGCTGTCGAGCGCGGGAAAGACGCCGGGCAGGTCATGTGAGACCAGTCCCGGTGATTGCGCGAGCAAGGCAGGTGCGGTGAGCGCAAGATCCGTATACTTCACAATTTCCAGCGCTGGCATATAGGTCGGCAGTCGCATGACCGGCGTGATGCGCGCGCCATGCGACCGGGCGACTTCCTCGACATAAGAACGTCCTTCGCGGCGGCTGGAGACGACGACATGGCGCAACTCCAAAAAGGTTTCAAACGTCATCTGGCGGCCCGAGAGCGGATGGTCTTCCGACACAACACAGACATAAGGCGTCGTCATCAGCGGCTCACGCTCAAGGTCGGTGCCGCGAATGCCTGGGACGTCGATGGCCAGGTCCAGTCGCCCCGAGGCCAACTCGGTGGAGATCGCGCCTCGGTTCAGTTGCGTCCAGGCGATGCGCACGCCGGGGGCAATGTCCTGCAGGCGGCGTGCAAGGCTTGGCGCAATCATGAAGGCTCCGGCATCGCGGGCGGAGATATTGAATACGCGCGTCGAGCGGGACGGTTCAAACGCCGATCGTGGCTCCAGCCCGGCGCGCAACCGGTCAAGCGCGTCGCGCACCGCAGGCATGAGGGCTTCGGCCATGGCCGTGGGCTTCACGCCGCGCCCCTCGCGTACGAAAAGCGGATCCTCGAAATGGGTGCGTAGCCGGGCGAGGGCGTTGCTCACTGCGGGTTGGGTGATGTGCAGCGTCTCGCTGGCCCGGGTCAGGCTGCGCTCGGAATAAACTGCCTCCAGCACCGGCAGCAGGTTCAGGTCCAATGATCTGAGATTCATATGCGCTCCAAACCATCACCAATAGTGATGCATGGGCTTCATATAATAAACTTCCCGAATGGTACAGGACTCGCTACTTTCATTTGCAGAGTAGAGGATCCTGAATGAGCGCGGCGCTGACGCCACAGACAATCAGAGACGTAAGCGCAGTGGCCCTAGAGCCAGCCTGCGGCGCGCATCAGCATGACTGCGCCGACCGCCGTGACCAGATATTTCATGCCCCGCTTGAAGTTCACATCACTCATCCGGTCCAGCACTTTGCCGCCCAATGTTGTTCCCAGCATGGAGAGCGGTGCCGCCGCAAGGATCAGCCAGGCTGGCGGCAGGGATTGCGCGCCCGTCGCCATGATGACCGGGACGCTCCAGAAAATGATCTTTACGAAATGCGCCAGAACCTGCGTCACGGCCTTGGTCGCAACGATTTCGTGGCGATGCATGTCCGTGTGAACGAAGAACTGGTCCATCAACGGCCCGGCCACGCCCGCAACCGTGTTGAGCGCTTGTACGACAAAGCCCGCACCTTCGGCCTGATAGGGTTTCTGGATGTCGAGATCGACAATCGATTTGGGCAGCCAGACGAGCAAGGTCACCAGCCCCAGCATCAGGTAAACCATCTGCTTGTCCGGGCGCCAGCTGAGCGCGAACAGCAACAGGACCGCTGCGGCAGATCCCAGCGCATAGCGACGAAACACGCTCCAGTGAATATGACGGCGCCAGAGATACGCCCGATATCCATTGGAGACCATCTGGACCGCGCCATGAATGATCATGGCTGTGGCAACCGGTACCAGCGCAGTCAGCACGCCCATGAAGATCACGCCGCCGGCCATGCCGAAGATGCCGGACAGGAAACTGGTGGCCAGCACGGTCACCAGGATGATGGAAGCGGCGAGCGACGTCATGGCGCAGGCCTAGACCGGTTTGCAGGCAAACGCCAAATCTTGCAGCCCTGCCCACATGCGCGACACAAAACATTTCAAAGAAACAATTTGCGGTGCCGTTGCCGCAAGGCCTACCATTCCCCCAACAAGAAAGTCTGAGAGGAGACCCCAAAATGGCGGATACCGAAGTGTCCAAGGACACACAAAACGAGCTCAACGATCTGCGCATGTCAGACGCAGCCGTGCCGCTTTACGAGCATGTGAAAAGCTTCATCAAGGATGTCGTGAATCCCATGAGTGAGGAATTCCATCGCCTTGGCGAAGGAAAGACTGACATCTGGTCCTATGCGCCCGGCCAGCTGGAAGCGCTCGAAAAGGCAAAGGACGAGGCCAAGAAGCAGGGCCTCTGGAACTTCTTCCTGCCGGACGCCGAAACCGGCGAAGGCCTGAAGAACCTCGACTATGCCTATATCGCGGCTGAGCTCGGCAAGAACCCGCTGGCCTCTGAGTCCATGAACTGTTCCGCGCCGGACACCGGCAATATGGAAGTTCTGGAGCGCGTCGGCACGCCCGAACAGAAAGAGCGCTGGCTGAAGCCATTGCTCGAAGGCAAGATCCGCTCGGCCTTTGCCATGACCGAGCCGGCCCTGCCATCGTCGGATGCCAAGAACGTCTCCATGAGCGCCGTGCTCGAAGGCGACGAGTGGGTCATCAATGGCGAGAAATTCTACATTTCCGGCGCAGGCGATCCGCGCTGCAAGATCATGATCACCATGGTGAAAACCAGCCCTGACGCCGCCCCGAACAAGCAGCAGAGCCAGATCCTGGTGCCGCTGCCGCATCCGGGCGTCACCATTCTCGGCCCCATGCACGTCTTCGGTGATCCGGATGCCCCGCATGGCCACATGCACATCCGTTTCGAGAATGTACGTGTGCCGAAGGAAAACATGTTGCTCGGCGAAGGCCGTGGCTTCGAGATTTCCCAGCTTCGTCTGGGGCCTGGCCGCATCCACCACTGCATGCGGTCGCTCGGTGCGGCTGAGAAGGCACTCGACCTGATGGTCGTTCGCGGCATGACGCGTCAGGCCTTTGGCCGTGACCTGATCAAGCTGGGCGGAAACCTCGAAAAGGTCTCCCGCGCGCGCATCGAGATCGAGTCCATGCGCATGATGGTGCTGAAGGCTGCCAAGGCGATGGACGTGCTGGGCAACAAGGAAGCCCGCGTCTGGATTTCAATGGTCAAGGCCATGGTGCCGGAACGTGTCTGCGCCATCATTGACGATGCCATCCAGATGCACGGCGCCGCCGGTGTGTCCCAATGGACGCCACTGGCCCGCATGTACGCCAATCAGCGCACCCTGCGCCTCGCGGACGGTCCGGATGAAGTACACCACATGGTTGTCGGCCGCGCCGAAACCCGCAAGTATACGGGCGAAGAGGAAGATCCGGCCATGGCCGCCGTCTGGCGGAAATAGCCTTTGAGGTTCAGAAGGATATTGGAGAAGGGCGGCTTTTTGGGCCGCCCTTTTTGCGTCACGGGTCGAATTCTCGCAATTTCCAGAAAACTCGTTTAATGTGATCCTCTTGGTAGGGAGGACGCCATGATACGCATTTCCAAAATCATTCTGATCCTGTTTGTCGGGCTACAGGGTCTGTTCTACGCGCTTAACAACATCGTCAACTTCGAAGCGGCGACCAGTTTCGTTCAGGGCGTGCTGCCCATGGCGGGCAACGAGGCCTATCCCAACGCCTTCGGGCCCGCAATCTCGTCGCCCGTCCTGATCACGATTGTGCTGTGTTTCATCATTCTCGGGGAACTTCTGGTCGCCGCGTTCTCGCTCAAGGGTGCATACGACATGTTCCGGGTGCGGGGGGGATCAGCTGAAGGTTTTAACGACGCAAAGACCTGGGCGATCATGGGGTGTGTCATGGCGCTCCTGGTCTGGTTTGGTCTGTTCATGGTGATCGGAGGCGCCTACTTCCAGATGTGGCAGACTCCGCTGGGCGCTGCTGCGCAAGGCGGCGCGTTCCAGTACGCAATATCGAGCGGCATTGTCCTGTTGTTCGTGAACGCGCCGGACTGACGTCGCCTAGAACGGAACGTTCGGATCGTCTTCGCCGGCGCCGCCGATCTCCAGCCCGGCAAAGTCGAACACGCGCGGGTCGTGCAAATGGCTCGGCCGCACTGTGGCCAGCGCATGCGCCATCACCTGCCGCACGCCGGGCTTCTTGCGTTCCCATTCGTCCAGCATCTGCTTCATCGCCACGCGCTGCAGCCCGTCTTGGCTGCCACATAGATTGCAAGGAATAATCGGAAATTCCATTGCGGTGGCAAACTTGGCCAGATCATCCTCGGCGGCGGTGATCAGTGGGCGCAGCACGAAGACATCGCCCTCATCATTCAGCAGTTTTGGCGGCATTGCGGCCATGCGTCCGCCATGCACGAAATTCATCATGAAGGTTTCCAGCGCATCATCGCGGTGATGACCCAGCACGATCGCCTCACAGCCTTCTTCCCGGGCAATGCGATAGAGAATGCCCCGGCGCAGGCGCGAGCACATCGAGCAATAGGTCCGCCCCGCCTCGACCTTTTCGGTCACGATGGAATAGGTGTCCTCGGTCTCGATCCTGTATTTGACTCCGACCCGCTCCAGCCAGTCCGGCAAGACGTGCTTCGGAAAGCCCGGCTGGCCCTGGTCAAGGTTGCAGGCCACCAGGTCCACCGGCAGTGCGCCTTGCCATTGCAGGTCCAGCAATACTGCCAGCAAGCCGTAGGAATCCTTGCCACCGGAAAGGCAGACCAGCCATTTCGTGCGCGGGGTCTCGCCCGCATCCACCGCGCGCCGGTCGACCATCTTGTAGTCGTCAATCGCCTTCAGCGCGCCGCGCACCAGCCGCTTGCGCAGCTTCTTGAAGCTGACGCCAGACGGCGCATCCGCAAACAGGGGCGGCGCCGCAGAAAAGGAGGAGGTGTCATCTGCCATACGCGCCCTATCTCACGGGCCGGGTTTCCCGCGCAAGCATTTCACGCCGTTCGGCCGAGTTGCGGCGCGTCACATAGAAAATCATGCCATATTCGAAAGGGGGCACATCCGTCCCTGATACACCCTTCGGCGGAATGAAGCGCCAATGCTTCACGCCGTTTTCAAACGACTCGCCATACTTTTCGTTCGGCTTGCTCGAAAGGATTTCGATATCTTCCACGCGTCCATCTGCTTTTAATGTAATCTTCGCACGGACGCTGGCCCCATCAGCCAAGCGGGTTTCCTTGCCCGCGCGCGGTGAACGAACCTCCCGCTTGCGCTCAATGGTCAGGACGATCTCTTCGCCATCCTTGCCAGTGACGGTGAACGTGTCGTCCTCGCTGTCATCCATCTCGGACTGAGTGATCTGATAGCGATTGCGGGCGTTTTCGTACACGCCCTCAGAAGCATTCGGCAAGTTCGGGTAAAGTTCGAGAAAGGCTTTGTAAGACGCGGCGGCCGCCTCGTAATCTTGCATGTCTTCCTGAGCTTCGCCTCCGAGCATCAAGGCGGAGGCGTAGTGTTCGCTTGTTGCCTGCCCAATCGCCTCAAGTGCGCGCATTGTCTTGTTGGTGTAGGCTATGGTCTTTTCACGCTTGCTGCGCGCGCCTTCCAAACGGTGAAACTTCGGCGGCAGCGTCGCCTGTGCCAATGCCATATAGACCCCGACGGCAAAGCCGGACTGGTCCTGACCTATGTCTTCGAGCTCTCGCGCCACATCCTGCAGCTTGTCGAGGCCATTGCCCGGTTTCCCGGCCGACTGAAGCGAGGTTGCGGCCCGCAGCGCGCATTGCAGCGACTGCGCCGCCGCACTGATCGCGCGATACTGGTCTTCACACTGTTCATACGCTCTGGCCGCGTCTTCATGCGCGTTCTGCGCCGTCAGGATCTCAGCCCGCGAATAGGCCGCTGCGCCCGCGCCTGCCGCATCATTTTCCGCACGTGCCGTGTTATACAGATGGTCGGCAAGGTCCAGCGCCGCGTCGAGATCGTTCCCGGTCAGCGCGGCCTGTAGCTCCGCGCGCAGCGATTCCTGTGACTGGGCGGAGGCGGGCAGCGCAAAAAACGAAACGGCGCCTATCAGCGCCGCCGCCATCAGTGTCTTCTTCATGGGAATCCTCGAAAGCCCTCTGGACCATCAACTTAACGGCGTATGGTGCCGGTTTCAATCCGCGCGATCGGATCAGTCCGCCGCGCCGACCTGTTGCTGGTAGCGGGCCGTAAGTTCGACCAGGGCCAGCGCCAGGGCGTGCCCGGCCAGTCCGACCGTCCACCATATGGTGGGCGTCAGCATGGCATAGCGATCACCTCCAACGGTCAGGCTGATCCCGGCGAACACGATCATGCCGAACAGATAGCTGGCCAGATGGATGAAGAAACCGAGCCGCATGGCGGCGGTCGCCTTGGCGTTCTTCTCCCGGATCATCGTTTCGGCTTCGGTCTTTGCGTCCACCGTCAGCGCCATGACATCGACATTGAATGCCGCCGCCAGCGCCTTCAGGGAGTCGCCAGACGCCTTGTCCCCCGTCTCGATCCGCTGAACGGTGCGCACGCCAATTCCGGCGAGTTCGGCCAGATGTTCCTGCGACCAGTGGCGCTCTTCCCGCCAGCGTTTGATCTTCGCGGCATCTGCATCATACTGCATCTCGTTCCCCTTTCTCCGGGTTGTTTGTAACCTCCATGAAAGTGCGGAAAAACCCCTTGGCCGACCACGTCTTGACGCCGCCACGGCGCCGCCAGAAGCCCGCCAGAGCCCCGTCACAGGGGCGCCAGAGGGCTGTCGAACGCCTATTCTTCCAAGGCAACCGGGTCGCAAGTGGCATCGGAGACGTGTGACGAGACGGGGTGCCAGCCATCATCTGTTCTTCGCAGCGTGTTGGAAGACATGTAACTGTGTCGGCAAGGTGTGCCGTCCTCAGCCATGCGCGTGCTCAGGCCGCGTCCGTAGACCAATGCAGAGTCTGGCGTGAGGAAAATGACGTCATCCACTTCAAACACGAAATCCGCCGGCCCGTCCCAGCTGTTTTCGCGCATCCAGTTCACTTCATCGGTCCGGGTGCGGACACCGCCGCCAATCAAGACGAAGTCATCGGCCAGGAATGCCGCCAGTCCATCGGCATCGTTTGCCGCATAGAGGCCGGGCCAGGTGTCTGATTTAAGGGCCCGCAATACGGCCTCTTCCTGTTCGAGATCGGCCTGCGTTGCGCTCGGCACGCTGGTGCAAGCGCCCAACGCGACAAGCAAGCCCGCGAGCGCAAGTCGGGAAACTTCGAACATGGTTCAGTCCTTTCAGGTCCAGCCCCGGCGTCACCCTAGCAAAAGGGGCGCATGGGCCAAGCTGAAAGTCGGCCTAGCGCGCCAGGAAGGGAATGCGGAAGAAGCGCTTGATGCTCCACCAGAAGCGCAGGCGCTTGTTGTTGGGCGCATCATTGCTGCCGCGAGGCACGAGGATGTTGTTCATGCGCGGCTGGTAGCGGCGGATCAGGTCTTCCTCCACGCGCGCCCGGTCCGATTCCTTCTTCAGGACCAGAACGTGCCGCTCGGTCGCGCCGCGCTTCCACCAGGCTTCCCACCAGCGTTCATGGCCGATCAGGCGGCTTTTGAAGTTTGCGGCCTTGCCGATGTAGAGCGGGAACAGGAAGAAGACGAAGCGGCGCTGCACGAAGACATAGATGCCGCCATCATTCGGCAGGCCCTTCGGCGTCAGCGTGATCTTGAAGCGATAGGGCCGGCCAGACTCGCCCCACCAAGTATGCCACCCGAACAATATCCACATATGCGGAGCCCTCCCATTTCGCGCGAAGCTCTCTTGCTACGGTTAATCAGCCGTTAAAATGTGGCGGTTTCGGGGGCCTGAGGGGGAGAATTCCTTCCCGATTTGCCCAATTGGTTAAGCTCCGGGCCCCAGAGCAAGGGGGGAGCGCCGGGCAGGGCGGTCCGGGGCGAATCAGGCGCTCGCGGCCAGTGCCCGCTTGACCGGGGCGAAGCTCATCCGGTGGTGGGCGCAGGGCCCGTGCGCCATCAGCGCCTCGGCATGGGCGGCGGTGCCATAGCCCTTGTGCCGGGCAAAGCCATAGGCCGGAAACGCCAGATCCATCTCCTTCATCAGCGCGTCGCGCACCGTCTTGGCGAGGATCGAGGCAGCGGAAATGGCGGGCTCGGTCAGGTCGCCCTTCACAATCGCTGTCGCCGCGCACGGAAAGCCGGCGGGCAGGGCGTTGCCATCCACCAATATATGCCCCGGCGCCAGGCCCAGCCCCGTCACGGCCCGCTCCATGGCGAGGAACGTCGCCTGGCGAATGTTCAGCCGGTCAATCTCGTCCGGGGTCGCATGCGCCACGCTCCACGCCGCGGCCCGGTCGCGGATCATCGGCGCCAGCGCATCCCGCTTTGCCTCGGTCAGCTTCTTGGAATCGGTCAGGCCGTCGATGGGCCGCGCCGGGTCGAGGATCACCGCGCCTGCCGTCACCGGCCCCGCCCAGGGCCCGCGCCCGGCCTCGTCCACGCCCGCAATAAGGATCTGTGCTGTCGCCATCGCCCAACCAAAACGCGAGTCGCTCTTGCGCTCCAGCGCGCTCCGGGTTTCTACTGCACACATGACACAGCCATACCGCATCCAGATGCATGAGACCGGCGGGCCAGACGTGCTCAAGGTCGAGGATTTCATCCCCCGCAAGCCCGGCCCCGGCGAAGTGACCGTGCGCCAGAGCGCGGCGGGCCTCAATTTCATCGACACGTATCACCGCACCGGCCTCTATCCCGTGCGCTTTCCCTTCACGCCCGGCCAGGAGGGCGCCGGCGCGGTTCAGGAAGTCGGCGAGGGCGTCACCCATCTGAAGCCCGGCGACAAGGTCGCCTATCTGGGCAGCGGCACCTATGCCAGCCATTTCACCGGCCCGGCCGACCGCATGTTGCTCCTGCCGGATGACATCCGCCCGCAGGATGCCGCCGCCGTCCTGTTGAAAGGCCTCACCGCCTGGGCGCTGTTGTTCGAGGTCCGCCCGCTTCAGGCCGGGGAGACGATTCTCGTCTGGGCGCCCGTCGGCGGTGTCGGCAGCCTGCTCGTGCCATGGGCCGCCAGCCTTGGCGCGCGCGTCATCGCCGTCACCTCCACTGAGGCCAAGGCCGAAAAGGCAAAGGCGCTCGGCGCGTCAGACGTGATCATTGGCTATGAGGGCGTCGCGGACAGGGTGAAGGAATTGACCGGCGGGCGCGGCGTCGATGTTGCCTATGACAGTGTTGGCCGCATCAGCGCCGAGGAAAGCCTGAACAGCCTGCGGCCTGCGGGCTGGTTCGTCACGTATGGCAACGCCTCCGGCCCGGTTGAGCCGATCCCGCCCGGCCGTCTGGCCCAGGGCGGCTCACTGGTCATGACCCGGCCCACCCTGTTCCATTTCATTCCGGATGCGGACAGCCTCGCCCGCGGCGCCAGCCTCCTCTTCAGCGCCCTGAAGTCCGGCACGATCCATGCCGACATCGGCCAGCGCTTCCCGCTCTCAGAGGCGGCCAAAGCGCATGAGGCGATTGAGAGCGGCACGACGACCGGCGCGACGGTCTTGGTGCCTTAAGGAAAAGTTTAGGCGATCTGCTTCTCTCTAACGCCGACGGGGGTTCTTAGTCCTTTAGATACCACCATCAGTTCCGTACCAACTCGTTTTGTCTGAACCGAGTACTTTATATCAAAAAGGTACTTTCGTCGCATTTTGTACAACGTCCTGATTTCGGGACAGTCGTCATAAGTCACAACCCAAGGGTGCTCTAGGCAGGCTATAGCTCGTGCTACTTCCGCATGGTCATCCTCAGTATAGAAGCTAGTGTAAAGGTACTTCCCTTTGGAAAAGTAAGGTGGGTCGATGCAGAAGAAGGTTCGTTCCGGCAAGCTAAGTGAAGTAGTTTTTAGAAAATCGATTGCATCGTGTTTCGTAAGATGAATCCTACTTGCGTAACGACCGATTCTCCTAATGCGAGCGATAAGGTTATCTTTGTTGAACCGGCAATCTATCTTATAGTTTCCTTTTTGATCGAAGCCGCCAATGACTCCGGATCCCTTTATTATTCCTGACCGGCTCGTTCTGTTCAGAAAAAAGGTAGCGAATCCAAGTTCCAACGAATTTTCAGACGCGGTGCTTCTGGCCGCGATATCTCGTTGCCTGTGCCATTCTTCTACCGATACGTTTGAGTTCCTTATTAAGTCTACGAACTCATCAGTATGATGAAGGATTGAATCCCAGAAAGACCAGATGCCGTCATCAATGTCATTGATATGGATTTCTGCGACATATCCACCATATAGTAGGGATAGTGCTAATCCGCACCCGCCCGCGTATGGTTCAGCATAATCATAGTGTTGAAGGCGATTTTCTCGCAAGAATTCCACTATCAACGGAGTAAGGCAACTCTTGCCACCAGGATAGCGCAAGGGAGAGGTCGTGTGTGCCATAAACGGAGCAGTTTTCGAGCTTACGTTTTATTTTGTTCTGCTTCTTCAAGGCATTTGATGACCAAGTCCTTAAGCGTAGCCATATCGTTGTTAATCTGTTCACCGTTGAAGGCAGCCGAAATTGGATGATGTTTCGTATGGTTCCCAAATTCTTGGATTCTCCCTAGAGCACTTCGGATAGGCTTGGCTTGGCCACTTAGACCATAGGACTGAAGCTTGGTTTTGCTGAAAAAGGCTACGAAGTCCGTGGAATTCTTTCGTCCTGCAACGGCCGACATGGTTTCAAAGAATGACCACACTCCGACCGCGATTAACGGGCAATGACCTTTGAGTTCGATGTCTGTGATTGAGTGGTAAAGACTTCTGAGCTTGTAGTTATCCAGTCTCTCTAGACTTTCGCTGATTTCAATTTCATGAGCGATATATTTATTTTCAGGTGGTGGTGGTACTTTCTTTCGCTTTGAGCGCTTGGAGGCATCTGATTTTTTGCCGCCCAAACTGCGTGGAGGATGGCGCTCTCCAGACAGCTCAGTTTCGCTGACTATCTCTCGCGAATACTCAACGATTTGAGGTTTGTTTTTTCTAGAGTTTACTTTTTCCCCGTTAAGTAAGTCACCAAAGAAGATCGAGAGTAATTTATCAACCTCATCCGCTGGACGGGTTATCTTGATGTTGCTTAAGTCGGATGCGTCGATGCCGATCGCTTCTCGTAACAATTGGTTTGACATGAATCGCTGAACTGTCGTGAGTTTGCCTTTACGTTGATCCTTCGTGATTAAACCGCGATCTTCCGCATAGTCTAAGATCGATTGGGCCAGCTGATTACGACCTTCTCCAGCAAACCTTTGTTTCTGTTCAGAGTTCCAACTTTTACGTCCAATTCCACCTAACTCCCCGCCGTGAAGTCGATCCAGCCAGGTTCGGAGTCTTTTTTGATCGTGGAATACTACTCCGGGAACGGAGGAAATAGGCTCCCAGTTTTCGGCCAATTTCTGGAACGGCTTCTTGAATTTCGCGGGGGCGCGATCAGGGTCGTTCAGCAGTTTGATAGCACAAAGTCGCCGATTTCCTTCCGCTACATAGAAGCTGCTTTTGGCTGTAAGCCTCTTGGCCGAATCTACCGGCACCATCGCAAAGTACTCAAGTGGATTAAGGCCTTCTTCGACAATATCAGTGGCCAAAGGGTATACGTTCTCGTCGAGGCAAAGGCGTTCTATCGCCTCATCTTCATTCTCAACCGCTTCGAATCTTGGATTATCAAACTGCAAGAACAATCGAGCTATCGGAATTTCTTGAATGATTTCGTACTTCTTGGTCATGGCTGATGAGTTTTTTCGATTCGTTGATGATCCTAAAAGTTTATTGGGGCACACCCTGTAGGGGAAGGCAAACCTAATCAGACAAACAAAATAAATCTTATCCTACCCCTCTGACCCCTGCCGTATGCTTACAGGCATGTTCGACCGGGACTCTCTCATCAAACGCGCACTGGAAACAGGCTGGCCTTTTGTGGCCGGGCTGATGGCGGAGCTGCGCGGCGCGCTCTCCGCGCCAGGCGAGGGCGCCGTGCCGCGCGCGGTCTATTTTGCATCGCTCCGTACGCTGCGCGCCCTGGAATCTCTGGTCCGTCGCATGCTCTATCTCATGTCGCTGGAGCTGGAGGTCAGCTGGACCCCGCCAGCGCCGCGCGCATCGGCTATGGACTCAACTGGACCAGTTATGGACACTTTACGGACCAGCCAGACCGGCCCCGCACGGCAGGCCCCGGCGCGAAAGCTCGCCATGCTCGACACGCTGAGGCTCTATTTCCCGCCGCTGGAGCCGCTTGAAACGCCCCCGGCAAGATACGGGCCTCGCCCCTCGATCTGGATGCTGGGTATGCCCCGCGCGCCAGAGCCCGAAGGCCCGCCCGAGACGCTGGATCCCGCGCCGCTGCTGGCGCGGCTGGAGCGGCTCACCACAAGTTGCGCAGACCCCGCCGCCGAGGCGCGGCGCATGGCGCTGTGGCAGGCGCGTCGCCGGGCCGAGCTTCAGGCCGGCAAGCGCGGGCGCATGCATCCGCTGCGCATGGGCCGGCCGCCGGGCTATGTGAAAGACCGGCTGAGGCGCGACACGCTGCAGCGAAAACTTTGGGATTTCTGGCAGTTCTGCCATTGGGCCGATACGGCCACGGACCCGCCCGCGCGGCCCGCCGGAGCAGGGCTGGCCCCGGCCTGACCGGGGCGGCCATTCGTTAAAATCTGGACATCGGGGGAGGCTGCAATCTCCGCCCACCCGCGCCTTGGGAGGGGCTAAGGGCGAGCGGAGCCATGGGCGGCTGGGTGCAATTGATGGGTACCGCCCATTCAGGTTCGGTGTGCTGCAGATATTACAGGTTCCGCAGACCCGGGGGGCGCAGCGCGAATCCGGGAGAGGGGTGTGTGTTCGCGCTACGGGTGAATTATGCGCCACAGGTCTGAAGGGCGCGTTTCTGCAAAGGGCGCAATTGCGCAGGCGCGGGCAAGCCTGCGGTAACCTTGATTCATCATTTAGGATTAAGGCGCGGGCTGTAACTCCAGCAACAAGGCCGGGTCGATATAGAAATCGCCGTCCCGGCTGCGCGCTTCGGGATTGCGCCACTTTACCGCCCAATGCAGGTGCGGCCCGGTCGTGCGGCCGGTATTGCCGGTCTTGGCCAACAAGTCGCCCGTGTCGACCTCATCGCCCGCCGCCACATCGACCGCTGACAGATGCATGAACACCGAGACCAAGCCATGGCCATGGTCCAGGAACACGGTGCCGCCTTCATAATAGAGATCCGGATCGGCCAGGATCACGACACCCGGCGCGGGCGCGCGAACCTCGGTGCCCACCGGCGCGGCCATGTCATAGCCGCGATGCACCGATGTGCTCTCGCACGGCTCGCCGGTCACTTTCGAGACGCCGGTATATTTCCGCGTCGGCCCGAAAGGCGACGAGGTTGGCGCATCGGCCGGTTTCACAAAACCTTCCAGCGCGCCGGGGCCGGGATTGAAGCTGGCAAACGAGTCCTGCTTCTTCACCCAGCTGCGCGAGGCATGTGCCTTCTGTTCAGCCGAGCGGGCATCGACCTTGTCGCAGTCAAAGCCCGAAATTTCGCGGTATTCATCCTGGCGCTCGGCAATCTGGAGATCTCCGAATGCGCCGCTGTCATGCGACCAGCCGACAACACTCGGCGCGCGCGTGCTGAGCCCGAACTGCGCCGTGCCCATTTCGCTGACAGTCAGCTTTGTTCCCGCGACCGTGAACGTACTGCCCGGTTCGGCTGAACAAATCACCAGCCCGCCCTGTACCAGAACGCCGTGACATGTCGGCGCGATGACCTGAACAGGTGTCTCTGTCTCAATTTCAGGCTCAGCCACCGGGGCTGGCGCAGCAGGAACAGGTGCCATGTCAGGCGCAGCAGGCGTTGGCGCAGGAGACTCTGCCGCTGCACACGCCACCACAAATGTTGCCAGTCCCGTCAGCAGCGCGCGGCGCATCAGTGACCAGCCTTGACCATGCGCTGGCTCGCCGCCTCGGCATCCCAGTAGGCTTCCTGCAGGTCCACGCTCCAATAGCGCAAGGCCTGGAGCGGAATCTTCCGGCCGGTCACCGCGCAAGTGACATAGTCTCCCGGCGCGATCATTTCGATGTCGGCGTCGAGATAGCGAAGGCGGGCTTCGCCGGCGGGGCGGCTGGATCGGTCAAGCATATGCGCGACCATGCCTGAAACAGCACCAAAAGAAAAGATGTAGCGCGCAGGAAGTTTCCCCTTTGTTCCGCAGAACAAATATGGTACATCCGACTCAGCAACGGCAAACGGGGGCCTTGCCAAATGCGGCCCCATGGTAGACCTAAGGAGACGACTCATGGCCAAAGCGGCGCTACAACTCGTGGACAAGGAATCAGGCGTGGACAAGCAGAAAGCTCTTGAAACAGCTTTGGGCAATATTGAGCGGTCCTTCGGCAAGGGCTCGGTCATGCGCCTTGGCGACAAGAAGGTAATGGATGTCGAAGCGGTGCCCACCGGTTCGCTCGGCCTCGACATTGCGCTCGGCATTGGCGGCCTGCCCAAGGGCCGTATCATCGAAATCTATGGTCCGGAAAGCTCGGGCAAGACGACGCTGGCCCTGCACAGCGTGGCAGAAGCCCAGAAGAATGGCGGCGTCTGTGCCTTCATCGACGCCGAACACGCGCTGGATCCGCTCTATGCGGGCAAGCTCGGTGTGGACCTTGATGACCTTCTGATCTCCCAGCCGGACACGGGTGAACAAGCACTCGAAATCGCTGACACGCTGGTCCGTTCTGGCGCGGTTGATCTACTGGTCATCGACTCGGTGGCGGCCCTCACGCCACGCGCCGAACTCGAAGGCGAGATGGGCGACTCTTTGCCAGGTCTGCAGGCCCGCCTGATGAGTCAGGCGCTGCGCAAGCTGACCGGCTCGATCTCCAAATCCAAATGTATGGTGATCTTCATCAACCAGATCCGCATGAAGATCGGCGTCATGTTCGGCAGCCCGGAGACCACGACCGGCGGGAACGCCCTGAAATTCTACGCCTCGGTCCGGCTCGACATCCGCCGCATTGGCGCGATCAAGGACCGGGACGAAGTGATCGGCAACCAGACACGCGTCAAAGTAGTCAAGAACAAGGTTGCGCCGCCCTTCCGCCAAGTCGAATTTGACATTCTTTATGGCGAAGGCATTTCCAAGACGGGTGAACTCATTGATCTTGGCGTGAAGGCTGAAGTCGTTGAAAAGGCTGGCTCCTGGTACTCCTACAAAGGAGAGCGCATGGGGCAGGGCCGCGAGAAGACCCGTAACTTCCTGAAGGAAAACCCGGCCATCGCCGACGAGATCGAGGATGCGATCCGGCGCAATGCAGGCCTTCTGGCGGATGAATTGCTGAATGCCGGCATGGAATCCGAACAGGATGACGATCTGCCAGACGCCGCAGAAGGCTGATCCACAGGATTTCTGGCCCTGAAATACGCATTTCAGGGCCAGAAATACCCTCTCTCTCTCTCCAGAGAACTGTCCCTTTGTGGCGCACCCCGCTTGGCGTGCCGCAAAGGGACCTTTATATCGCCGGTGTAATAAGCGCGTCGATTGACTCGGCCGCAACACTGATCGCAAGGACACAGAGCTGCCCATGACCGGCGTAAACGAGATTCGCGAGACCTTTCTTTCCTTCTTCGAGAAGCGAGGGCACCTGCGTCAGGCATCTGCGCCGCTCATCCCGCAGAACGATCCCACCCTGCTCTTCGTCAATGCTGGTATGGTGCCGTTCAAGAACATCTTTACCGGTGCCGAGACGCCCCCCGGCCCGCGCGCGACGACATCTCAGAAATGCGTTCGCGCCGGCGGCAAGCACAATGACCTCGACAATGTCGGCTACACGGCCCGCCACCATACCTTTTTCGAAATGCTCGGGAATTTTTCCTTCGGCGACTATTTCAAGGAAGACGCAATCGCATTCGGTTGGGAGCTGTGCACCAAGGAATTCGCGCTCGACCCGAAAAAACTCCTCGTCACGGTCTATGCCGAAGACGATGAAGCCGCAGCGCTCTGGAAAAAGATCGCCGGCCTCGAGGATTCCCGGATCATCCGGATCGGCACATCGGACAATTTCTGGTCCATGGGTGACACCGGTCCGTGCGGCCCGTGTTCCGAAATCTTCTATGATCATGGCGAAAGCGTTCCCGGAGGCCCTCCCGGCAGCCCGGATGAGGATGGCGACCGGTTCATCGAAATCTGGAACCTCGTTTTCATGCAGTTCGACCAGCAGGCCGATGGCTCGCGCAAAAATCTCCCCAAGCCCTCCATTGATACCGGCATGGGTTTGGAGCGGATTTCGGCCGTCCTGCAGGGCGTCCACAACAATTACGACATCGATCTCTTCAAATCGCTGATCGCGGCCGAGGAAGACCTCTATGGTGCGAAGGCCGCAGGCGACCAGCTTGCCTCCTTCCGCGTCATCGCCGACCATTTGCGCACATCGGCCTTCCTGATTGCTGATGGCGTCCTGCCGTCGAATGAGGGCCGGGGATACGTCCTGCGCCGCATCATGCGCCGCGCGATGCGCCACGGACACCTGCTCGGCGCGCGCGAACCGCTGATGTACAAACTTGCCCCGGCGCTGATCTCGGAAATGGGCAAGGCCTATCCGGAGCTTGGCCGCGCCAAGGCCGCCATTGAGTCTGCCCTCGAACAGGAAGAGGCTCGCTTCCAGCGCACTTTGGGCAATGGCTTGTCGCTGCTCGACAAGGAAACGGCGGACATGAAGGCCGGCGATGCGCTGCCGGGCGACGTCGCCTTCAAACTATCCGACACGTATGGTTTCCCACTCGACCTCACGCAGGACATCCTGCGCGGGCGGGAGATGAGCGTCGATGTTGATGGTTTTGAAACCGCGCTCGAGCAACAGCGCCAGGATAGCCGCGCAGCAGGGTTCTCCTCCGGAGATCAGGCAACGGATGATATCTGGTTCCGCGTCCGCGACGATGCTGGCGCCACAAGTTTCACCGGCTATGATGGCACCGAAGGCAAGGGCAAGCTGGTCGCAATCGCTGCTGGCGGCGCACGGGTTGATGCACTGTCTGCCGGCCCGGCTGAACTCGTTTTCGACACAACGCCTTTCTATGCAGAATCCGGCGGTCAGGCCGGCGACCATGGTGAGATAGTGTTCGGTAACGGCGCGCGCTTCATCGTGCGCGATGTCCAGAAGCGAGCAGGTGACCTGCACGTTCACATCGGGGAGCTTGTCTCGGGCGAAGTCAGGCTCGGCGACACGGCCAACCTGCATGTCGATGCCGCGCGTCGCCGCGCCATCATGGCCAACCATTCGGCAACCCACATCATGCATGCTGCCTTGCGCAATGTGCTTGGCGAACATGTCACGCAGAAGGGCTCATTGGTCGAGGCTGATCGCTTTCGTTTTGACTTTTCGCACAATGGTCCGATGACGCCAGCAGAACTCGAAGCGGTCGAGGATGAAGTCAATGCCCAGATTCGCGAAAACCACCCGACGGGCATTCAGGTAACTTCACCTGACAAGGCCATCGAAGCGGGGGCACTTGCATTGTTCGGTGAGAAGTATGGCGACGAAGTCCGTGTGCTGTCCATGGGCACTGGCGATGCACAGCGCTATTCAGTTGAACTGTGCGGCGGTACCCATGTCGAGCGTGCCGGGGATATCGGCGTATTCGTGATCATGTCAGAGAGTGGTGTGTCGGCAGGCGTGCGCCGAATCGAAGCGGCAACAGGCGCCGAGGCGCTGGCCTATCTCAAGGGACGCGCCCAGATTGCGGTAGACCTTGCCGAGAGCTTGAAAGTTCCGCTCAAGGATGTCCCGCGCCGAGTGGCTGCGCTCGGCGAGGAGCGCAGGTCGCTGGAAAAAGAACTGGCCGACGTCAAGCGCAAGCTCGCCATGGGCGGCGGCGGTGGCGCGCCGGCCGGGCCGGAAGAGATCAATGGCGTGAAACTGATGGCGCGCATTGCTGAAGGTGTGGGCGGCAAGGAGTTGCGCACGCTGGTGGATGAGGCCAAGGCCCAGATCGGATCCGGCATCGTGGCCTTTGTCGGCGTCGCCGATGGCAAGGCCGGTGTTGCCGTTGGGGTGACCAAGGACCTGACCGACACCTATTCGGCGGTCGATCTCGTCAAGGCGGCCAGCGAGGCGCTTGGTGGCAAGGGCGGTGGCGGACGGCCTGACATGGCTCAGGCGGGCGGCCCTGATACCGACAAGGCCGACGATGCGCTCGCCGCTGTTCGCGCAGCGATTGCGGGCTGATCCCCTCACGCGAACCGATTGACTCCCGCCACGGGGCGCCTATGTAGAGGCCCCGTGGTGATTTGGTCGGTCGGCTTGCAGCCACGTTAAACAACTTGCTAAAAGGCTGCGCGGGAAATCCGAACACGCTCACAGCAAGATTCCGACTGGCCGAAACTGGTAGCGGAGTAGAGCCTATGCCCATTCGAATTCCTGACGGTTTGCCCGCGCGCGACCTACTCGTGCGTGAAGGCGTGCAGGTGCTCGATGAATCCATCGCAACGCGTCAGGATATTCGCCCGATGCGGATTGCGCTGCTCAATCTGATGCCGAACAAGATCGAGACGGAATCCCAGATCGCCCGCCTTGTCGGCGCGACGCCGCTGCAGGTGGAGTTGACTCTGGTGCGCATCGGCAGCCATGTGGCGCGCAACACGCCGGAGGATCACCTCATCTCCTTCTACCATACCTGGGATGAGGTTAAGGATCGCAAGTTTGACGGCTTCATCATTACCGGTGCGCCGATTGAGACCCTGCCGTTCGAGGACGTCACCTATTGGGACGAACTCACGCAAATTCTCGACTGGACCGAGACTCATGTTCATTCCAGCTTCTTCATCTGTTGGGGGGCCATGGCGGCCGTGCATCATTTCCATGGCGTGCCTAAGCATACTCTCGAAGAGAAGGCGTTTGGTGTCTATCGTCACCATAACCGCAAACCGGAATCTCCGTTCCTCACGGGCTTCTCGGATGATTTCTCGATCTCGGTGTCCCGCTGGACCGAAGTGCGCCGCGAAAATATTCCGTCCGGCAGTGGTCTGAATGTCCTGATGGAGAGTGACGAGACCGGGCTCTGCCTGTTGCATGAGGCGCGCGGCAACCGGCTTTATATCTTCAACCACATCGAATATGACTCAACCTCTCTGGAGAATGAGTATCGCCGAGATGTGGCGTCAGGTAAGCAGATTGCTGTGCCGGCCAATTACTTCCCGGATGACGACCCCAGCCGCAAGCCGAAAAATCGCTGGCGATCCCACGCGTTTCTTCTGTTTGGAAACTGGATCAATCAGATGTACCAGACCACGCCCTATAATCTGGAAGATATCGGGACGGATCGTGCCGGTGATAGCAAGACCAGATAACCGGTTTTTGTGAGTAGGCGGTAAGCTTTGGGTGGTCAGGCGGCAGCGGGCAATAATGGCTCGTCACTGCCCGGTTCCCACTGGGCATATTTCGCCATCACACTCTTGAACAGGGCGCTATGCTTGTGACCGTCCAGCCAGACCTGTAGCGCAGGCAAATCCTGCGCCCGGAACCAGTCCATGTCGGTATGCGCATACTGGCGGACGAAGGGGAATATGGCCATATCGGCCAGGCTGCGCGTTGGCCGCACAAGCTGGCCGCCATGTGCTTCCAGCCTTGAATTAAGGTCCCGAAGTATGTCGAGCCCCGCCTCTCGCGCCGCGCCGGGGACAAGATCTTCGTCGGAGTACCGGTTGGGGTATTTATAGCGATCCAGCGCGTGTTTGAACACGCCATCATTGCGGGAGATCAACATGTCCGTCGTTTCCGGGTCTGCCGCCAGCCAGCCCTCGGGGTCATTCTGCGCCAGCGACCACCGCATGACGTCGAGGCTCTCGTCCACGACCTCACCAGAGGTCGTTACCAGAACCGGCACCGTGCCCTTGGGGCTGGCGGCCAGCATGTCGGCGGGCTTGTCGCGGAGCACCACTTCGCGAACATGGACCGGTAGACCTGCCATAGACAGACCCATTCGTCCACGCATCGCATAGGGACAGCGCCGGAACGTATAGAGGATGTGCCCTGGCGCGCTCACGCGTCTTCGCTCCGCCGCGCCTCCGGGCCCATATGTTCCTGGCCTCGTTTGCGGGCAAGGTCGATTTGCTTCTGCCGTTCGGCGAAACGTGCGCGCTGTTCATCGCTCATTTCGTCAATACAGTGCGGGCAGGAAACGCCAGGCACGTAGGCGGCCTCCGCCTTGTCTTCATCCGTGATCGGCCGTTTGCAGGCATGGCACATATCATAGCTGCCGGGGGTGAGATCATGGCGCACCGACACGCGTTCGTCGAAGACGAAACATTCGCCGCGCCATTTGCTGTCGGTCTCCGGAACGGTCTCGAGATATTTCAGAATGCCGCCTTTCAGGTGGAACACGTCGTCAATGCCTTCGGCCTTTACAAAGCTGGTCGCCTTTTCACAGCGGATGCCGCCGGTGCAGAACATGGCAACTTTGGGCGTGCGTCCTTCGGCTTCCAGCCGCTCACGGAACTTGCGGAACCAGTCCGGAAATTCGCGGAAAGTTTTTGTCTCCGGATCGATCGCGCCTTCGAACGTGCCGATGGAATATTCATAATCATTGCGCGTATCGATCAGCACAGTGTCCGGGTCGCTGATGAGGTCGTTCCACTCGGTTGGCTCGACATAGGTGCCGACCAGCGCATTCGGGTCTGTGCCCTGTATGCCCATGGTCACGATTTCCTTTTTCAGGCGCACTTTGAGGCGCAGGAAAGGCATCTCGTCGGTTTCGGAGAACTTGGCTTCAAGGTCGACCGCGCCCGGCAGGGCACGCAAAGTGGCCAGCGTCGCCTCGACGCCCTCGGCTGTCCCGGCAATCGTGCCATTCACGCCCTCGGAGGCGAGCAGCACCGTGCCTTTTACACCCGCGCCGCACAGCGTCTCCGCCAGCGCAGCCCGGCGGGCTTCAAAGTCCGGAAAGGAAAAGAATTTGTAGAAGGCAGCAACAGTGTAGGTCATGCGCGACCTTATGCCAGAATGTTGCAGCGATTTGAATATCCGGCAGCAGGCAGACGCCTAAGCCGGCTCGGACAATATGCGCGGCAATTTGAAAGTTACCGTTTCACGCGCTGTTTCGACCTTTTCAACCGACACATCGAAGCGCTCGGAACAGGCATTGATCACGCCCTGCACCAGGTCTTCCGGCGCGCTCGCCCCAGCCGTCAGGCCAAGTATGCTCACACCTTCAAACCAGGCCCAGTTTATATTCTCGGCGCTCGCGACCAGTTCTGCCCGTGCGGCGCCCGCACGTTTGGCCACTTCGACCAGGCGAACCGAATTCGAGCTTGTGGTCGCCCCGATCACGAGAACGAGATCTGTGCCGGGCGCGAACGACTTCACCGCTTCCTGACGATTGGTGGTGGCGTAGCAGATATCTTCCTTGTGAGGGCTTGAAATGCCCGGAAAGCGCGTCTGCAGCGCCGTCACGATGTCTGCTGTATCGTCAACAGAGAGGGTTGTCTGGGTCACGAAAGCGACATTGTCCGGATTTTTCGGCGCGAAGCTCGCCACGTCTTCAACGGTCTCGATCAGGGTGATGGTATCACCCGGCAACTGGCCCATCGTGCCAATCACTTCCGGGTGTCCGGCATGGCCGATCAGCACAATTTCACGGCCTTCCCGGTGATGGCGCTCAGCCTCGACATGCACTTTGGAGACGAGTGGGCAGGTAGCGTCGACAAAGATCATGTTGCGGCGCTGGGCTTCGGCCGGCACGGATTTCGGCACGCCATGGGCGGAGAATATCACCGGGCGATCTTCCGGGCATTCGTCCAGTTCTTCGACAAAGATAGCGCCCAGATCCTCGAGTCGGCTCACCACATGGGCATTGTGGACGATTTCGTGGCGCACATAGACCGGCGCGCCCCACTTTTCGAGCGCTTCCTCGACGATCTGGATGGCCCGATCAACGCCAGCGCAGAAGCCGCGCGGCGCCGCAAGTCGGATCACAAGAGGCTGCCTGTCGTTCATTTCATCCTACTTCCTGCCTGCGGGCGTTGCGCCGAGACGTCTGGGCCTTTAACACATCTGCAGCAACAGATGGACAGGCCTTTGCATCAGGCCAAGAAGGACACGCCGACGCATGATCAAATATGCCCCACTTCTCGCCGCGGTCATTCTCACTGGCTGTGGTGCCGGAAAGATCGCGGACAGTTTCGACACGCGCCAGAATGCCGGCCCGTGCCCACCCGTCGGTGCCCTCTATGATTCGTCGCGCTATGTCGAATTTGATGGAGGTGGCGAGCTGTATTCCAATATCGAATTCACGGGTGAAATCATCGATGTACGGCTGTTCTGCCGTTATGTTGAGGACAATCCACTGGAAGCTGAAGTCGAGATCGATTTCGCGTTCGGAAAAGGCCCCGCAGCGGATTCCAGTGCTCACACTTACCCTTACTACGTCGCGGTCACGCGCCGGAACGGCAAGGTGCTGGCAAAGAAATACTTCAACACCGAGGGCAATTTCCGGGGCCAGAACCTGACCGGAAAAACCGAAGTCATAGGCACAATCGAAATTCCGCGTGTGGATGAGTCGATTTCGGGCACGAACTTCGAAGTCGTCGTGGGGTTCGAACTGACCCAGGAGCAATTGGAATTCAACCGCGCGGGCAAGCGTTTCCGCATGGATGCCGGACAGTAACCAATGGCCAGCCTGATCAATGATCTGTCGGTGGCCGCCAGCGCCGCCTTTGAAGCAATGGGGCTGGAGTCGAAATGGGGCGCCGTGCGCCGCTCTGACAAGCCGGAATTCGCGGACTTCCAGTGTAACGGCGCAATGGGGGCGGCCAAGTCGGCCGGCAAGAACCCGCGCGAGATTGCCGGTGAGATCGCGGCGACACTGAAAGATCATCCCATGGTCCTGTCGGCAGAAGTCGCCGGGCCGGGCTTCATCAATATCCGCGTCTCCGACGAGGCGATGTCGGCGCGTGCTGCGGGCATCCTGTCGGACGACATGGCGGGCGGCGAACTGGCGGCTGACCCCAAGGTCACTGTGATCGACTTTGGTGGCCCGAACGTGGCCAAGCCGATGCATGTCGGACATCTGCGCTCCGCCGTGATCGGCGACACATTGGTGCGACTACTCCGTTTTCTCGGCGACAAGGTAACAGGCGACACCCATCTCGGCGACTGGGGGCTCCAGATGGGCCACCTCGTGACAGAACTGTATGACGAGCAGCCCGATCTGATCTATTTCGACGCCGTCTATGAGGGCCCGTATCCGGAACAGCCACCCGTCACGATCGAAGACCTCGCACGCCTCTACCCGGCGGCCAGCAACAAGGCCAAGGCGGATGCGGCGCGCAATGAGCGCAGCCAGAAGGCCGTGGCCGAACTCCAGGCCGGGCGACCAGGTTATCGCGCCCTGCTGCGACATTTCATTGATGTGTCGGTCGCTGCGCTCAAGATCGACTATGAATTCCTGAACGTTCATTTCGACCTGTGGAAGGGCGAGAGTGATGTCGATCACTTGATCCCGGGTCTCGTCGAGAAGTTCAAGGACGCCGGCCTTTCCGAAGAAGACGACGGCGCCGTGATCGTTCGCATCGAGCGTGAGAGCGACAAGAAGGACATGCCGCCGATCATGCTGGTCAACAGCCGCGGCGGCACGGGCTATCATACCACCGACCTCGCGACGATTGAGGACCGGATGGAGCATATGGATCCAGTTCCGGAACTGATGCTCTATGTCGTGGACCAACGTCAGGCGCTGCATTTCGAACAGGTCTTCCGCGCCGCCGAAATGCTGGGCCTGATCGATGAAGGCCATATGGAACACATCGGCTTCGGCACGGTGAACGGTCCCGACGGCAAGCCGTTCAAGACCCGCGAAGGCGGCGTGCTTCGGCTGGCGGACCTCAACGCCATGGCCTTCGAAGAAGCCCAGAAGAAGATTGCGGAAGCCGGAAAGCTGCCGGAAGACATGTCGGAAGACGAGCGCCGGGATGTAGCCGCCAAGGTGGCGCTGGCGGCACTGCGCTTCTCGGACCTGCACAACACCCGGACTAGTAATTACGTCTTTGATCTCGACCGCTTCACGAGCTTTGAGGGCAAGACTGGGCCATATTTGCTCTATGCGGCCGTGCGGATCAAATCGGTCCTGCGCAAGGCAGAAGAGGCTGGCCACAAGGCTGGCGAGATCCGGATCGGCCATGACGCCGAACGCGCGCTTGTGTTGCAACTGGATGGCTTCGCGGCGACGCTGCTGCAGGCGCGTGAAAAGCGTATGCCGCACATCCTCTGCGAGCATGTCTACAATCTCGCGCAGGGGTTCAGCGCCTTCTATGCTGCGCTGCCGATTGCGTCCGAAGAAGACCCTGACCTTCGCGCCAGCCGGCTTGCCCTGTCAGCCGCCGTGCTCAAGCAACTCGAAACTGGCCTCGACCTTCTCGGCATTCGCATTCCGGAGCGCATGTAGCTACGTATTGCCTTGGCCCAACTCCTCGCTGATCCTCTTCGGAGAGATCAGTCAGTAGAGGAGTTCCGATATGGCCAAGACCATGCCAGTCCCGGTGGAGACCAGTTCAGACAGCGCGTACCAATGGGAGTTTGCATCCCAATGGTCGAAAGCCTGGAAAGTCATCAAATGGTCTGGAGCGGCGCTGCTGACGCTCGCCTTCCTGACCGTGATCGGACAGGGATTTCTGTTCTACCGCCTGTTCGACGATGTGCACCCGGTGCTGGGGTACGCGTTCATCCTGCTGCTGGCGGGATTGTTGCTTTTGCTGGTCGGGCGGCCCCTCGCGTCATTCCTGTCCATGCCCGTCGCAGCGAAACCGCCCCATACGCCGTTCGACATTGAAAACCCGGACATATCGCTCCTGTCGCAGCGCCTGAAATACGATTTGAAATATCTCACCATGTTGAAGCGCAATCCGCTCCTGGTCGAGGACGTGGCGTCTATCGAGGAAGGCATGGTGGCCGGGCGCGCTTTGCTGGCCCGGTTCGCGGCGGCGGACATGACAGAGGCCGCCACGATCGCAGCAGACCTTGAAGCTTTCCAGAAGCGCCATATCGAAATCCATCTCAAGAAACTCGACGCCAAGGTCGACAAGCTGATCCATGCCGAAGCGGTCGGCGTCGGCGTGGCCACGGCTTTCTCCATGAACGGCACCGTTGATGCTTTCGTGGTGCTGTGGCGCAATGCGAACTTGATCGCGAAGATTTCCCAGATCTATTTTGGCCGCCCACATCTCGGCGGCACATTACTGATCCTTCGGGACGTGGCGGCCATCGTCGTGGTCAGCCGTGCGTTGGAAGATGTGACCGACATGACGGGGGATGTGATCGGCGGCCTGTTGGGGCGTATGGGCGGATTGATCGCCGGACCGGTCATGGACGGAGCGGTAAACGCCATGCTGACCCTGAAGATGGGGTATCTCGCCAAGCGCCGCTGCCGGGCCTTTGAAGGCTGGTCCGCGCGACAGGCCCGCTCGATTTCTGCCGAAGCACTTGCACGCGTGAAAAAGGAATCCGGCTCGGTCGCGACGGATCTGCTCAAGCGTTGCGGCGGGCTTACTTCGCGCGCGGCCTGGGCGGCAGAGCAGACCATGTCGGGCTCGAAAAATGCGTGGTCGATGGTGCAGGGGTGGTTTGGGCGCAAGGCGACGGAAGTCTGATGCACGCCGGCCTGCCTGTTCGCCGGCCTGCCTGTTCGCCGGGCAGTGTCGGCGTTCGGGCAGGCGATTGCTGACTCTGCGCTTGCTGGCCATCAGAATCCGCGCTAGTTCGACTCGTATAGACGAACTCCTCCCGGGAGAGAGCGGGTACCCAACCCCGCCGCCGAAGGCGCAACCGCCCCGGAAACGCTCAGGCAAAAGGACCGGGAGAGAGACAACACGCTGGAAAGAGACGGGCTGATGGTGCCGTCTCGCCGAAGGAGCAAGCCCGCATGCCGGGCGGAATCTCTCAGGCGCCCAGGACAGCGGGGGCGACGATGCGCAGCTTGAGGTTGCCCCGTCTCCTTATGAAAGGGCGTCATGGACGACACGACGACAGAGAATTTAAAGCGCACGCCGCTCCATGCCTTGCACGAAGAGCTGGGCGCGAAGCTTGTGCCGTTCGCCGGCTATGAAATGCCGGTCCAGTATCCAATGGGCGTCAAGGACGAGCATCTCTGGACGCGCACGCAGGCGGGCCTGTTTGATGTCTCCCATATGGGTCCATGCTTCCTGTCGCTGGCCGATGGCATTGGCGGCGGTGATGACGCGCATGCCGAGATCGCCGCGCTGGTCGAGACGCTGGTGCCGTCAGATATTGCAAGTCTCAAGGAGGGCCAGGCACGCCTGACTGTGCTGCTCAATGAAGAGGGCGGCATTTTGGATGACCTCATCATTACCCGCCCGATCGGGGAAAATGCGCAAGGTTCGCTCTACATTGTCGTGAACGGCGCTGTGAAGGAAGCTGACTGGGCGCTCTTTGAGCGGACATTTGAAGGCAAGGCCGTATTGACGCGCGCCGATGACCGTATCCTGTTCGCCCTGCAAGGCCCGAAGGCCGCTGATGTGATGAGCGACTTCTTCCCCGGCTGCGAAGATCTGAAATTCATGCGTCACATGCCGTTCGAGCTGAATGGATCGCGCTGCATCGTGTCGCGTTGTGGTTATACGGGCGAGGATGGGTTTGAAGTGCTTGTCTCGCCGGAGGCTGGCCTGCCGCTCGTCAAGGAAATGCTGACCGACGACCGGGTGAAGCCGATCGGTCTTGGCGCGCGGGATTCCCTGCGTCTCGAGGCTGGGCTTTGCCTCTATGGCCACGACATGGATACGACCCGCGACCCGGTCGAGGCAGACCTTGCTTGGGTGATCCAGAAGAAACGCCGTGAACGCGCTGACTTTCCGGGGGCGGAACGTATTATGAAGGCTCTCGCCGCCGGCCCGGCTGAAGTTCGTGTTGGTATCCAGCCGCTGGAGCGCGCGCCAGCCCGCGAGGGAACCGTGATCGAAGTTGGTGGCGAAGCAGTTGGCATTGTCACGTCCGGTGGCTTTGGACCTAGTGTCGATGCGCCCATCGCAATGGGTTATGTGCGCACAGACCTGGCTGAGCCTGGCACGAAAATCGACCTGATGGTGAGAGGCAAGGCGCGTCCCGCAGAAGTGTGCGCGCTGCCTTTCGTGGCACACAATTACAAACGCTGAGAGGGAATTGGGCATGACAACTTACTATACTGAAGACCATGAATGGATCACCGTGGATGGCGATGTTGCCACGGTTGGGATCACCAAATACGCCGCCGAGCAGCTCGGCGATGTTGTGTTTGTCGAAGTGCCGGAAGCAGGTGCCAGATTCGCCAAGGGCGACGACATGGCGGTGGTCGAAAGCGTCAAGGCGGCTTCGGATGTATACGCCCCCGTCGGCGGTGAAGTCGTGGAGGGCAATGCCGCCCTCGCTGACGCACCTGAGACGGTCAACGAAGACCCTGAAGGCAAAGGCTGGTTTTGCAAGTTGAAACTGACCGATGCCGGCGAACTTGGATCGCTGATGAATGCGGATGCCTACAAGGCATTTTGTGACGGCCTGTAGGCGTTGATGGAGTAGCACATATGAGATACCTCCCCCTGACCCCGGAAGACCGTGCAGAAATGCTGGCGACCATCGGCGCCAAAACAGTCGATGAATTCTTCACGGACGTACCTGAAGCTGCGCGCCTCGGCAGCACGATTGAAGGCTTGCCGGACCATCAGGGGGAGCTCGCGGTCGAGCGCCACATGTCGAATCTCGCGGCCAAGAACCGGTCGGCCTCGTCCGGTCCGTTCTTTGTCGGGGCGGGCGCCTACAAGCATCATGTTCCGGCTACGGTAGACATGGTGATCCAGCGCTCTGAATTCCTGACGACCTATACGCCCTACCAGCCAGAAATCGCGCAGGGCACGCTGCAAACCTTGTTCGAATTCCAGACCCAGGTTGCGGCGATGACCGCCATGGATGTGGCAAATGCCTCCATGTATGACGGCTCCACAGCCTGTGCCGAGGCCGCCATCATGGCGACGCGGGTGACGCGCCGGAAGAAGGTTATCCTGTCCGGCGGGCTGCACCCGCATTATGCGGCCGCCACCAAAATGGTGTGCGAGGCGCAAGGGTTCGAAGTGGTCCAGTTGCCCGCAACTGTGGATGGCGAGAATGCGCTGGCCGATGCGGTAGACGATCAGACCGCCTGCGTCATCGGCCAGAGCCCGAACATTTTCGGCACGGTGACGGACCTTTCGAAATCTGCCGACGCCGCGCATGAAAAAGGCGCGCTGCTCGTCTCTGTTTTCACCGAAGCGGTCTCTCTGGGCCTCATCACACCTCCGGGTGAGATGGGTGCAGACATTGCCGTGGGCGAGGGCCAGTCCATCGGGAACGGACTCAATTTCGGTGGGCCCTATGTCGGCCTGTTCGCCTGTACCCAAAAACTGGTGCGCCAGATGCCGGGGCGCCTGTGCGGCGAGACCGTTGACGCCAACGGTGATCGCGGGTTCGTGCTGACGCTCTCGACGCGCGAACAGCATATTCGTCGCGACAAGGCGACCTCGAATATCTGCACCAATTCCGGCCTTTGCGCGCTGGCCTTCACCGCGCACATGACGCTACTCGGCGGGAAGGGTCTGGAGCAGCTCGCCCTGCTGAACCATGAGGCGGCCTGTGATCTCGCCGATGCGCTGGAAGCCGTCCCAGGCGTAGAAATCCTGACGCCGCGCTTCTTCAACGAGTTTGCCTTCCGCACGCCGATGGACGCCGAAGCTGTGCTTGCCATGCTGGATGAAGCCGGCGTGGTCGGCGGCGTCCGCGCCAGCCGCCTGTTCCCCGAGGAGCATATGGGGGACGTCATTCTCTGCGCCGCCACCGAATGCACGACGGCGGAAGACATTGCCGCCTATGCCGCGGCGCTGAAGGAAATTGTGTGATGGGCGAGGTATGCGTGGAGCGCAGAATTGAATGCCTCGTCGACGACGAATGGAGAGCGGGCCGTATCGCGGTCATGCAGCCGGAGCTTGATGGCGAGGACTGGCGCTGTGAACTGGATCTTGATTGGCCAGGTTATAAGAAATCATATCCTGTGATGGGCGTGGATGCTTACCAGGCTCTCGAATTGGCGCTGAGAATCGTGCCAGTCGAGATTATGGCCAGTGAGAGTTTTCGGCGCGGTCAGCTGCGCCATTATGCCGAACACGATCTGCTCAACGAAGAGCGCCTCTACAAAGCCTTTCACGCTCACCCTTATGGAAAGCCGTCATGACCATGAATACGCAAGGCCGCCCGACATCTCCCATTCCGTCTGCCAGCCAGTCCGTGGACACTGTGTCCGGCTCGAAAGGCCTGTTGCAGGCCGAGGGCCTGATCTTCGAGATTGGCACCGAAGACACGACCGGCGTTGACCTGCCAAAGCCGAAAAACCGCACCGGTCGCCTCGGCGGCGTTGCGCGCAGCCAGCCGACCGGCCTGCCGGGCCTCTCGGAGCCGCAGACTGTGCGGCACTACATGCGTCTCAGCCAGAAGAACTATGCCATCGACCTTGGCCTGTTCCCGCTGGGCAGCTGTACGATGAAACACAATCCGCGTCTCAACGAGAAGCTCGCGCGCTTGCCCGGCTTTGCGGATATCCACCCGCTGCAGCCGCAGGCAACCGTGCAGGGCGCACTGGAACTGATCGACGAATTGGCCACTTGGCTGAAGACACTAACCGGCATGCCTGCGGTTGCGATGAGCCCCAAAGCCGGGGCGCATGGCGAGTTCTGCGGCATGATGGCAATCCGTCAGGCGCTGGTCGCGCGCGGCGAGGCCGAGACCCGCAAGCGCGTTCTGGTGCCCGCCTCCGCCCACGGAACGAATCCGGCAACCGCGGTTCAGTGCGGCTTCATCGTGGACGAGATCAAGGCCAATGCGCGCGGCCGCGTGGAATTGGACGAGTTGAAAGCGAAGCTTGAAAAGTCTGATGATATCGCTGGCATCATGCTGACCAATCCGAATACGTGCGGCCTCTTCGAGACCGACATCAAGGAGATCGCCGACCTGATCCATGCGGCTGGCGGATACTTCTATTGCGACGGTGCGAACTTCAACGCCATCGTTGGCCGGGTCCGTCCCGGTGACCTTGGCGTCGATGCGATGCACATCAATCTCCACAAGACCTTCTCCACCCCGCATGGTGGCGGCGGACCGGGCTCTGGCCCGACTGTGTTGTCAGATGCACTCGCGCCTTACGCGCCCGTGCCCTTCGTTGTGAAGGATGAAGACGGGGTCTTCCGCCTCGTGGAGGACATGGAAGGTGATGCGAGCGAGAGCTTTGGCCGCATGGTGGCCTTTCATGGCCAGATGGGCATGTTCGTACGGGCGCTGACCTATATGCTCAGCCACGGCGCAGACGGCTTGAAGCAGGCCTCTGAAGATGCCGTGCTGAACGCCAACTATATTCAGGCGCGCCTGAAATCCGTCATGACCCCAGCCTTCGAGGGCTATTGCATGCATGAGGCGCTGTTCTCGGATGCGTTCACCGCAGACGGGATCGAGACCATCGACATTGCCAAGTCGCTGATCGATGAGGGCTACCACCCGATGACCATGTACTTCCCGCTGGTCGTGCATGGGGCGATGCTGATTGAGCCGACCGAGTCAGAATCGAAAGCCGAGCTGGATCGCTTTTGTGACTCGCTGGAGGCGATTGCCCGGCGTGCTGCACAGGGCGATGAAACGATGAAGGGCGCGCCCTATCTCGCCCCGATGCGTCGCCTGGACGAGACGCAGGCAGCGCGCAAGCCTGTGCTCAAGTGGACGCCGCCAGAAACGAGTTCCGTCGCGGCGGAATAAGGATCAGGAAGCGTTCTGCACTGTTGGGCGTGACTTTCGGAAGAGCGCGCCCACTGGCCGTTCAAAATAGGTGTAGCTGAGCAGCGAGGCGATAATCGATCCGGTCACGCAGGCAAGCGCAAACGCGACATTGTCGAGCAGGCCGGGATGGCCGAGCTGGAAAACAGGCGCGAGAACGGGAATGTCTCCGAGGCGTCCGAACAGGACCCGTAGGGCCACGATGACGATCGTGTGCACGAGGTAGAGCGAATAAGAGGCGTCTCCGAGCCGGACCATCGCAGCGAGTATTTTGCGCAAGGCTGGAAACAGGGCGCGCACGCTGCGAGGTTTGGTCTGACCAGCCAGCCAACCTGTCCAAAATGTAGCAAGTGTGCCCAAGCCGCCCACCAGAACTGCAACAATAGTGGCATTGACCCGCACGGATAGAGGGGCTGTTTCTCCCAGTCCGTAGAGCTGGAAAACCGCGATAGTCAGCAAAGCACCGACACCCGCCGGGACAAGCCATGCCAAACGATCTTCAAGTTCCAGCGTGACGAGTCCGTAGATGAGCGCGGCACTCGGCAAGCCGAACATCATGACGCGGCCCCATTGAAGTGTGTAATCGGTTTGGGGCCCCTGCAGGCACAGGGACGCCACCATCCATAGCGTGGCGACCAGCATCACGATCCCACCTCGCCACGCAACTCCGGACGCGACGAGCATTGCTGTGGCGGCGCCGAACAGAAATTCCATGGTCATGGGCGAGAAAAACAGCGACAGGAAATCGGTAACGATCGGGCCGGACAGTCCAGACATCCATCCTGCGATGACTGCAGCTCCCCAGCCAAGCAACGCATAGGGCCACCAGGATCTGCGAAGCAGCAAGACGAGGCTGAACGCGAGATAGAAATAGACTTCATGGATCAGCGTCCACCCCACCACAAGTACCGGCTCCTTTTCCTGTGGAATCAGCAGGAAGGACTTGATGATATAGATCCAGTCTGGCTCCGGACGCGACGTGACTTGCAACGTTTCGACCATATTGCCCAACTGGAAATAGCCGAGCAGACCGACTGTGGTGATACCGGCAAACAGCCACCAGACCGGATAGACCCGGGTCAGCCGACGGAACACGAAGTTCAGAGCTGTCTGGATGCCGGGCTTCAATTCGTAGGTCACGGCGACCATGATGAAGCCGGAGATCACGAAGAACAGGTCGACCCCGGCGAAACCATTCGTCACAATGCCGCCAAGCCAAGCCAACTCGCCGCCACCATTATGGGCGATGCCGCGAGTTTCGTGGGCTCTGGTGTGATAGAGAACGACCAGGAGGGCCGCCACTCCACGCAGGACCTGAACAGACTGCAGTTTCATTCCGGGCCTCACGCAACACTTCATCCCGCCCTGCGCGCGGAACGAACGGGCAATCTGTAGCAATCAGGTAACGCAGACACCAGACTTTGACCACATCATGACGATATCGCTGGCGGCGCCCGCTTCTTTTCCCATATTCAGCTTAATGGCCGATGACGAAACCCACATGAAAACGGAACAGACCGCAGCTTCCTCAAAGCCTGCGGCGGGGCTGCGCAATGGTGTGAACGTAGCGTTCCGCCAGATTTTGGCGCTTACCGGTCTGATCATGATCGTGGTGGCCATTCCAATCGCTTTCGTCACGCCGATCATTCCTGTTGGCTTGCCGATTGCCATTCTTGGTGTCGTGCTGCTGGGGCGGAACGCGATGTGGGGCAGGCGGTGGATGGAGAGCGTGTTGGCAAGGCATCCCCGGGTCGAACGGTTTGCGCCAAACTGGCTGATGCGCTTGGTGTTCGGCCGAGACAAGAAAGACCCGTCTCAACCGGAACAGTAGAAACAAATTGCGGCAAATCCGGCCGGGCAGGCAAGAATTTCACGCGTGTTTCCGGCTCAGGCCTTGAAGCCGGGAGAAATGTCAGCAGTATGCGCCAAACCTTTCTGCGGACACGGGGCGAAATGAAATGCGAATACTTTATGGGCTGGCAGCTGTTTGCGCTGCGGCACTCCTGCTTTCAGCGTGCGGTGGAGGCGACGATGCCGACAAGGCTGCGTCGTCGGAAGACGCGTTCGACCGCAATCCCTATCCCTCCACATATGCGCCCTATCCGAATGCGCCTGTCCTGATCACCAATGCCACAATCCTCGATGGCGAAGGTAACCTGATCGAAGATGGCAGCCTGCTGTTGCAGGATGGCAAGATCGTCGCACTAGGCGCCGATATCGAAGCCCCGGATGGTGCCGAGACCATTGATGCGACAGGTCGCTGGGTGACTCCGGGCATTATCGACAATCACAGCCATCTCGGCGTCTATCCCTCGCCCGGTGTGACCGCGCACGGCGATGGCAACGAAATTTCTGCGCCGGTCACAGCGGAAGTGTGGTCGGAGCACGGTGTCTGGCCGCAAGATCCAGGCTTCACGCGGGCGATAGCCGGAGGCATCACCTCGCTTCAGGTGCTACCGGGCAGCGCAAACTTGTTCGGCGGGCGCGGCGTGATCCTCAAGAACGTGCCGAGCCGGACCGTTCAGGGCATGAAATTTCCGGACGCGCCCTATACGCTGAAGATGGCCTGCGGCGAGAATCCCAAGCGCGTGTATGGCTATGGCGGCGGGCGTTTTCCTGGTGGCGCCCCTTATTCTCGGATGGGCAACGTGGCGGGATACCGGCAAGCTTGGATCAAGGCTGCAGAATACAAGCGCAAATGGGAGAAGTACGAGGACGAAGGCGGTGAACCACCTGCGCGTGATCTCGAACTGGACACGCTCGCGGGTGTGCTGAATGGCGACATCCTCGTGCACATGCATTGCTACCGCGCCGATGAGATGGCGCAAATCATGGATATGTCGAAGGAGTTTGGCTACAAGGTCACCGCCTTTCACCACGCCGTTGAGAGCTACAAGATTGCCGACAAGCTGGCCGAATATGGTGCGTGTTCTTCCATGTGGGCCGATTGGTGGGGCTTCAAGATGGAAGCCTATGATGGCGTCCGTGAGAACATCCCGATGGTCCACAAGGCCGGCGCGTGTGCCATCGTCCATTCGGATAGTGATGTCGGCATTCAACGTCTCAACCAGGAAGCCGCCAAGGCATGGTCTGATGGTTTGAGGGCAGGTATCGATATTCCGAAAGAGGTCGCTTGGACGTGGCTTTCGCTGAACCCGGCCAAGTCATTGGGCATTGACGATCGTACGGGCAGCCTGAAGCCCGGCAAGATGGCGGATGTCGTCGTCTGGTCCGATGACCCGTTCAGCGTCTACGCCAAGGCAGACCAGGTCTTTATTGACGGCGCGCTGATGTTTGACCGCGACCATCCTGAGACCAATCCTGTGATGGATTTTGAAATAGGCCAACCTGGTGAAGGAGATCGCAAATGATCCGTACACTACTTACAAGCGTTGCCGCCTTGGGTCTCGCAGCGGCGCCCGCGTACGCCGATACGTTCGTCATTCGCGGTGAAACGGTCTGGACCGGCACCGCTCAAGGTATGATCGAAAACGGCGTTGTTGTCATCGAGGACGACCGGATTGTCACGGTCGGCGGGGCAGATACTGAAGTGCCAGGTGGCGCCACCGAGATTTCCGCTGAATGGGTCACGCCTGGTCTGATCGCCTCCTTTGCCCGAACAGGCCTGGTTGAAGTTGGCGCGGAAGATTCTACGAATGACACGGCGGCGGCGATGTCTCCGTTTTCAGCCGCGCTGAATGCAGCCGATGGGTTCAATCCCGACGCCACTGCGATTGATGTCACCCGGATCGAAGGTTTTACGCGCCTGGTTGTTGTACCCAACACCGGCAATGCGCTATTTGCCGGGCAGGGTTTCGTAGCTGATACGAGCGGTGATCTCGATACGGAGCTGGATGAGAAGGCATTTACCTTCATCAAGCTCGGTGAAGCAGGCGCGGGCCTTGCTGGCGGCTCGCGGCAGTCTGCCATGACGCTGCTGCGGGCGGCGCTGGATGATGCGCGCAGCTATCCAGCGCGCTACATCACGCAGAATGATGGCGCGGTTCTGAACCGGATTGATGCACAAGCGCTGTCGCCCGCCGCACGGGGCCAGCAGTTAATCTTGATTGAAGCGAGTCGTGCCAGTGACTTGAATGCCGTGATGGATCTGGCCGAGGAGGAGCCGTCACTGAAGATCGTGATTGTCGGCGCGGACGAAGCGTGGCGTGTGGCGCCACGGCTGGCCGAGATGGATATCCCGGTGATCATCAATGCGTTTTCCAATCTTCCGGGCTCGTTTGAGAAACTGGCAGCGACATCTGAAAATGCAGCGCGACTGGCCGCAGCAGGCGTTACATTTGCCATTGCCAATGTCGGGGATAGCAGCCATCAGGCGCGGCTTGCGACACAGCTTGCCGGCAATGCAGTCGCCAACGGACTGAGCTTCGATGATGCTTTGGCGGCGTTGACCACCGCCCCGGCGGACATGTTCGGCCTGACGGGGTATGGTCGCCTCGCGCCCGGCGCACCCGCTGATGTGGTTGGTTGGGACGGGGATCCTTTGGAGGTCGCGTCTGCACCCATCGCTGTCATCATTGCCGGCGAGCAGCAGTCACTCGAGTCCCGCCAAACGCGACTGCGTGACCGTTATCTCAGCCTGGATGAGAGTGAACGGCCGCGCGCTTTTACACGGCCATAACACTAAGACTTGGCGCGAGCGTTCAGACTTTCGATCAGTTCCGGCGTGATGGTTCCTGTCACGTTGAGAGACTGAGCGGTTTGATAGTCGCGAATGGCGGTCGCTGTATCCGGCCCAAGGGCTCCATCGGCGGAGCCAATGTTGTAGCCAAGTACGGTCAGGGCCTGCTGTGTCGCGCGTACTTGAGCCGCATTCCCGATGTTCCATGATTGCGCGCCGAACCGGCCATTGGCTGCTGCGTTGGCGCGGGAGGCGGTCCAGTCTTCAGACTGTACACGGGCATGGTTCACCGCTTCTGGTGAGACGCGCTTGGAAATTTCCATGACTTTTGCCGGTGCGCCTGCGTCGCCATTCTTGGCAGCGACCATGAACCAGTAAAGGGCTTCGGTCAGATTTGGGCTGATGCCGAGGCCTTGCTCGTACAGTACGCCGAGATTGTATTGGCTATCGACAATGCCGAACTCCGCGCCTTTTCGAAACCATCCAACGGCACCGGCATAGGTTTGCTCGCCGCCCTCGCCCTCAGCCATAAAGACGGCAAGGTCATGCATTGCTTTCACGTTGCCACCGTTTGCAGCCCGTTCCGTCCATTCCCGGGCCAGTGTCAGATCCTTCGGTACACCCGTACCTTTTTCGTGCAATTTTGAAAGCGTGTACTGAGCAATTGGCAGGCCCTTCTCTGCGGCCTGCCGCATCAGGACTGCGCCGCCTTTCAAGTTGCCATCGGCAAGCTGCTGTTGCGCTAGTTGGAATTGCGCGATGCCGTTCCCGGATGCTGCGGCATTTGCCAGCGTGTCGACTTTCGGGATCGGCGGGTAGCTCGTGGTCGGCTCAATACGCGCGGTCGCGATCATTGGCGTTGGTTCAATCAGTTCAGCCATCGGGTCGGATGGCTCTTCAGATGGTGCAACCTCGCCGCTCTTGTCTGCGGCCGCAGTCTCCAAGTCAGTTGGCGGCGCGACATCATCTTCGAACAGAAGGGCATCATCGGATGACTCGGCGGCTTCTGCGGGTGGCAATTCTGTTTCAATTAGACTCGCAGCCGCCCCATCGACGGGCGCGGCCAGTTCGGTTACCGAAGTCGGGGCCTGCTTACCGCGCAGATAAAGGTACCCGCCCACAGTGGCGCCCGTGATGATAACGGCTGAGGCCGCAGCATAGAGTGGGAGCTTTCCGTTTCCGAAGCGCAAGCCTTTGTCAGCCTGATCACTTGGAGGTGCAAGCGATGGGGAAGAATCCTTGCGACCCGACGACGCCGCAATCGCAGCGCGGCGAGCCATGTCGATATAGTTCGCAGCCGGCGAGGCGGCCTCAGGCTCGTCTTCTAGCGCCTCTGTAAACTCAGGGTCGGCGAATGCTTCTCCGGCCGGATCGACTTCCGTGTCGAATTCATCGTCTTCGAAAATATCCGATTCACGTGGCTCGGCAGAATTGTCCCCGTAGTCCTCAAGCTCGGCAAGTGCATCAAATCCGACTGGGGAAGGAGCTTCATCAGCATCGGCGAATGCGTCGTAGAAATCGTCTTCTGCATTGTCCGGATCTGCGTCAACTTCGAATTCGTCCTCGACGAGATCGTAGTCTTCTTCATAAGCATTTGACTTGGCGCTCGTCCCAGCTTCTATCTCGACTTCGTCGACTTCCTCTGTTTCGGTCCAGTCTGTGAGGAATGCGTCGCTGGTATCGTCATCTGCAATGTCCTCGGGCAGGCCGGGCTCAAACACTGCATCATATTCATCCGAGAGAAGATCAGACGATGCGTCTTCCTCTTCCTGGAATTCTTCGAGCAGGCGATCAGTCTCGTTCAGCGCATTCATGGTTGCCAAATCAGTTGGCTCGACTGCACCGGACTTGGAAGGCGCAGCGGTGTCTTCGAGCATTTCCAATCGCGTCGCGAGCGACGCCATCGCCTTCTGGATTGGCGAGAGGGATGCGCTGGTCTGGGTTTGCGCCTGCTCGAGTTTATCGGTGACACTTGATATCGCTTCGGAGAGCTTCAGGTCTGCGCGCTTGCGGTTCTCATCAATCTCGGTAGCGAGGGTCTGCAGGGCCTTGTCCTGGCGCGCTTGCAGGCGGTTGGCGACGGTCGCAACCTGATCCCCAATCTGGGAAATTGCCTCGGCGCTACGCTGCTCACTTGCATTGACCCGCTTGTCGAGGTTTGCGCCAAATTCTTCCATCCGTGTGCCGACCAGGTTACCAATCCGCCCGATCTCGGACGAGACCTTGTTCATGTCCTGAGTCTGACGATCTTCGCCTGCGACCAGTTTTTCGCGAACTTCGTTCAGACCGGTCTGAAGTTCGGCAACGGCTTCCTCACTGGCGCCCGAGGCCGCACGAGATATTTCTTCGGCCAGTTCTGCGCGGGCCGTGTCGACGGTACTGCGGACAGTCGTCATGATTTCGTCGAAGCGCGATTCAAACTCTGCCCGAAGGCGGTCTGCCAAATCAGGCTCGACCGTTTTCGACAGGGTCTCGATCTTGGCGTCAAGATTGTTGAATGTGGACTCAAGGCTGAGCAGGGCCGCATCCGTGGTGGTTTCTGCTCGGTTCAACCGGTCCTGTGTTTGAGCCAGTGTGGTTTCGACAGTCGCCAGGGATTTCGTAATCTTCGTCTCGACACTTTCCAGACGTGCATCGCTCTTGTCGACCTCAGACAGACGCAAGTTCACATGCGTTTCCAGATTGGATAGACGATCGGCAAGCTCGCGGGCTGTGCCCTCGGCGCGCAACTCTGCTTGGTCCACGGCGCGCTCGACGCGAGAGGCCGCATCGGACAGGGTCTGTTCGACCTTCACTTCCATGTTTTCAACGCGGTCGGTCAACTCGGTGAAGCCTGTCTCGACCCGGCCCTGAATGGCTTGGGCCTCATTCTGAGCCAGTTCGCTTTCTTCGAAGACATGGCTGGCAAGTTTGCCTAGCGCCTGTTCGAGTGATTTCAGCGCTTCGAGATTTTCGCGGGTCGTGTCGTCGGCTTCAAGCTTCTGCACTTTTGCCTGCAAAGCGGAATGTGTGTCCTTCAGTTCTTCGATCAGGCTATCCACATGGCCCGCTACGGCAGCAGAATTTTGCTCGGCCTCTTCCAGGCGAGCCACCAGGCCGAGGATCGTGTGGTCCATACCCGTTATGGCAAGTGTGGAGCGCGCTTCTGTTGCCTCAATGCGGCGCGTCAACGTGTCGAGCGTGTCGTTCGCCGCGTTTGCCGTTGGTCGGCGATTCTGGAAAGGATACGCAACTTCGTTTGGCCGGGGGGCATCGACCGACATAAGTAGCCGGTTCAGATATTCCCCCAAGGTGATGCCTTCAGCATGCGCTGCCTCGCGAGCGGCGTCGCGCGCGCGCTGGTCAATTCCTTTGACGCTCCAGGGCCCCGTCTGGCTCATCCCCACTCTCCTAAGCACTCATTTTGCCCGCGATTGTTAATGCTTCGGGCAAAATCATTCAGATTCAGCATCGGTGATGACAGGAGCCGGATTAAGGGCAGGTTAAAGGTAAAGAAAACCTCCAAATCCGGTAACTCTACCAAGGGAATCTGCGGGGAAACGAAGAATGCCAAAAAAGTTTACGTTGACGTTCGCGTAAGCCTTGATCTAGATTTGCGGAATGATGAACAATAAGCTCTCCAAGATTTCCGCTGCGGATTCCCGCACCTACACAATTTCCGAGCTTGCTCGCGAGTTTGGCGTTACGCCGAGGGCGCTGCGTTTCTACGAGGACAAGGACATGCTCCATCCCGCTCGGGATGGCATGACCCGGGTCTATTCCAATCGGGATCGCGCGCGGCTCACCATCATCGTCAGGCTAAAGCGTCTCGGCCTGCCGCTTGCCGATATCCGTGAAATCCTGGACCTTTACGTGCTCGATGACGGACAGCGCGCTCAGATGCGAATGTCGCTCGAGAAGTTCCGCAAGCAAGTGAAGGAGCTGGAAATTCAGAGAGGCGACATCGACACCGCCCTGACGGAGTTGCGCAAGGGCATCTCATGGCTGGAAACGCAAATTGCGAATACCGGCCCGTCTGATGAGAACAAGCGACAGCTTGCGGCATATGACGAAATTGCCCGCAGGCAGCTCGACGAAGTCTGATCTGCATCGACCAAATTGTGCCCCACCCAGCAGATGCTACGGTGGGGCAAATTAATTTGTACAAGCGCGCCGCAGATATCTGCGATTTTCGTGCTTTATTGACAGGAAATACAAAATGCCACGTTACGACGCGCCGATCCGCGACATGCAATTCATCCTGCAGGACCTGTTGCAGATCCAGAACTATTCAAACCTGCCGGGTTTCGAAGAGGCCACGCCGGACCTGGTGAATGCCATCCTCGAGGAGGGAGGCAAATTCGCCAAGGAAGTCCTGTTTCCGCTCAACGCTGTGGGCGACCAGCAAGGGTGTGTGCGCGGCGATGACGCCAGTGTAAAAACCCCGGATGGCTTTCCAGAAGCTTATAAACAACTCGTTGAAAACGGCTGGCCTTTGTTGTCGGCCGATCCGTCCATGGGCGGTCAGGGGCTTCCGCACGTTGTAAACATTGCTTGGACTGAAATGGTATCATCGTCGAACATGGCGTTCGGGATGTATCCGGGGCTGACGCACGGTGCCTATCAGGCGCTGATGGCGGGTGGCTCCGATGAACTCAAGGCCAAGTACGGGCCGAAGATGGCGTCGGCCGAATGGGCCGGTACGATGAACCTCACCGAGCCGCATTGCGGCACGGATCTGGGCCTGATGAAAACAAAAGCCGTGCCGCAGGGCGATGGCTCCTACAAGATCACAGGCCAGAAGATCTGGATTTCCGGCGGCGAGCAGGATCTGACGGAGAACATCATCCACCTCGTGCTCGCCCGCATCGAAGGCGCGCCAGAAGGCATCAAAGGCGTTTCCCTGTTCGTTGTGCCGAAATACATGGTGGGCGAAGATGGCTCGCTGGGCGAGCGCAATGCCTGTTCATGCGGTGGCCTCGAAGAAAAAATGGGCATTCACGGGAATGCGACCTGCGTCATGAATTATGACGGCGCGACAGGCTTTCTTGTTGGCGAAGAGCATAAAGGCATGCGCACGATGTTCGTCATGATGAATGAGGCGCGCCTCGGCGTGGGCCTGCAGGGTCTGTCCCAAGCCGTCGTCGCCTATCAGAATGCAGTCGATTTTGCGAAGGACCGTCTTCAGGGGCGTTCCCTGACCGGGCCAAAGGCACCTGAAAAGCCTGCCGATCCGATCATCGTTCATCCGGACGTGCGCCGCATGTTGATGGACCAGAAGGCATTCCTCGAAGGCGCGCGCGCGCTGACTTACTGGACGGCCTTCCAGGGTGACCTTCAGCACAAATCTCCAGATGAAAAAGTGCGGGAAAAGGCGGGCGACTATATGGCCCTTCTGACGCCGGTCATCAAAGCATACCTGACCCATATGGGCTTTGAGAAAGCCAATCAGGCGCTGCAACTTCACGGCGGCTCTGGCTTTACGCGTGAATGGGGTCTGGAGCAGATCGTCCGCGATTGCCGTATCACTCTTATTTACGAAGGCACCAATGGCGTGCAGGCGCTCGACCTCGTTGGCCGCAAGCTGGCGTCCAATGGTGGCCGGGCTGTCTTCAGCTTCTTTGGTGAAGTTGACGAATTCATCAATTCAGCCGATGGCGATGCCGATATGGCCCCGTTTATCGAGGGCCTGACGACACTGAAGGCCCAGTTGCAGGAGGCCACAACCTGGCTGATGCAAAATGGCATGACCGATTTCAACAATGCGGGCGCTTCCAGCCACGATTACCTGCACCTGTTTGGCCTCACAGGCTTGGCATTCATGTGGGCGAAAATGGCCAAGATTGCGCTGGAGAAGAAGGCGGCGGGCGATCCCTTCTATGAAGAGAAGCTCACAACCGGCTATTATTTTGTGGACCGGATGGTGCCGGATGGTGCTGCACACCTGGCCAAGGTGAAGACCGGCGCGAAGTCGATGATGGCCTTGCCAGCGGAGGCGTTTTAGCGCGCCAGTCCGATTTTGATGGCGCGTGGCCCAAATAAGTGGGTTTCACGCGCTATCACACAAAAAAATTATGCGATTCCGCTCGTTCTGACGTTGGGAGAGGGCTGGGAATTCCTCGGAGCGACGCTTACATGTTTACGTGAACGTAAGCGGCAAGCAAAAGCCGCCCAAAGCGGAGGAAGACGAATGCAGGCCAGCCCACTAGATGTCCCGAAGGCCAATTGGCGCCAGGACGAAGAGCTCGAGATTTTCTCTGACGCTGTTGGCCAGTTCTTCGAAAAGGAATGCGTGCCGCATGTGCCCCAGTGGCGCAAGGACGGTATTGTTCCGATGGAAATCTGGAAAAAGGCTGGCGAAATGGGCCTGCTCGGCGCATCCGTGCCCGAAGAATATGGCGGCGCGGGTGGTGATTTCCGTCATGAAGCCATCATCATCGAACAACAGCAGTGGAAGGGTGTCGACGGATTCGGCATAACCCTGCACAATGCGATTATTGCACCCTATATTGTCGCCTATGGCACCGAAGAACAAAAGCGGCGTTGGCTGCCCGGCATTTGTTCGGGCGAACTCGTAACCGCCATTGCGATGACGGAGCCCGGTGCAGGCTCTGACCTGCAGGGCATGAAAACGACCGCCAAGCGCGATGGCGGCGAATACGTCATCAATGGCTCGAAGACCTTCATCTCGAATGGCCAGACCGCAAACCTGATCCTCGTTTGCGTGAAGACGGACCCGACCCAGGGCGCCAAGGGCATTTCGATTGCCGTTGTCGAGACAGACAAGGTGGAAGGCTTCCGCCGCGGCCGGAACCTTGAAAAGGTTGGCCAGCATGCTGCGGATACATCGGAGCTGTTCTTTGATGAAGTGCGTGTGCCAGCTTCCAACCTTCTTGGCGAAGTCGAGGGCAAGGGCTTCATCCAACTGATGCAGAAACTGCCGCAGGAGCGCCACATAATCGGCCTTCAGGGCGTCGGCATGATTGAGCGTGCAATTCACGAGACCGTCGAATATGTGAAGGGCCGCAAGGCGTTCGGCGGTACGATTTTCGATTTCCAGAACACCCAGTTCAAACTGGCCGAATGCAAGACCGAAGCGACCGTCGCCAAAGTGTTTGCCGATCATTGTACGGAGCGCCTGCTCAAGGGAGAGCTCGACGCCGCCACCGCGTCCATGTCGAAATACTGGATCTCTGATCTCCAGTGCAAGATCGTCGACGAGTGTCTCCAGCTGCATGGTGGGTTCGGCTACATGGACGAATATCCGATCGCCCAGATGTATGCAGATGCGCGCGTTCAGCGTATCTATGGCGGCGCCAATGAAGTCATGAAAATGCTGATCGCGAGGACGCTCTAGTTTCCCATGCCTGACAGTCATCTCATTCGTGATGTCTTTCCGAAGCCGAGCCCGTCCTCGACATCGCTTGGCTTTGAACTCCTGGCGCTCGACATGAAAGCGCTGACAACCCGGGTGCGCTTTGAAGGCCGCCCGGAGTTCTGCAATCCGGCAGGCGTTATCCAGGGCGGCTATCTTGTCGCCATGATGGATGATACGATTGGCATGCTCGCCGGAATGAAGGCGGGCAAGACGAAGCTCCCTTCGACGGTTGATTTGCATACCCATTTTCTACGACCTGTCCGCAAGGGCGTCATCGAAGTTACAGCGCGTCTAAGGAATGTCGGCCGCACCATGTTGTTCGCGGAAGCCGAACTGTTTGATTCTCGCGGCAAGGAAGCTGCCCGTTCCACCGCGAGCCTGACCCTCAATCCGGTGTTGAAACCGGCAACCTGATTTTATGTTTAGAAGGAGCCTCTCCAATGACTGAAGCCTATATCTACGACGCGGTGCGCACGCCCCGCGGTAAAGGCAAGAAAAGCGGATCGCTGCATGAGATCACTGCGCTGAGCCTTGCGACCCAGGTTTTGCAAGCCATCCGTGACCGGAACGAACTCAATACATCGAATGTCGATGACGTGGTTCTTGGTTGTGTCAGCCCGGTTGGCGAGCAGGGCGCAGACATCGCGCGCGTTGCTGTACTGAACGCCGACTACGCCGAAACGACTGCAGGCGTTCAGGTTGATCGCTTCTGCGCCTCTGGCCTCGAAGCCTGTAATATGGCCGCGTCGAAGGTCATGACCGGCGAGGCCGATATGGCCATCGGCGGCGGCGTTGAAAGCATGAGCCGCGTGCCGATGGGCGCGTCCGGTGGTGCGTGGTCGTCTGATCCGCAAGTTGCCTTGAAAACATATTTTGCGCCACAGGGCATCGGCGCTGACACGATCGCCACCAAGTATGGTTTCTCGCGTGATGACGTTGATGCGTTTGCCGTCGAAAGCCAGAAGCGTGCAGCAGCTGCCTGGAAAGAGGGCCGCTTTGCCAAGTCCATTGTTCCGGTAAAAGATCAGATGGGCGGCATCCAGCTGGCACATGACGAGCACATGCGCCCGGACGCTGACATGCAGTCGCTCGCCGCACTGAACCCGTCTTTCGCTGGCATGGGCGCGATGGGCTTCGATGAAGTCATCAAGCAGCGCTATCCTGAATTGGAAGCGATCAATCATGTGCACCATGCCGGTAACTCGTCCGGTATCGTGGATGGTGCTTCAGCGGTCCTGTTCGGCTCGAAGGAAATGGGCGAGAAGTTCGGCCTCAAGCCGCGCGCGCGCATCCGCGCCATGGCGTCCATCGGTTCCGAGCCGGGCATCATGCTGACCGGCCCGACCTATGTGTCCCAGAAGGTCCTTAAGAAGGCCGGCATGGAAGCCAGTGACATCGACCTGTACGAACTGAATGAAGCCTTTGCATCGGTCGTCCTGCTGATGATGCAGAACCTCAACATCCCGCATGAAAAGATGAACGTGAATGGCGGCGCCATCGCTATGGGCCACCCGCTCGGCGCGACCGGCGGCATGATCCTGGGCACGATGGTCGACGAATTGGAGCGCTCCGGCAAGGAAACCGCCCTTGTCACCCTCTGCGTCGGCGCCGGCATGGGCACCGCCACGATCATCGAACGCGTTTAATCAAGATACAGACGAACGGAATACACGATATGGAACTCGAAACATTCGGTTGGGACGTCGATGGTGACGGCATTGCGCACGCAGTCTTTGATGTGCCAGGCCGCAGCATGAACACGCTGACGGCAAAAGCTGTCGCTGATATCATCGCAATCTCCAAGGAAGTCGCGTCCAATGACGCCATCAAGGGCCTGGTGATCTCGTCGGGCAAGCCGAGCGGCTTTTGCGCCGGGGCGGATCTTGGTGAAATGAACCAGAGCGCTGGCGCCGGAAAGTCGCCTGCGGACATGTCCGAAGCAGAGCTGAAAAAGGCGCAATTCGATCGCGGCTTTTCGCTCAACAAGACGCTGCGCGAACTGGAAACCTGCGGCAAGCCGGTGGCCGTTGCGCTGAATGGCCTCGCCCTCGGCGGCGGTCTCGAAGTGGCGCTGGCCTGTCATTATCGCGTTGCGGCGAATGACAATCCGAAGCTGCAATTCGGCCTGCCGGAAGCCAAGATCGGCCTCCTGCCAGGCGCTGGCGGCACCCAGCGCCTGCCACGCCTGATCGGCGTTCAGGCCGCTCTGCCACTGATCCTGCAAGGTGAAAGCTTCAATGCCGAGAAGGCGCTCGCCATGGGTGTCGTTCAGGAACTCGCCCCATCGTCCGAAACGGTCGACAAGGCGAAGGCCTGGGTCAAGGCCAATCCGAAGGCGCAGGCGCCGTGGGATGAAAAGGGCTTCAAGGTTCCGGGCGGCGTCGTGCATCGTAGCCCCGGTGCGGGCCAGGTCGCGACCATGTCCAATGCCATGCTGATGGCCAAGACCTATGGCAACTATCCGGCCCAGAAGAACATCCTGTCCTGCATCTATGAAGGCATTCAGGTGCCGATCGATGCGGGTCTCCGGATCGAGACCCGATACTTCATCAACACCCAGCAGCGCCCGGAAGCGAAAGCCATGATCCGGTCCCTGTTCCTGTCGATGCAGGAACTGTCCAAGGGCGGCAACCGCCCGGCCGGTCATCCGAAGACCGAGTTCAAGAAGATCGCTGTCGTCGGTGCGGGCCTGATGGGCGCGGGCATTGCCTATGTGCAGGCCAAGGCTGGTATCCCGACTGTTCTCGTCGATGTCTCGAAAGAGAATGCCGAGAAGGGTAAGGACTATTCCCGCCGTCTCGTCGAAAAGGCCGTCTCGCGTGGCAAGTCCACACAGGAGAAGGGCGACGCACTGCTCGACCTGATCACGACGACCGACAATTATGATGATGTCAAAGGCGCTGACCTGGTCATCGAGGCCGTGTTCGAGAATGTCGAACTGAAAGCCAAGATCACCAAGATGGCTGAAGCTGTTCTCGACAAGGATGCTGTCTTCGGATCAAACACATCCACATTGCCGATTACAGGCTTGGCTGAAGCATCGGAACGCCCTGAGAACTTTATCGGCATCCACTTCTTCTCGCCGGTCGAGCGCATGGGGCTTGTCGAAATCATCAGCGGTGAAAAGACCAGCGAAGCGACCCTCGCCAAGGCGGTCGATTATGTGCTCGCCATCCGCAAGACGCCGATTGCTGTCAATGATAGCCGCGGCTTCTACACGTCCCGCTGCTTCGGCACTTATACGCGCGAGGGCATGGAAATGCTGGCAGAAGGCATCAAGCCAGCGATCATCGAGAATGTCGGCCGACAGTCCGGCATGCCGATGGGCCCGCTGGAAGTTTCCGACTCGGTCGGTCTCGACACCGCGCTGAAAGTGACGCGGGCAACCGCTGAGGCAGCTGGTATCGATCTGCAGACGGATGACCGGACGCAGTTCCTTGCATGGCTCGTCGAAGACCAGGAGCGTGTGGGCCGCAAGGCCGGAAAGGGCTTCTACGACTACAACGAAAAAGGCAAGCCGGAACGCCTCTGGCCAGACCTGAACACGCAGCTGGAAGTGAAGGTGGACGAATGCCCACCAGACCTGAAGAAAGAGCTGACCAACCGCTTCCTGATCCGTCAGGCTGTGGAGGTTGCCCGTTGCTTTGAAGAGGGTGTTATCACCGATGCGCGCGATGCCGACATTGGCTCCATCCTCGCTTGGGGCTTTGCACCGTATACGGGCGGTTGCTGTTCCTATATCGACCTGATGTGGGGCATCAAGGAATTCGTCGCCGAGGCCGACAAGCTTGCGGACAAGTATGGTGACCGGTTCCGGCCGGGCGACCTGCTCCGCGACATGGCATCCAAGGGCGAAGGCTTCTACGATCGCTTCCCGCCAGCCGGTAAAGCTGAGAAAGCTGCGGCGTAAATACTCGAATGTGAATATTTTTTCGCTTTAATCGAACAGTTGGAGGCCGGTCGCGATTATTTCAAGACCGGCCTTTTTTGTTGTTGACCCAAGCAACCAATGCGGGAAATGTGGTTCTGTGATCAACTTGGGTCACGGGGAAATTTGGGGAGAATTCTATGCTGAAATATGTAGCGGTTGTTGTGGCCGCTCTAACGTTGGGCGCTTGCGAAACAACGTCCAGCCGTCCGTATACGCCGTCGACTGCGAACATCATGGCGTTTCAATCCGCATTTGAGGACGATGAGCAAAAGGTCCAGTTGGCGGCGTTTACTACCGCAGAGGGCGTTGAAGGCGATATGACTTGCCGAGCGCTCGGCGCTTTGGAAGTAGCTCCAGGAAAAGCGCCGGTTGCCTTTATTGAGGGCGCGATGCGAGACGAACTCTTTGCCGCCGGGGTTTACGATCAGACCAACGGAACAACAATCGATGGTGAAATCACGCAGTTGGATTTCAACTCATTTGGGACTGGATCCTGGAAGATTGGGCTCAAGCTTTCGTCTGAAGCTGCGCCCGATGGCTATGAAGTATCTACGGACTATAGCTTCAAAACGAGCTACTCGGCGCTCAAAGCTTGCCAGAACGTGATTGATGCTTTTACGCCGGCCGTGCAAGAGCTGATAGGTAAGGCAGTAGCTGACCCCCAGTTCGCAGGGTTGGTCGCGGAATAGAGTTCCGGTTCGTCTACTTTGTATGAGCTTGAAACGTAGAGGGCCGGAGCATCGTTGCTCCGGCCTTCTTATTTAGTCAGTAATCTAATCGCCTAGCGCTTGGCGCGGGACCACCAGCCGGCGCGTTTTGGCTCGGCCTTTTTGGAGGGCTTTGCGGCAGGCTCAGGAATGGGGTCTGGCGCAGCCTGTTCGACCATGGCGGGCGCCACTTCAGGCTGAGGCTCCGGGGCTGGCGTTTCTGCAACAGGCTCTGGCTCTGAAGCAGGCTTGGATGCTGGAGTGGGTTCAGCTTCAACAGGATCGTTGGTCTCTGGTGCATCGCCGGTGTCGGCTGCCACAGGGGCTTCCTTCTTCTTGCTGCGGGATCGGCGGGGGCGCTTCGTCTTGGCCGGCTTTTCCTCACTGTCACCAGAAGTCTCTTCCGTCTTCGGTTCGTCCGGAGCAGTTTCAGCTTCTGCGGTTACCGGCTCCTCTACTTTGGCCTCGGACGGCGGAACATCGTCCAGCATTTCCGGAGCGCTCGCAGCGAGGCCGTCCAGATAGGCGCCGCCATCTGTTGGCGCTCCATCGGCTGCCTCGTTGCGGGTGTCTGAAGACCGGCGCCGCCGACGACCTCCGCGACGGCCTCGGCGGCGGCGCTTGCGAGGGGCGCCATCCTCTGAATCGTCGTCACTGTCTGACGCGGCCTCGGCGGTGTCATCGCCGTCATCCTCGGCGTCCTCGCCGTCGAGCCGGGATTCATCGTCTTGCGACTCAGCTGCCTCTTGTTTGCGGCCACGACCGCCTCGGCGCCGACGGCGCTTGCGGCGGGTGCTTGTGGATTCGTCATCTTGATCAGCAGAGGCTTCGGACGTGTCGTCTTCGCTCTCGTCATCTTCATCCTCGTCATCACTGACGATTTGCTTGCTCGGCTTGGCGAGCGAGCGTGGTGGCTTGCGCTTCTTCGGCTTTCCATTCGGGTCGCGCTCTGCATCGATCACGAAATCGCCTGGCAGCATGTCTTCTGACGAGTGAATCGAGACAGCAAAGCCGGCCACCTGTTCGACTTCGACCAGCGCTTCGCGCTTGTTGTTTAGCAGGTAGAGCGCGACATCGGTCGGAGCCTTCACGGAAATGGCTTTCAGGCCGCCCATGGAGGCGCGGGCCTCGATGGCCCGGATCAGCTGAAGTGCCGCCGACGGGATAGAGCGGCGACGGCCAGTGCCGTTACACGCTTCGCACGGATCGGAGGTTGCCTGCAGCACGCCCTGACGGCGACGCTGGCGTGAGATTTCCATCAGGCCGAATTGAGAGATGCGACCATGCTGGACGCGGGCCCGGTCCACCTTGAGGTGGTCCTTCAGCTTTTTCTCGACGGCGCGATTGTTCTTGTTCTCGTCCATGTCGATGAAATCGATCACGATGAGACCAGCCAGGTCGCGCAGGCGCATCTGGCGGCAGGCTTCCTCAGCTGCCTCGAGGTTCGTCCGCACAGCCGTCTGCTCAATGTTGCGCTCACGTGTCGACTTGCCGGAGTTCACATCGATCGCAACCAGGGCTTCGGTCTGGTTGATGACGAGATAGCCGCCGGATTTCAGTTGGACGGTCGGGGAGTAGATGGAATCGAGCTGCTGCTCGACCGCTTCGGCCACGAAAAGCGGGTCTTCCTCTTTCCATTGCTGAACCTTCTTGGACTGGCTCGGCATGATGAGCTTGGCGAGATCCTTCGCTTCGCGATAGGCCTCTTCACCATGAACAAGGACCTCCTCGATATCCTTGTCGAACATGTCGCGCATTGCCCGGTGGACGAGACCGCCCTCGGCATTGATCAGCATCGGAGCTTCGGATGTCAGTGTCTTCTCGACAATGTTTTCCCAAAGCTTGGAAAGATATTCATAGTCACGCTTGATCTCGGCCTTGGTGCGCTTGGCGCCTGCGGTCCGCACGATCAGGCCCATGCCGTCCGGCACATCCAGCTCGGAGACGATGGATTTCAGGCGCTTGCGGTCTGCGCCATTGACGATCTTGCGGGAAATGCCGCCTCCGCGCGGCGTGTTCGGCATCAGGACCGAGTAGCGACCGGCGAGGGAGAGATAGGTGGTCAGGGCTGCGCCCTTGTTGCCACGTTCTTCCTTGACGACCTGGACAAGCATCACCTGACGGCGACGAATGACTTCCTGGATCTTGTAGCGCTTGGAGATCGAAGCCCGGCTGGACTTCTTCCGGCGGGGTGCGGCGGCAGCCTTGGCTTCACCGCTTTCATTATCGGTGGAGTCTTCCGACTCGTCAGAGTCATCGTCGCTTGCATCGTTGTCGACGTCGTCTTCATCGTCGATGTCGACTGCATCGCCATCTTCATCATCGTCGTCTTCGATCTGGGCAGCGGCCTCTTCGGCTGCTTCCTTCAGCAGGGCTTCGCGGTCTTCCGCGGGCAGCTGGTAATAGTCGGGGTGGATTTCGCTGAAGGCCAGGAAACCGTGGCGATTGCCGCCATACTCAACGAATGCCGCCTGAAGCGACGGCTCTACACGCGTTACTTTTGCGAGGTAGATGTTTCCGCGGAGTTGTTCGTTGCCAGTTGTTTCAAAGTCAAAGTCGTCGACCTGACCATTGTTGACGATCGCAACACGGGTCTCTTCCGTGTGCGAGGCGTCGATTAGCATGAGTTTGCTCATGTAAAGGAACCTTATGAGCCGGCGCAGCAGCTTTGGATGCGTCAACGCACCTCAAGCCAGCCGCAGGGCCGGTCTGTAAATTTAGGGGGAGGATACGGTCACGCCGACCCGACTGCCCCATGGGCAGTACAGGAAAATCGGTTTTGACTACTGCACCCGCGTACATCTTCTCTGCTTTCCGGAGCGCGGCGCCCGCTTGCCTTTTCGGTGAAGCCGGGATCGCTGTCGCGACGTTGGGAAACTTGCTTGGTAGGCCTGATTGGCGGCTACCGGATGATACTGCCCAATTTTGACCGTCAAGAAAAGACCAAAAAGGGCGCTGAGGCTGTGTAATACGTAACCTGTGGTCAATGCTGGGTTAATAATCGGTCTGGTAGGGAAAACCTTCGAATCTGGAATACATGCGATCCTGATGACTATTTTACGCTTTGTTTGCCTTGTGATTGCCTGTCTGGGTGCGGGTTTTGCCGCATCCGCCGATGTCAGCCGGGTGCAGGTTGTTGGCAATGGAGAGCCGACTCGAATCACCGTGTGGGCAGATTCCGAGCAGGAAGGTCGCGCCTTCCTTGCCGAATCGGGAAACGCTCGCAGCCTCGTGCTGCCAGTTGATGGGCCAGTGACCCCTGCTGTGGGTGATGGGGGTGGTGGTGTTGCCACCTGGGCGCTCTCCGAGGGAACGCTCAGCTTCGCGCTTGAGCGCCCGTTGATGGTCGCGCGGACCTTGTCCCTGCCACCTGCGGGCAACGAGCCATCCTACCGGGTAATCGTTGACCTTCAGACCGTGTCGGCCGCGCGCTTCAGCAGCGTGGCGAAGAAAGATATGCGCAAGCTTGCCTCCTATCAGGCCAAAAAGCGCAAGGAAGAACTCGCAATTGAACTCGCATCAATGAGACCTGATGCTCCGTTGCCAGCGTCCCAGCGCGTCGCAAACCAATCCTACACGGTTGTTATCGATGCGGGGCATGGTGGTAAGGACCCGGGTGCCATGGCGATTACAGGCGGTGTGGAAAAGGACATCACCTTGCGGGCGGCACTCGCACTCAAGAATATCCTTCAGGCGGACCCCCGCTATACGGTGCGGCTGACGCGCGACACGGATGTCTATGTCGACCATGAGGTGCGCGTCAGCATGGCGCGCGATTGGGGCGCTGACCTGTTCATTTCCTTACATGCGGACGCTGCGGCCAGTCGCGACGTTGCCGGCGCATCCGTCTATACGATCAGCGCGAGTGGTGAGCGCCGGATCGACAAGGAAGCCAATCGCAACAATTGGCGCATTCCGCTCGAGGACGGCGCCCCGCAACGTGTCAGTGGCATCCTCGAAGATCTCGTAAAGCGTGAAACCAAGACGCACTCGTCTGAATTTGCGGAAATGCTTCTGCCGGAACTGGAGAAGTCCGGCCCTGTGCTGCGCAATACACACCGCGAGGCAGGCTTCTATGTTTTGCTGGCGCCGGATGTTCCGGCGGTGCTTCTGGAAATGGGCTTCGTGACGAACCGGGCCGACGCAAAGCGCCTGCAGTCCGACCGCGACCTGCGCAATGCCATGTCGGCGGTCAAGCGCGGCATCGACCGCTTTTTTGACAAGCAGGACATTCTGTTGGCGGGACAGGGCTAGAGCGGGGGAAATCCCTTGCAGCGGCGCACCGTTACTGAGAAGTTGGCTCCTATGATATTGTTGCGTTTTCTTGTGGCGTCGTCGCTTCTGGCGCTGTCAGCGTCGTGTTCAAGTGGTGGATTGAGCCATTTGGATTCTTCGCTCGTCCACAATGGTCGTCCGACTGAGGCCGAGGCGTACAGCGATTTTCTGATCGCGCGCTTTGCGGCGATGACCAATGATCCCCAAAAGGCGGCCGAGCATTACGCTCTGGCGATTGATTCTGCACCGGAGAAATCTGGTATTGCTGATCGCGCCTTGTTTGCGTCGCTTCTGTCTGGCGATTATCGCGAAGGCGTGCGGGTGGCGAAGCGGGCAAACACCCTCGGCAGCGAGGCCGCTCTCGTTAGATTGACCCTGGCTGTGGAAGCTCTTCGGGTCGGTCGGGAAGATGACGCGAAGCAAATGCTGGAGCAGTCTCGTTTCGGGCCGTTCAACCGCATGATTGCGCGCGGACTGTCGGCTTGGCGCGTAGTTGATACACAAGGGACGGATGCTGCCGTCCGGTATCTCGAAGATGGCCTGTCTGGCGATCCACGGCTGGACAGCGCAACGCTCTACATGATGGGGCTGATCGAGATGTCGGCCGGTAATGATGATGCCGCGCTGTCGGTTTTTGACACGCTGTGGGATTCGAGCGCCCGCCTTGCCGTTGGTGTGGAAGCACACGCCCAGTTGTTGGCCTCCCGTGGCCAACGTGACAGGGCGTTGGAAATTCTGAATACGTTTGACGAACAAGTTGGCCATAACGCCTCTATTGCGCGCCTGAGCCAGGCGATTGCATCGGGCGACAAGATCAAGGTTCGGAGGCTGACCCCGGATGAGGGGGCCGCGCTGGCCATCTATGTTCCGGCGGCCGCTTTGATGAGCCAGACAAGCGATGATGTCTCAGCCGTATACTTCGTGCTGGCGCTGGCACTTGATCCGGAGCTTCACGTTGCGCGATCCCTCTGGGCACAATCTCTCTCGAATGCGGAACGCTGGGACGAAGCCATTGGCGTGCTGGCGCGTGTGCCTGAAACGTCAGCTTTCTATGCTACTTCGCGGGGGCAGATCGCCTGGGCCCTGCAGCGCAGTGGACGCAGTCAGTCTGCCCTCGCCGTTGCCGCCGAGGCCCTGGACCATTCTCCGGACAGGGGCTTGCAGATCCAGATTGCAGACCTCTATCGCGCTGTTGGGAGACAGGAACAGGCAGAGGCCTTGCTGACAGAGATCATCCGCGATGATGCAAGCCACAAGCGTGAGGACTGGCGATTGTTCTATGCGCGCGGTGTATCACGTGGAGAGCTCGGCGACTGGCCCGAAGGTGAGCGCGACTTGCTGAAGGCTTTGGCTCTGCAGCCGGACGACGCATCACTGCTGAATTATGTCGGCTATTCCTATGTTGATCGGGGTGAGCACCTCGACTTCGCCATGGATATGATCCGACGGGCTGCGGAGATGGAGCCAAATGAAGGCTATATCATCGACAGCCTTGGCTGGGCGCACTACCGGCTGGGGGATTACGAGACTGCTACGCAGCATCTGGAACGCGCAGTCGAGCTTGAGCCTGGCGATCCTGTTCTGAACGATCATTTGGGTGACGCCTATTGGCAGACCGGCCGCAAGCTTGAGGCGCGATTCCAGTGGCGGCGTTCGTTGACGCTCGATCCTGCGGATGGCGAGCGCGACCGAATTGAGGCCAAGCTGGTCGCCGGTCCGAACGTGCCATTGGTCAAACAGGCTGAATCTGGTGCAGGCGCGCAACTTCCCAAGCCTGTTCGTCCCTAGTCGCTGTGGCAGTCTGACATGCCGACATCTCTCGCGCCCGCCAAGGTAAACCTGTTCCTGCATGTCGGAACCGTACAAAAAAACGGCCGTCATCCGCTCGATTCGCTCGTCATGTTCGCAGGGCCGGAAGCGGCCGACCGGGTATCTGCTGAGTCCGCAGATACTCTGACCCTCAGTGTCACGGGGCCACGATCCAGCGGCCTGGAAGTCGGTGGTGACAATCTCGTCCTGCGCGCAGCGCAAGCTCTGTGCGTGGCCGAGGGCAGATCGCACGGTGCTGCGCTGACGCTTGACAAGCATCTTCCCGTGGCAGCGGGAATTGGCGGCGGTTCGGCGGATGCCGGCGCGACGTTGCGCGTTCTTCAGAAATTGTGGTCATTGGAGCGCGATCTTGTCCGACAGGTCGCGGTGCCGCTGGGCGGCGATGTGCCTGTTGCGCTGGAAGGGCGGACGGCGTTGATGCAGGGCGAAGGCGAACAAGTTCGCCCGCAAAAGAACCTCCCTCGATTGCCAGCTGTTCTGGTGAATCCAGCGGTCGACTGCCCGACCGGGCCGGTTTTCCGGGCCTTTGACGCAGAAGGGGGCAAAAGTGCTTTCAGCGCCCTCGAAGCCGTGCCTGAAATGCGTTCGCCGGAAGAGTTGATCGCATGGCTGGCGCACCAACGTAACGATCTTCAATCCCCAGCGGTGCGCCTTGTACCAGCTATCGGGGAGGTGCTTGACGTCCTCAATGTGGTGCCGGGAAGTCGTCTCGTAAGAATGAGTGGATCGGGCGGAACCTGTTTCGCGCTGTTTGCAACCGATGAAGACGCGCAGTCTGCGGCAAGGGATCTTGAGTGCGCCCATCCCAAGTGGTGGATTCGTGCAACAAGCTTGGGGGACGCGCGATGACGATTTTCTACCTCGTTGCCGGAGCGGCGTTGATTTCTTTCGTCCTGTGCACCCTGGCGCGTCATTTGCCGCTGCTCGATGCTCCGGATGGTGGCCGTAAACAGCAGGCAGCGCCTGTGCCTCGCACGGGCGGGATCGGTATCTTCGGCGCGATCCTGATTACGCTGGGTGCGTTCGCGGTCATGGCAGAACCCTCGTCATTGGCTCAGATGCCCGCGGGCAGGATTTTGTTTGCAGTTGCGCTAGCCGTCACGCCTTGGGCAATCGGCTTCCTCGATGACTGGCTCGGCCTGTCAGCCTTGTTGAAGCTCGCGCTGCTGTGCGGTTGGGCTGTCATTGCGGCCATACCATTCTTCATGTCGGGCGGGACAGGTGGATGGCTCCTTGGTATTGCGGTCATTGTCTGGCTGATCGTGATTACGAATGCGGTCAATTTCATGGACGGCGCCAACGGCCTCGCGCTGGGATCGATTGCGATCATGCATGTGGCTTTGTTCCCGCTCTTTGCCGTGCTGATGCTGTGCTTTGGTAGCTGTGTACCCGACCCGATCGGGGAATTTGCCATGATCGCCCAGTTCGCCATGTTCGGAGCTGTGCTAGGCTTTCTTGTGTGGAACTTGCGAGGCGGCCTCTATGCCGGAGACTGCGGATCTCTAGGCGCCGGCGGACTGTTTGGCTTGATGGCCGTCTACCACCTTGGCGACGGCATGGACGGCGTTCGCGCCGCGCTTCTGGCGCTCACGCTTGCCCTGCCGTTTCTGATTGACGTCTTGCTGACGCTAGCGTGGCGCACATTCAAGGGGCGCAATCTTCTTCAGGCGCACACCGATCACGCCTATCAGCGGCTGATTGCCCGCGGTTGGGGCCACCTCAGTGTCGCGACCTTCTGGTGGAGTATGACACTGATTTGCGCGGTGATGGGTGTGGTCACCATGTTTGGCGCAGCAGAGTCCACTGACCAGGCCGATGATTTCCCGGTTCTACAATTGACGGCACTGGTTGCCCTTGCCGCTATCGGATCAGTCTTTTGGTGGCTCGAACGCTCGCGGACTCAGTAGGCCCGGCTAACGCAGAAATCGGCCAGATCTTCGAGTGCGCTGCGATAGGGGGACTCTTCGAGCGTTCTCAGCGCGCCCTTGGCCAGCGCAGCATAGGCCTCGGCCTCCTGAACGGTGGCGTCTGCAGCCCCAGTGGCCCGGATCAGATGAACAGCGTGAGCCAGATCGGCGTCCTGTTGCGTTTCGGAATTCATGGCTCGGTCCCAGAACAGACGGTCTTCATCTGAGCCGCGTCGCTTCGCGACGATGACGGGCAGTGTAATTTTGCATTCGCGGAAGTCATCGCCAACTGATTTGCCAATTACCGACGTGGTGCCACCATAGTCCAGCACGTCATCGATGATCTGGAAGGCGAGACCCAGATTCTTGCCGTATGTGGCAAGCGCATGAGCGTGATCATCACTACCGACCGACATGGCGCCGGTCTCGGCAGCGGCCTCGAACAGCGCGCCAGTCTTCGCTTCAATAATTGCCAGATAGTCTTCGGTTGGCAGATCCCGGGCCTGCATCGCGGCCAACTGGCGAACTTCGCCTTCGGCAATCACCGTGGATGCTGTGGCGAGCCGGTTCAGGATTTCGAGACTGTTGGTTTCAACCAGCAGGTTGAATGCGCGCGCAAACAGGAAGTCCCCCACCAGGATGGAGGCCTTGTTGCCCCAAATTGCCTTGGCAGCAGGTTTCCCGCGTCGCAGATCGCTTTCGTCCACCACGTCATCGTGCAGCAGCGTGGCGGTGTGGATGAACTCCACGGCCGCTGCAAGAGCATGTGTTGCCTTGTTCGGCGTGCCCACGGCATGTGCAGAAATGAGGGTTATCAAGGGTCGCAGGCGCTTGCCGCCCGCCGACACAATGTAACCGGACAGATCCGGAATGACCGATATCGGGCTTGCTGCGCGGGTCGCCAGCAAGGTCTCGACCTCACCGAGGTCCTTGGCCACGAGCGTTTGCATCCGATCCACAATGGAACCGACTGCCTCTTTGCCTCTTGGTTTTGGCGCAAGGGTCACGTTTTCACTGGCTCCCATCATTTCTCTGACGAAATGGGAAATAGTCGTAGGATGGGTTCGCATCAAGCGCGACGTGGCACCCCGACGCATCTCACAGCGAAGTGTTGTGGCGAATCCTCGCCGTGTGTGCGAAACATTCAGGCAATTGGGCCGTTGAGAATATTCCAACAAGGAAGGGTTCCCACATGAAGCCATATGCAATTCTGCTCGCCGCTGGCCTGCTCGCTGCATGTACGTCGAACGCGGCCTACGGGCCCGCATCCAAGTCCGGAGCGATGGGCTATTCCAGCCAACAGATCGAAACGGGCCGATACCAGGTCTCCTATACCGACTCCAGTCCGTCGAAGGCGCGTGACCGGGCCTTGCTGCGTGCAGCTGAACTGACGCTTCTGGAGGGCTCTGACTGGTTTGAGATAACCAGCAGCTTTGCCGAACGCAGTGAAGACAGCCGTAGCGGTGGTTCCAGCGTCTCCATTGGCGGTTCATCGGGCTCTCGCGGCCACAGCAGCGTCGGGGTCGGCGTAGGGATCGGCATTCCGCTAGGGGGTGGCAATAGCGGGTCGGTTACCGAAGTCCTCGAAATCGTCACCGGCAAAGGCGACAAACCTGATCGGCCGAGTGTCTATGATGCCCGCTCAGTGGATATCAATCTGCGCGGTTCGGCGACCGAATGAAGGAAGTCTTTCGCACCAATGATGTCGTCAAGCTGAGCTATGTTGAGCACCTGCTGCAGGAGGCGGGCATCGAATATTTCATCGCTGATCAGCATATCTCCGCTGTCGAGGGCAATATCGGCGCGTTTCCGAGGCGCGTCATGGTGCCGGAGGAATTGTTGCCTGCTGCCGACGCAGCCTTGGCCGAAGTCGAACGCGGCTAGTGGGGCAGATCACAGAAGATACCCTTTACCAGGGGCGGGTCACCCTGTTCCAACCTGAAAAGGGCTTCAGAGCCAGCACAGACTCGCTGATGCTGGCCGCGGCCCTTCCCGAAAAGTCCGGCGGCGCGGCCCTTGAAATAGGCTGTGGATGCGGTGGGGCGCTGATGACGGCCGCATTTCGATTGTCGCAGATGCAGGTGACAGGCGTGGATATTGATGCGGTCATGACTGACCTCGCACGGCAATCTGTCTCGTCAAACAATTTCAAAGACCGAGTGAGTGTCGAGACTGGCAATGCCGCCGAATGGGTACGCGACAAGGAAAATCGGTTCGATCTGGTTTTTGCAAACCCGCCATATTTCGAGCCAGGAAGGATCTCCGCGCCGGGAGCGGAGAAAGCTGGAGCATATCTCGAATCCCTCAGCCTCGATGGTTGGATCAAGGCGATGGCGTTTGCGGCCAAGCCGCGTGCGCCCATTGTGATAATTCATCGCGCTGCCGAACTCGCCCGAATTCTCGCTGTGCTGGATCGCCTGACGGGAGAGATTACCGTTCTGCCCATCGCGCCGAAACATGGCGAAGATGCGCGCCGGGTTTTGGTGCGGGGACGCAAGGGATTGAGACGGGGAGAGGTACGTTTGCTCGCGCCCCTCGTCACTCACACCGCCGACGGTGAGGCCAGCGAAGCGCTGGATGCGATCCGTCATGGCAGGGCGATCGACTGGTAATCCAGATTTTCTGGGAATTGCCACATTTGCAGGCTAGGGTCTGAATTGAGGTAAGGGCATAGAAAAAGGAGTTGGCCATGTTCGGCCTGTTGTTCTTCGGCTTTCTGTTCATTGGTCTGGTCCTGGCCTTGCTGGGGCATGGCGGGTTTTACCGCATGGTCACCGGGCGCGGGGCAGGGTCAAATGATCATGATGAATCTCGTGGGTCATTCTGATCGCATTCCCGTGCTTGCTTCGCCCTGCGCACGGCTGTAACCCGACACCCAATCGATATTCGGATCTGCCCCATGACCGCACCCAAAGCGCACGCCAAACCGAAATCCTTTCAGGACCTCATCCTGACACTTCAGGCCTATTGGGCCGATAAGGGCTGCGCGATCCTGCAGCCCTATGACATGGAAGTCGGCGCCGGCACCTTGCACCCGGCGACTGTGCTGCGGGCATTGGGGCCAAAGAACTGGCGTGCTGCCTATGTCCAGCCCTCGCGGCGGCCGAAGGATGCGCGTTATGGGGAAAATCCCAACCGGCTCGGCCATTATTACCAGTTCCAGGTCATCCTGAAGCCTAATCCCGACGATTTGCAGGACCTCTATCTGGAAAGTCTCTACGCCATTGGCATCGACCCGACTGTTCACGATATTCGCTTCGTCGAAGACGACTGGGAGAACCCGACTGTCGGCGCCTGGGGCCTTGGCTGGGAAGTCTGGTGCGACGGGATGGAAGTCAGCCAGTACACCTACTTCCAGCAGGTTGGCGGACTGGATGTGTTCCCGGTCTCTGGCGAATTGACCTACGGGCTCGAACGCCTCGCCATGTATGTGTTCGGCGTCGACAATGTCTATGATCTGCCCTTTAACGATCCGGACAGCGCAGTGCCGCTCTCCTATGGCGACGTGTTCCTCGAAAACGAGAAACAACAATCAGCGTTCAATTTCGAGCATTCCGATGTCGAGATGTTGAAGCGCTGGTTTGCCGATTGCGAGAACCAGTCGAATGCCCTGCGCGATGCAGGCAAGCCGTTGCCAGCTTATGATTACGCCCTCAAAGCCTCGCACACGTTCAACCTGATCGACGCACGCGGCGCCATCAGCCCGACCGAGCGTCAGGCCTATATCGCCCGCGTCCGAGACCTCGCCCGCGGCGCCGCTGCGCAATGGGCCAAGCAGGAAGACGTTTCCGCCTAGATTTAACCTCTGACTGATTTGGTCATTCGGCTTCATGGGGATAGTCTCTTCCGGTGTGGGAGGACGCGTCATGTTACGTTGGATACTTGTTTGCCTTGTCGGTCTGTGTCTCGTGCTTGGCGCGGACGCGAAGACCAAACGTGCCCTGATCGTCGGTGTCGGCGACTATGAGCAATTGCCAGACCTGCAAAAGACGACCGGAGACGCCACGGGCTATTCCGAAGCGTTTGGGGGCGAGCTGGGCTTTGAAGTCACGCGCCTGATAGACCCTGGCACGATCGACTTTCTCGAGGCACTGGACGCTTTTCTTCAATCCATTGAGCCCGGCGACGAGGTCGCTTTCATCTTTTCCGGACACGGCTGGTCGGATGGCGCCGACAATTTTCTGGCCATGACCGATGCGCCGCTGGAATCTTCTGAATTCGCGCTGCGCCGCCAGACTGTGTCGCTATCGACTGACGTGCTGGCAGAGATCAAGGCGCGCAAGCCGGGCCTGTTGTTTGCCATCGTGGATGCTTGCCGGGACAATCCCTTCGATACAGGAACCCGCAGCGTGACGCGCGGACTGTCGCGGCTGGAGATCGTGCCGGGCACACTCGTGGTCTATGCGGCAGGCACCCGCCAGAAGGCGCTCGACCGGCTGGGGCCGGAGGATGAGTCCCCGTATTCGGTCTTCACGCGCAGCCTGTTGCCGCGCCTCAGCGATCCGGCCAATCCCTTGTTGCGCAGCGTGGACGAAACTCGCAGCGAGGTCGCGATGCTCGCCTCCTCCATAAATCATGAGCAGCGCCCCGCAATCTATTCCGACGTTTCGCTCGACTATTGTTTTTCCGGGGAGTGCCGCCTGAAGACGGTGCTGGACCAGGAGACGATGGATTGGGTCGAAATCTCCAGCGTGGGCTATACGACCGTCGATCCTTGCACCAAATACGCCCGCCATCTGGAGCAATATCCCGACGGGAAGTTCGCCGAGGTGGCGCGCCGGAACCTCGCTAATCCGCCCTGTGCCCGAACGCGGTTGCAGCTGAAATCTGTATCCTGGTTCGGAGACTTGGACGGCCACACGGACGAAGTCTATGGCGTAGACTACAGCCTGAGCGGACGCTACGTGGCAAGTGCATCAGCCGATCACACGGCGCGTCTCTGGATCGTCGGCATGACTCCAAGCCTTTATGGCCAGTCGACCGAACTGAAAGGCCATACCGCGCCGGTCCTGACTGTGCGGTTCAGCCCAAATGAAGAGCGCCTCATCACGGCGTCCGAAGACGGCACGGCGCGCATCTGGAGCGCGCTGGGCGAGGAGGCGCGGCTGGTGCTTGATGGACATCTGGGCGTTGTTTCCTATGCTGAATACAGCCCCTTCGGGGACCGGGTGGTTACGGCCTCATATGACGAAACCGCACGTATCTGGGACGCCCGAACGGGCGAGGAGGTGTCGCGCCTGACAGGGCACTCCGGCGCAGTCCGTTCCGCGCGGTTCAATTTTGATGCAAGCCGGATCGTCACAGCGTCGAATGATGGTACGGTCCGCGTCTGGGATGCGGAGACGGGCGAGCAGCTCCGCATGGTCGAATCCGGTGAGGTTCCGGCTACTTACGCCACCTTCAGCCAGGATGGAGACCGCATTCTTGTCGCCTCAGCGGACAAGGCGGCCCGTATTTGGAGCGCGGACGGTGAAGTTCTCGAACTGACCGGCCATGATGCTCCACTGTGGAATGCCGCTTTCAGTGCAGACGGGGAATTCGTGGCGACCAGTGCGATGGATTTGTCCGGCAAGATCTGGGATGCCGAGACCGGAGCCCTGCTTGCCGGGGTGCAGGATCTGAGTATGTTCGGCGCCAACTGGATTGAGTTTGCGCCGGATGGCAAGAAGCTGGTCGTGTCCATGAAGGGCGGCGCATTGCAACTCTGGCAGCTCACTTTTGGGGCTGACTAAGCGCCCCATCTGCACGTCCGGTGCTTGACCCTGCCGCCCGCGCTAGTATGCCGTGCAGGCTTGTAACTACTGGCTGGACCCCTTCATGGCAGACCTGATTCTCGAACTCTTTTCAGAGGAAATCCCCGCGCGCATGCAGGCGAAGGCTGAGAGTGATCTCGGTACTGCACTGGAAAAGGCGCTGGGCGAGGCGGGGCTGAACTGGTCGAAGCTGGAAACGGCCTCTGGCCCGCGACGCCTGACGGTGTTCATGGATGGCCTGACAGAGCGCTCTGCGGATGTGAAGGAAGAGCGCAAAGGCCCGAAGGTCGGCGCGCCGGACAAGGCGGTCGAGGGCTTCCTGCGTGGCGCGGGGCTGAGTGACATCAGTCAGGCCGAAGTGCGCTCCGATCCGAAGAAGGGCGACTTCTACGTTGCCGTGATCGAAACGCCGGGCCGCGATGCGACCGATATCATTGCCGAAGCTGTGCCTGCCATCATTCGCGGTTTCCATTGGCCCAAGAGCATGCGCTGGGGCACGGGTGACCTGCGCTGGGTGCGCCCGTTGCAGCGGATTGTCTGTGTGCTGGACGGAAAAGTGGTGCCATTTGAAGTGGATGGCATTTCCAGTGGCGACGAGACCGAAGGCCACCGCGTGCATGGCCGTGGGCCGTTCAAGGTAACTTTTCGCAAGGATTATGAGAGCCAGCTCAGTGGCGCTGGCCATGTGAAGCTGACGCGCGATGCGCGGCGGGAGGTGATCCTCGCCGGCATCGAGAAGGTTTGCGCCGAGGCTGGCCTCGAATGGATTGAAGACAAGGGCCTGCTCGAAGAGGTCGTTGGCCTCGCCGAATGGCCGGTCGTCGTGCTCGGCGACATGGACCCGGCCTTCCTGGCGCTGCCGCCGGAAGTGATCCAGCTATCCATGCGGACACACCAGAAATATTTCGCCGTTAATGACAGGAAGACCGGGAAGCTGGCGCCGAACTTCATCGTGGTAGCGAACATCGAGGCCGCTGATGGCGGCAAGAAGCTCGCCGAGGGCAATTCCCGCGTCCTGTCGGCGCGGCTCGATGATGGCCGGTTCTTCTGGGAGAAGGACAAGGCGACGCCCCTGGAAGACATGGCCGAGAAGCTCTCGACCATCGCCTTCAAGGCCGAGCTTGGTAGCCTTGGTGACAAGGTGGAGCGCGTCGCCGCGCTCGCCCACGAACTCGCCCCCAAAGTTGGCGCCGATCCGGGCCTTGCCGAACGCGCCGCGCGTCTCGCTAAGGCCGACCTCGTGTCGGAAATGGTTGGCGAGTTCCCGGAATTGCAGGGCGTGATGGGGCGGTATTATGCGCTGGAGGCTGGCGAACCGGCTGCCGTCGCCGATGCCATCCGAGATCATTACAAGCCGCAAGGCCCGAGCGACTCCGTGCCCACCGACCCGGTGAGCATCGCCGTCGCGCTCGCCGACAAGCTGGATACGCTGGTTGGATTTTGGGCGATTGATGAGAAGCCTACGGGATCAAAGGACCCATTCGCGCTACGCCGCGCAGCTCTAGGTGTCGTTCGGATCACTCTGGCCAATGATTTACGTCTTGGGTTCCAAGGAATCCTTGGTATGTCAGATTTTGAATTCCAAAATCAGAAAGGTCTGCAGATTTCGGATGGACCGTTTGTCGGCCTAACCAAGCTTTCTTTGGATTCGCTCGATCTGCTTTCGTTCTTTGCGGACCGTTTGAAGCAGCATTTGCGGGATGAAGGCCAACGCCACGACCTGATCGACGCCGTCTTCGCGCTCGGCGAAGATGACCTCGTGCTCATCACGCGCCGCGTCGAAGCTCTGGGCGCGTTCCTTGATACCGAAGACGGCGCAAACCTGCTCGCGGGCTACAAGCGCGCCGCGAACATCCTCAAGGCCGAGGAGAAAAAGGGCGATCTGCCTGCTGATCTCTCCGTCAATGACGCCCTCATCGCCAAGGGGCCAGCCGAGGAAAAAGCCCTCGCGAAAGCCCTGTCCGATGTCGAGGCCGCCATTGAAAATCCGCTGAAGTCCGAGGATTTCACCGCAGCTATGGCCGAACTTGCCAAATTGCGTGGTCCGGTGGACGCTTTCTTCGAAGCGGTCATGGTCAATGACGAGGATTCCGCTGTGCGCGCAAATCGTCTGGCGCTGCTCACAAAAATCCGTGGAACACTTCACCGCGTAGCGGATTTCTCCCGCATCGATGGCTGATGCAGGTCAGGGCGCTCGCGTGCCCTTGTGTCAGACTGAAACGGCCTGCCTGCACGGGAACGCGCCAATGTGTCACGAACAACGTTGTCACCCCCCGCGTGCCCTTTCGGACACTGGCCAATGGCGCTGCAATGCAGCATAGGAATTGCAATTCGCCCCCCGTTAACTTGGGGGACACGACATATGTATCGGAAGGCAGAATTCATGGGTGAAGCAGCACTGAAGCCAGCAGACGAAACCTGGGTGTATGCTTTTGGAGGCGGGAGCGCAGACGGCGACGCCTCAATGAAGAATTTGCTCGGAGGCAAGGGCGCGAATCTCGCCGAAATGGCGAAGTTGGGTTTGCCCGTGCCACCGGGATTCACGCTGACGACTGCAGTCTGTACTGCTTATTACGAATTGGAGCGCCAGTATCCGGCAGCTCTGGAAGCGCAGGTTGATGCCGCGCTCGCAGCCGTCGAGCAGGAAACCGGCAAGGGCTTCGGCGACCCTGAAAATCCACTGCTCGTATCCGTACGCTCAGGCGCGCGCGCTTCGATGCCGGGCATGATGGACACGGTCCTGAACCTCGGCCTGAACGAATCAGCTGCCGCAGGACTGGCCAAAAAGGCCGGCGAACGCTTCGCCTATGATTCCTATCGCCGCTTCATCCAGATGTATTCCAATGTCGTGTTGAACATCAGCCATGACGAGTTTGAGCACATTCTGGACGATTACAAAGACCGTCAGGGCTATGATCTCGATACCGAGATGACGGCCGATGACTGGAAGCAGATCATCTCGCTCTACAAGGACGCGGTTCAGTACAATCTTGGTCGCCCTTTCCCGGATGATCCGAAGGAACAGCTCTGGGGCGCCATCACGGCGGTGTTCGGTTCGTGGATGAATGACCGCGCGATCACCTATCGCAAGCTGAATGATATTCCTGAAGAATGGGGCACGGCGGTCAATGTGCAGGCCATGGTGTTCGGTAATCTCGGCGAGACGTCTGCCACAGGCGTTGCGTTCACACGCGACCCGTCGAATGGTGACCCGGTCTTCTATGGCGAATATCTGATCAATGCTCAGGGCGAAGACGTGGTGGCGGGCATCCGTACGCCCGCGCCGATCTCCCGTGAGCGCGCAGATACGCTGGGCTCGACCGATGCGCCGCTCGAAGAGTCGATGCCGGAAGTCTATACCCAGCTGCGCGACGTCGCGAACACGCTGGAGCAACACTACAAGGATATGCAGGATCTCGAGTTCACGGTCGAAGATGGCCGCCTCTACATGCTGCAGACCCGTAACGGCAAACGTACCGCTGCCGCAGCGCTCAAGATCGCTGTCGACATGGCACGCGAAGGCCTGGTGACGGAAGAGGAGGCCATCCTGCGCCTTGAACCGTCTCAGCTGGACCAGTTGCTTCACCCAACCATTTCTGAAGATGCCAAGCGCGACGTAATCGTGATAGGCCTTCCCGCCAGTCCCGGCGCGGCCGTTGGGAAGGTCGTGTTTGAGTCAGAAGATGCCTGGGCCATGGCTGAAAAGGGCGAGGACGTGATCCTCGTGCGCATCGAGACCAGCCCGGAAGACATCAAGGGCATGCATGCTTCCCGCGCCATTGTTACGGCACGCGGCGGCATGACCAGCCACGCCGCCGTTGTGGCCCGTGGCATGGGCCGGCCGTGTGTCTGCGGCGCCGGTGGCCTGCAGATCGATACCAAGGCGGGCGTGTTCCGCGTGATGGGCCGTGAAATCAAGAAAGGCGACGTGATCACTGTGGACGGGGCGACCGGTCAGGTGATGATGGGCGCCGTCGAAATGCGCCAACCTGATCTGTCGGGTGATTTCGGTTTGCTGATGAGCTGGGCTGACAAGGTGCGCACGCTGAAAGTGCGCGCCAATGCTGAAACGCCTCTGGATACGCGTACGGCGGTTGAATTTGGCGCCGAAGGCGTTGGCCTCTGCCGCACTGAGCACATGTTCTTTGAAGAAGAGCGTATCCCCGAAGTGCGGGCGATGATCCTTGCGGATGGCGAGAGTGGCCGTCGCGCTGCGCTCGACAAACTCTTGCCGATGCAGCGGAGCGATTTCGAGGAAATCTTCCGCATTCTGGAAGATCGGCCAGCCACGATCCGACTGCTCGACCCACCGCTCCACGAATTCCTGCCGCACACAGATGCGGACATGGACGAAGTTGCCAAGGCTTCTGGCGTCAGCGCGGATGAGTTGCGCCGCCGGGCTGCAGAACTGCATGAGAGCAATCCCATGCTGGGCCATCGCGGCTGCCGTCTCGGCATCACCTATCCCGAAATCTATGAGATGCAGGCGCGCGCTATTTTCGAAGCCGCCGTTAATGTTTCAAAGGAGACGGGTCGCAAGCCAATTCCGGAAGTGATGATCCCACTGGTCGCCACGCACAAGGAGCTCGCAATCCTGAAAGCGGTTGTGGACGAGGTTGCCCAATCGGTGTTTTCCGAGACGGGTGTCACGCTGGACTATATGGTCGGCACGATGATCGAGCTGCCACGCGCGGCGCTTCAGGCTGCTGAGATTGCACAATCCGCCGCGTTCTTCTCGTTCGGCACGAATGACTTGACCCAGACGACACTCGGCATTTCGCGCGATGATGCAGGCCGGTTCCTCAAGATTTATGAGGACAAAGGCATATACGAAAAAGACCCATTCGTGACGCTCGACCAGGTCGGCGTAGGAGAATTGGTCAAAATCGCTACTGAGCGGGGTCGTAAATCACGTCCTGGAATCAAGCTTGGAATCTGCGGTGAGCATGGCGGCGACCCGGCTTCGATTAACTTTTGTCAGTTGGCGGGACTCGATTACGTGTCATGCTCTCCGTATCGTGTGCCAATCGCGCGTCTCGCTGCGGCACATGCGGCGTTGAAAGCCAAATAAAGACGACTGTCCGCTAGAAACCGGCAGGATTTGGGTGTTGCTTCCGGGCAACACCCATTTTTGTGCAGTGCGAAATATTTCACGAAATTTGCAGAAATATTCCACTGTATTACAGAGGCTTGGCCGCTTTCTCCTAATGTAACGGTTTAAATCGAAAATCCGGGGCGGATCTATCCTGACAGAAAAGTCACTCACGTATCTGGCCAGCTTCTTGCTAGGTACCGGGAGAGATGGATATCCAACTCGAAGCGGGGCCAGAAACGGTCTCATAATTTTTAGTCAAACCAACAACACCCGGGGTTCGTAGGACGGAATATACCGTCTGCCGGGGGATTGGGGAGCGGTGATGTTAAGGGTTCTTCAACCACGAAGGGCGACTCTATCGCCAATGCGTGGGCTCCAAGAGCAGCTCAAGCGTTGGTGGATGGCTATGACGAACGAAGAGCAGAGAGATATTGTCATTCGCGGGGCGACCGTTGCGGTCTGCGCTGTGGCTGCGACTGTAACTCTTCCCCTGATTGGCGAACTCCAGATGGAGAAGCGCGCCGAAGCTGATTTCCATGCGGAAGCGGTACGCTTGGCTTCTATTGAAGACGGCGGCGTCACCGTGCGCGCTGATCCGATGACGCCAAGCCTGCTGGATACGCCTTGGATCCGTACCGTCGAGTACACTCTCAAGCGCGATACCGGCGCTTCAATGAGCCGTTATGCGATGCGCGACCGCGATGGTGCTGCACTTTCATCGCTGGTTTCGTTCCGTCCGGAGCACATCAAACGCGCCGAAAAGATTAACGACGAGGCACAGTGTCTGTCCCAGGCTATCTATTATGAGGCCGGAACAGAATCGCTGGGCGGCAAGATGGCCGTTGCCGAAGTCATCGCGAATCGGGTTCGCGACCATCGCTATCCTGACAGCGTCTGTGACGTCGTTTTTCAGGGTGCGACTCGCACAACCGGTTGCCAGTTCACCTTCACCTGTGACGGCGCCATGACCCGCGAGCCACGCGGTCGTAATTGGGATACTGCCCAGAAGGTCGCAGCACACGTACTGATGAACCTCAACGAGGAACGCACAGGCGGCGCGACGCATTATCACGCCACTTATGTTGACCCGATCTGGAGCGCTGGCCTCATCAAGACCGACAAGATTGGTTTGCACATCTTCTATCGGTTCCCGCGCGGCGCCGAATGGGCCCAAGTGCGCCAGAACTACAATCGCAAGCGCGAGCGCGTCATCACGGCAGCGGCTGAGGCTGATGTGAATGCTGCGGCGACGTCTGTGATCAAGACCACCGACGACGCCAAGGTTGAGAAGGTGGCCATGAATGCCCCGGCACCAACTCTGTCGCCGGCCTCTGTGACCACCTCTACGCGCACGATCACCAATGGTGCCCCGAAGTTCAACACGATGCGTAAATCGTCCGAGGTCTCCGACTATACGGCAGCCCAGGTGACGCAGGCGGCGGTAAGAAGCTCCGCTTCAGCCGCCGGCGCCATGAACTAGGAAACATCAGTCGCGTGGGGGCACACCCGCCTTCACGCGCTTCTGGATAGCGCCTGGCAACCAGCGCGCCATGAAACGTGCCCGTTCAGCATCTTTGCCAACCATGAAATGTGTATCTTTGCCATGAGCGGCGTCCCAGGCGCGTTCCGCAGCCATGGAAACCGGATACACATTCATGCCGTTTTCCTTGAGCTGGTCAGACATCTTGTGGTTCGAGCCGTCGCGATCCCCCATTTCGAGGATCGGCGTTTCAATGAACCACGGCATCAGACTGGTGACGCGAATGTCGAGATCGCGAAATTCGGCGTCGAGCGCTTCGGTCAGACCACGCACAGCGAACTTGGTTGCAGAATAAACAGCCAGTTGTGGTGAGCCGACAACTCCCGCGGTAGAGGCCGTGTTCACAATGCGTGCGCCTGATGTCGCCTTCAGAAGGGAGAGTGAAGCCTGCACGCCGTTCACTACACCTTTCACATTGATGTCGATGATCGCGTCATTATCCTCGCCTGTGATGTCTTCGAACCAGCCATGACGTCCAATGCCCGCATTGTTGAAGAGTACGTTCATTGCCCCTTCAGTGGCTTCGCGGAAATCCTTGATGGCAGCGGCCCAGTCCTCGCGGCTGCGAACATCAAGCCTTGCTTTCAGGCAGTTCTCGGATCCGATCTCGGCTTCGACGGCATCGAGGCCAGCAGTGTTCACATCATAAAGGCCGCAGAACCAGCCGCGTTTTGCAAAATAGCGCGCGGTCTCTGCTCCGATGCCGGATGCTGCGCCCGTAATAAAGATACTCTTTCGCCCGCTCGCTCGCGTCATGGGCTTTCCTCCTGCTGATATCAGGGACTGATCGCCCTTTGCAGCAGTGTCAGACCACATCCATACCCACGTCAAGATTGGGAGCAGAATGCGTTAGCGCCCCCACGGAAATAAAGTCCACACCGGTCTCAGCGATTGCCGCAACGGTACCCAGATTGACTCCGCCAGATGCTTCGAGCGTGACGCGGCCCTGATTCATTTCAACGGCGCGGCGCAAGGTGTCGGTATCCATATTGTCGAGCAGGACGGCATGCGGCCCATGTTTCAGCGCTTCTGCGAATTGGTCGAGTGTATCGACTTCAATTTCGATCATGCGCAGGTGGCCCGCATAGGCCTTGGCGCGTTCCAGTGCGAGCGCCACGGAGCCACCGCAAGCAGCGATGTGATTGTCCTTGATCAGGATGGCATCATCCAGGCCGTAGCGATGTGCTGTACCTCCGCCGCACCGAACGGCGCGCTTCTCCAGCGCCCGGTGACCTGGGGTCGTTTTCCGGGTGCAGACAATTGTTGCGGACGTGTGAGAAATCTTTGCGACGTAGTTGCGCGTCATCGTGGCGACCGCTGACAGTCGTCCAATAAAATTCAGCATCGTGCGCTCAGCCGTCAGGATAGAGCGCGCGCTGCCGTCAAGGCGCGCGACAACATCGCCGGGTTTTACTGCCGTGCCATCATCCATCTGAACATCCAGTTCCACGCTTGGATCGATCAGGGTAAGCGCGTGGGCCGCAGCGTCGAGACCTGCGATCACGCCGGGCTGGCGCGCTGCAATAACGACGCTGAGTTGGGTTTCCGGCGCAATGGTCGCGTCCGTGGTCAGATCACCTGCGCGGCCAAGGTCTTCTGACAGGGCAAGCCGAACGATGGGATCGAGGATGATCGCGGGCAGCGGCGGGGGAAGCAGTTTCATACGCGGACGGTCTCCTCAAAATCTCTCAGCAGGAACTGGCGTTCCGGTTGGATCATGTCTGGATAGTCAGACCGGAAATGTCCGCCCCGGCTTTCCTTGCGATTGATTGCGGCCTGAACGATCAGTCTCGCAGTGGTCAGCGCGCGAGCCGGCCCATGTATGGTGTTCAAGCGCTCGATCAGTTCAAGCACGCTGGTCATGCCGGTGGCATTTCGCACAACTCCACATTTTTCGGACATGGCGCCGCGCAATTCCTGCAGGGCTGGAACGGGTAACGCCCCTGGAACATGACCTGTTGATGCGTTAGGGGTGGCGAACTCAGCTTCGCGCAGGCGCTCGGCAATGCGGTGGGCAAATACGACAGCTTCTAACAAAGAGTTGGATGCAAGGCGATTTGCGCCGTGTACGCCGGTAGATGTACATTCGCCGCAGACGGACAGTCCATCGAGGCTGCTGCGCCCCCAGAAGTCTGGGACGATGCCACCCATATGATAGTGCGCCGCTGGAGCAACCGGGATCAATTCGGTGCGTGGGTCGATGCCGGCAGATTTGCAAGTGCCAAATACTGTTGGGAAATGGTCCGGGAAGTGTTCACCCACAGCCGTGCGGCAATCGAGGAATGTGCCTCGGCCAGACAAGCGCTCTGTGTGCACGGCGCGCGCCACTTCATCGCGCGGCGCGAGTTCGGCCAATTCATGGTAGCTTGCCATAAAGGCCGTGCCGTCTCGATTATGGAGCGTGGCGCCTTCACCGCGGAGGGCCTCGGTCGCGAGGGGGGCAGGATCGCGGCCAATGTCGATGGCCGTAGGATGGAATTGGACGAATTCTAGATCTGCAATCAGTGCGCCCGCTTCCCAGGCCATCGCAACAGCGTCGCCGCGCGCTTCGGGTGGGTTGGTGGTAACCTGGAACAGGCCGCCGGAACCGCCGGTGCACAGCACCGTTTCCCGCGCGGTCCGTGTGGAGAGCGTTCCGGCATTGTCCCGCAATATGACGCCTGCCACCTGAAGATTGGCATCCTGCATCAGGCCGGTGGCGCGGACGCCTTCGATGATGGTGATATGTGGCGCGGCGGCAACGGCCGCGACCAGCGCATCCATGATGGCCTTGCCCGCAAGGTCTCCGGCAACGCGTGCCACGCGCGGGTGAGAATGAGCGGCTTCAAGCGACAAGGCCAATGCGCCATCCGGCGTGCGGTCAAATGGAACGCCCAGCGCGACAAGATCGCGAACCCGGGCCGGGCCTTCCTCTGCAATGAGGCGGGCGATGATTGGGTCGACGAGTCCCGCGCCGGCCGCAACGGTGTCTGCGGCATGTTGTTCGGGGCTGTCCAGGGGGTGCATGGCAGCGGCCAGGCCGCCTTGCGCCCATGCGGAGGATGCGGCTTGGCCAAGCGGAGCCGGGGAGATGACGGTGCAGGGGCGCGGCGCCAGTTGCAGCGCCAGGAACAGGCCAGCAAGGCCGGCGCCTACGATCAGAACGTCATCATCGACTGGCCCATTGGCCGTCAGGGTTTGCGGAATGGAGGCGCTCACGGATCAGGAAATGCCGTCATTCGCGCGGCGGAATTCCGCCGGTGCGGTCACGGCAGACACCAGCGCGCCAAACATCCGATCAGCGGATTGGATGGTGAGCGTGAAATTGTCTGGTACATAGATCAGGCCCTCGACCTTGGCTTCCAGCATTTCCTCGATCTGGGACCGAATCGAAATTTGGTCTCCGAAGCGGCGAGCCTTGCAGGATTGGCGTACAACCGACCGGCCCCACATTGAGCAGACTTCAACCGCTGTGAGCTCACAGCTATATTGGCCTTCATCCGGGTGCGGAGAAAGATACATGGTGCCAGACATCATGCACTCCCCATTGCGATAGGGTTTTGTCTGGAAGCTCCAGGTGCCAAGGACATCCGATGAATCTCCCTCGCGTTTGCTGTCGGCATGAGCGGGAGTGCAGACCAAAAGGCCTGCGATCGCCATTGCCGCGAGACCGTATATGCCTCGGACCATTCTACCTCTCCTTGCGCCCTGAGACACATTACGCCGCTCCCCCGCGATTGCACAACCTGTCTGGCTGCTAGACGACCATTTCAAGCTCAAGTGGTTTCAAACCGGTCTTGAACGCGAGCGGCTTGACCATTTTCGGCAGGGCCATCATGGCGTCGAGGGCTTCCTTGGCGCGCACGCGGACATCCTCAGGGATGAGCACCTCGTACTCGCCCGTGACCAGGCAATCATAGATGTTTTCCAGCGTGATACGCTTCATGTGCGGGCAGAGATTGCATGGACGGATGAAGTTCACGTTCGGATTGGCCGACGCCACATTGTCACTCATCGAGCATTCCGTCAGCAGGACGACCTTGTTCGGGCTTTCCTCGGCAACGTAATTGGCCAGCGCGGACGTCGAGCCGGCAAAGTCGGCGGCTTCCAGTACATCCGGCGGACATTCCGGGTGAGCCAGGATGACGACGCCTGGGTGGGCTTCGCGCAATTGCTCGACATCGTCGGCGCTGAACATCTCGTGCACTTCACACGCGCCCGGCCAGGTCATGACGCGGATGCCGGTCTGGGCAGCCACGTTCTTGGCAAGGTATTGGTCCGGCACGAGGATAACCGTGTCAGTATTCCATTCAGCAGCGATGGCTTCGACGACCTGCGCCGCATTCGAACTGGTGCAGGTGATGTGGCACTCGGCCTTTACCTCAGCGGTACAGTTTACGTAGGTCACGACCGGGTAATTCGGGAATTTCTCCTTGATCAGGCGCACATCGGCGCCCGTGATCGAGGCGGCGAGCGAACAGCCCGCGCGGGTGTCCGGTATAAGGACGGTCTTTTCAGGCGCGAGGATCTTCGAGGTCTCGGCCATGAAGTGCACTCCGGCCTGCACGATGATATCGGCATCCACATTGGCAGCTTCACGGGCCAGCTGGAGGCTGTCACCACGGAAATCGCCGACAAGCTGGAAGATGTCCGGCGTCATGTAATTGTGCGCCAGGATGACGGCGTTCTTCTCTTTCTTGAGCCGATTGACTGCCGCCACGAGGGGCGCAATGGCTGGCCATTCCATCGGAGTGATGAAATCCTGTACCAGCGGGTACAGGTCATCGGTCTCCATTTTCACCGCGTCATCATAGACGAGGCCGCGCGCTTCAGCGGCAGAAGCGCCGCGCAGCGGAGTTGGCGTGGGGCAGCCGGGGCCGGAATCAATAAGACGTGCCATGTTGTCCTCCTTCGTAGCAGACCGACTTATGCTCGATCTGAGTATAATATGGGCCTGAAGCCTCGCGTTTCAAGGGGGTCGGCCTTCAAACGTCCGCAGACAGGTGGCTCTTGTGACAGCAGCTTGAAGCTTTTGCGCAGTCTGAGCAAAAGGGGAGTAGCGCTTTCAGCCTCGTCCGGCAAGTTCAAACACGCGTGAACCCCGCGTCAGCTTTCGTCAAACAGTGCCAGCGCGGCGGTTGTCATGGCCGCCACAACCACTGCGATGGTCGTGTCATGATCCGCCCTATGACAGCTCTCAACGCCACCTTGCCTGCTCTCCGCTCACCAACGATTTCGCACTTCTTCGGCAAATCCGGGCAAGTCCTTCACGGTCATCTGGCTGCCATCGTCAAGAATGACACGTCCTGAGAACAGGCCAAAGACCTGGTCCTGCGCAGTTTTCAATATGCCAAGGTCGGTCGTCTGGTGACGATTGATGATGGGAGCGAAATCCATCTCAAATCGATTGTCATTGCTGGTAAATTTCCATAGCGCGGAATCAGGCGCACCTTCAGGCATATGGAATGTGACATGGTCGAGCTTGTGGGCTTTACCATCCACGAACAGCATGTTTTCGCTGGCGGCGGATGTGTCGCCGAACCCATAGCCGATGTTAAACCCAAACGGTCGCCCCTTGACCAGGCCGGAAGCAGAGCCCCAATACCATGTGTTGTTATACGTCCAGACGCCGCGGCCCCAATCCAGTACAGCAAAGGCACTCTCAGGGGAGAACTGATACGTCTCCTCGCCCAGGGTGATCTTCCCGCGCGCGGGCATGCAGTTGATTTTCTGATTGTAATAAAAAGCCTTCGGGGCATTTGGAAACGGTGTCGCAACAACCATCCGGTCCATATCGGGCTGATCGAGCCATAATTCCCCGTGCAGTCCTTTTCCGTTGGCGAAAGCCGGATCATTCACCGTCAGGCGCCGCCCTCCTGCCTCATGCCGAAAGCTCAATTCCAGATCGCCCTTGCGCTGGGAAATGTCGCCACTATCGGCGCTGGCTGGCAACTTCATCTTGCCCATCGACCACGGGATGATAGCGCCATGATTGGTGCCTGTTTTCTGTTCCAGGTCGAGCCAGGATGTGCCTAGGAACCCAAGATAGCCATTGTCAGCGACAGTCAGAGCCAGCCCGAAACGGGGTGTCAGGATGCAGTAATAGTCCCACTCCTTTATGCGCAGGGCGCCCGCTTTGATGGCAGAGCGATCATAAGTCCTGACCTCGCTGGTCGCATATCCTCGTTCGACCAATCGCCCCCGCGCATCAAGTAGAGGGCCTACGCCCATTCTGTGTTGCATTCTCCCTCCTGGCGCGCCGGATATCTGAGATTTCGGAGCTTGTGGAAGACATATAAAGATAAGGTGGGCGTGCCTTCTACCCTCGACGTTAGGTCACTCCATATCGTCTTTCCTGTGCCGCATGGGAAAGTACCTTGCGAATTCGTCTGAGAATCTGTGCCCTCATACTCTTCCACATTTGCGCGGACACAGACTTCCTCTCCTTTAGCCTTCAGCAGGCGTGCCGCGCACTGATCGAAGTAATCGCGGGCGATCTTCCCGCGCCGCTCGCGACAGCGCTCCCTTGCCTAGTGTATGCCAAGTTGGACGAGGTGTAGGAGGACTCAGGTTTAGCTGTGCGAAATCGAGGAGCACCTGCCGTGCCGCACCTGCGTGTCCGGCTAGGGGCGCAGGCTCACCCCTCGAACAGTTCCAACGCGGCCGCAGTCATAGCCTCGACGCCTGTGGCAATGGTCGGGTCGTAATCCGGAGCGAAGAATGGCGAATGCAGTGAAGGCAGGGGCAGGGAACTGTCTTTGGCGGCCTCATAGCGCGCAGGCTCCACTGCGCCGACCCAGAATAGGAGGCCTGGAATGTTTTCGTCCGTCCGTCCGAACTGGCTGAAATCCTCGCCGCCCATGACCGGGGCTACTTCCTTGACATTGTCTTCGCCGATTGCGTCCGCAATGGCCGCCATGGCTGTTTCGGCCAGGTCGGCGTTGTTGAAGAGCGATGGTGTATAGTCCTGCTCGATCGTGATCTCTGGCTCAGGCGCCCCGAAGGCCTCGGCTTGCGCCTTGGCAATGCGCTCAATGCCGCTCAGCAACATTTGACGGGTCGCGTCGTCATAGGAGCGCACCGTCAGGAGCAGCGTTGCTTCGTCGGAAATGATGTTGTGCTTTGCGCCGGCCTTGAACGAGCCGACTGTAATAACGGCAGAGTCTTGCGGGTTCGTATTACGCGAGACGAGGCTCTGCAGAGCTACGACGATGTGAGATCCGATCAGGATCGGGTCGCGTGTTGTGTGCGGGTAGGCGCCATGCCCGCCGACGCCTTTCACGGTGATGTCGACACTGTCGACATTCGCCATGGCGTAGCCCTTCGTATAGACAACCGTGCCAGCGGGCGCGGCTGCGGAAACGTGCAGCGCCAAATTGTAGTCCGGCTGAGGGAAGCGGCTGTAGAGGCCATCGGCCAGCATGGCCTGGGCGCCAAGGCCGATCTCTTCGGCTGGCTGGGCGATCATTACAAGTGTGCCGCTCCACTGATCCTTGCGGGCAGCCAGTGCGCGGGCGGTGCCGATCCAACTGGTCATGTGGATGTCGTGGCCGCAGGCATGCATGACCGGGCTCTCGACGCCAGTCCATGTGGTCGACTGGACCTCTGAGGCAAACGGGAAACCCGTTTGGTCAGGAACGGGCAGGGCATCCATATCGGCGCGGATCATGACGGTCGGGCCATCCCCATTGTGCAATACGCCAACGACGCCGTGTCCGCCGACGCCATCCTTGACCTCACCTACATCTTTCATTGCCTTGGCGACCACCCAGTCCTGACCAATGCCGGTGGAAACGTCGAAGCCGAGATTTTCAAGTTCAGAGGCCATCAGAGCGGCCGATTTGGCTTCCTTGAACGAAAGTTCCGGATTGGCGTGAAGTTGTTTGTAGATTTCGATCAGTTCTGCATCAGCCTTTGGCAAGTTGGTTTCTGCTGAAGGAGTGGCCGCGGATGAGGCCGGGGCGACCGTATTCGATGCTTCGGCCTCGGTCGTTGCGCCCGTGTCGGAGGCGACCGGTTGCGGCGTTTCAGCGGCGTCATTTCCGTTTCCGCAAGCAACGAGTGCAAGCGCGAGAGAAGAGATGGCAACATTACGGAACATGGGTTTCGACCTCCGGCTAAGGTAAGAAGGCACCGTAGCGGCGTTTTCAGCGCTGCCAAGGGGGCGAAAATGTCCTGCATTCTACGGCAATCGCCGGGTTGCGTCGGCGTGCTGCGCTGCATATAAGGGGCGGTCCAAAGGAGATTATCTGCTCATGGCCCGCGTTACCGTTGAAGACTGCGTCGAAAAGGTTCCAAACCGTTTCGAGCTTGTCCTGCTTGCTGCACATCGTGCCCGCATGATCCGCGAAGGTTCGCCGATTACTGTGGACCGCGATAATGACAAGGACCCAGTTGTGTCGCTGCGCGAGATTGCTGACGAGTCGATTGATCTGAAAGTGGTCAAGGAAGCGCTGATCTCCAATCTGCAGGACATTCGTCCAGGCGAAGAGAACGAGCGCGAAGCCGACCGTTTGGCTCTGGAATCTGCACCTGCTGCAACCGAAGAAGACGTCATGCGGGCCTATCAGGCCGAGCTGGAGTCCGGACGGGACGACCGGCTGTAGGAGGCCAGATGGACGGCAGCACCCTATCCGCAAAGGATGAAGGGGCTGGCGACATGGCTGGCACAGAGCGACCGGCTGCGGAAAAACCTAAAGATGTCCTGACCCGGCAGCAGCTGATCGATAAGGTTCGCGCCTATCACCCTCGGGTGAAGTCCGAACTTCTCGGTGCCGCTTACGATTTTGCCAAAACGCATCATGGCGAACAGATGCGCGATTCGGGCGATGCGTATTATTCCCATCCTGTTGAAGTCGCGAGCCTTCTGGCTGACGTCAAGCTCGACGAGATCACCATCGTCGCGGGCCTCCTTCACGATGTGGTCGAGGACACCGAGATCGATATCGGCGATGTCGAAGTGCGCTTTGGTGCGGATGTGGCCGAACTGGTCGATGGGGTCACGAAGCTCGACAAGCTTGAATACAGCTCCAAGGAATTGGCTCAGGCCGAGAACTTCCAGAAGTTCATTCTCGCAACCACCAGCGACATTAGAGTTCTGTTGGTGAAGCTGGCCGACCGGCTTCACAATATGCGCACGCTGCACTTTCGGAAGAAGGCATCCAGCCGCGAACGCACCGCGCGGGAAACCATGGACATTTACGGCCCGCTCGCCCGCCGCGTCGGTCTTTACCAGATTGCTGCCGAGATGGAGGACCTGGCTTTCCAGGAGCTCAATCCAGAAGCGCGTCGTGCCATTCTCTATCGTCAGGACGAACTTGCGCTCGAAAATGCCGATGATCTTGAGCGTATCCGGGGTGACCTTGAGCAATTGATGGAGGTTTCCGGAATTCCTTGCCGCATCAAGGGTCGTCGGAAACAACCTTATTCGCTATGGCGCAAGCTTGAGAAGAAATCGATTTCCTTTCGGGATGTCGCTGACTTGTTCGCTTTTCGCGTGATCGTGGAGAGTGTTGAGGATTGCTACCGGGTTCTGGGAGAAATCCACAGACTCTGGGCCTGCATCCCTGACCGTTTCCGTGACTATATCTCCGTGCCCAAGCCGAACGGTTATGCCAGCCTGCACACAACCGTACGCGCTTCCGGCAACCGGCGTGTCGAACTCCAGATACGCACTGAAGAGATGGACCGCACCGCCGAGTTCGGCGTGGCTGCGCATTGGGGCTACAAGAACCGCGCCTACGGCTTTGACATCGATTCGGCGCGTGCTGCCGGTCTTGACCCTGCCGCCAATCTCGAAGCCTTCGCAGAATTGCTTCAGGATGGCGGCGATCCGAGCGAGTTCATGGAGCACGCCAAGCTCGAAATGTATCGCGAGCACGTCTTTGCTTTCTCTCCGAAGGGCAAGTTGATCATCCTGCCAGCCGGCGCCATGCCGTTGGACTTTGCCTATGCGGTGCACTCGGCGGTGGGTGACACATGTGTTGGCGCCAAGATCAATGGCGAGGTGAAGCCGTTACGCCGCCCGCTGAAAAATGGAGACGTTGTCGAGATCATCCGGGGCAAAGCGCCTCACGCCATTCATGGCTGGGAAGCGCTGGCGATCACCGGGCGCGCGCGCTCTGCGATGCGCAAGCTTGTGCGCGACAAGGAAACAACAGAGTTCCGGCGCCTCGGTCAGGGGCTGATCAATATGGCGCTGCGACGGGCAGGTATTGATCCGGTTGATGTAAAGATGAACCATACGGCCCGCCTCGCCGGTTTTGAGGATATGGAAGACATGTCCGAAGCGCTGGGGCGCGGTCGAATTTCGTCAAACGATGTGATCCAGGCGGCCTTTCCGGGTTACCGGCCGGAACGCGAGGACGATCCCACGAAGGTCCGCATGGACAGTGAGCATACGCCGCTCATGGTATCCGGCACTGAGCTGTCACCGGGCGTGACGCTTCATCTCGGAAATTGCTGCTGCCCGTTGCCTGGGGACCGTATCATGGGGGTTCATGAACCGGGCAAGGGCATTGTGGTCCATGTCGCGAGTTGTCCAAAGCTCGCCGAATATGACGATAAACCCGAGCTCTGGGTGGACCTGCGCTGGACCGAACTGGCGCGCACGGGCGCGGTGGCAATTGGGCGAATTCGTATCAATGCCTCCAATGAGCGCGGCGTACTGGCCAAGCTCTGCGCTGCTGTGGCACAGGCCAGCGGCAACATCACAGCCATACATACGGTAGACCGCCACGAGGACTTCACGGAAATCTTGATGGAAATTGAGGTTGAAGACCTCAAGCGTCTGACGCAGATACTGGCCGCGCTCCGGTCGATCGCTGTGGTCGACAGAGCTGTGCGCGACCAGGAGGGCGAAGATGACGAATGATGATGTGCTGAATGTATTCCGCGAGGCCGGGGCTTTGCTGGAGGGGCATTTCATTTTGTCGTCTGGTCGTCGCAGTCCTGTTTTCCTGCAGAAGGCCCTCGTTTTTTCCCAGCCCACGCTCTCCGAAAAATTGTGCAAGGCCCTTGCGGAAAAGCTTACCGCCGAGTTCGGCAAGATCGATGTTGTTGCCGGGCCAGCTGTCGGCGGCATCATTCCGGGCTATGAATTGGCGCGCCAGCTTGGCGCACGGTCGATCTTTGCCGAGCGGGTCGATGGCCAGCTTCAGTTCCGCCGGGGCTTCTCCATTGCCGAAGGCGAACGTGTGCTGATCGCGGAAGATATCGTCACGACGGGGCTGTCTTTTCGTGAAACCGTTGAAGCGCTGGATGCGCTGCCCGGCGAGGTCGTGGGTGGTGCCTGTATCATCGACCGGTCGAACGGCCGCGCTGATGTTGGCTGCAAGCTAATTTCGCTCGCGGCGGTCGATTTCCCAGACTATGACGCCAATGATTTGCCACCAGATCTTGCCGCGATGGAGGCCGTAAAGCCTGGCTCCAGGGGCCTCGCCTGATGGCAAGCCTGTTGCGCCTTGGTGTGAACATCGATCACGTAGCAACCATTCGCAATGCGCGCGGCGGGGATCATCCCGATCCGATGCGCGCGGCGCAGATTGCGGCTCAGGCAGGCGCAGACGGCATCACGATCCATTTGCGCGAGGACCGGCGCCACATTCGCGATGGGGATCTCGAAGCCATACGTGCGGCTTCCAGCCTTCCGATCAATCTCGAAATGGCTGCGACAGACGAGATGACGGAGATTGCCTGCAAGTTCCGTCCGCATGCAGCTTGTATAGTTCCTGAAAAGCGCGAAGAGCGTACGACCGAAGGCGGGCTCGATGTCGCGGGCCTGCATAACCAAATTGCGCCCGTTGTTCGCCGCCTCAATGAAACGGGTGCGCGGGTGTCACTCTTCATCGAACCCGACCCTGTTCAGATTGCAGTTGCGGAAGTGCTTCAGGCACCTGTGGTCGAACTCCATACGGGCAAGTACGCTGAGCTATGGATCGAAGGCGGTGCAGAGGCCGCGGCGCCAGAACTCGAACGGCTGAAGATCGCGGCGATAGAAGCGCGCAAGCGCGGTGTCGAACCGCATGCCGGACATGGCCTGACATTTGAAAACGTTGCTCCCGTGGCGGCAATCCACGAAATCGCAGAACTGAACATTGGTCACTTCCTTGTTGGTGAGGCCATCTTTATCGGTCTTGATGCTGCAATCCGGGAAATGCGGCGACTGATGGATGAGGCCCGCGCATGATCATTGGTATCGGGAATGATCTCTGCAATATCGAGCGTGTGGAAAAGACACTTGCCCGATTTGGTGAGCGGTTTGAGAAACGCGTGTTTACCGATGTCGAAATCGCGCTGGCGCGCCGCCGTCGCCTGACTGCTGAGACGTATGCCAAACGATTTGCGGCCAAAGAGGCGTGTGCAAAGGCGCTCGGTACGGGTGTGCCGCGTCGCGGCGTTCATTGGAAGCATCTCGGCGTTGTGAATTTGCCAACGGGCAAGCCAACTCTTGCGCTGACTGGCGGCGCGGCGGAGCGCCTCGCCACGATGATGCCCGCCGGCCATGAAGCGATTATTCACCTGACCATCACGGATGATTACCCCTGGGCTGAAGCCCAGGTCATCATCGAAGCTCTTCCGGTGACGCCAGCATGACACCAACAAGACCCAAACGCACGCGCCTCCGGTCGAAGGGAAAAGCGAGCCAGCCCTCACTGGCCGAAACGGATATCCGGACACTGGAGTCCATTCTTGGCCACAAATTCAAAAACCCGGAGACGCTAATCCGTGCGCTGACACATCCAAGCGCTGTAACTTCTGCGGAATCAGTCCGCCTGTCCAACCAGCGCCTCGAATTTCTGGGTGACCGGGTCCTGAACCTCGTGATCGCCGAACGCTTGATTGACCGACGCCGGATGGAGAGTGAGGGCGATCTGGCTCCGCGTCTCAACAGTCTTGTTCGCAAGGGGGCCTGCGCGGATGCCATGCGCCATCTTGGCGTTTCGGAATTCGTTATCATGTCGGATGGCGAGATAGCTGCCGGTGGGCGCGAACGGGAATCGACCCTTGGCGATGCCTGCGAAGCCATTATAGGCGCAATCTACCAGGATGCCGGGCTCTCCACCGCCCGGAAATTCATTGAGAAAGCTTGGGCGCCGCAATTCGAGGCGGCTCCGGCCCAGACCAAGGATCCCAAGACGCTGCTGCAGGAATGGGCCCAGGGACAGGGCCTGCCACTGCCGGATTATGACGTGCTGAGCCGGTCGGGACCGGACCATGAACCCACTTATGAGGTTGAAGTTAAAGTGGCCGACCGGGGTGCGGCTGTTGCCGCGGGGTCGTCAAAGCGTGATGCTGAGCGTAATGCTGCCGCCCTTCTCCTAGAAAGCCTGACCGGAACCCCATGACAGACACCCCCATCACCCATGCTGGATTTGCCGCCATTATCGGCGCGCCGAATGCGGGCAAGTCCACGCTGACCAATCGTCTGGTCGGCACTAAGGTGGCAATCGTCACGCACAAGGTGCAGACGACGCGCTTCCCGGTGCGCGGCGTCGCGCAGGTGGACGGCACGCAGATCGTGCTTGTGGACACTCCGGGTATCTTTGCGGCCAAGCGCCGGCTCGACCGCGCCATGGTCAAGGCGGCCTGGAGCGGCGCTGACGATGCGGACGCCATTGTGCACCTGATCGACGCTTCGGCCTGGGTCGCGGAGCGCGAAGGCAAGGTAGATGGTGCGCAGAAGAAATCTCTGGAAGATGACCGCCGGGTCATCGAGCAACTTCAGCAGATTGGCCGCAAAGCTTTCCTCGCCTTGAACAAGATTGATCTGTTTCCCCATGATCAGGTCCTGCCCATCATTGCGGAACTGAACGAGACGGGCGTCTATGAAGAGGTCTTCATGATCTCCGCCGAAAATGGCGAAGGCGTCGAAGCGCTGGAAAAGGCGCTCGCGAAACGGATGCCCGAAAGCCCGGCGCTCTACCCGCCGGACCAGATTGCCGACCTGCCGATGCGCCTGCTTGCCGCCGAAGTGACGCGGGAAAAGCTAATGCTGCGCCTGCACCAGGAACTGCCTTACCAGCTGATGGTCGAAACAGAGAGCTGGGAAGAGAAAAAGGATGGCTCCGTCCGTGTGCAACAGGTTGTGGTCGTCGGCCGGGACAATCACAAATCCATGGTGCTCGGCAAGGGCGGCGCAGCGATCAAGGATGTTGGTCGCAAGGCCCGCGAAGAACTCTCTGAAATGCTCGGTCGCAAAGTGCACCTCTTCCTGTTCGTGAAGGTGGATGAACGCTGGCAGGAACGCCGAGAGAGTTATCAGGGGCTTGGCCTGGAGTTCGATGTTTGAACTGGTCGGATGACGGCATAATCCTGGGCGCACGCCGCTTTGGAGAAGGTGGCCTCATCCTCGACGTTCTCACCCGCACGCGCGGGCGTCGGTCCGGTCTTGTCTATGGCGGTTCCTCGCGCAAGCGCCGCGCGCAATATGAAGCCGGAAATTCTGTTTCCCTCAGTTGGACCGGTCGCCTTGAAGAGGCTCTGGGCCGGTTTGATGTGGCCGAGGCCAGTCGGGAGCGAGCGGCGCGTGTATTGGACGATCCAGCTGCCCTCGCCGCCATTTCGGCTATTACCGCGATCCTGCGGGGCGGACTGGACGAAGGCGATGCAGCCGGTTCGGCACTGTTTGAGGCCACCGAGCTTCTGCTAGACCAGATTGAGGCGCAGGAAATCTGGCCGGCGCTCTATGTGCGCTGGGAACTGGGCCTGCTCTCCGCGCTGGGTTTCGGGCTTGATCTGGACGCATGCGCGTTGTCCGGCGCGAATGATGGCCTGACCCATGTATCTCCAAAGACCGGCCGGGCCGTGAGAGGGTCGGAGGCCGAGGAATATGTCGACCGTCTCCTTCGCCTGCCGCTCTTTCTTGTCGAATCCACGGCCCATGTTGCGCCGTCCGATATAGCCGATGGCTTGAAGCTCACCGGCTATTTTCTGGAAGAGCGTCTGTTTGGGGGGCTCAATCGGGGCGTTCCAGCAGAGCGCCTGCGACTGGTGGGCCGCATGCTGAAGCGGCCCTAGGCGCTCACACTTGGGCGTTGGCTGACCCGCGCATACCAGTTTCCGATGTGTTTCAGATCGGGGTTGAGGGGCTGGCCCACCTGACTGCCAAAAGCCAGGAAACAGAACAGCAGTATGTCAGCCAGGCCGAATGCCTTGCCTGCCACAAACTCACGGCCGTCAGCCATCTGTTCGTCCAGGAAGACGAGCCCATCCTGTGCGCAGGCTTTCAGGCCATCAGCAGCTTCCGGTAGGCAGCGCATCCGGTCCTGGAACATGGGCAGGCCCTCAGCGGCGCGGAAAGCTGTGGTCAGCGGCTCAACGATCTTGAGGTCCACCCACCGTGTCCAGCGGCGGTTCTGGGCGCGCGCTTCGGGTGTATCCCCCATCAGGCGGTCGCCGGGCTGGGTTTCGTCGAGATACTCGCAAATGGCAGTGATCTCGGTCAGGATGCTGCCATCATCAAGCTCAAGAGCGGGCAGCTGGCCAGCCGGGTTCTTGGTCGTATAGGGCGCCTGCCGGTTTTCTCCGGCCATCAGGTCGATGTCTTCCTTGGGCAGGTCGATGCCGCGTTCCGCCATGAACATGCGCACCACGTGCGGGTTCGGGCCTACGGAATTATACAATTTCATTCTGTTTCCTTCCCTCTTGTGGCGCTGACTGTTGCGCGGCGAGATAACGCGCGCAAGGGCTGTCATATTCAGAAGCCGTTCATTTTCTGATGTGTTAGGTGGCCGGTGAGGACTGGGGCGTTCCGTGCAAACGAAAAGGCTGATGCCATGAAGAAAACTGTTTTTGCCGTAACCGCCATTGCCACGCTTACTCTTGCGGGCTGCATTCACGTCGATGCCGACGAACACGGCCGCGACGCCATGTATGAAAATACCGAAACTGCGCTCCGCGTCTGCGGCGGCGAAGGCCGTGTGAAGGAAGTCAATGAAGACGGCTTCAAATGCATTGACTAGCCCATTGCGGCGCTAGTCACCGGCATACTTTCCCCCCGCCCATGTCGAGATGAAAATGATCGGCATGGGCGGCATTGTATTCAGGCCCCAGCGTCACCGAGAACAAATCGCACGCACCCTTGTGAAGACGCCGCAGGAATTTCTGCTCCGCCCCTCCTGCATCCCAATGCGTTTTCACGCTGATGAGACGGCCATCCTCAAGGCGGAAACCCGATACATCAATCGCATTGCCAAGCCCGTGCTGGGACATTCGTCGCGTGCCTGCGATGTTGCGACAGGAAAAGCTTCCATAGGTCTCGATCCGCGCAATCGGCGAGCCAAGGACCTCGATTGCTGCGGGGCGGGCAATATGGCGTTCCCAGGAATACAGCGCGGCCGCCTGACCACACGTCATGCGCAACGTCGCCGAATATGGCGTCAGCGTCTGGTCCAGCGTCAGGGCGTTTGTCAGCCCGCAACCGCCGTCCAGCTTCTGGTCTTCCAGCGGTGTGTACAGCACGCCCGCATCGTCCAGCGCGGCAAAACACACTTCGCGGTTTCGCTTGGTGCGGGTCAGCTTGTGCCATGTCCCGATGCCGGGCGTTTCGGTCAAATCGACCGGCGCAAAGGGATTGTGGCGCGGAGGCGCCAGCCAGAAGAAGGCCAGCAACACCAGCGCCGGCAGGCTTATCAACAGGATCCATGCCCGGATTGCACTCATCAGCAGCTGCGCCCTTTTCCTTTCCTTAACCAAAGCGACGTTTGTGTTAACGTGCTCCGGCCCTTGAGTCGCTGACTTTAATCAAGGGCCTGCACCAGAATGTGGCACGAACTGCAAAGAGGCCAGAATGTCCGATTTGATTGACGGGACGCCGGAAGACCGGATCATCAACGAGCCGATGAGCGAGGCGCTTTCCAAGCGCTATCTCGCTTACGCGCTGTCGACGATTACGTCCCGCGCGCTGCCTGATGTGCGCGACGGCCTGAAACCCGTCCAGCGCCGTATCCTGTACGGTATGCGCGTCCTGAAGCTTGACCCCGAGGGCGGCTATCGCAAATGCGCCAAGATCGTTGGCGACGTGATGGGTAACTTCCACCCGCATGGCGACAGCTCGATCTACGATACGCTGGTGCGTCTCGCGCAGGACTTCACCGTTCGCTATCCGCTGGTCGATGGCCAGGGCAATTTCGGCAATATTGATGGCGATAGCGCCGCTGCCTATCGTTACACCGAAGCGCGCATGACGGTTGCCGCCGAGCTGTTGCTGGATGGCCTCAACGAGAACGCAGTCGATTTTCGCGCCAACTATGCCGAGAATGATGAAGAGCCGGTTGTCTTGCCAGCCGGATTCCCGAACTTGCTCGCCAATGGTGCGACCGGCATCGCGGTTGGCATGGCCACCTCCATCCCGCCCCACAACGCTGCCGAGCTGATCGATGCGGCGCGTCTGCTGATCGAAAAGCCCAAGGCGACGACGGCGGAACTGATGGATTTCGTCCAGGGACCAGACTTCCCGACCGGTGGCATTATCGTCGAAACCAAGGAAGCCATGCTTCAGGCCTATGAGACCGGTCGCGGCAGCTTCCGTATGCGCGCGCGCTGGGAAGTCGAAGACACTGGTCGTGGCACTTATCAGATCATCGTCACCGAGATTCCCTACCAGGTTCAGAAGTCGCGCCTGCTCGAAAAGCTGGGCGAGCTGATCGAAGCGAAGAAACTGCCCCTGCTCGACGACGTGCGCGACGAGAGCGCCGAAGATGTGCGGCTCGTCTTGGTCCCGCGCTCGAAAACCGTCGAGCCAGAAGTCTTGATGGAGAGCCTCTACAAGGTCTGTGACCTTGAAACTCGCTTCAGCCTGAACATGAACGTGCTGCACAAGGGCGCTCCCCAAGTCATGGGCCTGAAGGATGTGCTGCAGGCCTATCTCGATCATCGCCGCGAAGTCGTTGTGCGCCGGGCCGAGTTCCGTCTCGACAAGATCGAGAAGCGATTGCACCTGCTTGATGGCTATTTGATCGCCTATCTCAACATTGATGAGGTGATCCGCATAATCCGGTATGAGGACGAGCCCAAGGCTGTGTTGATGTCGACCTTCGGTCTGACGGACATTCAGGCTGAAGCCATCCTCAATCTTCGTTTGCGGGCATTGCGCAAACTGGAAGAGATGGAAATTCGCGGCGAGCATGACCGGCTCAGCGCAGAGCGCGAAGACCTGATCAAGCTGATCGGCTCAACACGCCGCCAATGGAGCAAGGTTTCCAAGGAGCTGAAAGAAGCCCGCGAGGCCTTCGACCCTGACTCTGAACTCGGTCGCCGCCGCGCGACGTTTGGCGAAATGGCGGAAGTGGATCTCGCAGCCGCTCTGGAAGCCACACTGCCGAAGGAGCCGCTGACTATTGTGCTGTCCCAACAGGGCTGGATTCGCGGCATGAAGGGGCACGGGCTCGATCCGGAATCAGCCAAGTTCAAGGACGGTGACGAACTCTACCTTTCCGAAGAAGTGATGAGTACGGACAAGATTATCCTCATGGCATCCGACGGACGGGCCTTTACGCTGCCGGCGGACAAGCTGCCGGGTGGACGCGGACACGGCGAGCCGATCCGCCTGTCCATTGATCTGGAAGACAGTGTCGACATTGTCACGATGTTCCGCTTTGAGCCGGACCGCAAACGCGTCGTCGCTTCCAGCGAGGGCTATGGTTTCGTCGTCGAAGAGAAAGAGCTGGAATCCAACCGCAAGGCTGGCAAGCAGGCCGTGAATACCGGTAAGGGCGAGTTGAACATCTGCGTGCCGGTTGAGGGTGATATGCTGGCCGTGGTCGGATCGAACCGGAAACTGTTGATTTTCCCTCTGGATGAGTTGCCGGAGATGGCGCGCGGCAAGGGCAACAAGCTGCAGTCCTATAGTGGCAAGTTCAAGCTGCGTGACCTGATGACCTTCGACAAGCGTGACGGACTGATTGTCATGACGGGCGGTCGCCACCGCGCCTTCCCGGAATGGGAAGAATGGATCGGCAAACGCTCACAGGCTGGCAAGGCCGTACCGAAGGGCTTCCCACGCGGCGGCACGTTCAGCGGTTAGGCTGACGGGTCCAGCCCGAAAGCCTTGTAGGCATCCTTTTGACTACCCCAAAATGGGGTGATGTGGGAGGGAACCTGAAGCTTTGTCACCGGTTGGGCCTCGAACGGCGTCGCAGGTTTCGGGCCAACCAGTACAGCGTTGAACTCGCCATCCCTCGCATTGTCCAGAATCCACTCCGGTCGCTTGCCGGTCAGCTTCTTGATATCCTGACCGTAAAACCGTTTCGCGTCGCGGTACTCCTGTTGCCATTGTTTCTTGTACCGGCTGAGGTCCACGTTCGGATTGAGTTTCCGGGCTGACGCGACCCGATCCTCAACCGGGATAACGCGGCCCGGAGCTGAGACGTAACATTTCCTGGTTGGAGAATTGTCGAAGGAGATGATCCCCGTTCGCGAAGCATCCACTCCATTGGCAATGGCACCCGCTTCATAGGAGTTGATGACCACACCGTCGATTTCCACACCGGGGGCGCGCTGAATGTTCCAGAGAACGGAGTCATAGGATGTGAGGTACAGGAAAACCGGGGTATCGGTCTCCGTCACAAGGACGTCGATCTGGCGGGCGTTGTTTACTGCACTTCCGATAGCCATACCGAGCGCTTCGCGCTGCACGGCCGTCTTGGCGTTTTTTGTCCTCTCCCGGATCATGGCTTTGCGCTCGGCAATCGCTTCTGGCGTGTCCTTTCGGTTGATATGGTGCAGCGGCGTCCGGACCCCGCCACCATACGTGTAGACATAGGCCGCACGCGCATTGTTGCCGGCCTTAGGAGTCCGACAGGATGCATTTGTGCGCACGGCCTCCGGCTGGGCGGGAAGGATTGATGGGCTCAGCGAGGGCGTGCCTGTTGTGACCTGTCCATAGGTGACCGGGGCCTGCCCCTCCGCGATGACAAGCGGTGTGGAGGCCTCAATGGATGTACCGCCCGCATTGCCGCATGCGGATGCGAAAAGAAGGGTTGTTGCCAGCACAGTATTGCGCATTCCAGGCCTCCCACCATGAAGGTTTCTTCTGGATCTATAGCAATCTAGAGTTTCGATTGAGTTGACGGGGTGGCTGAAATTCCATTTTGGCCGAAAGGAAACACCGTGGGCAGATGTCTTACCGGTCGAGCAAGGCCATTGTGTCCGTCATCAGCGAGCCGATCTCGGTATGAAGGACGAGATCGGCGAACGGGTCCTGATCGGTCGGTTCACGATTGACGATCACCATGCGCGCGCCGTTGCGCTTGGCTTCCATCGGAATGGCCGAGGCCGGGTAAACCACAAGTGACGAACCGAGCACGATCACAAGGTCGCAGAGTAACGCTTCCTCGCTGGCCCGCAGCATCTTGTCTTCGGGCATCGATTGGCCGAACGAGATGGTCGCATTCTTAAGCAGGCCCGTGCAGAAGATACAGGTCAGATCCTCGTCTTGTTCCCAGCGAGGCTTCAGCGTCTCGAATTCGTAGCGTTTTCCGCATTGCAGGCATTTGGCATAGCTCGCATTGCCATGTATTTCGATGACCTGATCGTCTGGCACACCGGAATCCTGATGCAGGTTGTCCACATTCTGTGTGACTACGGAGCTAACCTTCCCGCGCTTCACCAGATCGGCGATGGCATAGTGGCCCACATTCGGTTTGGCACCGGTCCAACCTTCGGCGCGACTGAATACGCGCCGCCAGGATTCCCGGCGCGCATCGCGTGAGGCGACGAAATCCTGGAAATAGATCGGGGACATTTTGCTCCAAACGCCACCAGGGCTTCGGAAATCCGGAATGCCGCTCTCGGTGGAGATGCCAGCTCCGGTGAATACCATCACCCGGCGGGCGTCTGAAATCATGCGTGCGAGTTGGCCTGAATCCGTCATGAGCATCTTCTATGCATTACTGTCTGCGCCTCCCCTCACTAGCAGCTAAAGATTTGAAAGAATTTGTAAAGACGGGCCGTTGGGAAGAAGCACGCGAATTTCTAAACGACCGTACCGAAGGCTGCACCGATCAAGCCGGTGACAAGCATGGCAGCAGCCCCCCAGAATACGATTCTCACAATGGCTTTGAACTTGCCCGCGCCGCCCGCCTTGGCCGAAGCCATACCAAGCAGGACCAGCGCCAGCAGGGACACGCCCGCCACAACAGGTGTGACCAGATCCGCCGGTGAGAACACGGCTGCCAACAGAGGCAGGACCGCGCCTACGGAAAAGCTGAGCGCAGAACTGACAGCTGCCTGAATGGGCCGCGCTGCTACAATTTCGTTGATGCCAAGCTCGTCTCTCGCATGGGCTTCCAGCGCATCCTTTTCGGTCAACTGCCGCGCAACCTCATAAGCGGTGTCCTTTTCGACACCGCGATTCATGTAGATGTGCGCAAGTTCAACCAGTTCGGCTTCGGGATGGTCCCGCAGCGCTGCGCGCTCGATCTCGAGGTCGGCTTGTTCAGTGTCAGCCTGTGACGAGACAGAAACATACTCCCCTGCTGCCATCGACATCGCACCCGCCACCAAGCCTGCAAGGCCTGCGGTCAGGATCGCGCCGGTGGAGGCTGCAGCGGACGCAACGCCGATCATCAGGCTGGCGGTCGACAGTATTCCGTCATTCGCGCCAAGCACCGTGGCGCGCAGCCAGCCGATGCGGTGGCTGTAATGATGCTCGCCGAGCGGAAAGGGTGAGGCCATGATCATCTCCTGGTTCCGGGAAATCAGGCGACAAATAGGAATGGGGGTCAAGCCTCCGGCTTGACGCAGATCAGATCGGAGGCGCTATGTATACATGCCGTCGCGCAGGTTGATGCCATGCTCGAGCCAGGCTTTCATGGCGCAAATCATTTGTGACCAGCCCATGCAATTGCCGTAGGAATTCAACAGGCCCTGATCCGTTGACGGCCACCCCTCTTCTGAAATGGAGACGATGGTGCGGCCATCCTCGGTCGGTTCGAACCGAATGGTGACGGTTGTTTTGGCGCCATCTGTTCCATCTCCATCCCATTCCAGGACGATGCGTTTGTTTTCCTCCACGTCTACCACATTGACGGGGAAGGCACCGGGAAAGTCGTGGAAATCCCATATGACCGTCGCGCCAGCCTCCAGTCGGCCTTTCGCACCGCCAGTAGTGAAATAGCCAGATAGCTGTTTGGGGTCTGCGACGGCCTCGAACACGTCCTCGACAGGGCGATTGATACGCCCGCTTACTTCGAATTTCAGGTTCATCGTAGCCTCCCGCTATCGCTTGCCAGATCCAAGTTAATGTTATAAAAAGACAACATGTCAAGCGATGATAAAACTGACCTGATTTTCAGGGCGCTGGCCGCGCCGGTCCGGCGGAGCATTATGGATGCGCTGAAAGATGCACCTCAGACGACGGGTGACCTCTGCGCGCAGTTCAGCCAGCTCAACCGGTGCACGGTGATGCAGCATCTGGGAGTGCTGGAAGAAGCTGACCTTGTGCTCGTGCGTCGGGTTGGTCGCCAGCGCTGGAATTATCTCAATGCCTTGCCGATCAAACATATTCATGAGCGCTGGATCGGGGGCTATGCTTCTGGTGCGGTCGCCCTGCTGGACCGCCTGAAAACTGATCTGGAAACTGAAACGGTCGCGTGAGCATCGCAGCGTCCCTTGCACTCTGCGCCGGGCCCGGATACCCCTTTTAAATCTGGTTCTTATGGAGGGACGCCCGATGAGCCCCATTCTAGTAGTTCTGGCCGCAATCGTCGCGATCGCTGGCTTTGTCATTCTGATCTACAACGGCCTTGTGATGAAGCGTCAGAGGGTCAATCAGGCCTTCGCGGACGTGGATGTCCAGCTGAAACAGCGTCAAAACCTGATCCCGAATCTCGTGGAGACCGTGAAGGGCTATGCGAGCCATGAGAAGGAAACTCTGGATGCCGTCATTTCGGCGCGGAATGCCGCACAAAGCGCGAGCACACCGGGGGAAATGTCCGCGGCCGAAGGCATGCTGACCGCATCGCTCGGCAAGCTGTTTGCGCTCGCCGAAGCCTATCCGGACCTCAAGGCGAACACGAACTTCCTTGAACTTCAGTCGGAACTGTCCTCCATCGAAGACAAGCTCGCCGCCGCGCGCCGCTTCTACAATTCGGCTGTTCAGGACTACAACACGTCCCGCGAACAATTCCCCGGGTCCATCGTGGCGGGCATGTTCAATTTCGAAGGTCGCGAATTCTTCGATGTCGGTGTCGAAGGACGAGAAGCCTTGTCCACGGTGCCAGAAGTCAAGTTCTAGGCTATACTGCTGCCTCCGGATCAGGAGGTGGGACCATGAAATATTTTACGATCAGTGCGGCGCTTGTCCTTGGGGCTTGCGCCGCAAATTCTGCCGGGTGGAGTGCATCCACCTGGAGCGGCCTGCCGGATCGCACCGTGGCGGGGGGCGGCTACAGCTTCTTTGCCTCACCGGCCGAGGGTCAGGGCTTCAAGCTGAAGTTCTCTGTGAAGACTGATGGCACGTTCGGCGTGGCCGAAGCGCCGACGGAAGATGCGCTGGTCGAGGCCGCCACGGCTGCTGCGCCGGAGGGATGCATTTTTCAGTCTCTGCAGCGCTCGCCGGATGGCGGGGCGATAGCTGACTATGACTGCGGTTGAGCCGCGAACCAGGGTTCCAGCAAGCCTAGCGCTTCTTCGATCTGTGCCGTTGACAGCGCAAATGAAAACCGCATGAAGCGAAGACCTTCGACCGGATCGAAATCGACGCCTGGGGCCGTGGCAATGCCAGTATCTTCGAGCAGTTTCAGACAGAAGGCCAAGCTGTCATCGGTGTATTTTGAGATGTCGGCATAGATGTAGAACGCCCCATCCGGGGGCGCGATCTTTTCGAGCCCGAGGTGCGGCAGGGCTTCAAGCATCAATTCGCGATTGCGGCGGTAGACCTCGACATGGCTGTCCAGTTCCTCCGCGCTGTCCATCGCCACGAGGCCAGCATGCTGGGACAGGGATGGCGGCGTCAGAAACAGGTTTCCGACATAGGCGCTGGTCCGCGCGGCCCCATCCTTGGGCGAGACCAGCCAGCCCAGTCGCCAAGCTGGCATGGAGAAGTATTTGGAAAACGAGTTTACGATGTAAGCATCCGGATCAAACTCCAGCATGGATCGGATGTCCGGCCCATAGCTGAGGCCATGATAGATCTCGTCCGAGATGATACGGATGTTTTTTGCCTTGGCCACTGCGGCGATAGCCGCAAGGTCATCCTCGGGAATGATCGTGCCGGTTGGATTGGCGGGACTTGCGATGATGACGCCTGCTGGGGCTGGGTCGATGGAGTCCAGCGCGGCGGCCGTCAGCTGGTAACGCACGTCCGCGCCGCAAGCGATTTCCACGGGGGCGAGATTGAGCGCGCGCAATGTGTTGCGATAGGCCACATAGCCGGGGCGTGCGAGGGCGATCCGGTCGCCCGGATTGAATGCCGTTGAGAGCGCCAGTACGAGCGCGGGCGAGGCCCCGCATGTCAGTGTCACCCGTCCCGGCGTCAGATCGACACCATACTCATCCCTGTAGTGCTGGGAAATACGCTCCTTGAGCGGACGGCTTTCCCAATACCCCATGGGGTCTGTATCCAGTACTTCGTGCGCGCGGGCGATCGCGCCTCTGGGCGCAGGCGTTGAGGGTTGGCCGAACTCCATATGCAGGATGCGGCGGCCCTCGGTCTTCAAATCATGTGCGCGTTTGCTGACCGAAATCGCGCGAAACGGATCAATGTCTTGTCCCATACTATCGGGCGATAGCCGCCGGCAACCAGGTTGCCAAGGCGGGAATTGCGGCAACCAGTCCGATCAACAGAAGCTGAAGCATGATGAAGGGCACCGCACCCTGCCATATCTGCAAGGTCTTGATGCTCGCCGGGGCCGCGCCGCGCAGATAGAACAGGGCAAAGCCAAAGGGCGGCGTCAGGAAGCTGGTTTGCAGGTTCAGCGCCATCAGGATGGCCAACCAGACGGGATCAAAGCCGAGGATGATCAGCGGTGGCGCGACCAGTGGCACGACCACGAAGACGATCTCGATGAAGTCGAGGAAGAATCCGAGGATGAACATGACGATCATGGTCATCACCAGCGCGCCCCATTTGCCACCCGGCATCGAATGCAGGATGTCCGCCACGATGTCGTCGCCACCATAGCCGCGGAAGACGAGACTGAACAGCGACGCGCCGATCAGGATCAGGAACACCATGCTGGTGATCTGCGTCGCGCTTTTGAGGGCGGGTAGAAGCTGGCGCATCCGGCGCAGCACAACGAGACCGGTGGCGACCCCGGCAAAGAAGACGATTGAGGCGAGGATCGTCAGAAGGATGCCAATCTCGTTCGTGCGGCCAATCGTGGCGACGCCGGTGCGCAGATCAAACAGGTTTCGGAGCATAATGATCGCGATGACACTGCCGAGGCCCGCCATGAGCAGCCATGTGATGCGGCGCTCATGATCGTCATCGGCAAGGCGCAGGCCTGCGAGCAGGACGGCACCAGCCACGCCAATGGCGGCGGCTTCGGTGGGTGGGGCCACCCCGCCAAGGATGGCGCCGAGCACGGCCACGATCAACAGGAGCGGCGCGCCGAGCCCGAAAGCAACTTCCTTCGTGGTTAGCGGCGGACTGTCATCATCCTGTACCGGCGGGCAGCGCTCCGGGTGGCGAATGGCGGTCAGTGCGATCCAGCCGAGATAGAGGCCCACCAGCAGGAAGCCCGGAATCAGCGCGCCGGCGAACAGGTCTCCGACCGACACGACAAAAGAACCGGCAGAGCCAGTGGCCTGGCTCGCTTGGCTGGCGGCGTTCGAAATCGCATCGGCCAGCAGGATGAGCACAATGGAAGGCGGGATGATCTGGCCCAGCGTGCCTGAGGCGGCAATCGTGCCGGTGGCGAGACGCGGGTCGTAGCCCTGCCGGATCATGGTGGGCAGGGCAATCAGCGTCATGGTGATGACCGTCGCGCCGACAATGCCTGTGGATGCCGCCAGCAAGGCGCCTACCAGCACCACGGCATAGCCGAGCCCGCCGCGCACCTTCCCCAACAGACGGCTGGCAATATGGAGCAGGTCCTCCGCGACACGCGAGCGCTCCAGGATAACGCCCATCAACACAAAAAGTGGAACCGCGATCAGGGTCTGGTTCTGCATGATCGAGCCGCCCATTATGCGGCTCGGCAGATTGCGCAAGAATGCCTCGTCGAACACGCCAAGACCAATTCCGACCAGAGCGAACAGCAACGCTATGCCGCCAAGCGTCAGCGCGACCTGATACCCTGCCAATAGTGCGAAAATGGCGCAGACGAACATGGAGAGGGCCAGGATGACTTCAAGTTCCATGGACGCCTCCATGGGGCTCTTCCTCGGCCACATCTTCCAGCTTTCCGGTCAGGCGCAGAGCGGCTTTCAGCGCTTCTGACAAGCCCTGAACCAGCATCAGCACGGCAAAGGCTGGCAACAGCGTCTTGAACAGGAAGAGCAGGGGCAAGCCATCGGATTCCCGCGAGCCTTCGAACAGCGCCCAACTGCGGGCAAGGCCTTGTTCAGTCATCGCCAGCAGGCGGATGCAGATGGGGAAGAGGAACAGATATATGCCCGCCAATTCGATCCAGTTGCGCCTGCGCGCGCCAAAGCGGGGCCTGAGAATATCGACCCGCACATGCGCATCGTCTCGAAGAGCTGAGGCCGAGCCGAGCATGAACATGGCGGCGAAGGCATAGATCACGATCTCGTTCAACCAGGTGAATGAGAGGCCAAAGGCATAGCGCAGCAGCACAACCAGCAATTGTGCGCCCACAAGAATGATCGCGCCGGCGATCGCGCCGCCAAGCGCCCAGCCAGAGACCGCATCAATGCGCGCGCTCAACCATTTGGCGATCCGCCCGACTGGGTCTGGCCAGATCGTGACGATCAGTGGCAGCAAGAGCAACGGCGACAGGGCAAGCCCCAGCCATTTCAATGCCCCGCCAAGGGTGAGGAAGATCTCCGGAGACATACCCAGCCCGCCCCCGGCCTATTTGTTCGAATTGCGGGCGGCGTAGTACGGCCCTTCGGACACGTCGGCCCAGCCACGCATCAACTTCAAGCCTGCCTCGAAACTCTCATAGATACGCTTCTCGATCCCATCCCTTCCGGAGGCCGCGCGGACATCCCAGGCGGCTTCGGCCATACGGCTGACGACTTCGTCTGGAAAGCTGCGCATCTGGACGCCATGTTCGCGTTTAAGCAGGTCCAGATGGACCGCATTCTGGTAGGTGAACTCGCCAAGCGATGTGTGATTCACGCTCTCGCAGGCGGCCTTGATGATCTGTTGTTCGCCAAGCGTGAGACCGTCCCAGACGCGGAGGTTCATGCCAACTGCGAGACTTGCGCCCGGTTCGTGGAAACCGGGTCCGTAGTAGTATGGCGCCTCGCGGTGAAAGCCGAGATAATAGTCGTTCCAGGGGCCAACCCATTCCGTCGCGTCGATCGCTCCGGTTTGCAGGGATTGATAGATTTCCCCGCCCGGCAGTGCGACCGAGGAGCCGCCCAGTGCACGCAGGACGTCGCCGCCCTGACCCGGAATGCGCATCTTGAGTCCGACAAGATCATCCAGCGTGTTGATTTCCTTGCGGAACCAGCCGCCCATCTGATGGCCGGTATTTGCGGTCTGGATGGATTTGATTCCGAACTGGGTTGACAATTCATCCCATAATTTCTGGCCGCCGCCGAAATCAATCCAGCCCATAAGTTCCTGTGCGGTCATACCGAAGGGAACAGCGGTGAAAAACGGATAGGCGCTGGACTTGGCCGTCCAGTAGTATTCGGCGCCATGATACATATCGGCCGAGCCATTCGAGACGGCATCGAAGCACTCAAAAGGCGGGACGAGTTCGCCGGCCGCATAGACCTTCACTTCCATCAGGCCTTCGGACATTTGCTGGATGCGCTGGGCAACGCGCTCGGCCGCTTCGCCAAGCCCCGGCAGGCCCTTGGGCCAAGTGGTGACCATGTTGAATCGGCGTCGATTGCGCGCAATAGCCGGCGCAGTGAGATCGGCCGCCTTTTCGGGATTGGCAAAAGCAGCAGCCGCGCCGGCAAGGCCGAGTGCGCCTGCACCCAGCAGGTTGCGTCTATGGATCATCTATCTCCCCATGCCTCCCCGGTCTTGGCCGGGCTAAAGGCTAAACCGTGTCATTCATCGTCGCCCAGCGGACGCCACACGTCGCCATCAAGCACTTCGAGCGGCTTGTAGCGCCGCTTGTAGTCCATCTTCTGGCTGCCCTTCACCCAGTAGCCAAGATACACGTGCGGCAGGCCCAGATCCTGCGCGTGCAAAATGTGATCGAGGATGAGGTAATGGCCGAGTCCCCTCGAGGTCAGCTCCGGATCAAAGAACGTGTAGACCATCGAAAAGCCATCCCGGAGCACATCCGTGATCGAGGCGGCGACCAGAGGCGCGTCCTCTTCCACGCCATCGCGATATTCGAAGATCAGGCTTTGCACCGGGCTGCCGCCAACCATGGCGCTGTAATCCCGATAAGACATGTCGGACATGCCGGCACCATCATGACGGGTTTTCACATAGGATTTCAGCAGCCGGTATTGCTCGCGGCTCGGCTGGGCCTCGACCGGGCGGCGGATCAGAGAGGCATTGCGGTTCAGGGTGCGCCGGTCATTGCGCGACAGTTCGAAATCCCGCGTCGGCACGCGCACGCTGCGACAGGCATTGCAGCGCGGGCAAGCCGGGCGATATGCGATCGTCTGACTGCGCCGAAACCCGGCCTGGCTCAAGGAGTTGTGGACGAGATCTGCTTCCCCGATGGCCAGATTCGTGAACGCTTTCCGCTCTTTCTTGCCCGGCAGATAGGGGCAAGGGCTCGGATTGGTCACGTAGAACCGAAGCGAGCGCTCGAGCCCCGGGGGCAGGATCTGGGAGTCAGTGAACTTCATAAGTGCGACGATACACTTACAAATCGAACCGCCAAGGGGCGAATATGGTAAAGACGACCCAAAGTATGATCACCAACGGCCCGCCGAACTTCATGAAGTCCCCGAACTTGTAGTGCCCGGGACCCATGACCAGCATGTTGGTCTGGTACGCAATCGGCGTCGCGAAGCAGCAATTGGCGCCATAAATAACGGCCAGCAGGAAGGGTAACGGTTCTTCGACCTTCAGCTCCGCGGCGGCTGACAAGGCGATTGGCGAAAACAGGATGGCTGTCGCCGCATTAGACAGGAGATTAGTCAGCAAGGCGACCGCGAGAAAGATCGCCGACAGGACGGCCAGCGTGCCATAGGGCGAAGCCAGATTGACGACCGAATGGGCGATCAGGTCAGCCGCGCCGGTCTTTTCCAGGGCCATGCCCATGGCCAGCGCCGCACCAATCACGAGAAAAATGCGCAGATCGAGTGCCCGGCTGGCTTGGCGTGTGTTCAGGCAGCCCGCGATCAGCATGGCGACGGCGGCCAGAACGGATGCGTGCAGGATCGACACAAAGCCCGTCGCCGCGAGGATCACCATGGAGATGGCAATCACGCGCGCTGCCAGCGCTTTGGTCGTGAGCGGGATTTCGGTTTGGGACCATTCCAGAAGGATCAGATCGCGGCTTGAGCGCAGCTCACGAAACGCTTCGACCGGGCCACACAAAAGCAGCGTATCACCGGATTCCAGCCGGATTTCGCCAAGCTTCGTCCGAATCATTCGGCTGCGGCGCTGGATACCAAGCGTCACGGCGCGGGTCAGGCGGCGAAAGCCGAGCATTTCGACCGTCCGGCCCACCATGCGCGAGCCGGGGGCGATGACGGCCTCGGTGAGGGCCAGCGAGCCGGGGCGCGAGAAATCCTCAAGGTCAGCGCCTGACGCCTGCCAGACCTGCTGCAGGAAATCCGGTTGGCGCGCCAGCACGTTCTGGAGCGCGGCGCGTGTCGCGGCAATGATGACCAGATCTCCAACTTGCAGGCTGATATCCTCATAGGGCGGCAGGATCGCCCGTTCGCCACGCTGGATCATGCGGACGGTCATGTCGGGCAAGTCAGCGAACATGCCTGCGACCGGTTTCTTGCCAAGCAGGAAATGGCCATGTGTCACTTCGATCTGCGCGACGAATTGTTTGCCGGAGGGCTGGACGATGTCATCGGAAAGACCGCGCCGGTTCGGCAACAGGAATTTGGAAAAGATCAGGATGTAAAGCAGGCCGGCGGCCGCAAGGATCAGGCCCATAGGGGTCTGGTCGAAGAAACCGAGTTGCTGGCCGGTGATCCGGTCATAGGATTCGGCCGCCAGCAGGTTTGTCGATGTACCGATCAGCGTGGTCATGCCGGCGAAGATCGACGCAAAGCTAAGCGGCATCATCAGGCGCGACTGCGGCGCGTTCATACGCATGGCGATGGCGGTCATCACGGGCAGGAACATGATGACGATGGGCGTGTTGTTGACGAATGCGCTGGTCACGAAGACCGCAAGGAAGGCCAGAATCAGAGTTGAGACGGGCCGCTTGTCATATCCCGCGAGCAAGGCCTTGGTCGGCCCTTCCAGCGCTCCGGTCTGGAACAGTCCCTGGCCGACCACGAGCAATGCCATGATGGTGATGAGGGCCGGGTTGCCAAAGCCTGACAACAGGTCTGCCGCGCTGATGGCTTCGCCGTCGACCCCGCGTGCACCGGGAATGATGAAAACCAGCAGCAGGGCTGCCATCACGCAAACCGACACGAACTCCATCGACCACCGGTCGAGCATGTAGAACGTGATCGCGGCGCAGACGATGGCGAGGCTCGCCCACATCGGCCAAGTTTGGACGAATTCAGATAGCATTACGGCTCCGGTTCATCAGCACGCCCCGACACGTCGCCAGAACGACTAGCCGTCAGAATGTAGCAATATGCTTATCCGGCGATTGGCTGACAAGTGCGGTTCACCCGGATTGAGAGGTCTGGTGTCGGCCAAACCTGTTACGGCGCGTACACGATCAGTGGAAACGCCTGCCGAGGCGAGGATGCGCCGCGCAGCATTCGCGCGCTCCGAAGAGATGTCCCAATTGGTGCGATTCGCGTCCAGCGAGGGAAATGCGTCCGTGTGGCCCTCAATGGTGATTGGCCCTGCAAGGCCAGAAATGGCCTGGCCAAGCTGAAGGGTCAGCGCTTCGCCCGCTTCGGTCAGGGCGCCGCTTTCGCTGGCAAACAAGGGGCGGGCATCGGTATCAACCAGGTTGAGACGAATGCCGTCTGGTGCCTGAATCAGTTGCAGATTGTTTCCGGCGGCCGCGAGCGACTCGTCTGTTCGCAGCGTCTCGTAAAGGCGAAACGTCTCGGACTGGCGAATTTCCACCAGCGGACCGTTTGCGGCGGCCGTGTCTTTGCCTGTGAAGTAGTCGGCGATCATGCTCCGCGAATCCGGGGAGACGCCACTGACCAGCCAGAGCATAAGGAAAAAGGCCATCAGCGCGGTCAGGAAGTCGGCATAAGCCATCTTCCATGTCCCCATCTTGCGACGGGGCGCAGCGGGCCTTCTGCCCGGAAAGCGTTGCGTATGAGTGGTGGCAATCGCCATGCGCTTCGTGTTCCTTCATTCTGACAGGAACCCGGTTTGTAGCAGGGCTTGGTTTATGGGCGTTGAGAACAAAGGGTGTGATTTCCCTGAAATTCAATCTAATTGGGTCCGCAGGACACACGGAGATCTGGCATGGCGAAAACGGCGTTTCTTGGCTTGGGGGTGATGGGCTTCCATATGGCGGGGCATCTGGCGGCCAAGGGCCATCAAGTGACTGTCTGGAACCGGACAGAGACCAAGAGCCTGGATTGGACCGCCCAGCACAAGGGCGAGGTCGCAAAGGACCCGGCGGCCGCAGCTTTCGGCGCTGAATATGTTTTCCTGTGCCTGGGCGATGATCCGGATGTTCGTGCCGTCTTCGACCAGTTGGAGCCCAGCCTCGGCGCGGGCATGATCGTGGTAGACCATACAACGGCGTCAGCGGATCTTGCGCGCGAACTGGATGAGCGCTGCCGTATGAAGGGCGCGCGCTTTCTGGATGCGCCGATCAGCGGCGGCGAGGCCGGTGCGGTCAATGGCAAGCTGACCATCATGTGTGGCGGCGAAGAGAAGGCATTCAATTCTGCCGAACCGGTGATGGCGGCCTACGGCAAGAATATGACGCTGATCGGTGAGAGTGGCGCGGGCCAGCTGGCCAAATCGGTCAACCAGATATGTATTGCTGGCATCGTCCAGGGCTTGTCGGAGGGCCTGCACTTTGCCGAGAAGGCCGGGCTCGACGCGGAGAAAGTGATCGCAGCGATTAGCGGCGGGGCCGCCCAGAGCTGGCAAATGGAGAACCGCTGGAAAACAATGGTCGAAGGCCACTTCGAACACGGCTTCGCGGTCGATTGGATGCGCAAGGATTTGCGTATCACTTTGGAAGCCGCGCGGGAGAATGGGGCGAGCCTGCCGCTGACGGCGACGGTCGACCAGTATTACGCAGATGTTCAGGCCATGGGTGGCCAGCGCTGGGACACGTCCAGCCTGATCGCACGCTTGAATCGCGGGTAGATAATCATGCGCCTGTTGGAAGTTCACCTGCCGAATGACGAACGCTACGATACCGTAATCCGGGCGGTGAAAGCGGCCGACCCGATCGATTATTATGTTCAGGATACTGAGCGCAAGGATCGCAAGCTGATCTCTGTCTTCATGCGGGAAGGCAGTGGCCAGTCACTGATCGACAATATCCAGACCGCGCTGGATACGTGCGATGATTTCCGGATCACCGTGCTTCCGGTGGAGGCGACTGCGCCAAACATTGAAGAGGCGACGGACCAGAAGGCCGACAAACGGGTTCAGGCGACGCGGGAAGAGATCTATTCCGATGTCTCCACGGGCGCGCGGCTGGACCGGGATTTCATCATCATGGTCGTGCTGTCGACCATTGTGGCGGCGATTGGCCTGAACTCTGACGGCATCGCCGCTGTGATCGGCGCCATGGTGATCGCGCCTCTGTTGGGGCCGGTACTTGGCTTTTCGATGGGCGCTGCGCTGGGCGATTTCAAACTGCTGAAGCGGGCCTCGATCACGCTGGGGTCCGGAATCGCGATCGCGCTTGTCTGTGCATGGCTATTGTCGTTTGTACTCCAGATTGACCTGCAAAGCCGGGAGCTGATGTCACGCGCTGAAGTGCGTCTGGACGGGCTGGCTCTTGCCATGGCGGCTGGTGGTGCGGCGGCCCTGTCCCTGACGCGCGGGCAGGCCTCGGCTTTGGTCGGCGTGATGGTCGCCGCTGCCTTGCTGCCGCCGGGTGCGGCGCTGGGTCTTTTTGTGGGAGCAGGGCACTGGACACTGGCATTGCGGGCAGGCTTGCTCCTGTCTCTGAATGTGGTGGCCCTGGTTCTGGCGGCCTTGATCGTGTTCCGGCTGCGGAAGATCCGGCCGCGTGCCTGGATAGACCAGAAGAATGCCGACCGGGCCGTGTGGATCAATGCGGGACTTTCGATCCTGCTGCTGGCCGCTGCCACCGCATTGATCCTTTGGCTGGACCTTGGCGCTGAGGTGTCGGTCGGCTAGGCTCGTCCGGTCAGGGAGGGGCACATGGCCAAATCGGACAACAAGACCAAGCCGACCCCAGTTTCGCCAGCGGAATTCGTCGCGGCGGTCGAGCATCCCACGCGCCGCGCTGATGGCGAAAAATTGCTGGGCTGGTTCGAGGAAGTCACGGGCTATACACCCCGGATGTGGGGACCGAGCCTGGTGGGGTATGGCCGCTATCATTACAAGTATGACAGCGGTCGCGAAGGCGACATGCTGATCACCGGATTCTCGCCGCGCAAAGCCAATCTCGTCCTGTATATCATGCCGGGATATCGCGATATGAGCGACAAGCTCGCCCGGCTGGGCAAGCACAAGGTCGGCAAGAGCTGTCTTTACATCAACAAGCTCGCTGACGTCGACATGGAGGTTCTGCGCGAGATCGTCGAGGATGGATTCTCTTACATGAAAGAGAATTACGATACGTGGCCGGAATAATCTGGCTGTATCTAACGGGAATGTGATCGGAACTGCCAGCGGGGCGGGTCGTTTAACTTGTGAAAGCAAGATTGGAGATCCCCCTGCATGACCGACCTTCTCAAGACGATCAACCCGGCCACCGGCGAGACGCTGAAGACCTATCCCCGCATGAGTGATGACGAGATGGCGCTCGCTATCGAGCAGTGCCAAGCTGCCTACCAAGACTGGCGCCAGCGCAGTCTCGAAGACCGCGCGAAAGTCATCAAGGCCATCGGCGATGAGTTGCGCAAGCATGTCGATGACTATGCCGAGCTTATGACCAAGGAGATGGGAAAGCTCTATCGCGATGGGCAGGAAGAAGTGAAACTGTGCGCCGGGATTTGCGACTATACTGCTGAGCACGGCCCGAAAGAGCTGGCCAGTGAAGAACGCGATATCATGTCGGGTCGCAAAGGCATTGTGACCTATTCCCCGATTGGCATCGTCTATGGCATCCAGCCATGGAACTTCCCGCTCTATCAGGCGATCCGCTATTCCATCTCCAACCTAATGGCGGGCAACGGTGTTCTGCTGAAGCACGCTGAGACCTGTACGGGCAGTGGATTGATGCTGCGCGATATTTATGAAGCCGCAGGCCTGCCGAAACATCTCTTCACCGTTCTGTTGATCTCGCATGACCAGTCCGATGCCGTGATCGAGAATAACCTTGTACGCGGTGTGACCCTGACCGGCAGTGACGGCGCCGGCCGCGTGGTGGGTGAGAAAGCCGGCAAGGCGTTGAAGAAGACTGTGCTGGAGCTTGGCTCGAACGACGCTTATCTGGTGCTGGAAGATGCCGATGTGGACCTCGCCGTCGAGACATGCGTGAAAGGGCGGCTGTTCAACAATGGCGAGACCTGTGTGAACGCCAAGCGCTTCATTGTGACTGAGGAAGTCTATGATGAGTTCACCGAGAAATTTGTGAAGGCAATGGCGGACATCAAGCTCGGCGACCCGTTTGCCGAAGACAGTGATCTGGGGCCAATGGCCCGCGCTGACCTGCGTGAAACTCTGCATGACCAGGTCAAGGACAGTGTTGAAAAAGGCGCGACCATTCGCTGTGGCGGTGAAATCCCTGACATGCAGGGCGCCTATTATCCCTCGACCGTGTTGACCGATGTGGCGCCGGGCCAGCCCGCCTATGACGACGAATTGTTCGGTCCCGTGGCTTCGGTGATCCGCGCCAAGGATGATGACGATGCGATGCGGATTGCCAATGACAGCCGGTATGGCCTTGGCGGCGGCATTTTCTCGCGCAATGAAGACCGCGCGATTGAGCTGGCCTGTAATCATTTCGACACCGGCATGGTGAGGATCAACGGGTTTGGCATTGCCGCTCCAAACATGCCGTTTGGGGGCGTGAAGGATTCCGGATTTGGCCGGGAACATGGCGGCTTTGGCATGAAGGAATTCGTCAACGTCAAAGCAGTTTTCGTATACTGATCAATGTACTGGCCCGGCACGCCGCCGGGCCATTTGCTGCTCGGCGGGTTTACATATGCCTCAGAAGCCCTAGGTATGGCCTCAGTTCAACGGAGCACCCGTGCGCGCGACGCGGCCTCTGAAATTCCACCCACCACGATTGGAGCGAGACCATGACGCAAGTGAAAACGGGCGATACCGTACACATCCATTACACCGGCACCCTCAATGACGGCACCACATTCGACAGTTCAGAAGGGCGCGAGCCGCTGACATTCGAAGTCGGATCCGGCCAAATCATACCTGGCCTCGACTCTGCCATTCCGGGCATGACCGTTGGCGACAAGAAGACCGTTAATGTTGCGTGTGATGACGCCTATGGTCAGATGAACCCGGCCATGCGCCAGGATGTGCCTCGCGCAGATATTCCGGCGGAGATTCCGCTGGAAGTTGGCTCACGCCTTCAGATGCAGACCCAGGACGGGCAAGTGATCCCTGTGACAGTGGCTGCCGTTGAAGAGGAATCTGTAACGCTGGACGCCAACCATCCATTGGCCGGCGAAGACCTGACCTTCAACATCGAACTGGTAAAGATCGGCGAAGCTGCCTAATTTCTTCCGAGTTTTCGAATTCAAAGCGGCGGGTACCCAGAGTGGGTGTCCGCCGTTTTTCGTTTCAGGCAGCAGGAATGGCCGGCGAGGCGGTGGCCTTCCGGTTGGGTCGATTTGAATTTGGTCAGGTCATCCGTATCAGGATGTGTCGGGAGCAACAGATGAGGTTCCTGAGATGGTGACGGCTTTCGCCTGTGTCACCGCTGCCGCACAGCATTTTGCGAGCGGGACCAGGCCCGTGACGAGATTTTCGGGCAGATCGCTCCAGCGTAACGGGCGCTCCCATGCCGGGATCACCGGCGCGGTGTATTGATAGCGCTGTGGGTTGGGCGCATCCGCCATCGCCGTAATGTAGATGTTGCCGAAGCGGTCAATGCGCAGCAGCACAGTGCGCCCGGTCTCCTCCTGCCAGGCTTCGAGCCGGCGCAGATTCAGCCAGAGCCAGGGCCAGAAGAGTGGCCAGACAAAGGCATAATAGCGGGCGTGACGCGGGTCTGTCATGACGTGCATTATAGGCCGAGCACGGAGGGGTGGGATAAAGTTTTTTGATCGCCAGCAATTTCAAGGGTTTGTGCGGCTGGTTTGGGGGATAGCAGGAGCCTTGGACGGGCACAGGGAATGTCAGAAAACCCCCATCTCGATCCCTGCGCCGAGGGCAGCCCCAAGCTCGCGGCATTTGGCGAGGTCTTCTTCGGGCATCGTCTTTTCCGCGAGGATTTCCGCTTCCGTCTGGGCGTGCGTGCAGATGATCAGGGGTGGTTGGACCTGTTTCAGCCGCCATCCGGTGGCAATGCGGGCCGCCTGACGCGCTGCATTCTCGCCATCCGAACCGGCGCAGATCATCAGGCCATAGGGCCGGCCTTCGATCTCGCCGAGGACGGGATAGTAGCAGCGGTCGAAGAATTCCTTCATTTCGCCCGACAAGGCCGCGAGGTTTTCCGGCGCTGCGAAGAGATAACCCTCAGCGGTCAGCAGGTCTTCTGGGCCGGTGTCTTCCGCCCGCTTCAGCAATGTGTCGGTTTCGTCGCGTGCAGCGCCTGCGGCGGCCTCGGCCATCTGGCGCGTGCCGCCGGTGCGGGAATGATAGATGATGAGAAGCTTGGTCATGCCCCTACATTCCAAGCGTTGGGCTGTGGGGCAAGGGGCATGAGGCCAGGAACAAAGGGGCCGGTGCGGGAGGGGGACCGCACCGGCCAGGTCAAGGCGGCGGGTTAGCCGGCCTTGTGCCATTCAAATTTTGCGAATGGCGCATCCACCGGCGTCTGCGCCAGATGATTGGTGTAGTTCGAGATGGTCTTCTGGGAGACGCCCAGCACGACTTCGAGGATCTGGCGCTGGGTGTAGCCCGCATCGAGAAAAGCCTGCACGGCGGCGTCATCGACATTGCCGCGATTGCGCACGACGCTGAGCGTGAAGGTGCGGAGCGCTTCGAGCTTGTCGCTTGGCAGGGGCGTTTCGTTGCGCAGGGCGTCAGTAATGTCTTGGCTGACACCCATGCTGCCCGCGATGGCGGTGTGGGCCGGGACACAATAGTGGCAGTTATGCTCGACATTGATGGCCTGCCAGACAACGGTCAGCTCATCCTTGTCGAAGCTGGATGCCTGGAACAGATCACCCAGTTCCTTGTAGGCTTTCAGCAGGCCCGGTGCCTCGGCCATGACGGCGTAGAGGTTCGGGACGATGCCCATGCTTTTCTTGGCGCCAGCGAGGATCTCGCGGCTTTCTGCGGGGGCGGTGTCTTCGGTGTGGCGAGTAAATTCGGTCATCCGGGGGGGCTCCTTGCATTGGATGATTGTGTGCCCGTTCGTCGGGGCCCACCTCATCTGGGAGGCCGCGCTGTGAAACCAAGATTTTTTTTGAGCGATCACTCAAATGTGAGCGGAAAGGCGAGACAAGACCGGTTTGCGGCCCTATCTTGAGAACATGACACGTATGCCTGCCTATGATCGTGATGCCGCGCTGGAAGCCGCCATTCGCCTGTTCTGGGCGAAGGGCTATCATGCGACCTCGCTCAAGGATCTCGAAAACGCCCTGAATATGCGGCCGGGTAGCATCTATGCCGCGTTCAAGAGCAAGCAGGCCCTGTTCCTTGCGGCGATGGAGCGGTATTTCGAAAAGATGCAGTCTGGCTTTCGCGCGCATATGACAGGGGCGGCCGCGCCTCTCGCGGGGCTGACCAGCTTCCTGCAGGCCTATGCCGAAGATGCGCCCGGCGCGCGGGTGCATGCTTGCCTGCTGCTCAAGACCCTGCTGGAAGCGACGGCGACGGATTCAGAGATTTCAGGCCCTGCGCGGGACTATCTGAACCGGATGAAGGCTGAGTTTGAAGCGGGATTCAGCGCGGCGAAGGAAGCCGGGGATTTGCCGCACACGGCGGACACAGCCCGGCTGGCCCGGCGTTACCAGGCTGCGCTGACCGCCCTGCAGATTGAATTGCAACGGGGGCTATCCGGCGCTGAGCTGACCGCCTTTGTGGATGATTTGATCGAGCCGTTCGAGCAATTGGCGCGCGAGGCCGCCAGTTGACGGATCACTCGGCCGGGACAGGCGTGAGCGCCTCTTTCCAGTCATCCATGGCGTGACGATTGTCATGGTCCCAGGGATGGAAGCCGGGCTTGAACCAGGACAGCCAGACCTTCCAGCCGCGTCCGAACAGGGCCGGTTTCTTCCAGAGGAATTGCTTCACGGCGCGGTCGGCCTCTTCGCGTGTATAGCCGTCGGCTTCCAGCAGCTTGGCGGAGAAATTGGCGATATTGGCAGTGAAGTGTTTCGTGATCAGCAGCATGGACAGGCTGCGCCGGAAATAGCGTTTCAGCGGTGACCAGCCCTTGGTGACCTCCAGAAAGACATCGTAGGCAACGGCCTTGTGCTCAGTCTCTTCCATCGCATGCCAGCGCCAGAGGCGCTCCAGCGCCGGGTCTGTCTTGCTGAACATCGCCACACCATCGATCTCGGCATCGAACATCAGATCGGCCATCATGGAGGTGAAGTGCTCGAGGCAGATCGTGGCCATCAGCATACGCATCGGTCCGCCGGCGCGGCCGAAATTGACCCGCTCCAGGATCTCCGCCTCAATCTCTGCAACGGGATATTTTTCGCGGTCGATCTTGTTGTTCAGCAGGTGATGCTCGCGCGAATGGATGGCTTCCTGCGTGATGAAATCCTTCACATCCTCGGCCAGCTTGCCCGAAACCTCGCCGCGATAGGCTTTCACCGCATCCATGAACATGCGTTCGCCGTCCGGGAAGGTCAGCGACATGGCATTGTAAACGGCGGTGGCGACGGGGTTGCCGTCCAGCCAGGGGCGGCCATCATCGGCGGCGGACATGTCAAAGCGCAGGTCGCGCGGTTCAATGGTGATGTCTTCGGGGGTGCGTTTGCGCGTCATTGTGTTTACTGCTTTCTGGTACAGAACTGGCAATCGTCTTGTCGCAACAGGTAACACTACTGACAAAAATGTCAATAAAGAAAAAAGAACCCTCGCCCAGAATCCGTCGAACGCCGGAGGAATCGCGCGCCAATATCCTTGCTGCGGCGGAGACGCTGCTGGTCGAACAGGGGCCGCAGACGCTGCGCCTGGCCGATGTGGCAAAGGCGGCGGGCGTGGCGAATGCCACCGTGCTGCATCATTTCGGATCCATCGACGCCGTTCAGCAGGCCCTCATGGAGCGGATGATTGCCGATCTCGTGGACGCGATCATGGCAATCGAAATCCCCGCCGATGCCCCGGCAGAGGCGCGCGCCATAGGCCTGAAGACCTTGTTTGATGCGCTGGAGTCGCGCGGCGCGGCGCGGCTGGCTGCCTGGCTGGAACTGACGGATGAGACCAGCCGCCTGACCGTGGTGCGCGAGGCGGTTCAGGAAGTGGCGCAGAAAAAGATCTCGCAGGGCGGCATCCCCTCAGAGCTTGCCGAGGACATGATCCTGATGAGCGTGACCCTCGCTCTCGGCACCGGCCTGTTCGGCCCGTCCCTCGGCACACTGATCGACAAGCCCCCCGAACGCGCACGGGAGCTGACCCTGCAGATGCTGATGAGCTATTTCGAAAAGCTGGCGGGGTAAAGAGGTGAGCACTCATGCTGAGCGAAGTCGAAGCACGAGCGCGGGCGGGCAGACAACAAGGTGGACTACGATTGCAGGTCGTTCGGTTCTCGCATTTTCAGGAAGCTCTCCGAATCCAGCGCTTCGGGTAGGGCCAGTATGTAAACGACCTTATCTTTCACCGCGCCTTCTGCGTGCAGGGTTCGGGCCGGTACGATGACTTTGTCGCCTGCCACGACGGTTGTGCGGACACCTGTCCCCGCGTCCAGGAAGTCTGTTTCCCCCTCCATGATGTAGGCGTGCACTTCTTCGGAATGCCAATGTGGGTCCAACCCAGCCGATGGTGGAGACACGAAGGTTGTGGGCCAGGTTCCATTTCGTTGCACGTCTTCCATGACCTCGGAAAGCGACGAAAAGAACTGATGGTGAAATTTCACTGACATACGAAGCGCTCCTAGCATTGAGGCGCAAAGTATGGATCGTGCAGTTATCGAGATAAACCTAGCCAGTTGCATCATATTCATGCAGGAATTGCATCATGCAGATCACGGCGCTTCAAACCTTTGTCGATGTGATGAAGCTTGGCAGTTTCGCCAATGCGGCCCGCTACCGAGATGTCGACCCATCATCAGTGTCCCGCGCGATTGCCGGACTGGAAGAAGAGTTGGGATTTCGACTATTTCAGCGAAGTCGGCGAAAGCTGGCACCGACGGAAGCTGGTCAGAGCTATTTTGAGCAGATAAGAAACCTTATCGAAGATCTCGATCACGCGCGGCAGAAAGCGCAGGATCTGGCGACAGAGCCACAGGGCCTGCTGCGGATCACGGCCTGTACGTCGCTGGGGCAGCGCGTAATCGCGCCGCTTCTCAAGAAGTTCATGGACCGGTATCCGGCGCTGTCACTCGAACTGGTATTGACTGATTCACAAGTCGATCTCGTCGCCGATCAGATCGATCTCGGGATTCGGTTCGGTCCCGAACCGGACGGCGAGATGTGCGCTACCAAACTGGTTCCGCGAAAATTTCAAATCTGTGCGAGCCCGTCTTATATCCAGCGCAATGGCGGGCTGCTTCACCCAAGAGATTTGTCAGAGCGTGAGTGTGTCCTGTTTCCGCTCCCCGGATATCGCACGCACTGGCTGTTTCGTGACGACGCAGGCGAAGCTTTTGAAGTTCCGGTCAATGGACGGCTACTCGTCTCGCATGGTCTGACGATGACCCAATGCGCTCTGGCCGGGTTGGGGCCAACATTGCTACCAGATTGGCTCTGCAAGCCGGAGCTGGAAGCTGGTGATCTGGTAGACCTGTTTCCCGATTTCGAGTGCGCCGCAAATCAATTCGGAACGGCAGCCTGGATGGTTCATCCGTCAAGGCGCTATGTACCTCACAAAGTGGAGGCCTTCATGCAGTTCCTGCGTGAAGAAATCTGACGCGGCAACTTGCATTGAAAATTCGTTGCGTACCGTGACTGCTCTGAGCAGGTGCTGCCGGACAGCGGTAGGTACGGGCTTGATCATCCGAGCTTTACCGCCGCCTCTTCAGCAAAATAGGTGATCACGCCGCTCGCGCCCGCGCGTTTGAAGCACATGAGCGACTCCATCATGACGCGATCTCCGTCGATCCAGCCATTCTGGGCGGCGGCCTTTATCTGGGCGTATTCGCCGGAGACCTGGTAGGCGATGGTCGGCACACCGAAAGTGGAGCTGACGCGTTGCACAATGTCCAGATACGGAAGGCCGGGCTTGACCATGACCATGTCGGCGCCTTCGGCAAGATCGAGCGCGACCTCGCGCAGGGCTTCATCGGAATTGGCCGGATCTTGCTGATAGGTTTTCTTGTCGCCCTTCAGCGCGGCGGCCGAGCCGATGGCGTCGCGATAGGGGCCGTAGAATCCGCTGGCATATTTGGCGGCATAGGCGAGGATCATCTGGTTGGTGAAGCCTTCTTCCTCGAATGCCGAACGAATCGCGCCGATGCGGCCATCCATCATGTCCGACGGGGCGACGATATCGGCGCCCGCGCCGATATGGACCAGCGCCTGCTGGACCAGTTTATCCGTAGTCGCATCATTCGGGATGGTGCCGTCTTCGTCCAGCAGGCCGTCATGCCCGTGGCTGGTATAGGCGTCGAGCGCCACATCCGTGATCAGGCCGACTTCGGGCGCAGCATCCTTCATCGCCTTCAGGGCGCGCGGCACGAGCCCGTCCGGGTCCAGCGCGCCGGAGCCGGTCTCGTCCTTGCCGTCTGCGCCAATATAGGGAAACAGCGCGATGGCCGGAATGCCAAGCTCTCGCGCGCGAATGGCGGCCTTGGCGGCGTCCTTGACGCTCAGCCGATCAATGCCGGGCAAGGAGCCGACGGGCATGCGATCTTCGCCATCATGGACGAAGACGGCCCAGATCAAATCAGCGGGCGTCAGCACGTTTTCGCCAGCGAGCGAACGGATCCATGGGGCCTGGCGCAAGCGGCGCATGCGGGTGGCGGGGAAGGCTTGGGGGAATTGGGTCATGTGAGCCTCATTGGTCCAAAATCCGGATGGCTACAACCAGCCAATTTTACGCACCATGAAACAGCGTTTGGAAACGTCGAGTTCTTCGGCCTGGATACGTTCCAGTTCCAGCATCCACTCGGCCATATCACTGCGTCTGATCTCGCGAAAGCCATGCTTGGCGTAGAACGGCGCGTTCCAGGGCAGGTCGCGGAAAGTGGACAGCGCAACGCGGCGCAGCTTGCGACGCTTCGCTTCGTCGATCACACGGGTCAGCAGAGCCGCGCCAATGCCGCGCTGGCCCTGATCCGGATGGACGCTGATCTGGTCAAGATAGAGCATGCCGCCGCGCAGGGAGACCAGCGCGAATCCTACCGGCGCGCCGGTGTCCAGCCGCGCGGTGAACAGGTCGCCATTCTCTGCAGCGCTGGCAAGGATGTCGATGGGTACATGGTCTTTCAGGGCTTCTGCGGACAATAGGCCGGTTGGAGCAAACAGGGCGCTGGCGGCGCGGTCCACTTCGGCCAACACGCCGACTTCTGACGCGTCCGCATCATCGATTCCATAGCGTGTGCTGGCGTGTTGCATTGACATTGCGCGCTGCCCATTCAATTCCCGTGGAAACCTCTTACGCCAAAAAACGGGGAATTAACAATGAGTGCTTTGTTTTCCGACGAACAATTGATGATCCGGGACATGGCCCGCAAATTTGCCGAGGCGCAATTGCTGCCGCATTCGGAAGCATGGGACCGAGACAGCCACTTCCCGGTCGATGTTATCAAGCAGGCGGCCGAGCTTGGCTTTGCGGGCATTTATGTCTCTGAAGAAGTTGGCGGCAGCGCTCTGACGCGCACCGATGCGGCCATGATCTTCGAGCAGTTGTCCTATGGGGATGTCTCTACGGCGGCATTCATTTCCATTCACAATATGGCCAGTTGGATGATCGACACGTTCGGATCGGACGCGCAGCGCCAGGCGTGGGTGCCGCGGCTGACGCGTATGGAGTTGATCGCATCATATTGCCTGACCGAACCCGGTGCGGGATCGGATGCTGCCAGCCTGAAGACGCGCGCAGTGAAGGATGGCGATGATTATGTCATCTCCGGCACGAAACAATTCATCTCCGGCGCGGGCACGTCTGACGTTTACGTCTTGATGGCGCGCACTTCCGACGACGGCGCCAAGGGCGTGTCGGCCTTCATTATCGAGAAGGACACGCCGGGGCTGAGCTTTGGGGCGAATGAGCGCAAGATGGGCTGGAAGAGCCAGCCCACGCGGCAGGTGATGCTGGACGGCGTTCGCGTGCCGGCGGCAAACCGAATTGGCGAGGAAGGTCACGGCTTCCGATTTGCGATGGCAGGGCTGGATGGCGGGCGGCTGAATATTGCGGCGTGTGCCCTCGGCGGTGCGCAACTCGCGCTCGACAAGGCGGTGGCCTACGCGAAAGAGCGCGAACAGTTCGGCAAGGCGATTGCGACCTTCCAGAACACGGCGTTCAAGCTGGCGGATATGGAAACCGAGCTTCAGGCCGCAAGGGTCATGCTGTACGAGGCGGCCGGACGACTGGACGGCAAGTCGCCGGACGCGACGCGTTGGTGCGCGATGGCCAAGCGCTTTGTCACGGATACGGCGTTCAAGGTTGCGAACGACGCCCTGCAGATACACGGCGGATACGGCTACCTCGCCGATTATGGTGTTGAACGGATCGTGCGCGATTTGCGCGTGCACCAGATTCTGGAGGGTACGAACGAGATCATGCGCGTCATCATCTCGCGGGACATGCTCAAGGATTAGGCCTTTCGGGCAATTTCTCAAACATTACCGATATTTATAGCGTTTTCGCGGGTGCGGGGAAGGTTTTCATGCCGTCCGTATCTGGACAAGCGGCGGTGGCTGCGCTGTTCTTTCATTCTGGTAGAGTGCAAGAGAAGGAGGACTGGCGATGCGTATGGTCCGTAAGCTGTCGATTGTGGCCGGATTCGCTGTGCTGGGCGCGTGCGCCAGTGCGCCGCCCAATCTGAATGACAATCAAATCGTCCGGGGTGAGCGCGTCGGCGAGGTCGAGTTGGGTATGAGCCTGATCGAGCTGTTCGCCGTGATGGGCACGCCGCGCCACACAACGCCGATCGAAGGCACGCGGGCAACGACTTACACCTATGATGGACTCATCATCGCAGCGGATGAAAATGTCTATTGGATCATCGCGCGTGACCCGCGGTATCGCACGGATATCGGTGTGGGGACCGGCGCGGAGCAGATCCTGGCGCGTGGGGCCTATGGCAAGCCGAAATGCGTGGTCACCAAGGGCGATGAGACGCTGTACGACTATAGCGACATCTATTTCGGCGTCGACAACAAGAGCGGCAAGGTCACCAAGGTCGGCATCATGCGCGATACCCAGACTTGTGACGGGTAAGGTGGCACACTGAGCCCTGACGGGCTGTCAGCCCGGAAAGCGATTGAACCTCAATCCGATATGCGGCACCGTGCGGCTGTGGTTCAGCTGATCGGAAGAGGTGCGCTTGTGCGGGGATTGAAGAGTCTGGTTTTGGCGATGGTGGCGACGCTCGTCCTTCCACTGGCGTGGGCGCAGTCTGGGAATTGGGCCGAGGAAACCGGATCGCTTGTTCACAAGGAGGGATTTGTTGACCTCTACCTGGATGCGGATGGCGGGCGCGTTCTGGTCGCGCTGCCTGCGCCGGACGCGGAGGGCGTTGCCCTGCGCGCGATCCAGGCGACGGGGCTGACGGCGGGACTCGGGTCCAATCCGATCGGGCTGGACCGGGGCCGCGCCAATGCCGGTGAGATCGTGGCCTTCCGCAAGGTAGGCGACAAGGTCATCGCGGAGATCGAGAACTGGACCTATCGCGCCAGCGCCGACAATCCGCTGGAGCGCAAAGCCGTGCGGGATTCCTTTGCGCGCAGCTTTGTCTGGTCGGGTGAAATTCTCGGCACCGGACCGGAGGGCGAATTGTTGGTGGACCTGTCGTCCTATCTGACGCGCGACACGATGGATGTGCGCGCGCGGCTGAAACAGCATCCCAAGGGCGGCGCGTTCCAGATCTCGAAGGACTTGTCCATGCCGGACGTTTCGGCGGCGCTGGCCTTTCCGGACAATGCCGAGTTTGATGCCTTTCTGACGCTGAGCAGTGACGAACCGAAAGCGGAAGTCTGGGCCACGGCGGCTGATGCGCGCTCTGTGACGCTGGTGCAGCACACATCGCTCGTGCGCTTGCCGGATGACGGCTACACGCCCCGCATGTTCGATCCACGCAGCGGTGCGATTGACGTCGGCTACTATGATTTTTCCGCGCCCCTGAGCGGACAGGTTGGGCAGTCCTTTGCACGCCGCTTTCGGCTGGAAAAGCAGGACCCCACTGCCGCGAGCAGCCCCGCAAAAGAGCCGATTGTCTACTATGTCGATTCCGGTGCGCCAGAGGAAATCCGTGCCGCCCTGATTGAAGGGGCATCCTGGTGGGCCGAAGCGTTCGAGGCAGCTGGTTTTCCGGACTCCTTTCGCGTGCAAGTCCTGCCCGAAGGCGCCCATCCACTTGATGTCCGCTATAATGTGATCCAGTGGGTGCACCGCCAGACCCGCGGCTGGTCCTATGGTGGTGGACTGACCGATCCGCGTACGGGTGAAATGCTGAAAGCCAACGTTATTCTGGGTAGTCAGCGTGTGCGCCAGGACAGGATGATTTTTGAAGGACTGGCGGGCGCATCAAAGACCGGCACTGGCGCGGCGGATGATCCTGTCCAGATCGCTCTGTCCCGTATTCGCCAATTGGCTGCGCATGAAGTTGGCCACACGCTTGGCTTCGCCCACAATTTTGCGGCGTCCTCGAATGAGCGCGCGTCGGTGATGGATTATCCGGCACCGCTTGTTTGGGTTGGCCAGAATGGGGAGCTGGATTTCTCAGCTGCCTATGATGTCGGAATCGGTGAGTGGGACATAGTGTCTGCAATGTGGCTCTACCGGCAATATCCTGATGGCACGGACGAGAATGCTGCAGGAGACGAACTGTTGGAATCGGCCTGGGGAAGCGGACTGCGATACATCGATGATCCGCAGGGGCGTGGCGTGGGTACCGCGCATCCCTATGCGAGCGTCTGGGACAATGGCACAGACCCTGTCGCCTCCCTGACGGAGGTGATGCGGGTACGGAAAGTAGCGCTTGAACGGTTCGGCCTCGGCGCGCTGCAGTCAGGCGAGCCGACCTCGCGCCTGCGGGCGGTGATCGTGCCGGTCTATCTTTATCATCGTTATCAGGTGAACGCAGCGGCGAAGATGATCGGCGGTTATGATTTCCACTATGCCGAAACGGGGCAGGCCAATATTGGCGGAGCGCCTGTGCCGGCAGATCAGCAACGCGGCGCGCTCAGTGCGCTGGTGGCAACGCTGGATCCGGCCGTGCTTGATCTGCCAGACCGGACGCTCGACCTGTTGACGCCGCCGCTGGTGTCGTTCCGTGGGGCGGGCGCGGGGGCGGAATATTTCCCAGGCGAAACCGGGGCGATGTTTGATCTTCTGACAGCCGCTGACACATCGGCCTCACAAACCTTGGGCGCCTTGCTGCATCCGCAGCGCGTTGCACGCCTGATCGAAACTGAACGCCGCGACGCGAACGCACTGAGCTATGGTGATGTCTTGCGCGAAGTGGAGGAGGCGCTGTTCAAAGATGCTGACATGCCACGTCAGGCGAGTATCCTGCGGCGCGAGCAAGTGCGGTACGTTTCCGTACTGATAGACCTTGCCGCAAACACAAATGCGACGCCTGAAACGGTGATCCAGACCAATGCATATCTCAGCGCTCTGGCGCGCCGGATTGTGTCCCGTTCGCGGCGAGCTGATCCAGCGGATGTGGCAGTGCGGGACGAGCTCTCCCGTCGTATTACAGCCCATCTCGACAGGCCATCTCTACCCGTCATGCCGTCCACACCTGAAGTCGATATCCCGCCCGGCAGCCCCATTGGCGCAGGCAGCGCCGAAGCTTGCTGGCATTGCGATACGGCGCTGTTACCACGCTAGGCGGAGGGGTCATTTGAGAAGTTCCTGCCTCCTCACCCTGCCGCTACAAAGGGAATGGATCAGATAAACTCGACACCGGTCTCGCGACCGAGTTGCCAACGCCGCTGACACAGGCGCGGTTGTTTACTGTTGGGCAGACGGATCGAGAAGGTTTCTGGCAGATTGATTTCCTTGCGGGTCGCAAAGCGGACTCCGCCGGATGAAATGTTGCGAATATCGCACGGCACCGAGCGCAAGAAACCCAGTTTCAGAATACCTTTGGCGATCACCGGAGTGCGGCGTCCACGCAGCTCTGCGCCGGGAAGGTCGGTCTGTCTCATAGGCGAAGAATAGTCTCAACGAGTAAACATTCGCGGTTTGCTATTGCCAGGAATTTCCAATCGGGATTTGCGGACTGTTAACGTCCTGACGCACGAGTCGGGCTTGATCCGCGAGGCGTCGAATGTAGGGGTAGGCGAAACAGATAATGATCGGCGTAAAGCGCCTGAGACAAAGGGATAAAGCATGTCGAATGACGTATCGGTGGAGACCCATCGCGGTGTGGGACGAGTTACGCTGACGCGGCCAAAGGCGTTGCATGCGCTGAACGCACCTATGTGCGACACCATCTTGGCCGCCTTGGAACGCTGGGCGGCAGACCCGACCGTTCACTTGGTCATGATCGACCATGAAGAAGAAACGCGCGGATTCTGCGCTGGCGGTGACATTCGCATGCTGGCCGATAGCGGCGCGGGGGATGCGAGCGAGGCGCGCGCTTTCTTCAATGTCGAATATCGGATGAATGCCGCGCTGAAGACCTTTCCCAAGCCGGTGCTGGCGATCATGGATGGTGTGACCATGGGCGGAGGGGTCGGCCTGTCTGTGCATGGCTCTCACCGGGTTGCGACCGAGCGCACGCTGTTCGCCATGCCGGAGACCGGGATCGGCCTGTTCCCGGACGTGGGGGGTGGTTGGTTCCTGCCGCGCCTGTCGGGCTATCTTGGTACATGGTTGGCACTGACGGGGGAGCGTTTGAAGGGCGCAGATGTCGCTGCGGCCCGGGTGGCGACGCAATTCCTGCCATCGGAATTGGTGCCGAACCTGAAAAAGCAGATCGAAGGCGCGGATTTCTCCGTCGGTGCCGCCGAAATGCTGAACGAGATCCTGCGCGGCATGACCCATCCTGTGCCAGCGGGCAGCTTTGCGGCGCATAGCGATTTGATTGATGATTGCTTTGCAAAGGACACCGCCGAGGAGATTGTTGCTGCGTTGGACACGGCTGACAATGAGTGGGCATCCGAGCAGGCGACGACCATTCGAACGAAGTCCCCAGAGACTGTGAAGGTTGCTCTTCGTCAGGTTCGAGATGGCGCCAAACTTGATAACTTTGAAGAGAACATGCGGATGGAGTACCGCATTGGCTGGCGTAAAGTGCAAAGTCATGACTTCCTTGAAGGCGTTCGCGCGGTCATTATCGACAAGGACAATGCTCCGAAATGGAAGCCGGCCACGCTGGAAGAGGTCAGCGATGCGGACGTGGCGAGATATTTCGAGCCATTGGGCGACGATGAGTTGACCTTTGGGGATTGAGCGCGAGCCAAGGCCTTGAAATAGTGGCCACACTTAAAGTTGGGGCGATTCAGGAGCATGTATGCGCGGACAAGTATTGAAGGCTGACTCTGTGGAGGGGCTAGGCCTCATCCTCGGAGACGATGGTGTGCGCTACAATTTCTCTCAGGCACAGGTGCGGGACAACAATCGGCTCGTCCAGGGGCATGTTGTCGATTTCGTCGGTATGGGTGACGAGGCGCGCGATATCTATTTGCTCCAGGCTACCGGACAACCCTCTACACAGCCAGTTCCGCCGCAGCCCGTTCGTCAGGGGTATGCGGGGGCTGCACCCTATGCGCAGCCCATGGCAGTCAAGAGTGACGGTATCTGGACGTACTTTCTCAGATGTCTGTCATCCAGCTATTTCAAGTTCAATGGCCGCGCACGCCGCCAAGAGTATTGGGGATACATATTGTTTTCGATACTTGCGCTCATCTTGGCGTTTGTTGTCGACACGATCCTTACCCTATCAATATTTGGCGTCGACGACTCCGAGGGATACTTTCTCCCTCTCTTCACCGCGCTTTGGATACTTTATACCATCATTCCGGGTATAGCTGTCACCGTACGGCGCTTCCATGATCAGGATCTGTCCGGCTGGATGTACCTGCTGAACTTGATTCCCTATGTCGGCGGCCTGATCGTTTTCGTATTCATGCTGATCGACAGTCGTGCAGAGCCGAACGTGCATGGGCCTAGTCCGAAATACGGCATTCGCGGCACGGTCGACACGTTCGCTTGAGCGAATACTTTCATGATATCCAAACCTGACAGGCCCAAATCGTTACGTAATAGTAACGGTTAATGTATTCGCGTGGATATTAACCTTCTACTCTTGAGAAAAGGGCATGCTTATCAATTCATTAGGATTGCTCGTGTATTTCTACTCAAACTACAACAAAAGTTGAGTGAATAGTTGAGTGGTGATGAAAATGATGATTGCAGAAGCGCAGGATACTGCGAACAATTCGTTGGGCGAGTCTTTCCTGAAGTCTTTGTCTTTGCTTGAGCAGGCGCACCGTCGTCTTCATGATGTTGTGAAGGACGATCTGGAGCGCGGCGGCGAGCGGTCGCTGACCGGCGTTCAGGCATTGTTGCTTTATGAAATTGGCGAAGGCGAAGCCCCCGCATCTGTTCTTCGGGCTCGTGGCGCCTTTGCTGGCACCAGCCTCTCCTACAACGTCAAGAAACTCCAGGAAGGCGGCTATCTGATCCAGACCCGCTCCGAAGATGACAAGCGCACCGTCACGCTCAGCCTGACCGAGCGCGGTCTAAAGGTTCGCAAACGGGTCGAGGCCCTGTTCGAGAAGCAGGCCGGCGCGCTTGAGCCAACGGCCAGCGTGCGTCCGGATGACCTGTCGCAACTGAACAAGACCATCTCGCGCCTTGAGCGCTTCTGGTCCGACCAGATCCGGTTCCGCCTCTAAGCGCGCGGATTACATGGACGACTAAAAAAGCCCTCGCGAATTTGGCGGGGGCTTTTTCATTTTCATGGATTCCACGCGAGACAGAAAATGGTTTTCAACCCCAGATTTCTTCACTAGGTTTCTCTGCGATGAGGGAATTTGGGGTTCTTTTTCTCGGGCTGGCATGGGCCGCACCCGCTTCGGCAGGGCCTTGGTCCCAACCGCATGAAGGTTGGTATGCCGAGGCCGTCGGCACTGAAGAGGAGCTGGAAGGCGTCCGTGGAAACCGCGTTTCGCTCTACGGCGAGTATGGCTTCGCACCGAATTGGACGGTTACCGCAAAATCAGAGGCGGTGGCCTATGAGGTCGGCAGCCAGTTCAACAAGGAGTTCTGGCGCGCCACGCTGCGGCGGCAACTGGTCACCCACAAGGGGTGGGCCGTCGGCGTTGAAGGCGGCCTGGTTCATGGCAGCTCCCTGGCCGGCGTATTCGGATGCGACGAGTGGGGCGCCGAAGCCCGCCTCAGCGGCGGCCTGTCTGGCCTGCGGGGCGGTCGTAACTTCTATGTCTTCGCGGATGCCGCTGTGATCCGTCATGAAGATGGCTGTGTCCGCCAGCGCGCCGAGTTCGGCTATGGCGTCGATATCTGGCAGGACTTCTTTATAAGCCAGCAGCTTTGGGTCGAGCGCGGGAACGAAACGGCGGATTCAAACAAGTATGAGACCAAGCTTGGCTATCATTTCGGATGGGCCGATGTGGCGATCGGGTATCGAGAGGAATTTGCCGGAGAGTTTGACGAGCATGCTGTGCTGCTCGCCCTTATCCTCCGGCATTAATCACACCAGTCTATTCCGCAGGGACGTCTTCCGGGGTAGCTTCGGCGGTGAAGCCGGTCTCACTCATCAGATAGGCGACAACCGCCAGGCGGTCGTCCGGTTTGCGTACACCCGCAAACGTCATGCGGTTGCCAGGCAGGAAAGTGCGCGGGTTCTCCAGCCAGTGATCGACCTTGTCGGGCGTCCAGATGAAGTCGGCTTCTTGCAGGGCAGGGGAATAGGCAAAGCCCTCCAGTGTGCCGGCCTCACGACCGAACAGCCCATGCAGGTTCGGCCCAACGAGATTACCGCCGCCTTCCGCCGTGATGTGGCAGGATTGGCAGAGCTTCCAGGTGCGACGACCGCGCGCATAATCGGCGGTATTGTACGGAGCGGGCAGGGCCGCGAACGGTGATACCGCATCAACCGCCGCTTCAGCGGGGGCAGCGGCGGGCGCCGCTTCTGCAGGGGCCTTCGCCGGAGGTGCTTCTGCGGCCGGGGTATCAGTTTCGGGCGCATCGGAGCCACCACAAGCGGTGAGCAACACTATTGCGGCGACGGCGAGGGAAGAAGTCAACTTCATGGAATTTCAGGCTCCGGAATGTTCCGGCGCACTTTGTGGGGTAACCGCACGGAAGGCAACCGGCCTGCGTCAACTGGACGCCGGGCGCGGGCCGGACATACCCGCCTTGGCTGGTCCCTGTTGAAACCGTGCGGGCAGGCGGGGACAAAGCGCGTCAGCCGGGGTATTGTAACCAGATGCCTGATTCCGTCCGCCCTCGCCCCGAGATTCGCAAGCTGCCACCTGATGTCGTGAACCGGATCGCGGCGGGCGAAGTGGTCGAGCGCCCGGCGGCCGCCGTCAAGGAATTGGTCGAGAATGCTCTGGACGCTGGCGCTCGCCGTATTTCTGTCTCCATCGAAGCGGGGGGCCTGAAACGGATCATCATCGAAGATGATGGCTGTGGCATGTCTGCCGACGATCTGCTCGTCGCGCTGGAACGCCATGCAACCTCCAAACTCGTGCCGGATGCCGGCGGGCGGGTGGATTTGCTGAACATCCACACGATGGGCTTCCGGGGTGAAGCGTTGCCGTCGATTGCCTCGGTCAGCCGCTGCAGCATTTCATCCCGCGCGACCGGCGAAGACGCAGCCGAAGTCTTTGTTGAGGCGGGACGGATGGAAGGCCCTCGCCCGGCGGCGTTTACCGGGCGCGGCGAGACTGGCACCCGCATCGAAGTGCGCGACCTGTTCTATGCGACTCCCGCCCGGTTGAAGTTCATGAAAGGCGAGCGCGCCGAAAGCATGGCTGTGACTGACACGATCAAGCGTCTCGCCATGGCCAATCCGCATGTTGCTTTCTCGCTGGAAAATAATGGCCGGAACTCGCTGCGCTATGCCGCTGAAGCCGAAGGCGCCTCCGGCCAACTGGCCCGGCTCGGCGCAATCATGGGGCGTGATTTCCGTGAGAACGCGCTGGAGATTGATGCCGAGCGCGAAGATGTTCGCCTTACTGGCTTTGCCGGCCTGCCGACGCTCAATCGCGGCAACGCCCAGATGCAATTCCTGTTCGTCAATGGCCGGCCCGTGAAGGACCGTATGCTGAATGGCGTAATCCGCGCCGCCTATCAGGATTTCCTGGCGCGCGACCGGCACCCGTTGGCGGCGCTGTTTGTTGATCTTGACCCGGAATATGTCGATGTGAACGTGCACCCCGCCAAGACCGAGGTGCGCTTCCGCGATGCGGGGAATGTAAGAGGTTTGATGATTGGCGCACTGCGTCATGCGCTGGCCGCGGCGGGACACAGAGCGTCGACCACGGTCGCGAATTCTGCGCTCGGCAAGGTTCGGATCGAAGAGGCCACGTCAGCCAATCTCTGGTCGTTGCCATCTGCGCCAGAGCGACAGGCTTCCCCCTCTTCCTATTATCGCCAGCCATCGGGCATTGATTTCGATCAGCCTCTTCCGCCCTCTGGCGATGTGATGGCGGGGCTGCAAGAAGCACCACCGCCTGCCTATCGACATGATGCCGCTCCGTCCGCACGGGTGGAGCCGGAAGCCGCGCCCGCGCAAGGTATGCCTTCTGACTTTCCGCTCGGCGTCGCCCGCGCTCAGTTGCACGAAACCTATGTCGTCGCGCAGACAGCGGATGGCATCGTTATCGTGGATCAGCATGCCGCTCATGAGCGGCTGGTCTACGAGGACATGAAACGCCAAATGGCTGCGGGCGGGGTAAGGCGTCAGGCGCTGCTGATCCCGGATGTGGTGGAGCTTACTGAGGACGAGGCGACCCGCGTGCTCGAGCGCGCCGACGAGTTGGCTGAGCTGGGTCTGGAAATCGAACCTTTTGGGGCCGGCGCGATCTGTGTACGGGCCACCCCCGCCCTGTTCGGGGAAATGGACGCAATGGGCTTGATCCGTGATCTCGCCGATGACTTCGCCGAATATGATGCGGGCCTCGCGCTCAAGGAGCGGTTCGAGGAAGTCATGGGGAACATGGCGTGCCGCGGTTCAGTGCGAGCCGGACGACGACTGAATGGCGAGGAGATGAATGCGCTGCTCCGCCAGATGGAAGCGACGCCACATTCCGGCCAGTGCAATCATGGGCGGCCGACCTATGTGGAGCTGAAGCTCGCCGACATCGAACGCCTGTTCGGGCGGCGGGGATAGGCTCTGTGGAAGCCTTGATCTTTGATTGCGATGGGGTGTTGGTCGACTCCGAAACAATCTCCATCGCCACTGAACGGGAAATGCTCTCTGGCTGGGGGCTCGACTATCCGTTCGAGATTTTCGTTTCGCGTTTTGTCGGCCTGCACAATCGGGACTTCCATGCGGCTCTCGCGGCGGATGCCATTGAGCGTGGACGCCCCTTGCCTCCGGATTTTGCCGACCAGTTGCAGGCGCGCATCTGGCAACACTTCGAAACGGATCTGCGCGCGATTGAAGGTGTGTTGGACATTTCCGCCGCGTTCTCTGGGGCGCAGGCAGTGGCGTCGTCTTCCGAGGCACCAAAGCTCGTCCGTAAACTTCGTCTCACTGGCCTGTACGATACTTTTGCGCCGCACATATATTCCTCAGACCTCGTGACCAATGGAAAGCCTGCGCCTGACCTGTTTCTGCACGCAGCCGAACAGATCAGTGCCCGGCCCGACAAATGTGTCGTACTCGAAGACAGCGTGAATGGTGTGACAGCCGCGCGCGCCGCCGGGATGACAGCGTGGGGCTTTACGGGCGGTGGTCATGCCGATGCGGGGCTTGGCGACCGGCTCAGGGCGGCGGGCGCGCAGGATGTGTTTGCGTCGCATGCGGAGATATCTGCAGCGCTTGCCAGCTGACCCTTTCAGGCTTTCGGGAAAACGTCACGCAGGGATGCCCACTCCGCTTCGTGTGAGCCGTGAAAATTCGGCTTACTCTCATCTGTCAGCCGACCACGCGGCGGGGTATAGCTGTCGATCTGGCGAACCGGATTTTCGCGCCACTGAATGTTCACGGCCCAGAGTTTCGGGAAGAAGTATAGCGTTGAATAAGGCAAATGGTCGTGGATCCACCAGGCCAGTTTCTGCCAGTCCCCTTCTGCGTGGAAAGCATCGTAGAAGGCTGGAATGACGACGCAGGCGGTTGCACCCATGTTTCCTTCGGCATCCCGCCGGTCCCAGATATGATGGCCGTAATTGCTTTCGTTCGAGGCGCAATTGTAGCCCTTCTTCTTGTCCCGCTGCATCTGGTTGCCAAATCCATTCACTTCAGCAGAGCGATAGGCGGACCGGATGGCGATGCGCCCGAAAACGTCCTGCAAGGGTTCCAGCAATTCCGTGCAGAGCTTCGTGCCGGCGGTAATGGCAAGGTCCGGATCATCGGGAACGTTCGAGAAGCCGTGAAGCGCGGCGATATCCGAATACAGGAAGTCGCGCATGAAGAAAGAGCGTGACAAGCGCGCACGTCCAAACTCCGCAAGTGCATCGACGCTGGACGGCCTTCTCATGGTCGTTTCCAGTCGCCGCTCGGGACGTTAGTCCTCGTCGCTGACATCGGCTGCGACCACTTCGTACATTTCCGGCGTGCATGTGCCCTGGGTGATCTGATCGCGTTTCAGCGTGAGTGTCTCTCCGACTTCCGGCAGCGTGCCCAAGTAGGAGGCCGGGACCCACAATTCTCCCTCGGGCCCATCGAACAAAGCGCCGTCTTCATCGACTTCGGTCACCGTTGCCGAGATGATTGTGGTTTCATAGCTGCACGGTCCGCCTACGATTGGAGGCGTAGGCTCACAGGCGATCAGCGGCGCGATGAGCGCGATGGCGGCAAGGTGTGTACGCATTTATGTCTCCCGCATTGGTCTGTGGACGCTACAGCGATCTGGCGGGAAGGCAACTGGGAACCCGATCAGGAATTGATGACGCGACCGGGGTTCATGATCTTGTTTGGGTCTAGCGCATGTTTGATGGCACGCATCATTTCGGTGGCTGCCTTCGGACGAATGCGTTCCAGTTCATCACGTTTCAGCCGCCCAACACCGTGTTCGGCGCTAATGGATCCGTCGAAGCTCATGACCTGATCATAGATGATACGAAAGATTGCTTCATCCTGACCACGTAGAACTGGGCGCTCTGCGCTGGCTGGCTCGCAAACAGAATAATGGAGATTGCCATCGCCGACATGACCGAAGATCACAAACTCCGCTGAAGGCACCTTTTCCAGAACAGCCGCGTTGCAAGCATCGATAAATTCGGGAATGCGGCTGACCGGTACGGAGATGTCCTGGTTCAGCGCGGTGCCATATGCTCGTTTCGACAGGGGGATTGTCTCGCGGATGTGCCAGAAGCTTTCGGCTTGCGCGACGCTTTCGGCAATGACGGCATCCTGCACAAGTTCGCTCTCATATGCTGAGGCGAGTGCGCCTTCCAGAACGTCGCGGGCATGTTCGGCGCGCGACATGGAAACTTCGATCAGCACGCGCCAAGGCAAATCAGATGGAAGTGGGTCGCGCGTGTCCGGCACGTCTGCCTGTACCATTGCGACGGCATTGGCGGGGATGATCTCGAAGCTCGTAACCGTATCGCCGGCATGGTCGCGAACCATTGCGAGCAGTTTCACGACGTCGCTTGCTGTTGTGCAGGTGACCCAGGCGCTCGCGCGCTGAACCTTGGGAAACAGTTTCAGGGTCGCAGCCGTGATGATACCGAGCGTACCTTCTGCGCCAGCAAACAAGTGTTTCAGATCGTAGCCCGTATTGTTCTTGCGCAGGCCCGACAGGCCGTTCCAGATATCTCCATTCGGCAGCACGACTTCGAGGCCAAGGATCAGGTCGCGCATCATGCCATAGCGCAGCACGGCGACCCCGCCAGCATTGGTCGATATCAGGCCGCCAATCGTGGCAGTGCCTTCCGAGCCGAGTGAAAGCGGGAACAAGCGCTGGGCGTCGTCGGCCGCTTGCTGCGCCACGACAAGGGGGGCGCCAGCCTCGATCACGAGCGAATTGTTGAACGCATCGAGTGCACGTATCGCATTCATCCGTTGCATCGACACACAGATTTCGCCATGCGGCGTGCCCGCATCAACCAGGCCGGTATTGCCGCCCTGAGGTGTGATCGCGACGCCATATTCATTGCAAAGTCGCACCAGTGCAGCGGTCTCTTCCGTTGTGGCGGGCTTTGCGAGGAAAGGCGTCTCGCCCTTGTAGGTGCCGCGCCAGGGCGACGACACTTTGGCGAGTTCTTCCGCCGCCATGCTCCACCCCCTCGGGCCGAGCAGGTTTTGGGCGGCGGTCAGGAAGTCCGGGCTAAGCTCTGTCATTGGGTAAACCTACTCATTTCCTGCGCGATTTCGAGTTTGTTGCTTCCATCAGTCATCTCGGTGCGCGGCCCGAGCGAGACGATCACTGATGGCTTCGCCAAGCCCCTCATTCGGAATGTGCGCGACGGCGATGCGGTCGGCCTCTGCATCCAGTTGCCTCAGCATGGCGAACAGGTTTGCAGCAGCCTCGGTCAGGTTGCCAGATGGCGAGAGGTTGAGCCCATTTGCCTCATCCGGGCCGAAACCCAGCCAGGCTTCCCCTGCTTCGGGGGCGCTCGCATTGAGACGCAACCGGGCATTGGGTGCATAGTGGCTTTTCAGTTGCCCAGGGGCAGAGATGCCATCGCCCTCATCTGCACGAGCGAGTGACGTGCCAAGGACTGCTTCGAGGGCGGAGGTTTCGACCGTGCCGGCTCGCAGGAGTGTTGGCTGGTCACCGATAAATGAGACAATGGTGGATTCGATGCCCTGCGTGCACGGCCCACCGTCGAGGATCAGGTCGACCTTGCCGTCGAGATCGGCTTTGACGTGTTCGGCCAGTGTCGGGCTGATATGTCCGGACCGGTTGGCTGACGGTGCGACAACCGGACGACCGAAACCCGCGATCAGGCTACGCGCGCCGGGGTGGGCAGGCATGCGTAGTGCAATCGTGTCGAGGCCGGACCGGGCCAGGTCGCAAACCGTCCCGGTCGACGCCACAGGCAAGACCAAGGTAAGCGGACCAGGCCAGAACGCATGTGCGAGTTTGAACGCTGCGTCACAAAATACGGCTTCGGCTTGCGCCATTTCCAGTGAAGCAACATGCGCGATCAGGGGGTTGAAGCTGGGACGCCCCTTGGCTGCGTATAGTCGTGCCACCGCGTCAGGGTTTGATGCATCGCAGGCGAGCCCGTAGACGGTCTCGGTCGGCATGGCGACGAGCCCGCCCTTGCGCAGGAAGCTGGCAGCCAGTTGGAGTGTGCTGGATTCGATAGGAGCGATGGCAGTCATGCGCGCGGGCTTAGCATTCGCGTCGCGGCCCCGGAAGCCATCAGCGCATTATTTGCGCGTGGCGGTTCCCGTTACGGAGATTGTGATTTCATCGCCAACCCAGCTTCCGGAGGGATCAGAGTCCTGGCCGAGATTGAAGGCTTTGCGACTCATGACCGCTTTTCCAGCCAGCATCGCGGTGTCGCCATCGATTTCAAGCGTGAAGTCGAGCGGCACCGTGACCAGCTCGGACTTCAGCGATATTGCAGCATCTGCGCTATAGCCGGTGTCTGTTTCGCTGAAGTTGCTCAGGCTGATCTGGGCGTCAGGATAGGTGGTCGTGTCGAACCATTCCGGGCCCTTCAGGCTGTCATTGTAGAGCTTCTTGCCAGCATCGGCAGTAGCTGTCCGGACCGTTACGAGCACACGAGACTCATCGAGCGCTTCAGGATGGAATTCCACATCTGCTGACCAATCGTCAAAGGTGCCGGTGAATTCGGCTCCATCATAATTACCCGTGAACCGAATTTCAGAAGCGTCGTAATCGACATCCCAATTCGCTTCGATGGTTTCGTCTGCGGGGGCGACGGCCTCGTCAGTTTGCGGTGTGGCGCTGCTGGATTGACCTGAGCCCGCAATCGGTATGATCGCGATGAGGGCAAAGGCAATGATCGCCGTTCCGAAGGCGCGGACATATCCTCGTGCGGTGGGAGGTGTCGCAGGCTTTCCGAACAAGCCAGGCAACATCTTCTTCAATACTCCGTCTTCAGCAGCGAATTCATGCTTCACCGCGCCGGCCACATGCAGGCCTAGCAGGATGATCAGAACCCAAGCGCCTTTGGAATGGATGTTCTCGATGATGACGTGCGCAATATCTCCGCGCAGAAAATCCGGCGCAGGCAAGTGGGGCCAGCTGACCGTCTCAAACAGGACGGACGGCACCTTGAATTTGGAAGTGGAGACAAGCAGCCATCCTGCCAGGGGCAGAATGATCATCAGTCCATAGAATGCCATGTGGACAAGATGAGACGCCAGCTTTTCATGGGCTGGCATCTCTTCCGGAAGTGGCGGTGGCGGGTTCATGACTCGCCAGATCACCCGGACCAAGGTGAGGAACAGAAGCAGGATCCCGATCGATTTGTGAAGCTGAAAGCGTACTTCGTTGTCGTCCATGTTCCAGCCGAGCCAGATCATGAACAGAAGAAGGGCTGCCATCACCCAGTGAAGGGTGATGGCGACGATCGTGTAACGAGACGTTTCAGTCTTCATGTCGAGGATGTTCCTGTCTTATTCGGCAGCTTTGGCGAATTCCGCCTCTATGGTCAGGTGGATCGTGTCACCCAGGTTTGGCACCATTTTCGACAGGCCGAATTCGGAACGATTGAGTGAGCCGGTGGCGGAGAAGCCGATTTTTGGCTGTTCCGGGGCCCAAGGGAAGGTCGCGGTGCCGTTGTAAGTAACATCCAGCGTCACTGGCTTGGTCACGCCAAGGAAGGTCAGATCGCCTGTGACAGTACCGGTGGTCGGGCCGGTTGTTGTGATTTCTGTCGAGGTGAAGGTGATCTCGGGGTATTCGCCTGCGTTGAAATAGGTTGGATCCTGCGCGATTTCTTCATCGAACGTGTCGTACGGCGAATCGGCGTGCGTCGCTTTGAAGTCGCCCGGATAGTCTGTTTCGACCGATGTCGGGTCGACCGTGACGGTCAGCGATGTGGCGGACGCGTCATCAGGATTGAACTCCAGTGTGGCATCCATCTTGGTGAAGCGGGCGGTATAGTTGGACAGGCCGAAATGATTCACCGTCCAGACAAGCGACGCATGCGTCGGATCGAGCACATACGTGCCTGCCGGAGCCATTTCCGGAGCCGGTGCGGTCTCTTCTGCAGCCGGAGCAGCTGTTTCACTTGTCTCAGTGGCGGGCGTCTGGGCCTCGGCTGCTGGGGCGGTGGTCTCGGCGGCACCGCAGGCGGCGAGCGCGAGGACGGAAGCGGAAAGTAGGATTTTGCGCATATTCGTGTCTCCTGGACATCTATGGGTTCGGTTCAGGTGATTATAGGGCGCAGTTGGCGTGGCACCATCCCCGCGCTAAATGCTCTTCGGGATATAACCTATTCGGATTCTGGGAGAAATACATGGCCTATGACGCTCCGCTCAACGATATGGCGTTCGCGCTCCAGTCCGTTGCGGGCCTGTCCCGATTGGAAGGGCTGGAGGCATTCGGCAATTATGACCCCGAGTTGATCACGCCGATCCTGGAAGAAGCCAACAAGCTGGCACGTGATGTATTGGCGCCGCTCAATGCATCTGGCGACGCGCACGGTGCCGTACTGACCGAGGATGGGGTGAGGGCCGCGCCGGGATTTGCTGATGCCTACGCCCAATTCCGGGAGGGTGGATGGATGGGCCTGTCGGCGCCAGAGGAATGGGGCGGGCAGGGCCTGCCGAAGGCGCTCGCCTTGGCGGTCATGGAAATGTTCCACGCGGCCAACATGTCGTTCGGGCTCTGCCCTATGCTCAGCTTCGGCGCAGTTGAGGCCCTGCTGGCGCACGGCACAGATGACCAGAAGCAGGCATATCTTCCCAACCTCGTGGCCGGCAATTGGACCGGCACCATGAATTTGACGGAGCCGCAGGCCGGTTCGGATGTTGGCGCGCTCAAGACAAGAGCCGTGCCGAAGGAAGATGGCAGCTACGCCATCAGTGGGCAGAAGATATTCATCACATGGGGCGATCATGATGTCGCCGAGAACATCATACACCTGGTCCTGGCGCGCTTGCCGGATGCGCCCGCAGGTTCGCGCGGCATCTCTCTTTTCATCGTGCCGAAGTTTATGGTTGAAGCGGATGGTAGCCTTGGCGCACGCAATGCCGTCAAATGTATCGGTCTTGAAAAGAAGATGGGCATCCACGCCTCGCCGACCTGTGTGATGGAATATGATGGCGCGACCGGATGGCTGATCGGTCAGGAGAACAAGGGCTTGGCCTGCATGTTCACCATGATGAATTCCGCACGCCTGAATGTCGGCCTTGAGGGAGTTGCTGTGGGCGAGGCGGCCTACCAGACGGCACTCGAATATGCGCAGGAGCGCAAGCAAGGCAAGGCACCAGGCATTGAGGGCCCCGCTCCAATCCTGCACCATGCGGACGTGCGCCGTACCCTGACGACCATGCGCGCTCGCGTCGCTGCAGCGCGTTCGATCTGTTATGCCTGTGGGGTCGCCGCAGACCTCGCCGAGGCGTCCCCGGATCAAACCACACGCGCTGCTGCAAAGATGCGGGAAGACCTGCTGACGCCAATTGCCAAGGCATGGTGCACGGATATGGGCGTCGATGTGGCGAGCCTTGGTGTGCAAATACATGGCGGCATGGGCTTTATGGGTGAGACACTCGCAGGCCAACTTTATCGCGACTCCCGGATTGCCCCGATCTATGAAGGCACGAATGGCATTCAGGCCATCGACCTTGTCGGGCGTAAACTGACCGGCACGAATGGTGAGTCCATGCGAGTGATGCTGGGTGAGGTCGAGGCGACGGCGGCAGATGCCCGCGCGACCAATGACCCACAGCTTGTGCAGATTGCAGACCGGTTGCGCGCTGGCGCCGAAGCCCTGCGCGAAGCCAGCGACTGGATGCTGGAAGCGATGAAGGATCGCGATCAGGACAAGGCGCTTGCGGGCGCGACGGCCTATCTCGCGCTGGCGGGAGACGTGATTGGCGGGCACTTCCTGACGCGGGCAGCTGTTGCTGCACGCGGTGAGGAAGGCAGCTTCCGGGCACGCCAACTGGCACTTGCGGGCTTCTTTTCCGAGACTGTTCTGGCCACCGCGCCGGGCCGTGTCTCCGGCATCACCGAAGGCGGTTCCCCTTTCCTCGACAATAGCGAAGCTCTGTTCGGTATCGCGTGAGTTCGGCTCAGGCTCTGAGCTTCGGCAAGGCGATCAGGCACAGGACCGAGGCGCAGGAGACTGCTGTCCCAATCGCCGCAAGTGGTACCATGCCAAATGTGACGAACGGCGCGGCGATGGCGGTGCCGGCAGCCGTCGTGGAAAGGATGGCCACGAGGACGAGTGCCGACCCGCGCGCATCATCTCCGCGCGCAGCGACAACCGCGCGATAGAAACCGGGAGGTCCCCGAAAGCCGAGGCCGAGATTGACCGGCACAAACAGGGCGGCGAGCATCAGTGGTGCTGTCCCACCCAACAGTGCGTAAATCAGAATACCAGCCAGGCCTGCGGCGGACATAGTCGATCCGAACAGGATCATCGGTTCAGGTTCGAACCGTGCGGACAGCTTGCCGGCAAAGTTCGATCCTGCAATGAAGAACGCAATCCCTGTAACCTGCATGATGATGAAGTCGCCCAGGTCGCCGCCAAGGCCCTTGGTGATCATGGCCGGTGCGCCGAACACAAAGATAAGCAGTCCGGCGAGTGTGAAGGCCTGACTCAGGGCATAGCGCAGGAAGACCGGATTGATCACGTGGCGCAGATAGCTACCCGGCGCCCGCGTCGACGGCGGCGCGGGCAGGCGATGACGCAGCATGGCGACGAGCGCCGCAACGCCTAGACTCAAGATGCCCAGGGCGAGAAAAGAGCTTTTCCAGCCGAATGCCAGCAGCAGCCAGACGCCGAGCACGGGGGCGAGGGCAGGGATCAAGGATTCTATGCTCGCCATGAAGCCAAGTGCGCCAACGGCTTTCTCCTCGGAAAACATGGCGCGGATCATGCCTGGAGCAAACACAGCTGCGGCAGATCCGGTCAGACCTTGCAAGAACCGCAGTCCAACCAGAACGGACAGGGACGGCGCGGCCATGCAGGCGAACGAGACCAGCGCATAGGCCGCAAGCGAGATGACCAACAAATTGCGCTGGTCGATCCGTGCGCCGAGTTCACCGAAGGCCAGCAGACCGATACAACCACCTGCCACGAAGGCGGCCAGCACCAGCTGCGCCATTGCCTGCGAGCCCCCCAAGGTTTCCGGCAAGGACGGAACGGCAGGTAGGACCAAATCCGTCCCGGCAAGGCCGAGAATGGTCCCGAGGACTAACAGGCCAAAGGCGAGCAGGGGCGCTGCGGTGCGGCGGTCCGTCATTATTCAATCATCTCCGTGCGGGGCGCCCGCCTATGCCGGAAATGCCCCACAATGTCGACTGAATGTTGCGAGGAACGGCCAGCGCCGATATGACGGGCCGCACTATATCAGGAGGCGCGACACGCCATGGCTTGGACCAAAACCTATTCCGGCGACGAGCCCTTGCGGATCAACAAATGGCTGGCGCTGGAAGGCGTGTGCTCACGCCGCGAGGCGGACTCCCTGATTGAGCAGGGTCTGGTGAAAGTCGACGGCGAGAAAGCGATTTCGGGCCAGAAGATCGAGACCGGTCAGACGTTGGATCTGGCGCAGAAGGCTGCACGTCGGCTCGATAATCAGCTTTCCATCCTGTTCCACAAACCGATCGGTATTGTTTCGGGCACGCCGGAGGGCGATGAAATTCCCGCTGTGCGGCTCATCTCAGGCGATAGCCTTTCGGGAAAAAGTCATGCCATTCCGGGGCGCTACAACAAGCTCGCGCCCCTCGGGCGTCTGGACAAGGATTCCCGCGGTTTGTTGATCATGTCTGAAGACGGCGTGTTGGCAAAGGCCGTGATTGGGCCGGAGAGTCAGCTCGACAAGGAATATCTGGTCAAGGTGAAGGGCGATGTTACGCCCGACAAGCTGGGCAAGTTGCGTCATGGTCTCGAGCTGGATGGTCGCCAGCTGAAACCTGCCATCGTCGAACAAGTGAAACAGCAGGAGTTGAAGTTTATCCTGAACGAAGGCCGCAACCGCCAGATCCGGCGTATGTGCCAACTGGTAGAGCTGCATGTTGTGGACCTGATGCGTGTGCGTGTCGGGCCGCTGGAGCTTGCAGGTTTGCCGGAAGGCAAGTGGCGTCCGATCAGTGGCCGTGAACGCGAAGCCTTGCTGAGAGGTGACATGCCCCGTCCCCGCAAGCCGCGACCGGAGCGGCCGGAGCGCTCAGATCGGGCAGAACGGAGTGGGCGTCCGGATCGTCCCGCGCGGGCTGAACGTCCCGAACGGTCAAGCAAGCCAGACCGGCGCCCTGACAGGACCGCCCCCCGCTCAGGCGGGAAGCCGGGACCGGCCTCTGGAGAGAAAACAGTCTCCCCGCTGAAAGGCGAGAAGTTCAAGCGCACCAAGCTCAAGCCTCGCAAGCGAACACCCATCAAGTGAGGGACCTGGTCATCATCATGGGCGTGGCGGGCAGTGGAAAAACGTCCATTGCCGAAGCCCTCTCCAAGGCCGAGGGTTGGCCGTTTGTGGAAGCGGATGACTACCACTCCGCCGCCAACAAGGAGAAGATGGCCTCCGGCACACCCCTGACCGATGCAGATCGCGCCGACTGGGTGCGCAGCCTGTGCAAAACCCTGACCGACATGCCGGAGGACCGGGTGGTCCTGGCCTGTTCGGCGCTTACGCCCTTTGTCCAGACAGGTCTGCGCGAGCAGAGCGGCCGGACATGCCTGTTCGTCCTGCTGGACGTGCCCAAAGATGAGCTTGCGCGGCGGATTTCCTCGCGCGCCGACCATTTCATGCCGGTCTCCCTGCTCGACAGCCAACTGGCCGCGCTGGTCCCGCCGGAAGACGTTATCCGGGTCGACGGTATGGCAGCTCCAATCGCTCTGGTTGAGGATATTCGCACGCGTCTTGCTGTGGCATGACCTTGCGGTACGGCTCGACGGACGCAAGAAGCTGCGTATCCTTCTGACATGGATGGTACAGAAATCAGCAAGCCGACACGGCCGCGCCTTGATTATCCGCATGGACAATCGGCGCCCGCTCCCGGCGAAATCAGGGAGATAGCGCCCGGCCTGTTCTGGCTGGCTATGCCTCTGCATTTCTCTCTCAAATTCATCAATGTCTGGCTGATCGACGATGGCGATAGCTGGACTATTGTTGACACCGGGATTCCGTATGACGAGACGCGTGACGTCTGGCGAAAGTTGTTGGCTGATCGGGTCAGTGAGCAGAAGCCTCTCAAGCGGGTTATCGTCACCCACATGCACCCCGATCATATCGGAACGGCTGGATGGCTCTGTCACAAATGGGGCGCTGAGCTGTGGATGACTCGTCTGGAATATACAACGTGCCGGATGCTGGTATCTGACACCGGGCGCAGTGCGCCAAAGGCTGGCTTGGACTTCTATTTGCGTGCCGGCTGGAACAAGACCCAGCTCGACCAGTACAAGGAAAAGTTCGGCGGGTTTGGAAAAGGTGTCATGCCGTTGCCGGATTCCTACCGCCGCCTTGTTGACGGCGATACTTTCGAAATGGGCTGTCAGGAATGGGAAGTCATCACCGGCAGTGGGCATTCGCCCGAGCATGCATGTCTTTATAGTCGCGATCTCAATATTCTAATCTCAGGTGACCAGATTCTGCCGCGGATCTCTTCCAACATATCCGTCCACCCGACTGAGCCTGCGGCGAATCCATTGCTCGACTGGCTCGAAAGCTGTGAAAAGTTGAAACAGCGGCTGCCGGAAGACGTGCTTGTCCTGCCAGCTCATAATGAGCCCTTTACCGGAGCCCACAAACGGCTGCAGCACTTGATTGACGGTCATCATGTGGGGCTCGCAAGATTGCTTCAGAGGTTGGAGCGTGGGCCCATGAAGGCGGTGGATACGTTCACCACGCTGTTCGGCCGCGCGATTTCCGACGACGAGGTCAGCATGGCCACGGGTGAGGCATTGGCGCATCTCAACTATCTCATTTATCGGGGTGATGTGTCTGTGACACGGAATGAAACCGGAATAGACCTGTACAGCCTGAGCTAAGGCGGGCATTCCCGGCTTTTGCAGCAGAGGAGGCGTTTTCGTCTTCGCAATCAGGACTTCTTTCGTCTAAACAGATCAAACGTCACGAAGACGATGGATGAGGTCCCCATGGCATCAGATGGTAACACTGCGGCGAACGATGAGGTCGCCGAGGCGCCAGGCCTTGGCGCCAAGCTCAAACAAGAGCTTCGTGAATGGGGCGCTACGCTCGCCGTCTTTGTACCCGTGTTCCTGCTGTTCTCGGGGCTCGCCTACGAGCAGCGCGTGATTCCCTCTGAAAGCATGGTCCCGACGCTACAGGTAACCGACCGGGTTGCTGTGGCAAAATTCGCCTATGGCTATGACCGCTATTCTCTGCCGTTTTCTATGGGGCGCTTCATTCCGTTGCCCGAGGGCCGGATTTTTGCCAGCACACCCAAGCGCGGCGATGTGGTTGTGTTCGAGCATCCGCATACGGGCCGCGTCATGATCAAGCGTCTGATTGGTCTGCCAGGCGATCAGATCCAGCTGATTGGCGAGCAGCTCTATCTGAATGGCGAAGCGGTTGAGAGCGAATATCTGCGCACCATCCGTTACGTTCCGCACAATGCCGTGGCGATCGATATCGCGCATGAATGGCAGGAAACGATTGGCGACAAGACGTGGATCACTCACCGGCAGGAAAAAGGTGGACGGGGCGACAATACCGACCTGTTCATCGTGCCGGAAGGGCATGTCTTCATGATGGGTGATAATCGGGACAATTCGCTCGACAGTCGCTTTCCAAGTGGGCATTGCCCGGCCATTGAAGGCGTAATTGACCGGGCAGGCTGTCAGCCGCGCGTGCCGGCGGATGTGGCATCAATTGGTTTCGTGCCGATGGATCACATGATTGGTCGCGCAGAAACGGTCCTCGTCACCTTCCACAAATGCAAGCTGCAGGACGAAGAACCCTGCCGCAAGCGTGTCTGGAAGGGGCTCTGAGCCCTTCGAATTTCACAACCTGACAAGTGAATGGGTGTACAAACGCGCCTTGCCGGGCGGGGGCAACCCCGTTAGGGCAATTTTGGAACAATGGTCACGGGGCCAGCAACAACGAGTATGATTTGTATGGCGATGCCAGACACGACATCGACAGACCGGAAGCGCGGTCCCATCATCATTTCGCGTCACGGTCGCCCGGCCCTCGACCGCACGGCGGGCCCGCGACTGAACTGGAAACAGTATCGCGACTGGTGGGAACGTTACGAGATTGGCCCTCTGGCCGATGACCAGACGCCGCCGGACGGCCTGGTCAAATCGGTGGCCGATGCTGACATTGTATTTGCTTCTGCGCGCCTGCGTGCCCAGCAGACCGCTGCACGTGCGGCGCCGCACATGCAGGCACTGTTTGACCCGGTATTCAATGAGGCGCCATTGCCTCCTCCCCTCCTGCCGGGTGTGCGTTATCTGCCGAAAACGTGGAATATTCTCGCCCGTGCTGCTTGGTTGAACGGACATGCGCTGGATGGCGAAAGCGTGAAGCAGGCACGTCAGCGCGCCGCTGCCGCCGCGTCTAAGCTCGACGAGGCGTCCAGTGAGGGCAAGGTCTATCTGGCGGCCCATGGCTGGTTCAATCGAATGCTACGTCCGGAAATGAAGAAGCTGGGCTGGAAGTGTTCGTATGACGGCGGCGACGCATATTGGAGCTACCGCATCTACGAATACCGGTAAATCTGGTCGGGAAGTGGTTGTGGACCTCAGGTCGCCGCTCTAGTGTCACGGAAATTTCAAGGAAGATGAGGCCGAAGAATGGCTGATGCGAAAGAGAAACCAGTCGACAAGCTTACCTTCGAGGAGGCATTGGCCGAACTCGAAATCATCGTCCGCCAACTGGAAGCAGGCGAAGTCGAGCTGGAGAAATCCATCGCGATTTATGAACGCGGCGCGGCGCTTAAAGCGCACTGCGAATCCCGTCTGAAATCCGCCGAGCTGAAGGTTGAGCAGATTGTCCAAGGGGCCAATGGGCCGACCACAGAGTCCGCCAATTTCGACTAAAGGGGCCTCGATATGGGCGAGGCCCAAGAGTTCGAACAGCGCCTGAAAGAGGTGGCCGACCGGGTTACCGTTGCGCTTGACCAGCTGATCCCGCCTGCAGGCGGCCCGGAAGCCAATTTGATGCGCGCGATGCGCCATGCCGCTCTGGCCAATGGCAAGCGTATGCGGCCTTTCTTCCTGCTGGAAACGGGCGCCATGTTCGATGCGCCCGAGAAGACCTTGCTGCGCGCTGCCGCGGCGCTTGAATGCGTACATTGCTATTCACTCGTCCATGATGACCTTCCCTGCATGGATGATGATGATTTCCGGCGTGGCCAGCCGACTGTTCACAAGGCTTTTGATGAAGCGACTGCGGTGTTGGCCGGAGACGCGCTGCTGACATTGGCCTTCAAGATCCTGGCATCAACCGAGACCCATGATGATGCATCCGTAAGGGCCATGCTGATCGAGCGGCTTGCCGATGCATCCGGCGCGCGCGGCATGGTCGGCGGCCAGATGATCGACATGTTGGAATCTGACAGCCCGCGGGATTTGAACACAATCACACGCATGCAACGCCTCAAAACGGGCGCGCTGATTTCCTACGCGACAGAAGCGGCGGCGATTGTCGGTCGCGCCCGGGAAGCTGAACGCAACGCACTGGCGGGCTTCTCCAATGATCTTGGCTTGGCCTACCAGATTGCTGATGATTTGCTCGATGCGACCGGCAGCGAGGACAGGGCTGGAAAGCCCCTACGCACTGACGAGGCGGCAGGAAAAGCGAATTTCGTGACCATTCTTGGCATTGAGGGTGCACGCCAGCGGGTGCGCATTCTCGCCGCACAGGCGAAGGAACACCTCGCAATCTTCCGCGAAAAGGCCCATATACTGCTGCAATCAGTCGATTTTGTGCTCGATAGAACGCATTAAGGTCTGGTCAGAATAACAATTCAAAGATCGAGCTTAAACTGGAATGACCGACGCCCGCCCCAATCGTTTGCTGGATGCAATCAATTCTCCTGCCGACCTTAAAGGCCGCTCGCGGGCGGAATTGAAACAACTCGCAGATGAAGTGCGCGACGAAGTCATCGATGTGGTTTCGGTCACGGGTGGCCACCTGGGGTCGGGGCTGGGTGTCGTGGAGTTGACGCTCGCGATCCATTCCGTTTTCGATACACCGGCAGACAAGCTGATCTTCGATGTCGGCCACCAATGCTATCCGCACAAGATCCTGACAGAGCGTCGCGACCAGATGCGCACACTGCGACAGCCTGGCGGCCTGTCAGGCTTCACGAAACGCGCCGAGAGCGAATACGACCCGTTTGGCGCTGCGCACGCATCCACCTCCATTTCTGCGGGACATGGCTTTGCGAAGGCGCGCGACCTGCAAGGCGGCGACACGCATGTTGTCTGCGTGATTGGTGACGGATCCATGTCTGCTGGCATGGCCTATGAGGCCATGAACAATGCCGGCGCGGACAAATCCCGCCTGATCGTAATCCTGAACGATAATGACATGTCGATTGCGCCTCCGGTCGGCGCGATGAGCAATTACTTGTCTAAACTCGTATCTTCGCGACCCTATCGCGGTTTGCGTCGGATCGCCAAAAAAGTGGTCACGCCTATCGGGCTGGAAAGTCCGGCCAGGCGCGCGGAGGAGTATTTGCGCGGCTTTGCCATGGGCGGCACGCTGTTCGAGGAACTCGGATTCTATTATGTCGGGCCAATCGATGGTCACGATCTCGATACGCTTCTCCCGGTTCTCGAGAATGTGAAAGCGATGAAGGACGGCCCGATCCTGATCCACGTCGTTACCCAAAAGGGCAAAGGCTATGCGCCGGCCGAAAATTCGGCGGACAAATATCACGGGGTCTCGAAGTTCTCCGTAATCACCGGTGAGCAATCGAAGCCAAAACCCAAGGCGCCAAATTACCAGAAAGTGTTTGGCCAGACCTTGGCGAAACTCGGAGAAACTGACGACAAGATTTGCGCGATCACGGCTGCCATGCCGTCCGGCACATCGACCGACATTTTCGCCAAGAAATTCCCGGACCGCCATTTCGATGTGGGCATTGCCGAACAGCATGCTGTGACGTTCGCCGCCGGCCTTGCGGCAGACGGCATGAAACCGTTCGCGGCGATCTATTCTACCTTCCTGCAGCGCGGCTACGATCAGGTCGTGCATGATGTGGCGATCCAGAAATTGCCGGTCCGGTTTGCGATCGACCGCGCAGGCCTTGTTGGCGCTGATGGCGCAACGCATGCGGGCAGCTTTGATATCGGATATCTTGGTGCATTGCCGGGCATGATATGTATGGCAGCTGCAGACGAAGCAGAACTCGCTCGCATGGTTGTGACCTCGGCGCAGATCGATGATGGCCCATCCGCCTTTCGCTATCCGCGTGGTGAAGGCACCGGCGCGGCTGTTCCGGAGAACCCCGAGCCGCTCGAAATCGGCAAGGGACGGATCGTTCGCGAAGGCACGACGATTGCGATACTGTCTTACGGCACGCGCTTGGGCGAAGCTGAAAAGGCTGCTGAAATGCTGGCTGCGCAGGGCTTGTCTGCCACGGTTGCGGATGCGCGCTTTGCCAAGCCGCTGGACGCCGAACTGGTCGAACGATTGGCGCGCGAGCATGAGGTTCTGGTCACTATCGAAGAAGGTGCGACGGGCGGCTTCGGCAGTTTTGTGCTGGAACACCTGGCCCGCGTAGGCGCGCTCGACAATGGCCTGAAAATCCGCCCAATGACGCTGCCAGATGTCTTCCAAGATCAGGATAGCCCATACCAGATGTATGAAACGGCTGGCCTTAATGCCCGTCACATTGCCGCCAAGGCGATTGAAGCTCTGGGCCGCGGTGACATTGCCGAGATCAACCGGTTGGCCCGGGCCTGATATCTATCTGAAAAGCAATTTGCGGCGCACGGCGAACCGGTCTTATGTGCCGCGCATGAGACGCTTTCCATTCTATACTTCGATCAGCGCCGCGCTATTGCTGGCTGCCTGCGCCACTGCGCCGGAAGCAGCCGATTCAGGGCCGCCACCGGAAACGGTCATTGCGCAGGCATTGGCGGATTCTAACCCGTACGACGCCGAAGCGATGTTAAGCGAATTGCTCGCTCTCAACTCGCTGACGGCCGAGCAACGCGTCCAGGCTTTGTATCATCGGGGCAGCTTGCGCCGACAGGCGGCAGATAATCGGCTGGGCGCGATTGAAGATTTCGAAGCCCTGTTGGAGATCGCGCCGGATCACGCCCTTGCGGCGAATGCGCGAACGGAACTCGATTATGTCCGCACCGATGTAGAGCAAATCAAGGTGTCGATGAACCGGTTCCTTACGCTCGCTCAATGGTTTGACGGAACTTGGACTTTGGGTGGCCATGAAGAGGCCGTTGCGCGCTATCGATCGTCAGGCTTGCCGCCGACCCCTGAGCAGGTCGAAACACTGGTCGCCGCAGGCTATATCTGTGAGGCAGGCGAGTCGGATGTCCGCTTGCACGAGTTCGGTGAAGACCGGGATGATCTCACCGGGCTGGAATGGTGTGCAGACCTGACCAGTTGAAAGGTCACATAAAATCCACATTACCGCCCTGTCAGCGCACGCCTTGAGCGACTACGACTAGGCACTGAATTTCTTCTGTTCCCTGTTGGAGATGTCCCATGATTCGTTCCGGCCTAATCGCTGCTGCTTCCGCTCTGGCACTTGCAGCTTGTTCTTCCACGTCCGGCTCGACCGAGGCAACGGGTGCCACAGTCGCACCAATGACTGAAACCATGTCCAGCTACGCGCTGGCGATGACCACGGTTGAGGGTCTGGAGGAGGCTGGCAACACTCAGACCGCCATCGACCGCCTGACCCAGCTTTCAGGCGATCCAGAACTGTCGCGAGAGCAACTTGCCGAGACACTCCTGCGCCGCGGCGAGCTGCGTGCCAGCCAGTCAGGCTATGATGTGATGGGCGCGATCGAGGATTTCGAAGAAATCGTGAACACGCTCGACGATACAGCGGTGTATGCCAAGGCAGTGCCTGCGCTCGCGACGGCGCGTGGCAAGGCAGATTCGCTGATGACGGCGTTGAACAAGCCCGAAACCACTCGCCAGCAAAAGTTCGATATACTGATGCAACTGGGCCGCCATGAGGATGCTATCGATCTCATGATTGCCAGCGACCTGACGCCTGACAATGAGACACTGATCGCCATGTACCAGATCGGCTATCTCTGTGAGGGCGATGAGCTGACCGGACGCAGCTACGATGCTGTCGAGCCGGATGGCACCAACCACGCGCTGCGTTTCTGCGATTTCGGCAAGTAACCGCTCTTAATCGATCCAGAATTTTTCGCCGTCGATACGACTGTTTCTATTTCGGAACGGGCGTGTCGGCGGCGTACTGCGCTTTGGGACATGATTTTGCCCCCGCTCTCGAAAAATTGTCGGATGAACGGTCAATTTTTCCTTCAATACTTTGGGGTGGCGTGATTGTGTGGACAAAACACACATCCAGAGGAAACCCATGCCCGCAGACACTTTGCCAAACTGGCCCGCCATGTCCATCGCTCAGGCGAATGAGATGCTCGCGGCCGAAGGTTCCCCGCTAGAGCTCATGGACGCTGTCATCAATGGCGTCGAAATGAAGATCTACAAGAATGCGCCGCCGACCATTCCACTGGTGCTTCAACTCGCCAGCATGCAATACGCCGACCGTGACTTCATTGTATATGAAGATGAGCGCGTGACATTTGATGCCCTCGCCCGAGCCGTCGTCAAACTCGCCGCCGTCATGCGCGACACGTATGGTATCGTGAAGGGTGACCGCGTCGCCATCGTCATGCGTAACTATCCGCAATGGCCCGTCGCCTTCTTCGCTGCCTCCATGCTTGGCGCCATTGCCACCCCAATGAACTCCTGGTGGACGAGTGAGGAGCTCGAATACGGTCTGTCTTTCGCCGGCGTGAAGCTCGCCTTCGTTGACCCACAAATCTATGAGCGTGTCAGGACGGAATGGGAAAAGTTGCCGGACCTGAAAAACGTCATCATCGCGCGCGACCCGGAAGGTGAGTATGGCGACCCGCGCGTGTCACGGATGGAAACATATGTTGGCGGGGCCAATGAATGGGCCAATCTGCCAGCAGTGTCGTGGCCAGCTATTGATCTGGAGCCGGAAGACAACGCAACGATCATGTACACGTCGGGAACGACCGGGAAACCAAAGGGCGCATTGGCCACCCATCGCGCGGTTGTTTCCAACATGTTCAATTCCATGACCTGCCAGGCCCGTATGTTCCTGCGCAAGGGCGAACCTGTACCTGAGCCTGATCCAAACGAACAGCGCGCGACCTTGCTGGCGATTCCGTTTTTTCATGCCACAGGGGCTTTCGCGATCCTGATCCCATCCCTGCTGCGCGGCGACAAGATTGTCTCCATGTACAAGTGGGATGCGGGTAAGGCCCTGCCGATCATCGAGGAAGAAAAGGTTACAGCTGTCGGGGGTGTCCCTGCCATTGCTTGGCAATTGCTTGAACATCCGGACAGGGATAAATATGATTTGTCCTCTATCGCCGCTATTTCCTATGGTGGCGCACCGTCGGCGCCGGAGCTTGTCTCGACCATCAAGAAGCGCTTCCCGGATGCGGCCCCTGGCAATGGCTGGGGCATGACGGAAACGTGTGCCACGGCAACGCTGAATATCGGCGAAGACTATGTGAACCGTCCGGGTAGTGCCGGCGCGCCGCCCAAAGCCGTTGAGCTGAAAATCTGCGATCCTGATGGCAATCCTGTGCCACAGGGCGAAGTTGGTGAACTCTGGTGCAAGGGCGCGATGAACTGCAAGGCCTATTGGAACCGACCGGAAGCGACTGCCGAGACTTTCCGCGATGGCTGGGTCGTGACAGGAGACCTTGCGCGTCTGGATGAAGAGGGCTTCCTCTATCTCGTTGACCGGGCCAAGGACATGCTGATCCGCGGTGGTGAGAACGTCTACTGCATCGAAGTCGAGAATGCCCTTTATGAGCACCCGGCTGTGATGGACGCGGCGGTCGTCGGCATCCCACACAAGATTCTTGGGGAGGAAGTCGGCGCTGTCGTGCAACTGAAACCCGGCATGCATGTTACCGAAGATGAGTTGAGAGCGCATGCCGCCAGTCACCTGGCTGCGTTCAAGGTACCCGTGAAGGTCCTCTTCATGACCGAGCCCCTGCCACGCAACGCGAACGGCAAGATCCTCAAGCCCGTCCTCCGGGAACAGTTCGTCTCATAAGGACCCAAAGCATGACTGCGAAACGACGTATTGGAGACCGGGAGGTTTACCCGGTTGGCCTTGGTTGCATGAACATCACGCATGCGTATGGCCCGCCGATGGATGAAGCGGATGCCAAAGGCTTGCTCGTGCGCGCGCTGGACCTCGGCTACGACTTTCTCGACACGGCAACGCTCTACGGCTTCGGGCGCAGCGAGGAGCTGATCGGGCAGGCCCTGAAGGATAGAAGGGACAGTTACTTTCTCGCCAGCAAATGTGTGTTGGGGTTTGACGGTGGCCAGCGGACGCTGGACGCGCGGCCGGAAAGCATAAAGGCCGCCTGCGAGGCCAGCCTGAAGCGCCTGCAGACAGACGTGATTGATCTCTACTACATGCACCGACCGGATCCGAATGTGCCGATCGAGGACTCGGTTGGCGCATTGTCTGACCTGGTACAAGAAGGCAAAATCCGCATGATCGGATTGTCGGAAATGGGCGAAGCCGATTTGCGCCGCGCGCACGCCGTGCATCCGATAGCCGCTATGCAGAGCGAGTACTCCCTCTGGGTTCGCAACCCGGAAATCGCCATCAAGGCGGCGTGTGAAGAACTGGGCGTGGCGCTCGTGGCCTTCTCGCCCGTGGGGCGCGGCTTCCTTGCCGATCCGCCGGTTGATCCGGCGAAATTCCATGAGTCGGATTTGCGGGGATCCATCTTCCCGCGCTTCACGCCAGAAAACTATGCCCGGAACCTGCCCCTGTTGGACGAGGCACGGGCCTGCGCAAAAGAAGTGGACTGTTCAGTGGCGCAATTGGCGCTCGCCTGGACGCTCGCCAAGGGAGATAACATTCTCCCGATCCCGGGTACGACCAACCTCGCTCATCTTGAAGAGAACTGGCAGGCAGGCAGCGTCCAATTGTCGGAAGATATGGTTGCGCGGCTGGATGCATTCTTCTTGCCGGAGAAAGCCGTTGGTCCACGCTATAACCGTTTGGGGCAGGCGGTCGTAACTACGGAAATGTATCCCTTCGAGCAAACCCGATGACAAATGGGACTGATGGGGACTACCCAAAGTCCGAAAGCGGCAAACCAGTCGCTCTGGAGGCCCGTCGCACCGAGGGAGACGGTCGGCGGTACTCGCCATCTGTTGCGCGCAATCGCGACCCGATCCTCAGCGTGTTTCGTGACCATGTCTGTAAAGGCGGGCACGTTCTCGAGGTCGCTTCCGGCACTGGCGAGCATGGGGCTTACCTGACCCAGGCGCTTGGCGACCTCTACTGGACTTATTCCGACATTGATGCGGAGAGCCGCGCCAGCCAGAAGGCATGGAGAGACGCCAGCTCGCATGATCGACTGGCGGGGCCTGTCGTCGTAGACGCTTCCAAAGGTCAGTGGGGAGACGTGGAACGGCCCGGCTATTGGGACGCCATAGTCTCAATCAACATGATTCATATTGCGCCTTTCGAGGCTGCGTTCGGCCTCATTGCGGGCGCTGGAAGACTTTTGAAGCCCGGCGGTAAGCTGTTCCTGTACGGACCCTTTGCGCGGAACGGCGAGATCGCACCGTCCAACGCGGCATTCACCGAGAGCCTGCAATCGCGAGATTCCGCTTGGGGAGTCCGCGACCTGGATCGTCAGATCATCCCGCTGGCCGAAGAAGTCGGTCTGTCCGTCGCGAAAATCATCGAGATGCCGGCCAACAATCTGAGCGTCATATTCCAGCGTCAGGCCTGATCACTCCCGCCAAAACGTTCGGTCCATTCTTCGACCTGGCTGTCTTCGATCTTCTGGAACAACACGTCCGGCGGAGATATCTCCATGCCTGGCGGCAGGCTGTTCAACAGGCCGGGAATGTCGCGGAACCTGAAGCTCCGATGCTCGTCGGGAATACCGAGCGCATCGAGAATTTTCTTGCCCGCGTCAGGAATGATCGGCAGCGCGAGAATGCCAAACAGGGCCGCGAGGTTTAGGCCCGTGCGTACGCCGACAGCAGCCGCATCCACATCTGACTTGTACTTCACCCACGGCTCGGCCTTGGTAAGATACTCATTGCCGGCGGCCCAGATTGCGCGGGTCTCGGCGGCGGCCTTGCGGAACTCCATCGCCTCATAATGTTCGATCAGACGTGGCAGGCGCTCCTGCAGCTCCGCCGTCATCCACGCTTCGGCGTCGCCAGCCTCGCCTGTCTCCGGAACCTTGCCGTCGAACTTTGACACCGTGTACTTGGTGATCCGGTTGACGAAATTACCGAGTACGTTGGCGAGGTCGGAATTCACCGCAGACTGGAAACCTTCCCAGGTGAAGGCAGCATCCGAGCCTTCTGGGGCATTGGCGATCAGATACCACCGCCAGTAATCAGCTGGCAGCAATTCCAGCGCTTGGTCCATGAATACGCCGCGCTTGTTCGACGTTGAGAACTTGCCGCCATACCAAGTGACCCAATTGAAGGCCTTCAGCTTGTCGACCGTCTTCCATGGTTCTCCGGAGCCGAGCAGCGTCACGGGGAAGCTGACCGTGTGGAAGGCGACATTGTCCTTGCCCATGAACTGGACGTACTCAGTTTCGTCGGCGCCCTTGTCGGTGCGCCAGAGGGCTTCCCAATCATTCCCGGTCGCTTCGGCCCATTCCTGCGTGGCCGCGATGTATTCGATAGGCGCGTCGAACCAGACATAGAAGACCTTGTCTTCATAGCCCGGACGCGGATTGCCATCGGCGTCCAGCACCGGCACGCCCCAGCTCAGATCGCGCGTGATGGCGCGGGCGATCAGGCCCTCATCCAGCCATTTGTTGGCGATGGAAACGGCAAGGCCAGGCCATTGGGCGCCCTTGCTGTTCACCCAGTCGCGAATCTTGTCCTGCATCTGCGTTTGCAGCAGGTAGAGATGGTTGGTGTCGCGGATTTCGATATTCTTGCTGCCGGAGACCGAGGAATACGGGTCAATCAGGTCGACCGGGTCCAGGAGCCGTCCGCAATTGTCGCACTGGTCGCCGCGCGCCTTTTCGAAGCCACAGGTCGGGCAGGTGCCCTCGACGTAGCGGTCGGGCAGGAAGCGGCCATCATCGACAGAATAGACCTGTTTGGATGTGCGCTCTTCGATCAGGCCGTTCTGTTCCAGGACTTGCGCGAAATGCTGGGTCAGTGCGCTGTTGGCAGGGCGGGAGGAGCGTCCAAACCAGTCATAGGACAGGTTGAAACCCTCGCCTGCGGCGCGCTGTATCTCGTACTGCTCGTCGCAATAGGCCTGGACGCTCATCTCGGCGGCCTGGGCAGCCAGTTCAGCTGGCGTGCCATGCTCGTCTGTGGCGCAGATATAGGTCACGTCGTGGCCCATCAGTCGCATCACGCGGGAATATACATCCGCCGGCAGCATGGAGCCTGCCAGATTACCGAGATGCTTGATGCCGTTGATATAAGGCAGGGCGGACGTAACGAGAATGCGCCGGGTTTGCGTCATGGAGATGCGGTCTTTCCCAAATAGCGTTGCGGGCAGGTCGGGCCGTGTGCCCGGTTGCCCTGCACCTTTTAGCGATGCGCGCCGGAAAGGAAAGAATTGTGACGCCTTAAATAACAGGGCAGTCCGTCAAAAAGAACGCCCCGAACACGCTGCAAGGCGCTCGGGGCGAGGGGTTCCAGGACGCGGTGAGGAATCCTGGACTTTCCGGGAGGAAAATTTGTAGGCCTACAGGCCGTAGCCGGTGGCGGCTGTCACGGTAAGATCGACGCGGCGCGCCATTGGGAATGTGAGGGCATCTGACGGGTTGGCTTCAGCGGCCGACACAAAGGCCGTGCGAATGTCACGCGCGCGGATTCCACGGGCGTTCAGGGCTTCCAGCACCACGGCGGCGCGGGCTTCAGACAGGCTGGTGGCCGCCATGTCGTCGATAGCATCGGCTGATACGACACTAGCCTCGATGTCCGATACGGCGCATCCGGCAAGCTGGTCGCCAGCCGTGTTGAGCGAGCGAACCGCATAAGAGGAAAGGACTGATTCCTGCTTTGAGAAATAGACGGTGATTTGAGTATCCTGGCAGGTCCTTTCGTAAGGAACATGAACAGGCTCAAGGGGCGGAGCCTTCGGGGCGTCCGACATGGCAGGGAATGCCAAGGCGATTGCGGCGATGCTGAAGCCGGCCAGTATCTGTGCGCGTTTCATTTCCAGTATTCCTTCAGGCTCTCGTGTCGTCTGACACCCATCAACGCCACATCTTGGTGTGTGGTCTCCTGAAGGACTGGATAGACTTCCTTTGAGGCGGAAATATGCGTCCATCAGGGCGAATGGGGCAGAGTTGGGGAATTTGAAAGAAATCGGCTCCGGAGCGAACTGATGACAATTTGACTGGAACACCCGCTTGCGCCGCCGCTCTGATCGAAGTAGTGACACCCATTCCAGCGTGGCCGGCTTAGCTCAGCTGGTAGAGCATCTGATTTGTAATCAGAGGGTCGGGGGTTCGAGTCCCTCAGCCGGCACCAGCAAAAACAAGGGTCTATCCCCTGCTTCGCGGGAAGTGCGATGTGGAATTGGCCCGCAACCGGTAAAAATGAGATTGATCGCGCTGGTCGCCTGCGTGAGGCTGGACTATCCGACACGGGCATCAACTTCGCACACCGGCCATCTTTTCTGGCGAGCAGAGCAAGGCGGTCGGACCGTCATTTCATATCCGGAATGCCTGCTTGTCTCCGTTGAATTTGGAAAGACCGTGGCGCAATTCCAGATACCTTGAGTGATGTGTGCGCGGCTCAAATCTGTGTTTCGTCGCGCGTGAAGCGGAACAAGCTGTTCAGTTGTGAGCTAGTGTAACTGCCCGCAGATACTCATAGGATACAATTCATGCCCAATACTCTGACACCCGCCGCATCGTTTCCTGACATCGAGGTTGCCACACTGGGTGGGGGTGACGCCAAGCTCGGCGTCCCCAACCGGGAGCACGGGAACTGGAGGCTGATTGTAGTCTATCGCGGGAAGCATTGTCCCATCTGCAAGACTTATCTGACAGAGCTGAATCGCATGCTTGATGATTTTGCTGCGATCGACGTTGATGTCATCGCGGTTTCTGCTGATCCGGAAGAGAAGGCGAAAGCCTCTGCCAGCGATATCGGCTACATGGGCACGATCGGTTACGATCTCAGCACTGCGCAGATGACCGAGCTAGGTCTATTCGTTTCTGACCCCCGAAGCCCGGAGGAAACTGACCGCCCCTTTGCAGAGCCGGCGACGTTCGTCGTGAGGAATGATGGCAAGTTGCAGATCGTGGACGTATCGAATGCCCCGTTTGCGCGTCCTGCGCTGAAGGGCTTGCTGGATGGCCTTACCTTTATTCGCAAGAAGGATTATCCGGTACGAGGCACTCACACTGGATAAGGATTAGCATTCAGTCAGGTTGCGGGTCGCCGCCCCCTGGACTGGATGTTGATCCACCCAAAACCGGCTTGGCCAGGAGTGGTTCAAATAACGGAGCAGTGCGCGCTTTTCTGGCACGAAGGGCGGCGAAAATATCATGCGTGCTCCACAATGCCGACTGCGTACGGGCAGACCATTCCAGGGAATCCGCAACAGAATGGTCACGTGCCCATTGCAAGGCGGCTTTTGTCCCTGCGATGGCGACAGGTGCCTTCCTGCACACCTGATCTGCGGCGGCCATGGCCAGTTTGATCGCCGCATCCGGCGTATCCGCAAGGCGGGTCACAAAGCCATGCTGGGCCGCTTCGTCCGCATGCAGTGTCTCGCCCAAAAATGCCATCTCTTTTACAACCGGCTCAGGCAAGATTTTCGGCAGGCGCTGCAATGCCCCGACATCCGCCATGATACCTGTATTGATTTCCTCAATCCGGAAATAGGAGTCGCGGGTCGCGTATCTGAGATCGCATGCTGCGGCCAGCTCCAGGCCGGCACCGAGGCAAGCGCCCTGTATTGCCGCAAAAACGGGGAAGCGTGCGCGCTCCAGGCAAGAGAAAGTCTCCTGCAAGGAAAGAGCGAGATGGTAGAAGCTCTCACGGGCGCCGGGTGAGTCAGGCTCGGGGATACCGCCTGCAAATTCGTCGAGATCCATTCCTGCGCAGAAATTTCGTCCGCCTGATGACAGAACCATGGCGCGTACTTCCCCACTTCGATCGAGCGCGGAGATATCGGGTGCTAGTCCATTCCAGAATCCGGCGCCCAACGCATTCCCTGACTGGGGGCGCTCCAATATGAGGTGGGCGATTCCTGCCTCCAGTCCGATCGTATATCCAGGCATATTTCAGGTCCTTTATATGCAAAAGAGGTCTTAAAGACCCTTTTATTCAATGTGCGAGGTTTGACAATGATTCGGTGTCCGGAATCGCTCTGGTGCATGTGTAATAAAAAAATAAAATTAAAACAACGCAGTAAATTGAGGGGTGATTGAGGCGGAGTGATCCGCAGGCGCGCGATTTTGTGAAGGTGAGTGATCTTGGTTTCAAAAAGGGTCTTGACGGAAACAATTAACGAGGGACATCTTGCAGTATAACAAAAAGAACCCTCGCACCGCGGGGGAGGGAGGGAGCAATGTTGAAACGCGCTCTTGGCGCCACCGTTTCGGTGTGCGCTTTTGCAATGGTCATGCAGTCGGCCGCCGCGCAGGATGTCTCAGGCGAGGCTGAGCCTGAGATGGAGTCCCGTACTCTGAGTACGGTCACGGTTACGGCCACGCGGCGAGAGGAAAATATTCAGAGTACGGGAGCTTCGGTTTCGGCGCTCGACAGCGAGGCATTGCTCGACCGGTCGGTCCAGTCCGTCGAAGATGTCGCAGACATGGTTCCGGGACTTCACGTTTCCAACTATCAGGGAGACACGTCCATTTTTATTCGTGGCATCGGTACGCCGGTCATCGTGGCCGGTGCCGACAGTTCCACGGCGACCTATCTGGACGGAGTCTATTTGTCGCGCGCGGCTGCAATTGGTCCTGGTTTCTTCGACATAGAGCGCGTGGAAGTCTTGCGCGGTCCACAGGGAACCCTCTACGGGCGCAACGCCACCGGTGGCGCCGTCAACATCATCACCAAGCGCCCCACCGATGAATTCGCCGGCGAAGCGCGACTGATCCTTGGCAATTATGATCGCACGCACGCATTCGCCGCCCTGAGCGGCCCTCTCAATGACCGTGTGCGGGCCCGTCTGGCGGTCCAGAAGGAGGATCGCGACGGGTACACGACGGTTCATCTGCCACGTGGGACACTCCCCGCATCCCAGCCCGATCGCACATTCGATGCGGAGGACAAGCACGACATCACCGCCCGCGCCACGGTGGAGGTCGATTTGACGCCCACCGCCATGCTCACCCTGACGGGGGACTATTACAAAGCGGACGATCGCGCCAACGTCTTCCATTTTGCGAGCCTGGGGTACCAGGATGAAGTGTCGGGCTGGCTCGGGACTCGCGAGGGCTCTCAGACGCTGCCCTATTTCGGCATCAAGAATAGTGGCCGTATCTCGGCACCCGCCTCTCGCGACATCTTTTCGGCAGTCGACTATTTCAACGAAACAAGCGTGTGGGGTCTCACAGGGCGGCTCGACTGGGCCCTCGGCGACTATGATGTTCAGGTCATCACCGGCTACAAGAATTCAAATCCTGACTTCCAGAACTCGTTTGATCTCGGAGACACGTTCAATACCTACATCCATCGCGCCGAAGATCATGAGCAATGGAACGCCGATTTCCAGCTATCCTCCCCGTCCGGAGGACGTTTCAGCTGGATTGCCGGGGGCGGATACTTTTCTGAAGAGAATGATATCCAGAACAACATCTTTGGCGACTTCTGGGAGCCGATCCTTACGCAAGGCCTGCTTGATCTGCAGACTGCGGGTGTCCTGCCACCCTTTCCGGTCAGCATTCCGGAAAGCACGCTATGTTGCGAGCTGCACCTGAACGGGCGTCAGGAAACCGAAGCATTCAATATCTTCATTGATACGAGTTTCGATCTGACCGACAGGCTGACATTGAAGGCCGGTCTACGATATTCCGAGGAAGAGCGTGACGGCTTCCAGAATTTCGACCTCGCCTTTCTCCCGTCAGCACCGGGCGGGTCTCTTGTTAGGTTTGCACCGGAAGTTCTATTTTTCCCCAACGCCGTAAGTGAAAGCCGTGATGGTGTCCAGCCAGACCCGTTTGGGTTCGTGGTTGCACCAGTCGAGGGCCCTGCGACCTTTGATGCGACCACGCCGAAGTTCGTCCTTGAATGGACGGCTACGGATGACCTGCTTCTTTATGCGAGCGCCCAGCGTGGCTTCAAGAGTGGCGGATACAATATTGGATCCAGCCAGCGAACCCCATACGAGCCCGAGGAAATCTGGGCCTATGAAGCCGGCCTCAAAGCTGGACTGCTCGACAAGCGACTGCGTCTCAATGCGGCGACATTCATATATGATTACACAAACCTGCAGGCGCAGGACTCGATCGCCAACCAGCCCATCATCCGGAACGTCGGCAAGGCGGAAGTCAGAGGGGCTGAAGTCGAGTTTGCGGCTTTGCTCGGCAGTGTGTTTCAACTCGACGGGTCGGTAACCTATCTCGACGCGGTTTTTACCGAAGGCGAGCTGACTGAACCCTTGCGTCCCGCACCGCTGACGGATGAGCCGGGATCAACTCTGCGCAATCTTGATGGTTTGAGGCTGCCTCGGGCTCCGGAATGGAAAATGAATATCGGCGCTCAGGCAGACTTTGCGGCATTTGGCGGCGATCTGACCCTTCGGGCGGACTATGCTTGGCAGGATCAGGTCTTCTTTACCGTGTTCAATATCAATGTGGCGTCACAGGATAGCTATGGTGTCCTGCGCGCGCGGGCGACATATGCGCCGGGACATGGACAATACAAGGTCGCGTTGTTTGGGGAAAACCTGACAGACGAGACCTATTTCACCAACCAGATTCTTACGGGCACAACCTATGGTGCCGAATTCGTCGGTTCCCTCGGTACGCCGCGTACGTTCGGAATCGAACTCTCCACCCAGTTCTAGAGGCTCAGCCAGAGGAAACCTCACAAGATGATGACCCCATTGGAAACCGCCCAGACCTGGTATGCCGGCGTGCATGAAGGTGACTTCGACAAATTGTTCGGAGTCATGGCCGAGGATTGTACGATCGAATTCTACGGTCCGAGCGTCATCCCCTTTGCAGGAATTTTTCGCGGCAAGGAGAAGTGCAAGATCTTTTTCGGCCATGTTGGCAATGATGTAGACATCGAGACGTTTCGTCAGGACGAGTTCATAGCGGAACGCGACAAGGTGGCGGTGACCGGGCATCTACGCATGGTGCTGAAGGCGACGGGGCGCCTTTACGCGGCTGATTATGCGCACATCCTTACCATTCGGGATGGACAAGTCATCCGCTTCCGGGATTTTCAGGATAGCGCTCAGGCTGTGCATGTCGCGTTCGACCTGACGACGCCGGAACGCTAGGAATGAACGCGCGTCCCGCCCTCGATTATCAGCTCAGCTCTTTGGGCTTTGCCGCGCCGCCCCCGTTCGGTTTTCGCTTTGCGGTCGCCTCCGAGGCCAGCTCATGATGGATTTCGGTTACTCTGGACAGAAAGTGAATGCCGGACCTGATTTCATCGTCGCTGAGACGTTCGACCATTGTTTCCACAAAGGCGGTGCCGTTGCGCATCATGCTTTCGACAAACTGAACGCCGCGGGGCGTCAACACGACAAACTTCTCGCGTCCGTTTTCGGGGTCTTCGACCATTGTGATCAGGTTAAGGGGCGGCTTGGACAGCGCACGGAGGGATTTCGAGATCGCCGAACTCGTTACTTCGTACCAAGACGCCAGCGCATGCGCGATGTCCTTGCGACGCATCTTCTTCCCATCAGTGCCGCGCGTATGGATGGTCCAGAGGAGACAGGCTTGCTGGCGTGTCAGCACGCCGCATTTGAGGGCGTCCTCAATCTGCATTCCGACCAGATAGTGGATCGGGAAAAACAGGTCGAGGAAATCCTTGCTCGATTGTTTGCGCTTCGAAAGGTCCATCCAGTCTCCGGTTCATTGCTGCGCCCTCGCCGATAAGCGAAGTCGAATCTCCCTTCAAATAGCGAGTCTCCAGAATGCCCGACAAGAAGGAACTGCGCCATGTAACAAAAAGGTCCTAAGGACACAATAAACCAGCGCACGCAAATTCGAGCGCGATCCATACCCTCAACAATCATGCCGGTTGCCAGCACCGCGCTGGGCCGCTGCACCCGGGAGAAGACCAGATGACACAAGCCTCCACCAAGCCTTACATTCCTGATGAATTTCACGTGCGGGATCTTTATCACCCGGACGTAATGGCGAACCCCTATCCGTATTACGCGCATCTGCGCGACTTGCCGATCCAGTTTGGCCTTGAAGATTATCCGCCGGGCACCATACCCGGCTTGGACAAGCCGTATCCCGCGTGGGTCGTGCTGAAGCATGCCGATGTCCAGGAAGTTTGCCGGCGCGCAGATGTCTTCTCGTCGCGCGATATCATGCAGGAAGAATCCGAAGCGCCGACCCTGATGCTGGTCAATCATGACGATCCTCGCCACGCGGAGCTTCGCAAGATTGCCCAAATGGCGTTTTCGCCCAAACGGGTCATGAGCGACGTGGCGCCATGGATGGAGACAACGGTTGAAGCGCAGCTCGACATGGTCGGCGGCGGGACGGTAGATTTCATGCAAGACCTGGCGCCGAATTTGCCCGCGCTCGTAATGACCAAACTGATCGGTACGCCGGAGGAGGACTATGTCCTTTTGCGTCGCTGGGCCAATGCCTTCATGGTGACCTCTGACTTCACCCTGGCGGAGCGCCAGCAATGCAATATCGAGCTCTGGAATTACTATCAGTCAGCGGTCGACCAGCGCTACGCCGATATCGAGACAGGCAAACCGGTTCCCGACGACTTGATGTCTGCCTTCATCCAGACGGAGTCGAACGGGAGCCGTCTGACGCGTGAGGAAGTGGTGCGATTTTGCCTGACGCTGGTCGTGGCTGGCGCAGAGACCACGGGCTATCTCCTGGGAAATCTGATCGATGTGCTGGCCGATGATCCCGAGATGTACGCGACGCTCCGGACCGATCGTTCACTCGTGCGGGCCTTCATCGAAGAAAGCCTGCGCCGGGACGGGCCGGTTCAGCGTCTCCACCGGGTATGCACGCAGGACTACGAACTTGGGGGAGCGCAAATCAGAGAAGGAGATTGGGTGGCGATCTTCCACGCCTCTGCCAATCGGGACCCGGCTGTCTTTGAAAGGCCGGATGAGTTTATTCTGAAGCGACCGAACATGATCAAGCAGGCGACATTCGGGCATGGTATCCATCATTGCATGGGGGCAGGGATTGCTCGCAATGAAGCTGCCCAGATGATCAACAGCCTGCTCAACCGCTACAGCCGCCTGGAATCAGCAGGTGAACGTGTGCGCCAAAGAGGCGGTCTGCTCAATTACGGCCTGAAGACGTGCCCTGTGAATCTGGTTGTGTAGCAGATCAATTCCAGGTGACGTGGAAATGGAAAAATGTGCGTGATCGTTGATGCCGCAATCCTGCATGGGGTCGCTCAAACGTGAAAAACCATGTGCTGCAGCATGGGCTTGCCAAGTAGGTTTTCCGCCCGGCCCGAATGAAGCGAACGGGGAGTAGGCCCTGAATTGCATTTCCCAATTCCATGTGGACGAGGGTGCGCATCCGTTTGGCCTCCAGATTGCCTGATAGCATTCTGGCTCGGTCAAATAAGCAAACTCGGATCATAATCTAGTTAAAGTCACGCCACGCCGTTGTATTTCTTGGTATTGAGGATAGTATTTCTCTCAGTATTCATGAAGCTATCTGTGTTCAGGCTAGTCGTTTGACTGACGAACATATTGATTGAACAAGTAGCTTCGAGGCTTCTGGAAACTGTATGACCAACCAACGGATCGACTGGGACAAACTGCGTGTCTTCAAAGTAGTTGCTGAATTGGGCAGCATGACATCGGCCGCGGCGCGGTTGAGGGAGTCGCCTCCGACAGTAAGTCGGAAGATTGATGAGCTCGAAGAATTTCTGAGCAGCAAACTGTTTACCCGGTCAACTCGCGGCATGGAGCTGACGGAGACCGGGAAGACGGTGCTGCGCTATGCGCGGCAGATGGAAGAGTCCGCCAATGAAGTGCTCAGCAAGGCGATCGGCAAGACCGATGGCACCGAAGGCCGGATCACGATTGGATCGGGTGACGGTGTCGGACCGTACTGGATCGCCCCGCGCCTGGCCGAGTTCCAGACAGCGCATCCAAAGGCGCAAGTTCGAATGCACGTTAAGGCAGAGGAGCCGGACCTGCTGAACGACGAGGCGGACATCTCGATCCAGTTTACCGAACCTCGGGACCCGGAGATTATCTCGCACAAACTGGGCACACTTCATTATATTGGTTTCGCATCCAGAGAGTACCTCGACGCGCAAACGAGTCAGCCTTCCAGCATGTTCGAGTATCATCAGTACAGGTGCATTTTGCACGAATCATATGTTCAGCAAGTTGAGCGATGGGCCCCCAAGGCGCATGAGCTGAAGAAAATGATCGATTTTGCGTTCGTCACGAATTCGGCAAGCGCCATGATCACGTTGTGCCGGAGAGGTGGAGGGATCGCGCTGCTGCCGACATACCACCAGGATGTCTACCCGGATCTCGTCGCATTGGACATGTCGGAAGTGGCGCCGATCCAGTTCTGGATAGCGTATACGGAGCAGACGCGGCGGTCACCGCTTGGCAACCTCATGATCGAATGGATCAAGTCGCTATTTGACAAGCAGGTCTCGCCCTGGTTCACGGACGAGTTCTATCACCCAAAGCAGCGGATCGAAGCTGAAGCCGAATTTCACGAAAGCGTGTCGGTGCCAAGAGTCACCGGCACGTAGATCCTTTTGGGATCAGTCGCTCGACATGACCCGCAAGACTTTTGCCATCATCGAAAGGCGCTCTTTGGAGGGCGTACGGTCGATCCAGGAATGGCATTCTGCGCGAACCTTTGCGGACGGATCAGCGTCCTTGTCATCGTCAGCGTTCTCGTCTTCGAAAAGGCTGGCGATTGAGACGCGCAGGACTTCCGCGACATTGGCAAGCATTCCGGCGCTCAATCGATTGGTGCCGGTCTCATACTTCTGAAGCTGTTGATGGCTGATGCCGAGTTCAGAGCCAAGTTCAGCGAGGGTCAGGTTTCGATCCAGACGAAGTTTTCGGATTTTTTCGCCAACCATCTGATCGACTGCCGTAGGGGCTCTGGAAGTAGATTGCTTCATGACCTGCTCGCTCCATATATCCATCAGAGGTAACCAATTTTCCCGCAAAGGGTGTTATGGCAAGGATGCCACTACCCAAGAAAATGGAATGCACACTGAATTTTGCGTTTCATCCTGATTGCTGCCCCAATATTGGACCCGTTTGAAACACTGAAAAACCCATAAAAAGCAGCGTCATCTGCTATTGCTTAACCCAGGTTAAATCGCCCCCGATCCTACTTCAGATGGATTAAACCTCTGCAATTTTTAATAATCTTTTTTCCACTTTATTGAGAGCGTGGCATCGCCATCTGTAGTAGTTTCTGAAGTAACAGAGACCTGTGGTCTTGGCTCCCACTCAACTTCAACGGAGCTGCCTGCCGCGCCCGCCGAGTTTAACTCGAGATATACATCGTCTGCGATGTATTGTCCGACTCCTACTTGCGCCGAGCCTTCATCATTGGTTCCGAATGATAGCCGGTCCACACCAAGGGCGGCTTGAAGCCCGGATGTGGGGTCGAATCCGGAACTGTTACCGCTGAGTCGCGCAATTGAATTGGCCAGTTGAGCGGCTTCCAGCGCTGACAGGTCCACCGAGGACCGCCCGAATAGCAGGCGTGACAGAATTTCATCCTCTGGCAAATCGGGAGAACTTGTTAGCTCAATCGTGGGGCTCGTGGGTGTGCCTGTCAGGGCGACATTCGCTTCAAACCCGTTCACCGTCCGGTCTGCCTCTACCTCCAGGCGGGCCCGCCGCAGAGGACCGTCAAAATAGACGTTACCGCTATCGAATATGAAGGGGCGCCCGGCCAGGTCCAGTGTTCCCCGGCGCATCGTCGCTATGCCGTTGAGGCGAGGATCGGCAGCCGTCCCGGTCAATTTCAGGTCTGCTCCCCATTCGCTTTCCAGTCCGCGACCATCAATGAAGACCCGGCGATCCGCTGTGATCTGCATATCCAGCGCGAGTGAATGCCTGAGTGCGCTTTGGCCGTCACTTGCGTCGCCATCCTCTTTCCAGCGCACGTCGATGGCCTGTGCTTTGGATGATGGCAGGTTGTCGAGATTGAACCGAGCCGATCGTACGTCGACATTTCCGGAAACGGTCCGCTTGTCTGCGCCACCAGCGAGATTGACCTTGCCGTCCACGCGAAGTGAGTCGCCATCCCGATTATAGACCAACAGGTCAGCAAAATCGGTCGTGAGTTTGGTGTCGTCTGCCGAGAGTGTACCGGACACGCTCACCGTACCGCCATCAGCCCCTTTGCCCCTTCCGCGCAAGGTTAGGGCCTGGTCGACATAATCTGTGTCCAGATTCAAATTCACGAGCCTGAGGCTTGTTGCCCCGAACTCATAAATGCCATCCGTCAGCTTTGCTTCAGCGCTGAATGCGGGTGTTGTGAGTGTTCCGGTCAGGTCGGCCGATGCGTCTATGACGCCGCCAATATCATGTCCATATGCCAGGGCGAGCGATCTCAAATCCGACAAGTCGCCCTGAAGATTGGCCGTTCCCTGCACGGGGCGCTCCATGTCCAGGTGCGCGATACCGTCTGGATCGGCAGCGACCGGCAGGCTCGCCGACCCCGCAAGTCGCAAGTCGCCATAATCGCCCGCGCCATCCACAATCAGCGCTCCGTTCCTCAGTCGACCTGCCAGATCAATGGCCAGGGCGCGCTCGAGCCCGGGTAACGGGCCCTCGACATTTATGTCAAACTGGCCTTCCGGATTTGCTCCGAATAACAGGAAGTCTCCATTGCCATTCACCATCACCCGGCGCGTGGCTATACCCGCTGAAGCCAGGACCGGAGCCAGGTCAACACTGTCGACCGTCAGGGTCATGCGGGGCGTACGGGTTCGCTCAGCAATGCGCGCTTCGATATTCCCGCCGAAGATGGCGATGTTTGCCTCGACCGAAGGAGTTTCGCCCAACCGCCAACTGACGGGCTGAACGGAGCGGACAGCCTCACCAAGCAAGGAGCCATCCAGTTCCATCTGGCCGCTAGGATACTCAGCCCCGAAATCCGCCTCACCCAATATGTTCAGCGAAGTGGGTCGGGCAGTATGTTCGCGTTCGACCTGTATTGCGAAATTGTAGCCTTCCGGGGCATTGCGAATTTGTCCGTCTACTGAGTCGAAGCGAAGCGACGGCGAGAGCCAAACATTCTGAACCTGGCCAGAGGCGGTGATCGACATGTCTTCATCCGGGGCCCGGTCCACGCTCAGTTCGACATCAAATGCACCGACATGCCGCGAGCCGAGATCAAATCGGTCTCCGACTATATTGAGTTTGAGGTCGAGCCCGCGCTCGCCGCCATACAAGAGAGACCCTGAAAGCTGGGCCGTCTCATAGTCGGATTGGATATCCCGCAGTGCGAACACACCGTCAGACCAGGATGCCATGGAGGTGATCTCGACAGGGTGGTCGCCGGCAATACCTTGCAAGGCGACCGGACCCGCCCAGCCATCGCCCGACCGTCTGAGATCTACGGACGTTTGCAAATCAGAGATAGCAATGGAGCCACGGCTAAACGCGCCGCCTGAGGATGCTAGGCTTATAGCATCCACGCCTCTTGGGCCGGAGAGTTGGAAGATGCCGGAGCTGAGGTCGATTGCCGAACCCGAGATAGGGATGGCATCGGACTGTGTGAATTGGCCCGACAGGTTCGCGACCCCGCCAGGTGCGTAAGTGCCTGATAGGGACAGGTTCACATTGTCACCATCTATTCTGGCGGTCCGTACACGATAAGAGGAGTCTGTCTTTTGAACTGTGGCGCGCAGCCGCGCGATATTTCCGAAAGCTTTGGCGGCCGTCGCATTCATCTCGTTTATGCCATGCGCGTTGACGTCTGCGACGATTGATGGGGCGGCAAACGGACCCGTCACCGCGAGGCTTCCGGTGGCGGATAAGTCGGGTGCGGATGACAGGAGGCCAGACACCTGTTGAAGCCGCGCCTGAACGTCAAGTGTCTTCTCGCGTATACTGATCGCACCGCTTGCTGCTATGCGTCCTTTGGCAAGACGTGCAGTCGAAGGGTCAAGGGTGACGACCCCGGTGTCCCGGTTGTAGTCGCCTGCGACATCCACCCTCGGTGATTGGCCTGCGATCCGGCGACCCGTCGCATTCGATGCCATGATGCCGGTGCCCGTCAGCGACCCTTTGAAGTTAACATATCGTCCGGTAGATACGATCTCCACTGGTCCTTCGACTTTCTTGAAAGGCAGGTCCGCACCCGCATTGGCGCGTAGTGCAGCATTGCCAGTCAGTCCGGGAGCCTCGCGGGGATCAGTCAGAGAGCCTGAAAAGACCAGATCGGTATCGAGGTTGACCAGTTCCTTGAGACCAGAAAACGTCACATCTAGATTGATCGGACCGTCGAAGTCGCGCTGGCGGCTGCGATATACACCGTTTGCGGACATGGACCCGGATGCAAGTGTGCCGGAAAATTCGAAAGGAATGCTCGCCTTCTCAATATCTCCATCAAGTTTCAGGGCGGCGGAGGGACCTATTAGTGTTCGCAGCTGTTCGGAGATCGGCAGGCGCGATGCGTTGATGTCCGCGCTGGCCAACAAGCCGCCAGCCGTGATCTTGCCCGTCAATTCGGCGACGGTCGCTCCTGAGATCTTCAGCTGAGCAAAGCCATCGCCATCATCCAGCGTTCCGCTGGCGCGGGCGCTGAGCGACGCACTATCGCCGTCGGGGAGATTTGAGAGTGTGGCCAGGGTACCTCCAGCGGGAGCGTCGACTTCTGCGTCTAGCCGGTAGGCACCTGAGGCTGTGCGCTTCAATGTGGCATCCACCCGGTCGCCGACACCTTCGAGCGGAAGCGCTGTCAGGGATAGATCGAACGTGCGCGATTTCGGCAAACGGAATTGGCCATCAATATCAAAAGCAGCGCGTGGACCGGCCACGCCTTCCTGCAACAAAAGCTCTGCGATACTGAGTTGATCGAGGGACACGGCCCAATTGCTGGAAGATTCCGAATTCTCATTCTCATCCCGTTCCAGGACGGGGCGGCGGCGCACATCGATTTTCTCGGCGCTGACAAGGTCAAGTTTCACGGTCTTCGACATCAGCCGCGCAGGTGACCAGGCGATGGCGACATTTTCCATGGTCAGCCACACGCCTTCAGAATCGGTCAGCGTGACGCGTGATGCGCCGAGCCGGTCCAAAGGGTCGCCGCTGAGGCCATCGATCTGGATTGTGCCCAATGGCCCCGCTTCACGGCCATCGATCTGAGACTCCACGAAAGCCCGCCCGCCGTCTGAGGCAATCCAGAGGCGTGCAGCAATGAGCAAGACGACCAGCGCAATGAGTGCCGACAGGATGGCCATCAACCATTTCCGTCTGCGGATCATGCCCAGGAGAGATGTGAGCGCCGCCATCAGAAAGATTGTCCGATGGAAACATAGATTTGAACCGGGTCTTCCCCATCGCGGCGGTCGAGTGGGGTGGCAATGTCAAACCGGACCGGTCCGAAGCCAGGGTAAAAGCGCACACCAAGTCCGAACGATGTCCGCATCTCGCCGAAGGCTTCGTCGATGGAGTCAGCTGCATAGCCGGAGTCGACAAAGGCGACGTAGCCCCACCGCTCGGACTTTCGCCAGCGCAGTTCAAGCGAGGCGGCGAACATGGCGTCGCCGCCAATGATGTTGCCGTCGGAATCTGTCGGTGAAAGAGACTGGTACTCGAAACCTCGTACGGACCCACCACCGCCCGCAAAGAATTTCCGGTCGACCGGCACGCCTTCGTCGCCCAGGAACGTGCCAGCTTCGGCACGCACAGCCGCGACCAGACGGTCGGAGATTTTTCGATAGGTCGAGGCGGAACTGGTAATCCGCGTATACGACGCTTCTCCGTCCCCGAACGAAATACCCGGCTCAACACCAAGAGAAACGCGGTTACCAGCCTGTGGGTCCAGCGGTGCCTTCACCGTATTGTAAGTCGCGCCGAGCGGAAACGAGAGGGTAACCTGCTCGACATAGTCGTCCTCGCCCTGCGCCCGCAGCTCGTAGTCGGTGGAGCGGGTCGCGTCCAGCGTCGTGCCAGCGGACAGCGTAAATTGTTCGTTGAAAGGCTGGGACAGGCTGGCCGAGACGCTCGCGCCTTGTAGGTCGTAGGCGTCGGTTTCTTCTGCGCGCACGCCTGTCTCAGCGGAGAAGTCACGTCCATAGCGACCGATATTCGGCCGCTCATAACTCAGCGTCAGCTCGCTTGTGCGCGTTGCGATCTGGGCATCGACACCGAGTGTGTCGCCAATGCCGGTCAGATTGCGTCTCTCCCAGCTGGCGGTCGTGCCAACACCATCAGATGTCGAGACGCTGACACCGGCGCCAACGGAGCGACGCTTGCCTTCAGATAGCTGGAGTTCGACGGGATGCAGCCCATCGCTGTCGGCTGTCTTATGGATGTTCACGCCGATGCCGTCGAAGAGATTTGTTCCCCTTACGCGCGTTCGCAAGGTTTCCATCTTCTCCGGGGCATAATAGTCGCCAGACTGCCAGTTGCGGAGGATGTTGATGGCGCTGTCTTTGGTTTTCAGCGAGTCTGGAACAACGAGTTCGCCAAGTTTCACGCGAGGGCCTGGAACCAGCTTGTAGGATAGCTCCAGGGTCTTGTCGGCGCGGGATGCGAGCGCATCGATGCCCTCGCTTTCTGCAAACGCGTATCCGGAATCGCGGAGCTGACTGACGAGCTGCTTCTCCAGCGTCTCTATGTCTTCGGTGACCGCCCATGTGCCGATACCCAACTCATCTGTAACGGCGTCGATCTGATTGCTGACATCTGCGGGCAAGTCATCCACGCCGGAAAGGGCCACCGATGCGATCGTGAACCGATCGCCCAAATCCACATCAAGACGCGGGCGCGTGTCCATGTCTTCCACGAGATCCGGGCTGACAATGGCGGTGAAATAGCCTTCGGAAGCGAGGTATTCCTCAAGGGCGCCAGCGGCCTGCGTGGCGCGGCGGCGCACATCCAGAAGGCTGGTCGGCGCTCCGGCGCGAATTTCCACCGCGTCGCGCGCACCCGATTCCAGATTCCTCGGCAACCCCTCGATCGTGACGGGAATTGTGGTCGTGTCGGACGCTTGAGTTTCGTCGTTGCCCGTAAAAGGAAGATAGGCACAGGCGGGTATCAGGCTGAGCGCAAGACAGCAGACAGCAGTCCTGCCAAAGGGCAGGGCACGACTCTCCGCTGGGCGTTCTGCCCGGTTTACCATCCTGTGCTCGATCCTTGCCTATTCATTGAGTTATGTGGGCCTTCTGGCTGAGTGTACGGTGAACAAGTTTGCTGAAATTTGTCACTTCCAAGCCGATAGCTGTTTTTTTGCATATGGGCGATATGTCCCGAGCTCGCAAAAATAGTCTTCACTGGCCTGATTGCGCGATGTCTGGCTGTCCCCCATATTTACAACTTCAATCTTTCCCGTGGGGATTTTCATGACATATCTGATGGTTCTGGGCGGCCTCGTCCTCCTGTTTATTGGAGGGGAGGGGCTGGTTCGCGGATCGGTCAGTGTTGCGCGTAAGCTCAACATTTCCGAACTGGTCATAGGCCTCACTCTGGTCGGTTTCGGTACGTCGGTTCCTGAACTCGTGACCAGTCTGCGCGCGATAAATGAAGGCGCCGTCGGCATAGCGGTTGGCAATGTCGTTGGTTCCAACATCGCCAATATCCTTCTCGTGCTCGGTGTGGCGGCCCTGATCCATCCCATCATTACCAATCCACGCGCCCTGATGCGCGATACATCGATCATGGTCATTGTTACCGCCCTTCTGTGCGTGTTGATCTGGTTCGACCTGTTTTCACGCCTTGCAGGATTTGTGCTGGTCGCATGTTTGCTGGGCTATATTGCCTTCTCCGTGTTTGCCGACCAGGCGGCTGGCGACGAAGTGGCTGAAATGCACGCCGGGGAAGGCGAAACGGTTGAGGCCAATTACGGCGTGGTGAAGGGGGTATTCATTGCTCTGGCGGGCCTGGTGGGCGTGGTGTTCGGCGCGAAGCTGCTTGTCGACGGCGGCGTAGTCATTGCACGAGAGTTTGGCATCAGCGAGACGGTCATCGGGCTCTCTATCGTGGCGGTCGGGACCAGTCTGCCAGAGCTTGCCACGTCTGCCATCGCGGCTTTCCGCGGCAAGGCCGATGTCGCGCTTGGCAACATCATTGGTTCCAACATATTCAATATATTGGGTATTCTCGGCCTGACGGCTCTCGTCCACCCGTTCAGCGTGCGCAGTATGCCGAGTGGAGATGTGACAACGGATGCATTGGCCTCTGGCGCGGGCCACAGCCTGATCAGTGTCGGCGACATGTCCGCGCTCGTCCTGTCGGTTGCGTTGATGGCGCTGTTTGCCATCACGGGCAAGCTGATCGCCCGCTGGGAAGGAGCAGTTCTCCTTTTGGGCTATGCGCTCTATATGGGATTGACCTTCAATCTCATTCCCGTACCGGCGATCCTATAATATGGCTGACAATCCGATCTATCAGGGCCTGGACCAACTCGGCCAGCAGACCCACCAACCGCAAAACCCGGAAGATGCCCAGCTGGAGCGCGTGCCCAACCCGCATGCTGGCACGCTCTATCTGACACGTTTCGTGGCCCCCGAATTCACCTCGCTTTGCCCGGTGACAGGTCAGCCGGATTTCGCACATCTTGTAATCGACTATGCGCCCGGCGAATGGCTGGTGGAATCCAAGAGCCTGAAGCTCTACCTTACCAGTTTCCGCAATCATGGCGCTTTCCATGAGGATTGCACCGTCTCCATCGGCAAGAAGATCTTCGATTTCACGGAAGCGACCTGGTTGCGTATTTCGGGATACTGGTACCCGCGCGGTGGCATCCCGATCGACGTGTTCTGGCAGTCCGGCGAGGTGCCTGCCGGACTTCACGTTCCGGATACAGGCGTTGCGTCCTATCGTGGTCGCGGTTAGCGCGTCCAGCGGGTCACGAGTTTGGACATATCCGCCCGTCCGCGTTCTGGTGGGGATATTTTTGAGGTTCCGAGATAGATGAAGCCGGCGACCCGTTCGGTCTCGGACAGGCCAAGACGTCCCGCAACCTGCTTATCGAAGGCTGGCCATTCGCTTAGCCAGGCCCCGGCCCATCCGCTCGCATTCGCAGCGAGCAGCAGATTGTAGCAAACCGCTCCGGCGGAGAGTTCCTGTTCCCAGACGGGCGTGCGACCGTCATCCGTTGGAGCAGATATCACTGCGACAACCACGGGCGCGCGCAGAAAAAGACCGGCGGCTTCCAGCAAATCCCGGGATTCAGCGCCTTCAAGCGTTTCCCCCCGAATGCGCGCCAGCTCCTGTCCGAAATCTTCGCGGGATTTTCCTTCAAATACGATGAACCGCCAAGGGGTCATCCGGCGGTGGTCTGGTACCCGCGCGGCAATTTCGAGCAATTCATCCAGCGCCTCAGGAGACGGCCCCGGCTCACCAATGAAATGTTTTCCGGCAGAGCGCCGCAAGGCGAGCAGCTGCCGCGCCTCGGCGCTTGGACGTGTTGCCAGCATGGGTGTCGCAATGGCTGGGGCGGGAGGGAATCGCTTTGTCATTGCGGCAACATAGGAGGGTGAGACTCGTTCTTAAAGGCGGTCTTTAACGATTGCAGGCTTGAGCATTTGCGTGGGGAGGCGTACAAGAGTGAACAGTGTTCACTTTCTGAACGGTTTGCGCGAGTAATGTGCCATATGCAGACAGATAACGCTTCCGAAGCGACGCCAGCCGATCGTCGTCGCTTGCGCGTGCGGGAATCGATTATTTCCGCTGCAGAGCGCGTTTTCGCCAGGGAAGGCGAAAACGGCTTGTCAATTCGACGGCTCGCCGATGAGATCGATTACTCACCCTCCGCAATCTACAAGTATTTCGGCTCGAAGGACGAATTGATTGATGAGTTGAAGGAGGCGTTTTTCGAGCGGCTCCTTCAGAAGGTTGATCGCAGCTCCAGTGCAGACCGTCCTTTCCTGCAACGCGCCAAGGCGTGCGTGGCAACTTATGTGGAGACGGCAGTAACTCGCCCCTTCCACTACGCCGCAGCCTTTTCCAGTATCCAGAGCACCGTCCCGGAAGGCTGTGCCGCACCATTATCCTGGGACGGATTTGTGGCGTCTCAGAAAGGACAGGCCTTTGGTGTGCTGATCAGTATGGTCACTGAAGGGCAGGAGCTTGAGGTTTTTGATCCCTCGCTTGATCCCGTCATGGCGGCCAAATCAATCTGGGCCGCCTCTCACGGGCTCGCGCAATTGCTCATCCACATGCCGCAATTCCATCAGCTCGTCCCGAACCAACAGCCGATGACCGCAACAGACTTCATTGAATTCCATGCCGATCTTCAGATCCGTGGGCTGCTAAAGCCTGCTGCCGGGACTGGAAGTGGCCGCCTGTCAGGACAAAACCCATGACCGACATTGATCACACCGCCGGAGATACCGCACGTGACAAACGGCCGACGGCCCTGAAGGGGCTGTTCTTCTTCATTATCCTGTTGCTCGTTTGCGGCGGCCTTGTGCTGGCTGCGACGCAGTTGCGCAGCAAGGAGGGGCCCAAAGTGGCTACGGTCGCGCCTGAGCCAATGGCGGTGCAGGTCGCGCCAGTCGAGTTGACCACGGCCTTCACGCTGAACGAAACCTATTCCGGCCTTGCCGAAGCGCGACGCAATTCTGCGCTGGGCTTTTCCACTGGTGGCCGTATCGAGACCATTGCCGTTGATGTGGGCGACCGCGTCAAGCGGGGCAGCATTCTGGCAAGCCTCGACACGCGCGGCCTGCGCGCCCAGCTCGCGTCTGCCACCGCTGTGGTCGAAGAGGCGCGCGCTGCGCACTCTCTCGCTCTGAGCACGGTCGAGCGACAACGTACCCTCAAGATGCAAGGCCATGTATCCCAGCAGGCGGTCGATGAAGCCGAAGCCCAGGCGAATACTGCGCTGGCCCGAGTCGAAGCGGCCAAGGCGCAAGCCGATATTTTCCGTGTCCAGATTGACCTGTCCCGCATCCCGGCGCCGTTCGATGGCGTAGTCACGGCGCGCAGGTCGGATGAAGGCGCGATTGCCGGCGCGGGCCAGCCGATTCTGGACTTGGTCGAAGCGGCGCATCTTGAAGCGCGCATCGGGCTACCCGCCAACAGCGCGGCGCGTCTGATACCTGGAGATGCGTATACTTTGCAGGCCGATACAGGGGCGGTTGAGGCCGTCTTGCGTAGCGTGACCGGCGTGATCGACCCGGCGCAGCGCACGGTCGCAGCTGTGTTCGAGATCAATGATGCCGAAATCGTCGCTTCCGGCGCTGTGGTCCGTCTGACCATGGAGCGGGATATAGACGAGCCGGGCTTCTGGGTTCCGGTGAAAGCATTGTCGACGGCCTCTCGCGGCCTCTGGACTATCTATGTGGCGGAGCCGGTCGGCTCAGGCTGGCAGGTTGCAACGCGCCCGGTCGAAATGGTGCATACTGATGGTGACCGCGCTTTCGTGCGCGGCGCGGTGACGGATGGCGAGCGCGTCATCACCAATGGCCTGCAGCGTATTGTGCCTGGCTTGCCGGTTGAGCCGCGGGATGTTCACCGCGCCTCCACCGTGAATGGTGGCTAGACCCGATGTCGACACTCTTCTTCAAATTGCCGCGCCTGGCGATCCTTGCCATTCTCGTAGTCCTGATTGGCGGACTGGGCGCGATGCTGACTTTGGGGCGTCAAGAAGACCCGACCCTGATTGAACGCTATGGCTATGTGCTGACGCCATTCCCCGGCGCAGATGCTGAGCGGATCGAGGCGCTGATAACAGAACCGGTTGAAGCGGCGCTGATGGAATTGCCCGAAATCGAAGATGTAACCTCGACCAGCAGGTCGGGCTTCTCGCAGGTCCGGGTCGAAATTCGGGAAGACCTGTCCGAAGCCGAAGTCGATGATACCTGGACTCTGATCCGAGGGCAGGTTGAGGAGGCCCGTGCGCAGTTCCCCTCAGGCGTCGGCACGCCCGAAGTCGAACGCCTCTATGTCGGCGCCGCGACGCTTGTGGTGGGCCTGACATGGACCGGCGAGGGAGATCCACCGCTCACTGTCATGCGGCGTCTCGCGCTTGATCTCGAAGACCAGTTTCAACGCCTGCCCGGAACAGAAGAAACCGAAACCTATGGCATGCCCGTCGAGGAAGTGCGCGTTGTCGTCGACCCACAAGCGCTTTCGGCATCCGGCCTGTCTTTCCGGCAGGCCGCGGCATTGATCGCCTCGGCTGACAGCAAGACACCAGCGGGCCGCTTGCGCGGTGAAGGCGGCACGATCGGCTTTGAGGTCGGGGGTGAATTCGATGGCATATCCCGTGTTCGCCAGGTTCCGCTCTTGCAACGTGCCGACGGATCGGCTGTTCGCGTGGCCGATGTGGCCCGGGTTGAGAAGGGCTTTGCCGATCCGTCCACTCAGCAGGCCTATGAGAACAATCTCCGCACGGTCATGGTCGGCGTCTATATTTCGCCCGGCCAGCGCGTCGATAAATGGGCTGAAGGTGCGCGTGAGATATCTGAAAATTTTGCGGCATCCGCGCCGCCAGGACTCAAGGTCGAGACAATCTTCGACCAGAGTCTCTACACCAATGACCGCCTTAATGGTCTTGCGCAGAGCCTGTTGTTTTCCGCCTTCATCGTCGTCCTCGTCCTGTTCGTCACGATGGGGTGGCGTTCGGCCATCGTGGTCGGCATGGCCATCCCGTTGACGGTTAGCCTCGTGCTGATCCTGTTCAGCCTTTTTGGTCACCCGCTGCACCAGATGTCGGTGACGGGGCTTGTCATTTCACTTGGCCTGTTGATCGACAATGCGATCGTTGTGGTGGACGAATTCGACCAGTTGCGCGCCAAGGGGCAGAACCGTTTCGAAGCGATCCGCAAGAGCCTGAATCATCTGGCAGCACCGCTCGCGGCCTCCACCCTGACAACGGCGCTTGCTTTCGCGCCCATCGCCATGCTGCCCGGCGGGGCAGGAGAGTTCGTCGGCATGATCGGCCTGTCAGTCGTGTTCTCGATTACAGCCTCCTTCGTGGTATCCATTACCGTCATCCCGGCCATGGCCGGTTGGTTTGACCGCAAGCGGGGCTGGGAGACGGGGCATGCAAAGCGGCCGCGTCGATGGTGGCGCGACGGCTTCACCAATGATTTCATTTCCGATGGTTATCGCGCCTCTATTGAGATGGTGCTGCGCTATCCGCCGCTTGGTATTCTGGCCGGTGTCGCCCCTGCGGTGTTCGGCTTCTGGCTCGTTGGTCAATTGCCATCACAATTCTTTCCGCAAACGGAACGTGACCAGTTTCAAGTGTCGCTGCAACTCTCGCCCGAGGCCGACATCCACGATACGGTTGATTTGGTCCATCGCGCGACCGAGATGATCAGTGGCATCGAGGGGGTCGAGGATGTGACATGGGTGCTCGGCCAGCCCTCTCCGCGCGTCTATTACAATATCATCAACAATACTGAAGGCGTTGAAGGCTTTGCGTCTGGCTGGGTCCAGCTGGATTCGAATGAGCGGACGCATGAAATCGTCGGAGAAGTCCAGCGCAGGGTGCGCGAAGAATTTCCGAGCGCCCGTTTCCTGGCACTGCCATTCGAACAGGGCCCGCCTGCGGATGCGCCGATTGAGTTCCGCATCATGGGGAATGACTTTGACACGTTGAACATGATTGGGGACCAGACACGCGCCGTGCTCGGACAAACCCCCGGAGTTACCTACACCGTGGCTTCGCTGGAGCTTGGCGCGCCGACCATGCGCTTGCAGGCCGATGAAGCCGCCTCTGCAATGGCGGGCGAGCGCCTGACTGATATTGCGGCAGACCTTAGCGCAGAGCTCGAAGGTGTCCGGGCTGGATCGGTCCTTGAAGGCACCGAGGAATTGCCCGTGAAAGTCATCGCGCCGATGTCGCGCCGGTCCGGCATGTCAGATTTGCGCTCGGCAACGGTTGGCAATGGTTCAGGCACACCGATCTCCGCATTGGGCGAGGTGACGCTCGTTCCGGAGACAGCGGTCATCACGCGCCGGAACGGCCAGCGGATGAATCAGATCCTGGCCTATCTGGACCCCTACACACTGCCGGCACCGGTGCTGGAAGACTATCAGGCCCGTTTCGCGGAAACCGGCTTTCATGTGCCAGCAGGGTATGAAGTCGTCGTCGGTGGCGAGGCAGAAAACTCCAGCGATGCGGTTGGCAATCTTGCCGCCGTAGGTGTGCCGCTTGTCATGGTGATGGCGGGCGCGATCATGCTTGTGTTCAACTCGTTCCGCATGATGCTGCTTGTGCTTGCCTCCGGTTTCTTGTCGCTCGGTTTCGCCTTCTTCGGCGTCTGGCTGTTCAATCTGCCATTTGGTTTCAACGCCATCATTGGCGGGCTTGGCTTGTTCGGGATCGCGATCAACGGCTCGATTGTGGTCTTGTCCCTGTTGAGAGCCAATCCCGCAGCGATGGCCGACGATGTGATTGCCCAGCGCGAAGTGGTCGTGGATGCCACCCGGCACATCGTGGCAACGACGCTGACGACCATGGGTGGTTTTGTGCCGATCCTGCTGACTGGGGACTCTTTCTGGATGCCGCTGGCAGCGGGAATTTCAGGCGGAGTTGGTGGGTCGGCGCTGCTGGCGCTGTATTTCACGCCCGCAATATTCCGCATCACGACAGCAAAACCCGTTCGCACCGCGATGCGTCATGTGTTTAACCGCTCGGAAATGCCGGCTGAGTAATTGGCTGCCAACACTTGCACTCGGGCAAAAATCGCCCATCTCGTTTAGTCAGGGACTGGAAGGAAGAGACATGCCAGAGAACCCGGATATCGGCGCCCCGGCGCCCGCCTGGAACCGCCTGCGTTTTGAAGCGCGCGCTGCTGCTGCGGATGAGCCGACCCTGTCGAGCTATCTGAACTCCGCGATCCTGGCGCATTCGACCCTGTGTCAGGCGCTGTCATTTCATCTGGCTGAGAAGCTCAAGAGCCCGGTCATGAGCACCCAGCAGGTGCGCCATATCCTTAGTGATACTTATGATACACACCGCTCTCTGGTGACTGCGGCGGAAGCCGACATGCAGGCCGTTCTCGAGCGTGATCCGGCTTGCCGGGGCATGCTTCAACCCTTCCTCTACTTCAAAGGGTTCCTCGCGCTTCAGACCTATCGCGTCGCCAATCATCTTTGGCGCGAAGGCCGTGAAACGCTGGCCTTCCATTTCCAGAGCCGCGCTTCGGAACTGTTCGGCGTCGACATTCACCCCGCCGCCCGCATCGGTACCGGCGTCATGCTGGACCATGCGTCCGGCATCACGATTGGTGAAACAGCGATTGTTGGCGACGACTGTTCGCTCCTGCACGGTGTGACATTGGGCGGTACAGGCAAGGAAGTCGGCGACCGCCATCCGAAGATCGGCAAGGGTGTCCTGCTTTCGGTCGGAGCCAAGGTTCTGGGCAATATCCATATCGGTGACGAAGCCAAGGTTGCGGCCGGCAGTGTCGTGCTGAAAGATGTGCCCGCCAAGTGCACCGTTGCGGGCGTTCCGGCCCGGATTGTCAGCGGCCCGTCCTGCTGTCATCCGGCTCAGACCATGGACCAGACGATTCCCGACGAGATGGGCAAGTAATCCCAAGTTTCGCCTGACAGGCGTTCGCGGTGAATACAACTCTCGTCACGGCTGAATTGTAGCAAGTTTTGGCAGCTTTATTGTCTCTACCAGCGTTTCATTTCGGGATCGGAATGTTGTTGCACGCCTCTGTTTCAGATAATGTTTAGCGCAATGCCCGGTATCGGGTGGGGCGTTGATTGCATGTGAATCGAGGGCGGCAGTTTGAGTGAGAACACCAGCACCGAAGGCCGGCTTCTGCGCACGCGCAAGGTGCGTCGGGCACAGAGCGACCGGCTGCCATTTGTCCCGTATGGTGGCGCGCCAATTATCGCGCTGGGCTTGCTCATGGCGTTTGCACTCTGGCCATTTGCGTTTGGTGTCATTCAGCTTTCAACCGAACGCGCTGCTGCTCAGGCACTTGCTGATATTGATGCGGCCTGGGCCCGGCCGCGTGTGTCCGGCCAGTGGGTGACATTGGAAGGCCGCCCGCCAAGTCGGCAGGCCGCCGAAGGAGCCCTCGCCGCGGTGCGCGAGGCGCGTGCTTCGACCCTGCTCGGAATGGCAAGGCCCGTCACACGCGTGCGCGACGGATTCGACTGGGCTGGTTTGGGCGAGACGGCCTCCGCCAGCAGCATCAACTGGTCGTTCCGGGTCGCGAATGGAGTGCTGACGCTGGACGGCGACATGCCAAACAATACGGTTCGGGAGCAGGTAGTCGCGGCGGCCCGTACGGAAATCGATCCGCCGCGCATCGTGTCCGTGCAGGACAGCTTGTCTATCACCAATGACCCGTCACCCGACGGCTTCCTCGAAATTGCCCTGCGCGGCGTGGACACGGTTTCGCGTTGCGATCGCGGTGTGTCGGGCTTCAATACCAACCGCTTCTCGCTCAGCTGTGAACTGCCTGCCGCAGATGCGGCGACGGTCCGCGACATTGCGCTGGCACCTGTCCCCATGGGCGAAGTCGGGGCGGTCGATATCATTTCACGTGAGGCCGTGGATTCCTGCGAGTCCTCGCTGTCCGACCTGTTGGGTGATGCGCGGATCGAGTTCCAATCCTCCAGCGCAGTCATCGGAGCCGGAAGCGCCAGTCTGCTGGATGATGTGGCGGAAGCCGTTCGAGCATGTCCCGGTTCGCTCCGCATTGCGGGCTACACGGACAGCACGGGTCTGCCTGAAACCAACCGCCAGTTGAGCCAGGCGCGTGCCGAGGCAGTCCGCAACGCGCTGATCGCGCGGGGAGTACCGCAGAACCGGCTGGTCGCGACCGGCTATGGCGATGCCAGCCCCGTCGCGCCGAACACGACCGCTCAGGGTCGCGCCCTGAACCGCCGAATAGAGATACGGGTGATCCGTGTTTCCGAATGATTTCCTCCTGATACGTCGAAAGTAAACATCATGTGGTTTCTTCTCATCCAGATCTTGCTGCTCATGTTGTTCGCCGCATTGGCGGGCGCAATGCTGGCCTATTGGTGGATGCGCAATCGCTATGAGGATGTCACCGAGAGCTATGAAGAGCTGATGGAGACCAGCGCGCTTTCGGAAATGCGGTCAGGTGTGACCCGCGATGACCTGCTCGCGCATTTTGCGGCTATCGAGGAGCGGCTTTCGAGTTTGCCCGCGCCTGTCACGCGAGATGAGTTCCACGCCAATATTCACAGTCTTGGCGACCGTCTGACGGCTTTGCCCATCCCTGACGTATCTCCGATCAATTCCCGCCTTGAATCTATCGAGACCCGGCTCACCGATAGCGGGTCCAGCTTTGACCCCGTCATTTCGCGGCTGGCGGATCTCGACATGGCCGTGGGGCAGTTGAAGAACACTGACCTCGAAAGCCTGGAGGCACGCCTGTCGAGGATCGAGGACAATGTGAACGTTCTGGTCAATTCAGAGCCACAGGAAATGCCGGCATTTCCTGAAGTGCCGGAAGTTGATCTGGGACCGATCCATAGCGGTCTTGCCCGGCTTGAACTGGCACTCGAAAATCTCGACGTGCCGATGACGGATCTTGAGCCGATTCGCAGTGATTTTGGCCAGATGGAGGCGCGCCTCGCCGAATTTGCGGAAGGGCTGGATGCCCAGCGCAAGGCAGACAACGAAAGCATGACCATCCGTCTGCAGACCTTGTCGTCGTCGCTCGCGTCGCTGCGCGTGCCGGATGTCGACAGCCTGCGTGACCGGTTGGCCCGTCTTGAAACCGCCATTGGTGAGCTGTCCCAGACCGAAGTTGACCTGGGTCCGGTTACTGAAACGCTTCGCCAGATCGAGCGTGATATGAAGAGCGCACCTGACCATGTGCGGATCACCCATAACAAACTTGCCGATCTTGAGGGGGGCACCGCAGCGCTGCATTCGAAACTGGCGGCGCTCGAAGCCCATGTGTCGGTGATGGACCGTACGCCCGTAGACCTGACGCCAATCCAGGCGCGTCTCGCCAACTTCGAATCGTCGATGGCAGCGCTCCGCATCGACATGCAGTCGCTTCCCGATGTTGCGCCGCTGGAACGTCGTCTCGCTGCGCTTCAGGAATCTGTCCTCAACTTGCAGGATCCTGACCTGTCCAGCGTCACCAATTCGCTGCGCAAGATGGAGGCCCGCTTGAACATGGGCGCCGTCGAGGATCGGTTGACCTCCATCGAATATGGCATGGCCGCGATGCACCATATGGTGCGCACCCTGCAGGAAACGGCCTATTCGCGCACCGAAATCGACTATAGCCAGCGCGTGCCGCTGTCTCAGGCGCATTTCACGCCCAAAGCCGAAATGCCTCCGGCTGCGCCACCACCGCCGCCTCCACCCCCTCCTCCTCCGGCTGCAGCCGAAACCGTCCGCACAGTTGAGGTTCGCCGAGGCGTCGATCCCATCGCGGCGGCCCGTCGGCCGGATGACAAGGCGAACTTGCTAGTCAGCGCCGCTTTCGGTCAGGATGACGATCTTGAGCGCATCAACGGGATTGGCCCGATGCTGGCCGAATTGCTCAATGAAATCGGCGTGTTCTATTTCTGGCAGATTGCCGAATGGGGCCCGGACGAGATCAAGTGGGTCGATGACAAGCTCGAGCATTTCAAGGGCCGTATCCAGCGCGATGACTGGGTCGGACAGGCAAAATTGCTGGCGGTACAGCCGGAAGCTGCCCAACGTCCCGGCAAGGCCTGATCCGGCTTTTGGCAAATCGGTCCAGCTGACCCCTTTTCTCAAACCGGGAATTGGGGTTAGTTAACACTGCGCGCTCGGGGGACGATGTAGCGACCAGCGGAAGGGGACGCCCGCAATGCTTCGGACCGTACTGACAGCTTTCCTATGCCTGATACTGGGCCCATTTGCCTTGGCCGAAAGCGGCGATCCCCCTCGATACGCCCTGATCATAGGGAATTCAGGCTACCAGCAGACCGGGTGGCAGCTCGCCAATCCGTCAAGAGACGCCCGGCTCATGGCGGACACGCTCGGCAAGGTCGGCTTTTCCGTCGATCTCGTGCTGGATGGCACTGAAGAAGAAATGGAGCAGGCCTTTGCCAGTCATGGCGCGCGGCTCAAAGCTGGCGGACCGGCCTCCGTCGGCCTGATCTATTATGCCGGGCATGGCGTGCAGTCGCAGGGGCTGAACTATCTTGTTCCGGTGGACGCCAATGCCCGTTCAGAGCAGGACATATGGCGACAGGCGCCACGTCTTGGGGATGCACTGCGCTATGTTGAGCATGCCGGCAATGCGGTGAATTTCGTCATTCTCGATGCCTGTCGCGACAATCCGTTGCCCAGCGCAACGCGCAGCGCTGCCGGCGGACTGGCCGAGGTGAAGCCTGCGCGCGGCCTGCTCATTTCCTATTCCACGGCGCCCGGCTATGTCGCCTATGATGGCGAGGGCGGAAATTCGACCTTTGCTCTGGCGCTGGCCGAGACAATTGGTCAGCAGAATCTGATCGCTGAACAGGTTTTCAAACGTGTCGCGGATCGCGTGAACCAGTCCACCAACGGCCTGCAGACTCCTTTCTACAATTCCGGCCTTACAGGCGCTGATTTCTGCTTTGCTGGATGTGATGGCGGCGCAGCGCCCGAGCCGGCGCCGATCAGCAACTCGCCCCGCCTGCCACCGCATGGCGCGCGCAACTCGTCCGCGCGTAGCGCAGGCGGTGCCACGGCAGAGACAGGCGGCGGCGCTTCAACGCCCGCCTTCACGGAAGTTTCCAGCCTGCTTCGCGCAGCGGCTTTCAATGCGGCCACACTGGGCGGGGACATTTCCGAACGCAAGTTCCGGGACTGCCCCGATTGCCCGGAAATGGTGGCCATTCCGGGTGGCGAATTCCTGATGGGCTCACCTGACGGAGAGAAAGAGCGCAAGGATAATGAAGGCCCGCAATGGCGCGCCACGATTGAACCCTTTGCGGCTTCCGCAACCGAGATCACCTGGGGGCAGATCAATACGTGCATCGCGGCCGGAGGGTGCGTTGGCAATGAAGCGAGCGACGAAACACGCAGCGATCAGTGGCAGCAACCAGCAATCCCGGTGATCAATATCACCTGGGTTGAGGCGATGGCCTATATCGACTGGCTGAACACTCGCGTGGAGGGCGAGCCTTATCGCCTGTTGAGCGAGGCCGAGTGGGAATATGCGGCGCGGGCGGGCACAACCACGCCTTTCCATACCGGCGAGACGCTCAGCGACTCACAAGCAAATTTCAACGCATCACGGGTCTATAATGGCAGCCCCAAAGGCACATGGCCACGCCGTCCGATGCCTGCGGGCTATTATCCCCCGAATGCTTTCGGCCTGCACGAGATGCATGGCAATGTCGCCGAATGGATCGCCGATTGCAGCGTGCGGTCGTATCTGGGGCGGTTCGGCACGGCGACCATTTATGACGAACCGGGATGCCGCACCCGAGCGGTACGGGGTGGCAGTTGGGAGAAGGTGCCCTCCTACGTGCGCTCAGCGTTTCGTGACGGGTTTCCGGACACTGGGCGCGATGACGGGATCGGCTTCCGAGTGGCGAGGGACAGGGACTAGCGGATGAAAACGATCAGCCCCCTGATCAGCCACCACCGGGCTGAATTGAAGGCAGAGGCGCGGCTCAACCGCTATCTCTTGCTCGGGGCGATCTTCATGGCACTCGTATCTTTCAGTGTCTTCATCTCCACTCTGCTCGGGCATTATCCCCTGCCATTCGGTGAGGATTTGTTTGCGGAGAATCCGGAACGCATGATCGGCGCGTCCAATTTTTTCGTGGCGACCGCCATTGGCGCGGCGCTGCGCATGTGGCGCAAACGGCAGATGCGGATCAAACTCCTGATCGCCGAGGCGTTCATTCGGGAGGATGATGCAGACACCGGCCTTCGTCTGTTGCTGGAGCCCGTATTCGGACCAACTGTCTGGGACGGAGCCGACACGCCCATTCTCGCTCACAGGAGCCCAGCATGAGCCCGCAATCAGATATCGGCAAGACTCCGGTTACGTCACTGGACCTGCTTCGTGAGTTGCAAGGCGAGCAGAAAGCCTTTCGCTTCCTGATTCGGGCACTGGCGGTTCTGCTGGTGACGGCGGCGGTGATCGCGGTCGGCAGCGTGATCTATTTCTATATGGCGCTACAGGGGCTGAAATCCGAATATGCCTATCAAGCGCGCCTCAACGAGATAAACCTGCGCATTGTGGCAGGGGAAGCCAGCCGCCAGCGGGAATCGACGCAGGCTCAGCTGGTGGCTATCCGCGAAGAGAATGAGTCTGCCCGTCGTCAGGGCGAGCTTTCCCGCGAACTCCAACAGGCCGGATCTGCCCGCCAGATTGCGGCTTACAAGGACCGCGCCATCTCTATCGCGCGCAGCCATGTGCTTGGGAAGACGATGAATGATGTGACGTCCCAAGTGGTCAGCATGGTGCTGCGCGCCGATGATGGGGAAGTTCGCCTGCTGAAGGATGAAGAGCACCTGCTGCTGCAAGCGGCATTGAACGACTGGGGCGGCGAGGTCGAGTCGAGCGATGTTCGCGCAGCCTTTCAGCAACTCATGGATGCCGAGCAATTATCCGATCAGGCGATCGGGGCAGCGGGGCTCGCCATGCTGGAATACCGCGATGCCAATGATGCGTCCCTTGTCTGGAATGGTGGCTGCTCCACCGTTGTGGACTATGTGAACCAGGCGAGTGCCCGTGATCTGGATGAGCCGATGCTGCTGCTCTGGAAAGGCCAGTGCCTGCGCAAGCGGGGGGATGCGTTGCTGGCCTATCGGGCCTTCAGCGAGGCGGCGCATTTGATCCTGGCCGATCCTGAAGACATCACGCTGGAACAGGAACAGATGGCGCATCACGGCGTCGGGACAACTCTGGTGGCCCTTGCTGCCCAACGCCAGCTGCCGGAAGGGCGCCTCTATGAAGAAGCCCTGCAGGAAGCCTTGTCGGAACTTCGCATCGCCGCGCGTATCCGGGCCGAGCGGGGCGCGACACAAGTTGGCGTTGCCTATACTGAAGAGAATATCGGTTTCATTCACATTCTGGATGAGGATTGGCCTGCGGCGCTGGACCATACCAAGCGGATCGACGACATCCTTCCGCTCGCCTGGAATTTGACGGTTCGCCATATTGCTGCGCGCGAGAATGGTATCGCCCTGCGTCAGGCCGGTGCGAGCCGGGAAGCTCTGGAAAATATGGAAATGATCCAGGATGAGACCGCGATGGTGCTGTCCCTGATGGAGTGCAACCAGATCGACAAGCCGGAACTTCAGCGCTTGCTTCCGAGCCGGTTTGAGACTGTGCTGGAAAGCCTTTCGGCCCATTGCGCGCTGGAAGCAGAGCGCAGCTGATTTACAGGCATGGCGGTTGCAACCGTATCGAAAACCTCTACGTTGCGCCGCGAACCGAAAGACCTGAAGGAGCCCGATTATGGAGCGCGAAGAAACGCTGCGCCTTGAAGCCTATCTCAAGGAAAAACTGCATCCGGGCCTGCGCCTGGTCGCCCGCGACAAGACCGATGATTCCGTCGAATGCTATCTCGGCGCCGAATTTCTGGCCGTTGTTTACAAGGATGTGGACGAGGGCGAGACCTCTTACCAGTTCCAGATGACGGTGCTGGAAGAAGACATCAAATAAATGCCCCTGACGGCACCCGCGCTATGCGGGTGCCTTTGGGAATGGCAAATCCTTGAGGTCCGGCTCGATCCATTCGCGCCGGGCCTTTTTGTTGAACAACGTATCCTTTCGCCAGTATTCCAGCAGCCAGTCGGGCTTTCCATAGGGACCGGCCAGAAGGCGCGACAGGATTTCATGCAGGGGCATGCCGTCGGGCGCGCTCGTCAGGGCATGGGCCGCCACGCGCAGTGAGGCGATGGTAATGGTCTCGTGATAGCCTTCACAGTCGGTGTTCTGGCCGCCGACAGATTCGTTGAAGGCGCGGATCATTCCCGGCATGTCACGGAAAGCGGCGTGTTCATCCTCGGACAGCAGGCAGAGCGCGCCGGCCCAATGGGCGGCGTGGGTCCATCTTTCCTTGGGCAGCGTGCAGGCGCGGAACGCCTTGGTCAGCGCCTTGATATGGGCATCGGTTTCAAAACTCATGGTCCAGTTCCTTCAAAGTTTGGCGGGACCCAAACGAAAGCCCCGCCGGGTGGCGGGGCTTGTCGGTCGATCACCCTGTAACGATAGGTCGTCAGCAGGGCATTCGCCAGGCACAAGCATGCGCCAGCTTGGAAAGCTGAATCTGCTGTTGGAAGCGTGTCGCGGTCTTGTGCATGCGGACGGGATACCGAATCTTGCGGAATCTGGCAAGTGCGTACTTATCCGTAGGCGGAGGCTGACGACCCTTCTGGATCGCCAGCCCCGTCAGGGAGTAGGCCCGGCTTCTGCCGTGCTTGTTTCTTCAGCGACTACTCAGCCTCGTCGCGAACATTGATTGCCGTCTCGGGATAGTCAGTCCAGATGCCGTCAACACCCGCCTCGATCAGGACTTTCAGTTCCTGTTCCGCAGAGTCGAAGCCTTCAGCGGGCTCATCGTCGCGGACGGTGTAGACGTGCACGATTTTACCGAGTTCATGGGCACGGGCGACATAATCGGTCGTGCCGCCCTCCGGCGTGAGAATCATCGCCTTGTGAGCGCCGACGCCCATTGTGGGGATATCTTCCAGCTTCATGTCGAGGCCCAGCAGTGCGGCATAGGGCGGGCCGACAAGGTTCTGGATCAAAGGCAGGTCACTCTTGGCAGCGACTTGGGCGAGGAAGGTCGGCTCGAAGCATTGTATGAAGATCGGAATGCCTGCTTCGACCAGGCCGCGTTCCCTGATCGTGTTGAGGATTGGGTCGACCATGTCGAGCCCGGCAGCGGAGAAGTTCGCGGGCCATTTGGCTTCGATGTGCAGGCCGACCGGGCGGCCTGCTTCAGCATTTTCGAGAACCAGATCAATGATTTCGTCAAAGGTCGCGATGTCATACTGGCCGTCATGCTCATGCGAGCGGCCTTCGACGCGCTGGATGGCTTTCAGCGTTTTCAGTTCTGCCAGTGTGAAATCATCCGACCACCAGTCATCAAGATCCCCCATCGGAGTCTTGCGAACGGTTTTGCGATCGGCAAATTCCGCATGCTCGGAGACATTTGTCGTGTCAGACAGATACCCATCATGATTGGCAACAAGCACGCCGTCCTTTGTCATCACCAGGTCCGGCTCTATGAAGTCAGCTCCCTGATCAATGGCTGTTTGATAGGCTTTCAGCGTGTGTTCGGGATAGAGGCCGCTGGCCCCGCGATGCGCAATAATGATTGGCGGCGTACCGTCGAGCGTCTTGTAAGCAGCGGACGCTTCAGTCTCTGCGGCGCCATTTGTGTCTGTCTCCGCCGGAGATCCGGCAGGCGCTACCGTATCTGCCGCCTGGTTGCAGGCGGCCAGAAACAGGCTGGCAAGGATCAGGTATTTTCTCATGGAATGATTCCTGTGTGGGAAATCCGGGGCGAACACGGGTCCGCCCCGGTGGGTCAATCGCCTAGAACTTGATGTAGGCGCCAGCTTTCAACATTTGCGGCTTGCCACGGATGATCGTGTGCAGGCCGAACGCACCGCCGGTATTGCCAACGTCGATCAGGTATTCCTCATCGAAGATGTTCTCGCCGAGAACATAGACGCCCCATGCGTCATCTGCGCTGTCAAAACCGAGACGGAGATTGGCGACGCCATAGGCGTCCTGCTCTTCTTCCACAAAGGTTCCGTCCGGATAGGATTCACGCACACGAGCAAAGCCGCCCGCGCCGTCCGCCGCATAGTCGTAGCCATTGTCATCTTCGAAATAGTGATGATCTTTCCAGACATAGCTCGGTACGATCGAGAAGTCGCCGCGCTCGCCAGCCGGGATGGTGATGTCGGCTGCGAGGGAGAAGCTGTGCTCCGGGCTGATGCGGAAGCTGTTGCCGGCAAACTGCAGCGGGTTTCCATTGTCATCTTCGTCGTCATATTCCGAATGCGTGTAGGCATAGGTGCCGAGCAGGCGGATATTGTCGGTGACCAGGGCCTGACCATCGAATTCGAGGCCATACTGGGTGGCATTGCCCGAATTCTCGGTGATGAAGATACCCTGGATCGGGTCGAAGCGTGTGGTCTGGAAGTCCTTGTACTCACCATAATAGACCGAGCTGGTCATCTGGAAGCGGTTGTCCCAGAAGCGACCAAAGAAGCCAGCCTCGATATTGTCCAGCGTTTCCGCGTCTATGACATTATAGTCCGCGCCAGAGGCCGACAGCACTTCCGGGCGGCGGCCACGACCATAGGCAACCCAGGCGTTCACGTTTTCAGAGACACGGTAGGCCGCGTTCAGGCGCCAGGTGAAAGCGCCATCCGTATCAGCGGACCCGAAGGCTTCGTTATTCAACGTCGCTGCGCTGAGCAGCATGCTCGGGCCCATCGTCACGCCGTTCAGGCCACCAAGATATGGGTTGGACTTCAGGATCGCTGCGCGCGTACTGGCCGACAATTCCTCTTGCGTGTAGCGAAGACCACCGGTGACTTCGAGCCGGTCGGTCAATTGATAGGTCACGTCGCCGAAGAGATCATACGTGTCACGTCCGTAAGTCGCGACCTGTTGCTCGAGGTGTTCGTCATAGAGCGGAACAATGCTGCCCCCCAGCAGGAAGGCGAGCATGGAATACTGAAGCGGCGTATCAAAGCTGCCGAGGTTTTCACCGCCGGGCAGGCCAAGAAAGGCCAGCTGCGCACCCAATTGCTCGACAGACGCGCCGGGGGCCACAGCGGCAGCGAGAGACGGCGCAAACAGGGACTGCGCATAGGCTTCGTCGGTTGAGAAGATCAATTCGTCCTTGCCGCTGACCGTAAAGTAATTGCCACCGAAGAAGGCGGACAGTTTGCCACCATCATCATAGTTCAGGCGCAGTTCCTGGCTGAACGTATTCGCTTGGCGCCCCTGGTAGAATTGCAGAAGATTGAAGGCGGCGCCGTCGGAATCCCAGGCTTCGTTCGAGAACAGGTTGCGATAGTCAGTGAGCGAGGTCAGCGACCAGGCATCATTGAGATCGTATTCCACATTGGCGGTGACATAAAACAGCTCGCGGTCATTGCCGAGCTTGCCGCGGACCTGATCGTCATTGACGTTCATGGCGGTGGCGCCGAACGGGTCGACTTTCCCGTTCACTTCAAAGAAGCCGGAGGTGAACTGCGTGCCGGTGGAGTCGTCATCCTGATAGTTGACGAACAGGTCGGCGCGGAGCTTTTCGGTCGGCTCCCAGTGCAATGCGGAGCGCAAGGCCAGCGTGTCCTGACCCATCAGGTCGGGTGAGTTGGCTGTGTTCGGCACATAGCCGTCCATATTCTTGACCTGTCCAGCTACGCGCAGTGCCAGTGTGTCGCTGAGCACGTAGTTGTAGTGGCCTTCCGCGCGCACCGAGCTGTAATCGCCACCTTCGAGGCTGACCTTGCCGGAATTTCCGTCAAGAGAGGCGCGGTTCTGGATGAAGTTCACACCGCCGACCAGGGCGCCCTGGCCGAACAGGGTCGCTTGTGGGCCTTTGACGATTTCGACCCGTTCCATGTCATAAATGGCAAGGTTGGTGGCGAACGACACATTACCGATGGCAACACCGTTCTGGAACATGGCAACGCGAGGCGTGCCGCCATCTGAGACGACGCCGCGCAGGGAATAGCTCGGCGCGTTGAGGCTCTGGGCCTGAACCTGCAAGCCCGGAACAAAGTTTCCGAGATCTTCGAAGTCGTCTGCGGCCAGCAGGTCGATCAAGTCCTGGTCGGCGACCGAGACGTTAATTGGCACATCAATCAAGGATTGCTGCTGCTTTTGTGTGGTGACGGTGACGACCTGTAGGTGGCGAGTCTGTTCGGCTCCCGATTCCTGTGCGTGAGCGGACAATTGCCCGGAAAGGCTGAGCGCGGCCACGGCCGTCGCGGAAAGGTATGCATGTTTCATGATTGAACCCATTGTGAAGGCGCCCCGTGCGCTGTCGCGCGCTGGGTACTCAGCAGGGTGAATGGGCTCAAATGAAAGTTTTGCTACAGCAAATACTGCAGAACAGGCGTTCGCGCGGAGCGCGATAAATTCAACGAGATTGTCACGAAAACTTCTGGAAAGTTAGATTGTTGATACGTGCAAGAGGTATACGGATGAACAATTTCCAACTATGGCGCAGGCGATCAAGTGAAGCCATTTTGTCACACCGTGCACGTTTGCTTAACAATCTGGCAGCGCAGTGAGGGAATCACCGCGGAAGTTGTGAGGAGGCATTCAGCGCCGGAAAGCTAGAACAGGGAGCCTTGATCGCCCTTGGGCTTCGCTTTGGCAGGCTTTGCTGCCGTTGGGGGGCTGGATCCATCCGGGTGGGCGATTACGTCACCATCGCCAAAGCTGATCTTGAAAGCGTCGCTCGCCGCAGCAGAACTGGCCGAACGGATCAGGTTTCCGTTGGTGTCGCGCACAATAGTGTAACCGCGCTTCAGTGTGGACTGATACGATAGGGTCTCAAGCAACTTTCCCTGAGAGGCGAGGGCGGTGCGGCGGGTTTCGATCAAACGGGCCAGTGCCGGGCGGGCGCGAACAGCTGTGTCGCGCAGGCGCTGTTTCGACGCGCGTATGTCCGATTTCAGGCTGGCCGGACTAATCGCGAGCCGAGACAGCCGAAGGCGGGCCGTCTGGACGAGGGCGAGCGCGGCCTTGGGCAAGCTGGCGCTGGCATAGTCCAGGCGTTGGCGTTTGGGTTGAAGCAAGGCTTCTGGTCGGGGTAGGCGTGCCGCAGCCAGCTTGTCCCTGGCCTGCCCGGTGCGGCGGGCCAAGGCGCGCTTGAGGCGTTCACCCTGTTCGCCGGTTGTCAGCAGCAGCTCGGAGCGAACCGGTACCGCGATTTCTGCCGCGCCGGTCGGAGTGGGCGCGCGTGCATCAGATACATAGTCGATCAGGGTCGTGTCGGTCTCGTGACCGACGGCAGAGATCAGCGGGATCTCACTGTTGAAGGCCGCGCGGACGACATTTTCCTCGTTGAACGGCCAGAGGTCCTCGATCGAGCCCCCGCCGCGCGCAACGATCAGCACGTCGGGTCGGTCGGCGCCAGTCATGGCGTTGAAGCCCTGGATTCCCGCTGTGATCTGGCCTGCGGCGTTGTCGCCCTGAACCAGCGCCGGCCAGACGATGACGCGAACCGGGAAGCGGTCCCCGATGCGGTGCAGAATATCCCGGATGACTGCGCCGGTCGGGCTGGTGACCACGCCGATTGTGCGAGGCAGGTAGGGCAAAGGCTTCTTGTGTTCCGGGGCAAACAGGCCTTCGGCAGCGAATTTCTTCTTCCGCTCCTCCAGCAGCGCCATGAGCGCCCCCGCGCCAGCCGGGCGCATGGAGGCGGCGATCATCTGGTAATTTGAGCGCCCCTCATAAATGGAGAGTCGGCCAGTAGCGATGACTTCAAGTCCTTCTTCGGGCTTGAAGGGCAGGCGGCTCACTTGGCCTTTCCACATTACAGTGTTCAGGACTGCCCGTTCATCCTTCAGGTCACAATACATGTGGCCGGAACGCGCAATCGTGACCCGGCCGAGCTCACCGCGCACGACGACATGATCGTAATTGGTCTCCACCGTCCGTTTCAGGCTTGCGGCGAGATCAGATACGGACAGGGCGACATCATTGGAGGGGGGCGATTCAGAAGGCATTCCGACAGTCATAAACCTCGCAGCGGCAAGGGCAAGTGCGCTGACATTGGCCCTATTTGGTCATTCAAGGTTAACGGAAGTGCGCGAGGGTGCAGACCTTCTACGCAGTCCAGTGAGGATGTCATGGATCAGGATTCCCAGACGCAGGAAATCACCGGAGATTTGAGTTTCCGTGAGGTCGCTGACAGGTGGACGGTTCCGTTGATGGTGCTCGATCGGGACCTGTGCTTTGTGTATGCGAACAAGGCATATTTGACTGCGACCAATACGGAATGGGCAAGTATTCGGCAGAAATACATCTTTGAGATTTTCCCGGATGTCGAAGAACGTCAAGATCCCGTTGAGGCGAAGTTTCGTCGGGTGTTTGAGGGCGTGCAGACCCGTTTGGAAGCACAGCCCTACGACTTGAAACAGCCGGATGGCACGGTTCAAACCAGAATGTGGCAGGCCGTTCAGGACCCCTACCGGAATGATGATGGTGTCGTGACCCACATGATCCAGCGGGCCGAGGACATTACCGCCCAAATGGAGTTGCAGCGCCAGAATGACTTCATGCAAAATGAACTGGCTCATCGGATCCGGAACATGTTTTCGGTCATCATGGCGACCTCCCGTATTTCAGGAGAGAGCGCTGAAAGCGTCGACACATTTGTCGATGACTTCAATGAGCGGCTTGTCTCCATGAGCCGGGTCTATTCCAATCTCACGCGAAATGACTGGACGGGTTTGAGCCTGCGCAAGATCATGATCGAGGAACTCGACGGGATGCTGGGCCGGGGCAGCGAGCGCTACACGCTGAAAGGCAACGATACGATCCTGTCGGTGAAAGGCAGCAAGGACGCGGCACTGATCGTGCACGAACTGGCGGCGAATGCGCGAAAGTTCGGTTGCTTCAGCACGCCGACCGGGCATCTGACCGTAGAGTGGACCCTGAAGGGCGATACGTTGTATGTTACGTGGACCGAAACCGGCGTCCCCGGCATTCAGCCCCCGAAACGGGTTGGCTTCGGAACGCGGTTGTTCGATATGTTTCCAAAGTTGGTTTCAACTCGCACGATCACGGAGGATGGCCTTCAGATAACTGTTGAAGCGCCTCTGCTGAAAACGGAATTCGATTCTTTCGTGATGTGATTTTTCTTAACTGACCACGTGGTCAGGCTCGCGCAGGATTGTCGACAGTTTCGACAACAGCTTACTCGTCACAATTGGTTTTGACAGGAAAGGTGACTGACTGAATTCTTCAGTTATCGATTCTTGTGTGTTACCAGACACGGTCACAAAAGGAATTTCGCTTGTGAGCAGGCGACTTGCCAGGGGCGCTGAGGTTTCGCCTGCAAGGTTGATGTCCAGAACGGCGCAATCGCACACTTGCTCGTCCAGGAGTTTCATCGCCTCGTAAACAGATCCCACCGGACCGACCACGCAGAAACCGGCATCTTCCAGGGCGGCTGCCATGTCGATGGCGATAATTGCTTCATCCTCGACGACGAGTACGCGTCGTCCGGCAGTTGATGATTGAGCCGTCGCGGGCGAACGGGGAGAACGGGACAGGTCTACAGATGAGTCTTTCACTTCTGCCACGAAGTCGGCTTCGAAAACTCGGTCATCAACGCTGATGAGATGCCAGTGCAAGCCTTCAGGGGCAAAGTCTAGCTTGACTGGATATCCAAAGGCGATGCGCGTCATCCGCTCGATGACCGTGGAGCCAAAGCCGCGCCGGTCAGGGGCAATGACGGGTGGGCCGCCGCTTTCCGTCCAGCTGATTTCAAATCGGTTCGTACCTTCTTCCTGACGGATGTTCCAACGAATATCGACTTGGCCGGTATCATTGGACAAGGCGCCATACTTGCCAGCATTGGTGGCAAGCTCGTGGAGAGCCATGCCGAGCGACTGCGCCGCTGCGGAAGTCAGGCGAACATGAGGGCCTTCCAGTTTGATCCGGGTCCCGATGAAGTCTTCCAGGTGCGCGAGCTGGGAATTCATGATGTCTTCGACCCGCGCGCCGCGCCAGCCGGAACTGACCAGCAAGTCCTGACTGGAGGCCAGCGAGCGCATACGCTCAGCAAAGCGATCCATGAAATTGTCGCCGCTGGCCATGGTCTGGCGCGCAATCGCCTGAACAAGGGTCAGCATGTTCTTGGCGCGGTGGTTTACCTCGCCCAGTAGAAGCTGGATCTGCTCCTCGCGTTGTTTCTGTTCGGTCACGTCGGTATTGGTGCCGAACCACATCTCGATCTGGCCATCCTTGTCGTGGATGGGCAGCGCGCGAGACAGGAACCAGCGGAATTTTCCATTCTTGCCGCGCAGGGGGAATGTGTCTTCCCAGACTTGTCCGGTCTTCAGCGAATTCAGGAAATGTTCGGTGGCGCGCGCTTCATGTTCGGGATGGTGCACGGAGCGCCAGCCATGTCCGCGTGTCGTTTCTTCGTCGGCCCCGGTATATTCATACCAGCGCTTGTTGTACCAGAAGATTTGACCTTCAGGGTCCGACATCCAAGCCAGCTGAGGGATGTTGTCTGCGAGCGCCTTGAACTGGGCTTCGCTCTGGCGGAGGCGTTCTTGATTTTCGTGCTCGCGAGAGATGTCACGCACGATTTTCGAGGCGCCAACAATCGTGCCGCTTGTATCATGAACGGGAGAGACCGTGACCATGATGGGGATTGCGGTGCCGTCCTTGTGAAGACGGATCGTTTCGAAATCCGCCACGGTGCGGCCGGCCTGGATCGTAGCGAGGATTTCATCCTCTTCACTCTGGCGATCTTCCGGGATCAATACGCGGATCGACTGGCCTATGATCTCCTGAGGTGTGTAACCGAACACGCGCTCGGCGGCCGGGTTCCAGCTGGCAATGATACCGTCCAGGTTTTTTGAAATGATCGCATCGGATGACGATGTGATGATGGCGCTAAGCCAAGAGCTCTCCGCTGCTGACAAGGCAGGGGCAGGGGCAGGCGCAACCGGAGAGGGAGCGCTAGACAGACGATCCCGCTTCATGACGGGGCTCCCGAAAAAAATGTCCAACGCACAATGCGCTGTTATCAACATCTTTTTTACTGTGAATCAGAGGCATTTGTCCATAACCCAGATCAGGCGGCCGAGCCGCCCGCCCAGGAAGGGTGTGCCCTTGTGATCCTCGGGTCATTACATTGTAATGTAAGCAAAAAAATCTGGATGAAGAAACTGGCAGCGATGCGCCCGCACCGCTGCCAGAGTGAGAGATCAATACCGGATGCGCAGGTCCGAAATGGACTGGGCGATCTTGGTATAGGCTTCGGTCAGTTCCTCGGAGCTTTCCGGAGTAAACGCGAAGTCGTCGCCCGACGCGCAATAATTGAGGATGGCCTGACCCGAAGGCGGGGCCTGGAAGGCGACGGTGTAGACTTTGATGCCCTGATCCTTGATGGCGTCACACATCGTTTCAGCCTGGTCGAAGGAGTCACCGTTGGACGTGTCGTATTCCTGGTTGAACTCACCATCGGTCATGATGATCATGGCCTTGGCCGAATCCGGCTCATCATAGGGATAAGGGTCAGAGCCGGCGGGCCAGACGACGTCCCAATCCGGTGCAATCAGATACCAGCCCCAGGCGATGCCGAGGTGACCCGCCGTACCGCCGCTGGCGTTAAGGCCATCAATATAATCGAACAACTTGTCGCGATTGCTGGTCATGGGCAGTGGACCGATCGGGTTGCAGGATTCTGTGTACCAGCTGACATCGCCTCTCCAGTTGACGCTGCCATACGCTTCGGCGGCTTCGATCCACTGGAATGGACCTGGGTCTTCGTCGGTGAATTGCTCGTCACCCACACGTTCCTTGACGCAAGTATTGTTGATCGTCTTGGTTTCGGTGACTGTACGGGTGGCGTAGTTAGGCACCCACTCGTCGTCACAGGTCCAATACCATCTTCCTCTTTTCTTTTTCCATTTGCAGACTTCTTCCCAGTCGCCGCCAGACTCGTAGGTTTCATCGTACGAGAAGGTGTATGTGCGAATTGGCAATTGTCCGGTTGCCTTGAAGAAATAGTCCTCGCCTGCGTCCACCATGGAGGAATAGGAGGCCATTCCGATGCGGACTTCGCCGGTCGTGCCGTCATCGTCTGCAGGCACAAGCACATTGATCGCCGTGTCGGCCGCGCTTTTCAGAGCGGACATCTTGCTGCCGCCCATCGATCCGGAGATGTCGAATACGAAAGCGATGTCGACTTTACCGATACCATAGGTCGAAGCGGAGGTGACGGAGAAGTTCAATTCCTTCGTGCCCGTCATCTGCATGATCGATGTCGGCTGTGCACAGCGCACCTTCACCGAAAGATCCTGCGACTCGCTGGCAATGGACGCAACGGGTTCGGCACAATCGGTGCCTTTGCCCTGGGCCTTCATTGCCGATTTGAAATAGTTCTCGATATACGTCTTGATTTCGGTGTCGTTCTTGCCTTCCTGCATTTCGCGGGCACCCGCGATAACCGCGCTGTCCAGAATGAACTGGACGCGGTTTTTTGCGGTGTTGACCTGTTGCAGGTCAATCGCAAAGCCCATGAGAAGGAAGAGCGGAATGGTCATCAGCGCGAAAATGATCGCGATGTTGCCCTGTGTTTCGTCCTTGAACCGGCGAATTGTTTCGACGGTCCTCTTGATCAAATTCGTGTTCGTCATCATTACCCACCCCGGTTTTGGCCGCACCTGGCCCAAAGGTTCTGGTTTGCACATTGCCAGAACTGGATAACTTCTCGGTAAAATCAGGGGTCAGGATTTCTCCGCTGACGGAAAGGTTTGCTTAACCACGACCAGCGCCGCGAATGCCTTGTGGCACCGCGCGGGAAAGCTCATGTTTTCAGCAAATTTCACGACGTGTCCGGCGACAGGAAATCCCAAGTGGCCGCGTGCAATTGGCAGGCGCTATCCTGTTGTAAATGCCTCAGTTTTCGCGTCTTGAAGACGGGCGGCACAGCACGCTTCAGCACCGGGCCTGCTGACACCATTATCTGGCGCATTCTGGCGACGTATTCGGCCGCGTGATCCAGCGCGTGGTTAACAGCCAGCAAGTGTCGCACGAGCTTTCCGGCCGGTAAAATGTCAGTTGGGCTTGCAGGATAATCCCGCAAGTCTACGGGCGTCTCTTCGTCAAGGAACCGGATGCGGGGACCGGTACGAAACCGGGCTCTTGGCGGTGTGGCAGGGGTAGCTTTCGTCGCTTCGATGAGGCGGAAGCGGGGAATGGCGCGACGGGTGGAAGGGCGTGCCGGTTCAGAGGCATGAGCGGTGCCGGCGCGGGAGGTGGGCTTTGCGGTATCCGGCTCTACCCGGGCCGTCGCGGTGGGGGGCGGCAGGGGGCCGAGCTCAAGCGCCGCAAGGCAGAACAGGCGTCTCAGGATGGCTTCGAGGAAGCTTACGCGCCCGGCCAGTTCCTCAAGCTCTGCGCGCGGCAGGAAGGGTTTGGCGGGCACCGGCCAGAGTCCCAGCCGCTTCTGGGCCACTGAGGCGAGATAATCGGCGGCATCCCACCAGAAACGGGTGAGGCTGTGAACGGCGAGGGGAAATGGCGATTTCATGCCTTTAGCGTCGCCTCTTCGGCAGTACGACGAAGTGGGTCGGCCGATAGAGCGATCTCGAATATCTATATCATTGAAAAGATGCCGAAATTTGGAAGCCGTCCAGCTTTGTGACGGGGATAGGGGCGTGCCGCTCCTCTGCTTGCCCCGAGGGAATTCATCGTTTCCCGCTTGAAAGGCGGGCCATTTCTTGCGAGAGAAGTGAGTGATCACAAACTTGGAGCGCTGTTTTTGTATTTTCCTGATATATTGAACACAGTGATGTCGCTTGCGCCGTGGGAGGGGCTGGCCGGATGGCTGATAGTGATTGCATGGACAGCCGCACAGTTCGTCGCGGGCTGGCTGGTCGCCGATCTTGGCAGCGGCGTGATCCATTGGGCGCAGGATCGGTACGGCTCACCGCGTTGGCCATTGGTGGGGCCGATTGTTCGCGACACGATCCGGCACCATCGCAAGCCACGGGGCTTCCTCTCCAAAGGCGTCTTGGCGCGCAGCGGGCGCATGTTTGGCTTTGCTGTGGCGGTTGGAACTGCTGCCCTGCTGATCGGCGCGCCAATTGCGTTCACGGCTGCACTCGTACTTGGCATATTCGTTTCGAATGAAGTGCACGCGGCCGCCCATGCGCGCCCGAGCGAGTTGCCGGGCTGGGTACGCCGCCTGCAGCGCGCCGGCGTGATTCAGTCACCCTTGCACCATGCCGCGCACCATCGGGCGTTGAAGAATGTGAATTTCTGTACGTTGACGGATTGGACCAATCCGGTTTTGGAGCGGGTCCGGTTCTGGCGTCGCCTGGAGGCGCTGATCCGCTTGAGCCGCGGCATCCGCACACGCCGCGACCCCGTGGTGCGCCGTCAGCAGCGGCGCAGATGGCGGTCCGCCTGAGCGCTGGCCGCCGCTGAGGGCTTGATTCCCGCCGCCAACCTGCGCATTGAGCGCAGTCATGAACATACTTCTGATCGGATCGGGCGGGCGTGAACATGCCCTGGCGTGGAAAATGGCGCAGTCGCCATTGGTGGACATGGTGCATTCGACTCCGGGCAATCCCGGCATGGATGAGGAAGGCCCGTGTTTTGATGTGACCGTCACCGACATTCAGAAACTGGTGCAGCTGACCCTGCAGGTCGAGCCGGACCTGATCGTGATCGGGCCGGAAGCGCCGCTGGCCGAGGGCCTGTCGGACATCTTGCGGGCGCGCGGCTTTGACGTGTTCGGGCCGAGCCAGCAGGCGGCGCAGCTGGAAAGCTCGAAAGCCTTCTCCAAGGCGCGCATGGTTCAGTATGGCGTGCCGACCGCGGCCTATGGCGAGTTCACCGATCCGGTGCTGGCGAAATCCTATCTGCGGACGCTGGAAGCGCCCTATGTGCTGAAGGCCGATGGCCTCGCCGCCGGCAAGGGCGTCGTGATTGCCGAGACGCTGGACCAGGCCGATGCCGAGATCGACGAGATGCTGTCGGGCAAGTTCGGCGATGCCTCCGCCACGCTGGTGATCGAGGAATTCATGCATGGCGAGGAAGCCAGCATTTTCGTCATCACCGACGGCACGGGGGCGATCTATCTGCCCGCCGCACAGGACCACAAGCGCGCGGGCGATGGCGATACCGGGCCGAATACAGGCGGCATGGGCGCCTATGCGCCGGCGCCGGTCGTAACGGATGAGATTCTTGCCCGCGTGAAGGCCGAGATCGTCCAGCCCATGCTGAAAGGCATGAAGGCGGACGGCATGCCGTATCAGGGTGTGCTCTATGTCGGCATCATGGTGACAACGGACGGGCCGAAAGTGGTTGAGTTCAATGCGCGCTTCGGTGACCCCGAATGCCAGGTTCTGATGAAGGGCCTCGCGGGCGATATCGTGCCGGCGATCCTTGGTGCGGCGACGGGCGGCCTTGAGGGCAATGAAGAAGCGTTTGAGGCGCTGCTGGAGCTGGACCGGTTCGAACCGACGGCGACGATTGTTCTGGCCACGGAAGGTTATCCGGGCAGCTACGCCAAGGGCTCTGTCATTCGCGGCGTGAAGTCTGCCAATGACTTGCCCGGCGTGACCGTGTTCCAGGCGGGCACGGACATGGACGAAGGCGGCGCGCTGCTGGCCAATGGCGGGCGCGTGCTGGCCGTGACGGCCAGTGGCGACGATTTGCAGGAAGCTGTCACACGGGCCTATGCTGGCGTCGATGCCATCGACTGGCCGGAAGGCTTCTGCCGCCGCGACATTGGCTGGCGCGCCCTGAAGTAGGAGATTGGAGCCCGGATCATGCGCAAATCTGTGTCCGAGGTGTTCCGATCAAACGCGCGCAAATGGGCAGGCCGGGCAAGCTTGGCACTTGGCACACTGTTGACGGCCTGTGCCACCCAGCCCGCCACCCCGCCGCTCGAAGGCGATCTGCTGATCTCGCATGTAAGAGTGGTCGACTTTTCGGGCGAGGCGCCAGACGTACGCGAAGATGTATTCGTGCTGGTGGATGAGGGCGCGATTATCGCCGTAGCGGATACGCGGGAGAGCCTGATTGCGGACGCTGAGCAGGATGCCAGCGGGCTAACCATGATCCCCGGCCTGACGGACATGCATGTCCATATCTGGGATGAGGCGGAGCTGGGCGCGTATCTCTCCTGGGGCGTGACGCGGGTGCGCAACATGTCGGGCCTGCCCTTTCACCTGACCTTGGCCGAACAGATTGAGGCGGGGAGTGTGCTTGGGCCGCACCTGGTCACCACCGGGCCGATCCTCAACAGCGCCGGCCCGAATGCGCAGGTGAACCACCAATTGGTCGAGACCGAGGAGGAGGCGCGCGCCGCGGTGGCGTGGCAGGCCGAGCAGGGCTTCACGCGGTTGAAAGTGTATTCGAATTTGACCCGCGAGGCCTATGACGCGGTGCTGCAAGAGGCAGAGGCGCGGGGGATGATCGTGACGGGCCATACGCCGGAAGGCGTGCGCGGGCCGGGCGTGCCATTTGAAGCGCCGTTCGACATTGCGTTCGATGAGGTGCTGAATGATGGGTTCGAGACGATCGAGCATGTGGAGTCGCTTGTCTGGCATGGGTTGAGCGATCGGGAAGATGCAGTTGCCGCGCAGGCGCTGGCCGGTCAGATCGCCGAGGCTGGCGTGCCGATCACGCCGACGCTGCTGGCCTTTCACAATCTCTGGCGTGTGGCAGACACACAAGGCGCGGCGCTGACCCGTCCGGAGACGGACCTGTTGAATCCGTTGGTGCAGGCCACTGAAACGGACATGTACGAATACTGGTCAGGCGCACCGGCAGGGCCCACCGCAGAGCGGGATGCGTTTCACCTGCGCATGACCAGATGGCTGCGCGCGGCGGGCGTCACGCTGGTCGCAGGCAGCGATGCCGGGATCTTCACCAATGTGCCGGGCCTGTCGCTGGTCGAGGAATTGGAGCTGATGGTGGCGGCGGGGCTGACGCCGTTTGACGCGCTGAAGGCGGCGACGGATGCGCCCGCTCAGGTGTTGGGACGCAAAGGTCTGGACGGCTGCGCGCTTGAAGGCTGCGCGGCGGATCTGGTGCTTTATGCCTGTAATCCGCTGGCGGACATATCCTGCCTGCACTCGCCTGAAGCCCTGATCCGAGGCGGAGGCTGGCTGAGTAAAGCGGATCTGACGGCCCTGCGCGACAGTGCCCGCAATCATAATCTGGAACGCACACAGGAAAACGTACTGGGCGGCCTTGCCGCGCAGGGCGTCGACATCACCGCGTTGGGCCTCAATTAGCGGGCAGTTTGTCCGGGTTGCGCATGGCGTAGAGCCAGGCGATGCGGCCGGTTGTGTCCGGGGCGAGGGTGAGGACGAGATCGACCTTTCCGTTCAGTCTACGGAGGAGTGCCGGGGCGCCATTGGCGAGAGCGGGCTCCATGGTCCATGTAGCGTCAGACTTGGCATCCTTCATCATCACGGCCATCAAGACCTGAACAATGTCAGCCGGTCCGCGCAGCGGACGTAGTGCGGCGCGGGCCTTGCGGCCGCCATCGGTGTAGGCGGTGGCCTCTGGCGCGAGCAGGCCAAGCACGGCGGCATGATCCTGTACAGCGGCGGCGGCCATGAAGCGCTGGAGGAGGTCCGCGACTTCAGACGGGGCGGCGTCAAAGCGCGGGCCGCTCTCCTGCAGGCGTTTGTGGGCGCGGCTGACCAGTTGGCGGCAGGCGGCTTCGGACTTGCCTGTGACGGCGGCAATTTCGTCATAGCCGGCGTCGAAGGCTTCACGCAGGATGAAGGCGGCGCGCTCGGTTTCCGACAATCGCTCCATCGCCCACAGCAAGGCGAGCTCGCATTCCTGGGCGAGGGCGAATTTCTCCTCGACGCCAAGCGAGGGAGATTCGACAATGGGTTCGGGTAGCCACGGGCCGGGATAGGTTTCCCGGCGTGCGCGAGCCGAGCGCAGCGCGTCGATGGCTATGCGGGCGGCGGTGCGACGCAGCCAGGCGCGGGGGTTCTCGATGCGCGTGCGGTCTGTTCGCTGCCAGCGCAGCCATGTGTCCTGCACCGCGTCTTCCGCGCTGGCCCGCTCGCCCAGCATGCGATAGCACAGGGCGGTCAGGCCGGGGCGTTCGGCCTCGAAGATGGCGGTGTCGGCGCTCATGCGGGGAGGATCACTTCTTTGCCGGCAAAGTCCAGCCTCTGGCAGGCCTTGCCATGGCCCATGCCGCGCTTGAGCACGGGATAGATCCGGCCGGAGGCGGCGGCGAAGGCACAGGAGAGGGCGGCCTGCTCCCCGAATTCGGAGATGATCTCGCTGCGCAGATCATCCGCCACCGGATCACCAGATATGGCGGCCTTGGCAAAACGGTAGCCGAGCCCCATCGCGCCAGCCTCCAGCGGGCGGCCTTCGGCGCAGGCCTGCAGGGCGTCAGCATCTGCCCCCCCCGCCAGCGCCATGTCGACGACCAGTTGGGCGCAAGGCCCGCAATCGCCGTCAAGCGTGGAGGCGAGCAATGCGCCGGTCCACGGGATTTGTCCGGCGGGCGCGCCGCGATATTTGTAGAAGGCGGGCAAGCGGGACAGGCCCCAGGCCGCGCCGGGCGAGATGTCGATGATCTCGTGCATATAGCTGGTGTCATAGTTGAAAGCGCGCTGCATCTTGCGCGCCTGAGCATGGAAGAGTTTGCGGATCATCGGGCGGCCTCCTTGCGGGCAAAATTGAGCGCGGCGGCGAGGGCGAGCCAGACCGGCAGCTGGATGGCGGTGAGATTGGAGGAAGCCACATGATCCAGCGGAAAGCCGCGGCTGATCCAGATCCAGATATGGAAGAGCGCATGCAGGGCCGGCCATGTCGCGCCGATGATGGCGGCGGCCCGGTTACGCGCATAGGCGCCATAGGCGAGCGCCCCGGCGCTCATGCCGAAGACCAGCGCGATGTCGCGGATAAAGTGGAGGTTGAATGGCCCCATCATCGCAACGCCGGGGACGGCTTCGTACCAGAAATGCGGCGCAAACCACATCACCAGTCCATTGGCAAAATGAAACGCCGCAATGGCGATCAGGCACAGTCTCCACATGTTCATAACTCCCTGTTTCAGGAGTCAGACGAGACAGGGACGGATTTTGTGACAGGTGAGGCCCGGCTGCCGAAAGACAAGCGGGCCTCAGACCAGGATTTACTCGCTGCTGGAGTCCAGCATGGTGAGTTCATGCATCAGGTATTGACCCGTAATCTTGCGGAGTTCGGGATATGTCTTCGATGTCTCGCGTGAACTATCCTGATTGGCTTCACCCCAGGCCGCCATGAACGCATCATATTTTTCCCTGGAAGGGCCGATATCTGCCATGCTCGCATACTTCACGCCGAGGAGGATGTTGAAGTGTCCACTGTCCGGCATGGCGCTGACCATGATGGTGTAGTCTTCAATATGGCCGAGTGATTTGGCCACGTCATTGGATTCAACCCATGTGGATTTGATGCCTTCGAGGTAATAATCCCCCATATTGGAATCGACCTTGATTGTCGCGATCTCCCACACGGTATCGCTGATCGTATAATCTTCGTATGCGTTCAATTGCGCCAGTGCCGGAGTCGCGAAAGCCGTCAGCGCTGCTGACAAAAGTAGTCCCTTGATGTTCATTATCTGTCTCCAAGACGAAAGAGCGCCTGCGCGCTCGTCAGTGGCCCCACCGCCACCATGACAACAGGTTAATGTTGGTTAACGTCCGAGGCAAGCAAAAGACGGTCCGTAATCAAATAAAAATAGTCAGAGGGCGGCGTATTTTGCGTGCCGGTCATATCTGGTACTGATGCGGCTGTTGCAGGTCGCGTACTCAGGAGGCCGTCCCTTATGAGCTCGCCAATTCAAGCGCTTCCGCAGCGTCCATCCATTCGGTTTCAGCGGTTTCGGCTGCGCTGACATGTTTTGCGCGGTCTTTCAGGAGTTTTTCCAGTTCGTCCGCAGGAGGTGTGCCGCTGGCGAGCTTGGCGTCGATCTTCGCAATGGCGGTGTTCGCCTTTTCGAGCCGGTCTTCGGCGTCGCGGGCTGTTTTCTTGAGGGCGCTGAGGCGTTTCTTCTCTTCGGGAGTGATCTCCTTCGGAGCAGCCGGCTTGGCCTGTTTGGCAGGCTTGGCCCCCTTGGTGTCGTCGCGGTCGGCCTTCATGACGAGGGCGCGATAGTCGGCAAGGTCGCCATCATAGGGCGCGGCGCGGCCATTATTGACCAGCCAGAGCCGGTCGGCCGTGGCCTCGGCAAGGTAGACATCGTGGGTGATGAGCAGGACCGCGCCGGGGAATTCGTTCAGTGCGTAGATCAGCGCTTCGCGGCTGTCGATGTCGAGGTGGGACGTCGGCTCGTCGAGGATCAGGATGTGCGGCGCGGCCGATGACATCAGGCCGAGCAGGAGGCGCACCTTTTCGCCACCCGACAGCTTCTCGACATTGGTTTCCACTTTCTCGTGGCTGAAGCCCATCGCCGCGGCAGCTGCACGGACTCGCGCTGGCGGTGTGCCGGGCGGCATGATGCGCTGGACGTGCATCAGCACGCTGTCACCTTCGGAGAGTTCGTCGAGCTGGTCCTGCGAGAAGTAACCGATACGGACCGCCTTGGGCACGACCCGGTCGCCGCCAATCAGCGAGAGGCGTTCGCCGATGGATTTGACCAGCGTCGTCTTGCCTTGTCCGTTTGCGCCGACAATCGCGATGCGGTCGTCCGGGTCCAGACGAAGGTTGACCTTGTCGAGGATGACTGCGTCCTCGCCGTAGCCGAGGGTGGCATTGCGCAGCTCCAGCATGGGTGGGGCGAGCTTGTCCTTTGGCGGGGCAAAGTGGAACGGCGTCGTGCGGTCACCCACCGGGATGGAGATGTCCTGCATCTTTTCCAGCATCTTGATGCGCGACTGGGCCTGGCGAGCCTTGGAGGCCTTGGCGCGGAACCTGTCCACGAAGGCCTGCAAGTGTTCGCGGTCCTTGTCCTGTTTGGCTTTCTGGGATTCCAGCTGGGCGAGCTTGGCCGCGCGCAGTTTCAGCCAGTCATCATAGCCGCCCGGCGTGATTGAGAGCTTGCGGTGCTCCAGCGCCATTGTGTGCGTGACACAGCGGTTCAGCAGCTCGCGGTCATGGCTGACGATCAGGACGGTGTACGGATATTTCTTGATATAGGTTTCGAGCCAGGCCGCGCCTTCAAGGTCGAGATAGTTGGTCGGCTCATCGAGCAGCAGGAAATCCGGCTGGGAGAACAGGACACCGGCAATCGCCGCGCGCATACGCCAGCCGCCGGAGAATTCTTTCGTGGCGCGGCCAAGGTCTTCAGTGGTGAAGCCGAGGCCGTTCAGCACTTCGGCGGCGCGCGCTTCGGCGGTCCAGGCATCAATGTCGAGCAGGCGCTCATGGATTTCACCGATGCGGTCGGGGTCGGTCGCGGTCTCGGATTCCTGCATCAGGGCGTGGCGCTCTGTGTCAGCGGCCAGCACGACGTCGAGAATGGTCTCGTCAGTGGCGGCGACCTCCTGCGCGACCCAGCCGAGCCGGGCGCCGGTATTCAGGCGGATGGCGCTGTCATTGCGCGGGTTTTCCACATCCTCGCGGATCAGGCGCAGCAGGGTGGATTTGCCCGTGCCGTTGCGGCCCACAAGGCCGACTTTCCAGCCGGCCGAGATCTGCGCCGTGGCAGATTCAAACAGGGGCCGGGCTTCGACCTGAAAATCGAGATTTGAAATGGTAAGCATGCGCGGCGGTCTACTAGAGACTACCGTGAAAGCAAGGGCGTGGGTGCGCTATCGGATGATGCGGGCGATCCCGGGCAGATTGCGGGCATCTGCGGGCGGGAGAGATCAGAGAGTATGCCCGCCATGCCACCAGTAGGGGGAGAACTGTAAATGGCATGACGGGCGGTTCGCTGCATTACTCTGGGGGGAGGGGGACAAACGCAGCGAACGCAAACCTCTCTCTCCAACCAGATATAGGTAGCAGGCTGGCCGGGTCCAAGCGGCTCACGCCTTCGTGAAGCGTGAAGTTTGGGTAATGTTGGAGGAGAGCCCTCAAGCACCCCGGCGCGGGGTCAGGGGGCGATGTCCCTGGCAAATATTTCGTTCATGCCAAATGTTTCAACGGTGGTCACAAGGTCAGTTACTCGGCCGTCGACTTGCGCATTGCGAAGCTTCAGCGCCTTGAGACTATCCGGAACGCTTCGCAGCGCGCGAACGCCTTCGGCCAATTCATCGGCGCTGGCGTCTATTGCGCCGCCTCATGTGTTATCTCAAGTGCGGTGTCGATCAGGCGATGAATCTCAGCGAGCTGGGCTTCCCATGGCAGCAAACCGTCGCGCAGGTAAGCGTCATAGGCGTCAAGGTTTTCGGCCACCGCATTCAGAAAGGCTCGATCCTCTCTCATAGCTTCCAAATCGCAGTCGGGTCGTGTCTGCATTTCGCCCAGCTCGGCGTCAAAGACCGGTTGAACCTTCACAAGCTCTGGTCTGAGCATCAGCAAATTATTCGCCAGGGCGTGATCTTTCTCGATATAGGCCAAAAGCGCTTCAACGCGTTGCTCATAGTCAACAAGTGCTGCGCGTAGCGCCGGGTCCCTGATAATGGAAAGCCGCCCGGCATTTGTCAGCTCCGTGACCGAGGGCAAACTGAGGACGTTGATATTGTAGTAATGAGAGGTGGCGATCGCCATGCATTCGGCTTGAGTCAGCCGGTCTCGCTCAACAACGTCAAAAATGACTTCGGTCGCTGAGCGAAGATCATCAACGACAGACACCCTGCGCGCACGAACGCGCTCTGACGATTGCTCAACCCTGACAATATCAGGGTGCAGGCGTTCCATGAAATCGGCCTCGGCGACCCGGTTGCCGCGCACCACGTTCCAGTTGTTCACCTGCAGACCGAGGAAGACACCCAGCACGACAATCAGCGTTTCGATGACGACCGTGAACCAGTCCCGCCTGCGGATCGCATTGGTGAGACGGCGGAGGATCATGGGGCGACCCCGTCATTGCGAAGCCCGTCGATCACGACTTCGAGGCTGGCGATGTTTCCGCCAATATTGTTGCGCACGGTGGCAACCATGGAATACTGGTGGCGCAAGGCTTCCCGAATTGACGGCGAAGATTTCAGTTCATGCGCCGTTGCCTCGAGCAGGGCCTCATCCACATCTATACGACACTCCTCCACAAAGCCGGTAATGGTGCCGGCTTCGCCGACCGTGTCACTGCACCCTTCCCTGATCGCCAGCTGGAGGGGCAGCGGAATGAGTGCCCGGACTGCAAACCTGTAGGGCGTGCCCTGCAGCAGGCTATTGGTCTCGTCGTTCAGATCCTGAAACTTGTAATATTCGGACAATCCATCCGCCACCTCCTGGCTTGGCAGCAGGCCGAGATGCCCGGAAGAGACGATCTGATCCCACGTCGCCCGGTCGGTCGGATTGTTGCTGAACTCGCTCGCCCGGTAAGCGGCGGCAACGAGGTCCTTCGGGTTTGCATCAGGGCTGGCCAACAGCCGATCGGCCTCCACGACACTCGCGAGCACCTGATCATAATAGGCGAGCAGAACCAGATTGTCGGCCAGGTCCTGTTCAAGGTCGGCGACCAGACGAATTGTGTATTGGTCACCCAGCTCCCGGTCTGCCCGCGCGCCATTCCAGTTGCCAAGCTGGATACCGAGGAAGACACCGAGCACGACGATCAGCGTCTCGATCACCACGGTGAACCAGTCCTGCTTACGCAGCGCGGTGGTCAGTCGGCGAAGGATCATGAGGCCCGCTCCCGCTCTTCCGCGAGGAGCTGAAGGATGTCTTTGATCTGGTTACGGAAACGGATCAGGAACAGGTGATAATTGTCCTGGGTAAGATATGCGTTCTGCAACGCAATGTGGATATCCGGATCCTCGAGCAGGACCGTGTGATCGACTGTTTCCACCGCTCCGATCTGGGCGAACGTCTCGGACGGGGTGCCCGGTGCAACCAGTGTTTTCGCCTTGAAAAGCACACGTGCCAACTCATCGACCGGCGCGGTGAAGGAGCCACTGAAAACTTCGCGGCCAAATTTGATCGAGCTGTCGAATTCGTAGAGCCTGTCTCGCAGGTTGCCATTCGCGATCAGGCGCATGCGCCCGGTAGAGACGAGCTCCTGAAAGGCCGCCGAAGGTCCGGGGAACGTCGCCACAGAGTCCACGAGCGCGAGGTCTTCGTTTAGCGTCTGCTCATTGAGGTCGCCGGTACGAATGCCCGTGATGAGCCGGCTGGTTGCTTCCAGCACCAGGGCTTGCTGGCCAATACCGCGATTGGTGAGCGTGAGCTGCAGCTCGAAATCACGCTCCAGCCTTTCCAGAACATTCTGCGTATCTGCCTGCTCGAACCGCGCCTGGTTCCAGTTATTGACCTGCAGGCCGAGGAAGACACCGAACATGACGATCAGCGTCTCCACCGCGACGGTGAACCAGTCCTGCTTGCGTAGCGCGGTGGAGAGGCGGCGGAGGATCATTTCGCTATGTCCCATCCGCGCGCGCCGATTTCTTGCGCGAGCGCCTGTTCGGCCTCGTCGACACGGTCAAGGACGGCGTTGTTCCAGTGGTAGAGGTTGCGCGTGGCTTCGCGTGTATTGCCCACGGCTGAAAGAAATTCGAAGTCCTGACAGGCACGTTCCAGCTCGAATTCCAGATTCTCCCAACGTTCCCAACGCCCGGAATCGACGCCTTCCGGACTGTCAAAATAGTAGAAGCGCCGCGCATAACTGGTCCACGGCGCGGCGTGCTCGAGCCATTGGGGTTCGACGCGTAGCTGGCCGTCGGATTCCTGAGACATCAGATTTATGGCCTCACGGACGTCGGGGTTTGAGATCACTTCGAACTGGCCGGATGCCCGCAGCTGGTCCACCAGCTCCCTGTCGACAACCGCAAAATTGTACTTTCCCAGCGAACCGAGCGCCGCGACCACCGCCTGCCGATCTGTTTCGGCTATTTCGCAAGTGGCGAGGCTGGACAGAAGAACACCTTCATTCTCGACCTGACGTACCAGGAACGAGCCTGAACTCCGGATGGCTTCAGCGCTTCGCTGCATGTCGCTATGCAGACGCAAGATGTACTGGCGCTCCATGGACCGCTCGCCGCGGGCCTCATTCCAGTTATTGACCTGCAGGCCGAGGAAGACACCCAGCACCACGATCAGCGTCTCGATCACCACGGTGAACCAGTCCTGCTTGCGCAGCGCGGTGGTCAGGCGGCGGAGGATCATGGGATGATCTCCGGATTCAGGGGTTGATTCAGCAGCGAACCTTCAGGTATCGATTGATCGGTTCTCAAACAGCTTGCGGAGAATTCCTTTCCGGACTCAAGCCTTTCTGTCAAACAGGCAGACCAGCTTGAAAGGCGCCGGACCTCGCCCCGATACTCACGCAACCGCTCCATGTTCGCCTGGTATGTTGGCCGCAGTGATTTTCCGTCTGGTGTATAAAAATGCATCGAGTCAGATTTTTCATAGGGCAGGATCTCTGTCTCGACGAAGGTTACATAACGAACGTATTTTTCCCCTACGCCGTCCAACTCGGAGTAGTAGAAGTTCAAATCAAAGAGCATGACCGGATCAAACAGGCCTGCGATGTCCATTTGTTGTAGCACTGTCCATGTGAGGGGGGCCTTGTCCGATCCGTCAATCCGGAAATAGAAGGGGACCGGCTGCTCGCCGCGTTCGTAGGCCGCGTGCCAGACGGTAAGCCCTGTGTCGATCACGCAAACTTGCAATTGCTCCTGAACGTAGATGGCGTCTCTTAGGTCGGTGGCCAGCGCCCTGATAATCTCGGCCCGGCGCGATTCTGCCGCACGCGCCTCATTCCAGTTATTGACCTGCAGGCCGAGGAAGACACCCAGCACCACGATCAGCGTCTCGATCACCACGGTGAACCAGTCCTGCTTGCGCAGGGCGTCTGTCAGGCGGCGGAGGATCATGTGCTGGTCTCCTCACTGAGAGTCGCGAGATAGTCGTCGAGTGCCCTCTCAACCTGTGCCAGATAGTCAACATAGATGGCCTGCAAGACGGCCACATTGGCGGCGAGACCGATGATTTCGGTATTCCCGCAAATCTTTCCGGGGGTCAGCAATTCATAGCTGCCGGGATCGTAGCCACCCATGGGGACCACCACGATTTCGCTGCGCCCGGTCAAAGAAACCCCGGCCACTCTTTGCGCTTCCCGATTGGCATCCTGCTTTACGCGGATATAGCGTTGCCACTGGCGATCGACGAAACCCATTTCATCCGTCATGGTCTGAATATTGGCGCGGATACTGGTCGACCGGATAAGCGACAGACTGCCCGTGTTCAGCGCTTGCTCAGCGTTTGCCAGGGAAAACCGTGGCGGCGGAAAATCCGCGATACTGATAATCAGGATCGTCAGTTCGTTCCCCATGGCCATGCAGGAGTCTTTGTCCCTGAGCGCCAGGGCGAACCGGGCAGCATCATCGCTGATCCCCTGATGGACCTCTATGTAACGCGACATTTCGCTGCGCGCTGTGGTGGCCTCAGACACTATCCGGGTCATCAAATCAGCCGCCTGTCCCCTGTCTGCGCGCGCGTCATTCCAGTTTGCGACCTGAATACCGATGAACACCCCGACCACGACGATGAGGAAATCGAGCGCCACCGCGAACCAGTTCTGATCTTTTACATGTTTGGTCAGGCGGCGGAGGATCATGGGTTTCTGCCTGCGATGGTGCGGAGACTTTTTAGCGTGTCCGCATTGACGGTTTCGAGATCGGTGATCGCGGTTTCCAGGTCGGCGAAGCGGATCTGCAGCGCTTCCACAATTCCTGCGTCAGTGCGTAACAGCGTGGCGGCAGCGGCGATGGCATCCGGCGCAAGCCCCAGTTCGCATGGATAGGCCAGCGAGCCGATGATCGCATCATAGTCGCCAGTCGGTGCGAACCGGTCGCCGCACTTTTCAAGCAGCGCCTGCTGGACATCGGCAGGCACGCGGCGCCGGAACAGTGTCCTTATGGGCGCCTCACGCCCCTCGTCGGCAATCACATCGATCAGCGTCGTCGTGTAGATAGAGACGGCCGTCGCTCGAAGCTTATCACTCGCGATCAGCCCGATATCGCCAGTCGAGATCAGCTCGTCAAACGTCGCACGGTTCCGGTCCATGTATTTGTACTGGGTCGCGCGATAGGCGCTGACCAGGAATTGCTCATCAGACAAGGGCCCCGTGCCCGACAGTGCGTCGATCGCAGCCTTCGCTCCGGCGCGGACGTCCCGATTGTAGGCGATCAGGTATTCATAGGCCCAAGCTTCATAGCGCAGGTCCTGCGTCAGGCGCTCGCTGAACACGGCCGCGCGCTGGCGCGTTTCGCGATCGTCGTTCCAGTTCGACGCCTGCAGGCCGATGAACACACCCGTCACCACAATGACGAAATCCAGCCCCACCGCGAACCAGTTCTGGTCTTTTACATGCTTAGTCAGGCGGCGGAGGATCATGCCCGTCTACTCCACAGCCTGCAGCTGGTCCCAGAGATCAATCGGCGGCGTATCATTCACCATGCCGTCGACCATGTCCGCGAACCCCGCATTGAAATAGCCCCGGCAGAGCTGCCACAGGGCCCGTCCGCGCGGCGTGCCAAGGACGAAATAGATGACGCCCTGATACGTCTCCCACGATTCTTTCGTGATCGCGCCGTTCTGGTATTGCAGCCATTCATACTCGCGCGCCCGCATCTGGCCGATCATCCAGAAAAACAGCTTGGTCTTCTCCTCGAAGCTCGGTGTTTCGGTTTGCGAAAAAATGCGGCCCAGTTCGGGGAAGTCGACGAATTTGTAGACGCCGGTCTGGTCATAGGTGAGCTGCGCCTGCCGACCTTCGGAACGCATCTGCTGGGCGCCCTGATGGACCTGCAGGGCAAGATAGATGAGGGTCGCTGCTACAACGACGACACCGGTGATCTGTGCAATGAGGGCAACTTGTTCGAGGGTCATGGCTCCATCTCCAGCAATGGGGCGGTCGGCCCGGCCTTGATCAGCCCGTCGACAAGCTCGCGGAAGCCGGGCGGGAAGTGATGGCGGCGCGCCTTCCAGAAGCCCTGATAATATTTGGAAGCCAGATGGTCGCGAAAATGGTTTTGCGAATGCAGCCAGAAGTCTTCCTCGAAGACCTTCTTGCGGGCCTGGTAATGCATCACCTGATAGCCGCGTGTGACCATTGTGTAGAACACGTTGAGCCGCGTCCTGTCAGCGGCTTCAAACTCCTGTGGATCCGTGTCCAGCCCCCGCAGGAACAGATCGACCATTCCGGCTTCGCTGAGGATTTTCATATGGTCGCGGAAGATGTCATAATAGCCAACCGCCGCTGCGATGCGCTGCTGGTCGGCAGAGTGTCTGAGCTGGAAACCGACGAAGATCAGCGACGCAATCACCGCAACCGACGAAATAATCCCGGCAACGAAATAGAGCTGTTCCAGCGTCATTCTTGCGCCCCCTCATCTGTTTCGTCGGCCGCCGCTTCTGCCGGCACTTTCAGTGCGTCCAGGTACCCGACGAGGAAATCCTCATCGAGGGCGGCGATGATCGGGCCGGCGTCCCTTTGCATCGCCGTGCCTTCCCAGCCGGGGGCCTGCAGTGCCCACCAGTGTTTGGCGAACCGCGATCCGAAATAGAAGGGGGCGGTGTTCGCGATATGCTGGCGCACGCGCTCGTCCGAGATCAGCCCGGCATCGCGCATCATGAACATCTGGTCCCATTGCAGCATGATCGCGACGAGGACGCTGCCAACCGCCTGGTTCTCGGTGTCGCTCAAGGCTTCCGGCGTACGGATCGCCTTGACCCAGATGACCGACATCTCCGGCCTGGCGATGTTGAACTCGATCTGGGCCAGCAAATCATTCTTCTGCTGGTCCATCGCCGCGCGCGTCAGAGCCGCGTTCTGGCGAACTTCCACGATCAGGACGACAAGGCCCAGCAGGACACCGACATTCGCGGCAAGGGTCAGCCAGCGATTGAGCCGCTCCAGCGGGGCTGGGTGCGGCGCCGCGGGTGGCACTGTCGGGGAAGTCGCGGCGGGCGGTAGAGGCGGTGGATCAACACGCGCTTGCTTGCGTCGCAGACGGGACAGGACGGTTGGAAGTTTCACGAGGCGTCCGGCCTCGCACAATTTGTCCCAAGATGATCAGACATGTCGTCCGCCAGCATGTTTTCGTCCCCCAGCCGCGCACTTTAGGCCGGGAATGGGGGGTGACAAGTATTTTCCGGGGAGGCTTAACGCCCGACATATATCAGCGTGCCTTGCGGGACGAGGGTCATGAAGGTGTCGAGGTCGGTGCGCGAAAAGGCGATGCAGCCATTCGAGCGCCCCAGCTTGCCATAGTTGTCGATCATCGCAGGTTCGGCATAGGCGGCAGAATGGATGACGATGGCGCGACGACGGGCATTGGCATTGGTCTTGTCGAGGCCATCGAGACGCAGCGAGCGGCCATGCTTGCCGTAATATTCCTCGGCCGTGAGATAGGCGCCTTGCGGACTCGCCGAGGAGCCGGGCACATCAGAGAAGGCATCAAGGAAGCCATCATGATCCTTGTCGGAACCCCGGCCATGCGTGGTGCGATAGGCGTTGACGAGGCCGGTTTCGAGATCGACCACGAAGAGGCGTTTCTGCGCAGAATGCAGGCCGTAATCGACGATGACCAGTCGGCTCGGATTGGTTCGGTCGGAATGCCGGCTCATCGCCTGTATGGCCTCGCCCAGCAATTCCGGTCGGATCATGCGATCGGGATCAATCTCGGCGGCGTGCGACGGGAGCGGAAGGAAACAGAGATAAAGCAGGATCAGCAAGCGGCGCATGGGCTATCGGGCTTTCGAGCGTGTGAACGAGGTGTCGATTGGCTGGACGGGGGGGCGGATGAAAGACGCCGCGAAGACGCCGGAAGACAAATACGATTTCGCGGGCGAGGATGATAATCATGACCGCCACGAGGGTGAGCATGGCAAAACTGAGCAAGGCGAGGGCGGTGACGAGTGTTTCCAATTTTCGCACAGTGCGAACCTTTCGTGTGAGCTGGCCAATGCGGACGTCGCGGAAGGCCTTGGCGTCGCGTAAGCCGTGAGTATGGTGTGACAGCAAAACTTGTAGAAAAGAGGGCAGAAAATGGCCGAGGGAGAAACCGCTGCAGAATTGTTCACGGGCACCAAGCCTGTGGTCGAGTCGCACAAATTCGATGAGGCGAAGCTCGCCGCGTGGATGGAGGCCAATGTCGAGGGTTATCAGGGCCCTCTGGAAGTGCGCCAGTTCAAGGGCGGACAGTCCAACCCGACCTACCAGTTGGTCACGCCCAACAAGAAATATGTCATGCGCCGCAAGCCGCCGGGCAAGCTGTTGCCGAGTGCGCACGCCGTGGACCGTGAATTCCGCGTGATTTCCGCGCTTTACCCGCTGGGATATCCCGTCGCCCGGCCTTATGGCCTGTGCACCGATGAGAGCGTCGTGGGCACGATGTTTTACGTCATGGACATGGTTGAGGGCCGCATTCTGTGGGATGGCACGCTGCCGGAATATGAGCCTGCTGAACGTCGCGCCATCTATGAGGCAAAGGTGAAGACGTTTGCCGATCTCCACAATGTCGACTGGCGCGCCGCAGGCCTGGAAGGCTTTGGCAAGGAGGGCGATTATGTGGCCCGCCAGATCCATCGCTGGACGAAACAGTACAAGGCATCCGAAACCCAGCATATCCCGGAAATGGAACAGCTGATCGAATGGCTGCCCAAGAATATTCCACCGGGCGACAAGACCACGATCGTGCATGGCGACTACCGTCTCGACAATATGGTGCTGCATCCGACCGAGCCAAAAGTGATCGCGGTGCTGGATTGGGAGCTTTGCACGCTGGGCGACCCGCTCGCGGACTTCTCCTATCACCTCATGAACTGGGTGATGCCACCGGGGGATTCCTCGCGCGGTTCGATCATGGCGATTGATGACCTCGCGGCCTGGGGCATTCCGAGCATGGACGAATATGTCGACATGTATTGCAAGCATACGGGCCGCAATGGCCTGCCGGAGCTCGACTATTACTTCGCCTATAATGGCTTCCGGCTTGCGGGAATCCTGCAGGGCATCATTGGGCGCGTCCGCGATGGCACGGCCAACAGTGCCAATGCCGAGTCGAACGCCGCGCGGGTGGTGCCGCTGGCGCAGTTTGCGGCCGAGTATGCGCGCCGGGCCGGGATGCCGGGGTGAGTTCCGTCCCGCCCGGCCTGCCGGGCAGCGGGTCTGATTACCGGTATCTGAGCCGACGTGACATCTGGCTGTTGACGCTGGCCTGCGCGGTGGTGACGGCCAACGCCTATTACATCCATCCGATCATCGCTCTGGTGGCGGACGATTTTGGCGCGTCGCCGTCGGAAATTGGGTTGGTGCCTGCGTTCAACCAGATTGCGCTGGCGCTCGGCATTTTCCTGTTGCTGCCGCTGGGGGACCGGTTCAGCAACAAGCGGCTGGCGACCGTGTTTGCCGCAGGCCAGTTCGCGGGCATGCTGGCCATGGCATTCGCGACCGATTTCCGGCTGTTCATTGCAGGTTCGACATTTCTCGGATTTTCAACGATCACGCCCTATTTGCTGCCGGCCTATGCGTCGAAGCGCGTGCCGCCCGAACGGCTGGGCCAGACCATGGCGATGCTGACCACGGGCGTCATCTCCGGCATTCTCGTTGCGCGCGTGGGCGGCGGCTGGCTGGGTGAGCATTATGGCTGGCGGTCGGTATACTATGTTGCTGCAGCATTGATGGGCGGGGTGACGCTGTTGCTGCCGCAGATCATGGATGAGCGACAGGGGCGCGGCGATGCGCAGGAAAAGCAAAGCTATGTCGGACTTGTCATGTCGGTGTTCCCGGTTGTGCGGCGACACCCGGAAGTTCTGCTGTCTGGTGCGATGCAGGGGCTCGGCTTCGGTGTCTTCCTGGCGGTGTGGCTCGGGCTCGGCCTCTACCTGACCAGTCCTGAAATGGGCTATGGTGCTGATACGGTCGGCTATCTGGCGGCGCTTGCCCTGATCAATGTGTTCACCACGCCGTTCTTCGGTGGTTGGGCCGACCGGATCGGGCCCCGACGGCTGAGAGCATTCGTAGCGCTGGTGCAGTTTTCCGGCGTCTGCCTGCTCGGCGTGTTCGGCCACAGCCTGTGGATGTTGCTGGTGCCATTGATGCTGATGAATGTGGTCGGGCCGCTGATTGATGTGACCGGGCGGATGACGTTCCTGAATCAGCCGCCGGAAGTGCGCACCCGTCTGATGACAGCATATATTGTGCTGATGTTCATCGGAGGCGGGCTGGGCAGCTGGGCGGGCACATCTGTTTATGAACTCTGGGGTTGGCCGGGCACGGCGATGATGGCGCTTTGCTTGTCAGCTACCTTGTTGGTGTTGGCATTGATTGCCGTGCGGCTGGATCCAAAACGGTCGAAAACACATGCTGAGGAGGACGCAGATGGCTGACAGTGAGGGCCCACGCCCGACCTTCTGGATACCAACCCAATCGACAGAGGACCCCAACCGGTTTGAATTCGTCGCGCGCCAGAGCGCCTGTGCGGGACCGCCAGACCGGCAATTCCTGATGGGCGGCGTGTCCATGGCCGCAGGCGTGCATGCATTGGAGACTGCGATCGGGCGCCCTCTGCTATGGGCAACGGCACAGTTTGCGGGCGGCGCGACGCTGAACTCGCGCATCGACATCACGGTGCGCAAGCTGGCCGAGGGAAGGACCGTTGTGCAAGCGGTTGCCGATTTGACGGAAAACGGTCGCTCAGTCTTGCACGTTTCAGCCGCCTTGGGCGGATGGGATGACAGCGAGGGGCGGCAGTTTTTGAACATGCCCCCTGTGCCGCCGCCAGCGGAATGTGCGGAAAGTCACGAGATTCCCTTCTCGCGGGACGACAATCTTGCCGGACGGATCGAGCGCCGGTCTGTGCATCAGGATGATGCGACAGCGGAGGAAATGGTCTGGGTGCGGGTGAAGGATACCGGACCCGCGGATGCCGCGCGACTGTCGCTGATCTCAGACTTTTTCCTTGGCGCACATACCCGCACGCGAGGCGGGCGAAGCCTCGACAACACAGTGCGCATCCACGCGCTTCCGAAGACAGACTGGGTGCTGAATGTGACGCGCATGTCGGGCTTTGCTGCCGGCGTCGCTCATGGCGTGCTGTACCAGTTCGGAGAAGACGGCACCTTGCTGACAACGGCCAGCCAGACAGGCCTGTTGCCGCCGCGATAAACCTTGCCGGAACACCCCAGATAGAAGACGATGAAGGACGGAGGAAACATGACAGAGACAATCAAGGGGCCACTGCGCGCGCCCGCTCAGATGCTGCAAGAGCAATCTTATGATGGGCACAAGAGCCTTCATGATGACAGCGAAGCGGAGCGACTCGGCATCAAGGCCGGGCCGATTGAAGGGCCGACGCATTTCTCGCAATTCGTGCCATACCTTGCCGAAATCTGGGGCGACGCCTGGTTCGAGCGCGGCTGTTTCTCCAGTCATTTCCTGAACATGGTGTTCGAGGGTGAGAAGGTGCGTGTCGAAGTCGATCGCCCAGCGCCGGGGGCGACGCGGACAATGTGCCGGGCGTTCAAGGAGGATGGTACGCCGGTGCTGGAGGCCAGCGCGTCGATTGGGCCGGATCATGGTGAGACATTGCTCGAAGCGCGCATGGCAAAGCTGCGCCCGGCGGGAGACCTCGTGATCCTCGCTGATATGAAAGTGGGCATGACCGGCGCAGCCGACGAAATGGTTTCGATGGACCCGGATCAGCATATGGGAAATCTCTATCCCTTCTCACTGGCTGACAAGTTGAAGGTCATCACAGAGCCGATGGATGTATACTCTGATGGCGCTGCGGGGCCGTGGGGCAAACCAATTGTGCCCCTGGAAATGGTCAGTGTGCTGGGAAACTACTCCAACCGAAATTCCAAATTCCCGGTCAAGCAACCTGCGATTGGTCTGTTTGCCGATCTGGAAATTCGCATGGTTGATGGGCCGCTCCTGGTGGGAGAGACCTATCTGTTGCGTCGCGAGGTCGTGGCACTGTCGGAAAGTCGCCGGGTCGAGAATTACTGGATCCGCACACGCTTCTTCGATGCGGCGGGCGAAAAGCAGGTCGCCGAGATGCTGCTGAATCATGGCGTGATGAAAGCGAGCTATCCGCACTATCCTGCCGACCGGCTGCCGGCCTGAGGAGGATCGCATGAAGGGATTGCTGTATCAGGGCACGCGCGACATTGCTTATGGCGAGGCGCCCGAATTGAAACCGGAAGATACGCGTAGCGCCATCGTCAAGATGACCGCCTGCGGGATATGCGGGTCGGACCTTCATATCTATCAGGGCCACGGTTTCAGCGAGGAGACTGGCTATTGTGTCGGGCACGAAGCCGTGGGCGAGATTGTCGAGACGGGCAGCGGCGTGTCGCGATTCAGGACAGGCGACCGGGTCATGATCTCGGCCGCTGTGGGCTGTGGCGCGTGCCTGCCTTGCATGTCGGGCAATATGAATGAATGCGACACGCATGGCGGGCGTTGCTATGGGCTCGGCCCCGGCCTGCAGGGCGTGCAGGCCGAATATGCGATGGTACCGGTCGCGGATTTTGGCCTGGCGCGCATTTCGGACGGGATCAGTGATGACCAGGCCGTTCTGTTGACGGACAATTTGCCAACGGCCTGGCATGGGCTGAAGGGTGCGGACATTCATCCCGGTGCGACTGTTGCCGTGGTCGGGTGCGGTCCGATTGGCCTGATGGCCGTGGAAGGCGCATTCCTGATGGGCGCGGCGAAAGTCTATGCGGTCGATCTGGTTGCGGAGCGGCGCGCCATGGCAGAGGCGATGGGCGCGATTGCGCTCGATGCGAGCGAAGCCAAGGCCGTGATCGAGGAACAGACCAGAGGCCGGATGTGTGACAGCGTCGTGGAATGCGTCGGGGCAGACCCGGCGATCCATCTGTCGCTGAAACTGGCCAAGGCGGCGGGCACGGTTTCTTGCATCGGCGTGAACCAGACGATGGACTTCAAATTCCCGATGGCGCTCGCCTTTATCAAGAATTTGACCTTCCGGACGGGCACCTGTTCGGTGCCGCAGCATTGGCCGGAATTGATTCCGCTGGTGCAGGCGGGCAAGCTGGCCCCGGAGCGCACCATTACCCACCATATGCCGCTGTCGGAAGGGGCAGAGGCGTATCGTATGTTTGACGCACGCGAGAATGGTGCGATGAAAATGATCCTGACACCTTGAGGGAGGGCTGACCTGATGACTTCGATGATGAGCAAACTGGCTGCGAGCGCGGCGCTGGTAACCGTGATAACCGGCGCAGCACTGGCCGAGACAACCCTGATTCATGCCGGGCACGTGCTGGCCGAACCGGGGGAAGGTTACCTGACCCGCCAGACGATTACGGTGGAAGACGGCGAGATCGTCTCGATTGAAGCGGGCTACAAGCGCGCGCCGCGGGGGGCGGACCTGATAGATCTCAAGGAGGCTTATGTCCTGCCCGGCCTGATCGACAGCCATGTGCACATCACCGGCGAGAATGGGCCGAATGAGCGGATCAAGGCGTTCGAGGACACGGATGTGGATGCGGCTTTCGATGGCGCGGGCTTTGCCTACAAGACATTGTTGACCGGCTTCACAACGGTTCAGGATGTCGGGGCCTCGAACGCAGCGATCTTCGGCCTGCGCGACGCAATTGCGAATGGCAACGTACCGGGGCCGCGTATTCGGGCCGCAGGCCAGGCGATCAGCGTGACCGGCGGGCATGGCGACATCAATGGTTATTCTCCGGAAGTCATGGCGATGTTCACCGGCAAGAATATCTGCAATGGCGCGGATGATTGCCGCCGGGCGGTGCGCCAGCAGATCAAGGAAGGCGCAGACGTCATCAAGATCACCGCGACCGGCGGAGTGCTGTCAAATACGCGGGCCGGACTGGAACAGCAGTTTACGGATGATGAACTGGTCGCGATTGTCGAGACGGCGCATTCGATGGGCCGGAAGGTAACCGGGCATGCGCATGGCAAGGGCGGCATCGTGTCGGCGTTGAAGGCTGGCATCGATTCCATTGAGCACGGCACCTATACCGACGATGAAACGATCGCCCTGTTCAAGGAACATGACGCTGTTCTGGTTCCGACGGTGCTGGCCGGAGCGACGGTGACGGGTTGGGTCAATGAGCCCTGGCTGCCGGCACCGAGCCGGGAAAAGGCCGCAATTGTCGGGCCGTTGATGCTGGATATGTTGCGTCGCGCGCATGAAGGCGGGGTCAAGGTGGCGTTCGGCACGGATACGGGCGTGTCCAAGCATGGCGATAATGCGCAGGAATTCGCGCTGATGGTGGAGGCGGGGTTCACGCCGGAAGAGGCCATCCGCGCAGCGACTGTGATTGCGTCAGAACATGTGGAGATGTCCGATGTCGTCGGCACGATCACGGCGGGCAAGCATGCCGACATCATTGCGGTCATGGGAGACCCCCTGAAAGACATTACTGAATTGCAGGATGTTGATTTCGTGATGAAAGGCGGAACGGTCTACAAGCAGGCGCAATGACCGGTCCGAACTTCGCCTCAGCCGCGAAGCGTTTTGACTTTCCCAATCAATCGCCAGAGACTTGGCGATTGATGAGGAAGCGGCGCAAGCCCCGCGATATTTAGAGTGAGTTGCATGAAACGAGATCTTTTCCTTGCCCGCGCGATTGCCGGGGCTGCGCTGTTCAGTGTCGCGGCGTGTGGAGGGGAATCGGCAGATGCGCCGAAAGCAGTGGCCGCCGAAAGCGGACCTCAGTGTGTTCAACTCGCTGAAGGCGACTATTACTGGGACGGGACGGCGTTTGTTGTCTCCAGTACACCCCCGGCATCACAACCCGCCGCCACCGAGACGGGGCCAGCAAGTGTTGGCTGGGTGGGCGCGCTAGAGCGGACATTCCCGGATGCCGGGTTCCCGTGGATGGGCCTGCATGTCAGTGGGCCGGTTGCCGTTCTGACCGGCCTGGCGCCGGATCCGGCCGCCAAGGAGCAGGGCTTTCTGGTCGGACAGGCGGCCCTCGAGGACAATGCCGAAGTCGCCTCAGATGTGACCCTCGTCGTGGATGGCATCTCGGTTGAAGAAGGCGAGCGGGGCGTGGGCGAGGCGCTGGCGGCATTGTCTGATGGCGAAGCCAATGCCGGGCGGTGCCAATCTGCGTTCAATGCCACGATGGATGACCGCACCATCATGTTCCAGAGCAATCTGGCCATCATCTCGCCGACCAGCGAACGATTGCTGGATGCGCTGACCGGGGTGGCGTTGCTGTGCGATGCGTATGCCATCGAGATTGGCGGCCATACGGATTCTCGCGGCTCCAATCAATATAATGAAGTGATCTCCCAACAGAGGTCAGAAGCAGTGCGTGACTATATGATCGAGCACGGCGTCGAGGCTGAAGCGTTGACGGCGATGGGGTATGGGGAGTCCCGTCCGCTGGACAGGGCGGAAACCTACGAGGCCTGGGCAAAGAACCGACGCATGGAATTCAAGGTCTCGGAGCGACGCTAGAGCGCTCCAGGTGTGCGACCTGCCCCCGCTGTTTGGCCGCAGCGGGGGCTTTTGTTTTTGCGATCAGGAGATTGAGAGGATCAGTCCTTCGGAGGGGCTGACCTGGGCGTCGATGGTCTGCGTCCATGCTTTCGTGATTGCGTCTGCACCTTTGGCGTGGCGCGGCGTGACGAAGTCCTTCGAGGCCGTGTAGAAACTCTTCAAGGCAGAGCCGAGCCGACGATTGATCTCAGCGCCGCCGAGCGTGGCTGCGCGTTCAGCGGCATAAGTCGGCACGAAGAAGAATTCCGGCTGAGGATCTGGCAGCGCGATGGGCGAACGGTCGCCTTCCCAATCGGTCACGCCGATGACGAGACTGCGAACAAGCCGGTCTTTCAGGGCATTATGGACATCTGCCGTCAGTGTGGGGCGTCCGAGGAAATCGACAAAGGCTGTCAGGCCGCGCGCATGCAGGCGGTCGGCGTCATCATAGGTGCGGACACGCCCGTACAGGCCGGTCTTCTCCAGAAAGTCCTTGTTGCCGGGCGAGGTCAGCGCAACCGTGTCGACACCGCCGCGAACCTTCAGGCAGTGAGCCAGCGCCATGGCGGTCTTGGACGAGGCCGAGGAGATCACAACGGTTTCCGGAACCGGGTCGCCGGTTTCCATCAGGCAGTCATCAATCATCCAACCCGTCGTGAAGAGTGGACGGAAAAGCATTTGCTGGTCTTCGAGCGCGGCATCGTAGGAAGGGTCGCCAGCAGTGTTGATGTATGTGTTGTAGATGGGCGCGAGGCCCTGGCGGTGGGCGGCGCCATCCATGAAACCATGTTTGCCGACGCTGACCGGCTCAACATCAAAATGTTCGGAGATGGGGAGATATCCGTACAGGCGGTCACCCTCATTCACATGTTCAGTCTTGGATTCAACCACGGTCGCGAACCCCCAGACGGGCACTCGGCCAAAGCTTGCATCTGCGGCGGGGAAGAAGTTCCAATACTGCATCTGGTCGCCAAAAGTGGCGTAGGTGACATTGTTGGCCGTCAGGGCAAACGTATCGACCTTGAGACGGGCAGCGCCGTCGGCCAGGGCAGGCAGGTCGGCTGGGGTCCAGCGCGTGTCGCGCAAATCATCACGGCGGATCAGGAAATCACTCATGTCTTCGCTTTCTTGCTCTTGCCCGTAAAGGCCGCGATTCGGTCCTGCATGTCAGGCCCAACCCCTTCGCAATTGAGTATCTCCCATTGCAGGCCACTATCCAAGTCTCGCGCGTCGGTCGCCTCCAGCAGACGCTTGTTTGCCGCATGGGAGAATGGCGAGTTGGCGAGTATGCGATCCGCCAAGTCCTGACAGGCGCTGTCGAAGTCGGCGTCTGCCACAACTTGCTCGACGAGGCCGATGCGGAAGGCCTCATCAGCACTGATCATGTCGGCGGTGAACATCAGGCGTTTTGCCGTGGCAATCCCTACACGGCGTGGCAGGCGCTGGCTCATGCCCCAGATCGGGGTAAGCGCCCATTTGGCATGTGTGTCTCCGAAACGTGCGCTTTCCGCGGCGATGATGAAATCAGCCGCGAGGGCAACTTCCAACGCACCTGTATAGCAGTGGCCGTGGACGGCCGCGATGACCGGCTTGGGCAGGCGCTCCATCAGGCGGAGCGTTTCAGAGTGCCACCCCGGTGACGGGACTTTTTCACCTTCGGCAATGTCGCCAAGATCATGCCCGGCAGAGAAGCATTTGCCCGCCCCGCGCAGGATAACGCAATTCACACTGTCATCCGCCTCGAGGTCGAGCACATGATGGCGAAGTTCGCGGAACATGCCGACCGTGAGTGAATTGAGTTTGTCGGGCCGATTCAGGGTAAGAGTCGCAAGGCCGTCTTTGTCCTGACGAAGGACCAGCGGCTCGCTCATGTGCCGAGGTCCACCATGAGGCTTGAAATGGCGTGCACGAAATTGCTGGGCGCGAGGGTTTGTTCGCCAGTCCACTTTATGTTCGGGAAGCGTGAGAGGATGTTGCGATAGGCTGAGTCCAGCTGCATGTTGGCAACGCGCTGGCCCAGGCAGACATGCGGGCCATGGCCGAACGCCAGATGTTCCTTCGCATTGGCGCGGGTGATGTCGAAACGGTTCGGTTCGGGAAACTTGGACGGGTCTCGATTGGCCGCAGCATAGTACATGACCACTTTGTCGCCCTCGGCGATGGTCTGGCCGCCAAGGTCCGCCTCCGATGTTGCTGTGCGGCGCATATAAGTGACGGGACTGACCATGCGGATCGATTCATGGACGAAATTGGGAAACAGATCCTCGTTCGCGATCAGCTTTTCCTTCTGGTCGGCGAATTCGGTCAGAAGGCGCATTGTGCCCGACAGCGAGTTGCGGGTCGTGTCATTGCCAGCAAAGACGATCAGGAGCCAGGAACCATCAAGGAATTCGGGGCTCAGTGGCTCGCCGTCAATCTCGACATTGGCGATCGCGGACAGAAGATCGTTCTGCGGATCGGCACGGCGCTTGGCCAGCATATGTCGACCATAATCGAACATGGCCTGAATCTCTGACATGAAGGCCATGATCTGTTCGGGCGTGACATTGCCGAGACCTTCCTGCTGGGCCTGGTATTGCGAATTTTCCAGGAAGTGCATCCAGTGGACAAGTTTCGGCCGGTCCTCTGGTGGTACGCCAAGGATTTCGCACAGCGTGAATAGCGGCAATTCGGCGGAGAACAGCTCCACCATGTCGACCACAGGGCCCTGTTTCTCCATCGCGTCGAGCAGGAGGTTGACCTGTACATCAACGCGTTTGCGCAACTCCGCCACGAATCCGGGCCGGAAGAATTGCATATGTTCCATACGGAGTGTCGTATGGTAGGGACGGTCGAGATTGATCAGGCTGTTCAGGCTGGATGAGTGTAGCAGCGGATGGCGGGGCGTGTCTTCCTGACCATAGGTCATCAGGATGCCACCGCGCTGCGAGGAATAGATAACCGGGTCGAGTTCGACTTTCTTGACGAGATCATAGGAAGTCACCGCCCAGAAACCGGCGCCGACCTGTTCGGGGTGCCACATGACCGGGGCCTTCTCGCGCATTTCCGCGAAGGCTTCATGAGTGTAGCCGCCGCGGGAAGAGAAGACGGTCGGGTCCGTCAGGTCGACTGGCGGCGCGAGATCGAAGACAGGCTTGTTCTTCGGTGGCCGCGGCGCGGTATCGACCTGATAGGTCTCGGTAACGTTCTGAAGTGGCATGAGGGACCTCCGTATGGCTTTGCCGCCGGAGACCTATCAATGGCCGTCTCAGCGAGGCTTTGTGCGTTTCCTGAAAGTCAGCTTACCTGAAGGTGACCTGCTGCCAAGGCGTGACTTAGGGGCAGGCTTTTTGGAGGTGCGAGCCGGCTCGGCAGGCCGGGCAGCGTGCTCATTCGTCATCAAGTGGCCGATGGCTTGTTGTAGCAGGTCTGTCGGCACTTCCTCGACCGCGCCGGGGCGAAGATCGTCCAGCAGGAACGGGCCGTACTGCACGCGGATCAGGCGGTTCACCATGAGATTCACCGCTTCCAGCGCACGACGGACTTCGCGTTTCTTGCCTTCCGAGAGGGTGACGGTTAGCCAGCTGTTTGCGCCGGTTTCCCGATCGAAAACGGCGGTGATCGGCTTGTAGTCGACACCATCGACCGTGATGCCTTCGGCCAGTTCGGCAATCTTGTAGTCGGTCACAGTGCCCTTGGCCCGCACACGATAGGTGCGTTCAAGCTCGTTCTTCGGCAGCTCCAGGGCGCGGGCAAGCGCGCCATCATTGGTCAGTAGCAGAAGGCCTTCGGTGTTCAGGTCTAGCCGGCCGACGGTGACCACGCGTGGCAGGGATTTGGGCAACTCGTCAAAGACCGTGCGCCGACCCTCCGGGTCAACAGTGGTGGTGATGAGGCCAGCCGGTTTGTGATATCGCCAGACGCGCGTCGCATCAGGGGCCTGAATGGTCTTGCGGCCCACGCGGATCAGTTCGCGGCCTGTGACCTTGAAGGCAGGAGAGGTCAGCTTGACGCCATCGACCGTGATCTTGCCATCCTCGATCATGCGTTCGACCTCGCGGCGCGAGGCGACGCCAGCGCGCGCGAGGTATTTGGCGATCCGTTCGCCTTCGCTCCAGTCTTTCTCTTCGGCTGGACGCTTGGATTTTGGGGCTGGGCGTTGCTTGCTCGGGCTGGAAGGTTTCCGGCGCGGGCGGCCCGTCTCTCGACGCTCCGTCATGGGATATTCTTTCTGTTGCTTTAGAGCAGGAAGTGAAGGAAGGGCGCCGCAATAGCAAGGCCCAGTATGATCTCCATCGGAATCCAGATCGGGATCAGACCGGGCTCCCGGTTCTTGGCTCGGTCGAAGACCAGGGACATCAGGCGACCGGTGCCAGCGCCAACCCACCCTGCAGCGAGCGGCAGGACAACGAGCGTCGTCAGGATGTCTTCGGAACCCGTCGACAGATTCACAACCAGAATGGCCGTCATCAGATGTGCGAACAGGAACAGGCCGCCATAAGTGGCGCGAAATTCCGAATAGCCACCGGGGCGGAGCGGGTCCGGATCCTCGACGAGGCGGACAATGCGGCTGGCCCAAGCCGGGGAAAACATGGCGGACAGGCCGAGAACGGCCCCAAACAGAAGGGTGACGACTGAAATGATTTCACCGATATTCATGAGGCGCGTGCTCCGGGGTTGTCGGCTCAATCTAGAACGATTTTGCGGAATGCACAGGGTCTGAATGCTGTCAGGATGCCTTGCTGAACAAATTGATCGTCTTGGCGATATCCTGCTCCGGGCGGCCAAGCAGATAGCCCTGGCCCCTGCGAACGCCCAACAGTTTCAGTGTATTCAGCTCTGCCTCGGTCTCGATACCTTCGGCAATGATGTGAGCCGAGGTTTCTCGCGTATAAAACAGCAATGCGCCGATCAGTGCGCGACGGGCCAAGTCTGAATCCACATTCCGGGTCAGGCTCATGTCGACCTTCACATAGTCCGGATTGAGCTGGACAATGTGGCGCAGCGAGGAGTGACCGGCGCCAGCATCATCCACGGCGAGCCGCAGGCCTGCATGGCGTAATGGGCGCAGCACCTTGGTGAAGCTCTCATAGTCGTCGATGACGGCGTGCTCGGTAATTTCCAGCAGGATGCGGTCGAGCGGCAAATTCAGGAAGGTGCTCGCGAATTGATCGCTGATCACTGTGGAAGGTGAGGCATTGACGGAAATGTATTGGTCGGGCGCGATCTCGCGGATCTTTTCCACCGCCTGCCGGATTGAAGCCAGTTCCAGTTCCACGGACAAGCCGACGGCAGCCGCCTCGTCAAACCAGACATCCGGTGACCGATAAGGTTCAGCCGAGAAGCGACAGAGGGCTTCATACCCGCTGGGGTGCATCCGGCCGAGGTCAACAATTGGCTGGTAGGCAATGGCGAACGCGCTTGTATTCAGGGTCTCGAGGATACGCTCGCGCTTCTCCTCCAGGATGCGGCGTTCCTCGTAATCCTTGTCGATCTGTTGTGCGGCCAGGTTTGCGAACAAGCGCATGGTTTCCAGATCGCGATCGTTGAGACTCGTGTTCGCTTCCGGGCTGAGGCAACAGAACATGCCGTATGGCGTGCCGTCCACAAGCCGGATTGGAATGCTCATATGCGCCCCAATCGGAATTTCGCGCGTGATCGGCATGGCCAGGGCGAGGGGGTTTTTGGAGGTATCCGGAATAAGTTCGGGTAGGCGACCTTCCAGTATGTGAAGGCAATAAACATCCGTCAGGTCTCTACTGTCTCCCGGCTTGATCAGGTTTTCGAGGCCCGGTGCGTCTACATATCTAAACACGGACTCACCATCTACGAATTCCGAAATATAGGCGATCGGCATTCCTAGGTGCTGGCGAATGGCTGTCAATGCAGAGTTGATTGCCTGCCGGGATGTTTCCTCACGTCCGTCTGGAATCGTTGAAGGAAGTGAGAATCCGGTCATTCGTTCAAGCCCCTGAGACTCGCAATGGTTTACTGGCAAAGAAAACCAGTTTCAGCGGCAACCGTATCCCAGTGTCCCTTAAACTCCGTTCCACACTTCATTGAAGCCCAACACTCTTTCTTCGGACTTTCGTAAGAATTTTCGAAGGCGATTTGCCAGATCGAAAATCTATCCATCGCGACAAATTCGGCCCTTTTCGATGCGCGTGGTGCGGGTGTAGGCGTACTTGTATGGGTAACGGGGTGGCATGGCATGGCCGGGCACGAATGAAGCCGAAGATTCTGACAACGATCCAGACCTATTCGGGACCGCTCTTTGTGGCGGACCTGTTTGCAGGTGTGACAGTGGCGCTCGTCGCCATCCCGCTAAGCCTGGCGATTGCCATTGCGTCAGGAGCCGACCCGGCGGCGGGTCTTGTCACGGCAATCATCGCGGGGTTCCTGATTTCATTCCTGGGCGGCAGCCGGGTTCAGATCGGCGGGCCGACGGGCGCATTCATCGTCGTCGTGTTCGGCGTAATCGTTGCGCACGGTTATGACGGACTCGTTCTGGCGACGTTCATGGCAGGGATCATTCTGATTGTCGCCGGACTGATGAGGGCAGGCAACCTGATCAGTTTCGTTCCGGAAGCGGTCGTGAACGGTTTCACCATCGGTATCGCCATTATCATTGCGGCGAGTCAGCTGAATGATTTGTTCGGCCTGACAACTTCCGGCCTGCCGGCGGAATTCTTCAGCAAACTGGAAGTGCTCTGGGCGGCGCGCGGGACGGTAAATTGGGCATCCGTGGGAATCGGGGCTGTGACAATGGTTTTGATTGTCGGGTTGAGGCGGGTTGCACCGAAATTCCCGGGCCTGATCGTGGCCGTGGGGCTGACATCAGCGGTCGTGTATTTGTTTCACCTGCCAGTCGATACAATTGGCAGCCGGTTCGGGGCATTGCCGAGCCAGTTGCCGATGCCGAAACTGCCCGAGCTCAGTCTGGACCGTGTGACGGAACTCCTGCCATCAGCTTTTGTGATTGCCTTCCTGGCGGGTGTGGAATCCCTTCTGTCCGCTATGGTGGCGGACCGGATGACGGGCGGGCAGTACCGACGCAATGCCGAAGTGATGGCACAGGGGGCAGCGAACATGGGATCTGCATTGTTCGGTGGCCTGCCTGCGACGGGCGCGATTGCGCGCACGGCGACGAATGTGCGGGCGGGCGGAAAGACGCCTGTCGCTGGTATCGTTCACGCGTTCACAATCCTGATGGCCGTTTTGTTTGCGGCGCCCCTGGCGGGTTATCTGGCGATGCCCGCACTGGCGGGACTGTTGATGTTGACGGCATGGAACATGAGTGAGCCGCACAAATGGCGAGCTTATATGTCGGACGAGAAAGCGAATGTCGCTCTGTTGCTGATCACGCTTGTGCTGACCGTGGTGGCTGATCTGACAATCGCGATCGGCGTAGGTGTTTCTCTGGGACTCGCGATCCGTCTGCGGCGTCGGCATGTGGGGCCTGCTGATTGGAGCGAACCGGAGCGCTAGCTCGGATCAGGTGATGCCGGCGGCCTTCCAGGCCTCCTTGGGCCAGCGGCGATGCTGCCAGAACCATTGGCCCGGATTTGCGCGGACCTGTTCTTCAATGAAATCCGTAATACGCTGGACGCTGCGCTGGATGTCTGCGGTCTCGTCCCCGGTCGTTTCCGGCATGAAGGGGTCATGGAAGGTGATCCGGAACCGGGCTGGGCCTGTGCGCACGGTCGAGACGGGCACGATCGGCACACCGTATTTCATGGCAAGCCGTGTCGGCCCCGGCGCGGTCATGGCGTCATGCCCGAAGAAGGGGACGGCGACGCCCTCATTGAATTTCTGGTCGTTCATCAGCGCGATGGTTTGGCCCTTGGCCAGAGCACGCATCAATTCGCGGGTGCCGACGCCCTTGGGTGCGTTGATCTGGGTGCCATAGGCCGCGCGGAGATCCGAGATGCGTCGATCAATATGGGGGTTGTTCAAGGCGCGATAGGTCATCACCGCGTCCGGCAGGCGCTGGGTGATCGTGGCGGGCATGATTTCCCAATTGGCAAAGTGGCCGGAAATGAAGACCGCACCCTTGTCGCTGGCCTTCAGGCGATCCAGCACGTCAAGACCGACAATGTCTACTCTTCCAGACGTGTACGGATCGATGGATGGCAGGTGCGGCAGCTCGCCTGCGACGCGGCCGGCACTCTCCCATGCATCGAGTGCGGTCTGCTCGATCTGTACATCTGTCCAATCCGGAAAAGCGAGCCGGAGATTGCGCTTCACTGTCTTGTGCTGGGAAAGGCGCGGGCCGATCTTCTTCATCAGCCAGCCACCAAAATTGGAGGCACGATCTGGGCCGAGCAGCTTCATCGGCCCCCAATAGAGTAGATCCCAGCCAATGGTTTCCAGCCGCCACTGAACGCGCTGCCAAAACGTCGCTCGATTGTCGATATCTTTTGGGCGAATATATTTCGGGGCGGTCTGGGTCATGAATCATCTGGATAGAGGAGCGGGTTGAGCAGCGCGTCAAGTTGGCGGATGTCATCAAACTCTGCGGTGACCGGGAATTGCAGGATGCCGCCACGATCATCAGGATGGATGCGGACATAGTCCTTGCTGGTCGTGATCAGGCGCGCGCCGCGGGATTTTGCGAGCTTGTGGAGGAAGCCGAGTTCCTTCGGGGAATAGTCGTGATGATCCGGATAGCCGACCGCTTCGCTGATATCGCCGCCATGATCTTTCAGGCTCTCAAAGAATTTCTGCGGACGTCCGATGCCCGCGAATGCCACCAGCGGGCCAGACGGCGCTGGCCCCGACGGGACAATTCTGGCGCGCAGCACGGGCAGGCCGCTCTGCTGCACGTGTTGAGGGACATCGCCATCCCCCATCAGGATCACCGCATCGGCGCGGGCGAGTCCATCCTCAACAGGTTCCCGTAATGGGCCTTTGGGCAGGACGTAGCCATTGCCGAAAGGGGCAGCCGCATCAATCACGACGAACGACAGGTCCTTCACGATGCCGGGATTCTGATGGCCGTCATCCATGATGGCGACCTTGGTGCCATAAAAGGCCATCAGTTGGACCCCGGCGAACCTGTCCTTGCCGATCCAGCTTTCGCCGGTCTGGGACAGCAGAAGAGGCTCATCGCCGCACATGTCTGCGGTGTGCCAGGTTGGATAGATCTTCTGTGGACTGATTTCGGAGCCACCATAGCCGCGTGACAGGCTGGACGCGTGAATGCCTTTCAGCTCGATATGATGGCGGATAGCCTGCACGATGGGCGTCTTGCCGACGCCGCCGGTCGTCAGGTTGCCGACGCAAATGACGGGGATTGATGTGCGCGCCGGGGTGGCCTTGGCCAGCTTGCGGCGGATGCCCCATGTATAAAGAGCGGCAAGAGGGCTGAGCAGAGCGCGAGTCAGGGGCGCAGCTTCCCGAGATTTCGGATCGAGCCCGGCCGACCAGAAGTACGGCGCCTTCATTGTAGCAGGCCTGGTTCGGGAAGAAGCGGCAACAGGGCTTTCAAAGTCACCGTCATGGGCGCATCAGCCGCTTCATTCAGGGCGGCGAGCGCTTCGGCAGCTGGCGGTTCCATTGTCAGCAGTGCCTTGCCTATGGCCTTGGGCGTCTTCAGCCGCCGGATTAGACCGCGCTTTTCCAGATCATCCATCATTGTGGCGAAGTTGAACACATCGGGACCCGTCACGACAGGGCGACCGAGGCGAACAGGTTCCAGCGGATTGTGTCCGCCGACGCCTTCCGTGTGCCCGCCGCCAAGAAAGACGGCATCTGCCAGGCGATACCAGAGGCCCATTTCTCCCATAGTATCAGCGAGCAGGATTCGGGTACGGGGTGTGGGCGTCTCGCCGCGGGACCGGCGCGCCAGCGGCAGGCCGCGAGTCTTGAGCAGGCTTTCGATGGCGTCGCCGCGGTCCGGATGGCGCGGGGCAATGATCAGCGCGGTGTCGTCATTGCCTTTGAGGGCATCGAGGAAAATCGCTTCCTCGCCGTCATGCGTCGATGCGGCCAGGATACAACGCCGGTCGCCAAGGAAGTTCTCGCGCAGGCGACGGATCTCCACGTCACTGGCCGAAGGCGGCGGGAGGGCAGACTTCATGTTGCCGGTGGACTGGACTGGCTGATCGAGCAGGGTTTCCAAACGTCGGGCCGTGTCGGTGTCGGCGGCAAGGACGACATCAAACCGACCGACCAGACGTTGGAAGGCTCGGCTGAGCTTCTGCCAGCCTTCGGCAGACGAATCCGTCATGCGTCCGTTCACTAGTGCGCGTTTCGCGCCGGACTTTTCCGCTTCGAGGATCAGGTTGGGCCAGAATTCGCCTTCGCCAAAAATGCAAAGATCAGGTTGCCAGTGCTGGATGAAGCGGCGCGCAATCGCCGGTGTATCGAGTGGTGCCATGAGATGGATGGCACGGTCGGGCAGGGCGGGGCCGAGCAGGCGCGCCGATGTCTGGGTCTGGCTGGTGAAGAGGAGCAGCAGGTCCGGGCGCTTTTCGAGCAGTCGCTGGCCCAGTTCGAGCAGGAGTTGGCTCTCACCGACACTGGCACCGTGTAGCCAGACGAGCGTGCCGCCCGGCATGCGGCGGGGCATGTTGCGCGCGAGCCGCTCATTGATGCGGCCATAGTCTTCCTTGCCGGCGCGGGCACGACGTTTCATTAAGCCGCCCAGAAAAGGCGAGGCGGCCTGCGTCAGGGTCCGGTAAAGATGGATCGCGGCTGTCATGTCTTGTCTGAATCCGATTGCGTCTCAGCAGGATAGCCCGCCAGCATGTCGGCTCTCCGGGTCGCCTCATCAAGCCGTTTCTGCAATTCGGCCTGAATCTGCTGAGGATCGCTGTCGCGTGATACGAGGATTGGTTCGCCATATACAATGGCACCTCGTGCGAACGGATAGGGAATAATCAGGCGGTCCCAGGTCGACAGGCGCGAGGCCGGTTTTACCGAGAGCGCGTAGGGCAGTATTGGCACGCCCGCGCGCTGGGCAATCATGACCGCACCGGGGCTGACGATTTCCGCCGGACCGCGGGGGCCATCGGGCGTGATACAGACCACAGTACCCGATTTGAGCAAACGGACTGCTTCGGCAATCGCGCGGATGCCACCCTTGTCCTTCTTTGCCTTTTTCTTGTTCCCGGCTGAGCCCCGAATGGGGTGAAGCCCAAGATGGGCGATCGCGCGGGTGACGGCCTCCCCATCGGGGGACAATGAAACCAACATCGCGCCGTTCTGTATCTGTCCGGGCCAATGCTTCATGTTGCGGATCCAGCCACTGGGCAGGAGGAGGATACGAGAATGCCAGCCCGTAAGGACGACGCCGTTATAGTTGGTCCACAAGCTGCGCGCTGACTCTTCCCCTTCGACCTTCCACCGGACGGAACGCGCAATGAGGGACATCCAGCCCCAAATCAGAACGCCGAGTATGGAGGTCATAACCTTGGATCGGAACAGGGATTTCATCGCACCGCCTTATACTGCGCTTCGGCGCGCTCACCATGAATTAGATGCGCGGGATAAGTGAATGACAGGTTGAAGCAGGGCGCAACGGGGCGAATGGTGGGCGATAGTGGGTTCGAACCACTGACCCCTGCCGTGTGAAGGCAGTGCTCTACCACTGAGCTAATCACCCAATTCAGCGAAGCAGATGGCGTAATCTGCGCCTGAGTCGAGGTCAAGTCCGGATGTCTGCTGGCGCTGAGTCGCGTAAAATGACTGATTATAGCTATGCAGAAACACATTCCTCGCATGCATTACAATCGTTTGCGCATGCACCCTTGGGGGGACGACTTCTCGCGCTAAGGGTAGAAATGCCTCGCTGTACCATGATCTGGTTACAAGGATTTGGTAGTTCTTTAGATTTTTTCTGATTGCGAGCAGATTTTTGTTTGCGATAACATGAATATGAATAGGCGTTCATTATGAACGGATGTTCATCGGAGAACCTTACACTAGTTTCATTCGAAATTAGCCTTGAGAAAACCACAAAAAATGGTCATGTTCCGGTCACACAAGACAGCCCGACGAACGGACTGCATAAACATGTAAGAAGGACAGGCGGGGGCCTAAGGCCCTAATAACAGTACAGCCTGGAGAGAGAGAAAAATGAAAGACTGGTGTGACGAAGACGGCGCAAAGCGCCTTCGTGAGAAAATTAGTGCCTATTGGGCAGAGCGTGGCTATGAAGTTGATGTCGACCTGATCGATGCTGGCTTTGTTCCTGCCATGCGGTCTGCACGCACTGATGTACGCAGCAACATGGTGAACGGCATGCCGCGTCGCCGTATTGCAAATGAAACGGGCTCTGCCCGTCCTAGCTACCGTCCACGCGAACAGCGTGAACTTTCGGCTTAGCTGACAAATCCATCCACAACTGAGACCAACCTGGAATAGTGCTCCAGCACGATGTCAGGTTCAAGCTGTTGTGGTGATTCCTCTTCGTACCCGAATGGGACGAAAATGAAGGGCAGTCCGGCATTCCGGGCTGCCCTTTCATCTGTGCGGGAGTCTCCGATCATCAAAGCGCGTTCGGGCGAACCGCCGGCGGCCTCGATCGTGCGCAGGATATGGTCTCCATCCGGTTTCCGGTTGGGTACGCTGTCTGCTCCCACAATCGCGGCGAAGTAACGGGTAAGGTCCAGTTCCGCCAGCAACTGGTCGGTAAGGGCCTGTTTCTTGTTCGTGCAGACAGCCAGCGTTGCGCCACCGGCGGACAGGGTGGTCATCGCTTCAACTACGCCATCAAAGGCATGCGAGTGGTCTGCGATGTTTGCGGCGTAATAGTCCAGAAACTGCTCAAGAAAGACATCCAGGTCCGAATCGGACGGCGTGATGCCGTGCGCCAGCAGGCCTTTTACGATCATCGCGCGGGCACCGTGACCGATCATCGTGGCGATTGTGTCCAAAGTGACCGGCGTGAGATCGGCATTGGTCAGCACATGGTTCAGCGCTTCCAGCAGATCGGGCGCCGTGTTCACAAGCGTACCATCCAGGTCGAAGACTATTGTCCATCCGTCGAAGGGTTTTGACATATGCGCCGCAATTCCTTTTCGGTCTCGCCTTGAATCGGCCTTTGGTCTAGGCGAAAGGACTAGGGAAAGCGAGAGGGCAGAACCTGTGGAAAAACCGGCCAGAGAACGTGCAGCGGTCATTCTTGCGGCTGGTAAGGGCACGCGGATGAAGTCCGATCTGCCCAAGGTGATGCACAAGGTGGCTGGCAGGCCGATGATCGACTGGTCAATAGCGCTTGCCAGAGACGTCGGATGCGACCGGATCGTTGTTGTTGCACACCCATCGCAAACGATTCTGATCGATCATGTTGGCGCGTTGCTGGGAGCCGACTCTCTTGCCTATCAGGATCCGCCTATGGGAACTGGTCATGCTGTGCGGTGCGCCGAGGAAGCGCTTGCGGGTTTCGAAGGCGACCTTGTTGTCCTGTATGGCGACAGCCCGCTCGTGCCGGCCTCTGCGATCGGGAGCCTGTTCGACAGTCTGAGCGACGGCGCGGCGATTGGGGTGCTGGGCTTTGATGCGGCCGAGCCCGGTCTGTATGGCCGCCTCATCACCTCCGGTCATGGAGACCTCGAAGCAATCGTCGAAGCGCGTGAGGCGACCCCCGAGCAATTGGATGTAACGCTCTGCAATTCCGGCGTCATGGCAGGCGATGCGGTCACCATGTTCAGCCTTTTGCAGAAGGTGACGAACGACAATGCCAAGGGCGAATACTATCTGACTGATCTTGTCGCATTGGCGCGGGCCGAGGACATGACCTGCAAGGCCGTGCGCTGCGATGAGGACGATCTGATCGGGTGTGATTCCAAGGCCGACCTTGCCGAGGCGGAATCCATTTTCCAAAATCGCCGCCGCATGCAAGCCATGGCGGATGGGGTATCTCTGATTGCGCCGGAAACGGTCTGGTTTTCCCACGATACTTTGCTTGAGGCCGATGTGACCGTGGAGCCGAATGTTGTGTTCGGACCCGGTGTCATCGTGCAGTCTGGTGCGGTGATCCGGGCCTTCAGCCATCTGGAAGGTGCGCAGGTTGGGCCGGGTTGTTTCGTCGGTCCATATGCCCGGCTTCGCCCCGGTACGGTTCTGGAGAAGGACGCCTTCATCGGAAACTTCGTTGAGGTGAAGAGTACAACGATGGGAGAAGGGGCCAAGGCGAGTCATCTTTCCTATCTGGGTGATGGGCAAGTTGGTGCGGATGTGAATATCGGCGCGGGCACGATCTTCTGCAATTATGATGGCTTCCTGAAGTATCAGGTCCGCATTGAAGATGGCGCGTTTATCGGTTCCAACAGTGCGCTCGTGGCACCGGTCAGGATTGGGCGCGGAGCGGTCGTTGGCTCTGGCAGTGTCGTTACGGACGACGTTTCTGCCGATGCCCTGGCATTGGGGCGCGCCCGTCAGACGGAAATCAAGGATTGGGCGATTGAATTCCGGAGCCGGAAGGCATCGGAAAAGGCAGACAAGCAAAAGGGCTGAAGGCTGATGGCGAACGAGCACGAGAAAGAGAATGCCGCGATGGCGGCGATGGAATATGTCGAGGACGGCATGACCATCGGCCTCGGCACCGGTTCGACGGCGAAGTATTTTGTCGAGATGTTGGCTGAGGAAGTGGCTGACGGACTTGTGGTCCGGTGTATCGAGACAAGCGAACAGACACGCCGTCTTGCCAGCAGCCTTGGTGTTCCGCTGATCCCCTTCGAACAGGTCGAGCGCATTCATTTGACTGTAGACGGCGCGGATGAGGTCGATCCGCAGGGGCAATTGATCAAGGGCGGCGGCGCCGCTTTGCTGCGCGAGAAGATTATCGCCAATGCCAGCGATCACATGGTGGTGATCGCGGACCCGTCAAAACAGGTCGAACGGCTCGGGAAGTTTCCTCTGCCGGTGGAAGTTACGCCGTTCGGATACACAATCACTGCGAAGCTTGTTTACGACGTGTTGGCGGCTTCCGGTATTGACCGCCCACGCGTGCAGCTGCGGTCGCTGACCAATGGTGAACTCGTGGTCACTGATGGCGGCAACCATATCCTGGACTGTCATTGCGAGCGCATCCCAGACGCTGAGGCGTTGGCGGCGCGATTGTCCAATGTGCCGGGCGTTGTGGAGCATGGCCTGTTCATTGGTCTCGCGCGGACTGTCATCATCGGCAATGAGAATGGCGCTACGGTGTTTGAATTCTCCTGATCCCGCCTCATATGGGTGGTCGAAACCTGTAAAGATTCAAGGACCCTCCCATGACCGACGCGACACATGACTTTGACTTATTCGTAATCGGCGGAGGGTCGGGCGGTGTCCGTGCGGCGCGTCTGGCAGCATTGTCTGGTGCCAAGGTTGGACTGGCGGAAGAGTATCGCATGGGCGGCACATGCGTGATCCGCGGGTGCGTACCGAAGAAGTTCATGGTTTACGCCAGCAAGTACGGCAAAGACATCAAGAAAGCGGCTGGCTATGGCTGGTCTACGGGGGAGGTCAGCTACGATCATTCGGCGTTCGCAACGGCAATGCATGCTGAAGTCGACCGTTTATCCGGCATCTATTTCCGTAATCTGAAAAATGCTGGCGTCGAGATTTTCGAAGATCGGGCCGAGTTCGTGGACAAGAATACGCTACGCCTGAAGAACAGCGGAAAGACCGTGACGGCAAAGAAAATTCTGGTGGCCGTTGGCGGGCGTCCGTGGCGACCCTCTCCGGAAGAGCTGCCGGGTGTTGAGCATACAATTACCTCTGACGAGATTTTCCATCTGGAAGAACTTCCGAAGCATCTCGTTATCGCAGGGGGCGGATACATTGCGGTAGAGTTCGCACACGTGTTTGCCGGTCTCGGCGTGCCGACCTGCCTGGTCTATCGCGGCGAGGAAGTGCTGCGCGGTTTTGATGCCGATGTACGCACCGAAGTGCATGAGGGTCTGAAGGAAGCTGGCGTGCAGGTCATCACCGGGACGGTGTTTGAGAAAATCGAGAAGCGGGACGGGGCGGATCTGCCCTTGCACCTGACCATGACCAATGGCCATACGCTCGACTGCGACGTTATCATGATGGGCGTTGGGCGCCGTCCGAACACGGAAGGCCTAGGTTGTGAAAATGCCGGCGTCGAATTAAATGAGAAGGGTGCCATTCCGGTCAATGAGTGGTCGAAGACAAATGTCGATACGGTATGGGCTGTTGGTGATGTGACCGACCGTGTCGCGTTGACGCCTGTGGCCATTCGCGAGGGCCACGCGTTTGCGGAGACGGAATTCTACGACAAGCCTTGGCATTTTGATCACAGTGACATTCCGACGGCCGTATTCACTCAGCCAGAAGTCGGCACGGTTGGAATGACCGAGGCCGATGCTCGAAAAGAGTTCGGCGAAATCGATATCTACAAGACCAGGTTCAAGCCGATGAAGAATGCGCTGAACGGTGACCAAACACGCATCCTGATGAAGCTGGTTGTGCGCGCATCCGACGAAAAAGTCCTGGGTGTTCATATTGTTGGCGATGATGCCGCTGAAATGATCCAAATGGTTGGTATCGCCGTGAAGATGGGCGCCACAAAGCCGGACTTCGACCGGACCTGCGCGCTGCACCCCTCCTCCGCCGAGGAGTTGGTAACCATGCGCCAGAAATGGATACCGGACGTGCAGGCGACCTAGCCGACGCTCCGGTCAGTGCTCCGGCGCCTAATTCTCCACGGGGAGATAGGCGTTGGAGGCGGCATTGAAGGCATGGACATTGTCGGAATCACAGACGAGCAGCGATAGTCCGTTCTGTCGGGCATTCACGATACCGAGGCGCTTGCAGGCGGTATCAACCGGGATGGGTGCAGGTTCTTTCGCGAGCGTCACCTTGCAATCGCTGAGCCTGCCCCAGCGGGACCAAAATCCGCAGGTCAAAGTATCGGCTGTGCCATCATCGTCCATGTCGAATGAGATCGACTGGGTAGCCGCGGCGTCATCAGTGTCCAAGCCGAACATGCTGGACCGAAGCTCGACGAGCGCGGTGACCTCGCGCTTGAACGTCTTGAGGACAAGCTCCGGCGTGTCAGCCTTCAGGGCGTACAGGTGAACATCCTGTTTGAAATCGTCCGTGTTCATGCCTTCATTGGAAGAAATGAACTTGGCAACCCAGCGCCCTTCATGGAGTTCTGCGGTCGGTGGATCCCAAGCATAGATGTCCTTAATCTTGCTGACGAGGAAGTGGCCGCTGCCCGTGTCGGCGACGAAGAAGTATTCAGCCGGACAGCAATTGCCGCCGCCATGCACGGACACGATGGCGTCCAGCGTGCCGTCCGCATTGAAATCCTTGAGTAATTCCACCGTTGGGGCGCCGTAGCCAAATTCGTGAATTGTGTACTCTAGGCCATTGACGGTTGCCTTCAGGACGACATTCTCCTGCAGGAAAGAGAATTCGTCTTCCTTCTCAAACCAGTATTCCGCCTTGCGCGTCGGCTCTTCAGGCTGAGCGGGCGCGGCGGGGCCGGCCGTGCAGCCCGCAAAGCAAAGCCCACGTGGCAGTTTTCCCGGCGCCATGAAAGGGCGGCTGGAAGATTTGCGCTTGTCGGAAACTTCAGCGAGTGCCTGATAGAACGCAACGACTGCGTCCTGTCCGGGGCGGCGAATTTCCTCTGCCAGCGTATCGGCGAACAGGCCGTCATCCGGCGTGGTCTCTCCTGCTGCTGTGGCGAAGGCAACCAGCATTCCGGGACGTTGCGATACGCGCGTCATGCCTTTGTCGGCAATGGATTTCGAAAAGGCGAATTTCAGCTCGTTGCGGCAGGCATCGGACACGACGAAGACCGCTTTTGCCCTGGAGGCCTGAAGGCTGGCGAGGACTTCTTCGAGTTCGACCCCCTTGCGGAATATGTGGCTTGCCGCGGTGATGGTTTCCTTGGCGGGGATCAGGTAGTTGCGCGCTTCGCGATCATCGTAGGCGGCCGCGCCGTGCCCGGAATAGTAGAAGAACGCGATCACTTCATGGCCAGCATCGGCTTCTTCTCCGATGCTGGCCTCGAACTTGTCGAACGCATCTTCCATCCCGTCTTCGTCAAGATCAAACCGGGGCAGGGTCTCGAACCCAACCGCGGCCAGCGCTTCTTCCATTGTGCGCACATCCTTGTGCGTGTTGGTCAGAGCGCCGACTTCTGCCGGGTAGTCCTGGTTTCCGATCAGCAGGGCAATGCGTTTTTCGTCAGCCCGCGCATGGCTCACAAGTAAAAGGCAAACGAGCAAGGCCGAGAACGATCTGAGCATCGACATTGTGCGTGTCCCCTATATCCACCAGAGCTGATACTAGGGGCACACGTCCGGAGTGTCATCCGCCATCAAGCTTCAACGAGCGATTTCAGTTCCAACGCGACGGTTTTGAGGCTCTCCCGGATGGGTTTCAGCCCGCCGCCGCGACCGGCATGGATGACCAATTGTTTCCAGGCGGGCTCGCCTTCACGCGGCGCCTTGACCTGCAAATGACCAGAGCGGGGCAGTGCTGAGCGTAGCAAGGACCCCGCCAGGTCAAAGCCTGCTTTGGAATTGTATGCGCCGTTGCGAGCATCAGCTTCAAAGGTGGATTGCTCCGACCGGCCAACCGCATTGAACAGCACAGACAGGTCCGGGCGGTGTTCGGGGGCAATCTGTTCCCGGATGACCTGGTTCAGAAGGCGCACACCGCGCAGGGAGTAGATGTCGGCATGCATGGGGGCGAGCACGCGGTCGGCTGCCTCCAATGCGCATCGCGTCAGGAAGGTGGCGTTGGGATTGGTATCGAACACGATCAGATCATAATCGCTGCGATAGCGCTCAATGGACTGAAGGAAGTGTTCCTTGATCAGTGCGAGTGAGGCCGGGTCTGATGCGAAGGCGTACTTTGATATTTCGAACTGGCCGGAGATCAGGTCGAGCCGCCCGCCCGGACTGCCTTCGCCCATCAATTCATGGATGAGTTTTTCTTTCGGAACAGGCGCGAACGGGTCGGTGGAGAGGGTGAGCCAGGATTCTGCCGGACTGGTCGCATCCCGCGCATGCAGGCGCGACTTCTCGAACAGGGAGATGACCGACTTGTCTGCGGCAGCGCTGGCATCTGCGACATCCATTTCAAAAAAGGTCTGAGTGAGATTGTATTGCGGATCGAGATCAACCAGCAGGATGCGCCCACCAAGCGCGCCTTGCCATGCGCCGAAGACCTGGCTGGATATCGTCGTCTTGCCGACGCCGCCCTTCAAGTTCATCACCGCCAGCACGGGGCATTTGCTCTTGTAGGCTTGCCGCGTCTCGTTCACGAGTTGCTTGATGCCGTCTGGCGTTGTCGATGACAGGCGAAGGTGCGGCAGGACTTCATGCTTGAAGAAGCCATTCAGGCGGGCTTTGTCGATCTGATACGGGATCAGTTTGAGGCCGCGTGCCTTGGCGCGTTCGACATCCTGGCGCACGGCCTTGGACCGGACGGAGGATGCCGACACGAGAACAATCATGGCAAACGCGTCGTCAATCGACTGGTTTGCCATGTCGCGGGAAGCCCCATCGTTCGGCACATACCAGTCAGGAATGGCCGCCGTGCGGAGGGCTTCGTGCAGCTCCAGAAGCGCATCGAAATCCTTGGCGGAGTGGCTGATATAGACGTGCGACATGACTAGATTTGAGGTTCTCCGAGCGACAAAAGGCCTATGCAATTACTAAAAGGCCAAATCATGATTCCTCCACCAATCTGCTGTGAAATTATAGTGAAACTTGAGCGTGTGCCTGCCATGTGATTAATGCGGCTCATAATTGGAGTAACCGAGATGACCTGGACCCCCTCAGATTGGCGCCAACTGCCAGCAAAGCACATTCCGGAAGACTATCCGGATTCTGCCGCGCTTGCTGCAGTCGAGGAGAAGCTGAAAGGCTTTCCGCCGCTGGTCTTTGCTGGCGAGGCTCGTCGATTGAAGCAGCGCCTTGGCGAAGTGGCGGCCGGAGAGGCATTTCTACTGCAGGGCGGCGATTGCGCCGAGAGCTTCAAGGAGTTCCATCCCGACAATATTCGCGACACTTTCCGCGTGATCCTGCAGATGGCGGTCGTGCTGACCTTTGCGGCATCGAAGCCCGTGGTCAAAGTTGGCCGAATTGCTGGCCAGTTCGGCAAGCCGCGGTCGTCGCCCATCGAGACGATTGATGGGGTGACGCTGCCTTCTTATCGCGGTGACAATATCAATGGCATGGACTTCACGACCGAGAGCCGCATTCCAGATCCCGAGCGTCTGACTCAAGCCTACTCCCAGTCAGCGGCCACGCTGAACCTGCTGCGCGCCTTCAGCCAGGGCGGCTATGCGAACCTCGCCAACGTCCACCGCTGGATGCTCGGCTTTGTTGACCGTAGCCCGCAGGGCGAGCGGTATGAGCAATTGGCGGACCAGATTTCGAAGTCACTGGACTTCATGAAAGCTTGTGGTGTGACGCCCGATAGCGTTCCGCAAATGTCTCAGGTCGAATTCTATACCAGTCATGAAGCACTATTGCTCGGCTACGAAGAAGCGATGACACGCATCGATTCCACATCCGGCGAATGGTACGATACGTCAGCTCACATGCTGTGGATTGGCCATCGTACGCGCCAGATAGACCACGCTCATGTCAATTTCTGCAAGGGCGTGCGGAATCCGATCGGCATCAAATGCGGACCCGGACTGGAAACGGACGAGTTGCTGCGCCTGATCGAGACGCTGAACCCGAATGACGAGCCGGGCCGGATCACTCTGATCTCTCGTTTCGGATCGGACGGTGTGGCGCAAGGCCTGCCGCCACTGGCGCGCGCCGTGAAGAAAAGTGGCCGGACCGTGGTCTGGTCATGTGATCCGATGCACGGAAACACGCTGAAGACCGATAGTGGCTTCAAGACGCGTCCCGTGGATCGCATCCTGTCGGAAGTGCGCCAGTTCGTGGACGTGCTGTCGTCGGAAGGCTGCTATCCGGGTGGCGTACATTTTGAAATGACTGGCCAGGACGTGACCGAATGCATCGGCGGTGCTCAGGCGATTTCAGAAGAAGATCTGTCGTCTCGATACCACACTCATTGCGATCCTCGCCTGAATGGCGAACAGGCCCTTGAACTGGCTTTCATGATCGCAGAGAAGCTGCAGTCCGTCGGGGCCTCCGGCACCGCCGAGCTCAAAGCGGGATAGAAAGACAGTTCCATGCGCACGCACCGCCTGGGCTGGCCTGCCTGGGCGCGGCCAGCCGACATTGCAGACCTGTTGCGGCTATCGGTACCGATAGCCTTCACGCGCATGTCGCAAATGCTGATGGCTGTGACGGATGCCGTTGTGCTTGGGCAATATGCGCCCGGTGAGCTGCCATATATTCTGAACTCGTGGCTGCCGATGGGCGTTTCGCTCGGGTTGGGACTCGGCATTCTGTTGGGTGTGCAGGTGCTGACCTCTGAACTGCTCGGTATTGGACGTGAGAAGGAAAGCGGACGCATCTTCCGGCGCGGCCTGTGGACCAGCGTCTGGCTTGGCATCCTATTGATGGCGGTCGTCTATTTTTCGGCCAGCGCGCTGTTCACATGGCTCTTTGTCGATATTGCTCCCCCGACCGAGGTTGCGGCATCGGTCGACCCTCATACGGTCGCTGAATCCGTGGCGGGCGTAACCCGCATCCTGTCCTACGGGATGGTAGGCTTCATGATCTCCACGGTTTGCGGCTACTATCTGGAAGCGCTGCGCCGACCCTTGCTGGTCTCGGCCGTGATGTATTTCGGTGTATTACTCAACGTTATCATTGACCTCGCATTGGTCGGCGGATTTTGGGGGTTCGAGCCCATGGGGGCCGCAGGTGTGGCGTGGGCGACCACAGGCTCTCGCCTATTGATCACGATCTTGTTGCTCGTTGCCGTGATCTTGCTGACTCCCGCCTTCAGAAAGTCACCAACCAGTCCCGAAAACGAGGCCAAACGGCAGCTGTCGGTCGGCACGGGCACCGCCATCAGCAATGTTGCCGAGTGGGGTGGGTTTAACCTGACCTATGTGATCGCGACATGGATCAGCCTCGCTGCCAACTCTGTCTATGGCTATGCAATTCAGATCATGGGGCTTTGCTTCATGTTCTATCTGGGCATTGCGACCGCCACCAGCGTCCGCGTGGCGGAGGCCTATGGCCGACGAAACCTGACGGAGATGCGGGATGCAGGGCGTCTTGGCGTGGCAGCCACACTTGTGATGGGAGTGGCGCTTGGTGTGGTGCTGATCGTTTTCAACAATTCGTTGGCCGGCTTCCTCGTGAAGGATGATGCCGTGATCAACGGTGTTCATCTCGCATCCGGCATCGCTGCCCTGCTCGTGATGGTGTCATTTGTAACGGTTTTTGACGGGCTGCAGGCGACAGCCTCATTCGCGCTCAGGGCGCAGGAGATCGTCTGGTCGCCAAGCCTTATTCATATCGGCTCGTTCTTCCTGGTGATGCTGCCAGCCTGCTACTGGCTCGGCATTGTCGAAGGCCGGGGTGCACGCGGCATGATGGAGGGGGTGTTTGTCGGTGTGTTTACGGCCGGGATACTGCAAACCATGTTGCTGGAATGGAAAACGGCGCGCCAGCCGAGCCGACGCGCCGCTTGAATTCCATGGTCAGGACCTATCAGTCCTGAGGAACCCTAGAGGTCTTTCAGAGCCGAAGCCGGCTTGAAAGCAGCCGATGTCTTTTCCGGGATCTTGATTTCTTCGCCGGTGGCTGGGTTGCGGCCCGTGCGAGCATTCCGGGTTTTGGCCGAGAATGTGCCGAAGCCTGCGATCGCCACTTGCTGACGGTCTTTCACGGCACCAGCAATTGCGTCGAAAACAGCGTCTACAGCCTTGCCGGCGTCGCTTTGCGACAGACCGGATTCACCTGCGACAGCTTTTGTAAGTTCGCCCTTATTCATAGGGGTTCTCCTCTAATGTTAAACGGCGATCCCCCGCCGTTGCAGCGACATACCCACGATTCGTAAGGCGTGAATATGACGAAAGCCCAATAAAGACGGGCTATGCGCCGAGAATCCAGCCCTCTTCTGACTGAATTTGCGATATTTTTCCCTCGTCAAGAGAACTATTTGTGGAAATTCGCCCATTCAACCGGCCTTTTTCGTCCATTTCCGAATAGTAATGGGCGATCTGGCGGACTTGTGCAGCATCTGGCGTTTCCCCCTTTTCCGGCTTTGAGGGAATGAGTGACGGGTAGACTTCGGCAATAACGACCTGAATGCCTTCAAGCGTCTCCTCGGTCATCTCGCCATCCTCGAATTCGAATGGCCAGATGCGTGAGGAGGGTAGTGACTGCCTGAGCGCGTGCACATGGGGAATTCCGGTCAGCGACTGGCTGCCCACGCTACCCGTATAAGCCAACTGCCAGACCGATTTCGGCTGTCCACGCTTTGAGTCTCTCAGATGGGTTTCCACGATACGGTACTCAGGTAGGACCTGACCGCTGAATTCCGGCTTCTTGTCGGAGAGTGTCGAGACGACATCGCGTGCGGGAGCCCCCCAGAAAGGAAAAGGTCCTTTCGAGATCGCATAATTCATGCCTGCCGCAATCGCGTAGCGCGGATTGGAATTGTCGGCCTTGTCCTTCATCTTGGATGCCAGGTGCGCATGCATGGCCTGCCAAGGTGCCTTGGTCGATGTGTCGAGGCCCAATGCGGCCGCGGTGCCTGCCGGATAACCTAGCGAGAAGTCAAAGCCGATCAGGACGCGGTCTCCGCGCCCTGTCAGCTTGGCGATGATGCCATCAAGGAAAGTCCGCGCCTTGAGGCGCGTATCAATATTGACGGACTGGTACTGCAGCTTGAGCCGGGCATCTTTTGCAAGAATCCCGATCCAGATGGAGTTCTTGCCCGTCACAGGTTTGGACGCGGCACTCCAGTCCACCATGATATAGGCATCAAACAGACGCGACATAACTACCCCAGCTTGACCAGCATCTTGCCGGTATTGGCGCCTTCAAACAGGCCGATGAATGCTTCGGGTGCCTTTTCGATACCCTCTTTGACGGTCTCTTCGTATTTCATCTGACCAGACGGAATCCACTTTGCCATGTCCTGGAAAAAGTCGGGCTGCATATCGGCATGCGTAGATACAATGAAACCTTGGATCTTCAACTGTTTGCCGACGATCTGAATAACATTGTGCGGGCCGGTTGGTTGGCCGGTCTCATTGTATTGCGCAATCATGCCGCATTCGGCGAAACGCGCCATTGGCCGGGCAACTTCGATAGCAGCGGTCAGGTGATCGCCGCCGACATTGTCGAAATAGACATCAATGCCTTTGGGAGCTGCTTCGCGCAGCGCTTTGACAAGTCCGTCGAAGCCGCCAGCGGCCTTGTAGTCGATGACATGATCCGCGCCGAGCGATTTGACGACGTCGCATTTCTCTTTGCCGCCCGCCGAACCAATCACAGTGCAGCCTTTGATCTTGGCAATCTGGACCACTGTTGAGCCGACCGCACCGGCTGCACCGGACACGAAGACCGTGTCGCCTTCTTTCAGTTCGGCCACCCGTAGCAGACCTGCATAGGCCGTCAGGCCCGGCATGCCTGCGACGCCAAGAAACGCGCTTTCCGGCAGGCCGACTTCGGGAAGCTTCTGAGCCATGGCCATTTCGGGCTTGCCAACCCACGCCGTGCGCCAGCCTGCCATGGAGGAGACGAGATCGCCTTCCTTGTAGTCTGGGTGGTTGGAAACCGTCACGCGGCCCACAGCGCCACCTTGCATGGTTTCACCGATCTGGAACGGCGGAACATAGCTTTCGCGGTCCTGCATGCGGCCGCGCATATAAGGGTCGACCGACATCCACTCATTCTTGACCTGGATTTCGCCAGCGCCGGGTGGGGCGATGTCGATGGTTTTCATCTGGAAATCTGACAATTTCGGCATGCCAACCGGGCGGGCGGCAAGGGACCATTCGGTGGATGTGAGTGCAGTCATGATGTTTCCTTCCTCTATTTTGTAGAGGCGTAAGTGGACCGGCATACCGGACGTGTGAAGGGGGGCGACGGAAAGATTCTGTAATTCTCTGTGTGAGCGAGGCCTGAGCCCAAGACTTGCAGCACTTGGCGATGCAGTGTCTTTAAGGTGGGAAGAGGGCTAATCTGTTATGACCACACTAAAAGTCGGCGTCGCGGGCGCCGGAGTTTTTGGAAACTATCACGCCCAGAAGGCCGCTGCGTCTGCCCGAACCGAGCTTGTCGGTGTTTACGACATCGATCTTGAGCGCGCGACGCGGATCGCCAGCCAGTTCGGCGCCAAGGGTTTCGACAATTACGAGGCATTTCTGGATGCGTGTGATGCAATCGTCATTGCGGTTCCGGCTATCTGGCATGAAAAGCTGGCGCGGCAGGCCATTGAGGCGCACTGCCATGTGCTCGTCGAGAAACCGCTGGCGCTGACCGGCAAGGCTGCGCGTGATCTCGCTGATGAGGCCGCGGCCCGCGGCCGTATCCTGCAGGTGGGGCATCAGGAGCGGTTTGTCGCGCGGGCAATGGGCGTGCTGGCGATCGAAGAGACACCCCTGCTGATCGAATCCCTCCGCGCCGGACCGCCGGCGCCAGACAATCGTGCAGGCGATGTCTCGGTCATCTGGGATCTCATGATCCACGATCTGGACCTTGCCGCGATGATGATGGGGAATGAGTTCACCGGCGTCATGGCGAGTGGCAAGCGGGTTCATTCTGATCATATCGACGAAGCAAACGCCCAGTTCACCTATGCGAGCGGTGGCGTGGCGCGTCTGATGGCCAGCCGGGCAGCGGAAGCGCGCCAGCGTTCCATGCACGTTGTCTATCCGTCGGGCGAGATCTCCATCGACTTCCTGACACGGCAACTGGTCAATACGACGCCATATGATGTGAGGGTAGAGATCGCTGCGGATCTGCCGGACCCTCTGGGAGCCGCTGATGAGGGTTTCTACGCAGCCTGCCTCGGTTTGGGGCGCAGCCCTGTTCCCGCGCATGGTACGGTCGGCGCTGTTGCCATGGCAGAAGCCGCTGAAAAGTCGGTACTGGCCAAACTCGACGGCTAACCGACGGCGCTATCGGTTCTGTTTGGGATCGTGCTTTGGCGCTGGGGCAAGACGCATCACTTCGGTTTGGAAGCGTTCATCATCGCCGTCGGCGAGGAAAGGCAGCGCGTCGGAAATCGCCCTGACCAGCGGATCGAACCAGTCATGGTCGGCTCTTGAGAAATCGGACAATACGTAAGGCATGACCCGCGACTTGTCGCCGGGGTGGCCGACACCAATTCGCACGCGGCGCACGTTCTCGCCGAGGTGGGCAATCATCGAGCGAACGCCATTATTGCCGGAATGACCGCCACCCTGTTTCAGGCGGACGCGGCCAGGCGCAAGGTCGATCTCGTCATGCAGGACAACGATATCTTCCGGAGAGAGCTTGTAGAACTGAGCCACTTTGGAGAGCGCACGCCCGGTCTCATTGTAGAAAGTCTGCGGCTTCACCAGCAGGGTCTTGATGCGGCCGGGGCCGATAAAGCCCTCCGCAATCTCGCTTTCGAATTTGGAGCGCCAGGGTTGGAATCCATGGGCGGCATGGATCTCGTCCAAGACAAGAAAACCGGCATTGTGCCGGTTCTTCGCATATTTTTCGCCTGGATTACCCTGACCGGAAAGAATGAGCACGGCTTGGCCTCCCTCTTCCGAATTAGCAGGGTTTGGCTGTGTGCCCAGCCCCAAAAGGCTGGACACACGAGACCATAATGTACCGATCAGTCTTCCGACTCTGCGTCAGCTTCGGCTGCTGGCTCTTCGCCTTCGGCCTCTTCACCTTCTTCCGTCGTGGTTTCGGTGGTTGCCGTACGGCCAGCGATCGTGGCGATCGTGAAGTCGCGGTCGGTGATGGTTGGCTCTGCATCGCCCGGCAACTTGATGTCGGAGATTTTCACATTGTCGCCGACTTCCAACTCGGAAACGTCTGCTTCCAGGGATTCCGGAATGTTGCCGGCTGGAACCAGAAGTTCGACCGTGTGACGCACCACGTTGAGCGTGCCGCCCTTCTTGAGGCCAGGGGAAACTTCTTCGCCGATGAAGTGAACCTGGACTTCGACCTTGATCTTCTGATCGCGGCTGACGCGGAACAGATCGACGTGCATGGGCTGATCGGAGACCGGGTGCATCTGGATCGCCTGTGGGATCACCATCTGCTTCTCGCCCTTGTGAACGAGTGTTGCAGTCGACGACAGGAAGTGACCGGTTTCGATGGCCTTGAGCACTTCGTTGCGCTTCAGGGAGATCGCGACGGGGTCTTCACCACCACCATAAAGAACGCCGGGCACGAGGCCTTCACGACGTGCTGCGCGGGATCCGCCGGTGCCTACGCGCTCACGCAGTTCGACATTGAAACTAATCTTGGATTTCGACATGGGGTTTCCTTTCGCCCTCGACTCCGCCTCTCCATCTTGGGATGAGGTAAGAAGCTGACACGAACGGCCTTGCGCCGCCGTTTCTGAAGGCGCGCGGATAGCCCATACCGTCCGGAATGGCAAGGGCACGGCAGCAGCCCCCTTAGACCAAAGTCCCCCCTGTCCGAAGTGCGTGGCGCGTGTATGCTCCGTTCTGGAGGATTCTGCCCGTGAAACATCATATCATGCTGGCGCTCGGCATACTGCTAGGGCTCGTCTTCGCCGTTCGGCTGGCCGTGGCCATACTCCAGCCGGGGCTGGGCTTTCGTGAAGTCTATCTCGCGGGTGGACTTGTCCTGTCGGCCTGGCTGATGCTGGGAGGGGTCGCGGAATGGCGCCATACTCATGCAACCGGCAAAGTGCGGCAGCCATCCTCAGAGGATTGATGGCGCAGGACCGGATGACCCGGATCATCGTCTTAGACCAAAGTTTATCTTTTCCATTCCGTCCGCTTCCGGCAGCCTGCAAGCTGCGGAACCCCGCACAGATAAAAATGTCAGGGAGGAAAAAGTGTCGGAACCAAGCAAGGAAATTGATGCGAAAGGGTATTGGCGGGATGTCATCCGCCTGACCCTCAGCCTGCTCGTCATCTGGTTTGTAGTGTCATACGGGGCGGGCATCCTGTTCCGCGACCTGCTGGACAATCTCTCGATTGGCGGTGCGCCACTCGGTTTCTGGTTTGCGCAGAATGGATCGATCTATGTCTTCGTCGGACTGATCTTCTACTACTGCCGCGCCATGAACCGTCTCGAGAAGAAATACGGCGTGGAGGCCTGAGACGATGGGACAGGACTTCTGGACATATTTCTGGGTTGTCGGCACGTTCGGCACCTATATCGCGATCGCCGTGTGGGCTCGGGCTTCGTCTACGGATGATTTCTATGTGGCCGGCCATGATGTTCACCCCACTGTCAATGGCATGGCAACGGCGGCCGACTGGATGTCGGCAGCCTCCTTCCTGTCGATGGCGGGCCTGATCGCCTTCCTAGGCTATGGCGGTTCGGTCTACCTTATGGGCTGGACCGGCGGCTATGTGCTTCTGGCGCTTTTGCTGGCGCCGTTCCTGCGAGAGTTCGGCAAGTTCACTGTGCCGGATTTCGTGGGGGACCGGTATTATTCGACCACGGCCCGATTGATCGCCGTGATGTGTGCCCTGTTCGTCTCGTTCACCTATATTGCCGGCCAGATGAAGGGCGTCGGCGTGGCCTTTTCCGGCTTCCTGGGGGTCGAGTTCAATACGGGCATCATGGTCGGCATGGCGATTGTGTTCGTTTATGCGGTTCTGGGCGGCATGAAAGGCATCACCTACACCCAGGTGGCGCAATATTGCGTGCTGATCTTTGCCTATACGGTTCCGGCGATCTTCATCTCCCTGATCATCACGGGCAATCCGATCCCGCAGCTGGGGTTCATCTCGAATGTGCGCGGCGAGGATGTGGCGATGCTCGAAAAGCTGAACACGGTGGTGCAGGATCTGGGTTTCCTCGAATACACCCAGACCAACAAGTCGATGATCGATGTCTTTGCGATCACCGGCGCGCTAATGTTCGGCACCGCCGGCCTGCCGCACGTGATCATCCGCTTCTTCACCGTATCAAGCCCGGGCGCGGCCCGTGTGTCGGCGGGGTGGGCGCTGGTCTTCATCGCACTGCTCTATACGACCGCACCTGCGGTGGCTTCATTCGCCCGTCTGAACTTCATCGATACAGTGAACGAGTCGACCTATATCGCGGATGATGCCGACTATGACGCCGAAGCGGCGGCGATCCTTGCGGCCGGCGGCAAGCCGACCCCGAAATGGTTCAAGGACTGGGAAAAGACGGGCCTGCTCGGCGTCGAGGACAAGAATGGCGATGGCATCATCCAGTACCGCGCCGGGGACGAAAATGAGGTCACCAAGCTGGATCGAGACATCTTCGTGATGGCCAATCCGTCCATTGCCAATCTGCCGGCCTGGGTGATCGGGCTCGTGGTGGCAGGCGGGCTTGCCGCGGCCCTGTCCACGGCGGCAGGCTTGCTCATGGTCATATCGTCATCGATCTCACACGATCTGTGCCGACGTACCTTCTTTACCGGCATGTCGGACAAGGACGAGTTGCGAGTGGCACGGGTCTCGGCCGCCGGAGCCGTGATCCTGGCTGGAATCATGGGGATGAACACGGCCAAGCTGGGCTTCGTGGCGCAGGTGGTGGCCTTCGCTTTCGGACTGGCGGCAGCGTCCCTGTTCCCGGTCATCGTTCTGGGCATCTTCTGGAAGCGGATGAACCGGGAAGGCGCGATTGCGTCCATGCTGACGGGGCTCGTCTCGACCTTCAGCTACATCTACTACTTCAAGTTCGTCGACACGGATCCGGCGAACTGGTGGTTCGGTGTGTCGCCTGAAGGCATCGGCTTCCTGTTCATGTTCCTGTCCCTGGCTGTGGGGATCGTGGTGGCCCTTGTCACGGCCCCGCCTCCGCAGGACATCCAGGACCTGGTCGAGGACATCCGGGTCCCCGGACAGCGCTCGCCGCATGGCATCGCCGATCAGGACATGGCGCCGATCCCGGCAGAGTAGCGCGCCACTTCCCGGTGATTGCTGCGGGCGGCCTCCCTCTCCGGGCCGCCCGCTTTTTCATGCCTGCAGCAGAGGCTTTAGACAAAGGGCGCATTTGCCGGGGCGTCAGTACGTGTATGCTGGGGGAAGACGCATAGAGAGGTGTTCATGCCAGTCTGGCTGATCCTGGGCGCAACGACGCTCTACATGCTTGGATTGTTCCTGATCGCCTGGCAGGGCGACCGGCAAGCCACGCGGCCGGGCTTTGTCCAGCATCCGCTCGTCTATGCGCTGGCATTGGCCGTCTACTGTACCTCCTGGACCTATTTCGGCGCGGTTGGCACTGCGGCGCAAAGCGGGTGGGACTATCTGACCATCTATCTTGGCCCGACGCTCGTCTTCGTGGCATTTCCCGGCATCGTGCGCCGGATCGGCGATGTCACACAGCGAGAGGGCATCTCTTCCTTGTCTGATTTCCTGTCGGCCAGGTATGGCAAGAGCCGCGCGGTTGCTGCCGCTGCAACGCTGGCCGCCGTCGCAGGAAGTCTGCCCTATATCGCACTGCAGCTGAAATCCATCGGCATGAGCTTTCAGGCACTGGCATATGGCGCAGACGGCGCGATCAACACACCGACCAATGAAACAGTTCTGCTGACCGCTATTGTGCTGGCGATTTTTGCCATCCTGTTCGGCACGCGACAGTCGGACGCCACGCGGCACAATTCCGGCCTGATGCGCGTGCTGGCGTTGGAGGCCGTGCTCAAGCTCGCCGCACTGGTGGCTGTTGCGATCCTGTCGGTGTTCCTTCTGGTGCAGGGGGGCTTGCCGGATCGTGAATTGGCCACACAGCCCTTTGACCGCTTTTCCGTGTCGGAACGATTCCTGACCATGACGCTTCTGTCGACGGCGGCCATTGTCTGCCTGCCGCGCCAATTCCATGTCGCCATGATCGAGCGTCAGGGGCAGAAGGATCTTGATACGGCCAGATGGGTGTTCCCACTCTACATGTTGCTCACGAGTCTGGTCGTGGTGCCCATCGCGATGGCTGGTCTGAGCCTCTTCGGCGCGGCAGCGCAGCCGGATCTGTTCGTCCTGGATCTGCCTCTCGAACAAGGCAATGGCCTGCTGGCGACCCTCGTCTTTCTGGGCGGCTTTTCAGCTGCGACCGGCATGGTCATCATCTCCACTGTCGCCCTGTCCACCATGGTCACGAATGATCTGGTCGTGCCGGCCATCATGCAGTCCGGACGATTTGCCAGCCTTAGCGGAGATGCCGGATCAAGGATCGTGTCGGCCCGGCGCATCGTGATCGTGGTCGTGCTGCTTCTCGCCTATGCCTATTACCGCGTGGCGGGGACAGGTGCGCTGGCCCAGATCGGCCTCCTGTCCTTTGCCGCGGCAGCGCAATTTTCTCCGGCGCTGATCGGGGCGGTCACTTGGCGAGGTGGGCGTCGGTCCGGTGTCCTCGCAGGTCTGGTCGCGGGGATGGGGTTGTGGGCCTACACGCTCTTCCTGCCCGCCATTTTCGGGTATGATGCGATGGCCGCGCTTGTGCCGAGGGTTCTGGACCCGCATGCTCTGTTCGGATTGCGGATCGATGACAGTCTGACCCATGGCGTCCTGTGGAGCCTTGGCACCAATCTGTTCCTGTTCGCAATCGTATCGATACGATCACGGGAACGGTTGAGGGACCGGGTTCAGGCATCCGCCTTTGTCAGCGGCGATGAAGTGGTCGAGATCGCGGAAGGCGCGGTCGAGAGCCACGCCTTCCAGGTGTCGCCCAATGGCCTGAAGACACTCGCTTCCCGCTTTCTCACGCCGGAAGCGGTGGACCATGCCTTTGACCAGTTCGAGACTGAAACAGGTATTGTCGCAACCGGAGATGCGCCTGCGGACTGGAGACTGGTCCAGCGCACCGAGAAACTGCTCGCCAGCGCACTCGGTTCATCTTCGGCACGGGTCGTCCTTTCCTCGGCGATCGGTGGCAGCGATGTGGCCCTGCCGGATGTTCTGTCCATGCTGGATCACAAGACGCAGGCGGCCCGGTTTGAACGCCACATGCTGCAATCCATGCTCGAGAATGTCCCGCAGGGGATCAGCGTCGTGGATTCCGATCAAAGATTGGTAGCTTGGAATACGGCCTATGTGGACTTGTTCGATTATCCGGCGGACAAGGTGGGCGTTGGTGTTCCCGTGGCTGAACTGATCGAGCACAACATCCACACTGGCTGGATCGATGGGGATCCTGTCGAGGAGGCGCGCAGGCGCGTCGGACATATGCGATCCGGCAGTCCGTATACCTATGAAAGGCGAAATCCGGACGGGCGCTACCTGCGCATCAGCGGCAACCCCATGCCGGGCGGCGGGTATGTCACCACTTTTGCTGACATTACCGACGACAAGCTGCGTGAACGCGCCCTGGTTGAGGCAAACGAGTTGCTGGAAAGCCGGGTCAAGACGCGAACCCGTGAGCTTGAGCAAATGGCAGAAGATCTCACCCTTGCCCGGAAAGAGGCGGAAGGCGCGAATGCGTCCAAGACGCGCTTCCTGGCTGCGGCGAGTCATGACCTGTTGCAGCCGCTGAACGCCGCGCGGCTGTATCTTGGATCGCTCATGGCCAGTGACACAGAATGTGATCTGGCGGCACGCGCGGACCGATCCATTCAGTCTGCAGATGAATTACTCAAGGGATTGCTCGACATATCCCGTCTGGACCATAGCCAGGTCGAGGCAGTCCCCGTACGCCTTCCCTTGGGCCCGTTGATGGAAGACCTGGTCGACGAGGCGCTTCCGATGGCGCAGGCGGCGGGGCTTTCCGTGCGGCTGGCACCCACACAGCTGGCAGTGCTTGCCGATCCGGATTTTCTCAAGAGCATTCTGCGCAATCTCATCTCGAATGCCCGGCGATATACACAGTCGGGCGGAGTCCTTGTCGGGGCACGCCTACGCGGGGATGCGGTAAGGATCGAAGTTCACGATACCGGGCCTGGCATACCGGCAGACCGTCTGGAACGGATCTTCGAGGAGTTTCGTCGGTATGAGGATTCCGACAATACCGGCATTCGGGGAGCAGGGCTTGGCCTGTCTGTCGTGCGCCGTCTGGCAGGTCTGATGGGGGCGTCCATTGATGTGCAGTCGACACCGGGTCGCGGCAGTGTTTTCTCGGTGACCGTGCCAATGGCTGAATTGCATAGACGCCCGCGCCGGATGCAGTCGGCGCCGGTTGAGCCGGCTGACCGGGATCTGGTCGGCCTGCGCGTCCTGTTCGTGGATGACGAGCCTGCCATTGTTGACGGCATGAGCCGGTTGCTGAAAGGCTGGGAGTGTCAGGCGACCTGTGTCCGGACACCTGAAGAGGCGCTGGCTGCCATGCAGTCAGCGCAATTTGACGCAGTGATTGCAGACCTCAATCTCGGCGACGGGCAGAATGGACTGGATCTGCTCCTGGGACTACGCAAGCGGCTCGCCCATGCCGACAATGTTTTATTGCTGACCGCAGCCACGTCCACCGCCGAATCGTCATCCGCCAGGACGGTCGGCATTGCCATCCTTCACAAGCCGAGCAATCCGGCGGACATCCGCAAATTTCTGAAAGACTGTGCCACTGCCGGAGGGACGGAAAGCGCGGCTCAATCGGTCAGCGATGTGGCGTCCTGATAGATCAGCAAGGCCTGTGTGCGATTGTTCGCCCCGAGCTTCCGGAAGATCGCTGTCATGTGCGCCTTCACCGTCGCCACAGAAATATCCATTTCATAGGCGATCTGCTTGTTGAGCAGGCCATCGGACAATCGGGCGAGCACGCGTCTCTGGGCCGGGGTGAGGCTGGCAATGCGTTCGGCGGCACAATTGGCTGGCAGGGACTTTCCGACACATTCCGGAAACCATTGCCCCCCATCCAGCGTCGTGGCGAGCGCCGCCGACAGGTCGTCCAGGGACATGCTCTTGGGGAGGTATCCGGCCGCACCGAGCATACGGGCCGTTTCAAAGGCTTCTGGCGTTTCCGTGGCGGATACAACCACAACGGGGCAGTCCGGCCTGGCGGCCCGCAGCCGGGTAAGGCCCTCGAACTCTGCCGAGTCGCCGAGATTGAGATCAAGCAGCACCAAATCCACATCATCGGCCTGCAGGCGGGCCAGGGCATCTGAAAGACTGGATGCATGCGAGGCGGCGGCGCCAGCGGGATAGGCGCATTCCAGTGCGGTTTCCAGCGCGTCACGAAACAATGGATGGTCGTCCACGATCAGCACGCGCGGTGCCTGTACCACGATATTCCTCCCCGAATCCGTGCCGCTTTTGCGGTCTGTGGACTTAACCAGAACCTGTGTAGTATGTCATGGATCGCGCCGCAGCGCACTACGACTTTTGTCGTAGCACCAATGGCTAATGGCGGCCCGAGCACAAGCAACGGATACTCCTTCTCATAATCAATATGAGGGAGGAATGCATGTCTCGTACTTTCAAGGCCCTGCTGTTGTCTTCGGCAGCTCTGACGACAAGTCTCGGCGCCGCTGCGGAAGCGGATGATCTTGAGTCGCGGATCGCAGCGCTCGAGGCCATGGTTTCCGAACTCAAATCCGAACTGGCCGCGACGCGCGCCGGGCATGAAGAAATCGTCCGCGTCCAGCCGGTCGCCGCCCAGCCGGAGGCCGCGCCTCCTCCTCCGACAGATGGATTCAGGGTCGGTGACACGACGCTGAAGTTCGGCGGCTTTGTGGATGCGGACGTGCATGTCACCTCGCTGAGCGATGGCACCATCTCCGGCAGTTCCATCGCGCGCGACTTTTACATTCCCGGTGCGACACCCATCGGTGGGGACGGAACAACGTCCACGGACTTTACTGCTGAATCCTCTCGTTTCTTCCTGGCCGCATCCCGGCCTGTGGGCGACAAGACGCTCAGCGCGCATATCGAGATGGATTTCCTCGGATCGGGGCAGGGCAATGAACTGGTCTCGAACTCCTACTCGCCACGTTTGCGTCGGGCCTTCATGAAACATGGCAACTGGCTGGTCGGGCAGGAATGGTCGACCTTCCAGAACACGTCAGCCATTCCGGAAAGCGTAAGCTTTCTTATCCTGTCGGACGGCATGGTGTTCGTGCGCCAGCCGCAGATACGTTACACGCATGGCAACTGGATGTTTGCCGTCGAGAATCCGAACACGACAACCCTGAATTCGGGGTCGCGGGACGAGAATCTCATCCCGGACGTCGTGGCCCGCTACAATATGAGCGGTGAATTCGGCAATGTCTCGATCGCCGGCATCGCGCGCCAGCTGCGGGCCGATTTCGGCACGGTCGAAGACGAAACCTTCGGATATGGCCTCAGCGTCTCGGGCCGCTTGAATGTTGGGGACACCGATGACATCCGCTTCAACCTGGTCGGAGGCGACGGGATCGGCCGCTATGTCGGGCTGGCCGCCAGCCGCTCGACGGCCCTCGACCCGAACGGGGAGCTGGAAGCGGTGCCCTCATATGGCGGGCTGATTGCCTGGCGCCACGCTTTCGGGGAAACGGCGCGGTTTAGCGGCGGCTATTCCGGCCTGTTCATCGACAATCCGGACTATCTGGCTGACACGGTGACATCGTCTGTCCAGTCGGTGTTCGGGGCCATTCTCTGGGACGTTGCGCCGAATGTGACACTGGGGACCGAATTGATGCACGGCCTCCGCGAGGTCGAAAGTGGAGCTGATGGCTCGATCACCCGGTTCACCTTCTCGACAAAGTATGCATTCTGAGGTGAGAACAGAAAACATGCCAGACGGAGAGCCTTTCATGAGCGACGCAGCGAAAACCTATCCAGTGCCGGCGGAGTTTGCAGCAAAGGCGAACCTGAGCCCGGAAACCTATCGAGAGATGTATGCCGCGTCGATCTCAGACCCGGAGGCTTTCTGGGGGGAGCACGGCAAGCGGCTCGACTGGATCAAACCCTACACGGTCGTAAAGGATGTCTCCTGGGAGACCGGCGATCTACATGTGAAATGGTATTCTGATGGTGTCCTTAATGTGTCGGCAAACTGCCTGGACCGCCACTTGGAAACGCGTGGTGACAAGGTCGCGTTGATCTGGGAAGGCGACGAGCCCGGCAACACCCACAAGATGACCTATCGCCAGTTGCACGCCGCGGTCTGCAAGTTCGCAAACGTGCTGAAGAAGATGGGTGTAAAAAAGGGCGATCGCGTCACGATCTACATGCCGATGATTCTCGAAGCCACATATGCGATGCTGGCGTGCACGCGAATTGGCGCAGTACATTCCATCGTGTTCGGGGGCTTCAGCCCCGAGGCATTGTCAGGGCGAATTACCGATTGCGACTCGAAATTCCTCATCACAGCCGATGAAGGCGTGCGGGGTGGTCGCCGTGTGCCGTTGAAGGTAAACGCCGACAAGGCCGCCGAGATTGCCGGAGGTGTGGTTGAGAAGATGTTGGTCGTGAAGCGCACAGGCGCTGAGGTCAACATGGAGGCGGGGCGGGACTATTGGCTGCACGAGGCTGCCGAGGGTATCTCCGCCGACTGCCCGCCCGAACCGATGAATGCCGAAGATCCTCTTTTCATCCTCTACACGTCTGGCTCGACGGGGCAGCCTAAAGGCGTGATGCACACCACTGGCGGTTATCTTGTCTGGGCGTCAATGACGCACGAGTATGTATTTGACCTCAAGGAAGATGACGTGTTCTGGTGTTCGGCAGATGTGGGTTGGGTAACCGGGCACACATATATCGTGTACGGACCTCTGGCAAATGGCGCAACAAGTCTCGTCTTTGAAGGTGTGCCGACCTATCCGGATGCTTCGCGGTTCTGGCAGGTGTGCGACGAGCAGAACGTTACCATCTTCTACACCGCGCCAACCGCTATTCGCGCACTGATGCGCGAAGGCGAAGAGCCAGTGAACAAGACATCGCGCAAGTCGATCCGTTTGCTGGGCACAGTTGGCGAACCGATCAATCCGGAAGCATGGGAATGGTATTTCCACGTCGTAGGTGAAGCGCGGTGTCCGATCGTCGACACTTGGTGGCAGACCGAGACAGGCGGTACCATGATTGTTCCGTTGCCGGGCACGACCGAAATGAAGCCGGGCGCCGGCAGTCATCCTTTCTTTGGCGTGAAGCCAGTGCTGGTGGACGCGGACGGTAACGAATTGGAAGGCGCGGCCGACGGCAATCTGCTGATCACGGATAGTTGGCCGGGACAAATGAGAACGGTCTACGGCGATCATCAGCGATTCATCGACACGTATTTTACGGCCTATCCCGGCACGTATTTTACCGGTGATGGCTGCCGCCGCGACGAGGATGGCTTCTACTGGATCACCGGCCGCGTTGATGACGTGATCAATGTCTCCGGTCATCGCATGGGTACCGCTGAAGTCGAAAGCGCACTGGTCAGCCATGATGCTGTCGCAGAGGCCGCTGTGGTTGGCTATCCGCATGATGTGAAGGGGCAGGGCATATATGCCTATGTCACATTGCGTCAGGGCGTCGAAGTGGATGATGCGCTGGTCAAGAATCTGATCCAGCATGTGCGCCAGGAAATCGGTCCGATTGCGAGCCCTGACCTTATCCAGATCGCGCCCGGTCTGCCTAAGACACGGTCTGGCAAGATCATGCGCCGCATCCTGCGCAAGATTGCCGAGAACGAGTATTCAAATCTTGGCGACACATCGACATTGGCAGAACCGGAAGTTGTCGATGATCTGATCGATAACCGAAAGAACCGGTAACGACCTAGATCGCGGGAAGATCAACAATGAACCGCGCGCCCCCTTCTGCGCGGTTTTCAGCCCAGACCTTGCCGCGATGGGTCGTGACTATCTGTTGTACGATTGAGAGTCCCAGGCCGGAATTGTTGCCAAAAGCTGTTCCAGCCGGGCGGTCCGTATAGAAACGGCTGAAGATCTTTTCCAGTTTGTCTTCAGGTATACCCGGGCCGCTATCCTCGATCATGATCCGCGCGATGGTTTGCGGGCCATCATTCGATTGGTCGACAATCACATTGACCTCTGCGCCAGGGGGCGAGAAAGAGCGCGCATTGTCTACCAGATTGCGAACAACTTGGCCGAGCGGACCATCGCGCCCGCGGACAAGCAGGCGTGCACCCATCGTATCATCTCGGAAATGAACCGATACTGATCGCTCCTCGCGGCTGAAGGCTTCATAGGTCTGCACGACATCGTGGACGAATCCGGCAATGTCCATTTGCTCCGTCGGCACCCGCGTCATTTCCGCTTCGATACGGGATGCGTTTGAAATATCTGTAATCAGACGGTCCAGTCGCTTCACATCCTGGGCGATGACTTGCCGCAGGCGTTCAAGCGCGACCGGATCATCCTGCACCCGGTCAGCGGTTTCGACGGCCGAGCGGATAGAGGTGAGGGGGTTCTTCAGCTCATGGGCCACATCAGCAGCGAATTGTTCATTTGCTTCAATCCGTTCGAGCAATGCTTCGGTCATGCTTTGCATGGAGGCGGCCAGGTTGCCGATCTCGTCCTTGCGATTGGTCAGGGCCGGAATGTCGATCCGATCAGAAGCGCCGGCCCGGATACGGTCTGCTGCAACCGATAGACGGCGCAGTGGGCGGGCAATACCAAGAGTCAGCAGGACCGATGTGACGAAAGCGACAAGAACTGCGACCCCGATGAAGGGGATGAGTGCAGCGCGTTCGGAGCGAATGATCTCATCAATATCATTCGATTCCAGTGTCAGGACACCCACGACAGCAGACACACGCTGGATCGGCATGGAAACGGAAATGATCCGCTGGCCCCGGTCTGAAAAGCGCTGACTGGCCGCTTCCTGACCGCGCACGGCGATCTCGAATTCTTCCTCAAAGCTCTGAGCGACGAGCGCATCAGAACTGCGCCGGGGCATGATCGGGCCGAGCGTACGGCTTGCCCATTCCGACAGATTGGCACCTAGCCTGGCAAAACTGCTGGGCTCCTGTAGCGGCGGCAGGGCGTCAATGTCGACCCGCTCTGAAAGATAGAAGCTGTCGCCAACAAGTTCGCCATCGGGTGAATAGATACGTGCGCGAACCCGTTCGGGCAGGTTAAGGCGCACGATCGTCTGGCGCGCGGCTTCATCATCGAGCATGGGGGCAGGCGTGGTTGCATCGTCGCCAAGCAAGCTGGTAAAAATCTGAGCTTGCGCAACAAGATCCTGCTTCTTGGAGACAACAAAACCGGCACGCATTTCGTTAAGAACCATCGCGCCGATAATGAGGATGGCCAGTCCCGCAAGATTGGACGCGAAAATCAGACGCGCGATGCGTGAGCCGAAGATCTTCGACCCGTGGCGCGCAATCGCCTTTCGCCTGATTTTCCTGTCCGTCATACGGGATTCTACCTGCCTGAGATCAGGCGTCGGCAGCCACTTTCATGCTGACAATCTTGTCAGGGTTCCGCGGTGGCTCTCCCTTGGCCAATTGGTCGATTACGTCCATACCCTCGCTGACCTGACCCCAGACCGTATATTGGCGGTTCAGGAAGCTGGCATCGTCAAAGCAGATGAAAAATTGGCTGTTTGCCGAGTTCGGGGCCGATGTGCGGGCCATGGAACATGTGCCGCGGACATGGGGTTCGGCATTGAATTCTGCCTTCAGGTCCGGCTTGGAAGAACCGCCCATGCCGGTGCCTTGTGGACAACCGACTTGCGCCATGAATCCATCAATCACGCGGTGAAAGACGATGCCGTCGTAAAAGCCTTCGCGGGCCAGCTCCTTGATGCGTTCGACATGGCCGGGGGCCAGGTCGGGACGCAGGTCGATTTTTACCGAGCCTTTGGAGGTTTCGAGGAGAAGCGTATTTTCCGGGTCTGCCATGAAGTTATCCTATTGCTTGTGTTAGTCTCGTGTCTGGCTATTGAATGATGGAGGGAACGGCAAGTGGGCGGCGCATTTTACTGCCCCGCATTGCCGCAGGAGTGTCCGCATGATTGCACCGTTCATTTCACCTATTCTGGTGGCTGTGTTGTTCGTTCTCGGCTGTCTGCACCTGCTGTGGGCGTTTGGCAGCAATTTCCCGTGTGCGAATGAGCAGGCACTTGCCCGCGCGGTCGTGGGCCGTCGGGGTATAACCAAGATGCCGTCGGCATTTTCCTGCTTCATGGTAGCGCTTTGCCTGTTTGCGGCCGCCGTCCTGGCAGCTTGGCTGGGCGGGTATTTTTCTCTGCCTTTGCCGTCTGTCATCCAGAAAGGTGTGTTGGTCCTGGCAGGACTGGGAGCAGGGACGGTGTTTCTTGGGCGGGGTATCATCGGCGTCCTGCCAGCGTTCGAGCGCTCGTCGCCTGAATCGCCTTTTCTAACACTTAACCGACGTGTGTATTCGCCGTTGAGCTTCCTGATCGGGCTGGGATTCATTTTACTTGTCCTGAGCTTGCCGAATTGGAGCTGGCGCCTCGGGATCGCTTAGGACTGTCCAGTTCGTTGATATGGTGGGCAGCGGACAGGCCGTCTTCACCGGGCGCCAACATCATTTGGGCGAAGGCGAAATGATTCAGATCGGCGACGATGCGCGTATCGGCGGACGACAATCTTCGGCGCAGCGTGCCGCCGAACCATTGCCCCATCTCCTTCACCTGGTCCGATCGATTCGGATGACTTGGCCTTGCATCAACATGGATGATCCGACGGGCGTTGCGTGGAGTCGGAGGGGGATTCAGCCGGGATTTGGGAACTGGATCAACGCAGACAAGCAAATCTACCCGGCGCGGTTGGAGCGCCTTCAATACACGAAGCGCTGTATCGCCGCCCCAACTATGTCCGACCAGTATCAACGTGCGGCCGGCATCGGCGTGCTGACGGGCCAGATTGAGAATGCGCCGCAACGCGTAATGCGGAAAATAGTGCGCATCATGATGGGCCTCATGCGCAAAGTCACGTTGCCGCGCTTCCGCATAAGCGGCCACGAGACGGGTGCGGGTATCGCCCGCCCCGCCGATATAGATCTCCGAAGTGCCGCGCCTATTCAGTGTAGCGGTAGCCGACGCCATACAGGGTCTCGATCGCATCGAATTCGTCGGTCACTTCGCGGAACTTCTTGCGAAGCCGCTTGATGTGGCTGTCGATGGTGCGATCGTCGACGTAGATCTGATCATCATAGGCGGCGTCCATCAGTTGGTCGCGGCTTTTGACATAGCCAGGGCGCTGGGCGAGCGCTTGCAGGATCAGAAATTCGGTGACGGTCAGGCGGACCGGATGTCCATCCCACGTACAGGCGTGACGGTTCGGATCAAGCGTCAACTTGCCACGCACGATTGGCTTCTGGTCACCTTCTTCAGATCCGGCCACGCCGCCGCGGGCACGCCGGAGCACGGCTTTGACGCGTTCCGCTAGCAGGCGATTGGAGCAGGGTTTGCGCACGAAATCGTCGGCGCCAATATTGAAGCCGATAACTTCGTCGATTTCCTCGTCTTTTGACGTCAGAAAGATGACTGGCAATTCGGAGGTCTGGCGCAGGCGACGCAGCAATTCCATACCGTCCATACGGGGCATTTTCACGTCCAGTATAGCGATGTCGGGCGGCGTCTCCGTTAATGCCGGGAGAGCCGTCTCACCATCATGGTAGGTGCGCACATCATAGCCCTCGGCCTCGAAGAAGATCTTCAGGGACGCAACGATATTCTCGTCATCATCCACCAGCGCCAATGTCGTCATCGCTCTATCCTTCTCAACCAACCCATATCCGTGAACGGGATCCGGTCTTCTTGCACTACGGTGTTCAAACATGGTTCGCGTCACGGCAAAAGCCCTCCTTCAATGCAATTGCAATGAAATCAAGGGATCAAGGCGAGCGAAGGCTCACATTACGGCATTTTAAGGGAGATTGGCTCCATTGGTTGTCGGCGTTTTTGGGGCGGGCGGCATGCATTGCACCAGAAAGGTGTTCATCGCGACGAGCAAATCTGTGTTTGTATCATCGCTGTAAATCTGGTGGCCGGTATGATCCAGCAAGAGTATTTGAGCCTGTCTCCCAGCCTGTACCGCAGCATCATAGAACGCAGTGGTCTGATCCATGTGAACGATTTCGTCATCCGTCCCATGAATCAGGAACACGGGTGCCTTGAGATATTCAATGTAGGATATTGGAGACCGATGCCACAATTCGGTCTCATCATCGCGTCCATTGTTCATGCGTTGTGTCCAGATATTCCGAACGAAAGCGTCCACTGCGTCTGAGGGGTCGTACTGACGTAGCATGCGCGGAAGATCACTCACCCCTGCATAACTTATCGCGCATTGGTAGGCATCGGGAGTCATGGTTGCGGCTGCCAGTGCAGCGTAGCCGCCATAGGACGCGCCCACGATGCTTCTTGGCTGGTCTGGACTCACCAGCCCGGCTTGTTCGAGGGCGTGTACTCCGTCCGCAATGTCTTGTTGCATCGCTCTACCCCACTCGCCGTGCCCCAGACGCTCAAATGTTTGGCCGAAGCCACCAGAGCCGCGAAACTGGGGTTGAAAGACTGCGTATCCGCGATGCGCAAAATACTGGGCCCATCCGTCCCAATCCATCACGTCTCGAGACACAGGACCGCCGTGAGGCATGACGATTAGCGGAGCGTGACCTGGTGAACGTGTGGAGGGTGTGAAATATCCCCGCAATGCAAGGCCTTCAGAAGTCTGGTAATCAACCCGTCGCGGCATTGATGTCGTACTGAGATCGATATGAGGCCGCGCGTCTGAAATCTTGCGAAGTCTTTTCAGGTCATTGCGCAAAACATAATATGCTCCCGGATTGATTGGGGAGCTGACATATATCACCCAAGCCTGCCCATGCAGACTCATGTCGAATACGGACCAGTTGGCTTCATCAGGAAGCGCAGAGTCGATTGCTCGTCCCAGTTTGGCATCTTCTGGTGTGAACCAGTGCTTTTCGAGCTTATCCTTCCAGAGTGCGGAGTAGAGCAGGTCATCAGACCCGCGTCTTTTGCGCGCGGAGCTGAGATCGTACTCGGAATCGCTGAAGAGTTGTTTGCCGAATTGACCAGTGTGGAGATCGAATTCGTAGAGGCCGGCATGCTCTGCGTCTGCGGGCCGGGACACGACGATAAATTTGTTGTTCTTCGAGGAATAGGAAACCGGATAGAATCCTTCATTGAGAGGATCGTGTTGAAATCTCAGTGTCCAGTTCCGACCGCCATCCTGGCTTGAATAGTATTGGTGAAGTCCGCCGGATTTGCTTTTTTCTATCCGCATTACGGGACGCATCGAGTCATCCAGAAGCCATGTTAGGGTTCGCGAATTCGCTGTATCCAGCAAACGCTGCCTGCCTGTGTCCACATTGATGGAAACAAGCTCAACAGATGCTTTTTTGTGTATGGCCAGAGTGACTTCGCGACGTTCTGCATCGCTCGCAATGAGCTTTGGTGAATCGAGCTCCTTGTCGAGGTTTCTCTTTCTGCTGGCTGCGAGGACTTTCTTTTCACCCGTTTCGGGGTTGATGGTCAGAAATACTGAGCGTGATTTGAACTTGTCTCCGGAAACGGTGAACTCGACGGCGCTCGACAGAATAGTGTCATCGAATGGCCATGATACCCAATCATATAGCCAGTTCACGGATTTACTGTAATACGTGTAGGTCTGCTTGATCTCTAATCGAGTGTCGCCGGTGGCGCTGTCCTCAACCATGATCTCGTCCCACCCGAACTTCTGGACGATATCATCCTGGTGGCCCGTCTTCAAAAGAACGAGCGCTGTGCCGTCCGGAGAGACGGCAATGTCGCGCAATTCCGCTTTTCCAACATATGCAGCTGGATAGTCAGCGAAAACATTCGCGCTGCAAGCAAATGAAAGCACAAAACATACTAAGAGCTTGAATAGTATTGGATGCATTCCCGGCCTTCTTCTTTAGTGAATCGTCTCAAGGCTAAGGTCAGGAATGCAGGATTGCAATTTCAAATTGCTTCAAACTATACGAGGGGTGGAGTGATTCAAATTGCTCGTACTTAAATGGCCAGCCTTTGAATGCTTAGCTGGTCATGACATGTGTCTCGCCCCAGTGTTTCAGTGCGTTGAGGATCGGACGCAGGGTTTCGCCCTTTTTGGTCAGGCTGTACTCCACCTTTGGCGGGACCACTGGATAGACCTCACGATTGACGAGGCCGGCATCTTCAAGCTCGCGTAGCTGCTTGGTTAGCATGCGTTGGGTGACGTTGCCGACATCACGTTGCAACTCGTTAAACCGTTTCACGCCGTCCAGCAGGTGAAACAGCGTGACGCCTTTCCACTTGCCGCCAATCACTTCCAATGCAGCTTCCACGGGGCAGCCGCCGGAGCAGTCATACTTTTCAAAGCGGGTCATATTCTACAGTATACTTTCTGTGCGTATAGGCCAAAATTGTGCGTACTTGTGAAATTGGTTTGTATAAATAAATCGGGGGGCGTCAACCAATTGAGCCCACATCCCGTAACGCAACCTGCTTTCCAATCACCCTTCAAGAGACCCAAGAATGGCCATGTCCCTGACTGAAATCTTACGCAAAATCCCCTTTGGCGCGTTGAGCGCGCTACTGTTCGTATCTGCTGGCGCTGGATGCGCCAGCGCGCCGGATGTTTCTCGCGGTGTGTCAGGGGCGGATATCGTCCCGGTCTCAGCGGTTGAATGGGGCCCGCTCAACCCGGCGCGGGGCGATGCAAGTCCACGGGCCGGAACGCTTTGGGGGGATCGCACCTCCGCCGGTGAATCCGGTTTCCTCGTTCAGTTCAAGGAAGGTTTCTCGTCTCCGCCCCACATTCACAACGTGACATATCGCGGGGTCGTGATTGAAGGGGTGATCCACAATGACGATCCGGGAGCGGCCGATATGTGGCTGCCGGCCGGCTCATTCTGGACCCAGCCGGCGGGTGAGGCCCATGTCACGTTGGCCGGTGATGCGTTCAACATGGCCTATGTCGAGATTGATGACGGTCCATATCTCGTAAAACCTACGGATGAGTCCTTCGATTCGGGCGAACGCCCGGTGAACCTTGATCACACCAATCTCGTTTGGCTTGATGCCTCAGACATTACCTGGATCGACCGGGACGGCGGCGCGAAAATTTCGTTTCTTTGGAACTCCCCGGAAAACAATGGCGCACAAGGCGCACTGGTCAAACTGCCGGCTGGGCAGGCCGCCCGCCTGCGCAGTAATCAAAGTGACCTGCGGGTTGTGGCGATTTCTGGCGCGCCAGAAGTGCACCTGAAGGGCAAGGCGGAATCGGCGCCCTTTGCGCCGGGAGGCTATGTCGGCCTTGAGGCCAACACAAGCGATAATCTCGCCTGCGGCGCGGACGCGGATTGCCTTTTCTATGTCCGGTCCGAAGGCGAATTCGAAATCGTCTCTGCAAAGAGCTGATCAATCCCCCTCCCGAAACTTTCCATTTTTCCAAGTATCAAAGGACCCTCCCATGAAACATGATATCACTCACTACGCCAAGGCCCGTTACACGACGAAGGCCTACGACCCCAAACGTAGGATCTCTGACGAGAATGTGGAAAAGCTGAAAGAGCTGTTGCGGTTCAGTCCATCAAGCACGAATATCCAGCCTTGGCATTTCATTCTCGCCTCAACACCGGAAGGCAAGGCGCGCGTTGCCAAGGCAACAGAGAAGTACCCCTTCAACCGCCCCTCGATCCTGAACGCTTCGCATGTCGTGGTGTTTGCCAGCCGCCTTGCCGTGGATGAAGACTATCTCCAGCATGTGCTGGAACAGGAAGACAAAGACGGTCGCTTCGATGTGGACAAAGACACGCACAAGCCCGCCATGCACGGTGGCCGGTCAATGTTCGTGAACCTCCATAAGCAGGACTTGAAGGATGTCCAGCACTGGATGGATAAGCAGGTCTATCTGAATATTGGCCAGTTCATGTTGGGCGCAGCCACCTTGGGCATAGACTCCACGCCGATGGAAGGCATTGAAACGGCAGTGCTCGACGCCGAGTTCGGCCTGCGCGAGAGGGGCTTCTCCTCGCTCGTTGTTGTGCCGCTCGGATATCACGATCCTGAGCAGGACTATAACGCCTCGCTCCCGAAGTCCCGCCTTCCATATCCGGATATTCTGACAGAGGTCTGACCTGTTCGCCGTCCCGGTTGCTCACCCGCGCCGGGGCGGCGACGCAACTTTATTGGTCGTGCATTGATATAAGCCTGTAGGTTCGCAATGATCCATCCTCGTTTCGTTTCATGATGCGGATGCCCTTGCCGATGGAGACGCCGGAATTATCCAATGAGTCCCAGCGCAGATTGTAGGATATCAGTGACATTGCGTAAGGTGCGGTGCCTTCTATTCTGTGTGACGCCGTTTTTATATAGTCAAAACTGGGCCAGCCAGACGTATAGTCTTCAAGGAATTCCTTGATGGCCTCCTGCCCAACTCTCGGTCCACTGTCATGTGGGTACATAACGGCATCTTCTGAGTAGACATGGTAGAGAATGTCGGATTGCTGTCTTATCATCGCAGCATCATTGTACAGGTTGACGGCGAGGTGATCGAACGCCGCGCCGGAATCGACTGGGACTGATGGCGTGAAGGCCAGATGTATGCCAGACAGAGTGTCGAACATCGTGGTTTCCCGGATTTCCGTGTACACGCTGTCGAAATTCCAAGCTTGTGCGATCAGCACATAATCGCCAGCCGCACTTTCTTCCCAGACATCGAAGTAGTGCCCGGATACTTCCTTCGCCTCAGCGGACTGCGCTGCAGTATAGTTCAGAGTGAACGCGCCGATGTCCACTTTTAGCATGTCGATCGGAATTGTCTCGGTGAGGGTTTTGTCAAACAAATTGATGTCGATGCCGTCAAACAGCGTCTTGTAGTACAGGGCCGCATGGTCCGGTCCGGTCATTGTCTTCTGGTATTCCGGCATGATCCGGACTTCAGGTCCGAACACTGTGGTTATTGCGGACAAGTCCTCACTTTTCACTGCGCGCTCAATCTGAGCCCTGAGTTTGGATAAATCCACCTCCGCTGTCGCTGCGCCCCCCATGCATGCTGCGATCATTCCGACTATGATGCTGCGAACCATGTTTTGCTTCCCGTCTGACGGGAACGCTAACATAGAGGAGAGGCCCTAAGTGTGAAAACTTGTTTATGTTCTTTAGTGCGCCTCGGCCCAGTTGCTGGCGGCGCGCGCGTCGACAACCAAGGGTACAGATAGCTGAAGTGACGGTCCGGCGGCTCCCTGCATGGTGGTCTTCACGGTTTCGATCAATTTGTCGGCCTCGGCTTCCGGGCATTCAAAGACGAGTTCATCATGGACCTGAAGCAGCATACGCGCAGACAGGCTTGCTTTGGCCAGTACATCTGGCATGCGGATCATGGCGCGTTTGATGATGTCGGCAGCGGATCCCTGAATGGGCGCGTTGATGGCCTGGCGCTCAGCAAAGGAGCGCTGTGGTCCTTTGGACTTGATACCAGAGAGATTGATTTTCCGTCCGTAGGCGGTGGTAACGTATCCATGCTCCTTGGCGAAAGCTTTGGTCTCGTCCATGTATGCGCGGATTCCGGGGAAGCGTTTGAAATAGGTTTTTATGTACTCGCTGGCTTCGCTCTGGGGAATGCCCAGCTGGCGTGCGAGGCCGAAGCCGGAAATGCCGTATATGATACCAAAATTGATCGCCTTTGCCTGACGGCGGACCATGGGGTCCATGCCTTCGATAGGCACATCAAACATTTCGCTGGCCGTCAGGGCATGGATGTCGAGGCCTTCCTTGAAGGCGTCCTTCAGCGCATCAATATCGGCTATATGCGCCAGGATACGTAACTCGATCTGGCTGTAGTCCGCGCTGACCAGAACATTGCCCTTTTCGGCGACAAAGGCTTCGCGGATCTTGCGGCCCTCCTCGGTGCGAACGGGAATGTTTTGAAGGTTCGGATCTGTGGAGGACAGGCGACCAGTTTGGGCAACCGCCATCGAGTAACTGGTATGCACGCGCCCTGTGTCGGGATTGATCGCCGCTTGCAGTGCTTCGGTATAGGTCGACCGGAGCTTGGAGAGGGTTCGCCAGTCGACGATCGTGCGGGGCAGGCCATGGCCTTCTGCAGCGAGCCCTTCGAGCACGTCGGCGTCCGTCTGCCATGCGCCAGTCTTGGTCTTCTTGCCGCCCTCAAGACCCATCTCGTCGAACAGGATTTCCCCGAGCTGTTTCGGGCTGCCGATATTGAATTCGCGGCCAGCCTGTTCATACGCTTCGGCCTCAAGCGCAGCCATGCGTTGGGAAAAATCGGATGACAGGCGCGAGAGGTGATCGCGGTCGACCTTGATCCCCTCCTGCTCCATATGGGCGAGGACGGGGACGAGCGGGCGTTCCAGCGTTTCGTAAACCGTCATGACCTTTTCCGTGCGCAGCTGGGGCTTGAAAACCTGCCACAGGCGCAGGGTGATGTCGGCATCCTCGGCGGCGTATTCTGTCGCCTTGTCCAGCGCGATCCGATCGAACGTCACCTGCGACTTGCCCGTTCCGGCAATCTCCTTGAACGGAATAGTGTTGTGCTGCAGGTATCGCTCCGACAGCGTGTCCATGCCGTGATTGTGCTTGCCCGCATTCAATACGTAAGACAGCAACATCGTGTCATCAATCGGCGCGACATCGATGTTGTGAGTGGCGAAGACCGAGAGGTCGTACTTGATATTCTGCCCGATCTTCAGGATCGCCGGATCTTCGAGCATCGGTTTCAGAGCGCGCAGTGCATCCTGCATGCGGATCTGCCGTGGCGGATCTGCGCCAAACATGTCTCCGTCGCCCGCATTGTCTGGATCGACATGCGCGAGCGGGATGTAGCAGGCTTCATTCGGTGCGAGCGCCAAGGATACGCCGACAAGGTTGGCCGCGATGGAATCGAGGCTGTCGGTCTCGGTGTCAACTGCAACATAGCCCTGTTTGGTGGCGCGTGTGATCCACTCTTCCAGCTCTTCGAAATCGCGGATGCAGATGTATTTGCTGCGGTCGATCGGATCTTCTGCGGGCTGGGCGGACTCCAAGGTACCTTCGAGTTCCATCATTTCCCGCACGCGCCGCGTGATGGTGCGGAATTCCATTTCTTCCAGGAAATTGATCAGCGTGTCTGGGTCCGGATCCTGCACGGCGAGGTCTTCGAGCGGTACGTCGAGCGGCACGTCGTCTTTTAGCGTCACCAATTGCTTGGATATGCGGATGAGATCGGCATTGTCGATCAGGGTCTGGCGGCGTTTTGGCTGTTTGATTTCTTCAGCGCGGGCGAGCAACGTGTCGAGGTCGCCATATTCATCCAGCAGCTGGGCCGCAGTTTTCACGCCGATTCCGGGGGCCCCGGGTACATTGTCGACGCTGTCTCCGGCAAGTGACTGGATGTCGACGACCTTTTCCGGGCCGACGCCGAACTTCTCAAAGACCTGTTCACGACCCATTGTCTTATTCTTCATCGTGTCGAGCATGAGGACGGTATCGGAAACAAGTTGCATCAAGTCCTTGTCAGATGAGACGATGGTGACGCGCGCGCCTTTCGCCTCGGCCTGACGCGCATAGGTGGCGATCAGATCGTCGGCTTCGAATCCTTCCTTCTCGATGGCATGGGCCGCGAAGGCTTCGGCGGCGCGGCGCACGAGCGGGAATTGGGGGCGCAGTTCTTCCGGGGGTTCCGAGCGGTTCGCTTTGTACTGGTCGTACAGTTCATTGCGAAACGTGATGGAGGATTTGTCGAAGATGCAGGCGAAATGGGTGGGCCGCTCGTCGCCCTTCAGATCTTCCAGCAGCTTGAACAACATGTTGCAGAACCCGCTCACGGCGCCGATTGGCAAATCATCGCTGGCCCGGGTCAGAGGGGGAAGGGCGTGGAAAGCGCGAAAAATGTATGCGCTGGCATCTACCAGGTAGAGGTGGCTGTCCTTGTTGACGGGGGCAGTGGCCATGGTTCGGGAATCCTTTGCTGGCCGAATGTGTAGCCCGTGTCATGCGCGACGTCACCCATCCGGAAGGGGGTATTGCACCCTCACCTATAGGGATTTGCCGAATGCGCCGTCGCAGCGTAAACTTGCGCGTACAATTCTGGGAGGGAAGCATGAGTGAAACACTGGAACCACAAGCCGCCGGTACGCCTTGGCATCTCTGGGTCGTGGGTATTCTTGCGGTACTGTGGAACGGATTTGGCGCGTTTGATTACACCGCCACAGTGACCCATTGGGCGCCGTATATGTCGAACTTCACGGAAGAGCAGCGAGCCTTTTTCTATTCGTTTCCAGTCTGGCAGTATGTCATCTGGGCATTCGGCGTCTGGGGCGCGTTGATCGGATCCATTCTGCTCCTGTTGCGCAGCCGGTTTGCCGTTTGGGCGTTCTTGATATCGCTGCTGGCCGCGCTCGCATCCATGGTTCATGGGATGTCGCTGAAAGATGTTCCGGAAGGAGCTTCAAATCCCGCGTTTGCGGCAGTCATCATCCTGATTGGTGCCTTGTTGCTTGCATATGCGTGGCGGATGACGAGACGCGGAGTCTTGCGCTAGCCGGAATTCGACCTAGCCTCCCGGTCAAGACATGGGAGGATAAAAATGACTGAGATGAACAAGAGCTGGGTTTTGCGTCAGCGGCCTGTAGGTGACCTGAAGGAGGGAGACCTCGAACTGGTCGAGTCTCCGCTTGTGCCGTTGGAAGATGGTGAAGTGCGAACCCGCCTGATTTACCTGTCCCTCGACCCGACCAATCGCATCTGGATGAGCGATGTGGATGGTTATCTGCCGCCCGTCGGCATCGGGGATGCCATGCGTGGCGGCGGTCTGGCCGTGGTCACCGAAAGCCGTTTTGACGGGCTGAAGGAAGGAGACATCGTAAACACGGGTCTCGGTACCTGGTCGCTCTATTCGAATCTGCCCGGAAGTTCGCTGAACGCACTGCCGCGCCTGCCAGGTGTGCCGCTGACCGCCTATATGGGGCCGCTCGGCGCAACTGGCATGACGGCCTATTTCGGACTGATGGATATTGCGAAGCCAAAGGCTGGCGAGACGGTGGTCGTCTCTGCGGCGGCCGGCGCAGTCGGCTCCATGGTGGGACAGATTGCAAAGATCCAAGGCTGCCGGGTTGTTGGCATCGCGGGCAGTGACGAGAAATGCAAATGGCTGACCGAGGTGGCCGGCTTCGATGCTGCGATAAACTACAAGACGGAAGACGTTGGGGCAGCGCTCGACAAGCACTGTCCGAAGGGAATCGACGTCAATTTCGAGAATGTGGGCGGCAAAATCATGGATGAAGTGATTGCGCGTCTGAATGATTTCTCGCGCATGCCGCTATGCGGACTGATCAGCACCTATAATGCAACTGACCCCGTGCCGGGGCCGTACAATTTCTCGAACCTGTTGATGCGCCGGACTTTGCTGAAAGGGTTCATCGTGATCGATTACTTCCCGCGGTTTCCGGAAGGCATTCAGCAGATGGCGCAATGGTTGATGGCCGGCAAGATTAAGTTCGAGGCGGACATTGTCGATGGTCTGGAAAATGCACCAGCCAGCTTGTCGCGTCTCTTCGAAGGCAAGAATCTAGGCAAACTGATGGTCCAGGTCAGCGAGCCACCAGCTGCCTGAGTTAACCTAAGTTCAGGTGGCGTTCAGCTTGCCCCTGTATGTCTGACTGCAGACGGGGCTGGGATTGAGGGACGCAGGCTTGTCGGGTGTAGGAGGAATTCGGCGCGTGTCGCTGGATTCCTCTACAGGACCAGCGGAGCGATCCAGTAGCCTACCGCAGCGATGATCACGATACCTGCCAGATTGATGTAGAAGCCCTTGCGGATCATCTGCTGGATGGTGATGTGGCCCGTGCCATAGACGATGGCGTTTGGTGCGGTGGCAACCGGCAGCATGAAGGCACAGGACGCTGCCACGGCGGCCGGGCCGAGCAGGCTTTCCGGAGCTGTGCCGAGCGCAACAGCGAGCGAACCCAGTACGGGTGCAAGCGTGGTCATTGTGGCCACGTTTGAGGTGACTTCCGTCAGGAAGATGACCAGAGCAACCACAATAACGATGAAGATTAGCGGCGGGAGCACGTCCAGAACACGCAGATTCTCGCCGATCCATTCCGACAGTCCGGTGCGCGAAATGGCCTTGCCCATTGCGATGCCGCCACCAAACAGGAGCAACACGCCCCACGGAATTTGTTCAGCTTCCTGCCAGTTGAGCAGGCCACGATCTTCACCGCCGCCCGCCGGGACCAGAAACATGAGTACCCCGCCGAAGATCGCGATCATCATGTCGACTTCCGCGCCACCATAATTCGCGAGCAACTCTATTCCAGACGCTTCGAGGAATAGCTGAAGTGGCAGTCTGAGCAGCCATAGGGTGGCTGTGATCCCGAAAACGATTGCGACGCGGGTTTCTTGGACGGTCATTTTGCCAATGCCGATAAGCTGGGATTTGACGTGAGCTGACACAGCTTCTGCATTTTCGGAGCGGACCGGCATACCGCGTGTGACATTCCACCATGCGACCGGCAATAATAGCGCCATGGCCGGCAGGCCAAAGGCCATCCATTGTGCGAACCCGATATGAGCACCCGCTTCGGTCTGCAACCAGCTGATTGCAATCAGATTGGTCGGCGTGCCGATCGGGGTGGCGACCCCACCGATGGATGCCGCGTAGCAAACACCGAGCAGGAGTGCCGTGGTGAAGTGTTTCGAAACATTCCCAAGCACAGCGCTGGCTGAGATGGCGATGGGGACCATCATCAATGTCGAGGCCGTATTGGATATCCACATCGACAGGACGGCCGTTGCGAGCATGAAGCCGAAGACAATAGCGCCGGGCGACGTGCCCACCCGGCTGATGACGTTGAGTGCAATCCGCTGGTGCAGGTTCCAGCGTTCAATGCCGAGGGCAACGATGAAGCCGCCGAGCAACAGGATGACAATATGGTTGGCATAATCACTGCCCGTCTGGGCTGGTGAGCCCGCTCCAACGAGCGGCAGAACAAAAAGCGGCAACAGAGAGGTGGCAGGTATGGGAATAGCCTCGGTGGCCCACCAGACCGCCATAAGCGCCATCAGAGCTCCCGTGCCCCAGGCCGCATGGTTGAGGCCTTCCGGTGGGCCGAACAGCAACATGAGCGCGGCCAGGGCAGGGCCCAGCATCAATCCGATTTTGCGAGCCCCCAATTCCACGCTCTTATTCCCCCATAGCCTCAAACCCTGCCCGGAGATCGGCAATCAGGTCATCTACGGTCTCCAAACCGACATGTATGCGGAGCAGAGGGCCGACCTTTTGGTCAATCCAGTGGCCTTTTGATCGTTTCAGTTGCGGGTCGCACGGGATGATCAGGCTTTCAAAGCCACCCCAGGAAAAGCCCATCGAAAACAATTCCAATGCGTCAAAGAAGCGTTTCAGGCCTTCTGGGCTGACCGTGTTGAGAATGACGGAAAACAGGCCGTTTGAGCCAGTGAAGTCGCGCTTCCAGATGACATGGTCCGGATGCTGTTCGAGTGCCGGGTGCAGGACTTGACAGACTTCCGGGCGTTCAGACAACCAATTCGCGATCCTGAGGCCAGCGGCCTCGTGCGCATCCATGCGCGTCTTCAGGCTGCGCAAGCCGCGCAAGGCCGTGTAAGCATCGTCCGGACCCAAGCTGATGCCCCAATCATCTCCGCAGTCGATAATGTCTTGCGCCACGCGCTTGTCGCGGCTCATGACAGCGCCGCCAAACACGTCCGCATGGCCAACCGCATATTTTGTCAACGCCTGGACAGAGATGTCCACGCCGAGGTCCAGTGGCTTGTGCAGAATTCCAGCGCCCCATGTATTATCGAGAATGGTGCGAATACCACGCTGCTGCGCCACGTCCACGATGGCAGGCGTATCGCTGATCTCGAAGGTGAGTGAGCCCGGAGATTCCAGGTAAATTACGCGCGTGTTGGGTTTGATCAGGTTAGAAATGGTTGCGCCACATCGCGGATCGAAGCGCGTCGCCTCTACCCCCATTTTTTCCAATCGACGATCAAGATAGCGCGCGGTGGGGCCATAGGCGGAGTCGGTGAAAAGGATGTGATCCCCGGCTTTTACCTGGCTGCCGATGGCAAGCGCGCAGGCCTGTAATCCGTTCGAGGTCAGTTTTGCGAAGGTCGCATTCTCAAGTACGCAAAGTGCGTCTTCAAGTTCACGATGAACCGCCAGGCCCATACGGCCGTAGCCGGGCTTCGCGCCATAGAGGTCTGAGGATGTATCAAACAGGAGTGTGGACGCCCGCTCGATTGGCGGATTGACTGTCTTCTGGGCCAACCGGCGGCCACGCGTATGGATGAGACGTGTCGCAGTGTCCTTTGTCATGCTGTGCCAGTGGCGACGGGACGGGATGCGTCAGACGCCCATTCCGCCCACGATCCATCATAGACCGCGACGTCCCAATTACCGAGTCGGGCCAGCGCGAGTGCCGTGACAGCGGCAGACACGCCAGACCCGCAGGTCGCGATTGTGGGCGCGAGGGGATTTGGAAACAGTTTGCCAAGTTCCTCGGCGGATTTCATCCTGCCGTCTTCCGTGCGGAGTTCGCCGGAGGGCAGGCAAATGCTGCCAGGGATGTGACCGGAGGGAAGCCCCTCTCTCGGTTCGGGAGCCTCGCCGGAGAAACGCTCGGCCGAGCGGGAGTCTATGATGTTGTGGGAGCTGTTCGCAGATGCTGCAAGCATTTGGTCTGAATCCTTCAGCAGATCGGACCGGACGCGCGCTGTGAAATGGCGTTCGACGGCCACCGGTGGCAGGTCCTCGGTCTCGCCACCAGCATCCGTCCAGGCCTTGAGCCCACCATCAAGTACTTTTACGTCGCGTTGGCCCATTACGCGCAACATCCACCATACGCGAGCCGAGGCGAAGAAGTTGAACTGGTCATAGACGATGATCCGGTTGCCGTCTCCCAGGCCGAGCTTGCGCGCACGCGACGAGAACATGACGGGATCGGGCAGCATGTGCGGCAGATCGGTTCCGCCTGCCTTGATGGCGTCGATGTCGAAATAGACGGCGCCGGGAATGTGTCCTTCAGCCCATGCCTGGCGCCCCGTCTTCTCGGGATTGAGGAAGGGAGGGAACCAGGTTGCGTCCACGACCCGGACGTCTGGCGCAGAGATATGTTCTTTCAGCCATTCGGCTGTGACAAGCGGGTCTCCGGATTCCATAATTCAAGCCTCCATCCATGCGGGAACCGGCAGATCCTTCGATCTCAGGAAATCGGGATTGTAGAGTTTCGACTGGTATCGGTTGCCATAGTCGCAGAGCACCGTGACGATTGTGTGCCCGGGCCCCAGATCCTTCGCCATCTGAACGGCCCCGGCGACATTTATTCCCGCGGAGCCGCCAAGACACAGACCCTCATTTTGAACGAGGCCGAAAAGGATGTTGAGCGCTTCCTCATCCGTACAGCGATAAGCGCGATCCACGTCAATACCTTCAAGATTGGCTGTGATGCGACCTTGTCCGATGCCTTCAGTGATTGAGGTGCCTTCGGATTTCAACTCACCGTTCTTGTAGTATTCATACATCGCAGCCCCGCCGGGATCTGCGACACCGATCTGAATGTCCTTGTTCTTTTCCTTTAGTGCGAGCGATACACCGCCGAGCGTGCCGCCAGATCCGACCGCGCAGATGAAAGCGTCAAGCTTGCCATCGGTTTGGGTCCAGATTTCCTGACCAGTGGTGTCGTAGTGGGCCTTGCGGTTCGAGATATTGTCGAACTGGTTTGCCCAGATCGCGCCGTTTGGTTCCGACTTGGCAAGGTCTTCGGCCAGGCGCTTCGAGAAGTGCTGGTAGTTGTTTGGGTTCTTGTAGGGGACCGCATCGACCTCGATCAGCTCTGCGCCGAGTAGGCGGATTGCATCCTTTTTCTCCTGGCTTTGCGTGCGTGGCATCACGATGACCACGCGGTAGCCGAGTGCTGCGCCGACCAATGCGAGCCCGATGCCGGTGTTTCCAGCCGTTCCTTCGACAATGGTGCCGCCGGGTTTCAGCTCTCCAGCCGCTTCAGCGTCGCGAACAATGCCCAGTGCCGGTCGGTCTTTCACAGACTGCCCCGGATTGAGGAATTCGCATTTGCCGAGAATTTCGCAGCCGGTTTCGTCAGATGCCTGGTTCAGGCGAAGCAGGGGGGTGTTGCCGATAAGGTCGATCACCGAGCGATGAAACTTCATCAGATTAGGTCCGATTCTGGTCAATTTTCTTTGGGACGAAGCTAGTGCGGCGCAGAGGTTTTCACAACCGTTGTGAGTCCCACATGGCCCGTGTGATCCAATTCGTGCCGGTCTGCGTAAGAAGCATGAATAGACCAACCGAGACAGGACCGCCTGCTTGACCCACACCGACACCTATATTGCTTTCATGATGGACCATGCCGCCGGGAACCATCCGGAGTCCTTTGCTGTGGCGGGGGACCTGCACATTTCACTGAGTGAGAGGGGGGCTGAGACCGCGCATCTCTGGTCAATGATCGGCGGTGTGATGCTGGAACGATCTGACCCGATACTTGCCGACCCGGCCCAGCAGAGTTCGAGAACTGGTCGCGCCCGATGGTCAGGTCTCTCAGTTGATGAGGTCCTGTCCCAATCCTCTGGCGATTTGAGCTGGCGGCGCGGTTTCTCCGGCGTTCAATATGCATCTGCAGGCACGCCGGGGACAAAGTTCATGAAACTGGAGCCCGGTCAAAGCGCGCCGATGCATGGTCATGGTGGCCTTGAGGCAACCGTTGTCCTGTCCGGGCGTTTTACAGATGGATATGGCACATATTCTCGCGGTGACCTTGTGCTCGGTGAACCCGGCATGCGTCACAAGCCCGCTGCTGTGGGAGACGAAAGTTGTATTTGCTTTGTCGCCCATCGGCCCAACAGGTTCTGGAGTATTTTCCAATGAAGCGTTTTCTGGGAGCCATTCTGCTATCGGCCGCGCTGTTCAGCGCACCCGCAAGCGGAAAGACGTCGGATGCGAGTTGGGCACCAAGCCCGGGCGACGTGATCGAGTTTGATGTGCTGCGCAAGGGCGAGCCATTCGGCTCCCACTCCGTCAAGTTTGGGCAGGATAGCCAGGGACGTCTGACTGCAACGACTGACGTGAACCTCAAAGCCGGCCTGGGGCCTATCACCGTTTTCAAGTATGAGCTCGACGCCACTGAAGTGTGGGAGGATGGACAACTCGTGTCTCTCACCGGTCAGGTTGACGATGATGGCGATGAAGGGTCGGTGAAGGCAGTGCGCAGCGGTAATGGGTTGGAGGTCGAAGGCACAGAGTACGACGGTGTTGTTGCAGGCTCAATCGTGCCTTCAAGTCATTGGAACTTTGCCGCCACGAATTCCTCAAAGCTGCTGTCGACCGGCAATGGAGAAATATTGGAGGTCACCGTATCTGAACAAGGGAATGAGACCATACGTGTGGCGGGTGAAGAGATCGAGACCACGCGGTATCTGATGGATTCTGATATTGATGTTATGCTTTGGTATGACCAAGCCGGACGTTGGATGAAGTTGGCTTTCGAAACACGCGGTCAGGATATCGAATACGTTTTGGCGAAGCTATACTGATTTCGCTACCGAATGTCGGCTCTGACACTCATTCTTGGCGATCAGCTAACGCCCGACCTGTCATCTCTTTCTGATTTCAATCCGTCCACAGATACTGTCTTGATGGCCGAAGTCATGGAAGAGGCGACCTATGTGGGCCACCACAAGAAGAAGCTCGCATTTGTGTTCTCTGCCATGCGCCACTTCGCTGAGGAGTTGGAAGCAACGGGTGTTGCGGTTCGCTATGTCAAATTAACGGATCCTGAAAATGAAGGCTCATTGCGCGGTGAAGTAGCGCGTGCGTTGGATGCCGATCCCGGCATCGACACCTTGATCATCACGAAACCCGGCGAATGGCGCCTGTTGAGCGATATGGAGGTGTGGGCCAACATCTTCGATGTAGAGGTGGAACTTCGCGACGACACGCGGTTCATCGCGACACTGAGTGAATTCTCGACATGGGCTACCCATCGCAAGCAGTTGCGGATGGAGTATTTCTATCGCGAGATGAGACAGAAGACAGGTCTGCTCATGGAGGGAGATAGCCCTGCTGGCGGCAAGTGGAATTATGATCAGGACAACCGCAAGCGGTTGCCGAAATCCGCGGTTACTCCTCAACGATGGTTCTGCCAGCCAGATCAGGTTACGCAAGACGTGCTCGATATGATCACGCACAGGTTTCCAGACAATTTCGGAGATTTGGAACCCTTCGTGTTCGGAGTCACACGTCACGATGCCGAGGCCGCTCGCGATGCTTTCATGGCGGAGATCCTGCCTGGCTTTGGAGACTACCAGGATGCCATGGCAAAGGATGAGCCGTGGATGTGGCATTCAATCCTCTCGATTTATCTGAATGTCGGTTTGTTGGATCCGTTGGATTTGTGTGAACGCGCTGAGGCGGAATGGAAATGCGGCCGTGCGCCGCTCAATGCTGTGGAAGGCTTCATTCGGCAAATCCTTGGCTGGCGCGAATACGTGCGGGGGCTCTACTGGTGGAGCGGCCCTAAGTACGCAAAGAGCAACTTTCTGAATGCGCAGAACGCGCTTCCCGATTTCTACTGGACCGGCGAAACCGATATGGCCTGTCTGGCCGATGCGCTGGGGCAGACCATTCGGCATGCTTATACCCATCATATTCAACGCCTTATGATCACGGGAAATTTTGCGCTTCTCGCGGGCATCCATCCGGACCACGTCAATGATTGGTACATGAGTGTTTATGCCGACGCGTACGAATGGGTGGAGCTGCCGAATACGCATGGAATGGCGCTCTTTGCAGACGGGGGTGTGATTGCGTCAAAGCCTTACGCTGCCAGTGCAAACTATATAAACAAGATGTCAGATTATTGCGCCGGGTGTCGTTACAATTCCAAAACCCGGACCGATGAGGACTCGTGTCCCTTCAATACGCTTTATTGGGACTTCCTGATCCGCCATTCCCAACGATTGCAGGGTAATCCCCGCATGTCATTGCTCATGAAAAATGCGATAAAAATGCCGGATCGTGAACGTGATCTGATACAGCGGCGAGCCAGAACCGTGTTGAAATCCTTGAATATTTATCCAACCAAAGATTGATGACTTACGCATCGTTACCGGTTTCAGAGAATTTTCGACGTCACACTACACTGATTTTCACCTCCGTCGCTTAGACATGCTGACAATGGTGATTCCGAGAAGTCGGATGAATTCCGGGGTGGACGCATGAAACTGTTGGCTATGAAGGATAGCGGCGATGGGCCGCTGTCCGAGATCGTTAGGGACTCGGACGACGAACGAAAGCATGAGGCGGCCTGGCGAGAAAGCCAGCTGGAAATCGTGGGCACGATCACGATTCCTCTGGTTCTGGCCAACCTCATCAATGCGTCGGTTGTCTGGCTGTCCTTCAAGGAGACGCCAGCGGACTTTGCCTTGTCTGTATGGCTCGTCTGTATCGCCGCCATATGCGCAGCGGCTTTTGTTACGAACAAGGTTCGAACCTACCGGCCCAGCGATCTTGCGATCGCGCGCAAGGTGATGAGGGAATATACGTTTGTTGCGGCGATTGCCGGACTTCTTTGGGCGTCGGTACCTATCATTGTGATGAATGTCACGGATAGCTATGGCCAGATGATTGTGGGCGTCGTTCTGGCTGGAGTCATGTTCACCGGTGCGCTCCTGATGTCGCGTCTGCCCAAGGCAGCCTTTGCCTTTATAGTTCCGATCGGACTGGGACTGGTTGCGGAAATGCAGTTTCAGCAAAATCCAAAATATCAGTATACATCTATTTTGACGTTGGCTTATGTCGCGATACTCATCCTAGCCATTCGCTGGTCGCATCGCCAGTTCGTGCTCAAAAGCATCAACGAAACGGCGGTTAGAGAGCAGTCGCATCTGATTGGGTTGCTGTTGAGGGATTTTGAGGAAAGTACGTCCGATTGGCTCTGGCAAACTGACGCCAGAGGCGTGCTCGTAGACATTCCTCTCGTGTTTGAGGGCGCTGAGCATGACAATGGTTACCTAACGCTTGGCAATCTGTTGGTCGATCAGTTCGAGGCGGACGATTCTACCAGAGTGCTCAATACCAGCCTCATGCGCCGCCAGGGCTTTCGCGATATCGCCATGAGGCTCAAAGGTTCAGAGACCGAACGCTGGTTGTCCCTTACCGGGAAGCCAATCTTCAATGATGGCAAGTTCCGAGGCTTCCGCGGGGTAGCATCGGACATCACCCAGTCCAAGGAAATAGAAGATCGTATTGCCTTTATGGCGCATTATGACGGGCTGACGGGTCTGCCAAACCGGATGAACATGCAGGAGCGACTGGAAAAGGCGCTCCGCAAACCGGATGTTGAAACAGTCCAAAGAGCGTTGGTTTGGCTCGATCTGGATAACTTCAAATGGGTGAACGATACGCTGGGCCATCCGGCGGGTGATGAGCTCTTGCAGCATGTCTCCGGTCGCCTGAACGAATTGAGCGGCGATCATGACATGGTGGCGCGGATCAGTGGTGACGAGTTCGCCATGATCGTTCAGCGTCCGACGATGGGCGACCTCGAACTCTTTTTCGACGAGATAACCGAACGCCTGAGCGAGCCCTATGACCTGTGGGGGTCGACCGCCAATTGCTCCGCGTCGGTAGGTGTCAGGATGTTCGATCCGTACACGAAAGATGCCCGCACCATGCTGAAGCATGCTGACTTGGCGCTCTATCAGGCCAAGAAGCTCGGAAAGTCCACTTGGTGCATGTTCACACCCGCGCTCGACGAACGCGCGCGAGCCCATTTGCAAGTCGAGGCCGATTTGCATTCCGCGCTGGAGCACAGCGAGTTCGAACTTCATTTCCAGCCCCAAGTTGATGCTCACACACATGATGTGGTGGGATGCGAAGCCTTGCTGCGATGGAACCACCCTGAGCGGGGCCTGGTTTATCCCGGCGACTTCATTGAGCACGCAGAAGACAATGGTCTGATTACCCGGATCGGAGACTGGGTCATTCGGGCGGCTTTGGCAGAGGCGCGTCGTCTGCCCAATCATGTCAAAGTTTCGGTGAATATCTCGCCGTTGCAAATACACTCATCCAATTTGATGACGACCATCGTGAATGCGATTGCCGCCAACAAGATCGATCCGCGACGGCTCGAGCTCGAGATCACGGAAACGGTCCTGATGTCGGACACAAATTTCACGCTCAAGCGCCTTCACAAACTGAAGGAGATCGGCGTCGGCATTGCGCTTGATGATTTCGGCACAGGCTATTCTTCTCTGTCTTATTTGCGGAGCTTTCCGTTCGACAAGATCAAGATCGACAAGAGCTTCGTGCGAGACATTGAAAGCCGATCAGACAGCCGTTCTATCACGCAAGCCACCATCGCACTGGCGCACTCACTGGGCATGCGGTGCACAGCGGAGGGTGTCGAGACGCATTTTCAAGCAGAGTTCCTGCGTGACATTGGATGCCAGGAATTGCAGGGTTTCTTCATCAGCCGGGCCAAGCCGCTCGACAAACTTCACCATATTATCGACCTTCTACCTGCCGATTTTGCATCACCCAAGCGGGAGTCGGATGTCGCGACCGCAGCCGATAATACTATCCAGTTTCCAGCGGCGAAGTCCGCCCAAGCCTGATCCCTGGATTTCAGTTTTCGTTTGAAGTGTCGGCCTCTTTTTTCTTGCGATTGTTCAACAAGCCGCCGAGCGCTTTGATCGCTACATCTTCAGCAGATGTCTCGGCAGGCGCGTCGTCCGTCGGGGCTTCTGGGTCAGGCTTCTTGATGCCAAGGAGTCCGCCGATAACATCTTCGGTGCTGCCGGAGCCTGCTGAGTTGGAGACACCAAGCTCTTCCAACACGCGGGAGCCCAACTCTGCCTTGAACGCAGAACTTACGCCGCTCAGATCTGGTGTGACTTTCGGATTCGTCCACGCGCCCGATATACGGATCGGGACTGGAATGCCGTTCAATTGCACCACGCTGCCCTGACCTTGGGCCGATTTGTCCACACTGGTCGCAAGGCGCAGGTCCATGGACTGTGCTGCCAGATTGATCTGTCCGGTCCCATCTACGCCCAGAATGGGACTCAGCAGTTTCATCACATCCACATTCGCAACGCCGTCATTGACTTTCAACACAGTGTTGAAGCTTGAAAAATCGGTCTCGGCGTTCTGCGATAAAGCTTCGCCAAAATTGAGTTCCTGAATTGAGCCTGTCGCTATGGCCTGCTTCAGAGAGGAGGCGCTTCGTACCAAGGCTGCAACATTCAAGCCTTTGACCACACCATCCGAAAGGCTCGTCGAGACCTCTCCGTCAATTGCCTGCATGATTGCGTCAATGGATGTACCAGACGACTGCGCAGAAACCTTGAATTGTCCTGTTCCTGTGAGGCTGTCGAATCCGGCCAACGTTCCGAGCAGATTTGCGACGGCAACATTCTGGCCCTGCATGTCGAAGCCGACTTTCGGTGTGGCAGGTCGGGCATCCACGGTCAGCTTGCCCAACCAAAGTCCGCTGAAGGCTTTGAATTGCGACAAATCTGCTGTCAACAATCCATCGGTCAGATCGACGTCCATGACAGCATCGGTCAATTCGACATCACCAATGGTGAGTGATCCGACCTCAAGACTGAGGTTTGCGTTCACGGATTTCAGCCCGGACAATTCGAGTGTTTCATCACTCCAAGGCTGAATTCCTTGATTGGTCTTTTCCGGATCCGGCTCTCCCATAAAGGGTGTGAGGTCGAGAGCGGGTACGCTGAGATCGCCGATAATGCGCGGTGTTGTCGCCGACACATCAATCCCCGCCTGTCCGGTGCCCCTCAATGCATCTAGCGACAGGTTCAAATTGTTGACCATGACGGACTTGAATGTGCCGTTTGCCGCACCGGAGACGGCAAAGGTCTGGAGTGTATCACCCGGGGCCAGTTCAATTGCCGCAGCGCTCAGCAAGTCACGCATTCTGTCGCTGGCGATGGAGAGGGTGCCGGCAACAGTCCCATCACCATTGAGCGAAACGGATCCCTCATATGACGCGCTCAACAAGTCACTGTCATGGGTCAATTTGAGTTCTGTAAGAGATGGTGAGTCGAGCGCGCCGGATGCCTTGCCCGCGACTTGTAGACGACCCAAGGCTGACCGTGCCGGCACATCCAACTCGAATTGCTGTGTGAGCGCGGCCAGATCTGCCACCACGGTTTCGAACGTGCCGTTCAAACTCGGCGCGTCACCAAGTTGGACGCTGCCATCATATTTGATATTTGCCAGGTCGGATGCCAGATCCAGCCGGGCCTGAGCGGGCAGATTACGGGTGAGCGCTTCGGGCGCATCCAGCCAGATGTCGACGGTGAAGGCTTGCTCCTGAAACCGGCCGCTGGCTGTCGCACTGAGAGGCTGGTCCATGCCTCGTAGAGATGCTTCCAGGTCAAGTTCGGACAATTTGTATGTTTCGCCAGATTGGTCGTCCTGAAAGGTGAGCGAAGCGTTCTTGAGGATTGCCGATTCGATTCCCGCATCGAATGAACCATTTGTCCCTTCAGGTGGTGGCGATGCTTCTTTTGAAGAGGCGAATTCCCAGTTCGTATTCCCATCGGCTTTGCGCTGAAGGAACACATCTGCATCCACGAAAGCGATTTCCTGGACATCCACGCGCCGCGACAGCAGCGGCATCCATTTGACCGAGCCGCGCAACGCACCTGCCTCAATCATGTTCGGTGTGGCAAATCCGTCGGGATTGGCAACGCTCACCTGTTCGACCGAGGCCGAGATGCGCGGAAACACGGATATTTTCACATCGCCTGCGAGCGTCACGTCACGTTGCAACGCGTTGGTCGCCGCATTCTCAATCTGGTTCTTGTAAACCGATTTCGGAATGAAGAAGGGCACTGAAAAGGCTGCGATAATCAGCAGTGCCACGATGCCGGAAACAATTAGGAGAACGCGCTTCATGGAATAACCTCAGGACTGGGAGTCTAACCTGATATGGGAATATGGCTTGGGAATGACAGCTTTATACAGAAAAGTGCAAATTCGCGTGAAGTTCCCCGCTTGACCCGCCATGCCGGGTTTAATAGAGAAGCGCTTCGCCGAGTTTCGGCAAGGAAATGCGCGGGTGTAGCTCAGCTGGTTAGAGTGCCGGCCTGTCACGCCGGAGGTCGCGGGTTCGAGCCCCGTCACTCGCGCCATTTCTTCGGAAATGTAAATTCTATAACTCATTGAAATCAAACGACTTTTTCGGGATCGTTTGCATTTCTATGCGTAGAATGGCCGGAAATTGTAGACCAAATTGGGACCATATTGTGGACCAATGGTCAGCGTCATGAAACGTGTAGAAGACAATTCTTACCTCGAGCTAAGAGGCCGGGTCTGGTGGTATAATCGCCGGGTCCCGTCACGCTTTGCCCACCTCGATTCGCGAAAGCGCATCAAAGAATCCCTTGGCACCAGATCAGTTGAACAGGCCCGTCACAAGCGGGACCTGCTGGCTGAGGCGGATGACCATTATTGGGCATCACTCAAAATCGCCGAGGAAGCGGGGCCGGGAGCTAATCGCGATGTATCGGCAGCTGTGCAGCGGCGCTACCAGATGGCGACGTGCAAGGCGCTGGCGGCAGGCTTTACCTACCAGCCGATAGATCATCTTGCGACGGAGGCCTCACTAGAGGAAGCGCTCGCGCGCTTGCTGGCTGTTCAGAAACAGGCTGGGCCGTCCGAGATACCCAAACCCCAAGATGCGGAGGCGCTGCTGGGCGGGGCTGAAAAGCCTTCCATCACGCTGTCGGAAGCGTTCGAGATTTATGTTCGTGACGTTGCCTACAATGCGCAGCTTTATAAATCCCCGGCGCAGCGCCGCTCCTGGGAGAAAACCAAGCGAACCTCAGTGGACTATTTCATTGAGTTTGCGGGAGACCTGCCACTTGAGGAAATCACGCGGGACTTAGCGCTGGAGTATCAGTCGCACTGGGCGAAACGCGTGAAACCCAAAGACGCCAAGACGAAAGCGGTCGCGCCAAACACAGCGAACCGCCACATCGGGAATGTGCGATCGCTCTATGGCGAATACTACAAACATATTGGCGAGGATGAGCGGCCTAACCCGTTTCGTAATATGCACTTCAAGGCCAAGACGCGCGTTGAGGTTCCGCCCTTCTCTTCAGACTGGGTTAGGGCCAAGGTTCTGGCACCTGGAGCCACGCGCAAATGGCGACCTGAACTTCAGCTCATCACACTGATGCTAATCGAGACCGGGTGCCGCCCCAGTGAGATCATCAATCTCCGTGTAGAGGATTTTCACATGGATGAACCCGTGCCTTACATCTCTATCAAGGCGCGGACAGATCGCGAGATCAAAACTGATACATCAGCGCGCGATATTCCTTTGGTTGGGATTGCTCTTGAAGCAGCCAAGCGAGCCGCGCCGCGCGCCTTTGAGCACTATCAGGATCGCAGCGAGCTCTTCTCTGCCAACATGATGAAGAACTTCCGCAATCGCGGTCTGTTCGAGACGCCCGATCACCGTATCTACTCTTTTCGGCATGCGTTCGAGAAACGGATGCAGGAAGCCAACATCGATTATGGCCTGCGCTGCTTGCTTATGGGGCACAAGACAACCCGTCCGGTTTACGGAGATGGCGGATCGCTAGACTATCGCCGAGACGAATTGCTGAAAATCGCGCACCCCTTCGCGTTAGAGGTGATGGAGAGATTTGATCTGGAGCATCCAGATTGGGCGCTTGGGACGGTTTCACCATACACCCCTCCTACGTAGTAGGAGGGGTGTATGGTAGATGCGGCCAGTAAACCGGACATGAATTAGCCGGTATTGACTATGGAATTGTTCATAATGTTCAATTATATATGGGTATATGACTGATAAAGAACCGGACACCAAAGCGGACATTGTTCCGGCAGAAGATCGCGGCGAAGGCGTCGGGGCGATGGAGCCTATGCTTGTAGGCTCTTCCAGCCATTATCGGGGACAGTTGGGCGACCTTGCGGTCGAGGTGGCTGAGCGCTCTGCTGGGCTAAGGCGGAGCTTGCCAGATGGTGTGGTAACCGCTCTGTCCGATCTCGTGCGCGCTATGAATTGCTATTATAGCAATCTCATTGAAGGGCACGACACGCACCCCATCGATATTGAGCGCGCCCTGAACAATGATTTCAGCGCAGATGCGGCCCAGCGCGACCTGCAGCTTGAGGCCAAAGCACATATTGAAGTGCAGGCTTGGATAGATGGCGGGGGCCTGGAAGGGCGTGCCACATCAGCAGACGCGGTTATGGAGTTGCATCGGCGCTTCTGTGAGAACCTTCCTGATGATTTGCTCTGGGCAGACAACCCGGACACCGGAGAGCGCGTTCCCGTTGTTCCGGGAGCTTATCGCACCCGCGATGTTCAGGTCGGCAGGCATGTCGCGATCAGTTCCGGCGCGATCCCCCGATTCATGGAGCGTTTCGAGAACGCCTATGCTCGGCTTGGTCGCGTAGATGCGTTAATCGCGGCGGCAGCCGCACATCATCGCTTGCTTTGGATTCACCCCTTCGTTGACGGCAATGGACGCGTCGTGCGCCTGATGTCTTATGCCATGCTCCGGGACGCGCTCGACACAGGCGGTATTTGGTCGGTGGCGCGCGGCCTTGCGCGACGTGAGGCTGAATACAAGGCGCAGCTTCAGGCATGCGACGGCGCGCGGCGCGGAGACCTTGATGGGCGCGGCACGCTTAGCGAGGAGGCTCTTGCGAGGTTTGCGGTCTTCTTTCTGGAAGTCTGCCTCGATCAGATAAAGTTCATGGAAGGGCTGGTTGAGCCCGGACGCCTGCGAGACCGGATCCTTCTCTGGACGGAGGAAGAGGTGCGCGTTGATCGTTTGCCGCCAAAATCAGGGTTGGTGTTGGAGGCCTTGCTCTATCGCGGCGTGCTTCCGCGCGGCGATGTCGCCGATCTCTTGTCTGTTGGAGACCGACAGGCGCGGCGAGTGACCTCCGCTTTGATTGACGCAGGTGTGGTAACGGCTGATACAACACGCGCGCCGCTGAAGTTGGCATTTCCAGCGAAGCTGGCGGCGCGATGGATGCCGGGACTGTTTCCGGAGAAGTAGCCGAACCATGGAAGTATCTGTCCAGAGATGATCAGAATAGTTTGGTCATATGCTTTACGGCCCACTTTTCATCGTGCCTTGTCTGAATTGCGGCTGCGAGTTCAATGGAACGCTGCGACGTGAAATCCTGAATGCTGAGTGGTCTACTTCACTCCACCAGGCTCAAACCGTCATCAACACCTGGCTCCGGCAATACAATCGTGTCCGGCCACATCAGGCTCTAGGCATGCGGCCGCCCATCCCTGAAACGCTAGTGGAATGTGACCCATAAACTGGGGGCTGGACAATTGGTTTGGGTCAGTGCGCAAAATTGTCGCTCGTGTCTCTAAACGCGAGCACGAAAGAAAAGACTGTCAGCGCCCCCGCTAACGCAAGAGTGATGCGAGCGAGGAATAGCTGACCGAGCTTGATGTACCCTAGTGCATGACTGCCGACAACGGTCGCTAATACGTTAGTGCCAAATGAAAATGCGATCCAATAAGGGGTTTGTCGATGGGCGAGCACTCGCGAAAACGCCTCGGCTTCTGCGAACCTAAAGCGTTTTGTTCCGTTTTAGCTTCTCCGTCTGGCGTCATTCACCCCCAGAAGGACTTTATTGCAGAGCACGCAGCTTGAAAACCATTTGCCCACTACAAGGTCTGATCGGGTGGGTTCTTTATCTTGAGTAGTCTTCTTTCCAAGCTCTTTAAGTTCGCTTCTGCTGTTTTAGTTTTTGGCTCTTGAAGTGGGGGTCGACTGCGCTATCCACGAAATGTGGCGCACCGCTCCCAGGCTTGTCCACATGGGCAAGCGACGCGCCAAGCCCCTGCTTTCCCAGTTCAATGTTTAAGGTTCGCAAGTTTTCGCACCACTGAGACTCGACTTCCACATCCCGCGTGTTGGCAGTTTCGGATCGACCATCATGCATGTACGCGCGCACTTTGCTTTGAATTTTCCCGCCTGGTGGAGACATGAGCTCGACATCATAGTGCGGCTCGCTTGGTCTGGCTCGGACCTGGCCATCAGCAATCTCTTTTCAGCAAGCAAAGTGTTTTCCTCTGCAAATGTCCGTAACTCATCCTTGCCATCAGGAATTTGAGCGAGAACCTCTTTTGCTTTTTCGAGCGCCTCTTCGGCCCTTCCAATGCGAGTGTCCGATAGTCGTATTTGGATGGCAGTTATAACAGCGTTTAAGGCAGACAGCCTTTCCTCAGCGGCAGACAGCCGTGCGGACACGATGTCTTTGCGAACCTGAAGGCTTTCAAGGTCTGCGCGAATGGTTTTTTGGGCTTGCTCCAGCCGCTGTCTTTGTGCGTTCTTTAGAGTCAATCGCGCTTGAGCGACCGGGTCTTCGGTATCACTTGGCAAGGGATCGCTCAGAAGATTAAGCGCTTCACGTGTCTTGGAGAGTTCTTCTGGTAATACGGCGGACTTAGCGATGAGCTGTGTTTGGTTTTGGCGCAAACTATCGATCGTAGCAGTTGTAGATGAGCGCTCTGCATCCAGAATTGATAGCCTGGCCGTCAGCTCGGTAATGGTGTCGCTGTCTTCTGGTAATAGAAGTGATGCATCTGTTTCAGCTCTGCGCGCGGCAATGTCTGCGCTTATAGTTTCTCTATTGTCGATTATCCCCTTAATAGCGTCGGCTTCTGTTTTAAGACGCTGCACGCTCTCCAGCTCACTCCGGGCAGCCTCAAGCGCTTGCAGTGCTTCCGTTTGTAATTCCGCAGTTAGGGCAGTGTCTTCTGAGACTGTGCTAATTTGCTGATCAATTTGGCCAAATGTGAGCTCTTGTGCGCGCGCATCCAGCACGGCGATCACGCAAAATACGATCGATATACACAAAAGTTGAAATGGCAGTTTCAAAATGGCCTCGTTCGTTTAGCGTTGCGGCAAGATCAATCTCTAACGCGACAACCACATATTTAATAGAAGGCAAGAGTGCGAAGTTACTCTCTTGTATGCTCCGACGGACGATTAGCCCTGACGGGATCGAAGGCAGGGCTCGCCTTTATGATAATAGGTTCAGTCTAATATTCGCCCCTCGACTTGAGACGGCACGCCGCCTCATTGATTTTGTCGATTGCGCTTACTTCTCGCACCTGATGATTTCGGCATCTATTTGCCCAAAATAAACAAGGAAATAGGGACTCATACGTATTCAGATCGCGGCGCTCGATCACTAAGTCAGTCATGAAAGGTTTAGTGCGCCCACGAATAGAAGGTATTGAGATCAGGCTTAAGGTGTAAGCGTCGTTACCCTTTGAAATTGCGGTCTTTCTCTGCAATTTTAGAATGGAATACGATTCCTCTATTCCTCGCCAAAAATAGGGAACGCGCAGTATTTGGTGAAAAAATGAAAGGCTTATCAAGTCAACTCGGTGCAAAACTAAGACCGACCGGAGATGATAGTTCTGCCTTGGGCAAGTTGCTCGTAGCGACCAATGGCAGTCAGCGTGCGAACTTGGGCATTCGGCGCGCGGCGCAGCTTGGCATGCAGCACAACGCCGGCTTGCACGTTCAGCAAATCGTTAACCCCGAGACGCGGCTCCCTGAAGGTGAAGGCTGTTTGCAGGCCCTAGAGCAGGTCATTAAAGACGCCGTCAACCTCAATTGCCTCACTGTCGATGTCGGAGTCTGCCCTTACCCGGATTACTTCATAGATGACGAAACGGGACGGGCTTCAACTCTTCTGGATATTGCTAGCAAAACGGCTGCAATCCTCATCGTACTTGGAATTCACAGAAGGGACAAAATCCGCCCGCTTTTGGGAACGCTTACTGAGCGATTGTTGCGGGAAGGCGATGTGCCACTTTTGATCGCGGTCAATGACCCGCCAGCAGCCTATAATAAAGTTATTGTTGCGGTCGACTTTTCACCACTGTCCGAACAAGCGCTGTCCATGGCTCTCTCAATTGCACCTGATGCGGAACTGGTCCTGACCCATGCCGTGGGCGCCACAACCGATGGCGTATTTGTTGCCGATGGCGCGATGGAAAAAGCGGTCACTGAAGCCGAGGTTAAGTTGGGGGCCTTGTGGGAGCAGGTGGTTAAGCCTGTTGGTGGCACAATGCCACCCGTATCCTTGCATGTTAAGCAGGGGCCACCGCAGAAAATACTGCGTCAGGCGATTGCGATCGAGCAGCCAGACCTTGTGGTTATGGGCACACGCGGCAGATCGGCCATCGTAAGCACTGTTCTAGGCAGTGTTGCGCAAAACATTATCGCAGACCCGCAAAGTGATGTGCTGGTTGTGAACTTTAAGCGCACGGAGAAGTAAAATGAATGTTTTCAAAAATATACTGTATGTCTCGGACGGGATTGCCGGTGACTGCCCAGGGCTGGTCCAGGCATTGCGCCTCACAGAGATGAACGGCGCAAAGCTACGTCTTGCGATTGTGACGCCCAAACTTCCAAAAGAATTTTCCACGTATCAGGACACTTATGAGACCGGCTCGCGAACCACACTAATGGAGGCCTTCAAAGATGCAGCGCGCGAGGCGGGCATGGCTGCGCCACCCTCTGTTGACGATATCAATGTTGGATCTGATGTTAGTGGCCTTACAGGAACAGTCATTTCAAAAATGGTTTTGCGCGGAGATCATGACCTCTTGATCCGTGAGTCTCGGAGAGAATCTGAAGGCGCTGGGTACAGCGCAATCGAAATGGAATTGCTGCGTAAGTGCCCGTCGGCAGTTTGGCTCGTGCGGGCAAAAACAATGTCTGCTGGGAAGCCGAAAATTGCCGTTGCGATTGATCCTCAGGAAACGGAGTCACAGGCAATTTTACTTACACAGTCTCTACTGCAAGTATCCGAGCCACTAAGTTCCATGCTTGATGCAGATCTGCACATTATCTCCAGTTGGAGCGCCTCTTTTGATGATTTTCGAACACGGCACTTCTGGGGTAAAGTCTCAGAAAAGAGCATTCGCGCTTTTCGGGAGAGAAGAGAAAGCCTGCATAAGTCTGCCATGGAGCGGACGCTCAAAAGCGCTGGGCTATCGATGGGGCCAAATGTGCACCAACTTGAGGGCTCGCCGGATATGACAATCTCAAAGTTCGTTAGTGACAATGGCGTAGACACAGTGGTCATTGGCACCATCGGTCGTGTCGGTATTCCGGGGCTTTTGATGGGAAACACGGCTGAGAAGGTTTTGCGCCAGCTCGATTGTTCATTGCTCGCATTGAAACCTGAAGGCTTCGTTTCGACGGTAATGCTGTAGCATAAACCGCCGAACAATAGCCAAGGGTGTAAGGTTACATGATTTAGCCTCAAATATGGCTCGCTCGTTAAGGAGTTTTTCGAGCCCTTCGAGCGATCGTCCAGCCTAAAGCATAATTTTTCTCAGGGATTCCAACACGCACAAGTTTATGCTAGCTAGTAGTTCGGCGCGGTAATTCGCGTCGAACTCAGGAGGTCCACATATTTGTGGACCATAATCGGACCTATTCAAGGACCAATTTTAATTTTACAATCCCTCAAGTCCTTGAAATTAAAGGAATAAAAAAATGGATTGCGGCACGTCACTCGCGCCATTTCTTCAATTTTTTCAAACAATTAAGTCCTTGAAAACATTGTAGAAATGTTGCGCGCATCGCGCGTTCTCACCACTCGAGTCCAGTTAGTGGCTCAAATTGTGATACAAATTGGAACCAAATTGTGATACAGTTTGAGGATGACAGTTCTCAGGCATTCAGACCAGTTCCTGCTTCTTAGAGGGGATCGCTGGCACTACCATCGGCGGGTCCCAGCCAAATTCAAACATGTCGATCCCCGGACCTTTGTGCGGGTCGGGCTTGATACTGAAGTCTTGAAAGTGGCGCGCATGAGGCGTGACGCACTCGTCGAGGCAGATGATGCTTATTGGACCTCGCTTCTCTTGGCAGAGGTGGAAGGAGACAGCGCGAACGATACGGCCAAGGCTGCGGCAGCAAAACGCTACGAGTCAGCGAATGCCCGGGCTATGGCGAGAGGGTTTGCCTATGCACCCGCTGAAACTTTGGGCGCTTCTGCTGAGCTGACTGACTTGATGCAACGCATACAGCTGCTCGAACGGGGCACTTCTCCAGCACACCCACCAAGTATGCAGGATGCTGAAGCCTTGCTCGGCGCAGTGCCAGAACCGGTCGCTGAAGACGACAAGACAACCGTGTCTGAGGCCTTCCAGCTCTATCTCGATGAAATCGCTTTCGACGAGCAGTACAA